>CENL01054689.1_pt1 | contig 218677 bp, 173 predicted proteins | sample 530221 | NCBI WGS metagenome assembly CENL01 (sample SAMEA2619791, study PRJEB7988) | marine metagenome | isolation source: saline water (ENVO:00002010), including
CCCTTCAATACTGCAGGAGATGCTTCTGTCCGAACGGAACCTTCGTCACATCGGAGTCGTACCCATGTTCTTTATTGTAAATCAGGACCGACCAGTTACCATGTAAACTTGCGCAGAATAAATTGAGATATTTTACCGCATTGAACTCAGTCTTACTCAGCATTTTCAGGGACTGTGTTTCGTTTCCGTTTTCAGCATATCGGCTTTCCTTAAGAATATTACGTTCTTCAGAAATATCCTTTACTCACAACGCAAGTTCCTGAACTCATGAAATCACGTCCTTCGATTGCCCTGTTGATTGAATCTTCTAACTCCTATGCCCGGGGGCTGTTACGCGGGATCATGTCTTATATTCATGAGCACCATTCCTGGTCGATCTATCTGCCCGAACATGGTAGAGGCAATGTTCCGGTCAGTTGGCTGAATAACTGGCATGGCGACGGCATTATCGCCCGGATTGAGAACACAAAGATCGCGGAAGCGGTTGTGAATTCGGGAGTCCCAGCCGTAGATGTGAGCGCCGCGCGTCTGGCACCTTCACTTCCCTGGGTGGAGACTGATGATCACGCGATCGCTTCACTGGCGGCCCAGCATCTGATTGATCGCGGCTTTCAACATTTTGCATTTTGTGGCGATCATCGATTTAACTGGTCCCGCTGGCGGGAATCGCATTTCCAGGAATGCATTCAGACAGCGGGTTTACACTGTCACACTTATCCTCAGACGACGGGCAGAAAACAGTCACCTCCCTGGGAAGCCGAACAGAAACGACTGGCGGACTGGATTCGTGCACTTCCCAAACCTGTGGGAGTGATGGCCTGCTACGATATTAAAGCCCAGCAACTGCTCGACGTCTGCCGCACGATCAATATTTCCGTGCCCGAAGAAGTCGCCATCATCGGCGTTGACAATGATGAAATCCTCTGCAATCTTTCCGAGCCACCGCTCTCCAGTGTGATCCCCAATACCCGGTTGACCGGCTACGAAGCCGCTGCCCTGCTGGATCGTATGATTGCGGGCGAAGCGGTTTCATCGGAAGCACAACTGATCAAGCCCCTGGGCATCGCGACGCGTCAATCTACGGATATCCAGGCGATTGACGACAAACTGATTTCTGATGCGGTGCGTTTCATTCGCCAGCAGGCCTGCGATGGTATTAATGTGCAGGACGTTTTGAAATCCGTTCCTCTGTCACGGCGGGTCCTGGAAAGCCGCTTCCAGAAAATCATCGGACGATCTCCTCATGAAGAGATCATGCGCATCCGCCTGGATCGCGTGAAACAGCTGCTGGAAGAAACCGAACTCTCATTAATTGAAATCGCAGAGCGGACTGGATTCCGTCATGCTGAATACCTGAACGTCGCCTTCAAAAAGCAGACCGGAACGACCCCTGGTCAGTTCCGCCGCGGACAGTATCAAAAGAGACTCCCCAATTAAAAGGCCCGGATCGACCTGGGAATTCGTTTGAACTGATCAAAGACTTTTAACACATTAAGACCCTGTTCCCTCAGACAGTTATTTCTTTTTGTACGCCTTGTCTCTCATGAGTTCAAGCAACAGAAGCGGAACGGCAATCCCGATTATGGCAAATCCGATGACTCTACCATATCGCAAATAATTGATTGCAGTTCGATTGCGATCACGTGCCTTGTCCAGTTCATACAGACTCTTGTTCCACTCCTTGAATCTCGGATTATCTTGAGGAAACCGGCTACTTCCAACGCGAATATAACGTGGCTGAGGGTTCTGTCTGAGCTGATATAAAGTTCTCCCAATCTCACTAATTCGGGCATAACTGTTATAGATTACAAATTCTGAAATGAATGTCACGAGTCCGCCCAGCACCATTAAGGTGATCACCAGATTCCAGCGATTTACCGGTCGACCTTTAGACACAGACGGCGCTGGATTTTCATATCCGCCGCTAGTATAACTTCGCCAATTCTCGAACTTTTGAGCTGCCTGCAATTCGGTTCTCATTTCTTCTGCAGAAGAAATGAGGGTTGTCACAACCAGGCGATTTGATATTTCGTGTGCATTTTCTGGAGAGGTCACCAGAATCTCGCCATAGTCACTGAGTGGTCTGATCGTCAGATTTCCCGCCACTGCCATGGCATACAGAAATTCTGCTATTTCTGTGGAGATGGATTCAATTTTAATCGTCCCTTGAGTAAAGGGCAGATCCTCGACAAGCCCTTTGAAATCGACTTCGGCTGTGCTGCAGTCCGAGAACTGGGGAAAATAGTTTCCCGCTTCATCCGCCAGCGATGCCTGATATTGTTCCAGCACTCCTGTGAGGGCCGCCCGTTCGGCAGGATTCACAGAACCCAGAACAGGAACCTCAACCAGTTCACCTGACATGGGACATTCGATCTGTTCCATCTGTTGGCCAACGTGGCAGGTAGATAAGGATATCTCAATAGTCATGCTGGCTCTCAAGTATCTGAATGCAGTTCACTGATTTGACGAAATGATCCCAAACTATACCTGACTACCCAATATGTCAACAAAATTATCCCTGTAAATTCGTTAGGCAGATTCATCAAAATTCCAGATCAGCGCGTGATCTTCCCCCCCTGCTCCCGCCTGAATAAGAGAAGAGTGACGCCTGCAGAACCGGTGCGCTGACCATCATGTTTCAGCATTCAGACGAAAGGGCACTAAGATGCGCCAATCCGAGTATTCTCCCTTTAAACGATTCCATTTTTTGGCTTATGCTGTGTTCTGGGGAGGAGAGCTTCTAATCATGTTACTCGCCTGTCTCGCAAAACAGGTTTTGAAAATCAATCCTCATGGGATGGATCTTGTAATGATGGGACCGGTCTGGGTCATCATGTTCGTGGGGTCAGTTCTGTTACTGGTCGGAAACTTTCATCTGAATCTCTTCGGGAACAAAATCACCAATCTGATCCTGGGCCTGATCAGTGCCCTCATTCAGGCAGGCGTCAATTTTGCAACCTGGTTCGTCATCTGGTTCATCTTTCTCACCGAAGTCCTTAGTATTCCTATCTGTTGAGGGATTAACAATTTCAGAACTATCCTGTTTCAATTCGTCTGACAAACCGTATATTAGCAGAGATTAATACCTATCACATTTCTTAATTAATCTCTACGAATCGGCAAAACGGCATGACGAACACTGCCCCTGCTGCGATGGCTGACAAGCCCGACAAACGCATCATCTCTCTGGATCAGTTTCGGGGATACACTGTAGCGGGGATGTTTCTGGTCAACTACATGGGATTTTTTGTGGTCTGCCCGGTGGTACTCAAACATCACAATACGTACTGCAGTTACGCGGATACGATCATGCCCCACTTTCTGTTCGCGGTTGGATTTGCGTTTCGACTGACATTTGGCAGGCGGGTTCAGACTGCAGGCGCTGTTTCTGCTTATGCGCGCGTTGTGAGACGGCTGCTGGGACTGGTGCTGGTTTCGCTGATTATCTACCGCGTTTCTCCCGTCGCAAAAACCTGGGAGGAACTACAGTCACTGGGGATCTGGGGGGCCATCGCCGATCCGCTCAAACGCAACTGGTTCCAGACGCTGATGCACATCGCGTTGACGTCTCTGTGGATTACACCTGTCATTCGTGCGCGGTCTTCGGTGCGGATTGGCTTTATGATCTTCTCCGCAGTGGCACATATAATTCTGTCCTATTACTTCTATTTCATATGGGTGAATTCTCCCCCGAACGGCATTGATGGCGGTCCGCTGGGCTTTTTAACCTGGACAATTCCCGCGATCATCGGAACGCTGGCCTGTGACTGGGTGGTGGAAGCAGAGGGATTGCCCCGCGTGAAACCGATTCTCTTCTGGTCTTTTGCTCTGATGCTGCTGGGCTGGGCTCTTTCCTGTGGGACACGATTCTATGATGTTCCGGTTTCAGAACGCCCCGCGAAGGAGAAACTGGCCGCCCATCCGGTCATCCCGGACGAATCACAATGGAAATCCAAACAGGGAGAACCATTTTCGTCGTATCTGGCGGAACCACCGTTTGTCAAACCGCCGGGACAGGATCAGCGACAATGGAATTACTGGATGATGAGTCAACGGGCGGGAACGCTTTCCTACCTGGTCTTCACGGCCGGACTTTCCCTGTTTGTCTACCTGCTGTTCCACCTGGCGTGTGACCGGGGCAATCTGCAGATCCCACTGTTCCACACACTCGGTACCAATGCACTGGTAGCTTATATCCTGCATGACCTGGTCGGAGAAGCCGTCAAACCATTTACGACGAAAGATGCCGCCGCCTGGTATGCCTGGGGCAGTTTCGTGCTCTTTTTCTGGATCACCTGGCTGATCGTGCGGCATCTGGAAAAGAACAAAATCCACCTGCGACTTTAATGCTGAAGCTTCAGATCAGCGTGACCTGCTTATCGCCTTGAGTGACTTTACCCAGTATATGTGTGGGACACTGGCTGGCGTGCAGTTTTTCACGAACCGCTTTCGCCTGATCTGCCCTGACGATGGCGACCATCCCAATTCCCATATTGAAGACGCGGAACATTTCCTCTTCGTCAATATTTCCTAGTGACTGCAGCCAGTTGAATGCAGGTGGAACTTCCCAAGCTGATTTCTTGATTTCTATACGACGATTGGCGGGTAGAATCCGTTCTATGTTTTCTACTAAACCTCCCCCTGTGATGTGTGCCATTCCACTGATCACAATCTGACCAGGATAGCTGCGTACAACGGAATTGATGGCAGAAGCATAAATTCGGGTTGGTTCCAGCAGGATACTGGCCACGGTTCGCTGATTCAGTTCTTCAATCGGATCGTTAATCCCCAGCCCTGCCATTTCAAAGACCACTTTGCGGATCAGGCTGTAACCGTTGGAGTGAAAGCCACTCGATTCGAGCCCCAATACGACATCTCCCGCCTGAATCGCGTGTCCGTCCAGAACCTGATTGCGTTCGACAACACCGACAGAGAACCCTGCCATATCAAAGTCACCATCGCCGTACAGGTCAGGCATAATTGCTGTTTCCCCGCCCAGCAACGCAGACTTCGAGAGGACACAACCTTTGCTGACCCCTTCCATGAGTTCGACCAGTCGTTCGGGGTCATCCTTGCCTAAGGCGATATAATCGAGAAAGAACAAAGGCTCCGCCCCCAGGCAGAGACAGTCGTTGACGCACATGGCGACCAGATCAATACCGATCGTATTATAAGTTTCAGCCTCGATGGCCACTTTGATTTTTGTCCCGACTCCATCCGTCCCGGAAACCAGTACCGGGTCTTCATATTTTCGTCCCGCGGGTCCAGGTTCAGGATTATTCAAACGGAAGAGGCCGGCAAAACCGCCTGGCAGATCCATCACACGTGCTTTTTGCGCCAGGTGGGTTTTTCCCAGCAGAGGATGAATGGAAGACATTGCTTTCTGATAGAGATCCAGGTCAACACCGGCATCTTTATAGGTCGCTTTTGTCATGATCACATCCGAATAAATAAGAGCTGAAACAGAGTTTTTGTATCTGAGTTCCTGCTGTCAACCAGAGAAAACTCACAGCTGACAGCATAACATTCCGCCGCCGAGAAGAAAATCTTACGTATCAGTTATTTGAAACCCACGGCAGGAAAAGCAGTAACAGACCTGTATCTCGATGAAACAGAAAGCTATGATCCTGGCGTTCACTACCCCCACCTGAAGCAGCGACATAAGATTTCAGCAAATCTGAAACGACCTGCAACCTGCTTCCTGAAGTCCCAGAAATACAATCCAAGGAGATAACTAGCATGAAGTTAGCGACGATCCAGACAGAAAATGGCATTCAAGTTGCCTCTGTGATTGACCAGGACAACAAACTGACATTTTTTGATCTGTCAGCCTTCGACGAGAACCTGCCACGATCGCTGAAAGGGATTCTGGCGGTGGAAGGAGGTCTGGAGCGCGCAGAGGCAGCTGCAGAGCAGGCTCAACAGGCAGACCGCCAGATAACAGGTACACTGCTAGCACCGATTCCCTCACCGGGAAAAGTGCTCTGTATCGGGTTGAATTACCGTGACCATGCAGAAGAAACAGGCATGCCCTTCCCTGATGAACCAGTCTGTTTCAGCAAGTTCAGCAGTTCCGTGACAGGCTCAGGACAGCCAATACGGATTCCCTCTGTGGCCCGCGAAGTTGACTATGAAGCCGAACTCGTGGCAGTGATCGGTAAAACATGTCGTAACGTGACCCAGGCAAACGCATCAGACTACGTTGCCGGCTATATGAACGGCCACGATGTCTCGGCGCGCGACTGGCAGATTGGACGTCCGGGCGGACAGTGGCTGCTGGGAAAAACAGCGGACACATTTGCTCCGACTGGCCCTTATCTGGTAACGGCAGATGAGATCAAAAATGCAAACAGCCTCTCCATCAAATTGACACTTAATGGAGAGGTTTTGCAGAATTCCAATACCGATAAGTTTATCTTTACCATAGAAGAGGTAATCGCGTTCGTGTCTCAGATACTGACACTCGAACCCGGCGATATCATCTTTACCGGTACACCTCCCGGAGTTGGCATGGCCCGTAAACCTCCCGTATACCTTCAGCCTGGAGACCAGGCCTCTATCGAGATACAGGGGCTCGGGATGTTACACAATACCGTAGAAGCGTGGGATTGAAATGTTTTTGTCTAGATTCTACTCGGAAGTAGTAACTCGAACTGCACGCAGGCCTCGATCACTCTTTTCGGTTTCAAACTCTACAGTTTGGCCTTCAACCAGTTGATCGAATGTGACACCATCCAGTGATGAGAGATGAAAAAAGATGTCCTGTTGGCCATCGTTAATGAAGCCAAACCCTTTTTCAGTAATTTTTTTGATTGTTCCAGTGGCCATAAAGCCCATCCTCTAACTTAAAAGTCTCTCGACAATAAAACGGAGTTTATTGTCACTCTGTAACTGATCACCACTTTTAGCAAATTCGCTCATAAATAGTGACACACTGAAAAAATACGCACAGCGTATTATAACGCAAAATAATGACAAAATCAGGTTGCCGGTGAATTGGACACTTATGCGAATAAGATAAAAAACCATTTCAGCGTTTATCAACCTGAGATAAGTGTGACAAACCCTGAACGAATTAGCAAACTGTTATATCAAAGTTTCTTATAAAAATTTTGAGAATTCTAAAAAACCGATTCTTTAAGTTTCTGACTGAAAATGAGGGTTTACCCGGATTTCATCTTGACCTTTTTCCCAGTTTTTGGCATCCCAACCAGCCTGATTCTCAAGGACTACCGTTATCTGTTAATCCGGTTCACCCCTTCAGTTCCGATTTTCTATTCGCCGGGAAGAGTCAACTGAACTGAAAAAACAGTTGCCTTTCAGTGATTTCAAACTGAAATATGAGTTTAAAAGATGAATGTCGCTTGAAATCTGCCGTATCTCATTTTTTAATGCTTTTAGACAATGTCTTTGATAGACAGAGACCAAGTGACTCATTTTCTACAACAACTATTCGGAAGGGACAATAATGTCTTTCACAAAACTGAGCCGACTGTTCGTCGTGCTGGCAACTATCAGTATTTCAGCATGGGCCGTTGGATGCGGTAAACCTGCAGCAGATGCTCCTGCCCCTGCAACAGAAGAAGCTCCCGCAGCAGAAGCTCCCGCTGAAGCTGGTTCCACAACAGGCGGTGCCGGCGCTGAAGTGCCAGAAGGTGGCGAAGAGCCCGCTGCACCTAAAACAGAAGAGTCCGGCAGCTAAGCCCGCCGAAACCAGTTCTCTGGTACACTACTGAATTTAAACGCCCGTTATTTATAACGGGCGTTTTTTGTGTATGGAGTTCATTATCTGACATGCTTTACTGAGACTCGTTGAAATCTGCAAAGTTCGATCGCAAAAACGTGTCATTTGCTGTTGCGCAGTTTATAATCGATCAATGGTCGACCGGATGAACCCGTATATTCATCCTGCCTGACAACTCAAGACTCATGGTCAACGAACCGTCTGTTGTCCTGCCTGTATTACCCGCGCCGTGATCAAGGAACTCTTTCGTGAAATCTGCCTCATCCCTGACGTTCTGCCTGTGCCTGTTTTTATCCCTCTGTATTGGTCCGCTCGCATCTGCAGACGATACCCCTGCGGAAAAAAAATGGATCCCACTCTTCAATGGAAAAGACCTGGATGACTGGACGGTAAAAATCCGAGGCTACGATGTGAATGAGAACTTTGGCAATACATTCCGCGTTGAAGATGGATTACTGAAAGTTGGCTATGATCAGTACGGTGAATTTGCAGAAAAATTCGGACACCTGTTCTACAAAACTCCTTTTTCCCATTACGTCATCCGTGTCGAATATCGATTCACCGGGGAGCAGTCCACAGGGGGACCAGGCTGGGCCTTGCGTAACAGTGGAATCATGATTCACGGCCAGACACCGGAAAGCATGTCGAAAGACCAGAAATTTCCTGTCTCCATTGAAGTGCAGCTACTCGGGGGAAAAGGGACGGGGACCCGCACAACCGCCAATCTGTGTACGCCGGGCACGCACGTTGTCATGGATGACAAGCTGTTTAAACCACACTGTGTCAACTCGAATTCCAAAACCTATCACGGAGATCAATGGGTCACCGTGGAAGTCGAAGTCCAAGGAAACAAAATCATCAAACACACAATTGATGGAAAAACAGTGCTGTCCTACACGAAGCCTCAGTTGGACCCTGAGGATGGCGATGCTAAAAAACTGATTCAGCAGGGTGCCCCCCTCATGCTTGAAAAAGGTACCATATCGCTGCAGTCGGAAAGCCATCCGATTGAATTCCGCAAAGTCGAACTTCTCAAACTGGAACCATAAAACAGATCTAAATTGAGAATCTGTTTCAAATTTTTCAGCTACCGGGCCGTGACGAGAGAGATCTCGTTTCAATACTAGAAAATAGCGGATTTTAGACAGTTTCAGTCTGGAACATATCCCCCAATTCACGAATACTACAAACAGCGTGTCTCCAGGTTGAAGGCAGCATTACCAGAAAACAAAAAGAGAAAGTAAGACCAATGAAGGGTAGCCAGAAAATAATCGACGCACTGAACGAGGGACTCACAATCGAGTTGACAGCCATCAACCTGTATTTTATCTCATCGAAGATGTGTAAAGACTGGGGTTTTGCTAAGCTGGCCAAGCACTTTTATGATGAATCCATTGAAGAAATGAAACACGCTGACCAGGTCATCGACCGGATCCTGTACCTGGAAGGAGTGCCTGAAATTGCCCGATACGATGTCATTCGTGTAGGCAAAACGGTAGAGGAACAGATTCAGAACAGCCTCGAACTGGAGATGAAAGGCGTGTCTACCTATAACTCGGCAATTGAACTGTGTCACGAAGAAAAAGATGCTGGCAGCCGCGAATTGATGGATCAGATGGTCGTTGAATCTGAAGAAAGCATCGACTGGTGCGAATCGCAGATGGAACTGATCAAACAGGTCGGAATCCAGAACTACCTGGCAGGACAGATCCACGAATAACAGAGCAATCCGGCGGTTTACGGACTGTTAATCAAACGATCCCGAGTGGTAACAAACAGAAAAAGCCCCGAAAAGGGGCTTTGGTGGTAAAGAGCAGACTAAGCTGGCTGCGCCGCACACAGGCAACGCCGCTTGGACTGGCCACACTCATCGCAGGAACCTGCCAGCAGATCTTTAATGCGACAATGGCAGGCCGTGCAACCTTTCCCAGCACCACAGCCTCGGGTCACTTCATGCACTGTCTCAGCATTGCTGACAGTAATGCACTGCTGGACTTCTTCTGGCGTCACTTTCAGACAGTGGCAGAGAAATTTTCGACGGGGAGCAATCTCAGGAACGGGGATTGCCGTGGATCGTTCAAACTGGCTCTCGGTAACGGTAGACATTTCGCGTTATACCCTGGCATCAGTCGCATCCGTTGTGACTGATGCTTTTTAATTGAAAGCTGGTTGCATGGTGATTACGGGATTCGATCAGGTAGGAACGGTCTTTAAACCCCGTTTTCTGGTTGGCCTCACTGCAAGTAGAGTATGAGACTCAGTCTCAACTAAGAATAGTATATCGGACTTTTGAGAACTGTCAACTACTCTCAAATAAGTTTTTTGTGTTATGGGAGAGACACCTCCTGGAAAGTATCCTCATGTATACTCCCGGAGATAATCATCCGTGAAAAGCAGCCTGCTTCTTACTTCAGATACAAAAACAGACCTGCTATTTACTTACAGCAGGCCTGTTTATTCAAGATACGCTTGAACGTTATTATGTAGTCTGTTTTTTGAAGGCAGTATCTGGGTCACGGAAACGATAACCAACTCCACGGACTGTCTCAATCAGTTCGGAATGTTTTTCCAGCTTCTGACGTAAGGCCCGGATATGCACATCGATCGTTCGCTCCAGAACCAGGGCATCGTCTCCCAGGGCGGCATCAATCAGCTCTGCACGAGAGAAAACCCGACCCGGTTGACGGACAAGCGCTTCCAGCAGTTCAAATTCACTTCGAGTCAACGAGATCGGGACATCATCAATCATGACGCGATGTCGCCTGCGGTCGATCATCACTCCTTGACTGACAATCGTATCTGATGCTTCGCCGTTACTTTCACGACGTCTGAGCAATGCTTTGATCCGCTCCAGCAGAATCTTGACGCTGAATGGTTTGGTGACGTAATCATCGGCTCCTAATGTGAAACCTACCACCTGGTCGGTTTCTTCCGACTTGGCTGTCAGCATCAGTATCAGAACATTACTGGTGACCGGATCCGAGCGGAGTCGGCGACAGACTTCCAGCCCATCCATCTGGGGAAGCATCAGGTCCAGAATGATCAGGTCCGGTGTTTTCAGTTGCGCCTGACGCAAGCCATCCATTCCATCCAGGGCAACCACGGCATCGTATTTCTCCTGTCGCAAATTATATGCGAGAACTTCAGAGAGAGAACGATCATCTTCAATCACAAGAATGCGTTTCTTTGACATATCTTTTTTTATACCATCTTAATGAGATAGAATCAGGTAGAAAATGTTTCTTTATGACGATGGCGGACAATTTCGCCCTCGGTCAGATAAATCACATCTTCAGCAATATTAGTTGTATGGTCGGCAATACGTTCGATATGGCGAGCTGAGGAAAAGAAATGTAATGCCGGCTTAATCAGATTGGGATCTGTCTGCATCAACTGATAAATTTCATTGATGATCTCCCGGTTGTAACCGTCAACAATGTCATCACGCTTACAGACACTGCGTGCTTTTTCTGAATCAAAATCAATAAAGGCATCTATGGCATCGCGCAGCATGGATACGGTGACTTTCGTCATCGGTTCCAGAGAAGCCGGGATGCGAAAGTTGGGATAGTGCGACAGCCCAATGGTCCGTTCTGCGATATTCACTGCCAGATCGGCAATTCGCTCCAGATCATTATTGATTTTCAACACGGTTGCCGTCTCACGTAAATCCACGGCGACCGGTTGATGCAATGCCAGAATTTTCAGACATTCTTCTTCGATTTTCACTTCACTCTCGTTGATCGCGCGTTCTTTCTCTATGACTTCATTCGCCAGATCAACATGAACTTCATAGAGCGCACGACTGGCCTTGGAGATCATTTCTTCAACCAGCGAAGATTGTGTGATGATCTCCCTTTCAAGTGACTCCATATCGCGCTGTAAGTGCTTTGTCATCGGCTTATCCAAATCTGCCTGTAATATAGTCTTCGGTCTGTTGTTTCTTAGGATTCGTAAACAACTCTTCAGTCGCTCCCGATTCTATCAACAACCCCTGATAGAAAAACGCAGCCTGGTCAGAAACACGCGCGGCCTGCTGCATATTATGTGTCACAATCACGATCGTATACTGCTCTTTCAGTTCAAAGATTAAATCTTCAATCCGTGCAGTGGATGCCGGGTCCAGTGCAGAAGCCGGCTCATCCATCAGCAGAATATCCGGATCATTCGCCAGTGCCCGTGCAATACACAGCCGCTGCTGCTGCCCTCCTGAAAGATTGAGGGCCGATTCACTCAAACGATCCTTGACTTCATCCCAGAGAGCAGAGCGTTGCAGTGAACGTTCTACAATCTCGAATAAATCTTTTTTCTTGCGAATGCCGGCGATCTTAGGACCAAAAGAGACATTATCAAAAATGGATTTAGGAAAGGGTGTGGACTTCTGGAATACCATTCCAATCCGTTTGCGCAATGTGACAATGTCTGTTCGAGACGAATAGATATCCTGCCCCTCCAACAGAATCTCTCCTTCTACCCGAGTGCCTTCAATCATGTCGTTCATTCGATTAAGACATCGCAAAAATGTTGACTTGCCACAACCCGAAGGACCAATAAAGGCAGTTACACAGCGTTCTGGTATGGAAAGCGAGATATCTGTTAATGCACGATTCTCCGAATAATAAAACGACAAATCACTCACACTGATTTTTTCAGTGGCCTGGGCTAATTCGTCGGCCGTCCGCATGCTCTTTCCCTCTGGAATCGAAGGACGGACGATCGGGCCTTTAGATTGATCGGAAGTCGTCTTGTCGGATGGTTGCATATTATTTTTAACCGAAGGTGTTGAAGCCATGGATTGAAAATCCTTGCTGAGACCAATTATAGATAATTTTGATCAAAACTGTGTCGATGTTTTTCTCTGTTTTTGAGGTAGTACAAAATCCATCCATATTACCAGCGAATCTTTTTCCCGTATTTATGACGTACAAATATGGCAATCGCATTCATGCTGACCAGAACCACCAGCAGAACCAGGATCCCTGCAGCAGCCAGATGATGAAAATCTTCTTGGGGCCGGGAAGTCCAGTTGAAAATTTGAATTGGCAATGCGGTAAATTCATCAGTTAACTTCTCGGGAACAAAAGGCACGTAAGCCATTGCTCCCACTGCAATTAAAGGTGCAGCCTCGCCCAAGGCACGTGACAGAGATAAAATCACACCTGTCATGATTCCAGGCAGGGATGCCGGCAAAACCTGATACCAGACGGTCTGCCAGCGGGTTGCCCCCAGAGCATAAGCCGACCGCCTTATCGAATCGGGAACAGCCCTGAGTGCTTCTTGTGAAGCGAGAATAATGATTGGTAATACCACCAGCGTCAGTGTCAGTGCACCGGAGAGCACACTCCGCTCCAGCGACAATGCCCTCACAAACAGACCCAGTCCCAAAATGCCGTACACGATCGAAGGTACTCCAGCCAGGTTGGCAATATTTAACTGGATCAATTTACGCCAGCGACTTCGTGGTGCATATTCCTCCAGATAGACTGCGGCTCCGACTCCCAGTGGAACAGAGAACATCGCTGTCAGACTGATCAACCAGATACTGCCCCACAAGGCAGATTTAATTCCCGCTTTATGCGGAAAACGGGAAGGCAGATGATCAATAAATCCCCAGCTCAGCCAGTCTTTTCCCTGCAAAATAATATTCCAGATCAACACCATCAGCATCAACACACAGGTGATGGTCGCCAGGAAACAGGCTGAGGTAAACAGCATATTTTTAATACGTCCGCGTCGCTTTGTCGTATAAATATCCAGCTTTGTGCTCATTCGTAACGCTCCCCTACTCGAGAGAGAATATATTGAGCAATCACATTCATGATCATCGTGGTAATAAACAAGGCCAGGCCTACTGCAAAAATTGTTCGATATTCTACGGTGCCTGTGGGTGTATCCCCCTGACTCACCTGCACAATATAGGCGGTCATCGTCTGGATACTTTCGAGCGGATTCAAGGTCAGCTTGGGAGTGGCACCGGCTGCCAGAGTCACGGCCATCGTCTCTCCAATCGCACGTGAGATTGCCAACAGGAAACTGGCAATAATTCCCGATAAAGCAGCAGGCACAATCACGCGTACTGTCACCTCAAATTTATTAGCCCCCAGGGCAAAAGCGGCTGCCCTCAAAGAAAGCGGGACCGACTGTAGAATGTCTTCACTCAGGGAAATAATCATCGGCAGGATCATAATCCCGACTACGATACAGGCACTGGCAGCATTAAAGACGCCGGCACTGGGAAAGATTTCACGAATAATAGGCGACACAAACACAACCGCCAGATATCCGAAAACGACTGAAGGTATCCCCGCCAGAATTTCCAGCATCGGTTTCACGATATCGCGAAAACGGGGAGACGCGTATTCGCTCAAATAAATGGCAGTCCCCAGGCCGATGGGCACTGCGACTACTGCCGACCCTCCGGCAACCAGCATCGTGCCACACAAAAGGGGTAAAATACCAAAGTGCTGAGGCTTCAATAACGGTGACCACTGGGTACCAGTTAAGAACTCAAGAATGGGAACATCGTAAAAGAACTGCACTGACTCATAGAGCAGCACTACCACAATTCCCACTGTTACCAGGATAGAGATACTGGCACAGATAAATAGTACAAAGTGGATACAACCCTCATAAACAGGACGCAGACTACACCACAGCCCGCCTGCTTTTTCTAAAGACGAAGGGCGAGACAGCTGAAGTACAGCTGCCTCACCACTTTCGATCTTAGTCGATTGTTCCGGATTTGAACGATCTTCCATTACTTGGATATAGCTCCGTTAAAAGCTTTCATGTTCGCTTCCTGAACTTCATCGGAAACTGGTACATAACCCACGTCTTTAGACAGGGCAGCCGCGTTTTCCAGATAGAATTTCACAAAGGCAACAACTTCAGGTCGCTCCAGAGAAGATTTCCGCACGTAGATGAACAGGGGGCGGGATAACGGTGCATAAGAATTATCGCGAACCGTTTCCAGGGAAGGCTTCTTACAACCTTTTCCGCCATCTACTCCTAACAGTTTCAACTTTTCTTTGTTCTCTTCATAATAAGCAAAACCGAAGTATCCCAGAGAGTTCTTGTCTTCGGAAACCCCTGTAACCAGCACATTATCGTCTTCACTGGCTGTGTAATCTGCCCGACTCGCTTTTGATTCTCCCACAATCGCTTCTGTGAAATAATCAAACGTTCCCGAGTCTGTTCCCGGACCGTACAGCTTGATATCTTCTGCTGGCCATTTAGGATCAAGGTCCTTCCACTGCTTCACACCGCTTTCAGGTCGCCACAGTTCTTTCAGCTGCCCCACAGTCAAACAGTCACACCAGGTATTTTTAGGGTTCACAATCACTGCCAGACCATCAAACGAGACGGACAGCTCGATGAATTCGATTCCCTGTTCTTTGCACGCGTTTGCTTCTTTTTCCTTCATCGCACGAGAGGCATCGCAGATATCCACTTCACCGGCGATAAACTTCTTCATGCCTCCGCCCGTTCCGGAAAAGCCTACGGTCACGCGGACCTTGGGTTGAACCGCACGAAACTCCTCTGCCACAGCTTCACTCACCGGGTAAACGGTACTCGACCCGTCAATCTTGACGTCTCCAGCCAGGTTCCCTGCTTCTGAAGATTCTGGTTCAGAACCATTTGATTGAGCACCTGGTTCAGCACTGTTGTTGCCGCCTCCTGAGCATCCAACACCAATCAGGGAAATTCCAATGGCCAGACTCAACACAGCCAATACTTTCCCGATGTTCGTTGTGATCATTTCGTCTGTCTCTCCCAATTGCGATATACTGGTAAACATGTTTGATATTTGTTTAAAACTCCACGCCAGACACTTCGGACAAGAAGAGTAACGACGTGAACGGTCTCTCTCAGACGCGTGTTACCATAACCGCAATTTGTTAAGGTTGTATTAAGAAACCGTGAAGTACTTAATCTTTCCAGAACATCAGAATGCCTGGTGTATTCACCTTAACCCTTATGGGATAATACATTTACGGCGTTTCACATTGTGAAGACTATCCCCGAGGCAGCCGCACCGAAAACGTGCTGCCTTCCCCGACCTTGCTGCTGACGCCGATGGTTCCATTAAAAGACTGAACCAGATGTTTCACGATGGAGAGCCCCAGACCGGTCCCCCCCAGTTCACGCGAACGGGCTTTATCAACACGGAAAAATCGCTCAAAGAGGCGGGCCTGATACATTTCCGCAATCCCGATTCCGGTGTCCTGCACCTGCAGCAACACCATATTTCCCTCTTCGCGTTGCCAGCGGATGGTGATGCGTCCCTGGTCGGGCGTGTATTTAATCGCATTGTTAATCAGGTTCCCCAGGATCTGATGCAAACCTTCTTCGTCGGCCTTCACTTTGATCCCGGGCTCCCTTTCTTCGATTAACAGTTCGATCTGTTTTGACTCGGCCACTTTCTGCTGATCCACCAGGCAAGACTCCACAAACGGCCTCAGCTCTATATTGATAATATCAAATACCTGGTTTCCGGATTCAATACTGGCCAGACTGATCAGATCCAGAATGAGCTGATGCAGCCGGTCAGCCTGCTCTTCAATACGCAGCAAAAAAGTCTTATTGATTTCGGGATCATCCATCGCACCCCGAATGAGTGTTTCCGTGTACGCTTTGATAGAACTGAGTGGCGTTTTCAATTCATGCGATACATTGGCAACGAATTCCTGACGGAGCGACTCCAGGCGGCGTAATTCCGTCATATCAAACAGCACGATCACCAGCCCCGGACAGGGTGTTCCCGGCAACGGAGTCGTCGTGACTCCCAGAATGCGATCGCTGGTACTTTCCAGTTCCACTTCCATTCGCTGAGGCTCCAGTGTCTTCAGCACTTCCGTAACAGATTTCTGCAGCTGATGATTTCGCACCGATTCAAACAGCGCCTTACCCTCCGCATCTTCTGGTGAGAAAAACAACAGCCTGCCCGCAGATTCATTCGCAAACAGGACATGCTGCCGTTCATTGATCGCAATCACGCCCTCGACCATCCCCTCCAGAACAGTACTCAAACGGTCGCCACTGGCCTGTAACTGACGTACACGCTCTGCCATCTCCTTACTCATATGATTGAAAGACTGCGCCAGGATTCCCAACTCGTCATGCTGCGGAAAATAGAGCTTCTGATCATAATCCCCATTCGCGATGGATTCTGCTGCATGAGTCAGAATCGTCAAAGGACGGATCATCCGCGCCACGACCCAGTAAGTCAGCAGCATGACTGTTAAACTCACCAGCAATGCGATGGTCCAGATCAGCTTTTCGATCGACGAAATCTCTTTCTGAATTTTCGCCATCGTAATGGCAACCCGCACAACACCCCGTGGCTCACCATTTTTCTCATACAGGACGGCGTAATACAACATAGGCTCGCTTAAGGTGGGGCTGATGCGCTTTGAACTCCCGAAGCCAGTCGAAATCGCCTGAATGACTTCCACCCGGTTCTTGTGATTTTCCATCTCACGTACCAGATCCAAAGTATCCTGGTCAGAATCTGCCAGCACGATCCCGTCCTTGTCAATCAACGTCAAACGTGTGCCGGTCTCGGCTCCCAGTTTTCTGACTTTTTCCTGTAATGATTCAGAAATGCCGTCCTGGAACACACCTTCGAGGCTGTTGCGCATGATCACCGCGGAATCATGCAGTCGCTGCTCAACCTGATCTTCCACCTGGGTCTGCTGCCGCCCAGACACGATCAGAACAAAGACAATCGCTGACGCTATATTTAAACCGGCATACACCAGGAACAGCTTCCAGAATAGACGCGAAGACCACATCGAAACATCCACCTTGATGACTGTCAGAGCATCGAACGAAAGCGTAACCGATCATGTTCAATCATGATCCGAAACAGAAAGCTCTGAAAATGCGACAATATACCCGATTCCGGGCGGAATTGAATTCGCCTATTGTGAACGCGAAACCCTTCTGTTCGCAAGGGCTGCTTCACAGATTCATCAAGAGTTCAACAGAACAGGATGCAATCGTGACTGAATCACCACGTTATTTGAAGCATCTGCTTCATAGAGCAGCATAATAGAAACAGAACTTCATTTGATTTGACTTTCGGCCTGCGACAAAATTGCCGCTCCGACCAGCCGCACGAATCGTGACGCTGCAGAAATCTAATATTCCTCCTGAAAATTATTTCTTACTCTGTAAATCAAAATTGAACTCACCACCAGCTTGAGGAATGACGGCTGTCAGTTGCGAAACACGGACGTCACTATACCGGGGCGGCAGTGACTCAACTGCAATTCCTCCCGCACCTGCCCCCTCCTCAGGCAACGGAGTTCCATCACCACGCAACAGACGGCTGATGACAACCTTGTAATTTCCGGGAGGCGCGCCTTCCGCGCCGTGCTGTTGCTGGAGTTGATAACGCCCCCCTTCATCAGTTGTCCCCTGACATTCAATACCCTTGGTCTGCCCCTGCGGGATAAACGTGACTGCCGCAGCAGAGATCGGCTTCCCATCTAATGTGATAATACCAGTGACTGGTACCGTCTCAGGAAGCGGTGTCGCTGCAGGAGCCCCACCGCAACCGACCAGGAAGCCTGAAATAATCAAAAGCACACAAGCTCGAAACCGCATTCCTGACTCTCCCTTTAAAACCTTCATTTCGCTGGGTTGTCTGAACCAGTAATTTGATCCTCGTTTCAAACAGCCCTCAAGACACTCCACTAAAACGGGACTCCGTCTAAAACTCACCCAGAACCTGACCATCGGCAATGCGGGACAGATTAATCCGCGTGGTGGTATCGATATTTTCGCTGAGGAAACGAACGGCACCATCTCCCATGAGAATATGAACTCCACCGCGATGCAGACTTCCTGCATATCCCCAGCTGTCCAGCCTGCCGGTACCGGCACCATCAACGGCGAATACATTGATACCGGTATGCTCAAAGCTCACGCCTACCATCGTATGGCCGCGATAACCCCAGGCTGTCGAATTCCCATTCCGGACCGATCGTGTCGTTTCTGCCATCGCCACGGTATTACTGCTGCCATCAATGATGTCTCGCACACTGCATTTGCTGTCATCACCAAACATGGCACGCGTCGTCAAATTGATCGAATTCCAGGGGGCACACGAATTCCAGTTTCTTAAATTGGAAACGAAGTCATAATTGGTTCTCCCGGCTCCACCATGCGTCGTATCAGAAGAAGTGGGAGCATAACATGTTTGTCCAGGAGGAATACGAGTAGGGTTCGGATCACTGGGACAAAGGAAAGCCGGCAGTACTTCCTGCACTGGCGCGAGATTCCCATTGGTTGAAGGATCATCAGCGTGCGTTCCGATCAATCCACTGTTACAGCCTGATATTTCCCAGGTATACATCGTGCCGTTAAAGTTGAACTGATTATACAGTGGTGCCTGATCAAGGTTCGGCAACAACTGCACAAGCCCCGAACTGTTCAAGTCGGGCGTACTGCAGCGACCAATATTCCCCGGAGGAAAAACTCGGTGAGTATCATGATAGTTATAAAGTGCCAATCCAAGTTGCTTCAGATTATTTTTACAGGTGGAACGCCGCGCCGCTTCGCGCGCCTGTTGAACAGCCGGGAGCAGCAGAGCGATTAAAATCGCGATAATTGCAATCACGACCAGCAACTCAATCAGTGTAAATCCACGTTTCTGCCATTGCTCCTGTTTCATTTTTTTCACCTTCGTCAAGAATAATCTGAAACACTCTTTACACCCGAATGAAATTCAATGCCTGATCAGGGCAGGCTGATTCACTTTTTCATAAATTGCAGAAAATGATAATCAGTGAGTCAGCGATCTCTGATCACAGCAGTCAGATATATTGCAGAGTGGAATTTCACTCAGAACGATTGATAGATGAGCGGACGATCAATCCTGGAAAAGAAATGGACGTCTAAGCTATTTATGATACGAAATTAAAAAAGGGAACCGATTCCTTTTCAGACCAAAACATATCACTATCAGACACTCCTTTTCAAAATGGAAACCACTCTCGTTTCTCGTAAATCATTATGAAATAAGTATTTTCTCTGCTATCCCGACCAGGCTTGAAATCTCCAGACCGGAGAGCGAAACACTCCATCCAGGCAATCACTTTAGAAATCGTCTCGGGATCGACAAGATCTGATCTGACCAGCAGTCAGCACCGTTCAGTCCTGAAGTTTCTATTCCCCTCATTTGATCACTCACGCTGCATAAACTCCTCTTGACGCTTGCGCGCCGGTGACGATAAACGACAAACTGAGTCGCGCGCGTGACCAGTTTACAGTGCACTGAAACACGCACCACTTGCTCCAGGTCTTCACTATAAAACAGCCTGTTTTTTCCAGATTTGCACTGCCTGAAACAACACCTGTTCGTGATGTATGCCTGCGGGTCGCCGCACATCGCAGCCCATCACCCCGGCACCGCTCCAGCACCGCCCCACATCGGCCCCCTGTCAACAAGTATCGCCACCCGATTCTGTTCATCCTGCTTGACCTCCCCATGCCTTTCCATAAGATTTCCCAGGTACGATGAAAACAAACCTCAAACCACCAGACCAGCAACAGGCAGACAGAACCATGCCAGTCATAGTAGAAACATCGGGTGCCATTGTCGGCTGGCCCGACAATGCATTTGTCATGGCTTGCTCTACACTCAAACTGCAGCAGTTCACCCCATCCCATTTCGTGTCCTTTCATATTTTTCGTATGCTTTCTTTTTTTGTGATAGCAATATCAAACTGCCGGGTGCCATCTGTCGGCTTGCCCGACAGTGCCTGCCGAACCAGTCCCAAAGATTAGAGTAGGCCCAGATATACATCCGGGCCGAGCGCAGCGAGCAGGAGGTCGCAGCTGCCTCATACAATCCAGAACCAGGCTTCCCCTACTCTGTTTTCACGGCCGGACGAGCCGACCGGGTAGTACTGTTGGCTCGCCCAACAGTGATGGTATGACACTCACATCTCACGTTTCACACAGCATTATAAAAGATGTGTCTCCGCCCCCCGCAGATGAAAATCCCGAACCACTGGATGATGAAGAAGCGTGTCCCAGATTAGCCGCAGCGCGTTAGCTCCGGTTCTTTTACCGAACTATGCCAGATTCGCGGCTGATATGAACGAGAAGATTAGGGAACCGGGGTTGTCGCAGACAACAGGAAACTGTCAGAGAAGACATTCAAACCAGATCAATAAGCCCGACCAGCCCCGCCGCAGCGTCGGCACCATCTGTCCGCCCGCCTGATGATGTTCGAACCTGCTTCACACAGCAATGGGAACCGATCAAACAAACGAACCCGTTGCTTCTACCACGAAAACACGAAACCACACGAAAGTGAAAGTGAGTAAGCCCGAATGCAATTCGGGCCGAGCGGAGCGAGCAGGAGGTCGTAGCTGCAGCGATTGTTCAAGAACCAAGCATTCACTACTTTCACGACACGGCCGGACGAGCCGGACCATGGCACACGGTAACCTTTCATGCATTTGTGTTTACCCTTATTGTTTCACCAGGATCATAAGCGAAGATTATGACGAAAGGGTCTTGATTTTGGAATTAGACCATCAACGAGAAGAGATCACCTGCATATCTCGGCGTGTGGTGTGCAGTTATCGTACGAAAAAAAGGGGGATATCGTAACAAACAGTATCGCTACGCCTTCCGGATCACTCGCACTGGAAGGCGGAAACCCACGGTCGGTTTGTCATTTCTTCAACCGAGCTTCCTTATGAAGAATGTCAACTTCGTCGATGATTTCCAGCAGACGTTGACCAAAAGTAGACAAAGTGTATTCGACTCGTGGAGGAATTTCGGGGTAACTCGTCTTTGTAACGACGCCATATTCGACGAGTCGCTTTAGTCGCTCCGAAAGGACTTTCGCAGTCATCCCGTCAACGGCCTTCTCCAATTGCCCCGGACGTTGAATTCCCTGTTCAATTCGTCGGAGCAGTGCCACCATGTAACGGCAACCCAGGCATTTTTCGAAGACTTCGGTTACATCTATTTCACTCATCTTTCTCGCACCCTACTTAAAAGAAAGTACCCCACAAATTTGTGCCCGGTTGAACCTGCCTCCTGAACGGCAATTATACCAGCAAAGTTACTGTAATTCAGATTCCAAATATGTTTATTAAAAAGGAGAACTGAAATGCCTCACCTGCTCCACATTGATTCAAGCCCCCGCAGCGACCGTTCTCACACACGTGGTCTCACAGCCGACTTTGTGCAAAGCTGGCAAGTCAACCACCCAAACAGCACCGTGACGTATCGTGACATTGGACGAAGCCCATTGCCACACGTAACGGAAGAGTGGATCGCAGCGGCATTTACGCCACCGAACGAACGCAGCCAGGCAATGCAGGATGCCTTGCGTTTGAGCAACGAACTGATAGACGAGCTATTAATAGCTGATGTGATTGTCGCCGGGATTCCTTTTTACAATTTCGGAATGCCAAGCGGCTTCAAAGCTTACATAGACCAGATTGTGCGTATAGGTCGAACGTTCTTATTTAATCCCGATAACGAAGAATCACCTTATACACCGCTCATTCATGGTAAACGGATGATTGCGGTTATCTCCCGTGGTGATAGTGGTTACGGTTCCGGTGGTCGAAACGAGAAAAATAACCATCTTGATCCCCACTTACGGACGGTGTTTCGCTTCATCGGCGTGACCGATTTAGAGATTATCGCCGCGGAAAATGACGAGCATGGTGGTGCGGCTTTAGTCAACTCCTTAGAGTCTGCTCGCAGAAATATTCTAAGGCTTGCCGCCGAAGACCAACCGCAAAAGGGCGACCTTGCCCCCTTAACCAGGACTCGACGATCTACAAAGTCGCAGCTCATCCCTGATGGCCGTCAGGGATGAGCTCTTATCAATATAACCAGCTACATCAAACCTGTCAGTCTGGTTCAATACTGCTCGTACCCGAGATACCAGGACTCTTTTATCATTGAACCCTGTCCCCTTTTCTCTGTCCCTGGAAGTGATTTGTTTGAGCAGCAGAAATCAAATAACTACTTTCGACAAAAGAAATCATCTGTTAAACTGGCCTTTGCAGGCACTCTCGAATTGAGTCTGACGAATGGTTCTTCAGCCATTCTGTCAGCGTATTTTTTCATTTGACCCTGATCACAGTCGAGAGGAGTTGAATCATGATTACTGAGACAAGTAGCCTGCTGGCGATCTTTGGGTTAGCCGTCACTTTATCTGCTTATCTTTCTGCCATTAGACTGATCGCAATTCAAAAAATTCAAGATTTGCCCGGGAATGATCAAAAGACAGAAGATAAAAAATGGGATCTAAGGAAGAAGTTGGGGTGGTTGACTCTGGCTGATGTTCCCATGGTGCTTTCTGCCTTTTTGCTTGGTCTGTTTCTTCTGTGGGATTACCTGTTATTAGATCTATATGAAGGTAAATGGTGTAAGTGGTGGGATCAAGTTACATCTAAAGACCTTCAAGAGTGGTTATCGTTTCTCGGATTGTGGTTCTTCCTGATCGCCGGAACGGTAATGGTGATTTTGCACATGGTGGCCTGGTGGAATACAGCAAAGAGCCTGCTCAAAGGTAAAAAAATAATCGAATCGGAACCAGCGAAAGAGTCACAACCCCAATCAGCTTCCGCAGCGATCATTGAAGCAAACACCACAACAGAAACACCGGCAACTGAGATTAAACCTCCGCCTGAAAAGCCTTAAAGTGAGCCGAGTGCCAGGAGAGATTAAAGGGGTCAGCGACTGTCTTGGATGTTGTCAAGAAGTGTAAACGAAGTGGTTCCATGTCTGATTGTTTTTCATCATAGAGTTCAGGTTCGTGAGAAACTTTACCATGCAGATTATCGATCAAGGAATTGTCTATCCGTCTCATATTGGAACTGACCGACAAAGTTGCGCATTCCCCGGCGTGTGCGTTTCCACGACAGGACGCTGGTTAGTGAGTTTTCGGGCAGCGCCTGAAAAAAGTGGCCTGTCGGGCCAACACCCGCTGCTTTGCTGGTCTGATGACAGAGGGGCCAACTGGTCAGAGCCGATAAGGCCTTTTGAACCACCTCAATTTGACAAACTGACTCCAGGCAGTTTTCGCGCAGCGTATCTTACGGCCTTGAAAGATGGCACACTCATCGCAGCACTCTGCTGGGTCGATGATCGTGATCCCTCACGACCATTTTTCAATGAAGAGACGGAGGGGTTACTCGATACTCGAATTTGTCTGAGTCGATCAAAAGATGATGGCCTGACCTGGTCGTCGCCGACCTTTGTCAGTAGTGAGTTCGACCATCTTCCTACGCCGTTGACAGGACCGATTCTTCAATTCCGTGACGCAGAGGACTGCAGCCTGCTGGCGATTCAACTTGAACTCAATAAGCCCTATTTCGACAAGACACCCTGGCATCATCGTTCGATCCTGCTGCTTTCTGACAATGATGGTCACACCTGGTCAAATCACATTGTCACCAGTGATGACCCGGCATTGAGAATATTTTATTGGGATCAACGCCCCGCACTGGTCGGGGACAATGAACTGTTAAATCTATTCTGGACGTTTGATCGAGAGACTGGCGAATATCTCAATATACATGCACGAAAGACTGAAACCAGTTATGACGATTGGTCGACGTTTTGGGATACTGGCGTTCCTGGTCAGCCGGCAGCACCCGTGCGTTTATCAGATGGTCAGCTTGTGATGGTTTATGTAGATCGCACAGAAACCCCCACTATCAAACTTCGTACCAGCAAAGATGGCGGACATCATTGGCCAGTAGAGAGTGAAATAATACTCTATTCGCAGGGAGCATCCCAAAATTTGATGCGACCAGGCGACATGCTTGCTGCCTGGGAGGAGATGTCCAATTTCGCTGTTGGTTTGCCTGCGACAGCGTTGTTGCCTGACAATGAACTTCTGGTTATCTTTTATGCCGGTCAATCGACAAATGAAACCAGCATTCACTGGCAGTGCATTCGCGCTTCAACATCAAAAGTGATGTGATCGGAAACAGAACGCATAATCGCATTCCTGGGGCAGGACTTTTTTGGGGTCCCGAACCTTTAAGTATTCACAGCTATTGTAACTCCATCGCGATTCGGTCTATCCATTAAAACAGCAACTACGATAGAATAGACGATAACAGTGATCGCTTTTTCTTGTCTGGTATCTACATTCTCACTTCTCTCAACTCGAAGCTGGAGACAGGAGCTGATGAATCAGGAATCACGTTATTACATGACATGCACCAGCAGACTGATAATCGCGCTGCTGACAATCACAGTTGCTGGTCTGACGTCTGTAATGGACAATCGTGCTCACGCCGACCAGCCCATTCGCGAAACGAACGCGAGTGCCAGCGACCTCTTTGAAAAAGACAGCCCCTCTGCTGCCCAGATCGCCCGGCTGAAACTGAGAGAGGCAACAAACGCAGCACCCGACAAACTTCACGCGCTCGGATAATAAAAAGGTGTCAGGAACCGTTTTCTGTTTTTCGTGGCCTGCCGCGGGGCTTTATCGTGCTTGCCAGGTCAAGTTGTTGGACTGTTTTCTCGGTCCACTCCTCGTCTCCAAAGGGAGCGCCGCGCTGGATACTGCGTTCCAACGCCTGTACTTCGCGCTCGGTCAGCGGTTGATTCACATACTCGGCCCAGCCCGGTTTGCGTCTCTGTGGCCAGGAAGATAACAACGGCTGCGGTTCGTTCGCTCCCTGTTTCCAGTGATACAGGCTGCCCCAACTCCAGTCTTCGGCCCTCTTCACCAGTTTCGCCGTGAAGGCATTCCGTTCAACATAACGGCACACAGTATAGAAGTGCTCGTCGCCCTGGATCGGGAATGATTTGAACCGTCCCTGATAAACGTGGCCTGAACCGGTGCTCTGGCGATGGGCGTGCCAGCGCTGGGTGTGGGTCAGCGTGAGCCAACCGGTGAAGCGGGAGAGCTGGCCGTCTTCACTGGGATGCACGACCAGATGCCAATGATTGGGCATCACGCAATAACTGAGCAGCCGCATCTCGAACCGCTCGACCGCTTCCGACAGGATCCGCTCAAACGCGGCGTAGTCTTCGTCCGTCTCAAAGATCGTCATCCGGGCATTCGCCCGGTTCAACACATGATAAATATATCCCGCTTGTGCGGCGCGTTTTGGTCGTCCCATAATCAGGGGATTCTAACGTAATCCCCCTAAACTGTCAATATAAGGTTCCTGACACCTTTTTCTAATCCGGGATCGACGTCACCAGTTCTTCAGCGACGGCTTCCAACACGTCGGACGTAATCAGGGAGAGTTCATCCGCGTAACCGACCAGGAGCCCCAGGTCACACAGTCGATTGATCTTGCGTGGATTCCCCTGGGTCAGCTCGAACAGCGTTTGAAATGCTTCCGGTGTAAAGACCGGTTCGCTGCGGCCTGCCACCTGCAGGCGATGTTCCACGTAACTCTGTGTTTCTTCTTCCGAAAATGATTTCAGCAGGCAACGCACGGCGATGCGATTGTCCAGCTGCGACGAGCGCTGCAGGTGACTGAGTAGTAACTGGTCGCCTACCAGCAGCAGTGTGAAGTCGATATCGGAAGTCTGCTGAAAGTTGAGCAGCTGATGCAGTGTTTCGAAGATCCGCTGATCGACGATCAGATGGGCTTCGTCAATCACGATGACCGGCTTGTATCCCTGTTCGCACAATAACTGCAGCTGTCGATGCAGGGCCCGGACGATGCGGTCTTTGCCGGGAACCAGCGGCTCAATACCGGCTTCTTCTGCTCCCAGTTCGACTGCCAGATATGAAATCAGTTCAATGGGCGACAACTGTGGAAAGACGAGATGTACGAACGGCTGATAAATTTCAGCCAGCTGACTTTTCAGCACGTGACAGAGATACGACTTGCCAAGACCAGACCCACCCACCAGCAGGCCGGCTCCTTTGCTGTTTTCAATCAGATACTCGAGCTTTAACAAGCCTGCCTGATGCGGATTGCTGTCGTAAAAAAAAGAAGCGTCCATCTTTTCTTCAAAGGGACCACTTTTCAGATTCCAGTAGCTCTGATACATAAACTCTGTTTCCCGCGTATGTTTCAGTGTCGGGTGTTTGTACTGACACTCAATTGATTGATATGAGGACGTTAATCCAGTTTGTTTACCGACGATTATTCAAGCGATTCGATTTCCCCTGTCAGCCAGGCCGCTTCATTATCCTGTAAAACAGATCGACTTCCCGCTGATCCTCTGGGGGTCACATAGATCGGGTGTTCTCCCCCAACCTGCTGAATATGTCCATGGGGGCTTCCTGATTGCTGCCCCACTGCATGCAAGACTGCGGCCTGATCAGCGTCTGCTGAAGGTGCCTGTTCGGCTGAGACCGTTTGAATGAGCACATCCTGCTGAACAGGGGGCTTAGCGTCTGGATCTGTGATTGCCTGGTCCTGCAGCGGCAATTCCGCGTCCAGGCCAAACTCCATGGAGAGTTCATCACTGGCACCCAGCACGGGAGAGAGCGATTCAGCCCCCTTGTCTTCGACTGGTTCTTCCAGCGATCCGAAAAATGACAATAACGCCATCATCGAAAACACGCTCGCCAGCAGACCGGCAAAAACCTTCGTCGTCTGATTCCAGCGAAACAGAAAACGGGGCTCTGACGCAGTACTGCTTTTCGAGAATAATTGCAGAAAACGTTTATAATTGAGAGACTTAAGCCAACTCATCACTCGTTCCTTCGAGAGCTGAATAACCTGGTAACTGCAGATAAGAACTCAATCCCTGAGCCTCAGAGAGTCGGCGATTCAATCACCAGTTCCCTGTCTACCTGCTCTAAAGAGACGCAGTCAGCGCTCTTCTTCTATCGGTTGCGAAGTGTAGGACTCTTGACCATTTCACAGACTTGGTAAACCAGATAGACCTGGCAAAACAAGCGAACATTGCTCTCCCATTTTACCATCGTGGCTCTGCGCGATGAGTCTCGGCCAGATTACCCTGAAGTTGCTGCAGGGAACCTGGATACGGGCTAATTCAGACCGAGCACATCCGCCATTGTGTACAGACCGGGCTTCTGAGCGGCCAGGTATTTCGCTCCCGCGAGTGCACCATAAACATAGCTGTCACGGGTATGCCCGCGCACAGTCAGGTCAATCGTTTCCCCCATCATGCCGAACACGATCGTATGCTCGCCGACATTATCGCCGGTGCGCAAGGCATGATAACCAATCTCGCAAACAGGTCGTGGCCCCGGACGTCCTGCCCGACCGTGAACGTGTTCCGTCTGGCCCATTTCATCGGCGACGATTTCGCCGAAATGTAAAGCGGTTCCACTGGGCGCATCTTCCTTAAACCGGTGATGACGTTCGATGATTTCCACATCGACGCCCCCCGGCGAATTTTTCAGCGAATGAGAAGCTTCGCGGACCAGTTTCATCATCAGGTTCACTGCCAGGCTCATATTGGGTGCGAGAATCAGAGGGGTAGTCTGTGAAGCTGTCAGCACTTCATTCCGCTGTTCGGGAGTCAGACCTGTTGTTGCAGCGACCAGACCAATCTGCCGTTCGGCACAGATGCCGGCAATTTTGATCAGACCAGCGGGCAGGGAGAAGTCGATGATCACATCGACACGATCCGTCAACTCTGACTGGATCTCGACCCCGATGGGGCCGATGCCTGCCACTTCGCCAGCATCTTTCCCCAGAGCCGGCGAATTCCCTGACTCTAAAGCAGCTCCCAGTTTCAAATCCGGATCCTGATAGACCAGAACTGCCACACGCTGTCCCATCCGACCAGCGGCTCCATTGACTCCGATAAGAATTTGATCGCCCATCTCTGACTCCCGTTATCTATTATATTATATATGGCATCTATTTGTGTTTTGAATCACGGCTGCTTCAGATGATCGTAATCTACGACATCCATTTTTTCCATTAGAGCCTGATACTTTCCCGCTGCATTTTCCACTTTATTTGCTTTGTATATTCATATCTGCAATTGCCTGTTGCAGTTCCTGCCTGACATGCGGCTCCGGTTCGACAGCCAACTGTTCTTTCAGAAAGGTTTGCACCTCTGCATCTCCCAGTTTTCCCAGTGCCCAGGCTGCTGCCCCGCGAATTAAAGGCTCTCGATCATTGAGTACGTTTTTCAATGCAGGCACGGCACTCACATCTCCCCGGTTCCCCAGCACAATCGCCGCATTCCGCAATAAACCGGCTCTCCCCGCGCGAGACATGGGCGTACTCTGAAAACGTTCCCGGAACTGAACCTCATCCAGCGACAATAATTCACAGGCATCCAGGGGAGCATATGTTTCCACGGGTTGAAATGCGATTTCACGACTCAGAGGCGTTTTACGATTCCACGGGCAGACATCCTGACAGATATCACACCCAAATGCCCAGTCCTCTAAACCGGGGCGTAACTCCTGCGGGATTGGCTGATCCCGTAATTCAATGGTCAGATAGGAAATGCACTTCCGCGCATCCAGAACTCCCCCTGCGACAAAGGCATCGGTCGGACAGGCATCCAGACAGCGCGTGCAGGTGCCACAATGCGAAGAATGATGTGGCTCATCGTATTCCAGTTCATCACTCAGCAGCAGCCCTGCCAGAAAAAACCAGCTCCCCTCCGACTTATTGAGCAGCAGCGTATTTTTCCCGATCCAGCCCAGGCCCGCCAGTTGCGCGAAATCCCGTTCCAGCAGGGGAGCGGTATCCACCACGCCCCGCGTTTCACAATCCGGATACTTCTCCCGAATCAAACGAGAAAGCTGCTTCAGTTTTTTTCGAATCACTTTGTGGTAATCGGTGGTTCCCCAGGCATAGCGCGAGACCCGCGCTTCCGTTCCCGTGACCGGCGGGGGTTCCTCTGTGCGGTAATTCAGCGTCAACATCAGTACGCTGCGCACGGAACTCATTACATGCTGTGGATGCTGATAAGCGTCTTTGCGGCGTTCGAGATAACTCATCTCACCCGCATAACCCTGATTCAGCCATTCCAGAAAATGATGAAAGCCGGCAGGAGTGATCGCCGGTGCCAGGCCGGCCAGGTCGAAGCCACAATCAAAGGCCATCTGTTTGATCACAGCCGATTTTCGACTCTGCTCATCGGCGGTGGAACCTGTTGCTTCTCCCATAATTTTCTCAACAGTCGATTCATTATTCAGAGCGAGGGATGAGCCTGCATCTGTTCCCATTGAGTACGACCCACGCGCAGCACATCAGCATCATCACGTTTTTGCAGAGGGGTATAACGGGGATGACGCGATTCTTTATAGGGATTGTTATGACGCGTATTGTAACAGCAGATAAAACCCCACCGCGGATGCTCGCTCTTATTCTGATCAGAACGATGCAGTAGATTAGAATGAAAAAAGATGGCAGACCCCGGTTCCAGGGTACAGTAGAACAATTCCATCCGCTCAAGTGCTGCCTGAACCCGCTCCGGATCGGCGCCGGTCTGATCGCCGACTTTCATATGATCAATGCGGCCCAGCAGATGACTCCCTTTGAGTACCTGCAGACAGCCGTTCTCGACCGTCGCACGATCAACGGCGATCATGCAACTGCCCATATCAGGAGACAGGCAGCCATTGTTGTACCAGTAGCCGTAATCCTGATGCCAGGCCCAGGCGCCGCCGACTTTCGCTTCCTTCTGAATCATCTTGTGATGATAGTGATAGACTTCGTCTCCCAGCAACGCTTCCATACGGTCTACGACACGGTGGCAGGAGGCAATCGCGCCATAAATATCTTCGCCAACTTCGTTCTCGACATTCAGCTTGACCGCGCCCCCTTCTCCATCAGCGCGACTGAAGGTCGCCTGTTGCATGGCCAGATCGGCGCGACCAATCTGACCTAACAGCGTCACCTCTTCCTGAGTGAACAGCGAATCCACAATCAGAAAACCGTCCTGCTGAAACGCAGCGAACTGCTCCGCAGTAAACAAGGCCGTGCTCATCTCACTTCCCCCTATTTTCAATCAGGACTCGCATTCATGTATCAAGGAAGCTGATTAAAACTCGAAGGGTGAATGGGTGCCACTGTTGGCTTGCCCAACAGTGCCGACCTCATTGAGTTTCAAAACTCATTTCACTGTCGGACAAGCCGACAGTGCCACCCTCGATTTTTTATCAGGACACAGTTTCCCTCTAAAGGAAACATGACTTCTACTTTAACCTGTCTGCTCACGAATTTCGAGGATTTACTCTCCCCGAAACAAAAACACAGCCCGCCAGAAGACGGACTGTGCCTTGTTATTTCTTGAAGCGGGAATCGAATCAGGCTTCGTCCAGCAGATTAACGGCAGCGAATTCCTGACCTTCCAGCATCGCCAGGCTGGCACCGCCGCCGGTACTGACGTGTGAAACCTGGTCAGCAAATCCCAGCTGTTGAATCGCGGCGGCACTGTCTCCCCCGCCGATGATACTGGTCGAATCGCTGTCCGCGATCGCCTGGGCAACTGCCTTGGTTCCTGCGTCAAACGGGGTCATTTCAAACACACCCATGGGGCCGTTCCAGACAACCGTTTTCGCTGATTTCACGGTTTCCGCATAGATTTTTGCGGTCTCAGGTCCGATATCCAGGCCTTCAAATCCATCGGAAATTTCTCCCGCTTTGACAACCTGTTTGTTACAGTTGCTGTTGAAGTCATCGCCACAGTGCGTGTCGACGGGCAGCATCAGTTTATCGCCCCCCTTGGCAATTAACTCTTTCGCAAGATCGACTTTGTCTTTCTCAACCAGGCTGTCCCCGACTTTTCCGCCTTGAGCCAGCGAGAACGTGTAAGCCATCGCGCCGCCAATCAGCACTTTATCGCAGATTCCCAGCAGGTTATCGATGACTTTAATTTTATCAGAGACCTTTGCCCCTCCCAGAATTGCAACGAAGGGTCGTTCGGGGTTGGCAATCACATCTGTCAGATATTGAATTTCCTTGGCGACCAGGAAGCCGACGACCTTGGGTTTGCCGGACATTGCTTCGGGTACAGCCACCATCGAAGCGTCTGTGCGGTGGCAGGTTCCAAAGGCATCGTTACAGTAAATGTCCGCGAAGGCAGCCAGTTCGCCTGCAAACGCAGCGTCTCCTTTTTTCTCGCCGGCATTGAACCGCAGGTTTTCCAGAATCAAAACCTGGCCATCCTGCAGGCCAGCGACTTTCGCTTTGGCATCTTCACCGACGGTATCGGTCGCGAAGGCCACTTCCTGCCCCAGCAGTTCACCCAGACAGGTCGCTGTGGGTTTCAGACTGTATTTGGAGTCGCTGGCTTCTCCCGTTGGACGTCCGAGGTGGCTCATCAGAATCAATCGGCCGCCACGATCTATGACAGATTTAATGGAAGGCAATGCCATACGCACCCGGCGGTCATCGGTAATCTGAAGCTCGTCATTCAATGGAACATTGAAATCCACCCGCATTAAAACGGTTTTACCTGCAACGTCTACGTTTTCGATTGTCTTCTTTGCCATGGAAAGTTGAACCAGTCTCTTATCTTACAGAGTTTGAATTGTTGAATACTGAAAATGAATACCTCAAGTTGACTCGAGGTACTCCTGAATTAAAAAATGTGCAGAAAAGTGAAAGCGTAACTGCAGCGAAAAAGAATGCGACGAAGACTACTCGTCCATCACATCCTTTTCTTTCGCATCCGCCATGCTGTTGACTTTACCTTCGAACTTTTTGGTCAGTTCCTGCACCTGATCTTTGGTATCGTCACGTTCATCTTCACCCATCACCTTGTCTTTTTCCGACTGATCAGCGTGCTTGTTCGCATCACGGCGAATGTTTCTGATGGAAATCCGGGCTTCTTCAGCCAGCTCTTTGACTCGTGATACCATCTGCCGACGTCGCTCTGTAGACAGAGGCGGAATATTCAACCGCACGACACGCCCATCGGTATTGGGTGCCAGGCCCATATCACTGGCAGTGATTGCCTTGGCAATTTCACCGACCATCCCGGCGTCGAAGGGACGGATCAGAATCTGTTGCGGCTCAGGCACACTGACATTGGCCATCTGCTTTAAAGGGGTCGGGGATCCGTAATAGTCGACACGAATGGAATCGACCAGACCCGGAGTCGCGCGCCCTGTTCGAATGCCCTGCAATTGCCCCTGGAACACGTGAACCGCTTTGTCCATTCTCTCTTCCGCGTCGAGTAAAATTTCTGCCTGGTCCATGCTGCAAGTCCTTCGAATAGATAGCTTTACTTGAGTAGATTCGTCAAATAATCGTTAGCACGCCGTTGAGAACCCTGGTTCAGACCACTGGCCTGTTCTACACCTGGAAACGGCGACGGCCCTGATTTTAGTTGACCGGCTGATAAAATCAAACCGTCAGGAACGAGAAAAACCAGCTGAATCAGGTCCAGCTGGTTTTTCTCGGCAATTCACTTTGTCTCAAGCCCCATCATATAACTAAGTGCTTATCCGGTCAGGAAATGGGGGATTCTTCCCGGTTCATGATTCCGCTCAGATACAGCAGATTTTTCTCTTGTGGAAGATTCGTACGAAACTGCAGACTCTTATTTCCTGCCTGCAGCAGATCACGACGGCTGATCTGTCCGAGCAGAGTTCGATCTTCACTCACCACGGGCAACCTGCGGGTTGGAGTACTGAGAAAGATCTGCGCGATCGTCAGCAAATCGGTGTCTTCGGAAATACAGCGGGCCTGCGTATCCACGAAGGGAAAGATCTGTGACGAAGGCAGTTGCTCATAGCTGGCTTTAATCAGCACATCCATGCAACACTTTTCAGAAAAGACACCCAGAATTCGATGATCGGCGTCTAATACAGGTGCTCCTGAAATCCGATGCTTCAACAACATACCGATTGCTTCCAGTACATCCATATCCGGAGTTAATGTAATTAACTTCGTGATCATGATGTCCTTAGCGAGAATTGGTTTATCCATCGCTCCTCCCCCCTTCTAAATTGGCGTTTAGAAACACAAGATAAATGAGCCACACTTCAAAAGAAATGCTTTCAAAACCGCTGAGGACGTGCGTACTCACTTCAGATATGTAATAACGCGACTGCGTCATAGTTTTCATGTGTGGGAAACCTGTATATTCTATCAACCGGCAAGCGGATTCACAAAAACATTTCCCTTGATCACCTGCTGGTTCACCTGTATCTAGCAGCGATATCCTCTTCTGATTCAAGCACTTAAAGAATTATTCAAAAAACATTTCTGAACAGGAGCCACCAAATTTGTCTCTCATCTTTGAAGAGAAGGAAGACCAGACTTATCAGAAACGACTCTAGACGCCTATAATCAGGTCTGGATACATTGAGGTAGTTTCAGCTTCTGTATCCACTTCCTATATAACACTGACTGTCTAACTAATAGAAATTGATCGAATGTCGCGAAGCGTAGAAATTGACGGGGTAGGACTGCACCTGGGACGTGCTGATCAGACTACCAGTGACTGGATTGGTCAACACGAAGCATTAAAGCAACTCCTCGCCTGCTGGCTGGTGATCGACGAAAAAGACATGCCTCTGACGCCGCGACTGGTGGGAACGCCGGGTATTGGCAAAACGTCGCTGGCAATCGCAGGCGCGCGCACGCGAGACCAGGAGCTTTACATCTTTCAATGCACGGCTGATACCCGACCGGAAGACCTGCTCGTCACTCCCGTGCTGGCTGAGAGTGGCAAGATCGCTTACCACGCCTCTCCCCTGGTGACCGCCATGCTTCGCGGCGGGATCTGTGTGCTGGACGAAGGCAATCGTATGAACGAGAAGTCCTGGGCCAGCCTCGCACCGCTGCTGGATCATCGTCGCTACGTGGAATCGATTGTGGCCGGCGTGACCATTCCCGCGCACCCGGAATTCCGCTGTGCTGTCACCATGAATGAGGACGAATCCACTTTCGAAATTCCCGACTATATCTTAAGTCGCCTGCAGCCCAGTATCACCCTCGAACACCCCAATCGGGAAGATGAAAAGATGATCTTACATTATCATCTCCCTTTTGCGGACGAACATATGCTCGACCTGACTGTTGACTTTCTGCAGCAGTCACACAGTCTGAAGCTGGACTTCTCAAGCCGTGACGGTATCAACGTACTGCGTCTGGCTTTGAAACGTGCGGCCCAGGATAAAGATCATCCTCTCAGTAAAGATATCGTCTGGCTGGAAGCACTGAAAGCCTGCCTGGGAGAAGATGCCCTCGATCTGGAATCGCTCTCTGAAAAACGGAAACAGAACCTGGGCGGGAATATGATGCCGATGGGACTGGGAGACTTCTTCTTTGCCCCGGATAATCCGTTACACCCTGATCGTGAAGACGACGATGATGATTTCGATGATCTGGACTATGATGACGACGACGATGATCAGGATAAGTATTAGAGCGCATCTCTATTAACGAGAGCGTCTCTTGATCGATCATACTCGATCCAAATCAACCTGCAGAAGCCACTAGTAACCGGGTCCCAGTCCAGAACGTCAATATCAGACTGTAGTCATACCCGCTACGGTTTTTGTGCGGTAAGCGGCGGATCTTCAAAACTGAGGCGGATCTGAAATGGTTCAATCAGAATATTCTGATGTTCCAGATCAGGTACGACCCAGATCCGCAGACGATTACTGGTCGTGGTTTCCTGGAGAACCACATCCCCATTTCGCAGGTCAACCACCTGCAGATCAACCTGCGTTCCATCGGTTGAGGTAGTTCCTCTGATCCTGCGAATGCCAAAAGTCATCACCGGTAAATCCAGAAACTGGGAAAAATCAATTCCCTGAGCTTCCAGAGGCAGTGACCACATTAATTCTCCACTCTGCCGGTCGATGGAATAGACCATTCCATTAAACAGGTAGGAAGTCAGACTCAGCGATCGAAATACAACCCTGTTCCTGTTGCCATCAACTCTGTCAGGGGGAACATAAGGCAGGCTCACAAAGACCAGGTATTGACGCGAATTTCGCAGGACCAGCAGGTTGATAATTTTCTCAGCCGGCTGCCCTTTGACTTCAAATTTCTTTTCGCCTGTCATGAGATCCAGAAATGCAATCGTCCCATCCTGATGCATCATAACCAGTTCATTATTCTGCCCCAGTGTATAAGTGGAATTCTCACTCAGCTTCTGACTCCAGACTGCCTCAGCATTTGTCAGGTCCTTCAGTTGCAGGAGTCGGCTTTGATCTGCTTCGACCGTTAATGTGAGCAGATAGCGTTCGAAAGCAAAAATGGGTGTCTCACCCTGATTCAGCTTGAATGTATTAACCAATTTCCCGTTCTGCCCACTTAACACATCATAGCGCAGCTCAGTTTGTTCCTGGCCAACCATCACAATCACATACTCGGCATCGCCATAATGCCTGCTGCTGATTCCAATGCCCTGTCGCTTCCATAAGACATTTCCCGTCTGCAGATCGGCGGCGACCAGATCAGAACCGATCTGGTAACAGATAAACTCCTCGTTGATTGTCCCGATCCGCCCTAATAATTCACGGTCCGCGTTTCGTGTAATATACTCGCGCAACACGGGTGCCACTCCCGTACGTTCAATCGAAATATAATCTCGCACACTGGGAGGACCGGACATCAGGCGCTGCTTCCATAACAGCAGCGGGTGGCCTTCCGGATCGCGATTCAAGGTATCCAGTACAAAAAATTCAGAACCAAAATTGACAACGAGATACTGCTGAAAGACACGCGCTGAAAAATAAGGCTGCTGGGGAACTTCAATTTCCGCGTTCAGCAGAGAGAATGACCATTGCTGTTGCCCCTGCCCGTCGTAGGCAAAGAGCCACTCTTTCGCCGGCCCGATTTCCAGTCGATAGTTATTGAACAATGTATTGGAAAGGCCAATGATCTCAACCGTCAGCGAAGTGTTCTGCCCTTTCTCCTGCTCCTCTCGATAAATCTGAACTGACTCTCCCTGCCATGGCGAAACTTGCTGTGACTGCGCGGATGCCAGTTGCGATTCCCACTGCTCTGCCAGCTGTGAAGCGGTTTTACCATCCAGGCAAACCACGTCCGGCCAGCGCGTCCGCAGCGTTTCAATATATTCTTCAGCCTGAACATTGCGGTTTGCGGCGAGAGAAATCTCAGTCAGTTTGGCTGTCGCGAAGGCGGCCACAACTGACTGCTTCGAGGAACGAAGATGCTCCAGATTCCGCATCAGTGAGCTCTGCAAATAAGCCTGCTCTTCTTCCGGCGCAGTATCGATCTCCTGCTCCAGCCTGGCTACCAGCATGATCCGGGCCTGCTGAGTTTCAGGAAGATTCCCGCAGCAATCCAGAAATCGTTCCAGGACGGCACGATCTGCGCGTACCAGTTTTTCTGAATAATATCGCGAAAAGAATTCTGCAATCTTCTTTCGATCTTCCTCAGTGGACCGCAGTGTAAGCAGTTCCAGCTGGGCACGGATCCAGCGGTCGGTTCGGACAAAGCCCCCCCCTTTCACCGGCTCCGACTCCAGCAGGCCTTGCAGTTCAGACAGTCTGAGATAATTCTCCAGCGCTGCCTGCAGATTTCCACGCTGCTGATAATTCACTGCCAGAATCTGGAAGAATCGCTTGCGCTGCCCCTCGTCGACCAGCAGGCGTTCCATTTTGGAAATCAGGTTCTCATTATTTGTAAAATCGTGATCAAGAGTTTCCAGGAAAATATCGGCATACAGCCGCCGGGCACGCAGTGTCGGTTGAATCTGAAGCGACCGATCAATGAATTTCATCGCCTGTGAGACATCCCCGGCAAACAGTTTCAATTCTCCCTTCAGCAACTGTGCCATAGCCTGGTCTTCCGGCTGCTTTGACTGGCTCGCCAGTCGAATCTGTTCTTCGATCGCTGTGACCGACCGGAAACCGACTACTTCAGACTCATTCTGTGAGATCAGCATGCCTCCTGCTGCTGCCAGGTTCCCAACCAGGGTTTCAGTATCTACTCGTGTTCTGGCGAGAACAAGTCCGTCATCAAGACGAATACTCAATATTTCTCCCGTCTCAACAGGCTGGTAATAGGTGTTTTTCACCACAATTCCCCGACCGCTGGGAGCCCCGATAAGCTGTGGTTTCGGCCAGGCAAGCGAGCCATCACTCAGCTTCAACGCTTCAATCTGGTCATTTCCCACAAGCAGAATTTTCCCGTCATGAACCGCCGCAATAAACAGGTTATTTCGTCTGGGCCGTGACCAGATCAGACGCCCATCAAACAGATCCAGGCACTGCAGTGTCTGTGACTTTCTTGATTCAATGAGGACGCGGTCCCCGACAATCACGGGAGAGAATTCAGCCCAGCCTTCCATATTTTCGTTGGCATCGCGGGCAAACAATGCAAACATGGAAATCTCTTTACCGCCGGTATCGACCTGCCTCCAGAGCAGCTTACGCTGATTGAGATCAATGCCGATCGTGCAACCCGAACCCGTCGGGCAGACCAGTACTCCATGTGCTGCAGAGGGACTTAATCCCATCCTGCGACGAATATGATCCAGCGGACGACGATCGGTGGTATAATCGCGGGCAATGGGATAGTCACTGCGGTACAAAGATTGTGTCCAGAGGGTTTCCCCTGTTGCGGCATCCAGAACCAGGAGGCGAAATTCACGCCCTTCCTCTGCCAGACAATACAACTTCCCATCCAGTGGTAAAGGAGCCCCGAGAAAATAATGTCCCGAATAGTGAATCGGATTCTGCAGTCGTGGCCCACCCAGTTCCCACACAAATTTCCCGGTATCCGCCTCAAATGCCAGCAGTCGATTGAATGAGTTGGGAACCAGTACATTCTCACGGTCCAGCCTGCTGAAGTGATAAAAGCCCGCGATGAACCCCAGGTTTTCCACACAGAAGACCAGTTTCCCATCGGTACTTAAATGCCCTGCCGTGTAATCCTGCCAGCCGCGTTGGGTCAGATACTTTTCCAGAGGCGTCTGTGGCGTCCCTGAAAATTCTTCATCCATGTTCTGGGGATCTTTGAGCAATTCCTGATACAGTGCATCGGAAAGTGTAGTCTCCCAGCTTAATTTACCCGTCTTCAAGGAAACGGCTTTGAGATTGCGATGGGTTCTGAATATCACCTGATCGTGAATGACCAGGGGACTGGCCGCCGGTAACACACCTGGAACATGCTTGCGGCGATGTTCTCCCAGTTTCTGCAGCATTTCCTCTACTGGTGGCGGGTCCTTGAGCAACTGCAGAAAAGGATCTTGAATGGTCGAGTACTGCCAGAGGGGTTTCGCAGAAGGAACCGCTAATTCCGCAGACGCGGTCCGGGCAGGACTGCCTCGGTACATGGTCCAGTTATCCTGTTCCCGCGCTGCACGCAGATCAAGCCTGCCTGTCAGGTGAGATAACCACTCTACCGGATTCTCATCTGCCGAGAACAGTGGAACTTTCGTGCCATTAGGAAACTGGTAAACACCCCCTTCTATCAAACGCGAAAGCTGCATTAATGCCTGCCGACATTTCCCCATGTTACCAAGATGATACCAGGCAACAGCCAGTTTAAATGTCAGATGCGGTTCTTTTGAAATCGCCAGTTCATGCTGGGTCAGCAGCATCTCCCAGATTTGTGTCGCTGCCAGGAAATCTCCGCGTTCGAAATAGTAGCCCCCCAGAGCGTAAGCTGCTTCTGCGCCCGCCTTGGTAAAGAAATAGCGACGCACAATTTCGCGCAGAAGATAGTTATCATCCAGGTCTTCTGCCTGCTGGAGCATTTGATCGGCTGCAGGGCCATATTGCAGAGAATAAAAGCGTCGGCCGGCATCAGGAAGCGTTGCAATCAGCTGTTGCGCTGCCTCTTTCAGACTCTCATATCCATTTGCCGAATCCGTTTTCAGATAATCTTCAGGAGCATCTAGAATCGACTGTAACTCTGGTATTGCAACCGGATATTTCTGCTCATTGAGCAGTTGCTTTGCATCCTGAAAACTTTTGGAATAAAGACGACTGGTCGGAAAGAGCGCGTGGAGATCCCCCTCCATAATTCCACCAATTCCATCACCAGGCCCATCATTGCGCAAAGGCTGCGCATGGCAGCAGACATTGGAAATGAGGCTTTGAATCAGAACCAGCGCCACTACAGCAATGTATTGATGGCATCTTCCAGGGAGTCGAAATGGTAATAATTGAGAAACCATAGGCAAATGCAGGAATTCCACTTTCCATAAATCTGATTTAAATAAACACAGGTCCCGAGAGTGCATCGAAACCAGCGGTCCCACTTGAATAATCCAGCAGCGTTAATGAATCATCAATCTTGTATCGGCAATGACTTCACTGATTTCATCCGGCTTCAACTGCCCTGCCTGCCAGGCCCGGTTCGCTTTAACAACACCTTCCCACATCATCACATTCAGACTGGCATCCTGCTTGATATTGTAACCCAGGGGCCCGGCTGTTCCTTCAAAAACAGTGAATGGGATATGAGCAATCTGGTTTTTACTGGCGATCTTCTCCAGTTCCGTTTTTACTTCAGCGGGGGTATCGGTCAGCATCACAACAAACGCTGCCAGTTTTTCATCCTGGTGTGCGGCGACTTCCGAATCGATTTTTTGAATCAACGCTGTCGTCGGCTCATCAAATTCTCTGACAAAAATTCCCACCACAGGCCGCTCCCCATACAGGCAGCGATAACACAACGTTTTTCCTTTATTCGGCCCGGTCACATCAGCCACTTCAAAGGGCATGGGAAACGCGCCGATCTCCATCCCCGACTGATAAATCACCCGTTCGGTCTGATCCTGATCTGCATCACTCTCAGAACCTCCCACACCGGATTTTTCTGTCGCAGAGGATTCTGGCTCTTTCTCAGCGACACCGGTCAGTGATTGAGGCGTTTGTTCGGATGTTCCACATCCTGTAACAAACACGACACTCCCCAGGGAAACACACATGACAGCCGATAGAATTCTGGTGGCACGGACAGCATGCACTGCTCAACTCCCCCCTCAATAACGATAAGAACTACCTCACCCGCAGCATCAATTGTACGCCGCCAGTACATTGGCTGTCGAGTACGAAAGATGCTTTTTGCGGATGAGCCGTCTGCCTGATTCAGAGATTTTCCACGAAAGAATCAGGCAAATCCGTAATTACGATTTCAGCTGGTTCACCACTTCCAAAATCGCTTTACTGTCGTCAGCGGCTTTGACTTTGGTATTTTTCATCACAACCTTGCCATTTTTGTCGATCACAAAAGTCCAGCGTGCTGCTGTCACACCGCGGGTTAAGGTTTCTTCCTTGCCATCGATGGTGCGTTTGATAGAACCGCCTGCCTTCAGAGGCACACCAAACTTTTTGGCAACGCCGCCGTCTTCATCAGCCAGCAGAGTGAAATTCAAATCATGTTCTTTTTTGAAGAGTTGATGATTGCGAACGGAATCGCCACTGACGCCGATCACTTCCACATTTTCTCCCTGCAGCTTTTTCATATCATCACGAAAGCCGCACGCCTGCTTGGTACAACCACCCGTTAAATCAGCAGGGTAGAAATACACGACCAGTACTTTTTTGCCGACATAGTCGGTTGATTTCCAGCCTTTACCCTGGTCATCCTTCGCAGTAAAAGCGGGTGCATTGTCACCCACTTCCAGTTTTCCCGGCGGTGCATTTAACTGACCCGACGCACTTGCACTCAGGCCGCACATACAGGCAATACTCAACATCGAAGCGAGGATTTCACGATACGAAATTGTCATGTCTTTCACCTTGTCTAAAAAGTATAAAATCATGTTTTGTTAACAGTACTCTTGATTCTTATTTAATATTTAATGCGGAGACGTTTTTCGAGTCATCAACCGGAATACGCGAATCGGTTCCAAATGCCGTCAGCCTGCGAGGCGATGCGACGAGTAACTGATTCCCGGCGATCACTAAATTACCGCCTGACTCGCCATAATGTTTCCGTAGAGATATTTTTTGTTTCAGGTAACCCTGTTCTGTATGAACGACAAGAATCTCCTCTCTTAAAGGCCAGTAGATATACTGGCCGGCCAGGATTCCTCTGCCATAGCCGAAACCTTCAGGATCGTGATAACCGGTTTTCCAGTGAATCCTGCCGGTCGCTCGATCCAGCCCAAACAGTCTGTTGCCACTGACGACCAGGGTGGACGGCGTCACCCCCAGAAGATTTCGTATCTGCTCCGGCCATTCCCGCTGCCAGAGCAGCAATCCGGATTCCGCATCGAAGGCCATCAGCTGCGACGAATCCTGGGGGGCAGCAAACAGTATCCCGCGATCATATAGACAGGGAACCAGTCCTGTTTTCATATGATTGCTCATCTCAATTCGGTCTGTCTTATCCTCGGAGGAATAGGTTACCAGCCAGTTCAACTTTCCATCAACGGTATCCAGAGAGGCAATGGCCCCCATATCCGTCGACAGGTAGAGATGATCTTCTCCCAGTGTCAGCAGCAGGTGGCTGATATAATTGACGCCTTCCTCAATATTTCTTAAGGCCAGGCAGACTTTCTGATTCCAGATCATTTCGCCTGTGTCTGCAGAAAAGCAGGCCACATTAGTCTGTACTTCGGGAAACCCTCGATGTAATACGACATACAGCCTGTTGCCTGAGACCACAGGTGCCCCTTCAAAAGACCAGACAAAATTCTGCTCTCGCAGCTGGGCCGATGAGATCTTCCATAACAGCTTTCCCTGGCCCTGATTGAGATCCAGACAGACCAGATCAGAAAACAGCCCCAGCCGTTCGTCTTTGGCAACGGAGGTGACCGGAGATCCCATCCGGGCATACAGGCGACCTCCGGCTATCGTCGATGTATAGCGGGGCACGCCCACCACGGGTCGAAAAGGAAGCCGGGCCACGAGATGACTGTCAGAAGGATAGAGAATCGGACTGGACTCCTGCCCCTGGGACCAGGCAGGTAACCCCGTTTTCCAGTTTAAGCCATAGATGCGCTCGGCGTCATTGAAGAAAACATGTTCCTGATGAACCACGGGAAACAGCCCCGGGGGGACACGTAATCCAAATGCCGGTTTCGCTGTAAATTCCTGACTCCAGACCATCGGCACGGGAAATCTCCAGGCAATCGCACCTATGTCAGGTTGTTGCGCTGCTTTGAAATTCCGCGTCTGATGTCCGGCAAATGTTTTGATCTCTCCCTGATTACCAGGTAGCGAAACCCGACCGCGATCAGCCAGAATCTTAGCCAGCAAGGCTGACAGATTCCCCTCTTTTCCTGCAAGTTTTCCGTCTGTCTCTGGAAACTTTTTGCGGAACTGACGATATTCAAAGTCAGCCTGTCTGAAATTTCCTTCAAAAAAACTGACCAGAATCAGGCGAGCCAGAATTTCAGGAACCGGTAAATCCGTATCAGGATAATGAAATAATCCGGCATCATATACGGGGGAATCAGAAGCAGTTCGCGGAATCAGCTTACGCCAGCAGGACCGTGCTTCCGCCAGTTGACCCTGCTCCCACGCCAGCTCTCCCAGTAGATTCAGAGCATCATCCCCGTAACTGCTCATCAATGCCTGTTCGGCGATGTTGACCAGGGGTTGCTCACTCGAATTGGCCAGCGCTTCTTCATACCAGCGTTTGGCGCGGGGATCTACTTTCTCCCGGTAAATGGCGATCGCTTCAGGAGGAAATCCTGCCAGCAGATTCTGACAATATTCCGAGACCCGCAAATATCTGCCAGCAGATTCAGGATATAAAGAGTCGCCATACTCATCCGAAATCTGAATGAGAATTTTGACTGCATCTTCCCATTGCTGTTCAGACAGATAATCCCGTACGGAACCCATTTTCTTGAGCACCGTATTATTGACATCCAGTGAAACAGACTCTCGAAAGCGAGACGTTTTGACCTGCGGCTCCGGTTGCGCCCGTCCGATTTCAGTTGAGAAACTGAACACTCCCCATACGAAAAGAGCGATGCAACCGCGAAGTATCTGCATGGTCCTGAATTCCTCACCATTTTCAAAAACGGTTTACAGGCACTAAAAAGGACACGCCCTGGTGGACGTGTCCGTATCTAATATCTCTGTCATGCAGAGAGGGCTTATTTCTCTTTAAATTGAGAGGGACTGAATTTGACTTCACCCATGTCAACGGTTTCACCCGGCTTGATGTTCACAGTAAATTTGCGATCCAGGTAACCTGTTTTTTCCTGCCAGAGATAAAAAGTGTTTCTACCTGCAGGCAGATTTTCAATCGTAAATTTTCCATCTTTATCAGAGACAACAGCATAAGGATGATCCAGAACCAACCAGTAAGCCGTCATCCAGGGATGGATGTCACATTTCACCTGCATCGGCAGAATTTCGGAAATGACGTTTTCGACTTCTTTTCCTTCACGATCATTGGGAGCCAGAATAAAATTCACCGCCTGGTTTTTGAGCGGAAATGTATGAGTATTGTGGGCAACTGGATCACCTGACTTAACAATGACTTTCTGATCGGTCCGTACAAACAATGCATGTGGCTCGAAAGTACAGCCCTGCTGATCAAAGACAAGCGTCTTCTTTTCTGATTCTTTCAAATCAGGATGTACATCTTTAGCCCGTCTCATGTACATGAAGATATTCGCAATCCCCTTGTTGTCCGGATTGACGACCAGATCGTTATTGAGATGCTCCATGGCAGCACAGACCGTGGGATCTTTGACATTAGGATCACCTTTTTCGCGCTGCACGACAGGCTTGGGAGCTTCACCATCATAGACAAACCGGCCTGTGACCGATCCCCATTCTGCTGCCGAAACTGACACAGGTGAGAGGAAACTGAATCCAGAAATCAGGAGAGCAGTGATTAATATCTGGTTGAGATTCAACTTTCGCATAATTAAAATACCTCGTCTATTTGAATATGATTGATCAGACCATCGTGGGGAAGGAGTACGGAAACCCTGATTGACGCTGTTGCTTCAAACCGGGACAGCCGCGCTGTAGGAAGGTAACAAGCCAGGCGAGATCCGTATTTTCTACAAAACACCCGCTTTGTGTGAATGTCATCTCTACTCAGGATGACACAACAAACTACCAAAATCAAGTATCTATGAAACAGGATTACGTCAATTTTTGGGATCAAAGCGGGCGAAAATACAGAATCTATCGTGAATTGTTGCAGTAAATCCAGCGCAGGCAACCATTCAGAACCTCGCATACCCGATTTTGAGGGACATTTAATTTACAAGCCCCTGTAATATCTGTTCCAGAAACTCGCTCCCCTCCCTTAATTCAACACCGATTTCGACCCCCCAGACAGGAACACCGCAAAACATAGGTTCACTTAACTTAACCAGATCCTTGCAGGTCGTTAGGATCAGATCGACATCAGCTCCTTTGGCCTGGCCCCCGATCTCCTGCACATCATCACCGGTGTAATGATGATGATCCGCGAACACCTGGAGCCCTGCCACTTCAAATCCAGACTGCTCCAGTGTGCGTCGAAAACCAGCAGGATTTCCAATCGCGCAAAATCCCCAGACCCGCTTCCCCTTGACCGATTCCAGCGGCAGGGTTTCATCAGCCACATTGATCAAAGCGTGGGGCTGAAACGTGGCAGTCGCCATTCGATCAGCGGGAACCAGCTTGATTAATTCCTGCTGCAACTGCGCAAGTTCTGTCGCAGAACATTGATCGACTCGTGTCAGGATTACGAAGTCCGCTCGCTTGAGTGACGATTTCGGTTCGCGCATTAATCCCCGGGGGAGTAGACCGCCATGCCCCCAGGGGCAGACAGCGTCGATCAAAACCAGATCGACAGTTCGATCCAGCTTTCGATGCTGGAACCCGTCATCCAGTATCAGTACCTGGGCCCCATCCCGGATGGCCTTTTCAGCCGAAGCACAACGGTCCGGATTCTGATAATGAGGCACGCCGGGACACAGTCGGTCCAGCAACAGTTTCTCATCATTCACTTCACCAGGTAACGCCCGGTAGCCTCGACTCAGCAGTGCCACCTGCTTCTGATGGTTTTGAAACCACTGTGTGAGCCAGGCGACAAATGGAGTCTTTCCTGTCCCTCCCGTCGTCAGATTCCCCAGACTGACCACGGGAACCTCAACCGTTCTGACACTTCGAAGTCGGCGGTCAAACATCCAGTTGCGAACACCGACACCGCTTCGATACAGCAGACTCAGAAATCGCAGGCCGGGTTGATACAGCAGACGGGCGCGCCAGTCCTGTCTCTGACCGGAGATGATTCTCAGATATTCCACTTCGTCCACGAATCAGCCTGCCTGCAAACACTACAGCATGAAATGAGTCGGCGGTGACATTACAAAGAACACGCCCTGTTCAGAACATGATAGCCGAGTCGTTTCCGTCTGGCTAATCAGCAGCCAGACTTAGTGACACAATCAACTACCTTGCTCTCAACAGGGCGCGGTTTCAGTCGAATTACCCAACCGTTTCTGAAGAGGAAAAAGTATACTCTTAGAAATGGTTACTTTCTCATTGGGGAACCGACTGACCTGATTCGTACTTCTTGTAGCTCAATTCAACAATGCGTCCCATAATCAGTCTGACACGCTGTGTTTGCGGAACTCGACCCGTTTCAGGAAAAATCGCATACACCTGGTAGACATGCGGAATGCCAGGTATCAAAGGCCGCTTGGTCACGAATTCCCAGATGTCATCGTTGGCAGGGTCCCGATAGCCGATCATCTCATCCCGTTGACGATTTAAAGCGACCACCCGAATATCGGTTGCGCCCGGTGCATAGACATCCAGTCCGGCATCCCGAGGATGACCTTCCGGACCATCTGCAGGCATCATCCTGGTCGGACGCATATAAGCAGTCCCCATCGTACCCGGATAGTGCAGAATCCGCGGGCGCATCGGCGCCGCCTGCATCGGCATGGGTTGCAAACCTAACTGCGGCGACACACCACCGGCTGGCATCCCATCAAAATCAGCAACACCACTTCCAGACTGGCACGACTGGCAACCGCCGCGCGAACTGTTTCCCATACCATAGACGGCTCCCTGATAATAATGATCGACTAAAGATCCACCGCCACAGGAACTTCCCCCGCAGCCGGAATTACATTTATGTTTATGGCCCAGCTTCCAGGGACTGCAGCACTTTCCGGAATGAAACAGTGACAGCCCGCCTCCTTTACAATGACCATGTCCGCATTTATGTCCAGCCTCCAGCTGGCCTGGTATCGCCAGACAGCTCATACCCAGAACAAACATTCCGGTCAGAACTGCCCTGGCAGTGAATTTATTTATCATATTAACCCGTTGCTCCCTGAAATAATGAGACCGAACTGATGTTCCTGATATCACTGTGCGTCCAGCGATGCTCTCATCAACAATATTCCGGTAATCTTAAGCACTCTATTTTTGTGTGAAACGAACCAGCAGATTTTCCATTGAAAACCCAACCAGTCTGATAATGAAAGAGATCCTGTCTTCCTTATCATTCACCAGGCAAACACAGTTGTCTGGTGATCAGCTTTGTGTATTTGTCAGAATGCTTTCCTGGGAAAGACACTCTCAGCCAAAGCGTATCACGCGCCCTTGAAACGGTCGGACAGAAATCGCAGAAAGCAACAGAATGCCGAATGGAGTTGAACAGCTCGCAGAGTCCTGACGAACTGGAAAAATATCCACATCAGTGCGCCTGGACAAGCATGTCAAACTCTGGCGATTATCTCTGGCAAAACAATCCGATTGAATAAAGCTTCACCAGTTATAGTGAATAATTCAGGTACACTCAGTATTCCCTCAAACCCAGTTACAGAAACTGGTTGCGACATCATGATGAACACAGTCAGACCGATGAGAACGGGTTGGTTTACACCGTATAATCCGTTGAGGGATAGCTGGAGTGACCAGAATGAGACAACATTGACTTTTCAACTAATGAGAACTAAATTGCCATCACCAAAGTGTCGATGCCGACTGATGTATTTGTCACACAAGCCAGTATATCTGATGTTCTGAATATCAAATTTGATCTCGGGCACATAAAATCAGTATAATGCTGGCGATCTGATCCAGGCTTGATAAGCGATTGCATTTTCTGCGCTTCTGAAATTTGCAAACGTTTTTGAAAGCCCGATTTTACAAGTAGTGTGAAACGTCTCTGTGAATGGATTCTGCACTAGACGATGTAAAGTGGTGTGCTGAAAGTCGGTAAACGTTCCTACCAAATTAACCAATCTCAGTGCCTCGACTTAATTAATACATCGAAGTTAATTCTTTTTTTGCAGAAGTGAGATTCAATAATGTTAAGTAAGAGCAGTTTCCGATTTGGTTTTTTGAGTGCCTGTCTGTTTATGTTGAGTACCTCGAGTTCATTCGGTCAGGAATGGGCTCAGAAGATGTTCGACAAAGACAAGATCGACTTCGGGGTTATTGCCCGGGGGTCAGATGCTCAATACCGTCTGAAAATCAAAAATATTTATCCCAGCCCCGTGCACATTTCCAATGTCCGCACAACCTGTGGCTGTTCCGCCGCCGAACCTTCCAAGAACATTCTGGAAAGTGGCGAAGAAGGTTATATTCAGGTCAAAATGGATACCGCACGTTTTCAACGACGTAAAGATTCCAACGTGATCATCACCATCGACGCACCACAGTATGCAGAAATTCGAATTCCGATCACGGCCTACATCAGAACTGATGTTGTCTTCACACCGGGCTCCGCCAACTTCGGTTCAGTCGAAGTCGGTAAAGGTGCAGAAACCACAGTGGCACTCGCTTATGCCGGCCGCGATGACTGGGCGATCACCGGGATTCAATCCAAAGATCCGTCACTCACCGTCAAAGCCGTTGAAACAGCCCGCGGTGGTGGACGTGTCAACTACAATCTGATTCTCACCCTGGCTCCCAATACACCGCTGGGACCAATCCGCGAACAGATCATGCTGAAAACCAACGATGTCAATTTCACGACAGTGCCTCTGCTGGTTGAAGCAAAAGTGGAATCAGACATCACAATCACACCTGAAGTGGTTTCACTGGGAATGATGGTTCCCGGTCAGGAAAAAACCGTGAACGTGGTACTGCGTGGTAAAAAACCTTTCGAGATCAATAAAATTGAATGCGAGTCAAACGACGAAGCTTTCAAAATCCGAATGCCTAAAACAACACAGCCCATTCACGTTTTACCGCTGACAATTGTTCCACCGAACAAACCGGGTGACTACTCAGAAGAATTCACCGTCACCATCGCGGGCCGGGGTGAACCAATCACCTTTAAAGCCTTTGGTAAGATTTCTGAAACGAAAACCAATTAAGATTTGAAATGATTTTTCATTGCGAGAAAAGGGCGTTCTTCGGAGCGTCCTTTTTTTATTCGACGCTCTCATCAACGGGTTCATTCAATCGATCCAGTACAATCTCCAGCATCAAGGGATGCAAACCCAGATGTGCACAGAGACGAAACCTGACTTCGGGATACGCCTGGCTGAATTGATTCCGAAATTCTTCCAGGTCATTTTGAACATGCACCCCGGCAGAGAGAAAATAGGGTAACATAAACACTTCAGCAGCGCCTGCCTGCACGCAGCGGGCGGCGCCCTCAGGAATCGCAGGCTCGGCCAGTTCAAGATAGGCATATTCAACAACCCCAAATTCGCAGCGTTCGCGTAACATTGCCGCCAGTTTCACCAGATCCTGGTTTGCTTCGTCTCGCCGACTGCCGTGGGCTATCAACAGAATCGCCTTCGTTCTTGCATCAGACATGGATTCAACCATAATGGAAAGAAGTAAATTAAAACGCATCACATTTAATCATAGCGTCTCTCAATTTATAATACTCGGCCCTAATCGCCTTGGAGACACTACTGTAAAACCCGACACAATCTAAGCGCACAAAATTATTCCTGAGATTATAGACTTCTACCTCACATCAGACACTGTACAAGTAACTCTTGTTTCCATAAACAGAACTTCTCGAATCAGCGGCCACTGATTCATTCCAACATCGAGCAACGACCTTGAACACGCACGAACATGAATCCGCCCCGGACAGATTAGGCGAGTATCTGATCGGGAAAAAAATCGGCGCCGGCGGAATGGGTTCGGTCTACCTGGCAACAAACATCCACACCGATCAACAGGTAGCCATCAAAATTCTCCCCGGTGCTCTGGCACGCGAGCCTGGCTTTGTTGAACGGTTTCATCGTGAAATCGAAGCATTGAAAAAAATGCATAATCAGTATGTCATTGAGTTCTACGACAGCGGCGTGGAAAACGACATCTACTATTATGTCATGGAATACGTCGAAGGCGAAACGTTAACCAATCGCCTCCGACGCGAAAAACGCATCGACTGGAAAACCGTCGTTAACATCTCAATCCAGATCTGTTCCGCTCTGAAAGCCTCACATGACGCCGGCATTATTCACCGGGACCTGAAACCTTCCAACCTGATTCTGAAAGACGATGACACCGTCAAACTGGCTGACTTTGGTGTCGCTCAATTATTCGCGACCGAAAAACTCACCGTCACCGGGGGAATTATCGGTACTGCAGAGTACATGTCTCCAGAACAGGCAGAAGGCAAACGCGTTACCAGGCAAAGCGATTTGTATTCCCTGGGTGCGGTGATGTATGTCATGCTCACCGGCAGACCTCCCTTCAGTGGAAAAACCATGTTGGCCATCATTCAGAAACAGATGTACGGCCAGTTTGATAAGCCAGGTAGATACGTGGACGATCTCCCCATCTGGCTTGAAGAAATTGTCTGTAAACTGCTTGAAAAAGATCCCCAGAAACGATTTCCGGATGCCTATGTTCTTTCCCGCCGCCTGCAGGAAGTTCTCAACAAATATGAAATGTCGACCTCTGACGATACCTACGCACTTTCAGGAACCGGTGATCCCTCAGTGACGCCGACCCTCGTCCAATCCGCATCAGAACCCCAGGCCGGTGCGGGAACTTTAATGCAGGGCCTGATGCGGGCGCAGCTTGAATCAGAAAGTACCGGCTCAAAACTGAGTCAGATCTTCGACAATACTTACTTCCTGCTGGGTATGCTGGCCATCCTGATTGCCGGTGGATACTTCTGGTTTCAGGAGAGAGAACTGACACCTCAGGAAATGTTTTCACAGGGTCGGCAAATCTTGCAGCAACCCGAAAACCCGGAATGGTATACGGCACGTGATAAATTTTTGTTGCCTCTCCTGGATACAGACCCGGAGCGATGGGAGGAAGATGTCCAGCCACTTCTGGAAAGAATCAAGGTATATGAAATTCGCTCACGGGCAGGTATGACTGCCAAACGCAGATCACGTACCGGCCCGCAAAATGAAGCCCAGAGGTTTATGCTGCTCTCACAACATTACCTCGAAACAGGCAATCTGGCACAGGCAGAGGTCATACTCACTGCCCTGGTTGATATTCTTAACGAAAACCCAAATGACACTGATAATACCAAACAGGACGAAATGCGAGATCTCGCCCGGCAGATGCTGAATGAACTGCAAAATGATTCTTCACGCACCGCGGAACGATTTATCATGCTGACACAATCCATGGCAAATGCCGATGCACTCGTCAACGAAAAGAAATTTGACGAAGCGGCCCGTGTCTGGAAGGCACTGATCGTACTCTACGAACACGACCAGGCAGAGGTCGCCAGAGACATGGTCCGGAAAGCCAGACAAAAACTTGAGACGCTGCCCGAACTGAAACAGGCAGCACAAACCGAAACAGACTCTCAGAAAGAGAACACCAATAATGACTGAAGAACTCGACTTGAAAAAGTATATTCGTGAAATCCCTGATTTTCCCAAACCGGGAATTCTGTTTCGAGACATCACGCCTCTCCTCGCTGAACCAAAAGCATTTCAGGAAGTCATTGACCGCCTGACTGCTTACTATCGTGATAAACGGATCACGGCAGTACTCGCCGCTGAAGCACGTGGTTTTATCTTCGCTGCCCCCCTGGCACTTGCGTTAGGCGCCCGGTTCATCCCCATTCGCAAGCCGGGAAAGCTTCCCTTTGAAACCAAAGCCTTTCATTACGAACTGGAATACGGCTCCGATTCACTGGAGATGCATACCGATTCCATTCACTCTGATGACCGGGTATTAATCGTAGATGACCTGCTGGCGACCGGAGGAACCATCGCCGCCTGTATCGAGCTGACAAAACACTCACAGGCAGAAGTCGTCAGTTGTGCCTTTCTGATCGAACTCGCCTTCCTCAAAGGACGGGAAAAAATGAATGGCTGTGATGTTTACTCACTCATTCATTATGCCGCAGAATAGATCAGGGAACCCAGATTGCAGCCGGCGTTCCTGCCGGCACACGCTGTTCGATGCGCCGTGCTTTGATACGAACATAGGGTGCAACAAACCGTCCTCGATGACGAAAATGCCCCACAGGTGCATTGGGATCTGCACGCACCGGCTCGCGCAGGTCTTCAATCACGAATCCCTGTCGACATAACCCGCCGACCAGTTGATCCCAGCGGTGCAGGTATTCGGTCGCGCCGTCCTCCCGGTAAGAGCGGTCATCTGTTTTCGGCAGCGCGCCCTGCTGATAATACTCCAGCCCCACCACATAGTCATTCTGTTGATTGCGACTGGTAATCTGCAGACTCGTGGGGGTTTTATGCTGGCTGATATAAAGTCCTCCCGGACGAAGCACGCGCGCCACTTCCCGGTAAACGGCTTCCACATCGGGAACATAACACGTGCTCACAGGCTGATGAACAATATCAAATTGCGCATCCCGCAAATCAGAAAGATCATCCATCGATGTTTCAACAATTTTCACCTGCAAACCGCGCCTGCGGGCTTCCTGTTCATCCAACTGCAGCATTTTGTTACTCAGATCGACGACAGTGACCTGCGCCCCGGCTGAGGCATAGAGTATCGACTGCCAGCCCCCTCCGGATGCCAGGCAGAGCACATGCTGGCCCGTGACTGATTCAGGCAACCAGCCGCGTGAATCCAGCGTCTGTAAGGGAGCGTGGCACTCTTCATCGGTCGCAACCTTGGTAAACTGGCTGCGAACTTCCGCCAGTCGATTCCAGGCAGCACGATTATGGGACAGGTGGGACATGCGGGAGTCTCGATTTCAGATCGGATCAATCAGGATTCCTGCGACTTCGATTGTGCTGCATCCAATAATGCGCCGGTAAAGGTGACGAGATCCCCTTTACCCCGTGCAACGCGCTGCAACACATCCAGATGGTCAGTTTTGAGACACAGGTCGGTAAAGGAAAATGTATTGGGATCTTCAAACTGGCTGAGATAGGTTTCCGCCAGTTGGATAGCCCGCTCGTCCTGACCCACGCGAGTCAACAGATCGATCATCGCGTAAGCGATCATCTGCTTGTCGTCTTCATCGGGCTCCTGCTCCAGTTTACTTTCGAAATAGGCAATCCCCATTTTCTGATCATTTTCATCTCCCACCAGGGCTTTGAAAAAATGCATATGGGCCGGATAAAAATCCTCAAACGGAGTTTCTCCCGGATACTGAAACTGGCTGTCTAACCGGGAACCGTATTCGCATAATTCTATGACTTTTGAAATGTGAGGGTCTTTGTCAGGCAGCAGGCGGGCAAAGCGAACCACCGAATTCAAATGTGAAACATCGATATGATAGCTGCCGGATTCAAACATCCAGTCTCTACCCGCCATCAGCTCCCGCAGATTGTCGGTGGGCGGAGCCATGGGAACCTTTTGCTGCACCTGGTACTGCAGCGACTGAACGAGATCATCATACAACTGGTCGACCAGCAGACAGGCAACCAGCTGACGCCCTTCCGGCTTCAGCTGGGCATTCATCTGGTCAAACACGGTAATCGTGTTACAGATTCCGTTGACCTGCAACATGATCTCAAATCCTTTTTCCGGGTTCGCGCCTTCATAAACGCAAACCTGGATCAGTTCTTCCACTTTATCTTCGGGTACGGTACGCGGATTGATTTTCTTTAAGGCGTCCGCCACCGGTTCAGGCTCCTGAATCGTCTGAAAGTAGAGCCAGGCATCAGAATATTTTTTGTCATCCAGTAATAAACGTCCCACCTGACGGGCAGCAGCAATGTAAGCCTCTTCGAATTCTTTCTTTTGAGCTTCCGGCACATTATCAAAACTGGTGGGCTGCAACAGGCCCGTTCCAAGTGCCAGTTTTTTCTGCATCAACAAAGCATCAAACAGACGGTGATAATTTTTCTGCGATGTCAGGGTTTCAACCAGTCGATCCAAAACCGCTTTCGGAGACTGCTGCTGTAATTCTTCCAGAACTGCAAAAGTATCTTCTGACATGATTATTCTCTTGTCCTCGATCGTTTCAGATTAGTGAAGCACTATCATTCGAATTATTTTTGATGAGACATCTGACCGACATACCGTATTATGTTCAGACATTGAAAAGCCGCCGTTAACCCAGTCTGTTAAAGATGATCGCTTTGATATCCATTGAGAACACACGATTTCCATCCACTTACAGTAGAAGCAGTACATGTAAGACTAACGAATGAGACATGAAATTTACAGTACTCAATCCGTCTGAGTTAATATCACTGCGTGCAGGGAAGGACGCTGTCAGAAAGTTGTTTCAGGGTTGAATTTTTACTTTCTGAAACGCTCATTGTAAGAATTCAGGGGCTCCCTGAGTACCCCGCCACTTCAGAAAGAGAGAAATCGCCCTGTTTCGATGGCTTTACTCTACAAACAGCAGAGGACTCAAATCACCATTCGTGTCAAAGCGACCGATGACAGATTCGTAACTGGTATGATGCCCCAAAACAGCTCGTGCATGCTCTGCTTTTTTCAGACTGCGGTACACCAGCAACTGATGTGACCCAATTCGCAATCGATGTCCGGCTGCTTCATCCCGGGATGATATTTTTCCCGATTCACTGACGGTCAGTCGAGACCAGTCTGCCGCCTTGCGTTTCAGATCGGGTTCCCAGTCGATAATCAAGGGCACGTACAGGGCCGTTGCTTCCGAAGCCTGCTGCTGCAATATCAGCTGATGCTGTTCATTAAATGTCAGGCTGCCGGGCTGAAAGAAATCCCGTTCCTGGGGTAATCCAATCGGGAAGATCCGGGCCGACAAGCCTTTGGTTTTGAGCGTCAACTCATGTGTTTCACTGTCGACCATTCCCGTCAGTTCTGAAGAGACAGGCAGTATCGAACGATACTCAATGCTGGCCGCTTCTGTCACTGTCACAATATCCGCAAGAAAAGCAAAGTGCTGGTTGCGGGGAAGTAATATCTGACGTTCGAGGCGAAAACCCGAATCCAGGTCCATGTGCAGTTCGAGGTAATCCGCATCTTCATCCGTGTTCCAGCAGACACAACTCCACTCACCATTCCCGGTCACAGTTTCTCCGTTAACCGTCAATGAAAAATCCCAGGCTCCCTGAAACAGTAATTTCCCCATCGCAGTCAGACTGATCACAGGCAGTTCAGCATTCCAGCTGACAACCAGTAGATTGGAACTGTCAGACCAGTAATTTCTCATCAATGCCTGGGCAGCCCAGTCAGACTGGCTGGAAGGACAGTCCTCGGACTGGATAAAAAATCCGGATCGTTTTTTGACGGTCTGCAGTGATTTTAAATACAATCGCTCTGCACTCCTGGACTGAAGTCCGGCAATGCAGGCCGCTGCTGAAAGTAACTCCAGATGTGAAACTGTATGTGTCGGGCAAAGCGCGATCTGACCACTGGCGTCACAGGCCGCAATGATTTTCTCAACCGACAACTGAAATCGTTCGTGTGCTTCCTGATCCCATAATGGTTTGCCCCAGATCTGGCCTGCATAAGTCGCTCGCGTCAGCGTAATCAACCAGTAATCAAGCCGGGGGAAAAAATCTGCATGCGGAGTTCCATCAGTATCAGTACGATCGAAAAAACTGTCCCGTAAATTCTGTTGCCCCAGTTGACGGAAATTCTTTGCCCCGGAAATCTCCGAGAACAGTAAACCGGCACGCCAGGGGACTTCTCCGGAAATCAACGCGACCTGGTCTTCGGGTAACTCTGAAAAATCGGTTTCTTCCAGTTTGAAGCAAAGTGTCACTGCAGAAAACAGACAGGTCCTCCAGACACTGATCAGAGCAGCGGGTGCCAGTCGAGTACCAAGGTTTTCCAGTAATTCAATTAACAATACCATTTCAAAAGGCAGTAATGGATCGGCGGACGAAATCTGATCGATCCAGCTGACCAGCAGGCGACTGATTTCATCGAAGCTCAAATCAGGAGTTTTTTTCCGTTTAGAGCCTTTGGAACTTTTCTTGAGTTGCGCCGGCAGTTTTCTGGCTGATCGAATCAGACTGATCAAATCGGAAGTGCGGCAGGTTTCGTCCACAGACTCATCGGACCAGAGTGTCGACCACTGCATTTGAGCAGCCAGTTTTCCTGATCGCTTCTGCTTCGCAATTGATTTCAGGTTGGCCGATAAACCTTTACAGAACCGATTCAGGTCACCTGACTGAGCGCCTTTCATCAGATCGCCCGTCGGCTTTGATTTCCATTGAATGGACTGCAGAAACTCTTCATCGGAAACGGTAAACAGCTGTTGTGGCACAGATTGACCAAATTCGATTGACATTGTTTTTTCCATTAACATGGTTCCTCAACAACAACTGAGAAGTTCACCCGCAACACTCGAGCATCAGATCGGGTTCGCGCATCACCGAACTGAGATGAATCAATAAAAGGAGGTGGTCCCCCATTAAATAAAATGCGCCGACTGGTGATAATAGGGTAACGGTATTTCTGCTGAAATCAATTGATCCAGACGCCATTCAGCATGACTCGCGAAACATAGGACCGGGAATTCAACAAAAGATCACTTCCTGAAGCAGGAACAGAACCTTCAGGCAGACGGACAAGAGCCAGATCCGCCCGTTTCCCGACAGTCAGCGTCCCCAATTCATCCGACAGTTCCAGTGCACGGGCGCCCGCTAAAGTGCCACACTCCAGAATAAGATCTGTTGGAACATCCGGGAACTTGTCACGAAGAAACTGCAGTTCTTTCCAGAGACTGAGATCGGGATTTGAGGCCCGACTGTCTGTCCCCAAAGCCACATTGATCCCCTGACTGATCATACTCTGCCAGGGATGCAGACGATGGCCAAAGTAATAATGTGTACGAGGACAGTAAACAACAGAGATCTGGGGCGCCTGCTTCAGAAATTCAATCTCGGCATTCCCAAAATAATTTCCATGCACGGCCAGCGCCGAGGTGAGTTCCGCCAGGGGTGCGAGGTAATCATACAGTCGCATCCCGTCTCGCAATATCTGCGGATCCCAGAGCCCCAGCTCAGCTAACAGATCAACAAAGGGCCCGGACTTTTGACTCAAAAATTCCAGCTCATCCTCTGTCTCGGCCAGATGAACAGCAGCCGGAACTCCCTGATCGCGCGCCTGCTGGATCAGATTCAGATATAAATCGGGATTCACACTGTAAGGCGCATGTGGACTCAATCCCAGACCAACGGCAGCACTCAACTCCAGATCCGTGCCCAGCTGCAGATAATCTGCTGCGATCTGCTGCTGCTCTTGAATTCGATCTGGGGTGAAGCCCAGACATTCCCGGAAAACCACAGCCGACGGTTTTCGATCATCCGCATTCAACAGCTGCAGACTCTCTGAACCGGTTGCGATTTCACCCAGGCAGGTCGTCCCGGCTTGCAGACTCTCTTCGATTCCCTGCTGAATTCGATCTCTGGCGGGAACGGAACAAGTGAACCGCGATTTCATAATCGACCGAATCCATTCGGCAAACGGTTGCGCGGGACCCAGCGGCGTTTCGAGCTGGCTGAATTCCAGGTGCGTGTGTGCATTCACCAGACCGGGGATGAGAGCAGTGTTGCCCAGATCAACTGCCCGGGGATGCTCCCCCTGATACACGGCGGCAATCCGGGCACCTTCCAGTTCAACGACGGCCCGTTCCAGTGGAGGTCCCTCAACAGGATACACCCAGCGCGCTGCTAAAATCTGACGTTCCAAAATATCACTTTGTCTAATAAACATTGATGGCAGGCATAATTACAACCGGCTCAAATTATATCAGATCAAAACTTAATTGGAATCAGTGAGCCTGCGATCATAGGAGGAGAGTGACAACGACTCCGCCGACTGACCGGGAGCAGGTTGGGACTGAAGTATTACCCATCGCAACAGTGCCATCGCGACCGCAGCACAAATCAGCAGTAAAGGCCAGGAATACCGCAGGCCCTCAGGCCCCATACTGACGAAATGCTGCAGACCATTTTCGGGAACCCATTTTTCAGGCACCCGACCCCGGTAGATTGACAGGGAGTTATAGATAAAGTGAAACACAATCCCCGGAAACAGACTGCGACTGTGAACGGCAATCAAGCCCAGCGCCAGACCGACCAGGGTTGCATTAAAGACCTGCTGCGGAATCATATGCATGGCACCAAAGGTGACACTCGACAGGATAATCGCCAGCCAGGCACGGCCGCGTCGACCAAAGCCGCTTAAGATAAAACCGCGGAAAGCCAGTTCTTCACAGACCGCAGGTGCCAGCGCAAACGCCAGTAAAATCAGCCAGATCGCCTGATTCGGATCGGACATATCCTGCAGGACAGCAACAGTCCCCTTCGGCAATGCGGGGAAGAACCATCTTAAACTCGAAACCAGTTCCTGTGAAAGTGGATGCAGGGCAAACGCCAGGACAATCGCCACAATCCAGAAACCGAAGCGAGGTAGATACAGACGAAACGTCTTTCGCATGCTGGTCGTCAGCATAATGCCCATCATCAGCGCCGGAGTCGCGATGATCGCCAGTTGCTGAATCATCAGCAACTGCATCATGCGCGTCGGGCGTTCTGCGCTCGTCGCCATCTGGATGGCATCCCGCATGGTATTCATGACTGCAAACTGCAGCAGCATAATGATGACAAAACAGAAACCCGCTTCCGCGAAACTGGGCAAAGCGTCTTTGGTGCGCATCAGATGCTTCAACCAGAGGCCGACTTCAAACCGTTCGGCCTCGCGGAATAACACATCTTCACGTTGAAACTGGTCAATGGCCCACCAGAGCGCCAGCAGACTGTATCCGATACTCGTCACCAGGACCGGAATTGCATACACATACAAAATCCCGGCATTGACGGTCGACAACAGCATCGCTTTCAACAGGAGAGCCACGCCTACCACGGGCATCAGACTGTAAAAAGGATTGATTTCTACTGCGGGGGATAAGCAAAAAACGGTCAGACCAATGGTGACCATCAATAACGGTGTCAGATAATATTGGCCTTCTTTGCTGCTGCGGGCAAAGGTGGCCAGCGACAGACACAAGGCACTGAAGAGCCCTGACAGGGGAATCAACAGTACTACGATCCAGAACAGTGCCGAAAATGAAGGAAACGACAGATCCCCGATTTTAGAAAGGGCCCCGGTTCCGGCCACATTGACCATATGCTTGCCGGTAAAACCCATACTGGCCAGATTCAATAACGCCGTCGACACACTGAAAACCAACACTGTTAAAAACTTACCCAGTACGATTTCTGTTCGCTTCGCAGGTGAGATTAACAGCGTTTCCATCGTGCCCCGTTCTTTCTCACCGGCCCCCAGGTCGATCGCCGGATAAAAGGCGCCGGTGGCAGCCATGATAATCAGCAGGGCGGGAAAGAGTTTACTCCAGAGATTCGCCGCCAGCTGGTCATCCTGCGCCAGGTCGATCACTTCCGGATTGATGGGCGTTGGTAAAGAAACGGGAAGGTTGGCTCGATTCAGCCGGGCTCGAAGAATCGCTTTTTCCCAAGCCTGCATCGCTTCCTGAACCCGGATAAACGCCAGCTTCGATTTTTCATCGGCTCTGTTTTCCAGCACCAGTGGTCGTGATGAAACTGCGGGATCGAAGTCAATCGGCTCATGTCGCGCGAGTTGCTCACTCACACGTTCCAGCTCTTGGGAAAGACCCTTGGGTATGATGATCAGTACCTGGATCTTACTTTCAGCAAACTGTTTACTGAGCCGTTCTTTTGTCTCTGTAATTTCATTGAGTAGCAGCTCAGCCTCGCTGCTGTCTTCCCTGTCTTTCAGTTTATCCCATTCGTCCAGCAGATTCTGATGCTGTTTCAATTCAAGTTCCAGCTCACGGGCCTGCTTGAGAATCTCTTCACGGTCGGAATCTGATTCAGTATCTGTAGACTCAGAATCGGGGTTCTCTGTATCCGCAGGCTGGCTGTCCGTAATCACGCGCAGCTTGTCAGCATCTGAGGGAATTGTGAACCAGTTGGAAACAAACTGATCCCCGTCCAATAATTGAGGATGTTTTGGTAATTCATCAGCGCCCAGCATGACAACGGTTCTGGGTTGTTCGGAAAACAACACCGTCATCTGCACCATGCCGATACCCATTGCCGGGTAAAGCAGCAACGGAAGAATTGCCACCATAAACAAAGTGCGGCGGTCGCGCATCTGGTCGCGCAATTCACGCATTAAAATCAGCTTGATGTTCTTCCACTGTATCATCTGAATTATTGAGCCTTCATCGCCAGCTGGTCTTCATGCTGTTGGATTAAACTGAAGAACAATTCTTCCATATCCGACTCGTGATATTGTTCTTCCAGTTCCGGGATACTACCGATTGCCAGAATTTTTCCTTTGTAAATCACCGCGACGCGATCACATAATTTTTCCACTTCACGCATGATATGAGTCGAAAAAATAATGCACTTGCCTTCTTCACGCAGGGCTTCGATTGTTTTCAATACGGCGCGTGCCACCAGAACATCAAGTCCCGTTGTCGGTTCATCAAAGATCAGAACGGGGGGATCATGAATGATCGTGCGGGCAATGGATACCTTCTGCTTCATCCCGGTCGACATTTTGGAACCGAGCATATCTTTGATATCCTGCATCTGCAGCGTCGTGAAAATACGATCCAGTCTCTGCTGCAGTTCCTGCTCTTCGATGCCGTAGAGTCGACCAAAATATTCCACCATTTCCCAGGCAGTCATCCGGTCATAGATTCCGGTATTGCAGGACATGAACCCAATCTGGCTCCGCACATCCTGGGGATGGGTTGCGACATCAAAGCCGGCAACAGTGGCCGAACCGCCTGTCGGCTGCAGGACTGTACTCAACATGCGCAGGCAGGTTGTCTTACCGGCTCCATTGGGCCCCAGTAAGCCGAAGATTTCTCCTGCCTGAACATCAAAGCTCACTGAGTCGAGCGCGACTATACTGCCACGACGCAAATCATCGAAACTTTTGCTCAGACCTTCGACGTGAATCATATCCGTCCATTATCCCCAATGCCCGCGTTATTCAGACGATCAGCATCGCGCCAATCAACTGTGAGAGAGGCTCACTTATACGTTATTATTACAGCTAAGCATAGCCTATCACCGCGAATCGGCATCCCTAAGCTGATTGTATAATCAATTTTCTGTCAGTTGAGCACGGGGAGCGGAACGTGACCTGCTCCTTTGGCAGGACCGCTCGAATCAGGATCATCGATATAGTCATAAAAGACATTCCGCTGCCTGGGGATATAGCCCGATTCAGAGATACAGCGTCGAATAGTCTCAACAGTCAGATGATGAGTGGTTCCTGCCTGAGAAACCACGTTCTCTTCAATCATCAGACTACCCATGTCATTGGCACCAAAAAAGAGTGCCATCTGACCGGTTTTTTCCCCCTGGGTGACCCAGGAAGATTGAATATTCTGGAAGTTATCCAGGTACAGACGGCTCACAGCCTGCGTCTTCAAATACTCAAACGCACCTGCGGGTGGAACATAATCCATGTCCGTGTGGTCGGGTTGCAGAGTCCAGCAGATGAACGCGGAAAAGCCATGAGTTTCGTCCTGCAGTTCCCGCAGACGATCCAGATGCTCGATCCGTTCTGCCAGTGTCTCGATGTGACCGAACATCATCGTGGCGCTCGAAATGCCCCCCAGTTCATGCCAGACGCGATTCACTTCCAGCCACTCATCGGTGAGGGCTTTACCGCGCGTGATTTCTTTGCGCACACGATCGACGAGAATTTCACCACCCCCGCCAGGCAGGCTTCCCAACCCAGCGGCTTTAAGTCGCTCGAGTACCTGACGCAGAGAGAGTTTATTGACTTTCGTGAAGTGATGAATTTCAGGCGGGCTGAATCCATGAACATTCACAGTCGGATAGCGTTCGCGCAAATCACGCAGCAGATCCTCATACCATTCCAGCTTCAGCGTCGGATGCAGCCCCCCCTGCAGCAGAATCTGATCCCCGCCGAGTTCAATCGTCTCTTCAATCTTCTGATACAACTGCTCAGGCTTGAGCACATAGACTTCGGGAGATTTGGGATTACGATAAAAGGCACAAAAATCACAGACCGCTGTACAGGAATTGGAATAGTTAATATTCCGATCGATATTATATGTACGATATGGTTCCGGATGCAGTCGTTTTGTGACCTCATTGGCTGCACGACCGAGCGCAACCAGATCGTGAGACTCCATCAGCTTGAGTCCCTCTTCTCGATTCAGACGTTCGCCGGCGACAGCTTTATCCAGCAGAGATGCAATTTCGGAAGACAAGAGGAACCCCCTCGGGCGCAAGTCCCGTTTTAATGGCTAAGTCTTGAAACAAACGTAACCCGCAACATTCCGCGGGTCCCAGGTAAAAACTCAAATTATTCTTCAGGTAACTTTCGGCTACCGATTCGTCAATGCCCAGCTTCGGTGCTTCCCGACGGGCAATTTCACCCAATAGTGTCACACCTTTATCTCGTGCCCGGCATAAAGCAGATTCCAGCAAACCTGTGTCCTGATCTCGCCGCACAGCCCACATCGCGAAGACAAAGGGAAGACCAGTCCAGCGTAACCACTCTTCTCCCAGATCCCAGGTCGCCACAAAACTCGCCTCCGGTGCGTGGATGGCACGATCACCAATTAACAAAATGGCATCTGCACTACTGGACTCAATGGCCTGCTCAATTGGCAGCGGTTCCACTTCCGGATAAACCCCATATTGTTCTGCCAGCATAATGCGAACCAGTGTGGCACTCGTCCGGGACCCCATATCCAGCGCCAGTCTTCTGATTTGACCCAGCGGGACCCTGCTATACATCTTAACACTCAACACCGGTCCCTGCGTCGCGATACAGGCATTGGAAATGATTTCATATTCTGAGCTGCGGATTACTTCAATCGAAGGGATTAATCCAACGTCAATCCGCCCGGCAGCCAGATCATCCGCCAGCAGACTGGGATAATCCAACATCAGTTCCGCATTATCGGCGAGCTCTTCCAGATCTTCAATCAAAGGCTTCGAGTTGAGATAGGAGACCGCCCCCACGCGAATCGGGGGTGGAATCAAGTCAGACATTATCGTTTGGCTTTCATTTCCGGTTGGTTTGTCCAACTTATTATAGCCAGCAATCTTCATCTCGCAATCAGCTCACACTATGGTAAATCTTCCAGAGAACGCACTCTGGTGCACATTCTGACTGTAGGTGTTACAATTCCGTACGTAACTCGGCATACATTATCTTATTCTAGCAGTTTATGCCCCCGCAATCAGGCAATATCCACTTGAAAATTCAAGGACAGACCAAATTCGGCGTCCTTCCGCAGGTGATCACCACAACTACAGGCAGCAGAAAGCAGCATCAGCATGACAAAACAGAGCCTCTCCAAAGTCGGCTTCATCGGAGCTGGTCGTATGGCAACCGCTCTTGCAGGAGGATTAATTTCATCCGGATTCACAACAAAAGACCACGTCTGTGCCAGCGACACTTATGAAGCCGCCAGTGAAAAGTTCGCCCAGGAGACTGGTGCACGGTCAGTTTCATCAAATCAGCAGGTCATGGAACAGTCAGAGATCATCATCCTCTCGGTCAAACCCCAGCAGATTCCCGACGTGCTGCAGGAAATCAAATCCTCTGTCACCAGCCAGCATCTCCTGATCTCCATTGCTGCCGGCTGCCCGCTGTCGCTCTTCCTGGACACCCTGGGAGAATTCACCCGCATGATCCGCGTGATGCCGAACACTCCCTGCCTGGTCAAACAGGGTGCCTCCGCCTTCGCGCGGGGCGGACAGGCATCCACTGAAGATGCGACTCTGGTGGAGTCCTTACTTTCCACGGTCGGTATCGCGTTTGAAGTCCCCGAGTCACAGCTTGACGCGGTCACCGGCTTGTCTGGCAGCGGCCCCGCCTACATCTACCAGGTCATTGAAGCCCTCAGCGATGGCGGCGTCCGCGTGGGTCTGCCACGGCAGATCGCCACGCAACTGGCGGCTCAAACCGTCAAAGGAGCAGCCGAGATGGTCCTGCAGACAGGCGAACATCCAGGCACACTCAAAGACGCGGTGACCAGCCCCGGCGGAACCACAATCGCAGGGATCCATGCACTCGAAGCAGGTGGCTTAAGAAACAGCCTGATGAACGCAGTCAGCGCAGCAACCAGTCGCTCCATCGAACTGGGTCAAGGCAAATAAAGCCACCAAATGGCATTCTGACACGTACCTTTTTGTGACCAGACATTCTTTAATTTTATTAACCAACTTGTGCTGACTGGGTCCATCTCGCAAAATAAAAAGATGTCAGCAGAGTGAAATCAGATCGGGATGGCGTGGAACTGTGCCTGTCATCCCTTCGATTTGGAATCTCTGAAGCCATTTGAACAGCCTCGAATCACACCCGCCTGCATCCACCGGGAGATACAACTATGCTTACGCAGTCTGTCCGTGCCACTCTTTTGCTCTCCTGTTTGTTCCTGACGGGAGCCCCCCTCTCGCAAGCAGCAGAACCTGATTTGAAGAGCCTGTTGTCTCAGCCCGTTCTGGAAAAAGATCTTCCCTGGAAAGAAGTGCAGGCCTTCATTGCACCGCGGGTTCCCGGAATGCCGGAAATCAGTACGGTTGAGGAATGGGAAAAATATATATCGCAAGTTCGCAGCAACGTGTTGAATAAAGTCGTCTATCGTGGTGAAGCCGCAAAATGGCGGGACTCGAAACTGAAAGTCGACTGGCTCGAAACGATCGAAGGCGGTCCTGAATATAAAATCCAGAAATTACGCTTTGAAGCACTGCCCGGCTTATGGGTGCCCGCGCTGTTGTATATTCCCAACAACCTGACAGGTAAAGTCCCCGTTGTCATGAATGTGAATGGACACGACCGCAATGGGAAAGCCGCCGACTACAAGCAGGTACGCTGTATTAACCAGGCGAAGCGAGGCATGCTGGCACTCAACATCGAATGGCTGGGCATGGGCCAGTTGAACATTTCCGGTTTCACCCATTACAAAATGAATCAACTGGATCTGTGTGGTACGAGTGGACTGGCGCCCTTTTATCTGTCGATGAAACGAGGCCTTGATGTCCTCTTGTCACACCCCCATGCAGACCCGAAGCGCGTCGCGGTCGCCGGACTTTCAGGCGGTGGCTGGCAGACCATCTTCATCAGTTCGCTGGACGAACGGGTCACTCTTTCCAACCCGGTTGCCGGATACTCCAGCTACCTGACGCGCGTTTATCATACTAAAGATCTGGGGGACTCCGAACAGACCCCCAACGATCTGGCCGTCTATGCCGACTACACACATTTAACAGCGATGCGGGCACCCCGCCCCACCCTGCTCACAAACAACTCCAAAGACAACTGCTGCTTTGAATCCGGTTATGCCCAACCGCCGCTGTTAAAAGCCGCTTTCCCGATCTTTAAACTCTATGACAAAGAAACGAATCTGCAGAAGCACGTCAACGATGATCCCGGCGATCACAACTTTCTGAAAGACAATCGCGAGGCCCTCTACCGCATGCTGTCGGCTCACTTTTCTGAACCGGGCAAACCTTTACCGGTCAAGGAAATGGAATGTAACGCCGAACTCAAAACAGCAGAGGAACTCAATGTAGAGTTGCCCGAAAACAATTCCGATTTTCATACACTGGCTCTCAAGCTCTGCCAGAATCTGCCGCGACGTACGAAAAGCACTCCTGAAAAACAGCGTGCTGCACTCAAGCAGGTCGTGCACTTCAAATCCGCAGACACGCCACTCGAGGCATTACATTCCAGCCAGGCAACAACAGGCAAAACAACCGTCACATTCTGGAAACTGAAAATCGATCAAAACTGGACGGTCCCCGCTGTCGAATTCTCCAACGGCGATTCTGAATCCACGACGATCCTGGTAGCAGATGCAGGTCGTAAAAGCCTGGCAGAACAGGTTCAGAAGTTGCTCGCACAGGGAGAAACCGTTCTGGCAGTGGACCCCTTCTACTTCGGGGAATCAAAAATCAGCCAGCGCGACTTTCTGTACGGTCTACTGGTCGCCGCTGTCGGAGAACGTCCACTGGGTATCCAGGCCAGCCAGTTAACATCGATTGCGCACTGGTTACGTGACCAGAAAAAGCAGACGTCCGTCAAGATTCAGTCAGTCGGTCCCCGCAGCAGCCTGTTCACACTCGTATCAGCGGCCATCAATCCGGAGGCCTTTTCCAGCCTGCAGTTGCAAGGCTCATTAGGTTCTCTGAAAGAAATTATTGAACAGGATCAATCTGTGAACCAGGCGCCGGAGCTCTTCTGCTTTGGATTGCTGAAGCAGTTCGATATCAAAAATCTGGTCGCCTTGGCTGGAAAAGAGAAAGTAACATTCATTGATCCCAGCGAACGCGTCAAACAGGAACTGTCTCAGGTGCAAGTGAAAAAAGACCTCGATTACCTGGGCGAAGGACGCAGCGAAAAGCTGGACCTGTATCTGCCCGATCCACAATTTCAGAGCGGCCCTTATCCCGCTGTTGTGATCATTCACGGCGGTGGCTGGCACGGCGGTGATAAAGCAGCCCGACGCGAGTTGAACATCGGAAACAACCTGGCAAAAGCCGGTTATGTCTGCGCCAGTATTAATTATCAGCTTGCGAAACGGCACTCCCGGTTTACCGATAACCTCAGACAGGTCTGGCCCGGTCATCTGCAGGACTGCAAAACCGCTGTCCGCTATTTAAGAAAACATGCAAAACAGTATCAGATTGATCCCGACCATATCGGCGCCATTGGAGGCTCGGCGGGAGGTCACCTGGTTGCCATGCTCGCCGTAACCGGCGATGATCCCGCACTCGATCCGCAAGGACCCTATGCCGATTTTTCAACTCGCATTCAAGCCGTCGTTCCCATGTATGGTGCACATGACCTGATTACCCTGGCAAAATCACGCGACCTGCTGGACTCGTTCACACAAGAAGAGAAAGCACTCAGTCAACAGGCTTCTGCCGTTTCACATCTCACAAAAGACGATCCTCCCTTCCTGATTTTGCATGGCACAAAGGATACAACCGTTCCGCTGGAACAGTCACAACTGCTGCAGGCAGCCTTGGAGAAAGAGAAGATGCCCTCTGAACTGTTGATTATTGAGGGGGCGCCACACAGCTTCCACCTGCAACCCAGCCAGCAGGATCTCAGACCTGCCGTGATCGGTTTCTTTGACCGCCACCTGAAACCCTGAGCACGACGCTTCTCAATGGAGTTGACACAATCACGGACTCTGTTAAAATAAAAACAAATGTAGCCAAGGCTACATTTAACAGGCAATTTACACCCAACCCGTTCCTGGAGTTAATCAATGCGAAAGCTTCTCGCTTTCAATCTTATATTATGCCTGCTGGCAGGCTGTCAGTCCGAACAGGCTTCGGTTCCCGAAAAATCTCCTGACCAGGAGCAGTTGAACTATCCGATTCCGGTAGCCGCGACGGTCGGCATGGTCGCCGATCTCGTCAAGAATGTAGGACGCGAATATGTAGACGTAACGCAAATCATGGGATCGGGTGTCGACCCCCACATGCACAAAGCCAGCCGTGACGATGTACAGACCATCATGAACTCCGACATGGTCTTCTATTCCGGCTTGATGCTGGAAGGCAAAATGGCTGATACCCTGATCAAGGTCGCGCGCACCAAGCCAGTCTTCGCTGTCACCGAACTGATCGATCCGAAATCACTACTGGAGCCCGACGATTTTAACGGACACTACGACCCCCACGTCTGGATGGATGTCGCGACCTGGTCGCTATGCGTTGATGCAGCGAAAGATGCATTGAGCCAGTATGACCCCCGTCATGCTGAAGTCTATCAGAAAAACGCCGACGAATATAAACAGCAACTCAAAACTCTGCATGAGTATGGGCTTAAAACGATAAAGTCGATCCCGGAAAACAGTCGCATATTAATCACGTCACACGATGCCTTTAATTACTTTGGACGCGCCTATGGACTGGAAGTGCTGGGAGTCCAGGGGATTTCGACTGAATCAGAAGCCGGTTTGAAACGCATTAATGAACTCGTGGATCTACTGGTCGCCAAAAATGTGAAAGCCGTCTTTGTGGAGAGTAGTGTTTCCAAAAAGAACATCACCGCGTTAATTGATGGTGCCAAAGCGCAAGGACATGAAATAGTGATTGGCGGCGAACTGTTTTCTGATGCCATGGGAGAAGCAGGCAGCTATGAAGGGAGTTACATGGGAATGCTCGACCATAATTTCACAATCGTTGCCCGGGCACTTGGCGGCACCGCCCCGGAAAAAGGCATGCAGGGCAAACTCACTCCGTGATTCAACTCAAGCTGCTCACTTCCCGATTGTCTTGAACCATTTTCACTTCAATCATTCAATCAATGAAATAAATTTAAGCTCATGAATATCAGCGAGAGTCCATTACCAGATCGGCAAAATGATGCGTCAGCTGCCGAGATACCGCTCTCTGTATATGACCTCACCGTTGCATACCACCGCAAACCGGTGATCTGGGACGTCAGCTTTGATATTCCTCCGGGAAAGCTGATTGGAATCATCGGGCCGAATGGCGCAGGGAAAAGCACTCTGCTCAAAGCCATGATGGATCTGATCCCCAAAGCGTCCGGACGGGTTCAGATCTTTGGCAAGTCTTATCAGAAAAATCGGCATCGCGTAGGCTATGTCCCCCAGCGCGAAAGTGTCGACTGGGATTTTCCCGTGGATGCCCTGGATGTGGTTACTATGGGACTCTATAAAGAAATCGGCTGGTGCCTGCCTGTTCGCAGGAAACACAAAGATCGTGCGCTGGAAGCTCTGGATCGTGTAGGAATTGCCGACTACGCCCGCCGCCAGATCAGCCAGCTTTCAGGCGGACAGCAACAGCGAACCTTTCTGGCCCGCGCCCTGGTGCAGAACGCCGATCTCTACCTGATGGATGAACCATTCGCTGCCGTCGATGCGGCCACGGAGAAAGCCATCGTCCAGATTCTACAGGAAATGAAACAAGCCGGCAAAACGGCCCTGGTGATCCATCATGATCTGCAGACCGTTCCCGAGTATTTTGATTATGTCATCCTGCTGAATATGCGCGTGATTGATCATGGCTTGACCGCGGATGTTTTCACACCCGAAAATCTGCAGAAAACGTATGGAGGCCGCCTGACCCTGCTCGAAGAAGCGACCGAAACCATGCGCCGCCGGGAGCAGTCTTTATGAGACTGTTTGTAATTGTATTTCTGCTGATGAGTCTTTGCCCCCATGCTGCACTGCTCGCAGCCGATTCACCTGGTTCGCAGAGATCCATTACAGACCGCAGCATTTCCATTCCTGAATGGAAAGACTGGAAACGTGTTTTCTTTTTAGAAGACTATAACACGCGCATCGTCATCCTGGGGACGACGTTACTCGGCATGTCAGCCGGCATGATCGGCAGTTTTGCCCTGCTCAGGAAACGGGCACTGATGGGCGATGCGTTAAGTCATGCCACTCTGCCCGGCATCGCACTTGCTTTTATTCTTGCGACCTCATTTGGCATGAATGGCAAAACATTGCCTGTGCTGCTGTCGGGAGCAGCGATCAGCGGACTGCTGGGAATCGCATCCATTCTGATGATTCGAAATCTCACCCGCTTAAAAGAAGACGCTGCCCTGGGGATTGTACTCAGCGTTTTTTTTGGAGCGGGAGTCGCCTTACTGGGAATCGTCCAGCAGATGCAGACGGGGCATGCGGCGGGCCTGGAATCATTTATTTACGGTAAGACCGCATCCATGGTCGCCAGCGACGCCTGGCTGATCGGCAGTGCTGGACTGACCTGTATGCTGATTTCCATCTTCCTGTATAAAGAACTCACACTGCTCTGTTTCGATGAAGGTTTCGCCCACTCGCGTGGCTTTCCCGTCGTGTTGCTCGACATGATCCTGATGGGACTGGTTGTCGTCGTCACGATCATCGGTCTGCAGGCAGTCGGATTGATTCTGATGATTTCGCTCCTGGTCATTCCGCCTGCTGCCGCCCGGTTCTGGACAGAAAAGATATTTTACCTGTCTTTCGTTGCCACAATGCTCGGTGCGCTCAGTGGTATGATCGGCTCTGCCATGAGTGCGATTTTTCCGAATCTCCCTTCCGGTGCAATGATTGTTCTGGTCGCCACCAGCATGTTCCTGGTCAGTATGGTTTTTGGCGTTCCCCGGGGAATTCTGATCCGCAAGCTCAGACGCTATCAGCTTAATAGAAAAGTCGATCGACAACACCTGTTGCGCAGCATCTATGAATACCTGGAAGCACATAATTTACTGACGGATCAGACGAACCAACTCGTTCCCATCAAAGACCTTTACCAGATGCGCAGCTGGCTGCCGGCAGATCTCCACTCGATCATTCATCGTGCCAGCCAGCAAGACTTGCTTCAAACAGTAGACGGTAACCAGATACGTCTGACGCCTTTGGGACTGACTGAAGCCGCACGGATCGTTCATGAGCATCGACTATGGGAACTGTACCTCATCACGTATGCCGACGTTGCTTCCAGCAAAGTTGATCGGGATGCTGATGCCATTGAACATGTACTGGAACCGGAAGTCATATCTGAACTGGAAACATTACTGAGTCAGCAATCATCCACAGACATCCTGCCCAGCCCTCATACCCTCCATCTCAAACCGGAGAATTCCGATGCGTCTGCCCCCGATCCCCGGAGGCCTGGTTCATGAATGTTCTGAGAGAAGCATTGAGCCAGTGGAGCTGGTATCTGGACGGCTGGATCATTGTCGCGGGAATTCTATGCTCTGTCGCTACGGCCCTGCTGGGTAACTTTCTGGTCCTGCGAAAAATGAGTATGTTGGGGGATGCGATCACCCATGCAATTCTGCCCGGACTCGCTGCTGCTTTTTTTATCAGCGACAGCCGCAGCAGTCTGCCCATGTTTGTGGGTGCGGTCATCGCTGGTATCTTAACGGCACTGTTTACGGAGTGGATTCGCGGCTTTGGGAAAGTGGACGAAGGCGCCTCCATGGGAGTGGTCTTCACGTCCCTGTTCGCGTTGGGGCTGGTCATGATTGTTCAGGCTGCGGATCATGTTGACCTGGATCCCGGCTGTGTACTCTATGGAGCAATCGAACTGACGCCCCTCGATACGGTCCTGATTGCAGGCTGGGAAATCCCCCGCGTTGTCGCCGTGCTCTCCATCGTCCTGTTGATCAACCTGCTGTTTGTGGTCTGCTTTCTCAAAGAACTCAAACTCAGTTCATTCGATCCGGCGCTCGCAACGACCACGGGATTTAATGCCACGCTGATTCATTATACCCTGATGACACTGGTCGCGATCACAGCGGTCGCCAGTTTCGAGACGGTCGGCAATATTCTTGTGGTGGCCATGTTTGTGGTGCCGCCCGCTGCTGCGTACATGCTCACGGATCGACTGGGGCGGATGATCGTCCTCAGTGTCATCCTGGCAATCATCGCAGCCATTTCGGGGCACATCAGCGCCATTACCGTGCCCCACTGGTTTGGTTATGGAAGCACTTCTACCGCTGGCATGATGGCAGTGACGGCAGGTCTGCTGTTTGTCCTGGCGGCATTGCTTGGTCCCCGGCATGGCATCCTGGTCGTTTTTATTCGGCGGCAGTTCCTGTCGTGGAAGATTCTCGCAGAAGACATCATCGCGTTGATGTATCGGATTGAAGAACGTGACCCGGACCGTAAACCTGATGCCGGTTATCTGCGCGAGATTCTGTTCTCCCGTGCCTTATCAACCAGTCTCTTACTCCATTATCTGGCCAGTCGGGGACAGATTACAGGCACAAACGGTTATTATAAGTTGACAGAAACAGGTCGCGACCAGGCACGTCAACTGGTTCGCTCACATCGTCTCTGGGAACACTACCTCGTCGAACACGCGGGCATGTCCACAGAAACGATTCACAGGCAGGCCGAACGACTGGAACATTTCACCGATCGCCAGTTACGCGAAAAGCTGAATGAGGACACAATCGAGACCGACCAGGACCCGCATGGCAGTCCCATTCCTCCTGAAGAGTTCTCCAACTGACCTGACAGGCACGCCCTTCTCGATTAATGCTCGGGAGGAACAGTGACTTCCTCATTTTCGGTCTCTGTTACTGGCTCCTGCTCTTCAGCAGGACTCCAGCCGCGGTCAACAATCAGTCGTGCACCACGTCTGAAACTGAGATAGGACCAGGCCCACTGCATCACGACCAGTACGCGGTTTTTAAAACCGGTAAGATAAAAGACGTGCACGACCAGCCAGACCACCCAGGCAAAAAAACCGGCCAGCTTGAACCGTCCCATTTCTACAATCGCCCGACTGCGGCCAATTGTTGCCATCTGCCCTTTGTCCCGAAAATGGAACTTACTGCGGGGCTTGCCTTTGACTTCATTGCGAATCGTTTTGCCGATAAATCGCCCCTGTTGTAATGCAACGGGAGCCGTTCCCGGCAGAGGACTGCCTGTCTGATGCGTATAACTGGCCTGGTCTCCAGCTACGAAGACATTCGGATATCCTTCCAGGCTTAGATCCGGTTCGACAAGGACGCGACCTCGATTATCAACGTGCATGCCCCCCGACTGTCCCAGCTCAGAAGCCTCGACTCCCGCAGCCCACAACACGGTGGCAGCACGAATTCGCTCCTCCCCTAATTCCACTCCTTCATCGTTGATGTTCGTGACCACAGAGGAAGTCCAGATCTGAACACCCAGCTTCTCCAGATCCCGGGCGGCCCGGTTCGACTGCTCCTCGGAAAACATGGGCAAAATGCGTGGCCCTGCTTCCACAAGAATGACGCGGGTGTGGCTGGGGTTGATCCGGCGAAAATCTCGGGACAGGGTAAAACGACTCATCTCTCCGATGGCACCTGCCAGTTCAACACCGGTGGGACCGCCGCCTACGATCACGTATGTCAGATACTTTTTCTGTTCATCCGGGTCGGTAACACGTTCTGCATGCTCGAACGCAGACAGCACACGTTTGCGAATTTCGGTTGCCTGTGAAATCGTCTTCAGGCCGGGTGCATATTTTTCCCATTCATTGTGCCCGAAATAACTGTGCGTCGCACCGCAGGCCAATACCAGGTAATCAAATTCGAGCTCACCGAAATCAAATTTGACTTTTTGCGCGGGGAGGTCAATTGATTCCGCTTCCCCCAGTAACACACTGGTATTGCGATAGGCGGAGAGCAGGCTGCGAATGGGGGTGGCGATATCGGCCGGGCTGAGACCAGCCATCGCGACTTGATAGAGCAGTGGTTGAAATAAATGGTAGTTGTGGCGATCCACCAGAGTGACTTCCACTCCGGCAACTCCCCCCAGTTCCAGTGCCGCGTTCAATCCGGCAAAACCACCGCCGATGATCAGTACCCGTCTGGTGTCGGACTTGCTTCGAGGGTTCTGTAAAGTATTCATTTCACTAATTTTTTAGACAGGACGATCCATTCAATCAGACAGAAGTAAGCGCCCCTTGATGCCGATTAAGAAAACACACTATAGCCATTCTAGTCGATTCGTCTACGCACACAAAATATCTTCTTGAAAAATCAAGATGATCTGTCCGAAAACAACCAGTCGATGTGAATTTCAGGCAAGAATTTCATGAATCACTTCGCCATGCACATTCGTCAGGCGGCGTTCGATTCCGTTGTGGTACCAGGTGAGACGGGTATGGTCGATTCCCAGTAAGTGGAGCACGGTGGCGTGATAATCATGCCAGGCAATCGGTTTTTCGACCGATTTCCAGCCAAATTCGTCGGTCGCACCGTAACTGAAGCCATGTTTGAGCCCACCGCCTGCCATCCAGACCGAAAAACCATTCATATTATGGTCTCGGCCGGTACCGACCTTATCTGAAGCAGACTGCGTAAACGGGGTCCGCCCAAACTCCGTGGAAAACAGAACCAGAGTATCATCCAGCATTCCCCGCTGCCTCAAATCCTGAACTAAAGCCGCAACAGGCTGATCGATCCGGGCTGCTTCACGAAGATGATTGCCTTTGACATTTTCATGACCGTCCCAGTTGATGCGCGGTGATCCAAACGGTCCTCCGGAAAACAATTGCACGAATCGAACCCCCTGCTCCAGTAAACGTCGCGCCAATAGACAGTTACGGGCAAAGGGGGCCGTCACTTCGGAATCAAAGCCATAAAGAGATTGAGTGGCCGGCGTTTCAGCAGACAAATCGGTGACCCGCGGGACTGCCAGCTGCATTTTCGCGGCCAGTTCATGACTGCGAATCCGGGCTTCCAGATCACTGTTCGCGCCCATCCGCTCCAGGTGGCCCTGGTTGAACTGGTTCAATAATCGTCGACTGGCTTGTTCCGTTGTTTTCGAGATCTTTCGTTCGGGGAATAAATCACGGATTGCCGGCCCTTGTGATTGAAAGGGCACCCCCTGATGCAAAGCGGGTAAAAAACCATTCGACCAGTTAATCGTTCCTGCAGCGGGATAGCCGCGCACGTCAGGCAGAACGACAAACGAAGGTAATTCATCCGTTTCACATCCCAACCCGTACGAAAGCCAGGAACCAAGCACCGGAAAACCATTCAAACGAAAGCCCGTATTTTCCTGAAAGGTGGCAGGCGTGTGATTGGCGGAATCTGCTTTCATCGACCGTAACAAAGTGAGCTCATCTGCCTGCGCCGCGATATGCGGAAACAGATCGGAGATCCAGAGTCCACTCTGCCCGCGCCGGCGGAATTCAAAATCGTTTTTGCGTAACAGGCCCACCTTACCAAAAAAAGTCTCGGGAGTTTTATCCGTAGGCATCGCCTTGCCATGCAGATCTTTGAGCGCAGGCTTATAGTCAAAGGAATCCAGGTGGCTCAGACCACCGATCAGACAGATATGAACCACCCGTTTCACCCGGGGTGGAAAATGAGGAGCCGGTGAAGTCTGCTTGACAAACTCGGACGCTCTACTCGATTTCTGATGTAACAGCAAATCCATGAGCGCCGTTCCTGCCAGGCCGGTTCGAGCCCAGGAAAAGAATTCACGACGCGACATCGAGTGGGAACCTGAGACTGATTCCAATTGATCTGTTTTTTGATACAACATTCCGCTCTCAATTCACATATAAAAATTCGTTGCTATTGAGTACAACCCGGCATAAAGCAGAGAGTCCGTGTTTTTCGCAGAATTCGCATGCGGCTGCTGACTCAGCAGGTTGGGGAGGACGTTGATATGCCAGTAAAAATAATTCTGTAACCTGTCTTTCCACCCCGGTTCCCACTCGCTGCTGAACCCGTTCTGCCAACCGGTCGGACATGCGTAAGACAAAAGAGGCATTCATCAGTGAGAGTGCCTGAAGTGGCGTCGTCGTCGACGGGCGATCGGGTGTCGTCGTCGAGGGATCCGGACAGTCAAAGGTTTCCAGTAAAGGGTGTCGTCCGCCTCTTGCAGAAAATCGATAGATTGACCTGCGATTAAATTCTTCGCCTGTCGGGTCCAGGGGTTCATAGAACTGGGTCCCTTTGAAAAAATAGGATTTCACATCCTGGTATCCCTGTCCCCCGACCTGGGAATTCAGCTGTCCTGATATTTTCAAGATGGAATCGCGAATCGACTCCGCTTCAATTCTCTGTGGGCTTTTGCGCCACAACCATTGATTGTCTGCATCGACTTTCAACGCATCCGGGTCGAGTTGAGCTGACTGCTGATAGGTGGCAGAAAGCAGTATTAAACGGTGCAGTGATTTCAGACTCCAGTTCTCCTGAATCAGTCTGCGAGCCAGCCAGTCCAGCAATTCCGGATGGCTGCAGTCACCTCCGTTAAAGCCGAAATCATTAGGAGTATTAACGAGCCCCCTCCCAAAATGATAATGCCAGACTCGATTCACGATCACCCGGGCAAAGAGTGGGTTCCTGGAACTGGTCACCCAGTCCGCAAAGCGGATCCTGCGATCGTGGTCGGAACTGTCAGCGGCCAGCTCCAGATCTCCATTGACCCCCTGAATCGCTTTTATGCCTCCAGGACTGACAACCCCTGCGGGAGCTGCGACACTGCCTCGTTTCAATAAATGCATGACACCCGGCTCATGGGATACTGCCGCATATACTTTTTCAGGTTCAATTGACTGCAGCTGCTTGATTCGTGCCTGCAACTCTGTCCGAGCCCTGCGCAACGTTTTTCGTTTTGCCTGTTCTGAAGCAGAAAGTGTGGCAACCAGTTCCTCCTCAGAGAAAAAAGTACCTCCCCCCTTTGCAGATTGCTGAATTTCTGTAGCCGTCAGTGCCCGGTCATACAAACGTGCTTTCGAGATGACTCCCTGCAAAAGTCGATTTCCAGCAGGCGAACCGTGACGCAAACCAATGAGCACTTCCGTTTTTTCGGCTGGAAACGACTGCAGACCGCGTGACTGATATGACTTGCCATAAAGTTGACCATTTCGATAGGCGGTAATCTTTCCCTCCGCGGCGTACACAATGGCAATCTGAACTTCCTTTTCAATAGCTTCCTGTTCCTGTGGACCCTGAAAAGATTTCGTGCGATGAAAGTGATCGCTGCCGGCCAGCCAGTGCCCCGGTTGTTGTTCTCCATAAACGATGGCATCAAAAATATTGCCATCAACGGTCTGCACACTCAGTACGCCTCCCCCCCGCTGATCAAGATTTGTCAGCTTCACCCAGGCTTCCAGCGTTTTTTCGTTCAATGCCTGTTTGAGTGGCTCTGTTTTCAGATAGGATTTGCTTCCATCCAGCAGCAGCCCTTCTTCGGTTTGCCTGGCAGAACCATGTAAAGTCCCCTGTAAACCACCAACCAGGTCCTGTGTACTCTTCCGAAAATCCCAGGCTGCCACGGGGGAAGTGAGTGCCGGAGGCAATTCTGTTTGCTCCTGTGTTGCCCGTGAAGCGAGAACCCGTCGTCGCGCAACGGACTCTAATCCAAACAGTACCCTTTGAGTTTCGCGAAGCTTGCTCTTCGCCTGCGCCAGTTCCGGCTGCGCCTTGTCATAAGCGGGATCAGGCAGATTCCGTTCCCCATGCCCCACCCCGGCAAGTGCCGCTGCAAACTGATAATATTCCTTCTGACTGATGGGATCGAATTTGTGATCGTGGCAACGTGCACAATTGACCGTTAAGCCTAAAAATGTCTGCCCCACAACGCCGACAATGTCTTCCAGTTCATCCTGTTTCATTGTCGCCCGCATCGTTTTACTGATGGGAATCACCACGTCATGCGGACCTGCCACCAGGAAACCAGTCGCCTTAACCGCATCTGGATTGTCCGGTTCCAGCAGATCACCGGCCAATTGTAATTTCACGAAGCGGTGATAAGGCATATCCTGATTCAACGCCTCAATCACCCAGTTGCGATAAGGCCAGGCATTCAATCGGGGTTGGTCTCGTTCAAAGCCGTTACTCTCACCAAACCGCGCCACATCCAGCCAGTGCCTTGCCCAGTGCTCTCCATAGTGTGGAGATGCCAGCAGGCGATCAATGAGTTTTTCATATGCATCCGGCGACTGATCTTTCAGGAAGGCTTCCACATCTTCCGGTTCGGGAGGCAAGCCGGTTACCGAATAGGAAAGACGTCGTATTAAGGTGCGACGATCAGTAACAGGCTGAGGCTTGAGCCCTTTCTTCTGTAACGTTCTCAGAATAAAAGCATCGATCGGATTATGCACCCAATCCTCATCAGCCCCATCGTCATTGGAAAACGCGGGAACAACAGGATTCCTTAGAGGCTGCAGAGACCACCAGTCATAACCGCCTCGCTTTTCAGTAGTTTTACTGAAGGCATCAATCGGATCGGTGCCCCAGGGAGCACCAGCTGAGATCCATTGTTTGAACAGCAGCTTTTGTTCTGCAGTGAGCGGGTGCTCGGGGGGCATGGCATCAGATTCGATATACTGCCACAACAGACTCTCTTCCGGATTACCAGCCTGCAGGGCCGATCCCGTTTCCCCACCTCGAATCGCAGCGGCTCGATTTGAAAAATCAAACCCCGCCTTGGGATCCAGGCCGGCATGACAGTCCAGGCAATGCCCGGCAATTAACGGAGCCATCACCCGATCGAAATCAGCGCCAGCAGTCCTGACATTTTGAAACAGTTCTGCTGCCTGAGTGGGAACAACCAGGCTCAGCCAGATCACAACTGTCAAAACGTTTCCTCTGGAACCACCTGCACGCATGGCATAATCCTTCTGCTGACATTCAATAGAGTATTGTAATGCAATCGAATGCCGGTTGCCCGGCTGTAGAGGTTGACACGCGCCTGAAAGACCCATACCATATTTCACTATTGAAACCTATTTCATATATGAAGTCAACAATAATGAGCGTTCCTGACACAAAACGGAAATCGGAAGCAGCCGCCTCACCCAGTCTGCAGCGGGGAATCGCGTTGCTGGAGCACCTCGCCCGCCACTCGCATGGCTGCACGCTAAGCGCCCTCAGCGAAGAACTGACCATACCCCAGGCTTCGTTATTGCGGATTGGAAAAGCCCTGGAAGAACTCGGCTATGTCACGCGCGATGTGACCACTAAAAAGTATTACCTGACAAATCGCTTCCTGCAGTTGATCCCACCGAGCGTCCAGGATCGACCACTGATGGAATGTGCCATCGGTCCGATGCGGGAACTGCGCGACACGACCAGTGAAACAACCCAACTCTGCTGCCTGATCGACCGGGAGATCGTCATCCTGGAACAGATGCTGGCGCGACATGCATTTAAGTATTCTGCCGAGATCGGGGCCCGCGCTCCCTGTTACAGTTGCGCTCCCGGAAAGGCCATCGCGGCATTTCTGCCGGACAATGAACGTGATGACCTGGTCAACCGCATTCACTTTAAACGCTTCACCCCACATACCATCACATCCAGACGCGCCTTTCTCAATGAACTGGATCTGATTCGTCAACGTGGCTATGCCATTGATCATGAAGAAGGCCTGGTGGGAATCCGCTGCATCGCGGCACCCATTCTGGATCGCAATGGCATTGGTATCGCCGCATTCACAATCACAGGCCCTGCCGAACGGATCCCACAGGACGAATATGAATCGCTGGGACAGGTCGTTCGGTCCCGGGCCGATGCCGCGACTGTCGCTTATAATCGGTAAGCATTGTCCGAACCTGGAATTTCCCGCCCCTGCAATCAACACAGCCGTCAGGTTCATCCCAACTCGTTGAATCCTTCAATTGCCGATAATTGCCCCACCCGGAATTTCAGCGAATAGTCGGAGCAGTTGATCCCTCCACTCGCATGTTGCAATTTGACATCCTGCGTTCGCAACCTAGCTTTAGTTTAACTGATTCGATTTGGTGTATACCTGCAATGTCTTTTGATCTTAAAACAGACATCAACATCTGAAACCAGTACACTCTGTCATGTCTCTGTTTTAAAAACCGACTGTTGAATCAATCTCCATTCCGTTGTGAAACACAGATTATTGCCAAAAGAGAATTGATTGTGATACGCGAGGCACAAGCGTTCGATCAGAACAAATTGTGTTAGAGCTCTGCTCAATATACCAAAGGTCGCAAGATGAACAGCCCCCTCATAGCATCGAATAACTCTCTGCCGAGATCATCCTCGGTCCATGGGAGCTATAATATGGGCTCTTCAAAAATTCTCAGGCAGCTGATCTCACTATCGGAAGACTTTGAAGAATATTCACTTGAGTCTGACACGGGTGACTTGATCGATCAGGTGATTTCCCGGAAACATCTCCGTAAACTGCTGTCAGCATTACAGGCACGAGATGCTTCTACACTCTGCCACTCGAGACGTGTTGCTTTTCTGGCAAAAGGGATCGCTACCAATTTAGGCTGGGAAGGAATCCATCTCAAACGACTGGAAGTCGCGGCCCTCTTACACGATATCGGAAAAATCGGCGTCCCTGATCATATCATCTTCAAGCCTGGTAAACTGACTTCAGATGAAATTGAGCTGATGTCGCATTACCACAACATTGGTCTTGATGTCCTGCAAGCCTGCCGTACCGATCATGAAGTATTAACAATCCTGTCGCAGACCCGTTACCACTTCAGTGGTGCCACGAATGGTTATCAATTCATCGGCAGTGAAGTCAACCAGGGAGCGCGCATCCTGGCGATAGCAGACGCCTACGACTCACTGGCAACAGACCAGGTGTATCGCACGGGGAAAAAACATGAAGAAATCATGTCGATTCTCATGGAAGCAGCCGGAACACAGTTCGATGGAAATATTGTCTGTGCACTATCTCGCTGGGAACAGAACGAAAAGCAGGCTTTCCACGATGCTTTGCAGGAAGTCAATCGGCTGTTCCAGCCTAAAGATTTCACAGAGCGGGAAGCAATCGAAGCAAACCTGATCAGCAACATCTTCTCCTATCTGTTTCAGATTGAAAGTCTTTACGACGGTTTTTATATCGTCAATGCTGATTTTCAGTTTGTCGTCCTCAGTCCGGGACTGGAAAAACTGGCTGACCTGCGGGCCATTGATATGCTGGGAGAATCATGGACCAGCGGCAGCCTGCCCCTCACTAATAAAGAAGGTACCAATCTTACTTCAGCTGAATGCTCCATGAACCGGGTGATTGCCAACGGCAAGCCGATGACAACTGAATTTATGCTGGAGCGACCGGGTGGCCGACTGATCAATATCGAAGTGCAGTCTGTCCCGATGTTTGGCGATGACGGCCGTTTGATTGGTGTTACAGAAATTTTCCGGGACTTGTCACGCAGCCTGAAACGCCCGAAAGAATACAATGACCTGAAACTGGCTGCCAGCCTGGATGCGTTAACATCGGTTGCGAACCGGGGTGAACTGGAAACACAGCTGGCAATCATGCTGTCCCGAATCCAGAAGGAAGAGAACCCGGAACCATTGAGTCTGATCTTTATCGATGCAGATCATTTCAAAAACATAAACGACAGCTATGGTCACTCGACCGGTGATGAAGTTCTGGTAGAATTGGCGCGATTGTTTCAGCATGAAACTTACTCTGGAGAACTGGTGGGCCGTTATGGCGGGGAAGAGTTTGTCATTCTCTGCCCTGAAACAGCACTGGAACATGCAGTCAAAAAAGCAGAACGCTTACGACTGGCTGTTTCCAATCTGAAAATGGAGAACCAGTCGAACATCAGGGTCACAGCCTCCTTCGGCGTCTCTCAATACGAACCCGGTGATTCATTAGAAAGTCTGTTCCATCGGGCTGACAGCGCTTTATACCAGGCGAAAGAAACGGGACGAAATAAAGTCCGCGCCCTCACATGCGAACAGATGAAGTCCGGTGAAATCATTCCCGATGAAGTGCCTGAAAAGACCGCTGCAGAAGGCATGAAATTTGAAAGCACATTCAATGCACTGATCTCGTCAGATTTTATCGTCTACAAGCTTGGTGGTTTCGTAAATGATAATCACGCGCGTCTGACCGAAGTCAGTACCAACCGGGCCGTGATGAGACTCGGTAAAGCTGGATTACTCCCCTTCTGGGGCAAAACAGACGATCGAAAACCAGTTGAAATAGAAGTCGTCTTCGGCTCGTCTACCAAAAAATCAAACAGCAACAGACGCCAGACTTCCTCTCAGGTTGAAATTGCAACTCGCATCACCCCCATGGGATGGATCAAACAACCCGAAGTATTTCAACAACGGGCAGGCCGTGTGTTTCGACTGCTGAAAGATTACTTCGCAGCCGAATGATTCTGGCATTTTTGAACGGCAGAACCTGCCGATCAGCATCAGACAGTCAACCCAGTCTAACCCTCCGCGCAAAGACAGGGAAAACGCGCAGACCCTCCGGGATACGGCAACTCTGACGGTCCTTGAACATCCAACGATTGTACCTGTCTTACGCCCCCGGATAATCCGCAAGATGCGAAAAACCGTACACAACGGAATAGCACGATTCCGATAAACCATGCGTATCGATTAACACATAATCTGCGCACGGTGGTCTCCCTGGTGGCTTTAAAAACATTTATCACACATTATTTTCCTGCAACCTTCCGACTCGAATTCCGGGGCGTATGTTTCACGTTTCTGATTTTGATTCTATACGGTTTAACCGGCTGCGCGCATACGGACTGTGAAGAAGAATACGGAATCTGTTCCCCCGCATATAATCGGGTTAAAAAATGCTTTTTCTTCCACAAAGATAAATGTTCTCCCCACCCTTACCACTCACTGGATGGCTACCAGGCTGATCTCGACAAATTTGTCGTCAAACACGCGGCAAAAAAATGTGCACGTGAATCCCTCAAAACGATTTCCTGTAACTGTAAGGAGAAGCCTTCGAAGTCATTCCGCAAAGGGTATCAACAGGCATATATTGATATCGCACTGGGGGAATCCGGAGAAGTCCCTCCCGTGCCACCTGAGGAGTACTGGGCCGCTCACTACCGGACCCCCGAAGGATATCTGGAAAGTCAGGAATGGTTTACTGGATACAAACTTGGGGCCGAGCATGCCCTGGCGAGTGGACGCTACGAGTATGATAATATCGCCACTCCTTATTCGCTCAACGAATGGAACCAGCCAGCAGTCGAATACTCGAACTCTGATATTGTTTATCCTTCTGAACCGATGCCAGAAGTTCATTCGGAGTCACACTCAGCACCTCCGGCTTCGATCATTAATCCTCCCGCTCGCCTGGAGCCTCAGGAACTCAAATTACCGAAGCCAACTGTGAATCAACCCGGACAACCACAACAGAGTCTGCCACAGCACCATCAGCCTTTGCCACCTCCGCCGGCTCTGCCAGGATATACTCCACCACCCGCTAAACCAGTACTCCCGCAAACAGAACTGCATCAGCAACCCCCTGTCACAGCTCCCAAGCCTCCTGCTGTGATTGAGAAGCCGACAGTTCGACCGGAAACCGCTGCTCCCCCGCAGCCTGCAATACCACCATACATCAATGATGATCCGCCTCCGAGCCCTTATACATTACAGTCATATCCCTATACGCCATTACCTGATGCACCATCAGCGACAGGGGTTCGAGATATGCGTCAGATAGAACAGATCAATTACTCAAACCTGCAGAATTTTTCTACCGCCGACAAACTCCCCAACTATCGAGACAGACGGTGAGACATGATTTTCAGAAAAACAAAACTAGTTCCACAGGAATCAGAGTAAGGAAATGACCGACAGGATGTCGTTAGAACTTAACCACGCAATCGTCGAATTTAAAGGTTCGATCAGGATGCAAAAGTATCGAAAACAAATCTTTGCATACAAGTGGCACATCTGCTGTGTACTCTGGTTGTCCGTCATGTTCAATGGTTGCGCTGCCATTCATCCCCTGAAAGGAGTTCCCGCTCAATATCTGCCTACAGAGTATAAAGGGGAAATTCGGTCAGGGAAGGAAACTATCGATCTGTCATTGCTGCGTCAGCCTGCCCCCAAACATTACCTGTTGGATTCAGGCGATGTTCTGGGTGTCTATATCGAGGGTGTCCTGGGGCAGTTTAAAGATGTCCCCCCCGTTCACTTTCCACAGTCACAAGAGGTTGCCCCCTCACTGGGTTACCCGATTCCTATTCGTGAAGATGGGACGATTTCTCTACCACTCATCGGAACCGTCTTTGCGCGTGGTCTGACACTGACACAACTGGAAGAAACCATTCGTCGCAAATACACCACGGAAAAAAGTATTCTGCGGGAAGGCCGTGACCGGATACTGATCAGCCTGCAAAAGCCTCGATCCTATCGTGTTCTTGTCATCCGCCAGGAAAACTCCAACGACATCGTAGGTACAACCGTCGGTAACCTGAACGTAGGAAGGTCGAAACGAGGTACCGGGCGAGTCATCAATCTCCCTGCATATAATAATGACGTACTGCATGCGCTCGCGGAAACAGGCGGCCTGCCCGGGCTGGACGCAGAAAACTCCATTTATATTATTCGAGGGGGCGCACATGGGATGAATCAGCCACTGTGCCCACAACCCATCCAGACGGGCACGCATACATCAGACAACACTGATTCAGAACAGAATATTCAGCAGGTATCCGATTCCTACACGCCGATTCCGCACTATTCACCAACTCCCGCAGACCCGGAATTTCAAGTCGGTCAGCCGCTCTATTCCAGTGACGGGAGTTTTTATTCGGGCGACTTCATGGCGCCAACCATCATCAACGACTCCACAATGCAACGCTCGGGAATCATTAAAATCCCAATTCGTCTGAGCCCCGGAGAACAGGTGCACCTCACGCGAGATGAGATCATTCTGCATGATGGCGATGTGGTCTTTATCGAATCACGAGATACGGAAATATTTTATACCGGCGGCTTGCTGGGGGGTGGACAATATACTCTACCCCGTGATTATGACCTGGACATTCTGGGAGCCATTTCGATTGCCCAGGCATCACAAAATGGCGGAAACAACAAGTCTGCCGGAGGCCCCTCCGCCTTAAACCAGGATGTCACCATCAGCGCAAGTAATGCCATCATCCTGAGACAACTGCCTAATGGAACACAGCTGCCGATCAAAGTAGACCTCTATGAAGCAGTGAGGACTCCCAGTCAGCGGGTTTTAATTCAGCCCGGCGACTATGTCATTCTGCAATACACTAAATCAGAGGCCATCGGTGCATTCATTGAACGACATCTGCTCGAAGGCGCACTGTTTGGGCTGGCAGCCTCCAACCTCCAGGGAGGTGGTGGAAACCGATAGTTTCCATGACCGCGACATTACTATTGAGTTTCTGTTATTCCCGGTTATTTACGGATAATGAAACCCTTGTCAGCATCAGGAACTGCCAGCAGTGCCTGACCCTTGTACTGCTTACCACTCTTCGTATTGCGACCGATCAACAGCAGCTTGTCATTGACCCGATCGATTCCCAGTGCACAGTCCAGGTCATACTTAGCTGAAAAATTAAAATTAACATCCGCTGTCAGTAATTTGGAACCGTAACATCCAAACCACCATTTGTTATCAGCAAAGCATGCCGTCTGGATCCCCATCAACGTATAACCGCTTTTCAAGATATGCTTCTTGATGAGCTTAAAACTGGCATCGTATTCATAGAGATAATTTTCGTTTACGTCTTTAGGCAAGCCACCCACAACGAGAAACCTGTCGGCATGGCAGGCAATGCCCCCTGCTCCAAAAGTAACCTCGGGAGTCTGATGTTTGGCAATCAACAGCAGCTTTTCCGCATCATAGACATAAACCCAGGAATCGGCTTTCCCCTCGGGATTATTAAAATCACCGAAGTTCACGGCAACAAATACTTTTCCTGAGTGATAACAGAGATCGCCATGATGATTTCCTACGGGGATTTTTACCAGAACTTTTCCAGAAGCGTTGGTTTTGACCAGTTCCGTTGTAAAACTCCAGAAAATATTTCCCTGGCCATCAACACAGAGTCCCTGCAGATGATGGGGATAAGTTCCCTCGCATTGAGTATTGGTATACTCAGACTTTTCAACAGATGGCGGTTCCGCCTGAACCGCAGAGATCATGCCAGCGCTAATCAATAAGCCTAGAATGAAATACAGATTTTCCGATTTCATAACAACCTTCTCCTCCACATTCACTGTTTCACTCGGCAAGGTGAAAATCGTTGCCCTGCTTTTTTGATTTCTGATGGTTAATCTGCAGAAATGAGATCCGGGCCATCACCGGCTCTTTTTTCATAAGTGCCTTTGGATGATTTCACATATTTGGTAAACCCGAGTTCCCCCAGTCGCTTGTCATCGTTGATTGTGCGTTTCGCTTCAGCGTCCGACCACTTACCTGAAAAATAGGCAGCCGTGATCACTTTACGGACAGGTTCTCCCGTCTCCGGATGAGTCGTCAAAATGGGATCACTCATTCGCTGTATCACTTCAAACCGTTCTCCTGCGGTACCATCCGGGAGAACTACTTCATAAACATAAGTAGGCATAGGCTACTAATTTACCTCTCAATTAAACAGACATTTTACCAGAACTGGTTTCAATATATGCTGTGAACCGAACACCAGATGATAACCGGAATACGTATACTATATTATAACGCAGCACTCTCAGGAAAACGAACCAGTAAACACATCTCAGCTGTCGGCCGGTTCAAATACTGTTTATTAGCAGGATGTGAGACAATCGAAGCCGATAATGCTTAAATTTGTCCGGACATCACAGCATCGATCCGGTTTGAAAAGCCAGATGTCCCGCTCCAGCAAGCTCACAACTAAACATACGACTCCTCATTCGCCACTTATAAAATCATATCTGATCCCTCATAAGCGGAAAAGGTCCTGATATTTGAAGTCCAAGCTTAAGAATTAGTGACTGGTATATCTGGACCCGGCCAGCTAGAATCTGTTAGCATCATCTATTGGCAGACCCAGATCAACTCACACATGTATATACAACGTGGGTAGTTTTTTTTACAGGAGAACAGTCAGTGCAAGTTGCGATTACTTGTCGGCATGGTAGCGTTTCAGATAGTCTCCGTGATTATATTACTGAAAAATCTGAGAAGTTACTGACGTACTTTGAGCGGGTAACAGCAATTCAGATCACGATCGACCAGGGACAAAACCAAAACCGGGTCGAGATCCTCGTTGACGCAGAACATAAACATAATTTTGTAGCCCACGCAGAGGGAGACGAAGTAAAATCAAACTTCCATTCAGCCCTGAGCAAGATGGAGCAACAGATTAAAAAGTATAAACAAAAGATTCAGGATCATCGCCGCGATCTCCCCTTGAATGAAATTGCGGAAAACAGCCTGGCGGAAGCGGAAGCAGAATCGGATAACGAAACTGAAACTGAATAATTTCTAAACCTCAGCCTGTTTTTTGCTGAGTGTTGAAGAAAACTCGCTTACAATACTTATAGTGTGACCCGCGGTAGAAAGATTGAACTCAAATCAGTACCGGGCGTCATAGTTCACAACATTAGTTTTGCGTCTCGACCGCAAACACTGATTTTTTGCAGATGTAGTTAGTTAGAAGGAAAAAATACATGAAGTTAACAGACTTCGTGGTTTCGGACGCGATCATTCCGGAATTGAATGTCACAACGAAAGAAGAAGCGATCCGTACAATGGTTGCCGGCTTGAAGAATGCAGGCAGCATTTCAGCAGATGACGAGGAAGGCATCGTCTCAGCAATTCTCAAACGTGAAGAGTTGGGATCAACGGGAATTGGAAACGGGGTTGCGGTTCCTCATACCAAGCACTCCTCAGTAGAAAATCTGACTGCTGCCATCGCTTTGTCTTCTGATGGTGTTGATTTTGCCAGCCTGGATGGAGAAGACGTTTTCATTCTGTTTCTGCTGATTTCGCCCCTGGACCGTCCGGGGGATCATTTACGTGGATTAGAAAACATTTCCCGCCACCTGAGAAACCAGAATTTCTGTAAGTTTTTACGTCAATCCAAAAGCGTAGGAGACATTGTAGATTTGCTGAATGAGGCTGACAGTAATCAACTCGATTAAGGTGAGTGCGAGTATTGTCAGGGAAACTCCTGTTCGAAAAAGACTGACTATTCCTGCCTAAGTTGACCATATTTCTGATTTTCAGAACACATGCTTCGCTGTGGCTCCTGGTTGATTGAACTATGTGGAAAGGGGTAATTACGAAATCTCACTGAAAGCAGCGGTCATTATCTCCATGCATTATCTCCATGCGAGTAATTTGTTTTCAGGTTGCTTGAGTAGTTATCAGTTAGTGCCATGCAAGAATCTGTTTGCCGTCAGATTGTCACTGTCAAAATGAAACAAGGGCTCCACCTTCGTCCTATTTCAGAAATAGTACGAATCGCCCGTGACTACACTTGCGATTTTAAGATTTCGAACGGGGATCAGTCTGGAAATGCCAAGGAGGTCATAGACCTCCTTGGATTGCAAGCGCTGCCTGAAACCCAACTTGTCCTGGAAGCAAATGGCGACGATGCCAGCAAACTGATGGAAGAAATTGTTCAGTTTTTTGAGTCAGGATACAAGAAATTCGAAGAATTGTCTGATCTGCCAGATTAACCCCCGTACTATTCGACTGCGTGGTACTCCGCCAGTTGCCTGTCTGTTGAAAGCGCCAAATTAGGCTCTGATTGAATGCTTGTTAAACGTGGAATCGCTGTTTCTCCGGGAGTCAATTTCGGTCCCGCACTCATTCTGGGTGCGGAGGATTTTCGCATCCCACGTCAGTTCGTCAGCGTCAATGTCATCGATACCGAAATCGCCCGCCTGAAATCAGCCCTTGATGCGGTCTGTGAAGAAATCGCAGAAAACGAGAGGCTCGCTTCCGATAAATTAGGCGAACAATACGGGGCCATCTTTGCTGCCCATTTACAAATGGTCAGCTCCCCCCGGTTGCGGGAAGAGATCGAAACCCTGATTCGTGAAAAGTGCTATTCACCAGAGCATGCCTCCAGCCGGGTCTTCCGACGATACACCAAGCTCGTTCAGCATCTGGGTGACAATTATCTGGCAGAGCGTGCCAGCGACATCATCGATCTCGAAAAACGGCTCTTGAAACAACTGCTGGGAGAGAAACGGGAAGAGCTTTCAAATCTCACAACCCCCATCATTGTTCTGGCTAACAATCTGACTCCCAGCGAAACGGCAGGACTGGCGAAGGAGTTTGTTCTGGGCTTTGCCACAGAAGTCGGTGGACGCACCAGCCACACCTCCATCCTGGCCGGAGCACTGGAAATACCGGCAGTCGTTGGCCTGGGAGAGTTTCTTTCCGACATTTCCGGTGGTGACATGGTCATTGTTGACGGCAACAATGGTGAAGTCATCATTGATCCGGACGAGGAAACGCTTGCCAGGTACAAAGACACAGGCGAACGACAGCGATCAATGGCCGCCCGCCTGGCATCCCGACGAAAAATCCGCTCGGAAACAAAAGATGGAACTCGAATTCATGTCATGGGAAATATTGAGTTTCCCAATGAAGTCGAACACTGTGCCGAACGGGGCGCCGATGGAATTGGCCTGTATCGAACAGAGTTTCTCTACCTGCAATCAAATACCGAACCCACCGAAGAAGTCCACTACGATGCTTATTGCAAAGTCGTGCAGGCTGCCCAGAATCGGCCCATTGTCATCAGGACACTCGACCTGGGAGCCGATAAGATTCCCAGGGGATATCGGCATCTGGCGAAAGAAGGAATGAATCCTGCACTGGGCCTGAGAAGTGTACGATTGAGCCTGCGCGATTTACCACTCTTCAAAACTCAGCTCCGGGCAATTTTTCGAGCTGCTGTCCATGGTGACGTCCGGATCATGTTCCCCCTGATTTCCACTCTGCTGGAATGGCGACAGGCCAAAATGATCGTCGGGGACGTACTGGAGGACCTCGAAGAGCGGGGAGTCGAATTTAACCCCAATATCCCCATTGGAATGATGGTGGAAGTGCCTGCTGCCGCCCTGCTGGCAGAAGAGTTTGCGGAAGAAGTTGACTTTTTTTCCATTGGGACAAACGACTTAATTCAGTATACTCTAGCAGTAGACCGCTCCGACCCCGCGGTCTCAGCACTCTACAACTCATCAGATCCTTCGATTTTAAGGCTGATCAAAATGGTTGTGGAGGCTGCAAACAATAAAAACATACCGGTGACCGTCTGCGGACAGATGAGTTCTGATCTGAAATCGATTCCCCTGCTCGCAGGCTTGGGAATCAGGCAGATCAGTGCCACTCCACTGGCGATTCCGGAAGTAAAAGAGGTTATCAGACACCTGACAATCTCCCGGGCAGAGGAAATAGCGGCACACGCTATGACCATCGACGTAGCCCGGGATGTAGAAAGTTATTTAAGAGGAGAACTGTACAAAATCTGCCCTGACCTGTTTGATGAAGAACTGCCACTGTGACCGCCATGTGTCGAAAACAGCTGGTTCACTCATCACGTCAGCCTGTCAGTAAGCAATAGATTTCTGATAGAGACCTGCCTGATCGCTGGCATCTATCACCCCCATTTATACGTTTACAACTTGCCGCCGACTGAAACTGATATTCAACCAATCAGCCAGCGGCCATCCAGCTCACCTCGGTGGTGAGTGGATTGCGTACAAACAAATTTCATCCAGACGAAATGTATTTCAACATCATTTCCTGACCCTGAAACTTAATCACGTGAACAGAACAAAGAACAATATTGGAATCTCCCATCATCAAACCTGATCTATTTGGTCAGTCTGAGGAAATTTCCTGCGTCCTGTTTCTGTTTTCAATGACAGCATGAGCAAACCACCAGACTACCCCCGGGAAATCATTCAAAAGACGGCACTTGCCGCCTTAAAGGGTTATGCTGCAGCTTTCGCAACACAGTTTCAGAACCAGCAAAAGTCCAACCAGATCACGGCTCTGTTCTCACCGCCGCACCAGTTATTGATATCCGACGGGCAATTCATGCAAAAATGCTGCCTGCCCGAATCGAATACAAGAACTGCCGTCAGTGAGCAGTCGGATAGTGATCTGACCTTGACCTTTCGCAACTTCACCCAGGAAATGATTCGACTCAGCAGTCGCATCACGAAACCTCTCTTGGATTGTGTTCACAGGGATTTATTCCCCCGCTGCACAAATCATTTAACGAGACCTGCCTGCACTGGACTGTTCCAGTATCTACGCAGGCAACGGGCCGACTCCACCAGGACATTGATTCATTCAATGCGTAGCAGGTCCGCCTTCTCCGTGGCTGATGAGGAATACAGTTTTCGTCGTATTACACGACAAAGGGTATTCCATGAAAAAGGAAATGCTGGTTAATGTCCTCCAACCGGAGGAAAGCCGAATTGCCATCGTTGAAGACGGCATTCTTGAAGAACTTTATGTTGAACGAAACAGTCTCGAAAACCTGGTAGGCAATATCTACAAGGGAAAAGTGGTCAACATCGAACCCAGCATCCAGGCTGCGTTTGTTGACTTCGGTGTAGGCCGGAACGGCTTCCTGCATGTCAGTGATATTGAGCATCAATATTACAAACACCTGACCGATGGGGACGGAAACGGTAAGCCAGGACGCGGACGCAACCAGAAGGGACGCCGCGTAAACGAACGCAGCGTTGCCAATAAACCTCCCATTCAGGAAATCCTGAAACGCGGCAGTGAAGTCCTCGTACAGGTCATCAAGGAAGGGATCGGCAATAAAGGTCCTACCCTCTCCACTTACATCAGTATTCCCGGACGCTACCTGGTCATCATGCCTGGACTGCAACGGGTTGGCATCAGCCGCAAAATTGCCGATGAAGATGTCCGTAAGGATCTGAGAACGATTCTGACTCAACTGGCTCCGCCACCGGGCCTCGGTTTTATCGTTCGTACAGCTGGAATCGATCGGACTGCAGATGACCTCAAGCGGGACTTGAACTATCTGCTGAGGCTCTGGGGAACCATCGTAGGACGGATCAAAAAACTGCCCACTCCGGTAGAAATTTACTCGGAGAGTGACATGATGATTCGGACGATTCGTGACATCTATAACAGTGAAATCGACACGCTCTACATTGATGAACCCACGGCTTACCAGCGTGCCAGAGACTTCATGAAGGTCGTGCTTCCCAAACACGTCAATCGAGTCAAACACTATACCGGCAATGACCCCATCTTCTATAACAGTAAACTGGATGATGAAATCTGCAGCATCCAGAATCGGCATGTTCCCATGAAGGGAGGCGGTTCCATTGTCATCGACCAGACGGAAGCGTTGGTCGCAATTGACGTCAACAGTGGAAACTATCGGGCAGATGACAATGCCGAAAAAACGGCATTCAAAGTGAATATGAAAGCGGCAGAAGAAATCAGTCGCCAGATCAGACTGCGTGACCTTGGTGGTGTGATTGTGATTGACTTCATCGACATGCGGGAAGAAAAACATCGTCGTTCCGTGGAACGCAGACTAAGAGAACTCGTTAAAAGAGATCGCGCACGTACCAAGGTATTACGCATCAGCCCGTTTGGCCTGATCGAGATGACACGCCAGCGAATTCGCCCTTCTCTGCGAAGAAGCATGTACGAAGACTGTCCTTCCTGTCGCGGAACCGGTCAGGTGAAAACGGCTGAGAGCATGGCGATTGAAGTTATGCGAACCCTGATGACCACCGTAAACAAGAAAAACATTTCCCGACTTGTACTGAATGTACACGAAAATGTTGCCAACTATCTCAATAACAAACGCCGCAAAGACATTACCCAACTCGAAGAAACCGCTCAGACTTCGATCATAATAAACGCACGTACAGACGTTGAGCCTGAGCATTTAATGGCGCGATGTTATGACGATATTGGAAATGAAGTAAATTTCTAGTGGTTTCTGACTCGAAATTTCAAAAGTGACACCTTACAATGCCCTGCTCGCTATTCGTGTGATTGGAACAGGTTCTGCGCAAAGCAGCCGCTCTGAACCGAATTGCCGCAGTAAAGCATAATTGCTTAACTATATACTATCAATGGCATTGCGCGATTGATTCTGAATACAAACCGGATTGACTTTGATACATCAATCCGTCTTCAGCAAATTATTGATCAAAGTGTAAGAAGAAAAGAAGGTTTGAGGATGTTTGTAGTAATCGAAGATGGCAGCCGTCAATATACGATTCAGGAAGGCGATACCCTGACAATCGACTACCGTGCTACAGCAAAAGCAGGCGATCCCATTACTTTTGAAAGCATTCTGCTGGCCAACGGTGGAGGAGCCAGTTCCATCGGTACTCCTACCATTGAAGGAGCCGCTGTTGAAGCAGAAGTAGTGAATCCTGAATTTAAGGGTGAAAAGCTCGAAATTCAAAAGTTTCGACGCCGGAAGAATTCTCGTCGACACACGGGTCACCGCCAGAAATACACCACAGTCCTGATCAAATCGATCAACGTACCTGGATTGGAAATCGTTGAATCGGCTGCTGCTGAAGAAACAGAACCCGCAACCGCCGAAGGTTAATCCATCTGGCTGCAGAGCTTAGACTGTTTTCCAGATAACAGCTGAGTTCGCCCACACAATGATCATATCAAACAGCTCCCTGAATATTTTTCAGGGAGCTGTTTTCAGTTCCGGCTATCCCCCCGTCATAACCTCCGACAAATCGGGGTTGACCAAAAGCCCTTATTCAGCATAACTTTACGAGGTTTTGAGGAGGACAGTCTCGCATAAACGTCTGTGAGGATTCGCCTGTATCCATTTTTTCTGAAGCGTCTCCAGGACGATTTGGACCGATGATAAGAGGTCGAGACACGCTGCGGTAACGTGCGATGCGGTCTCACTGTTACTCCGAACCTGCCATCGCGAATTGTGCCGAGCATGTTTCCTCGACGCGTCTCGATTCTAGAACTGGAAGAGGATACTCTGATGCATCTGTTTTTTTCTGTAGGCGAGCCAAGTGGCGATGAGCATACAGCGCACCTGATTGAAGAAATTCGCAAACGAAATCCGGATGTTTCCTTTTCGGCCTTTGGAGGCCCTGAAATGCAGGCCGCCGGCTGCCAGATTGAAGTCAGGCTCACCGATTATGCGGTCATGGGGATCTTCAATGTACTCCCACTGATTTTTAAGTTCATCCAGTTGATCAGGCAGGCCGGACAATATCTGGAGACACACCGCCCGAATGCAGTCATTCTGGTGGATTTTCCCGGTTTCAACTGGTGGGTTGCCAGAAAAGCGAAAGCACTGGGCATCCCGGTATTCTATTACCTTCCCCCCCAGCTCTGGGCCTGGGCTCCCTGGCGTATTCGCCGCGTTCGTAAAAACGTAGATTATATCCTGTCTGGATTGAAGTTCGAAAAAGCATGGTACGAATCCAGAGGAGTAAAAGTCGATTACATCGGGCACCCGTTCTTCGATGAAGTGGCGTCAAAAAAACTGGACAGCAACATTCTGAGCACACTCAATCAATCAGAGAAAAGCGTAGGAATTCTGCCTGGTTCGCGTACCAGTGAAGTGACCCGGAATTTTCCTTTCATGCTGCAAATTGTAAGTCAGCTCGCTGATCAACTACCGGGAGTCACATTTCCTGTCGCCTGCTACAGGGAGACACACCTTGAACTCTGTAAGCAATTTATTCAGGAAGCCAGACTCGGTCATTTACCAATTCAGCTCTATCTCAAAAAGACATCTGAAATTATCGAATCTGCTGATTGCTGCCTGATGGTATCGGGTTCAGTCAGCCTGGAATTACTGGCCAGAAAAACTCCGGCTGTTGTAATTTATCGCAGCCACTGGGGCATGTACTGCCTGGCGCACTTGTTAATCACCTGCAAATACATGTCGCTGCCGAATCTGATTGCGGACAGAGAAATCATGCCTGAATTCCCTTCTGTGGGATCGCCTGTCAAAGACGTGGCGAAAATTACCACCATATTAGGCGACTGGCTCAGCACCCCGCTTTCACTGGAAAGAGCCCGACATAAACTCTCTTCACTCTATGACGAAACTGTAATTCCTGGCGCGTCAGCCCAGGCTGCCGCAGCAATCCTGGAGAAGATTGAGGCTCCGCCTCAACAGAAATCAGCAGCCTAGTGATCACAAACACAGTGCCGTGCTGCGATTTGGTGTAAAATCAGGACTAAAACGACCATTTTCCCCTTAGAATTTGGGGAACCTTTAATTGTTTGTTTTGTGTGAATGGTCCTCCAGAATTCAGCTCGTTAGAATCGTCGAATACGTTTGAAACAGGCAGACCACAGGCAAATGCTGATGCTGGTCAGCTGAATATCGTTCATTTTAAAATATGCATCTTGGACCATCGGGACTACGTACACTAATGGGTAAAAAAACGATCCGTATCGGAATAGTGGGTGCAGGCGCCAATACAAAAGCCCGCCATATTCCAGGATTTCAAGCGATTGAAGATGTCGAAATAGTGGGAGTTGTGAACTCGACTCCTGCTTCGACCGAGAAGGTGGCTCGTAAATATGCGATCCCACAAACCTACTCTCATTGGAAAGAACTGGTAGAAGACCCCGAAATTGACGCCGTGATGATCGGGACCTGGCCGGACCTTCATTGTGAAATCACCTGCATGGCTCTGGAAGCAGGCAAGCATGTTCTGACAGAAGCCAGGATGGCCCGAAACCTGGCTGAAGCAAAACAGATGCTCAAGGTATCGCAGGCAAGACCCGACCTGATCGCCCAGATTGTCCCCAGCCCGTTTGGCCTTAAATATAATCCGGAAGTCATAAAGCTGATCTCCCAGAAATATCTGGGTTCATTACGGGAAGTCGTGGTACTGGGAGCAGACGACTCATTCTGGGACTTCAGCAAGAAATTGCACTGGCGTCAAGACAAAGAAATCAGTGGGAACAATGTACTCACGATGGGAATCCTGCACGAGACTCTCAGTCGCTGGGTTCCTCCCGCTGAACGCGTCTTCGCGCAAAGCGCTATTTTTGAACCTCAGCGTCCCTCGGCGAAAGGCGCTGGTTATGCTGATGTAACCATCCCGGACAGCCTGCAAATCGTAACCAGACTGCAGGGCGGAGCCAATGCCATGTACCACCTCAGTGGTTCGATCCTGTTTGGCCCGGGACTGCAGATTCACCTGTATGGAAGCCATGGTACAATTAAGGTCCATTTCACTCCCGAAGAAAAAATCTTCGTCGGTCACATGGGTGAGACGGAATTAAAAGAAATTCAGGTACCACTGGAAGATCAAGCTGGCTGGCGCGTCGAAGCAGAGTTTATCGGAGCGATTCGAGGTGAAGAAATCGTACATCACACCGACTTTGCATCAGGCGTGAAATATATGGAATTTACAGAAGCAGTTGCCTTAAGCTGTGAACAGAATCAACCGGTATCGCTGCCTCTGTAACACCTGCTGATAATGCTGCCCGATAAGTGAAAACATACTTTCTGTTTTGTTTACAGATCGAAGAATCGTATAAAATATGACGAACCCCTATGAGAGGGAACTGCAAATAGCCCTCGCTGCCGTCAAACAGGCTTCCCTGATTTGTCGTTCTGTTCAATCAGCGATCACGGATGAAGTACTGGAAAAAAAAGATAAAAGTCCGGTTACCATCGCGGATTTCAGCAGCCAGGCAGTGATCTGCCGCGAGCTGCTCCAGGCATTTCCTGCAGACCCTGTCATCGGCGAAGAAGATGCTGGTGAGTTAAAAGAGTCTGAAAATCATGAGTTTCTGGAAAAGATTGTCTCTGAACTGAAGTCAGCAGGTATTCCCGATACATCGCCGGAACAGGTCTGTTCATGGATCGATCATGGTGGCGCGAAAACTTATAGTGATCGATTCTGGACACTGGATCCCATTGATGGCACCAAAGGTTTCCTGCGAAAAGAACAATACGCCGTTTCTCTCGCACTGATCGTTAACGGAAAAATCGTCGTCGGTGTGTTAGGTTGTCCTAACCTTTCCTGTCCTGAAGATGAATCAGCTTCAGGTACGATCTACTACGCTGTTGCAGGTCAGGGCGCATTCGCCCTGCCACTTGAATCGGAAAGCATTCAGGCTTCATCCCCGATTCATGCGACTACAACACAAAATTTCTCTGAATCTCGTTTTTGCGAATCCGTCGAATCCGGGCATAGCTCGCATGGACATTCACAACAGATCGCAGATCAACTGGGAATTGAAAAAGAACCCAGACGACTCGACAGTCAGGCAAAGTATGCCGTCGTGGGACAAGGAGAGGCAGATATTTATATGCGACTGCCGACACGTGCCGGGTATCGTGAAAAGATCTGGGATCATGCAGCAGGGGTTTTACTGGTTGAAGAAGCAGGTGGCACCGTGTCAGACATCCACGGAAAACCGCTCGAATTTGACCAGGGCTACGAACTCGCCAACAATCAGGGTGTCATAGTTACAAATGGTCTGTTACACCCAGAACTCATCCAGACTCTGAAGGAACTGGGTATCAGCCAATAGTCGTACACTGTTTGATTCATCTTTTGATTATGAATTATTGACCCACATGGACTGGCATATTGTAGTTACGTTTCTGGTATTGAGTGGAGTCATCTGCTCCCTGACGTTTCTGCGTGCCAGCGCCGACACCATTTTAATGGGCGGGCTCACGATCCTGGTCGTCACGGGCGTGATTCAGGCAGAAGATGCCATCGCCGGTTTTGCCAATGAAGGTCTGATTGCCGTCGCGTTTCTGTTTGTTGTCAGCGAAGGCATCAGGCAGACAGGCGGATTTGCCTTCACGGGACAGCAAATGCTGGGGCGTCCTAAATCTCTGACCGATGCACAGGCACGGGTCATGCTCCCTTCAGCGGTCCTGAGCGCCTTTCTCAACAACACGCCCGTTGTGGCCATGATGATGCCCATCATTTCCGACTGGGCCAAGAAAATGCGGATTTCAGTATCACATCTGATGCTGCCATTAAGCTACGCTGCCATTCTGGGAGGGCTGTGTACTCTGGTTGGTACCAGCACAACACTCGTGGTGGATGGTTTGCTGCAACGTCAGGCACATCGCCCCGGGTTATCCATGTTTGAAATCGCCTGGGTAGGTGTCCCCATCATGATCGTGGGCTTGATCTACCTGCTGGTTTTTTCCCGCTGGCTCCTGCCAGAACGCAAGCCGGCGATCACTCCCATGGATGATCCCCGTGAATATACCGTGGAAATGATTGTCGAACCAGGTTGCCCCCTGATTGGCAAAACAATCGAACAGGCGGGACTGCGTCACCTGCCGGGAATGTACCTGATGGAGATCGACCGGAAAGACGACGTCATCGCCGCGGTTTCCTCCAATGAACGACTGGCCGCCAATGACCAACTGGTGTTCGTGGGAATCGTGGAATCCGTCATTGATCTTCAGAAAATTCCGGGGCTCAAACCGGCAACAGACCAGCTGTTTAAACTCTCAGGTCCCCGGTCTGAGCGTTGTCTCATCGAAGCAGTTGTCTCAGACAGCTTTCGATTCATCAATATGTCAATTCGCACCGCGAGATTTCGGTCAAATTACAATGCAGCCGTCATTGCTGTGGCCCGCAATGGACAACGTATCAACAAAAAAATCGGCGACATTGAACTCCAGCGCGGCGATACACTTTTAATAGAAGCACATCCTTCCTTTATTGATCAACAGAGAAATTCCCGTGAATTCTTTCTCGTGAGCCAGGTAGAAGATTCCACCCCTCCCCGTCATGAACGTGCCTGGATTGCCCGCACGATCTTACTGGCGATGATCCTGATGGTGGCACTCTTTAACATCAAGATGATCGTCGCCGCCATGGTTGCCGCCGGACTGATGACTGCGACCCGCTGCTGCAGCGCAAACGAAGCGAAGCGATCGATTGACTGGGGAGTACTGATTACCATCGCAGCCGGTCTGGGTATCGGCCGTGCCATTGAGAACTCCGGTGCCGCCGCCCTGATCGCATCCAGCTTTACTGGCATGGCCAATAACAGTCCGCTGATCGTCCTGGCGATCCTCTCACTGATCACCCTGGTTCTCACCAACCTGATCACTGCCAAAGCGACAGCGACTCTGATTTTCCCGATTGCCGTTGCCGCTGCTGCGACGTTGCATGTGGATGTCATGCCCTTCGTGATTACGATCACAATTTCCGCAGCGGCCTGCTTTGCAACGCCGATCGGCTACCAGACCAACCTGATGGTATTTGGACCGGGTGGGTATAAATATGCCGACTACCTTCGCATAGGAGGTCCTTTAACTTTGATTGTCTGGCTGATGACCGTAATCATCGTACCTCTTGCCTGGCCCTTCATTCCGTGATACTGTAAATACAGGTTTTGTTCATATCCGTTTCTTACTGTTCCCTGAACCGAACTCATTCAGCGACTGATTTTCCGTGTAGAACGTGATAAAATCAGTCATTAAGTCTGGGGCCAGCGTCCAGACATGATCTCGTTTCCCTTACTTTTCAGGGTTTAAAGATGAATCGCCTCCGCATTGCTCCCGTTCTTTTCATACTGACCTTCTGGGTTTCGTTGTCCTTAAATCCTGCCCTGCTACTGGCGCAATCCCCCAGTCCTGAAGATCAGGCTCAACTAGAGAAACAGTTGAAAGCACTACAGAAACAGATCAGTGAACTGAAACAGAAACCGGAAATCAAACGGGAACTGCTGGCGGATGTCGAAGTGTACGCCAAGGCCGCTGAATGGATCTTACGGCATAATGAGTTTTACAAACCACAATATGTCAAAGATACTTTTCAGGTATTGCAGACAGGACTACAGAGAGCCAAACAACTCAAAGCAGGAAAGCCGGAATGGACTGAGCAGACTGGTACTGTCATTTTTGGCTACTATTCAAAGATCGATGGTTCCGTGCAACCTTATGCATTAACCTTTCCCTCTGACTATAAAGAGAAAACCAGTCATCGCTGGCCACTGCATGTCGAACTGCATGGTCGGGGAGGCAAACGCAACGAAGTATTTTTCATTGCTCACCCCAACGGAAAAGGCCCCCGTAAAGATCATGACTGGTTACACCTGGATCCCTTCGGCCGTACTGACAACGGTTGGCGCTGGAGCGGAGAAGTAGACGTTCATGAAGCCATCGCCGATGTCAAAAGAAGATACATGATTGACAAGCAGCGGATCACGTTACGCGGCTTCTCAATGGGAGGCGCTGGTACCTGGCATCTCGGCCTGCATTACCCCTCACTCTGGTGTGGCGTCGGCCCGGGTGCAGGCTTTGTCGACTTTTATCAATACCAGAACCATAAAGACAAGCTTCCCCACTACCAGGATAAGACGCTGCATATTTACGACTCCATTGACTATGCCCTCAATGCGGCGAATGTTCCTGTCGTGACTTATGGCGGTGGAAAAGATAAACAACTGGTTTCCAGCACCAGAATGGTTGAGAAAGCAAAATCTGAAGATATTGAAATCCCCCTGTATATCAGTCCTGAAGCAGCACACCAGTCTCGCATGCCCGCCTATCAGGATTTCCTGGCCAAACTCTTAGAGCATTCAAAGGCAGGACGTCCTGGCTGGCCTGGTAAAAAACAGATTCGCTTTATTACCTATACTCCAAAATTCAATGAATGCGAATGGGTAAGAATTGAAGAGCTTGATGAGATGTATGAGCCAACCCTGGTCGAAGGCGGGGTAGATGAAGAATCTGGTAACCTGGTTCTGACTACCGAGAACGTTGCTGCACTTTCAATCGCTCGAAATATTGCCCCCAAGGTGGAACTCGACGGAAATCTGCTGCCACTTGAATCGGCGGCGAATGGCCTGCTGCCACAAGTCTACTTTGTGAAAAGCAATAATGGCTGGGATGTTTTAAAATATGAAGATTCGAAATCATTCATCGAAAACCCCAACCTGAGAAAACGCCACGACCTGCAAGGCCCGATTGACGATGCGTTTACGCTTCCCTTTGTTTGCGTCACCGGAACCGGCACATCATGGACGCCACAACAGAATGAGTGGGCAACTTCTGTCTTGTCACTCTTTGAAAAAGAATTCGACAAATGGCTGAGAGCGAAAGTTCCTGTGATCAAAGATACTGAAGTTTCCGACCAGGACATCCAGAACAAAAATCTGATTCTGTTTGGGGACCCGGGATCAAATGCGATGATCGCAAAAGTCCTGGAAGACCTGCCAGTCGAATGGACCAAAGAGTACATTACGGTGAATGGCAAAAAGTATGATACACAAAACCACGGCGTTGCCCTGATCTATCCCAACCCGTTAAATCCTAATCGCTATGTTGTCATCAATTCAGGCCATACGATGCATGAAAAAGATTTTCTGGCTTCCAACTCCTGGCTCTTTCCCAAGCTGGGAGATATTGCCGTCATCCAGTTTCAAAAACAAAAAGATGGCACTTTTAAAAATGAAACCGTCTGGGCAGAATTATTCGACAGCAATTGGGAATTACCCGGAAACTGAATGATGTGGTGATAAAATTGTTGGAACCATGTTCCTGATTTGAACCATGGTCCATTGAGACTGCCAGGATTACACATCAAAGCGTACACACGAAATAAATAATATGAAGGCAAATCGTGGTAAGACCTTCTCTGCAATGCCGCGCAGAATACACACTAAGAGATTACCATAAATAGACTTACGCACACTGCCCGAACTCACATTTCCTGCCAGACGGCTCGCCCATGGAATCAGGCTGCTCCATTCTGCCGGTTGGACTCGTCTGAATCTTGAATCGATCTTGCTTCATTTTATGATTTTTCATAAAACGCGTGTCCTGTCATTTCAGATACTCGTTACAGATTCAGTTTCGACCTGATTCTCCAATCCCCTTCAAATGATTCAATGTTTGGCACAAGTACAGTGCTCCTCCATTAATTGAGCCCTTTACCCCAATGATCCGGGCAACGAAATGAAGTATTTCCGGCTCAGCATGGTTTTCCCTGCTGTATTAATTTTATTATCACTCAATGGCTGCAGTTCTGCACCAGGCAAACAGTCAATGGCTTGGACAGCACCCGCTGCACCATGGAAGTGGGGAAAGTCATTTGCAGCCAGGCCGAAAACTAAGAATACAGAAGAAACAGAAACAACAGTCGCTGCCGCGGATCAATCAGAGGAAACCAGTCCAGAGACAGAAAAAGAAGGCGGTGTCGAAGATCAGACACCAGCCAAAGTCATCACCCATAACGCAGAACTGCTTGCCTACATTAACGAAGAACTGAAAGATGCGACTCCTCAGGAACGCACTCAATACCTGAGCAGCTTCAAAGGTGTCGATCCGGAAATGATTAAAAACATTCTCCGTACACGGAGAATGGTAAACAGTATGCAGCATGAGCAACTTGCAGAGAACGATACTGCTTCTCTTTCGCAGGTCTCCCTGCCGGGCCTGGGACACAGCGTGCCAGGTGGTTCTGAAGCCCCCGTCATTCAGACCAGTGGCCAGCAACTGGCACCCCCAGGCCAGATTTCACCTGATGCAAACCAACAGGTCATGACAAGCAATCCGGTTCAGCTGGGAAATCTGGAAGGGATCGGTCCCAACCCTCAAAACGGGATGCCTGCCATGGGACCAACCCAACCTCAGGCTTATTCCACCTCACAAACAATCAGCCAGGGACTCAATAATATTCCTGTTGTCGGGCCATTGAAAAATCGCTTGTCGACGGCGTTTCAGCAGGGAACGTCCGCTTTACAAAGTGGAATCTCTCGAACGAGTACCGCGATTATCGGACAGCAGGAAAATGCCCCCCAGACTCTCTCCCCCTCAAATATCCAGATGCAACCTGCGATACCCCAGACAGTCGAACTGGCTACGCCTGCAGGTTATGCAGACACGAATCCAGCAAACCTGTCTTCCGCAGATCAATTACAGCAGTTGATCTCTGTTGCTGAAGCAGAAATTTCTCAGCTTCAACCGGGCTCGACTCCGGCTGAAAAACAACATTATATCGAACGTCATGTGTATCTTCGCATGCTGTACCTGATGGCAAATCAGCACGAACGCGCACTGGAGGCGATCCCGGGAATCGATCCTGCCGATCAGGAATTCTGGCAGCAGACGTTCTGGGCGGTTGCAAATTATTTTGATCAGGATGCCATCCCCGATCAGGCGGACCGTGCGACACAAACTGTTACACAACTCCGCCAGGCGACGGCCAGACTGCAGGAAAAAGCTAACCTTTCCCTGAAAAATGTCGCTTTCTGTCATAAGATTAACAGCTTCGGAAGCTACGAACGCTTCGAACGAGATGAGTACACTCCAGGCCGTCCGGTTCTTGTGTATTCTGAAATTGAAAACTTCACCAGCGAACTGACCGCGGATGGCATGTATCGCACACTCCTCAAATCGAAAATTCAGATTTTCAAAGCAGGCAGTAATGGAGATCTGGTTGCAGAGATTCCTTTCGATACAACCGAAGATCTCTGCCGCAATGTCCGCAAAGATTACTTTCACAGTTATAAGTTTGAAATCCCCAGAAATATTTCTCTGGGACCCCATATCATGAAACTGACCGTGGAAGACGAAATCAGCCAGAAAGTGGCGACCTACTCTCAAAACTTTACGGTTCGGTAATACATTAATGCTGCATCGCGACTCGCTTCCATATTGCTCCTTCAACAGAGACAGGACGGTTTCGGCGTCTGCCAGTCTCGCCTCTCCTGCCCGGCAGACATCAGCGAATGCCTTTCGCTGGAATTTTTTAATCCGTTCCCAGCTGGATCATCAGCTGCAGTTTCATTCCGGTTCGGACGTTGAAACCCGACGGACGTTAAAAATGGCAAAAGTGGAAGCAGTGCTTTTCGTAGCCGACAGTGCACTTTCCACAAGGAAAATAGCGCAACTGGCAACTCTTGCCAATGCCAGTGAAGCCAGAGAACTGATTGACCAGCTCAATGCGGCACTCGAAGCGACACACTCCGCGTTTCACATCAAACGTGTCGCAACTGGTTACCAGATGATGACACAACCGCAATTTTCCTTCTGGCTGAACAAACTACACCAGAGACAGGCGGCCCTCAAACTCTCTTCTCCCGCCATGGAAACACTGGCCATCGTTGTGTATCGACAACCCATTACCCGCGCCGACATTGAATCAATCCGGGGTGTCCAGAGCGCTGAAATGTTAAAGCAGTTAATGGATCGTGGACTGGTCAGAATTGGTGGAAAAGATGACTCACTTGGTCGACCGTTTCTATATGAGTCGACACGCAAATTTCTGGAAATTTTCGGGCTGAAAAACCTGGATGACTTACCGATGGGCGAAACATTACGGATCAGACCCGAAAAGCCGGGACAACCAGTCGCTGAGACCGAAGAAGAAACAGACCTGGAAACTGTTGCCGAAGAAGTGATCGAAGAGCACGAGACGGCGGAAATTGCTGAAGACGCAGATGATGATCTTTCTGCTGCCTGAAATAAAGTTGATCCGTTATCGCACCCTGATCATGTCTTCTGTTCTTCTCTGCTTTCTTGAAATCGTATCAGGCTTATCCCAGTTCTCGCCCACTGTCCAGCGGTAGTTCAGAATACGCCGGCCATTCACCTGTTCGGCTCTCAGCCAGAGTTCTTTTCCTTTTAAAGCGTCTGCATTCGGAATGTAATACAACTTTCGATCCTGACCATGTTTCAGTTCGGTAATAAACCGTTGCATACGCTTCATGTTTGGTATAAATAAACTGCAGCGAAACTGAAGTGTCTCAAGAGGCGAAGTATTGTTGACAATCACCTGTTCGATTTCCAGTACGTTTCCCTCGAGTTTCTTATCATTAACCTGAACCATGATATCGCCTAAACCTACGTGGTAAGGCCTGTGGACCCGAATGGAATATTTGCGTTCTGCAAAGATATCAAAATCGATGGAAACATCCTTCCTGCCCAGGCTTGCATTGGAAGGCAACGTCATGAAGGTTTCCAGGCGGTATTTTTCACCTGCACCGGTATCGAAGACCCATTCCTGTGGTTCCACTTCCCATCCCCGGGGTACATTTAAAACCGCTTTCCCACGAACGCTCTGCAGGAATGTATTTTTCCCCAGCACCGCATCTGGGTGACCTCCATACTCACTTCTGGACTTGCCGATCTCAAATTGAGCCGCCAGCCTCCAGTTGGCAATCTGTTGATTACACTTTCGCAGAATCATGGGAGAAGAACCGACCCGTAAAGTATGACGATGCGTGTTCGCGTCACGCTCCAGAGAAATGCGTCTGCCCCAGATGTCAGTCGCAACCACATCTTCACCCAGATAAATCACCTCTTCTGTTGGTTCGTCATTCCAGACGACGACAATCGCCTCATCATCTCGCATGAAGACATGATTCGTGCTCTTGTTAGGCATATTGAAGGCACCCTGATACCGCGCCCCCTGTAATGCAATTGCAACGGTTCTCCAGGGCAGAAACAATAAAGTCGGAGATCCATTTCGATTGAGTAATCCGTGCTGTTCGTGGAACACTGACGAAGCGAAAATCACATCTGCCCCCAGGTATTTTGCTGTCACCATGCGTTTTGCCAGATCAATCCCCCGCGTTTCAGCAGAGTATTCATCTTTTGGCAGTGGAGTAAGTGTTACCCAGCGCGGGCTGCCACCGGGGGACAATCGGGCATTCTGAAGCTCACGTGCCAGTTCGACAGCGGAAAGTCGTTCGGCATTATTAATGGATACAAAACTCTGGGGCATACTGTCTGTCGGCAGCGGAGTCTTCCAGTCCCAGTGAATGCCTACATGAGTATCTCGACCGATTAAATCCAGCTGCGACTTCACTTTTTTCAGAGTTTCATTCAGGTTCTGCAGCCCTATGAAACTGTTGTCATCATCGCCTCCCAGCTGCCAGTAATTCACCAGAGAGGTATAGCGGGCAAAAACTTCCTCCAGAGAAGGAGACCAGAAGCTCGACGGCATTGTGAAAATCCCACTCACTCCCAGCCAGTCTTTCGCGAACTGTGATCGTAATTTCTTCGGTGGATGATTCAACAGTCCCACGGGAGTAATTCCCCGATTGGAAAACTGGTCCAGCATTTCTGCAACCTGGCTCGTGCGATGGATATCATCAGATTCCATTACATTCCAGAGAGGATATTTGATCCAGTTGATTCCTGCCTGAGCTGCAATTTCCGGCAGTTCTTTGACAGCCAGATTCTCGCTTTCCTCTGAGATGGTCCAGCCAAACTCTCCAGTAGCTCTGGGATTGACCAGATCAATCACAGCAAACGTGGTTTTCTTTTCCAGTATGGACTTCTGGTCCCTGATCAGTTTGGATCTGACTTCATAAAAACCATACTCCATCGGCTGTAAGCGCCAGACTTCCGTATGATTATTTCCATCGAGCAAACGACTGTTTTCGACTGCCTTGAGATCTTCTGTTTTTGTTACCAGTGCCAGGGAGGAGTCGGCAATGTGTCGATTCGAATTGTCGACCAGTTCCAGATCCAGACGATACTGGTTGTCCGGATTCAAGCCGCTGATACGACTGCTGACCCGGATTTCAGCAGAATGATCGACAAAATGGCGATGGTAATTATTGAGAATATCCAACTGAGGTAAGCTGCCCACCCACAGATCATCAAACCAGATATCGCCTGAAATATCTTTCTGATCGTTATGAGCGACATGACAACCAAGAACAATAAACCGCACATTGGCCTGGGGAGTCAAAGGTCCCAGCGTTACTTCGACCCAGTCCTTATGGGTACCTGACACAGGTCGACTGACAAAATGCTGAACACGCTGACGTTTATGATCCAGAAATGAAATCGAAATCAACGCAGCATCGTGGAGTAATCTTTGTGTTTTGACATAACCGCGAAACACGTAGGCATGGTCAGCATCGATTTTTTCGGGAGGGGAATAAATGGTGGCATGCCCCCCATTCACAGCAAAATGCAGGCTCTGCTGACCGCTATGTCCCAGGTTTCGATCAATTCGCACATCGACATATTGCGGATAACCGGGCCCCTTTCTTCTCGACCAGTCGTCTGGCAGATCGTCGAAATCCTGATCCTGCCTGGTTTCAAATGAATAGGACAGAATGGGCAACGTATCTTCCACGAGATTACCCTCAACAGGTAAACCGGCGAGTAACGCAAGGTAGCAGGTCGCAAGCGATGACAGTATCATGGAAGGTTTCCGAACAGGATTTATTCTCTCTAATCAAGATCGACCATTTTTTGCTGGAATCTCAATCAGGAACAGACTGATCTAGCCCATTTTCCGGATCCTGATCTGATAACGCGGGGATATCATTCTCATTTCACAGACAGTTAGATAAACTTTGCCAGTCGATCCGATTGCCACAGTTATTCCACACAGTTAAAATGCCTGCAAATAGCATTGATTTAAGGAAAATAATGTCACGCTTCAAACTCGCCGTCGCAACCCGCCATTTTGGCCAGCCCATCAAACGCGCTATTAAAACAGCCGCTCAGATCGGCGCGCGCGGAGTACAGCTCGATGTTCAGAATGAAATTTCACCTGCTTCTTTTGGCGCATCCGGCGAACGACAGTTTCGCAAACTGCTGGAAGAATTTAACCTGTCTGTCGCCTCGCTTCGGCTCCCGGCCCGTCGCACTCTGGTCGATCCGGAATTTCTCGATGAACGCGTCTCGCAAATCAGATCCGCATTGGAATTCGCCTGGCGGATGAAAGCTCCCTGCCTGATCATTCATCCGGGAACAATTCAGTCTACCGACAGCAGTAATTTCCCGATGATCTGTGAAGTACTGAATGACCTGGCGCGACATGCCTCGCATATTGGTACAGACCTTTGTCTCGCCTGTGAAAAGAACTCTTCCGCAGTGATCCGTGAACTGGTCTCAAGCGTTACCACGGGCTTTATCGGCATCGACTTTGATACCGCGGAAATGATTTACGCGCGCCAGGATCCCGAAAAAACGATTCGTGAATTGTATACATGGATCAAATCATACCGGTTACGTGATGCCGTGCGTGAAATGGATGGCGAAGGGTCGGAAGTCGCGCTGGGGAAAGGTATGGTCGTGTGGGATCACTTTCTACCCCTGGTTCTGGAAACCGGTTACCAGGGATGGCTCACCGTGGATCGTACACAAGGTGAAAGCAAGCTGGAAGATTGTCGCAGCGGCATTTCCTATCTTAATTCACTGCTACCCTGATCTACTGATACTGATAATTGATCGCGAGCTTATGTCACTTGCAGAACCCGAAATTCTTTCCGTTACCGAAACCACGCGCCAGATTAAAAATCTGGTAGAGGCGAACTTCCCTTACGCATGGGTGGTGGGAGAAATCTCTAATTGCACTATGGCCCGTTCAGGCCATGTCTATCTGACTCTGAAGGATGACTCTGCCCAGTTAAGAGCCGTCATCTGGAAACGGACTGCATCACGATTAAAATTCCAGATTGAAGATGGCATGGAAGTCATCGCAGCCGGACCGGTCGAAGTTTATCAGGCGCGTGGAACGTATCAGCTGAATATTGAGCAACTGATTCCACAGGGCGTGGGTGCACTGGAATTAGCGTTTCGTCAGATGCAGGAAAAGCTGGCAGCAGAAGGACTGTTCAATCCCGAGCACAAACAACCGATTCCCCAGTTCCCGCGAAAAATTGCGCTGGTAACCAGCCCCACCAGTGCTGCAGTGCGCGATATGCTCCAGGTGATCACACGACGTTGGAAAGCCGCTGACCTGGTAATTGTACCGGTCGCTGTGCAGGGAGAAGGCGCCGCCGAACAGATTGCAGCAGGCATTGAAACAGCTGCCCGTATTCCCGGGGTAGATACAATCATCACCGGACGCGGAGGCGGCAGCCTGGAAGATCTGTGGGCCTTCAATGAAGAAGTGGTGGCCCGTGCTATTTTTGCCTGCCCGATTCCCATCATCAGCGCAGTCGGGCACGAAATTGATATCAGCATCGCCGATCTGGTCGCAGACCGTCGGGCATTGACACCGAGTGAAGCCGCAGAACTCTCTGTTCCGCTGCAATCCGATGTTCTGGCAACGTTGACTCACTGGCAGAATCAACTTGTCACAAACCTGAAACAACGTGCGCGACAGGTTCGCCTGCAACTTGATGCCATTGCCGGCCGCCCGGCATTGACTCGCCCTCTCGATCTGGTTCACCAGCGGGCTGCGCAGGTTGATGAACTGGACCGCAGACTGAAACGCAGCACGCGCGAAATCATTTCTCGATATCAGACCGAAACCCGACATCTGGGCTCCGCTCTGGATGCCTTGAGTCCACTTAAGGTATTGAATCGAGGATATAGCATCACGCGTAAAGCAACAGAAGACGAACCCTCCACTTTGAATATTGTAAATTCAATCAGTCAGGTAAAGCCAGGTGAGGTCCTCCACACACGCATCTCCGATGGCACAATTATCAGTCAGATTCAGGAAATCCGCAATGACTCCTGATGGATTCCTGTCACTTTTCATACTCAGTCAATCATTTTGATATATAAAAGATCTCAGTTATGGCAAAGAAAAAAGCAGCACAGTCAGACACGCCCCTCTTCGAAGAATCACTGGCAGAATTGCAGGAGATCGTATCCACGCTGGAAGAAGGGACGGCCGGCCTTGAAGAATCGATGGAACACTTTGAACGCGGAGTGAAACTGCTCCGTTCGTGTTACCAGTCTCTGGAATCAGCCGAGCAGAAAATTGAAATCCTGACCCGCGTCGATGCAGATGGCAACCCGGTACTGGAAGAGTTCGATTCTACCGCATCAATCGATACGAAAGGACCTGCCAAAACAGGTCGACGCAAAAGCAGTTCTCCCAAAAAAGATTCCGATGAGAACGAGAATGACCGGACTTTGTTCTAAAGCGCATCACATTTAACCATAGCGTCTCTCAATCTAATATACTCGGCCTGAATAGCCCTGGAGGCGCTACAGTAAAACTGGAAACAGTCTAGTCTGACTGTAAAATGTATCAGACTAAGTAGACTCTCATGACACATTCACTGAAACAACTGGCCATCGATGTCGGCAATAGTCGAATCAAGTTCGTGGTTCTGCATACAAACCTTCCCGTTAAAGATTGCAAGCAGCTCCCTCTGGTAGAACACGCCGTGTCGATGGCAATCGACGAGCCGGTTCCCTGGGATCAGTTAAGAAACTGGTTAAGCAATCAGACTGAAGAACATTGCCAGAGTGTTGTCGCCGGTTCGAATCCACGGGGAATCAAAAAGATCGTTACGGACTGGGCACTGCTTCCGCTTCTGCCACCGCTCGAAGTATTTAATACTGAAGATTTCCCGCTGAACATTGAAGTAGACGAGCCGCGTAAAGTGGGGATTGACCGGTTATTGAACGTGATCGCCGCCAATATCCTGCGGAATACAAAACAGGGTGCCATCATCGTCGATACCGGAACAGCGACAACTGTGGACGTTGTCTCACCTGATGGCCATTTCGCTGGAGGATCGATTCTACCAGGATTTGAACTTTCAGCAAAATCGCTGCATGATTATACCGCACTTCTGCCACTTATCCCTGTCGCTGATCTGCGACAGGAAGAACCGGTCGTGCTGGGCAAACATACAACAAATGCGATTCGCAGTGGCTTATTCTGGGGACAGCTCGGTGCAGTACGGGAACTGATTCACCAGTTTCAGAAACATTCCCTGTTCAACAGCAGTCCTGAACCGCCACTGGTTCTGCTTACTGGTGGAGGCTCTTCATTGCTGGCACCGCACCTCGATGATCTGGTCCGGTTCGAGCCATTATTAACACTGCAGGGGCTGGCAATCGTGGCACAAAAAATCAGCGGGATCAGATAAACAATATGTCGCCATCGATTGAAAATCAGAAACCGGTTTCCTGTTCCGCGGCGCTGTTAACACCCCGCGGTCGGGGAGCCGTTGCGACAATACGCGTATGTGGCGAATTGATATCAGTGGCAGCTGCGATCGATGCCTGTTTCCATGCAGTAAATCAGAAATCACTGGAAGCACAACCACTGAATCGAATTGTATATGGGCTCTGGGGTCAAGGCAGCAATGAAGACCTGGTGGTCTGTCGTCTCGATCAGAATACGGTCGACATTCACTGTCACGGGGGAATGGCTGCTGTAGAGCGAATCCTTTCTGACCTGGAAGTACAAGGCTGCTCTCGCAATTCATGGGAGCAGCTGGCGAAATTCACTCGAACAGAATTAGACGTCGAACTCCAGGACAGGCTCACCGCAGCAACCACATTTCGTACTGCAGAAATTTTGCTGCGCCAGTCAGAAGGCCTGTTAAAATCAGCATTCGAAGCACTCCTGCCTGTCGAAGGCCAATCCTTCAACACGGGTCACTTTCAATCACAAATCGAGAAATTACTGTACTGGGAACCATTCGGACTTCACCTGGTAACTCCCTGGCGTGTGGTTCTCGCCGGTCGACCCAATGTAGGCAAATCCAGTCTGATCAATGCCATTCTCGGTTATGAACGATCGATTGTATTCAATGAGGCTGGCACAACCCGTGATGTCCTCACTGCTACAACGGCAATTGAAGGCTGGCCCATTCAGTTTTCCGATACTGCAGGAATTCGCGAACAGGCTGATGCTCTCGAAACAACGGGAATACAGCGCGCAGAGCAGATGATGAAATCATCCGACTGTAATCTCATCCTGATCGATGTCAGCCAGCCAGAACAGGCAGACGACCAGCGACTGATCGCTTTATGGTCTGATTCGATCCTGGTCGCGCACAAAACGGATCTTCCACGCCGCTGGAAACAATCTCTTCCCGACAGTGCGGTTTCAGTCTCCTCAATCACAAAATCAGGCATCGACATCCTGCTGGATCGATTGATTCAAAAACTTGTCCCGGAAGTTCCTGATCAAAACACACCCGTGCCTGTCACGTCACGTCAGATTCAACTCTTACATCGCGCGCTGGAGGCACTTAATAAAGCAGACCAGTCTGTTTATACCAGACTGATTCAACAACTTCTGTCTTAAACCATTCTGAACTAGACTGTGTCCCGTTTTACTGTAGCGTCTTCAGGACCATTTGGACCGAGTATATTAGATTGAGAGACGCTATGGTTAAATGTGATGCGCTCTATTTATCTGATTGAGTCTTCAAAGTCTGCTTCCACTGCTGCAGGGCCATCATCAGATTGCCCTGCGTCCATAAGAGCGGGGTGATGTCATTTGGCACATATCTGCCTTTTTCCAGGTAGTAAGATTCAGGACATTTATACGGGCCAAATACAGACTCACTGGTCGTAAGCTGATTGAGTGAGCGATCCAGGTGAAACCGCTGCTTTTCCAGATCTTCCTGGTTTTCTGACTGCAGAAACCTCTGACCATAAATTATCGACAAGATAGAATCGAAAATGCACCATTGCGCTTCCTGCCCGGGCTTCAACAGTTTATCCCGACTGGACTGGTCATCACTGAAATCAACCGTGCGATCTTCTTCACCCAGCATTTCTTTGTAGTCGGCGCACCAGTAAGAATCGCCCAGATAACGACGGATTCCGTAGTCGCCCATCAAATGAGATCGAACATCTTCCATAATCGTCTCTGCCAGTTCCCCCTGGATCAGGCCCAGCGGGAAAATCAGAAACAACAGCGCACCATCATACTTGCGTGACAGCAGGGGATCTGCCTGGATGCACTCTGCAGGCAGGATCTCATCCAATGTAGCCTGCCCCTGTTGAACCAGTGAGTCGACTGCGTCCTCAGACACGGGGGTCCCGGCATAACGAAACTGACTCCAGTTCCCGCTCTGATCCAGGTAGCGTTTCAGCATTTTCAATCCACTGACCACAGTGCCAATACTTGATGCTTCTATCTTCCGGGCCTCTTCCCAGTGACCACTGTCTGCATCTTCCCAGAAACGAATTGATTCAAAGTACCGCACGAAGGCTGCCAGTAAATCCAGCGTACCTGAAACAGGTTCCAGTTTTCCCTGTGTCAGCAACAGGCAATAAAACCAGACGTAATACCCCAGCGCGTCATTCTGTGCGTGTGCCCACTTTTCATCTATTTCGCCAAGAGTATTGCCATCAAAGCGAATGTGAGGGCGTTTCATCACTTCACTGGGACTGGCCTGTCCGGAAATGATTTGGTCCAAGCGATCCCGATGCTTGATAAAATACTCCGTCAAGGTGGAGATCGCCCTGCAGGCTGGCCCGGATTTTCCCACTGCATTTAACGCGTGCGCCACATGAATATTGTCTCGCACCCAGATACTCTGGTATCCCGTTGATTCATGTGCGATAGCCGCAGGAAACAGTCCATTCTCCAAGGCCGGAAAAGAGAATGTCCCCTGTTCTTCAAGGAAACCAACCAGTTCTTCAGTTTCAGCAACAGTCTGAAGTGAATTTTTAAGAGAGCGGAAACGTTCGTCATCCATGAGAAACACCTGTGATAAACTTGAAAGAATCGAAATAGATCATAATGCAGCCCTGAACAATCCGTGTATTGATCGCGCTACGCGCACCGAATTGTGAAAGAATTGGCTTCAAAATGCAACGGCAGCACGATGGGCCTGAGAAATTCGAGATTGTTTCGAATTATCAACATTGTTGATTTAATGCATCATTTCAAAGATGTCAACAACAGAGAAACAGAGCCGGCTCGAGGAAAACGTCTTCAGAAAGCTCCCTGGACAGCACTACAATCTGCAGGACCACTCCCTTTACTCACTTCACTGCGATGTTGGCTTCACAAGCATTTCCCTGATTGAAGAGGAATAAGATTTGCGGTTCTTCTGTTCCTAGAGGTCTCATTCCCATACACAACCCGTTTTGAAAATTCGAGCCACCGCATGAACGCTCTCGCTCAACCTGTGCCCCGTCTGCATAAATACAGCATCCTGCTATTGCTGGTTATTTTTTCCGGTATGATACTGGCACGATGGAATCAGCTCTATTTCTATACTCCGGACAGTGGCCGTTATGTAACGATGGCGACGTCGCTGGTTAATGGAACCGGTTATCGAGAAATTGATACACCTGGCGAACCCCTTTATTCGCATCGGCCTCCGGGGATGTCAGTTCTCCTGGCACCGGCGGCATTGATTGCCCCCTATAATGTGCTTCTGGCAAAAGCAACCGTCTGGCTGTCCAGCCTGGCACTGTTAGCCATGCTTTATCTTTATATCATCAGCCTGCTGAAACCAGAGACCGACCAGAGCACAACTGTCAAAACCAGTACTTACTGGACTGCTTTGATCATCACCGGACTGTTCGCAGTCAATCCCTACACATTATTCTTTTCTACGCTGGTGATGAGCGAAATTCCGTTCATGGCTTGTTCGCTGGCAATTCTCTATGTCGTGGCCCTTCGACCGGAGCATCCTGGAAGAGGTCAACTGATTATATTCACCATTTTAATAATCTTTCTCCCCTTTCTCAGAACCATAGGGATCTTGATGATCCTGTCTGCAGGCATCTGGGCAGTCTTCCGCAAAGCACGCTGGCCCTGGCTTATTGGAGTTTCTGGTTCGATTCTGGCTTCAGGTCTCTGGATGGTTCGAAATGCTTCGATTGGCAAGTCGGGGTACACTTCAATCGCGCTTGGTGAATTACAATCGCAGGGGATTGCAGGAACCCTGATACGAATGATCCAAAGAATCACGTCGCATTATGACCATCTCTCTCAGCAGCTTCTCCCGAATATGCCCGAATCTCAACCCAGATATTCAGCACTGATCCTGGATAATATTTCCTATCTACCGGGTCCTGGACGGTTATATCTGTTTCTGGCTGCGATGTTAATTCTCATCTCAATTTATGGCATGCTGAATTGCCGGCGACAAGGGGGAATGATTGCTCTTGGATACCTGGTTCTCAGTCTGGCGGCACTGTCGCTCTGGCCATGGATGCAACCGCGATTCACTTTTCCTCTCATACCGATCATCCTGGCATATTTACCGGCAGGTTATATCGCATTCGCAAATCACTTTCAGTTTTCTCGACCATTACTCCGGATGGCTTTAGTCGGGGCCTGCTCGGTGGTCGTCTTGTATTTTGTGAGTATCCAGATAAAAACAGACTATCAGCTGATCCACGCTAATCTGAAAATGCTGTCTGATCCCAGACACTTTTATTCTCACCAGATGCCGGGAAGTTCATTCAGTCACTGGACCGCCGCTGGTCAGTGGATCAACCAGAACTCAGAAGCCCACAGCCGAATCATCGCTCGTCAGTCAGCAACAGCGACCACAGCTCAGCGTTATCAAAAACTGGCTTTCTTTGATGTGATTTCCGCTGAAAAGCTGCATCAGATAATTCAACAATTTCATGCAAATTACCTGGTTACTCTCAATAAAAATCATGGACTGATTTTCTCCTGGTATCTGCTGGATGAAGATCTGGTTTATCATCTGAATCCGGTTTACGATGAGCAGGGAGTAATGGTGATCAAAATCGAACCAAATCGAAGTGGCACCATTAGAGAAAAATATTACTCTGCAGATGAATCACTTATACTCGCGCGCAAGGCCTACGAAAAATTCCCACATCGCTCCTACCTCCAGTCAGGACTCGCAGGGGAACTGTTTAACAGCGGACACTATGAGGAAGAAATTGAATTTATCCGGAAGCTGCAACAGAATAATATCAGAGACGTCAATCTCTCATTTCTGTTGGGCTGGAGTTATATCAAAACAAAACAGTACGAAAAAGCAATTCACGAATTTGAAGTAGCTCTCAGTACGCCTGGTCAGAAACTGATTCGAACAAATTTGCTCCAGGGAATTCATATCGCTCAACAGGCGTTGGCAGACAAATATAACACTGACTCAAAGCAATCTGATTCCGCGAATCAATCAGATGAAAAGAAGCTGAAATCCGCCACGCAGTACTGGAACAACTGTCAGATAAATAAACTGGAACGGTATCTGATCAAATCACTTGAAGCAGGGGAACTGCAGCCGGAATTCCATGCCGCGCTTTGCACTCTGCTGGCAAAAGTTTATCTTGTGAAAAACAATAATTCCGCTGCTGTTGAGCAGTTGAATCTCGCAGTCACATCAGGAGGATCGGAGGCTTCCGAGATCCTGAACATGCTGGAAAGAGAAGAGAGAGTTGAAATTCTGTTCAAAAACATCCAAACAAATCATGAGGTAAAATCTGAACATAATAGCGCAGACACTTTACAGGATGTGCTGACACTAGCTGAGTGGTATCAGGAATTCGGGGTTCCAGGCAAAGCTCTCGACCTGCTTGAACGGGCGAATACATTGATTCCCAATCAGCCAGAATTATTGAAGTTACTGCTTCAGCAGCAGCTGTTTTATTCCCTGGTTACAGAAGCAGACGCCACTTTAAAACAGTTAAACAAACTGACCCCTGAGGATTCTCAACTCAAGGAGGCAGCCCGAGAGGTCGAGGAACTGCAACAGCTTCCCCGTTTCTAAAACACAACCATGAATATTTGTAAACGCGTTTATTTTTAACTCGATCATGCACTGAGCAAATCAGGTTGTAGAATTAATTAGTTTACAGACTGTTGCGGGCCAGTAACGGGGGGACGTTCGATGGAACTCTGGATCGATGGCTGGATGGATTATCTGCTCAATGCCTGGCAGAACGCAACGGCGACTGATTATCTACTCTTGATGGTCTGTGTGATTGTCATCGGCGGAATCTTCAACATCCACCGCAGCAGCACACGATAATCAATTCTCGTCAATCATTTCGACGCACCATTCTTCACCGGCGTATCCGACAATGTCTCCGGGTGCAAGCTGTTTACGTCGTCGTGTTTCTACGACGCCGTTCACCGTCACTTCGCCGCCCTGGATGACCACTTTGGCATGCCCGCCAGTTCCGACTGCCGCCTGAAATTTAAGAAACTGATCCAATCGAATCGGTGGCCGATCTTCTGATACCATATAGTTACTGCTTCTTCTTTTGAGAGGACTGCTGTTTCGTTTTTTTCTTCTTAGACTGCCCGCTTTTCTTGAGTATTTCAAGTTCCGCTGGCGTGGGTGCTTTGAAGGTGGCATCCTGCGGAGTCTTTGACACCAGCGGACTTGTATCGCCTGTTTTTTTCTGCCAGCCTTGCATCGCCGCCCATAAACGATCAGTGTGAGACTGGCAGGCAGACTGCCCGGATAAATCTCTGGTTTCCTGAGGGTCATTCTGTAAATCGAATAACTGTGATTTACTAATCTGCGGATAAGTGATCAGTTTCCAGCGATCATCGCGGACAGAACGTTGGACATCTTTGTAAGCGGTAAAGAGTGTCTCCCTGATTTGCGATTTTTCACCTGCCATCACCGGCCAGATGCTTTCCGCATCCAGTCCCTGTGGAATGTCAGTGCCGATCATTTCACAAACCGTGGGAAAAATATCATACAGATAGACCAGCGTGTTACTTTGACCATGTGGAATTCCCGGCCCTGAAAATATCAAAGGAGACTTCATGCTATGCTCATACAGACTTTGTTTCCCCATCAGTCCGTGGCTGCCTACCGCCAGACCATGGTCGGAAGAAAAGATGATAACCGTATTGTCGTACTCCCCACTCTCTTTCAAGGCTTTTAAAAGTCGTCCGATATGACGATCCAGACCGGTAATATCAGCATAGTAATCATGAAGGTGTTTTCGAATTTCCGCTTTGCTCCGAGGGAAGCCGGCCAGCAGTTCATCGCGCACTACCTGCTCTCCGTTATTAAAAGGATGCAGAGGCAGATAATTTGCGGGCAACGGAATCTCCTCCCGTTCATAAAGATCCATATATTCCTGATCGGCAACCCTGGGATCGTGAGGACAGGCAAACGCCAGATACATGAAAAAGGGCTGCGTATTTTTCTTCTGGAGAAACTCAATTGCATCATCAACGATTTCTTTACCAGGCTGTCCCAGCAGACGGGCCCGGGTATCATTCAGATATTTCGACTGATCAAACCGTTTATGAATTTCCGCCGCCGTATTTCCTTTTTTACCGTGATGATAGGTGTAGTACCCGGCCGCTTTCATGGAATCGGGAAAATTCGGCTTTTCAGCAGAAGCGTAGCGACCCGTCCAGCGAAAGTAAGTTCGCCCACTGAGCAGCATATTTCGACTGCAGACACAAACAGCGCCGGAATTACTGCCCAGACAATACGCATTGTTGAAGACAAAGCCACTCTGCACGAGCTGATCCAGATGGGGCGTCTTGATCAGTGGATTACCCAAGGCATGAATCGTGTCCGCCCGTTGATCATCCGTAAATAAAAACAGGACGTTCGGTTTTTGTTTTTCAGCGGCAACCAGGGTATTGCTGGACAAAACCGTAAAACAAAGGATGAACAGTAAAGCAAAAGAATCTCTGTGTCGAAATCTCATGATTGCCTCCACGATTGAGCGCCAATTTGGTATCCTGACAGTCAATAGATGACCGACCGAATACAACCCGTTCAATATATAGCAAGGATCAACCAAATGCCAGAAGCAGCCCCTCCCGTAGTCTATGACCCCGTCAGCATGATCAAACCGAAGAGGAAAATCACCGGGATTTCTGCTGTTCTGCTCCCCTATCTGGAATCGGGGGAAATCGACCGCGATTCACTCTCCGCACATATTTCCCGCACTGCCGATGTCGGGATCACACCCGCTGTGAATATGGATACAGGTTATGTCAATCTGATTGAGGAACCGACCTTTATCGAAGTCTTGAAAGTGACGCAACAGACCCTTAACGGCGGTCCTTTTGTCGCGGGAGCCTTTGTCGCCGATCAGCCCGGAGCAAGCTTTGATGCCGCCGGTTATCAGAGAAAAATTGACTTGATCCAGTCGCACGGCGGGATTCCTGTGATCTTTCAGTCGTTTGGTCTGGTAGAACAGTCTCCCGATCAGATCGTCGCCGCTTACCAGACCATTGCCGCGAACACCGACCGTTTTATCGGCTTTGAGTTGACCCGCGACCTGGCCCCTTTCGGTTCAGTTTATGATCTGGATACCTACGAAGCACTCATGGAAATTCCGCAATGTATCGGTGCCAAGCATTCCTCTTTTCATCGAGAACCGGAATGGGAACGCCTGCAGTTACGCGACGCGAAACGTCCCGATTTCAAGGTCTTTACGGGCAATGACTTTGGCATTGATATGATCCAGTATGGCAGCGATTACCTGCTGGGCCTGAGTACCTTTGCCCCGGATCTGTTCGCCAGACGAGATGCGTTCTGGGAAGCCGGTGATCCCGCCTTTTATGAATTGAACGATCAACTGCAATACCTGGGCTACTTCACCTTCCGTAGTCCTTCCCCCGCTTATAAGCACTCAGCAGCACAGTTTCTGCATCTGCGGGGTTGGATCAAAACGAACAAAACCCACCCAAACAGTCCGACCCGCCCCGAAAGCGATATTGAAGTCTTACGCGAACTGGGACAGCGACTCAATGTCATCAATTAATCAAAAACTCCCCATTACTGAACCAGTAATGGGGAGTTTTATTATTTTGAACAATCCAGCCGAATCACGAATCAGCCAGAGGCTCTTTCTTTTCGGTGATCACAGGGAGTTCCTGTGATTTATCCGCATTGATCTGAGTATATTCCTGCCATTTTTCTGGAACATTGTCCTCATGAAAAATCGCCTCAACCGGGCATTCAGGCACGCAGGCTTCACAATCGATGCACTCATCGGGATTGATGTATACCATTGATTCCCCTTCGTAGAAACACTCTACGGGGCAAACCACGACACAATCTGTATATTTGCAATTGAAGCAAGCCTCTGTAACCACGTGTGCCATGAGTTTTCCTTTCTGGACTTTGCTCTGAATGATAAGGCAATAAACTGCTCGAAGCCTTCTCAGAGATTATAGGCTTCTGCTATCAAAAAACTACCAGTCTTGCTGAAACAGGTTTTTAATCGTTCAGTAAGAGAGGTATTTAGTGTTATATAGTCGATTTGGGAATGTCGTTTCAACCTCGAACTCTCGATTCATCGTAGATCTCGCAAAAACACGTGTCAAGACTGCAATTTTCCCCTGAATCTTGAGTATGCTACTACTATCGGCAATCCCCGGAGCAATCATTGGCTGATTGCCGAATTCGCTGCTTCAGCCCCTTTTCCGCCCCCCCAAATGCCCCCGGATCACCCGATCCAGTTTTCAGTTCGACACATATTGACACAAACGGGTTCTCAACATAATCTACCGACGAAATATCGATTTACTATTGAGAATTCCAGGATGGAAATCCCCTCAAGAGTATCGATCTCTCAATGTCTAACCTGATAATTTGGTGTACCAAATCTCTCAAAACTACCAGTTTGACCGGTTTTTGAGCACGGAACTCCCGGATTCCCATAGCGAATGGAGTCGCTGAATGACAAACAACACCCCCACCCCTGTCCCTTTCATCAACCTTGTCGCACAATACCAGAGAATCAAATCGGAGGTTCAGGAAGCAGTCCTGAAAGTATTCGATGATCAGGCCTTCGTGCTGGGTGACGAAGTTGCTGAGTTTGAGTGCGATATTGCTGAATATTGTGACTCCCGAAATGCGATCGGGGTTGCCTCTGGTACCGATGCCTTACTTCTGGCTCTGATGGCATTGGAAATCGGCCCTGGTGATGAGGTGATTACCAGCCCCTTTACATTCTTTGCCACGGGCAGTTGTATCGCACGCGTTGGTGCAACGCCTGTGTTTGCGGACATTGATCCGGTCAGCTTCAATCTCTGCCCTGAATCCATTGAAAGTAAAATCACGGATCGGACGAAAGCCATCATGCCAGTCCATATTTTCGGACAATGTGCCGATATGGAACCCATCTGGAGAAATGCCGTTCGTAATGGAATTCCTGTCATTGAAGACGCGGCACAAGCCATTGGTGCAGAATATCGGGGACGCCGTGCCGGTGTCCTTGGCACCGTTGGTTGCTTCAGCTTCTTTCCCACAAAGAATCTGGGTGGGGCCGGCGATGGGGGACTGGTAACAACAGACGATCCGGATCTGGCAACACGCATACGACGCTTGAGAGTTCATGGCGATCTGGGTGGCTACCAGCATGCCGAAGTCGGAATCAACAGTCGGCTGGATGCACTGCAGGCAGCAGTACTGAGAGTTAAACTGCGTCACCTCGATAAATGGACGACAGAGCGTCAGGAAAACGCAAGACGATACAATGCCCTGTTTCGGCATTATCAGTTGCTGGACTGTGTAGAACCCCCCACGGTTCTTCCAGATCGACGCCACGTTTACAACCAGTACAGTGTTCGCGTAAAAGGGGGCCAACGGGATAAGGTACTCCAGGATCTGCGCGAAAAACAGATCGGTTGTGCAATCTATTACCCTCGTCCCCTTCATTTACAGCAATGTTTTGAATACCTAGGCTGTAAACCGGGCGACCTGCCTCAGACCGAACTGGTTACCAGTGAATGTCTGGCTTTGCCGATCTTCTCGGAATTGACGGAAGCTCAACAGGAAACAGTAGTTCGTGGAATTGCTCAAAGTCTGGGACGGCTCTCTTCCCCGCAATTTCCCACGCTGTATTCCGATACACCGCAGATCTCAAAAGCGGCCTGAACCGAAAAAACGAACCAATACTCATACTTTATCCCGCAGGTTTCATCCCGAAATCTGTGGGATTTTTTTATGGCTCGTGACAGCCTGAGATTGCCTGCTGTCAAAACAGGCACCAGACTCAACCTATTTTACACAACCGGACAATCAGACGTTGCACCACTCGAAAAATCAGTAAGAAAGGCAGGGAATTTCCACCGGGACGAGATTCATCGTGTAGATTTAAGGAGATGAAATTAATTTCCTGCATCGATGTGCAAAGCATCCACGTTATTATCCAAACTCCTGCCAGAATACTGATACTGATCGGCAGTTAAGGAGATCACATGCCGACTCGATTTCGAAGTGCAACAATTCGATTGCTGGTGGCCCTGATACTCTGTGGCCCTGCTCTGGATCTGTTACATGCCCAGGAAGCCCGAAAAGAACCTGACCCCACAGCGGGTAAGACAGCGATTGCCCTCAATTACTGCCGCGCTTCTTTCTACCGCATTAAGAAATCGGGCACCAAAGAGGTCATGTTTGAAGAGCGGGAAAAGATTCTCAACAATTTGAATCTGAATGGCATCGGAGACGAAAAAGTCGTCAAACTTTACTCTGCGGTTCTGGACGAAATCGGTCAGGTAGAGATCGCGGAAAAGGAACGCGAATACTTCAAGAATAAGCACAAGTACCACGCGCGCCAGAAAGTCGCCACCAATGCACTCGCTTTAACCACAGATGTGTTAACGCTGCAATTCGGCAGTGCAATCCGAAACGGAGCCAACAGCTGGTGGGACTATCGAAATGTCGAAGCCCAGAAAGATCTGGATGTCTGGAAAGTAGACAAAGAACGAATGGAAGCAGTCATTTCCCGTTCTACCCTGTTTCTGGATACGTTCTGGAAACTGGCTCAGGAAAAACATATTCCCGATGACTGGTTAATTCGTGATGATGATCTTGAGACGCTCGACCAGGCGATGCAGGAACAGAACCCGCGTGTACGGTTGCGAATTCTAAAGCGCCTGGAACGCTTTATGAGCCATTACCCACCGTACTGGTATTATGTGGCGCGCACACAACAGGCCCAGGGTCAGCTCTTTGCTGCCTCTCATACTTATACCGAACTGGCAAACCTCGGCGATGGATACTTTCGTCGTGATGACATGCTGGCATCGGGAACGGCGAATCTCGCGGGCATCCGCGATTACCTGGGACAACCAGACGCAGCAAAAATGGCGCTCAAATCCCAGACCTACTCCAGCGATGTCTGGGAAGCGAACCTGCTCTGCTCTCGCATCCTGCAAAAGTATCAACAACATGACGAAGCAGAAGAGGCAATTCTGCGGAACCTGGATGTCGACCTGGAAACAAACCAGAGTTCGGTTGCGTTACTCTCACTCTATTATGCCACGAATGACAAAACGAAAATGATGGCACAGTTGAATCAGCCTAAAATCGTCCAGGCGGTACCTGTACCGACATTGATTCAATGCGCCATGTTTCTGGGGGCTGAAAGAATGCCACCGGTGGCAGCGTCGCAAATCGCATCTTCGCTCTATGTTTATCCTCAACTGCATTTCGGGGCAGATGATCTTGTCATTGCCTCAACTGGCAACTGGCATTTGCATATGTCAAATGCAGAATTAATCATGGCAAATAAAACCTACACCCGTCCCAGGCTGGCCGCCGGGAATAATGAAGTTCAGGCACGTTTTGAACGCGTTGCTGAGTTTGGAAACCCATTCGGAACGATGAATGTTGCCTACTCGCAACCCAGGCTGCGTTTAAAATATCCGGATGGCTCCAGCCTGGAATTGAAGCTGTCTTCGGCTCCACAGGATCGTAATCAGCCGGACTCGGGCAATCTGCTGACCGCACTGAAAGCGCCCACCGGGCAACACTATCGTGTCGTGGGAGCAGAGATTCAGGGACAGACAATCGCGTTTAACAGGAATGCGATTGAAGATGATGGCCGACGAATCGTGCGACAGCCCCTGAACAGTCCTGCAGAAGCACCACAGATGTCACAATCCCTTCCTCAGCCGCAACTCAAACCTGAGCAACAGCAGCTACAGGCACAATCCGCCCCGAAACTGCCAACACTGGCAGTCCCCGACCTTTCTACTCCGGATTTGCCTGCAATCCCGAGTTCTCCTCCTCCGATCCCTGCCCTCTCCTTTGATCTCGAAGCCGATGAAGTACCTGCAGTGCAAAAGAAGAACAAAGGGACCGTGGTCAGCTTCCCCGCCCCTCCTGAAGAGACGAATGTACCGTAAATAAGTCGAACTGAGTGCATCTGCTGGGCGGGAATTAGAAAAGTACACACAGAAATAGTAGTCATCTGGTCTGGCCTCCGGTATGATACGCACAGAGATCCGTGAGCCTGAACAAGATTTCGGGCATTTTTCGAAATCGCAAAATATTGCAAAACCTGTTCGCCGCGCTTTGGATTGACTGCGAACCCCACGTGCCTGAGCTTTCTAATGCTGCCTTCTGAAAATGAGATTCCACAGACTTCTGCCTCCGAAGTCGCTCTGCTCCCATTGATTACTGATCTGCCCCGGGATCAGCTTGCACAGTGGTGCATCGAACACGAATCTTCCTCGTATCGAGCAGATCAGATCCGGCGCTGGATTTTCACCAAGCGTGTCAATGACTTTGACGCCATGCACGATATCTCCAAGAAATTCCGAGATCTTCTCAAGGAGAATTTTCGACTCTTTTCAACCCGCATCGTCAAGCATCAGACATCGAAAGATCGCACGGAAAAACTGCTGCTCGAACTGCATGACGGACATCATGTCGAATGTGTATTGATGCGGGAACCCAAAAGAAACACCGTCTGTATCAGCACTCAGGTCGGCTGTGCCATGGGATGTGTCTTCTGTGCCAGTGGTTTGCTGGGATTAACCCGAAATCTGACGATGGGGGAAATCCTGGAACAGATTTTACGCCTGGATCGAATCATCGGGGAAGAAGAACGCATCTCAAATATCGTGGTCATGGGAATTGGTGAACCGCTGGCGAACCTGTCGGCCTTGATCCCCGCGCTGGATACGTTGAATCATAAAGGCGGCATGGGCATCGGAGCCCGTAAAATCACTGTCTCCACGGTCGGGTTGCCTGTTAAAATCCGCGAACTGGCAGACGTCAACAAGTCCTACATCCTCGCCGTTTCGTTACACGCACCGAACGACACACTTCGTGATCAGATCGTTCCCACAAACAACAAAATCGGCATTCAAAAAATTCTTGATGCCACCGACTATTATTATGTGACGACCGGCAGACGTGTCACGTTTGAATATATCCTGCTGGCAGGGGTCAACGACAGTCCCGCCCATGCACATGAACTGGCCTGCCTGTTGAAGCACCGCAACGCCCACGTGAATCTGATCCCCGCCAATGGGGTCGAAGAAACAGGATACAAGACTCCCACTACCGAGGACGTTGATCGCTTCTTCATGACACTCGCGAAAGGGGGTGTCAATGTGACGGTCCGAAAACGCAAAGGGGATGATATCGATGCGGCCTGCGGACAGTTGAGACTGAATCGCGAAAAAGAAAAAGACCTGGTACAGATTCAGTAACCAGCATGGCTAGCGCGGATTCCATCTGATCATAACGCCCTCAATCGAATCTGCTCGTTCTCAATGTCCCTGGAGCCGCTTCGGTAAAACTGGTCACAGTCTGGTGGTCCATCAATCCTGTATTGACAGGTGGTCAATGTCAGGCGAGCACGCCATCAAGCGTGCGGACCATTTCGATTAACGTGCCATTCCAAGTCTGATAACACTTTAATCCAGATCAAAGTCTTTGGGATCGAAATTGACCAGTACATCATCCCGGAAGATCAGGTAGACGCTGCGACCACTTTCGTCAGGCCCCCAACGATATGCGTCGTCGGACGTGCGAAATGTTCCTCCCGTGGCTTTGAGCCACTTGGAAGCTTCCTGGAATTCGCCTTCTTCGCCAATCTCTTTTTCGACACTGTTCCGTGACATTCCAGAGTGCAAACGATTCTTAAGAATCCAGTTCAATGCTTCAGGATCTCGCTTGGTTTGAAACCGCGTACGATATTCTTCCGCCCGGCTGACCCGTTTTTCAGCCGTATGAGTTGTGGGCATCGATTCAGAATCCCACTCTGGCAACGTTTCACAACCTGAACCTGCAAGCAGTATCACGATACTACATACTATCCACGGCGCCACACATCGAAGGTTGGCCATGATCATATCCACCTGATAGAAGGAAAGTTTGTCGAAGAAAATTCACTGCCGCGATGTGTCCGCCACAGCAGTTGATTGAGAGAAATGAATGGGGAGACAGAATTGCCTCCTGAGGAGCAGACGTTTTCTAACAGATCCGTGTATTTCTGCCAAGATCAATCTCTGCCCGGAACCCACAGACTTAAAGCCATAAAGGTATGCTACTTATGTAATTTTCGTTACTTCAGAGACGAAATCCGCTGCCAGTCTGGGTTGTCAGATTCTATCAGCACGTCTATTCTGAATTTGAATTGTAATGCATTACCTGGCTACCACTTTCCATAAAGGAATGATCAATATGAAAATGTTTTGCGCGGGACACTGGCAGGAATCTTCAAAAACAATCGACGTGATCAACCCCTTTGACCAGTCAGTGATTGATACGATCCCACAGGGGAGTGGCGACGATGTTTTGAAAGCAGTCTCGGTTCTGGAGCAGGGTGCCCGGATCATGAAATCCATGACCGCCTATGATCGTAGTCTGATTCTCCAGAAAGCGTCTGAATTGATGCTGGAGCGAAAAGATGATTTCGCACGGACCATCAGTCTGGAAGAAGGAAAAGTTCTGGCGGAAAGTCAGGTCGAAGCAACTCGCAGTGCGGAAGTCATCCGCCTTTCGGGAGAAGAAGCCCGGCGGATGACGGGAGAAATGATTCCCCTCGAAGGGAATGCCGGCGGACAGAACAAACTCGGGTTTACGCTTCGCATCCCCTGCGGAATCGTAGCCGCGATTACCCCTTTCAATTTTCCTTTAAATCTTGTCTGCCACAAAGTTGGTCCCGCCATTGCTGCCGGTAATGCGATCCTCATCAAGCCGGCCAGCGATACCCCATTATCGGCGCTCAAACTGACAGAACTGCTACTGGAAGCCGGACTGCCCAAAGAAGCGATTGCCTGCATTACCGGGCCGGGAGGGGAAATCGGCCGCGCCATTTGTACTGACTCCCGGATTCGCAAAATCAGCTTCACAGGCAGCTATGAAGTGGGGACGAAAATTTGCGAAATGGCGGGATTGAAAAAAGTTACCATGGAACTTGGAAGCAACAGTCCCGTCATTATCATGGATGACGCTGACCTGGAAAAAGCAGCCACGGCAGTCAGTATGGCAGGCTACGCCAACGCCGGCCAGGTTTGTATCTCTGCACAACGCATTTTGACATCCTCTGCGATCAAGTCCGATTTCGTAGACCTGCTGAAATCAAAAGTGGATGTCCTGCACACCGGAAACCAGCTGGAAGAAACAACAAAAATTGGCCCGATGGTTCGTGAAACCGATGCCACCCGGGTCGAACAATGGGTGAACGAAGCGGTCAGCCAGGGAGCAAGGCTGGTAACAGGGGGAACACGCCAGGGCGCCATCTATGCCCCGACGATTCTGGATAACACCACCCCTGAGATGCAAGTCGAAAAAGACGAAATCTTCGGACCGGCTGTCGCGCTGTCCTACTTTGACGATATCGAACACGCGATCCAAATGGCCAACAATACGACCTACGGGCTGTCGGCTGGTATATTCACACAGGATCTCGATCGAGCTATGAAATTTGCCCGTGAAGTCGAAAGTGGCAACCTGCATATTAACTGGTCCAGCCAGTGGCGGGCTGATGCCATGCCTTATGGCGGGTTAAAGCACAGCGGGACAGGCAAAGAAGGCCCTAAGTATGCGATTCAGGAAATGAGCGAAGAGAAAATGGTAGTGATGCATCTGACAAACTGATCGGAGGGCGGTTCGCGTGCAGAAGCAGGTAGCTTCCTGCTTCGGCATTACGGTCACTTAATCAGATAGCGTTCCAGTGTTTTGCCGTCGCGGTATTTTCCTGATTGCTTCGCCTGAAAGAGTTCATTGGTGTGCACGTCAATCGCAGTCAGATAGTTACCCCGGTAGGCAGCGGTATCCAGACAGGCCCAGCCCTCATACACCAGCGGCTTTCCTGATTTCTGTGCCGTGTGCCCACAGATGATCCGACGCCCGGAAGGATCCGGATCTTCCTGACCTGTGATCCGGTCCCAGCGGAGTTCCTGTTTGGTCAGGTCTTCCAGAGGAACGCCGGGAACAGCCGTTGCATGGACGAAGATATCTGTCTCTGTTTCATAATAATCCAAGGCAGTCGCCATAAAAATACGATGCTCTTCCGGTATAAGATCGTAGCGACCACCGTAGGAGTCGATTGCTTCTTTGCCGCCATGCTGCAGCCAGATTGATTCCCAGTGCCCCCCCTGCAGACCATCCAGCATCATCTCTTCATGATTGCCTTTGATCATGATCAGCTTACAGCTGGCTTTGAGATCCAGTAGAATCTCAATCACATGTTTGGTACCAGGTCCCCGGTCAACCGCATCGCCCAGACAGATAAAGGTATCCTCCCGCGTCAGCTCGAGATGATACAGAATCGTACCCAGCGCAACATCACAACCGTGAATATCACCGATTGCGATCGTCCGTCCTTTCTGTGTCGATTGATCCATCATGCGACCACATGTATTAAAGTGAGCCCGAACCATCGTTCAAGGCTGCTGGAACTGACCAGCTGATGAGATTCAAAACGGGTTGACCGAGCGTCTGAACCAGCTTGATCAGGATTTGTCAGATTGACTGGGGGGCATGATCCGGGTTGGTTTGGAACTGGGTTCCCCTTTCAATAACTGTTGACGTGCCTGAGTCTGTTGAGCCAGTCCATGGATCCTGATGAAACCCAGGGCTGTTTCATGAGGAAACTGGTCGCCCTCTTCGTAGGTTGCCAGCTCAGGACTGTAAAGGCTGTGCTCACTCTTCAAACCGGTCACTGTATGATTTCCTTTATACAGCGAAACTCGAACGGTTCCAGAAACAAAACGCTGGTTCTTTTCGACAAATCCCATCAGGTCCTGATGGAATGAACTGTACCAGAGGCCATCATAAATGATGTCACTGCAGGTCTGGCTGACGTAAGTTTTGAATCGCAACGCCTGCCTGCTTAGAGTCAGGTATTCCAGTTCACGGTGGGCATTATGCAAAATGACAGCAGCAGGTGCTTCATAGATTTCGCGACTTTTGATCCCTACCAGGCGGTTTTCAACATGATCAATGCGACCGACGCCGTTTTCTCCACCGATTTTATTCAGATGCAGAATCAACTCAGCGCCATCCATCTCTTTTCCATCAACGGCGATCGGACGTCCCTGCTCAAATTCGATTGTGACTTCCACTGGCTGGTTGGGAGCTTCTTCGGGGGAAACCGTCCATTTATAAGCTTCCTTAGGCGGGGCGACCCAGGGATCTTCAAGAATACCGGCTTCCACAGAACGTCCCCATAAGTTCTGGTCGATACTGAAAATGCTTTCTTTCGTGGCTTCTACTTCAATGCCATGCTCTTTGGCATACTGCAGTTCCTCGGTACGAGTCCATTTCCATTCTCGTACGGGAGCAATAATTTTCAACTGGGGTGCCAGCGTCTGAAACGAAACATCAAACCGAACCTGGTCATTACCTTTGCCGGTACAGCCATGTGCCACTGCTGTCGCACCGTGCTCCTTGGCGACTTCAACCATTCGATGCGCAATCAGAGGGCGTCCCAGTGCGGTCGCCAGCGGATATTTGCCTTCGTACATCGTCCCCGTCATCAGAGAGGGCCAGACAAAGAAATCGACAAACATGTTCTTGGTGTCTTCAATGACGGCTTCTACCGCACCGGTTTTGATCGCTTTTTCCTTGATTCCGTCTACATCGCGACCCTGGCCGAGATCACAGGTATAAGTGATCACGTCCATATTGTATTTTTCATTGATCCACTTGACGGCCACGGAAGTATCCAAGCCACCACTGTATGCCAAAACTACTTTTTCTCTTGCCACGAAACTCTACCAATCTTCTGGAAATGAAGGAGTAAATAATCATTTGACGGAACTCGGGAATGATGCAAATGGTACTAATATCAGTTGCTGTCCGCAATGCGCACATTCTAACATTCTGACCCAGGGCAGTCGAAAACCAGACGAAATTCACGAGGACTGCTGTGAACGCTCATCCGGGTTGAGACAACCCGATCCCATCAGGCCGATCCATCGTAATTAAGAAAAGCACCCGACAGTCTCCTGCCGGGTGCTTTAAATCTATTATAAAACGGGACGAAATCTGAGCTTAGTGCAGATCGTCGTCGCCATGGTCATCCTTACCCTTTTCAGCGATCAGGGCATCACTGGTCAGCAGCAGAGTTGAAACGCTGGCTGAATTCTGCAGTGCAGACCGCGTCACGCGGGTTGGATCGATGATCCCAGTTTTGACCAGATCTTCGTACTTGGAAGTCGCGGCGTTGTAGCCCATGTTGCCTTCCAGTTCGGAAACCTTTTCGCAGACCACACTGCCATCATCGCCGGCGTTATTGGCAATGGATGTCAGCGGTGCACGACAGGCACGTAGAATGATCTCGTAACCAACTTTTTCTTCCTGAGAAAGACCAGTTGGCTTGCAGGCGGCAGAGCATCGCAGTAACGCAACACCACCACCGGGCAGGATACCTTCGGCAACAGCGGCGCGAACAGCATGCAGAGCATCTTCCACGCGGGCTTTCTTTTCTTTCATTTCACTTTCAGTCGCGGCACCCACATTGATCTGTGCAACACCGCCAGAAAGTTTCGCGATCCGTTCTTCCAGCTTTTCCTTGTCGTAATCGCTGGTTGAATTTTCCAGTTCACGACGGATCTGTTCGATACGGGATTTGATTTCGCCAGGCTTTCCACCACCTTCGATGATAGTGGCGTTGTCTTTATCGACGGAAACTTTCTTGGCTGTTCCCAGGTCGGACAACTGCAGATTTTCCAGCTGAATGCCGAGATCTTCGAAGATTGCCTGGCCACCAACCATGATGGCGATATCCTGCAGCATGGCTTTACGACGATCGCCGTAACCAGGTGCTTTCACAGCACAGCAGCGGAAAGTACCACGCAGTTTGTTGATCACGAGTGTCGACAGGGCTTCGCCTTCGATGTCTTCTGCAATGATCAGCAGAGGCTTACCGGCATTAACGACTTTTTCCAGAACTGGAACAAGGTCTTTAATGTTCGAAATCTTCTTTTCGTGAACCAGAACGTAGGCATCTTCCAGATCGCAGGACATGCTCTGAGGATCAGTGACGAAGTAAGGAGACAGATAACCGCGGTCAAACTGCATGCCTTCTACCACTTCGAAGCTGGTCTGCAGGCTCTGGCCTTCTTCGACGGTAATCACGCCGTCCTTGCCAACCTTTTCCATGGCGTCTGCCAGAATTTTACCGATTTCTTCGTCACCATTCGAGGCAACTTTACCAACCTGAGAAATCGCTTTCTTGTTCTTGCATTCGATCGACATTTTGTGGAGCTTGTCCACAATGTCTTCGACTGCTTTATCCATGCCACGCTTCATGGCAATCGGGCTGACACCGGCGACAACCGATTTCAGACCTTCATTGTAAATCGCTTCTGCCATAATAGTAGCAGTTGTGGTTCCATCGCCGGCGATGTCAGAAGTTTTGCTGGCAACTTCACGAACCATACGGGCTCCCATGTCTTCGAACTTGTCTGGCAGCTCGATTTCGCGGGCAACAGATACACCGTCTTTAGTTACAGTCGGGGAACCAAAGCTTTTTTCCAGAATAACATTACGTCCCTTGGGACCCAGTGTTACCCGAACTGCGCGCGCCAACTTACTGATGCCGCGTCGCATCGCTTCTTGAGCTTCCTGATCGAAGGCAATCATCTTTGCCATTTCACTATCTCTCCATGTACGCAGTATGAAATTTGAAAGGAAGAGTAACCAGCTCACCTGAATCGGGAGCGATTACCGCTAATAACAAAACAGGGGCAGCTTAGTAAGTTGCCAAAATGTCACTTTCGCGGAGTAACAGATACTCTTCTCCGCCAATTTTGATTTCGTCCCCACCATATGGACTGAAAATGACACGGTCCCCTTCCTTGACGGTTAATGGAAGCTTTGTTCCATCAGATTTGACGTGTCCATCTCCCACGGCGACGACTTCACCACGTTGTGGTTTGTCTTGCGCACTGTCAGGAAGGACAATACCCCCTGCTGTGGTTGACTCTGCAACTTCTCTTTTCAGAACGACTTTGTCACCAAGAGGGACAATCCGGGCGCCTTTACTTGCTTTGGCAGCCTTCTTCGCCATTGGGATCTCCTAGAATTTTAATTTTGACTCGAATGTCTTCACATCGGATAGTTTTATGATCTGTGGTGGCGGTCGAGCCAATCCACAACAACACATGGTTAACTCATACCTGCTGTGCAGACAAGAGCGTGGTAATCCTAGCTGCGAACGCCGTGCCCAACTAACGAATAATCCATAAGATATTTGATAACATACTGTTAGCGACTTTTCCTCTGAATAATTCGTTCTGGATTTCCTGCCGGACAGTCTCTCTCAACAGAAATCCCGCTGCCATATTGGCAGCAGCTCTCATCTTTTAAACTCGGTTACCAGATTCAGAGGATCTGATTTGCCGATTTTCCAAAGTTGATTGAGATTAGAACATTTTTAAATTGACACAACCGTCAAAATGGGTAATATCGACAAATCAAACAAAGACAGACCTTGAATTTCTCATTCAGGTCAGAGGGATTCGCTCCCTCAAATATTCTCATCTCACTCACTCTCTCTCGTTTCCGTTACCTACATATCCCAGGATCCGAAACAGGAGAGGAGTTTGCAGTGTCAGAATCATTGCCCCCTACACCGAGTATCGCAGGCTCAGGTATTTTGAATCAGGTCGTGCAGCAGGCACATCTGTTAGCTTCAGAAGGAAAGTCCCAGGAAGCCCGCGCCCTGTTTTTCTCAAGCGACTTTAAATTGAAGAACTGGGAACGCAGTCTGGCTCTAGGGCAATTTCTGCTTGAATCCGGACTCCACCTGGATTCAATAGAACAATTCTCTGTTGTACTCGATGCTGCACAACAGGAGGGTAATAACCAGTTGAGATCCATCGTCTGCCATAATCTGGCAGTCGCCTATCGAAATCTGAAATGCTTTGATTTAGCCTCTCAATTTCAGCAATATTCGATTGCCTGGGGAGACCTGCGTTCGGCAAACCACCAGACTCTTGAAGAAGAGCTGGACCAACTCTCGGATAACGCAGCCTGCGATCTGACCGGGCGTGCGAACGATGCGATCCTGCAGGAAGACTACTCACTGGCAGAACAACTACTGAACATTTCTCTGTCACGCGAGATCCTGTATGGTGATCCGGATTCCCAGGCCGCGGACTGGGGGAACCTGGGAATCGTTCAGGGGTTGCAGGGGAACCATCTACGTGCAGTTTCCTGTTTGCGAAAAGCTTATCAGCTCCACAAACAGACAAACAACATCTCACTGATGGGACAGGACCTGGTCCATCTGGGAGAATTGTTCTGGATCGCCGGTCGCTACCGCCGTGCAACGCGCTGCCTGAATCGATCCCTCGCATATTTTTCCAGAAGCCACCATTCGACTCTGGAGCAGAAAACACGTACTCGATTGCTCGAGATGCAGCGGCTTCTTAAAGTGAAACAACATGATCCATTGTTGAATTAACTCTGATTTATCTCCTGACGAAAAACACGAGCATTCGAAATTCAGTGACTGTCCACTTGCGAAATACCCCTTGCTCTGTTGATAATTGGAAATCAAAGAGTCGGCCAGACTTATAGTATCCCCAGGTCCGTAACCGGGCAACGACACCTTTCAGGGGCAGGCCGACTGGGATTGATTTCGAGGGATTCACTAAAACATCTCAAAGGTCTTACATGCCTATCAAGGTTCGCTGCAAAGAGTGTAATACTTCCTTTTCCGTCAAAGATGAAGCTGAAGGGAAACGGGTACGGTGTAAAGAATGCGGCGCTCCTGTCAAAGTCACTGCTGCGAAACAGAGCAAGAAACGCAGTCGTTCCAGCAAACCAGCAGATACAGATGATTTCCTGGCCACACTGGATATCGACAAGCTCGAAGACAAGGCTGCAAAAATCTGTCCCCGATGCGGTCAGGATGTCGACGAAGATGATGTAGAATGTTCCCATTGTGGTGTCGACCTGAGCACAGGTCGCATGAGTGAAGCAACTCGTCGCAAGCGAAAACGCAAAGGGCCTGCAGTTGAAGAGTTTTATTCAAAATCCTGGGGAGACGCCTACACATTTCTGAAAAATCATAAAGGTCTGGCGGTCAAGACTTTCTTCTATTCATTCATTGCGAGCACGCTGTTTTTCTGTGCGGTCTTCATGATGATGTGGTGCCATCGAACTCCTCCCCGGGCGTTCTGGGGATTTATTGCCTTTGTTTCCATCATGGCCATACCCGGCTGGATCTGGTTTATTCAGACCGAAGTGGTTCGCTATGCGTTACAGAAAAAAGACAAGTTGAAACGAATCAACTTCGACTTTTTTCTGTGTTCAGCACTCGGAATGAAATTCATCATCTGGGTCGTTCTGTTCAGCCTGCCGGCAGAAGCGATCCTGGGGACCCTTGGTTATTATTTCATTTCAAACGACTCCATACCTGTCGGAGTGATTCTGATCGCCGCCGGATTTATTCCCACTTTTCTGATGTTTCCCCTGGCCATGCCTCACATGACAATGGTGGATTCCACGCCGGGCTGGCTGATACATAAACTGGGAAAAATCTTTCTCAATCTCGTGAAACCGGCAATATTCTGGTGTTTTGTCTTCGTGGTTACCAGCCTGCCGGTGATTGGCTGCCTGGCTGCGATTGGAGCGGTTTACGGCAATGGTTTGAACGATTTTTTCTCGAATGTGCAATACAACTCAGCCATTGCTCGAGATAACGGTGCCAAGGAATACGCAGAAGAAAACAAGATCAAGGATTTTGAAGAGGGACCATTTGTTGGTAAGACCCCCGCAGAAATTGATGCATCCATTCTAATCGCACCTTCTATTTTGTGGGCGCTTGCCTGCCTGTTTTACGCTCCGAGCTTAATTTATAACGCCAGAGTGAATGGCCTGCTGGCACTGCATTGCAAGCCTGACCTGGGCCTGATCACAAAACTTTCTGAAACGAAATATGTTTCGAAGGCTGACCGCGAAAAGGATGATGACAATGCTACTCCTCCCCTACAACTCGCGGTAATTGGAGTGCTGGGAGGGGCGGGAATTGGTACCATATTTTATTTTGTGACCCCGTATTTGCCTTTGCTTCTTGTCTGGGTCCTGTTTGGCATCTCTTTACTCACACTGTTTGTCTGTTTTATCGTCACCCTGGTTAAGATGTATAAAATTGACGGACCACTACATTGCGTACTTGGTTTTTTCGTCTCGATCTATGCGTTCGGTAAGGGCTGGAGTTATGCCAGCAAGGATAAAGAGATGGGGAAAACCATGCTAACCTGGACCCTCTTTATCGTCGTGATCAATATTATGGCTTACTCCATGGAGGCACACGGAATCATCAAGCCTGAAGAGAAACAGAATGCCGCAGTCCCTGAAGAGCCGGGACCCGCTGATCCCGCCATGGAAGCCGAGCCTGCAGAACCTGCAACTCCCTGATTTCTGGATCTTCAGAAAGCCTCTGGTTGACAGTGCGATCTGGTTGTTTACAATAGTATCAGTTACCACCGCTCTTCCCTCCTGCTCATCCAGCGGGCAAATGGAGTGGGTACTCCTGATTCACATTCCTGCAACATCGTGAATTCCTCAGGAGCCAGTTACATTATTCCATTTGTTCTGAACAGTACCCGCTCATTTTACTGATGCCGTTACCGCTCATCCCGTACAACGCAGATCGTGGTGACGCTGTTTGGTATTGGTCTCTCCAGAATGCAAAGTCAGATGAAACCACAGTCTCACGATCTATTTGATGAATCTACCATGAGCTTCGGGGACCACCTGGAAGCCCTTCGTGTTCATTTATGGAAAGCGTTAATTGGACTTGCCATTTGCGTTGTGGGGGCATTATTTATCGGCCACAAAATTGTAGCCGTTGTCCGTGCTCCCATTGATTCTGCTCTGAGAGAATACAATCTGGATAAACTTCCTCACCAGATCACCGAAGACCCCGAAAATCCTGATGCCGATCCGTCTGCCAGTATTGATGAGCTGATAGCCAGTCTGAACAGTAAACAGCCACAAACTGCAGAGACAAAAACTCTACAAAAAATTCTCCGCGATTATCAATATCGGATCGACAGCCTGGAAGAGACAATGGCCGAACCTGTCACTTTGGCGGTACAGGAAGCGTTTACGACGATTTACCTGAAGGTCTCCTTTGTCGCCGGGCTGGTCTTTGCCAGCCCATGGGTTATCTATCAGATCTGGCTGTTCGTGGCAGCTGGCCTTTATCCCCATGAACGAAAATACGTTTACATCTATCTGCCGATCAGCATTTTTCTGTTCCTGGGTGGGGCGCTCTTCTGTTTTTACGCTGTCTTCCCCTTCGTCCTCAACTTCTTGCTGGGCTTTAACAAATTACTGGGTGTCAATCCGCAGATCCGTCTCTCAGAATGGATCAGTTTTGCGATTACTTTGCCTGTAATGTTCGGACTCAGCTTCCAACTGCCTCTGGTCATGCTCTTTCTGGAACGTATCTCCGTATTCAGTCTGAAAGATTATCATGAAAAACGACGCATGGCGGTTTTAATCATTTCCATTATTTCCATGCTCATGACACCCGCTGATCCGATGAGTATGATCCTGATGATGCTGCCTCTGATTCTGCTCTATGAACTGGGCATTCTGATGTGCAAATATTTCCCCAGTGCGAATGCCAGCCCGTTCGAAGCGGCTTGACCCCTGCTGGAATGAGAGCCGATTTTTCCTCTGTTCAGATAACGCTGTCTTCAATTACAATGCCGCAGACCCGGGGTCAGGAATCCCCGAAAATCAGCGAGATTGCGCTAATACAGCAATATAGCGAGGACGAAAATGAGCACCAGCACGGAGCAGGAAGCGGTTGTGCAACCCGTCAGCAAATCTCCCCGAAAGCATAAACTGATCAAAATCTCCCTTCTGATCTGCGCCCTGATTGGGGGGGGAGTCCTGATCTGGGAAGAACTTCTGGAAGATCGCATCGTGGCGAAACGCTTTGGCGTTGTAGAGCAGGGGAAAATCTACCGTAGCGGACAAATCTCCAGTTACCTGATTGAACCGGTACTCAGTGAAAATAAGATCGAGAAAGTCATTGCGCTCAACGGCAGTGACCTGCAGAAACCTTATCTGAAAGCCGAAGTGCAAACTGCGAAAAAACTGCACATTGACCACCAGGTTCTGCATCTGATCGGTGACGGCACAGGCGACGTTGAAGATTATGCGGAAGCCGTGGCAGAAATCATGCGCTGTGAAAAAGCAGGCAAGCCTGTTTTAGTTCATTGTGCAGCAGGTGCCCAGCGAACGGGTGGTGTCATCGCCGCCTATCGTATGCTGGTTCAGAAGAAAACTCCTGAAGAAGCATATCAGGAATTATTACAGTACGACTGGAAGCCACACAAAGACCAGGCGCTGATTGATTATCTCAATCAGAATCTGGCACAACTCTCCATTCTGCTCGAAAAGAAAATCGACTGGTATGAACCGCCGGCAACCATACCCGTGATCGGTAAATAGACTGCATCCCGTTTGAGTCGGAAATCACTTTCTCAAGGTTGCGAACTGATTTCTGAGATACTCCTGAATTGTGATGGTATTCACTTCTTTATTCTTGCGAAGTGTTTCCCAATGATGGATCAGACCACGATCTTTGTGATCCAGCTTCCAGTGTATTTTGTGTTCGGCTCGCAGATGCAGTTTCTCGTCCAGGTGTGTCTGTAAATCTACTTCAATCGGAATCAGATTTCTGGTCCTGAGCTCTTCATTTAAAGCGATTCGCGATGCAGGCGGCAGCGTGTAAGGATGGAGAACATAGTTTAAGCGTGCCATCCAGTCTGCAAATCTAAGGTAATTCTCGACCGATGCCTGCTGATCAGGGGCGACACATTGCACACGATAGTTGATCAGTTTACTCTCCAGCATCAACTGGTTTTTCTTACTGTCAAACTGAGTTTCAAAAGTGGGATCCAATTGAAATTTTAACCGGCCAGCTATTGCTTTCCCCTTCGTTTCTTCTCGTTTAATTTGATCGTGAATATATTCCTGGGTCTGATGCCTTGCCACATTCAGCAGATGCTTGATCTCATCAAAATTGATCACCGTTTTGATCATGCGAGATTCATTCAATAGAATCAGCTTTTTCTGGATCGGGTCAAAGATCGTCACTTCACCTAATCCATCAACGTGATCATAAACTTTCTCAGCGTGAAAAATCGAAACACTGCGGGAAACGATCATCGGATCTGCTTCCTGCTGATGCTGATAGATTGTTGTACGAATCCGAAATTCCTGCGCGAAACAGAGACCGCCTCCCGTGCCGCACACAACAACAAACATGCCTGTGATGAGAATAGATCTCCACATGGTGGCTTTACTTTCCTGAGAAATTTTCTGGGGTCGACCTGAGTCTCCACCGAATAATGCAGACGGTACAGAGGTCGGCAGTTGAATTCTGAAATTGGAATCTGGGGGAAAACTGTCGAAATGTGGCAGGGAGACTAAAAAAAAGGCTGTTTTCCTGCAAGAGGAAGTTTCCAAACTCCCAGGCCGATCAAATTTGATTCTCGAAAGCACCGGGAACAACCCACAGGAAGCATTCACCGTAAACCATTACTAAAACAAGACATACAGAACACTCACAAATCAAGTCAGTCTGAAACCAGTTAGCCTCTCTGGTGAACGGGTTTCTATTTTCTCATCAGATCTTCATAATAATGAGCAGTACACACAATCCTCATCCCTACATTACCGGTTCAAAATCCTTAAACACAGGCCAACTCATGGGTTCCAAGTCTGACAAAAAATCTCAGGATGCCGCGCTCTTACCTGTCACCTACCATCTGAAGCTTCCCGAAGATATCGTTCCGGAATCGATTCAGAAAAAAGTCAAGTCGGCTGAGAAAGGGCAGATACTCTGTAAGAACTACCCCTATTCCACCAAAATGAAGCGGAAAAAATATGAGCGTGAAATCACCCGCCTGCAAATCGAACTGCTGAAACTGCAACGCTGGGTTCAGTTGAACGGAGAGCGAATCGTACTGTTGTTTGAAGGACGGGATGCAGCGGGCAAAGGGGGCACCATTAAGCGTTTTATGGAGCACCTGAATCCTCGGGGTGCCCGAGTGGTCGCTTTACCGAAACCAAATGAAAAAGAAATCGGGCAGTGGTATTTTCAACGTTATATCGAACACCTGCCTACCAGCGGTGAAATCGTCTTTTTTGATCGCTCCTGGTACAACCGGGGGGTCGTGGAACCGGTCATGAATTTTTGTCGTCCCACCGAACATCACACCTTTCTTCGTGAAGCACCCCAATTGGAAAACATGCTGGTTAACTCGGGAATCCACCTGTTTAAACTCTGGTTCTCTGTCAGTCGGGAAGAACAGTTCCGTCGTTTCAAAGCACGTGAAACTGATAAGTTGAAACAATGGAAACTCAGCCCGATTGATGTCAAAAGCCTGGGGCTCTGGGATGAATACACCAAAGCACAAAATGCAATGTTCATGGCGACAGATACGAAAGCCTGCCCCTGGACAGTGATTCGTTCGGATGATAAAAAACGCGCCCGCCTGAATTGTTTGAGGTATGTTCTAAATCAACTGAATTATCCGAATAAAGATCAGGAGCTTGTGGAACATTTCGATGCCGAGATCATCGGTTCCAAAGAAGTCATCTTTGATACCAGCGAGTGGTAAAGCACCACTTTCACCAGATATCCGAGCTTCCTCTCAATACAACAGATATTTTGCCCGGCGAAAACCGAATTCGGCCAGATCCTGTTGATAGAGCGCCTGAATTTGCATCACTGTTTTCCCGGCGACTATCGCATCAAATACACTCTGATTTCCCAACAGACGATTAAACGATTTTGTTTCCCAACGCTCCGGATACAATCTGCGTAGCTGACAGGCAATCTCCAGGCCGGTCTCTACGGGCTGAAACCGCAGCCGATCAGTCACAATGAAATTCACGCCGCCACATAATTCATCAGCATACTTACTGGATGCGGGTGTGAACTGAACAGGCACGAATCGTATCCCCGGCAGCCCCGAGCGATTCAATTCCCGGGCCAGTTGCACTCCGTCGAGCCAGGGAGCACCAATCCATTCAAAGGGAGTATCCGTCCCACGCCCGACCGACAGATTCGTCGTCTCCAGCAGACCGATCCCGGGATAGAGCACTGCTTCATTCAGACTCCGCATATTGGGTGAGGGATTCACCCAGGTCAAACCGGTTTCATCGTAGTACATTTCGCGTTTCCAGTTCTGCATGCGAATCACCTGCAGATCGGCGCCGATTTTCATTTCCGTATTAAACATCCGAGCCAGTTCTCCAGCAGTCATGCCATGACGAACGGGAATACGATGAAAGCCTACGAACGACTGTGAACCTTCATCCAGAACCGGTCCGGAAAATATCATTCCATTGATCGGATTCGGACGATCGAGTACGACAAAGCGAATCCCCTGCTGCTTTGCGGCCCGCATCGCATTTCCCATGGTAGAAATATAGGTATAAAACCGGGCACCCACATCCTGGATATCAAACACGAGCACATCCAGATCCTGCAAACTTTCCGGTGTGGGAGTGCGGGTTTTACCATACAGGCTGAATATCTTCAGGCCTGTTTTTTGATCGGTGCTGTCACCGATCTTCGACACATCCAGCTTGCCCGCGAAGCCATGTTCGGGACTGAAGAGAGTCTTCAAATTGACCTCAGAAGCATCATTCAATATCTGTACGGTACTTTTTCCATCCCGGGTCAGCCCTGTGTGGTTGGTAATCAAGCCGACTCGCAGGCCTTTTAGTGATTTAAACTGTTCTCCCTGCAATACGTCTACGCCAGTTAAGACATTCAGACTGTCACTCGATGAAGTACCCGAAGCAGGCTGCGGGGCTGCTGCAGAACTGATGGCCGCTGCCGCAATGGTACCGATGCGTCCTGCCAGCGAGTTGATGGAACCTTTCCCGTCCGGGTGCACTCGATTACTGAGAAAAATCACAAACAGGTCCTGTGCCGGGTCGATCCAGAGCGCGGTACCGGTAAAGCCACCATGCCCGAACGCCTGATTGGAAAAGAGGTCTCCCCGATTCGAAGAATAACCCGAAAGAACATCCCAGCCCAGTCCCCGTTTAATGTCGACGACCTGGTAACCCCTGGTCATCAAATCGACTGTCTCTGGTTTCAAGACCTGATTCTTTCCAGAACGTCCCTGATTCAACAGTGCCTGAGCATAGATGGCCAGATCTTCGGCGGTCGAAAACAGACCAGCATGTCCTGCGATGCCATCCAGTTTATAGGCCCGGGGGTCGTGTACCTCCCCCTGCATCCAGCGCCCTTCGCGCTGTTGAGTGGTCGCGGCACGCTGCCTCAATTCCGCTGCCGGGAGATAGCCTGTTTCAGTCATACCCAGTGGCTGATAAATATGTTTCTGCGAATATTCATGCACCGACTGCCCCGTCACGCGTTTTACAATATCACCCAGTAGAATAAAACCAACGTCGGTATAGGCAAAGCGGGTTCCGGGCTCGTAATATAACTTCAGATCATAAATACGCTGCATCGCCTTTTCCGGGCCATCCTGATAATCCTTGATAGAATTATCGGGTATCAATCCCCCCTGGTGTGTTAACAGTTGATAGACAGTGATGTCCTGCTTTCCATTAACGGCAAATTCAGGGATATATTTCGCGACAGGATCACTGAGTTGTACTTTACCCTGTTCGATCAGTTGCATGATGCTCGTTGCTGTTGCAACGGGTTTGGTCAGAGACGCCATATCAAACACGGTATCCGTAGTCATCGCCACTTTTTCAGGCTGGACCTGTCGATCACCATACGCTTTAAGAAAAACGACTTTACCCTGGTAGCCCACCAGTACGACTGCACCGGGCATGGAATCACGTTCCAATCCTCGTTGCACGACAAAATCAATCAGCGCCAGCCGTCCGGCATCCATGCCCGCCGATTCCGGTGAAGCGAAAGGCAGATGTGCGGGATTGGCTGCCTGCCCTCGATGACCACAGCAGACGAATAATAGTACCGTAATCAGAATCCAGAGATAGTTTTTCATCGTTTATTCCTGCGGAGTCAGGGGGCATTTCTTCAAATTAATTATTCTTCATCCCATTGAAAACGGGCAGCCATCGGCATGCGGCGCCCGGAACCGAACGCACGGGCAGAGAGCTTAATCCCCGGTGGCATCTGTCGTCGTTTGAATTCATTGCGATCCAGTCGTCCAGCCACCCAGCGCACGGTTTCCGGAGGGTATTCCTTCGACAGACTCTTCACCGAACGTTCGTCCTCAATCAGACCTTTCAGAATTCCATCCAGTAAGTCGTAAGGGGGTAGTGAATCCTGGTCGACCTGATTTGGGGCCAGCTCAGCACTCGGAGCTTTTTCGAGAATGTTTTCCGGTATCACAATTCTTCCCGCTCTCTGATTCACATACCGGGCGACTCGATAGACGTCGCACTTGAATACATCACTCAGTACAGCAAACCCGCCCGCCATATCCCCATACAGGGTGCAATAGCCCATGGCCAGCTCACTCTTGTTTCCTGTCGCCAATGCCATCCAGCCATGCTGATTGCTGCGGACCATCACATTCGCTCCCCTGATGCGTGCCTGTAAATTCTGGTCTGCCAGTCCGGCTGGCTCAAGTTTTAAGTCATCGCCGATGACCGGAAGATTCTCAAATGCAAGATGAACTGAATCAATGGGGATCGTCTCATAGTCGAGCCCCAGATTTTCTGCCAGCTTCAGTGAGTCAGCTACACTATGATCGCTGCTGTATCGACTGGGAAGCAGTAGTGCGTGCACCCGCTCTGGTCCGATCGCTTCTGCAGCAATTGCGCAGGCCAGCGCACTGTCGATTCCACCAGACAGTCCCAATACGCAATCTGTAAATCCACACTTCTGTATATAGTCGCGCAGACCAAGGACCAATGCTTCAAAAAGCTGTTCTTCACGGGATAGATCATCATTTTTCCCTGGTCCTCTGTCGACGGACTGGCCTGTCTCATAAAACTGGAGGTCTTCTCGAAACCCTGGCATCTGCAATACCAGGTCACCGGCAGCATCCATTACAAAACTATGACCGTCAAACACCAGATCGTCATTTCCCCCGACCTGATTCACAAACAGGTAGGGAATCGAGTATCGATCCCGATGCGCACCAACAATCTCTCCGCGCCGCTTTCGTTTATCTATCTCGAAAGGACTGGCAGAAATATTGACCAGTAAATCTGAGCCGGCTTCCGCGAGAATTTTGACTGGATCCGGAAGCTCAAATGGCTGATTATGATAGAAGGTATCCGCCTGCCCCCACCAGGCATCTTCACAAATATGCAAACCCAGCTTCAACTCCCGGAATGATACAGGTTTTATCTGCTTCAGATCTGCATGACGAAAATAGCGTTGCTCATCGAAAACATCATAATTGGGCAGCAGTAATTTATGAATTTGAGAATCGATTTTTCCCTGAAACAGGAGACTGGCCGCATTGGCGATGCGTCCTTGAGGAAGATCGCGTCCTGTAGGATGACCAATCACAACGCCGATATCAGGATTCAACTGTGCTGCCAGTCGGTCTACAGCATGATCACAGGCTTCAATAAAACCTTCTCTGAGTAAAATATCCTTGGGCGGGTAGCCGCAGAGAACCAGTTCCGGGAAAAGAACCAGATCAACGCCAGACTGTTCTGCGCGATTCACTGTTTCCAGAATTTTCTGACAATTGCCGGACAGATCGCCGACAGTCGGGTTCAATTGGGCCAAAGCAATTTTCACTGACGCTCTCAACTCCTGAAACAGATGTTATTTAAATAGCGATTTTAATGGCAAGACCGAATGTGCTAACAAAACTCGCTGAAAATCGGTTGTCGATCAACCACATTTTCCAAAAAAGGGATGAAATGCCTTCTTTTTTTTGACCCACTCCAGGAAACGAACTAAGTTTAGGTGAGCAGATCCAGATTGCTCAAGGGAACAGGGTCAGTCGTTAAGGCCCAAATTGTATCGATTCCCCACTTCGAATCATCCCGGGACTGACTTCTCTAATGACGCATTCTAGAAAAAGATCATTCGCAGAAACAGGCACACGCCCCTTACTGAGCCACACTTCGATCCTGATTATCAGTATCTTTGTACTCGGCATGGCGACGGGAACGACCTCTTCTCTTCCCGCAGACAGTACCTATCTGATGATGGGCGTATTTGGTTTGATCTCTTATTTTGGGCTGGGCGCACTGGCTGCCACTCGTGAACGAAAGTTGCGAAAGCAGGAAATGGAACAGAAGGAAGAAGCGCTGGAAGGTCGACTGGAACGCCACCTTTCAAAAGATTCGCAAACGAATACTCCCCAGCGCGTGGCAGTGAATGGGGCTGATCAGTGCAGTCAATATCAGGCTGTTAATATCAAACCAGCCATTTTCCAGAATCGCTACTGATAAAGAAAAGTTGATTCGGTCAAAAAAAACGGTTTCAAGCCTGCGTTCACAAGCTTGAAACCGTTGAGAATCAGTCAAATCTGGTTTTCAGTTCGCAGAAGGCGGTGTCACTCGACGGACACGACTCAAGGCATTCTTGGCTGCAGTTCGGACTTCCGAATTGGTATCGAAGCGAGCTTTCTGCAGTTCAGGAATCGATTTATGAGCGTATGGTCCGATCTCGCCCAGAGCGTAAGCGGCCCCGGCACGCACCTGGCTGGCTTTATCCTGTAAAGCAATACTCAAAGCGGCAATCACATGATCATCTTCCGGTTTGAGATCTGCCAGACTGTAACTGGCCAGCCAGCGGATATTCACATCCTTCGACAGCAGGCAATCGGCAAGGGTTTTGTTTGCCTGGTACTTCCAGTCTGAATCACGGGCCAGTAATTCAGCCGTATGCAGACGAACGTATTCATTATTGTCTGACAGAGATCGTACCAGAATCGGAGTCAGTTCCTGTGAATGATACCCGATCTGAGCCAGAACCGCTGCAGCAAATGAGCGATCGCTCTCGACAGATGAATTCATAGCATCAATCAAAGTTGGCACCGAGTCATCAGTATTACCTTCGATCTTCCATAATGAAAACGCACACTGAATCCGTACACCCATATTGTCATGCAGAGATAACGATCGCAAAGCAGGCACTGCAGCAGCAGCTTCAGATTCCATCGCACCCAGTCTCTGGATGGTCTGTTTCAGTTCTGGCACCTGATTTGAATTCAGCTCTCGCACCAGGCTTAAGACTTCACCCTCTGCTTCCGGGCATAAAGCTTCAGCCGTGTTCGGTTGAATCAGATCCTGTTTGGGCTGACTGACACTTGCCGTCTGAACAACCAGTTTCGGGTTTTGTGCAACAGGTTGAATTTCGACCTGACGAGATACTGTCTTGAGATTACCGGTACCAGAGATCTTGCTCGTAGCGGGATCAACTGGCTTCCATTTTCCGATTCGTGTTACTGCCGTTCCCTCAAAGGGGGAATCGTTAGTTGTAACATGATTGGCATTTTCAAAAGGATTTCGCTCCTCAAATTGAGGACCAGTCTGCTTCACCAGACGATATTCCGGTTGCGGAGCAGATGATTCCTGTTGAGGTGGAGTAAAGTCAGAAATCAGTTCGTTCTGCAGTTCACGCATCAGCTCAAATGCAGATCGTTTCTTTTTGGACTGGTTCTGTTCTGAGGCGGCAGCGACTTGAGCAACCTGTTCTTGAGCCGCTGCGACAGCAACGGTCTGTTTCTCTGCAGAAGCAGCGTCTTCCAGTCGTTTGACGTTCTCATCCGTCAGCTTTCTGAAACTGATATTCTCACGAGTTTCGGGCTGACTTTTTACCTCAGCAATCAGTTTTTCAACTTCGGCCACCTGTTTCTGTTCCGGTTGCTTCACAGCAACTTCAACCTGCGGTTCATCGAATGCAGATTCAGACAGCTTCGGATCAGCCAGGAATGGATTTTCAACAACGGTGTCTTTATTTTCATTCAGTAATCGATCTCGAATCACCCGGAAAGGAGAGTCTTTGGCATCCGCGACTTCTGTTTTCGCCTGAGGCTGCTGAGTTTTCATTTCTGGCTTGTTCACAGAAGTAGTCTTCACTTTTGGGAACAGATCTTTTTCCAGACCGGCTGTTTTCATCTCCGGTTTGGCCTGAGACTTCTGTGTATGACTCACCATCCTTGTATCTGGCATCGAAGTTTTCAGAGCAGGATCAGTAGACAGTTGTGCGATGTTCTGTTCAACTCGTTTTAACAACTTCTGGTTCTGTTCATATTCTTTCGAACCTTTTTTGATCGCCCCCTGCCCACTGGCTTCTCTTTTACTCATTGCCAGAGATTTCTGATATTCGGTCAAAGCCAGTTGCTTCTCACCACGCTCTGAGTGCAGGTGAGCAATGATCTCATGTGCTTCGGCAGGGGAACTGATTTTGCAGAGCTGTGCGTAACTCTCCTGCATTTTCCCCTGGCTTCCGAGGACTGTTGCCAGTCGCGTCGTGGCACGTTCGCTCTTGGGGCTCAATGCAACTGATTTTCTCAAAACCTCTTCGGCCTGAGGATACTTCTTCATTTTGTAGAGTGCATACCCGTAATCACTCAATAGCTCTGCATTTTCAGGAGTAAGTGTTTTTGCCTTTTCGAAATACTCCAGAGATTCATCGCGCTCACCCAGTCGGTAGCTCACGATGGCCAGCCGATGACAGGCGAGTGCCCGATCCGGATCAGCCTTATGAATGGATTCATAGGCTTTCTTAGCCTTTTCCAATTCTTTTTTGTTTTCCAGATCCTGAGCAACGGCCATTTTGCTGTCCAGAACTTTTTCCCTGGCGGAGGAAGGGAGCATGGCTGTGGGCATGTGTGAACAGCCAGCAAATGGAACAGCGACAGACGCTGAAAGAACTGCGGCCCAAATACTGCAGCGCTTCATTTTGATATCCTCTAAAAAGTAGAGTCGAGAGCGATAAGTTTGCAATTGCCGATTTGTGAATTCAATGACGGAGAACTTTGAGAGAGGCTCTCTTCCGCTGTTTCAACTCGATTTGATGCCAGACACAGTTCCGGCTGAATCGATCGTAACAGTTGAACTGTCTCGAATGACCACTCACGGCCTAGTGAATAGTTCGGTTATTCACGTTGCGCCGATACAAAGGGAAGTACAGAATATCGTACTCATAACGAAGATCGTGCCGGACGAAATGGTTGCAACACGTGGCAAAACCAGGGCAACTCTCCCGAACCGGTAAAGTTTGACAATTATCCCGATTGTGCCGCGGCGAAGAAAGCCAGGAAGATTCCTGTCAATTTATGATGCTATTCCAGCGAAAGTTTACGGTTCTATGGTCGCCGTTATGAGATTCAGGAGTTGATGAGCGGCGGCAAGCTGGCGTTGCTGCCTGAGCGTTAACTCCTGATCGGTCTGTGTGTTCAGATCCAGCCTGGTGAGTAAATCGTCGCACTGGTAACTTTCAGCCAGTATCCATTCTGCACCAGTTTGAGCTTCATCTGCATCGCTTCGTGCGAGACTGATACAGATAATTCCATCCTGATCTATCGGAGCGTCAGGTCCCAGATGTCCTGTAATCGAGGCAGACAGCGTTGCTTCTGGAGTTTGCCTCAGAACTCCCACAGCCATTTCACGGGCGGTTTCAAGGCTCACGTCGGTATATTCGTCCAGCGTCTCCCTCTGCACACCCAGCCATTTCATTTTGGTATCCCAGCGGTATACCACTGCAGAACCACAAAAGTACTCTGAAATCCCGGGCAAGCTGGTCATCAGGGTGGCCGCCAGACCCCCGGTACAGCTTTCTGCCAGTACCAGTTTCTCATCGCGCTGCACCAGTGCTGACTTGACCTGGATAGCTGCCTGCATCAAAAAATCGGGTAACATCTGGATCTCCAAAAAACAGACTTCGAGGCTCTCGTGATAATTTACACTGCAGGTCATCTATTCTACAGTGTGTGCATTGAATAATCTGTAAGTTATACATTTGAAAGCATCACTCTTTAAATCATGTCGCGTTCCAAGCCTACCCGTGACCTTCGCCCTTACTTTCAAACGCTTGAGGACCTGGAAGGCCCTTTCCAGTGGGAAAATTTCTTTGGGAATGACCATCCGGTCGTCCTGGATGTCGGCGCGGGTCGTGGCCTGTTCCTGTTCAATGCCAGTGGAGAACACCCCGAAAAAAATTTCCTGGGTATGGAAATTGATTACCGGGAAGGCAGGCGGGCAGCGACACGCCTGCTGAAAGCCGAGCGGTCCAATGCCCGCATGCTGGGCGGCGATGCCAGAATTGCCTTTGACAAATTCATTCCGGATTCGTCAATCTCAGAAGTTCATGTTTACTTTCCTGACCCCTGGTGGAAGAAGCGTCATCACAAACGTCGCATCTTTACAGATGTATTTGTCAGCCGCATCACCAAAGCGTTAAAGAATGAAGGCGAACTTCACTTCTGGACCGATGTGGAAGAGTACTTTGAACGCGTGACGAACCTCATGGATCATGCCAGTCAGTTTCTCCGCCGTGAACCGCCTGAAGAAAAGCTGCCGGAACATGACATGGATTTCCAGACCAGCTTCGAACGAAAAAAACGGAGAGAAGGCTGGCAGATTCATCGCGGGCTCTGGGTATTGCAGAAACCCTCTGAGACCTGAGTTTCAAATCAAATCTCAGTTTTCCAGAATCACCTGTTGTATGTCAATCGGACGATTGAATTTGACTCGACGGCCCACATGATACCACCAGATACCTCTGATCGGATAGAAGAAGACAGATCGGACGAACTCGTGTTGCTGTCGTAAACTTGCCAGATAGGAGTCCTCAAATTCAGGGAACTCGTCAGGGAGTTCCAGATGCTTGACTCTCATCAGGTCTGAAATGGCAGCCTGATGCTTTTCATTCAGAATGCCTGTCTGTTCAACTCCGAATGACTGGACGAACCTTCCGGGGGGTGCCGGGAAGATTAACGCCTCGCGATCATTGGCCGTGATCAGGGTGTAATCCTCAGCAAAGATGGTGGTAAAACTGTGAAACCTGCCATAAGGTGAAAGAGTCGTCTGAAAAAATGTCGCCCGCGATTCATTCTCCCAGACAATGATGTAATTCTGCTGCCAGCGATACACGCCGACTGATTCAAATTGATTCGTTCGTGACCAGTCTGATTCTGCCCTGCACTTTCCTGTCAGATAATCACCCCAGTCTTCTTCCGGCAATAAAATCAACTGGGGTGACCGCATATGCTGAATGGCATAGTAGATCAGGAAAGGAATTAATACGAACAGATAACAGAGTATCATTCCCAGCAAAAGTATCAGACCATTGATCAGGTTGGCATTAGCCAGCATATTCCGATTCCGGATGTAATTGAGTATCAGCTGTTAAGAGTCAGGACTTCTGTTTATTTTCTCACCCAGCCGGTCAATTTTCCAGCCCAGCAGCTTGGCATTAATTTTGTCACTTAAAGCATGACACATCTCCAGGAACGCATCTGTCGCACGGTCTTCATTCAGTTCATGCGCAGAAAACTGTTTCAGATTCTCCTGGCGTAACGCCGTCACCTCGTCAAGAAGTATCTGTAACGCCGGACCATCTGAATGCTGATTCCCATCCAGTTTCATCTGTTTATTCTCAATGGCAAGCAGTTGCCTGATGTAGCGGTCCAGTTTATGCTCTTTGGCTTTTTCACGTCGTTTCTGAATCTGGCGCCACAGCAGGTAACTCGCGATCAGCATTGATACGATAAAAGATCGCATTCCTTCAGTGACTTCGACAAACTCGGAATTCAAAAAGGGTTTCAGTTCCGGATTATAGATATGATCTGCCCCGGCATGCAGTGGAAATCCCTGACTATCCCGGGCAAAGGAGTTCCCTCCCTCAATCAATTCATTCAGTTGTAACTGCTTTGAAAAATCCTGGTGTAAAATAATGGACGTCACTCCCGAAACCATGTCGTCGGAAACCGACTCCCGGGCAAGAAGGTGTGCGCCACAGGCTACCGTTTGCAGGTCTTGTGGAGGCACTACCAGATCAGCCCGGCGAAACATCCCGGCAGGAATTTCATACTCGTCAAAATGCGTTTCTTTACGTGTGAGTGCGTCTATATAGGGTATTTCCAGAATTCGATATTTACCGGTGTCAAGCAATTCATGCAGAACCGGCGCTTCGATGCCCACAGTCATGATGGCTGCATCCAGTTGTTGCTGCTTAAACTGCTCTTCAATTTCTTCATAAGACAGGTATGCGGGTGTAATTTCTTCCAGTTTGATTTGTGCATGTTTTAAGAGAGGCAGACTGGCGGCAAGATCTCCCGATCCCTGTTCCCCCAGAGCAATGCGATGCCCTTTCAGATCAGCCAGCTTTTTGATATCAGAATCAACCGGTACTATCACATGCACGACCTGTGAATACAGATTTGCAATAAAACAGATTCGGTTCGATTCCGCCTGCTTCGGAGCATCCGCTTTTTCCGGTGCCGCTTGAAATCCCTTCAGCACATATTCAGCCCCTGGCTGATAAAAGCCCAAGTCCGCCTTACCACCTCTTAATAAAGCAAGATTCTCCAGCGAGCCTTTCGTCTGAATAACAATAACGTTCGTCCCGAGTTGCTCTTCCAGCAGGTCTTTGAGTTGCAGCGCCATGCTGTAATAGCGGCCTTCCGGATGACCTGCTGCAATCGTGATCTGATCGGGTAATGCTGTCATCCAGCGATATGCCTGATGTAATATCACGGGTAAAAAGATCAATAGAATAACCAGCAGAACTTTGATTGCAGACCGCTTCATATCTACTTTCTTCGATGAATTCTCAAAAATAATAATCCCTGTTGAATTCCGGCGAATGTGCACAGAATATCATACTCTTTTTAAAGGAAGTTTTCCCCTTTCGAGACATAAATAGAAGGATCTATATCCGAAAATGAGACAGCCCCCTCAACTCTGACCCTGTTTCGGGAATTCCCGACTTTGCAGTGCCATTTGCCTTGGCGCGATTATTTGGCGAACTATGCTAATGAGCGATACCTCTGTATCATCAGGGCATCATTGTGTTTTCCTGACCCGTTTCCCTTATTTTAATAAGTGAGTGAGTTCCATGTACCGAGTCCTGATCACGGACAACCTTTCGCCAGCCGGTCTTAAAATTCTCGAAGATAACCCGGAAATCGAAGTGGATATTCGTTCCGGTTTATCGCCAGAAGAAGTACGGGAAGCACTCAAGTCGGCAGATGGTATTATCATCCGCAGCGCGACAAAACTCACTGAAGAAGTTCTGAAAGGCCAGCCCCGCCTCAAAGCAATTGTGCGAGCGGGGGTCGGAGTCGACAATATCGATCGCGCCGCTGCCACGCGAGAAGGGATTGTCGTCATGAACACACCGGCCGGGAATACCACCAGTACGGCCGAGCAGACAATCGCCCTCATGATGGCGCTGGCCCGCAACATCGGCCCTGCTTACGCCACCATGAAGGAAGGAAAATGGGAACGCAAGAAGCTGACGGGAACCCAGGTTGCTGGCAAAACCCTGGCAATTATCGGACTGGGTCGGATCGGTCTCTCCGTGGCACATCGAGCCCAGGGGCTGGAAATGAAAGTCATCGGCTACGATCCTTTCATGTCAGCAGAACGTGCAGCCGAGTATGGCATTGAACTTTACAAAGAAGTCGATGAACTGGTTAAGCATTGTGACTTCCTGACCGTTCACACACCGCTGACCGACGAAACACGCGACCTGATTAACGCCGAGCGAATCGCGACCATGCGTCCTGGCGTGCGGATCATCAACTGTGCCCGTGGTGGTATCGTCAACGAAGACGATCTGGCCGATGCCCTGGAATCCGGAAAAGTCGCCGGCGCCGCCTGCGATGTATTCACACAGGAACCACCCGAAAACCGTCGTCTGATCGACGCTCCCAATATGCTTGCCACTCCCCACCTCGGTGCCTCAACCGACGAAGCCCAGGAAATGGTGGCACTCGAAGCAGCAGAAATAATCTCTGACTTCCTGACCAAAAATGAAATCCGTCACGCGATCAACATGATTCCCGTTTCAGGTGCCGAAATGGCTGACCTGAAACCACACATCGAACTGGGACACCGCCTGGGACTGTTTTTATCTCAACAGACCAAAGGCAGCCTGAAAAGTGTCCAGATCCAGTATCGGGGTGAAGTCGCAGACAAACAGACCAAACTGATTACTTCCAGTTTTGCAGCCGGACTGCTGTCCAATGCCTTTGAAGCAGAGATCAATATCGTCAATGCAACGGTATTCGCTAAAGAACGTGGCATTGAAATTTCAGAATCAAAATCAACCGAAGCTGGTACGCTTTCCACTTTGATTACGGCAACGGTCGAAACGGAAGATGGAAAATGCTCTGCCGCGGGAACGATCTTCGGCCAGGACTTCCTGCGACTGACCCGACTGGACGAGTTCTATCTGGATGGATACCTGGATGGTAATCTGCTGATTTACCGCCACAATGATGTCCCCGGCCTGATTGGTTACATCGGCACGGTCCTGGGCAATCACAATGTCAATATCGCCCATATGGCATTAGGTCGCCTGCAGAATCAACCTGGCGGAGAAGCGATTGCTGTCTTGAACGTCGACGGTGAAGTTCCCGAGGCAGCCATCGCAGAAGTATCCAGCCACAAAGACGTTTCCTGCGTCAAGCTGATTAAAATGCCTCCAGCGACCGCACCACTGTCCTGGCTGCAATAGACTGATTTGAATTCCATCGCCGCTTCATCCCAAATTTCAATTCGGGATGAAGCGGCTGTTTTTTGGTATACATTTCCCCCATTCCCGGGAAGCTCTTGCCTGAGGGGCTCTCTCAAAGGTAAAATATCTGCGGAGAAGGTACGCGCCTGAATAATACGCGGAATCTGAAAATTTGAATTGACTGGCGATACAGTTAAGGTATCATTCCCGGCAATTCTTATACTTAGTTTCTTCGTAAAGTCGCTTTGATATTAAACGTACCTGATATTGCCATAACCTTGCTTAGAGATCTGGGGGGTGGGCGGCATATGATTTCAGCAACGACCGGGAAAGCACAGTCCAGTGCCATGCAGGCAAGTGTATTGGCACTGAACAAGACTTACTCGCCGGTTCACGTTATCTCTGCAAAAAGGGCATTCTGTCTGCTCAGTAAAGATATTGCAGAGGTCATCAGCGTGGAAGACGGCACTTACATGAATTATGATTTCAGTTCCTGGATTGAAATCAGCGGGCTGCGTGCCGAGTTTAATGAGCGGGATGAACTGGAAGACTGGATTCAATCAGTCAATTTTGAAATTCAAGTGCCTCGCGTTGTCCGCCTGCTCCGCTACGATCGGATTCCCAATAACACCATCAAGTTCAATCGTCGCAATATATTCATTCGAGACAGCTATCGTTGCCAGTACTGCCAGAAAAAGTTCAGCCTCAAACAGCTTAGCCTGGATCACGTGATCCCCCGCTCCCATGGCGGGGGCATGAGTTGGGAAAACATCGTCAGTGCCTGCAGACGATGTAACACGAAAAAAGGAGGCCGCACCCCGTCCCAGGCTGGTATGAAACTGTTCCAGAAGCCAGCCAAACCCAGCCGCAATCCGGTTTTACTCCAACAAGTCAAACATGCGAAATATGAAAGCTGGAAAAATTTTGTCGGCACAAAAGAACTTCTTACCTGTGACTGACCCCTCACCATCCCCACACTTGCTGATCCCCTCTTTTTTAATCTCCCGCTTGATCTGCCAGGCATGAAATGCCCCTCAAAATCGCTAAATCCACCGATATTATCTCGATGAAATCAGCTGATTTTTAAGGCCATGGTTCCACTCTCCCGGTGAACCGTTTATATTACGATCCTGAAATATGGCCTCAAGCAGCAATCATTATTATTAAATATTCAGGAATCTGGAATGTCGTCTTCTCCGTTAAACGTAGCCATTATCGGCATGGGAACCGTAGGCAGTGGTGTTGCGAAAATACTGCTGGAGCGTTCCGAACAAATGACGACACGGGCAGGACGACCGATTCATCTCAAAAAGGCGGTCGTGCGGGATCTGTCCCGTCCGAGAAACGTTGAACTGCCAGCCGAAGTTTTGACTGACAGTATTGATGCCGTGCTTGATGATGAATCCATTGATGTTGTGATTCAGCTGATTGGCGGAATTGACCCCGCCTACGACATCATGCTCCGCGCCCTCGAAAGCGGCAAAGACGTGGTGACCGCGAATAAAGCCCTCCTCTGTGAAAAGGGAGAAAGCCTGTTTCAACGCGCCCGGGAACTGGGACGCTGTATCTGCTTCGAAGCAGCCGTCGCCGGGGGAGTGCCTCTCATTGAAACCGTCACCCAGGCAATGACAGCCAACCAGATCACCTCCATCGAAGCCATCTTGAATGGAACCAGTAACTACATTCTGACGGAAATGTTCTCTCACAATGTCAGTTACGATGACGCTGTAAAAAGCGCCCAGGAAATCGGATATGCGGAAGCCGATCCTGCCATGGACGTCGATGGAACTGACGCGGCTCAGAAACTGGGAATTCTGGTCCAACTGGCGCTGGGCATCAAAGTCGGCCTTGATCAGTTCCTGCGGCAGGGAATCGACAGTCTATCCCTGGCGGATTTGCAATATGCGTCAGAACTAGGTTATACCGTCAAACTGCTGGCCGTCGCCAAGTTACTCGATGGCCAGTTGGAAATGCATGCCCAGCCAACGTTGATCCGTAACGATAACCCACTGGCCCATGTAGAAGATGCCTACAATAAAATCGCCCTCGAAGGCGACGCTGTCGGCAAAGTCTGGCTGTCAGGTATGGGAGCAGGCCAGATGGCGACGGCTTCCGCTGTGGTCGCGAACGTGGTGGATGTCGCCGTCGGCAGAGCTGCTTTAACTTTTCCTCGACTGGATCTCTGGAACCCTCGTGAGGGGATCAAGATTATGCCGCGGGAGGAAATTTCGCGACGTTACTTCCTGCGTTTAAACGTGGAAGATCGCCCCCATGTTTTAGCTGACATTACGAATGTATTAGGCGATCATGAAATCAGCATTGCCAGCCTGGTTCAACATGAAGCACCCGAAGTCGATCCTTCCGAAGAATTCTCGATCGTACCACTGGTGATCATGACCCATCGCACAACGGAAGGTCGCTTTCAGGCCGCCAGTAGGGAACTGGATGAGCTGGACTGCATCCGGTCCCCCTTTGTGCGCATGCCGGTCAACGACTGATCTGGCCGACTACTCTTTCGTAGCCGGTTTTTCGGTTTCCGGTTTTGCAGCCGCGTCGTCTTTCTTTTCAGAGGCGGGTGCGTCAGTCTGCTTTTCTGATTTCGGAGCAGCATCCTCAGATTCCGGTTTTTCAGCTTCTGGTTTGGGTTCAGCTTTCTCTTTGCTTTCAGCTGGTTCTTCACCAACGATGGTCGCCTTTTTGACGTAGTCCAGCATGGGGAATTCTTTTTTCAAATAAACATTTCCCTCGGCGACGACTCTCATCTGATCGGGTCCGGCCCCTCCAGGAGCGCCTTCTCCATATCCTTTGTAGAGTGAATCGACAACATCCATGCCTTCCACCACTTTGGCAAACGGAGAAAAACCCATGCCATCCAGATTGGAGTTATCACCAAAGTTAATGAAAAACTGAGTGGACCGCGAGTTACGCTCGTTCGTTTTAGCAAAGGAAACATAGCCGCGTTTGTTCGATTCTACGACAGGATCATCCATGATATTGTTATCGCGCCACTTGGCGTGCAGTTCGGGATCACCATTGATGCCAATCTGTGCCATGAATCCATCGATCACGCGAAAGAAAGCGACATCGTTATAAAAACCGTTCTTAACGAGTTCCTTAAACCGTTCTGCTCCCTTGGGGGACCAGTCCGGATGCACTTCCAGTTTGATATTTCCTTTTGTGGTCTCCAGAAGGACCTGATAATTCTCGGCACTGGTTGGGGCTTCCGGTTCGCCGCTAGTGGGAACTTCGCCAGTACATCCAACAAAACATAACACCATCAGGCTCAACGCGAGTAGACTAAGACGTAACATCTCATTCATCCTTATATTATTCAAAGTATTAAAATTAATTGACGAAACGGATCTCTAAGAGTTCTGAATTTCCTGACTGATCTGTTCGAATTCCTGCTTCAGCACCGGCATCGCGCCCGCCTGACTCGCTACCAGTCCCCCGATTCGATTTGCGAATAATGCTGCCTGCTCCCAATCCCAGCCGAGCAGTCGTCTGGAAATTAAAGCCGCTGTAAACGCATCACCGGCACCGACAGCATCAGCGACTTCGACCGGGGAACCAGGGATATTAAATTCCTGACCGCCAGCATAAATCAGACAACCTTCAGCACCACGTGTGATACAGACTGCTTCCAGTCCATATTCTCCCTGGACATGATTCGCAAACTGCTCCAGGCCGTCAGCTGACAATCCAAGAACTTCACCAAGTTTCCCCGCTTCATCCTGATTCAATTTGACCATCTTTGCAGCTGTCAGAGAGCGCTCAATCCAACTTCGTTCATAATAATGCTGGCGGAGATTCACATCATAGACAACCAGACAATTTTCATTTGTCGCTGACAGACATTGATGAATGGCTTCTCGCGAACCAGCTTCGCGTTGCGCCAGTGTTCCAAAGCAGACCGCCTGTGACTGCGGCATCAGCGCAGCCAGATCATCATTGAATTCCAGATGGTCCCAGGCAACATGTTCATGGATTGTATACTGAGGATCGTTCGCATCAGAATATTTTACGGTGACAGTCCCTGTAGGAAACGATGTGTCAATCTGCACATGGTCAACAGACAACCCCTGCTCTTTCAGGAATTCCAGCAGTTCCGTCCCCAGATCATCCTGACCGACGCGCGTCACAACAGTCCCCAGGCATCCCAGTTGGTTTGCCTGGAATGCGACATTCGCCGGTGCACCACCGGGTCGTCTCTCATCCTCAAAACAATCCCACAGTAATTCACCTAAACCAATTACCAGTGGAAGCGACTTTTTATTATTCATGGAACTTAGATTCAATTATGATTTGATTCAATTACACTGTTCCGAGCTTACAGCTCAGAAACGGAGCCACTGCCATGAGAAACATGATGTCTCACAGCTGATACAATACCATAATCGGGGATATAAATTCCATGCATCGCATTTATGAATACGAGCATTTAGTGACTGAAGACGAAATTGATGGCTTAGGACATGTCAATAATGTGGTCTATCTGAAATGGCTGCAGGATGCTGCAGTCGCACACTCGACGGCAAATGGCTGGCCGGGACGCCGTTATCGTGAATTGAAAATCGGCTGGGTCGCACGCAGCCATTTTATCGAATATCTGCAGCCTGCATTTGTCGATCAGAGAATCGTCGTGCAAACCTGGATCTCAACCCTGCAGAAAGTCAAATCTCTCAGAAAATACAGGATACTCCGTCCTGCCGATTCCGAAGTTCTGGTACGTGCGGAGACAAACTGGGCGTTTGTGAATTACGAAAACCTCACCCCCCGCCGGATTCCACCTGAAGTTTCTTCCTGCTTTTGCATTGTTCCCGAATCGGAAGAACCCGAGCGGTAAGAATCCACCCGGAAATCGCTTCCGCATTTTTTAGCCAAGATTCTGAGTCAAAACGTGAAAACATACCTGCAGCATGGTACGCTATCTACCATTCAGATGGTGCGCTACTCTGAAGCATTTCTCATTGAACCAGAGAGGCATTTTTAGATACTCTCCCTCTGGTCCGTAATACAGACAATATTCTGAAAGCCGACTCATTTCTTCTTTCCATTCATGGTGAAATATGACTGACCAACCCTACGAAAAACTGGGAGCATTCTATCTGGGCCGAGAATATGACCTGCCTGCAGATCAATTGAAAGAAGACCTGGTTTTATACGACAGTAAAGACCTGACTACACATGCGGTCTGTGTCGGTATGACTGGCAGTGGTAAAACCGGATTATGCCTGTCTCTGCTGGAAGAAGCGGCCATAGATGATATTCCTGTGATCGCCATCGATCCCAAGGGGGACCTGGGAAACCTGCTGCTGAATTTTCCAGATTTAAAACCGGCTGATTTTCGACCCTGGATAGAGGAAAGTGAAGCAGTTCGCAAAGGGAAGACACCTGACGAATATGCCAGTTGGACTGCTGATCTCTGGAAGAAGGGATTGGCCGACTGGCAGCAGGATGGCGCTCGTATTGCCCGACTGCGAGATACCGTAGACATGGCGATTTATACGCCCGGCAGTAATGCCGGCTTGCCTGTTTCTGTTCTGAAATCATTTGACGCCCCGAGTGAAGCCGTTTTAAACAACAGTGATGCCCTGCGGGATCGCATCATGTCCGCGGTATCAGGACTATTGGCATTGCTGAAGATTAATGCCGATCCGATCAACAGCCGGGAACACATTCTGCTTTCCAATATTCTCAGTAATGCCTGGAAAGAAAAACGCAACCTTTCCATCGCCAGCCTGATCCAGGAAATTCAGTCCCCTCCCTTTGACAAAATCGGTTTCCTCAACCTGGATATGTTTTACCCCGCCAAAGACCGCATGCAGCTCTCTCTGCAACTTAACAATCTACTGGCTTCCCCGGGATTTGAAGCCTGGATGCAGGGGGAAGCATTGAATATCGAGCGACTGTTAATGACCAAACAGGGCAAGCCCCGCATTTCAATTCTTTCGATTGCACATCTGTCAGAATCCGAACGCATGTTTTTTGTGACCGTCCTGCTCAACGAAGTTTTAGCCTGGGTCCGCAGCCAGTCAGGGACTTCGAGCCTGCGGGCCATCCTGTATATGGATGAGGTCTACGGATACTTCCCTCCGACAGCAAATCCGCCTTCCAAAACACCGATGCTCACCCTGTTAAAACAGGCACGTGCCTTTGGCCTGGGTGTGGTACTCTCGACACAGAACCCCGTCGACCTGGACTACAAAGGGCTCTCGAACACCGGCACCTGGTTTATCGGACGTCTGCAGACAGAACGAGACAAAGCACGGGTACTGGATGGACTGGAAAGTGCATCGGGAACAGCTGGCAGCCAGTTTCAGCGACAGCAGATGGAAGCCATTCTGTCGGACCTGGGAAGCCGGGTCTTCCTGTTACACAATGTGCATGAAGACGCCCCCGTCGTCTTCCAGACCAGATGGGCATTATCCTACCTGCGAGGACCATTGACGCGCAACCAGATCAAAACACTGATGGATCCACGGAAAAAAGCTGCTTTAGAAGCAACACCAGTCAAAGCGGAAACAGATCTCGGCACACCCACAGGACCAGACCTTTCACAACCAACGTTAATTCCACCGGAAATCAGGCAGCGTATCTTCACTGCTGCGACAATCGTCCCCACGGGAAGTCGACTCGTGTATCGCCCGGGCCTGATCGGTCTTGCCAAGCTGCGCTACGCTGATGCCAAATCCAAGGTCGACATCTGGCAGGATGTCGCGATGCTGTTGACAGTCACCGGTTCGGTCCCGGAATCTGCCTGGGAAGCAGCCACCTTCATCCCGCCGGGCAACCTGGATTATGATGCAGAGCCTGATTCCCAGGCCGTGTTTGCAGAAGTCGACAGCCTGTTGACAAAACCGAAACAGTACCAGACCTGGGGAAAAGAACTGAAAACGTACCTCTATCAGGAACGATCGCTGAATCTCTGGTTTAGTGCAGACCCCAAACTTTATTCTGATCCCGAAGAAAATGAATCCGCTTTTCGCGCGCGGCTCAAACAATTGATGCGGGAAGAACGTGATCTGCAACTTGAAAAACTGAGAGCAAAATATGCATCCAAATTCGACACCATTAAAAATCGAATTCGTACAGCCGAAGAGCGTGTCGCGCGGGAAGAAGCACAATACAGTGATAAAAAGATGAGTACGTTTCTCTCGATCGGAACCACCATCTTCGGCGCGATCATGGGCAGAAAAATAGCCAGTGCCACCAATGTCCGAAAAGCATCCACGGCTGCCCGCAATGTGGGCCGCACTGCCAAAGAGCATGATGACATCGGGCGGGCAAAAGAGGCGCTGGAAATCCAAAATCAAAAATTTACTGATCTGGAAGACAAGTTTCAACAGGAAATCGATGAACTGGAAGAACCAATTCGACCGGAAGATCTGGAAATTGAAGCTTACCCTGTCCGCCCGCGGAAATCGGATCTCATGGTGAATGAAGTTTCGTTCGCCTGGCTCCCCTGGTCTGTAGATTCAACAGGAATCAGTCAGCCACTCTATCGACTTGAAGAGGAATAATTCATCCCGAGAATATAAAGGCAGGGTAAAAGCAAGACTGCATCCCCCCTGCCCCCCTCCGTTATTTGACTACAAAGTTGATCAGACGCCCGGGAATCACGATCGCCTTCACGATGGTTTTTCCTTCGAGATGCTGGGCGATCGTCTCATCCTGCTCAGCAGTCTGTTGCATAGTGGCCTGGTCGGCGTCTGCTGCGACTGATACTTTCGACCGTAATTTCCCATTCACCTGCACCGGAATTTCCACGACCGATTCCTGCAGCAAAGCCTCATCATATTCAGGCCACGACTGGTATGCCAGAGATTCAGTATGCCCCAGGATGCTCCAGAGTTCTTCTGCAATATGAGGCGCAAACGGTGAAAGCAGCAATACGAAGTCGGACAAAACCTCTTTGGACCTGGATTTCAGTGGTCCCATCGCGTTCGTAAATTCCATCATTCGACTGATGGCGGTATTGAATGATAATTTTTCGATATCTTCCGAAACCGCTTTAATGGTTTTGTGTAAAATACGCAACTGGTCTTCATCGGGCTTATCATCGGTGACGGCCTGACTTAAGGTGACCTCTTCCTGTTTTTCATCGATAATCAAACGCCAGACACGACCCAGAAATCGACTGACGCCATCCACGCCACTCATGCTCCAGGGCTTGGTCGCTTCCAGAGGCCCCATAAACATCTCATACATTCGCAGTGCATCAGCGCCATACTGTTCTACAACGACGTCCGGATTGATGACGTTGCCGCGTGACTTCGACATCTTGTAAGCACGGCTGTTGACAGAGATTTCCGGATGATCAACGAGTACGAAATTCTCACCCTGTTTCTGCACCTGATCCGATTCCAGGCTGACAATGTTGACCGGTGCCCCGGATGATTTTTCGATCCATTTCGTTTCTGAATCATCTGATTCTGTCACATCCTTCGCCGATATCCAGGTGCCGTCCAACTGCTGAAAGCCGGTCAGTTCGACATCGCCTAAAATCATGCCTTGATTCACCAGTTTCTGAAATGGCTCCGGACAGGTGACATGCCCGCGGTCAAACAAGACCTGATGCCAGAAACGGGCGTAAAGCAGATGCAGAACCGCATGCTCGCCACCGCCAATATACAAATCGACGGGCAACCAGTTCTTTTCATTTTCCGGATCGATAAATCGCTCACTGTTTTCAGGATCGGCAAACCGCAAGTAGTACCAGCAGGAACCTGCCCACTGAGGCATGCTGTTGACTTCGCGCAACAACCGCTTGCCGTCTGTATCTGTTTTGTACAGCCATTCGTCGGGTGCAGAAGACAACGGTGGTTCGGGAGTCCCTGCGGACTTGTACTCTTTCATTTCGGGAAGTTCCACCGGCAAACTCTCTTCCGGGTCAGGACGCATCAGTCCCGTAATCTTGCCATTGTCATCCAACTCATGCCAGATGGGAAACGGTTCTCCCCAGAAATGCTGACGGCTGAACAACCAGTCGCGGAGGCGATAATTGACGGCACCTTTACCAAGCCCCTGCGCGACCAGACGGGCTGTGACCTCTTTTTTGAAATCGGCTGTCTGCATACCATCAAATTCGCCCGAATGAATGGCGGATCCCATTCCGGAAAAAGGAGTCCGCTTCTCACCTGCGATTTCCGTCTCCAAAGCCTGTTCCTCTTTCGAAGGCTCATAATTCGCTGGGGGCTCGACGACCGGAATGATGGGCAAATCAAACTCAACGGCAAATTCCCAGTCACGTAAATCGTGAGCGGGAACCGCCATGATGGCACCCGTTCCATAACTGATCAAAACATAGTCGGCAATCCAGACCGGAATTTTCTCGCCGTTGACCGGGTTGATCGCATAACTGCCTGTGAACACCCCCGTTTTCTCTTTGGCAAGATCGGTTCGATCCAGATCGCTCTTAAGTGCAGCCTGTTTGCGATATGTTTCGACGGACTGCTTCTGCTCAGTTGTTGTCAGGCGATCCACGAATTCGTGCTCAGGAGCGAGTACCATATAGGTCGCACCAAACAAGGTGTCGGGACGTGTAGTATAGATGCGTAATACATCTGCTTCGGGGTCTTCCGGGAATCCGCTTTCACTGCGCGATGACTTCCAGGATGCAAATCCCTGATCCAGATCGGCGTCTGCTTCTCCTGAACCGATATAGAAATCAACTTCTGCGCCTTCACTGCGGCCGATCCAGTTTTTCTGCAATGACTTGATCGACTCGGACCAGTCCAACCCCTCAAGTCCATCAATCAAGCGATCGCCGTACTTCGTAATTCGCAACATCCACTGCCGCAATGGAATTCGTTCTACCGGGTGACCGCCCCGCTCGCTTTTTCCATCAATAATCTCCTCATTAGCCAAGACCGTTCCCAGTTTCGGACACCAGTTGACGGGGGCTTCATGCTGATAAGCCAGTCGATGGCGATTCTGATAATGACGGATGGCATCTTCGCCCGCAGCCTGCACTTTTTCAGGGATCGGCAATTCACTGATGGGACGGGCACGACCGACACGCTGTTTTCCATCTGGTCCCGTCCATTCGAATTCCGCATCGAACCAGGAATCGAACAACTGCAAAAAGATCCATTGTGTCCAGCGAAAATAATCCGGATCCGTCGTCGAAAACTCACGACTCCAGTCATAACTGAAACCTAACATCTTCAACTGACGACGGAAAGTATCAATATTTTTCTGAGTGGTGATGCGGGGAGGGGTTCCTGTTTTGATCGCATGCTGCTCGGCAGGCAAGCCGAATGCGTCCCAGCCCATCGGATGCAATACCTGTTTCCCCTGCATACGGGCGTGGCGACAGACGATGTCAGTTGCCGTATACCCTTCGGGATGCCCGACATGCAAACCTTCGCCGGACGGATAAGGAAACATATCGAGAACGTACAGCTTGTCTTTCCCTTCAACAAATTCACCGACTTTGAAGGTTTCGCGCTGATCCCAATAGGTCTGCCATTTGGTTTCAATCCGCTTGGCGTCGTAACGAGGCATTGTGTCCAGTCTTCCTAATCGTTCAAGGGCATAATGGCCCGGCTAAAAATGATTTTTCTGTCGAAATGGGCCAGGACAGCCCAACCTGACATCGTAACAAACAGACAGTAATCCTGTCAGTGATATCTACAGTAATAGAGTAAGTTTAGCCATCCGCAGAAACTTTGCAATTCTGTCTGTTTTTGATACCGAGGGTTTCTTTACGCTCAGTGATTTGTCAAAATACACAAGAACTTTCCCCTGGAACCGCTTTTCGAAAACTTACCTGATTTAACGGCACTCAACTCTGGAGTAAACATAATGGCAGTCCATTCCGATTCTCACTTCAATGATGAATCCAGCAGACGCGATTTCCTGAAATCGACTTCTGTCTGGGGATTTGCTGCCCTGACGGCAGGTTCTCTGATTTCAGACACCTCTTTTGCAGCAGGAGTTCAGAAAAAAGAGACACCTGAGCACCTCAAGCTGAGTCTGGCCGCCTATTCTTTCCACCGGTATATGCAACAGAGCTGGCCAAAGACCCGTGAGAGAAAAACACCAGCCACCATGACCATTCAGGACTTCGTCCGTTACTGTGGCGAACAGAAACTGGATGGCTGCGAACTGACCAGCTACTATTTCCCTAATCCCGTCAGCGAAGATTACCTGAAAGAAACACGCGATCTGGCAGGTTCCCTGGGACTGGGTGTATCCGGGACAGCTATCGGAAACGATTTCTGTCTGCCCAAAGGAACCGCCCGTGATGAACAGCTGGAAATGACCCGGAAATGGATTGATTATTCTGCGATTCTGGGCGCTCCTGTGATTCGAATTTTCGCCGGTAAGGTCCCCAAAGGGGGAAATGAAGCCGAAGCAATTCGCATGTGCCAGGCAGGCATCAACGAATCACTGAAGTATGCCGAGAAAAAAGGGGTCAGTCTGGCATTGGAAAACCATGGGGGAATCACTTCGACTCCCGAGCAGATGATGCGGATCATTGATGGCATCGACAAAGCCCCGAATTTCGGGATCAATTTTGACAGTGGCAACTTCCGCACAGAACACCCCTACCAGGACCTGGAAAAAATCGCGCCACTGGCAATCAATGCCCAGATCAAAGTGGAAATGGGGGGCCGAGGAAATGAAGTTCCCGCGGATATCCCGCGCATTGTAAAGATCCTGAAAGACGCTCATTATAAAAACTTTATTGTTCTGGAATATGAAGCCAAAGAAGAACCAAAAGAAGCGATTCCGGGATATTTGAAACAATTGCGAAAACTGATCTGAATTCAAACGATTCCCTGTCCCGCCATTGATCAAACGAGATACTGTCATGGATGAAACTGAAACAGATCCACAGGAGAAGGAAGAAAGGCGCTCGTTCTGGAATCATCAATTACCTCTGGAACGCGAAACCTGCATCTTTATTCTGGTCAATGCGCTGGATGTCTTCATGACTTACCTGCTGCTGGTAACTGGTAATTTTCGGGAATCGAATCAGCTGGCGAATTATTTTATCGCAGGTTGGGGCATCAAAGGCATGGTTTACTTTAAGTTTACCCTGGTCGCAGTAGTAACTGTGATTGCCCAGATCGTAGCACGGAAAAAAATGTCAACGGGGCGCAATCTGCTGAATTTCGGTTCGCTGATAGTCGCCGGAGTGGTCATTTACAGTTTTGCCCTTTTTATGCGTTCGGGCTATCTGTTTAAATAGTTGCGATTAAAACCACAGGCGACTCTGTCATGCGTCGGCACTGGGTTCCGTCAAACGAATCAGACCGGCAAACAAAATCGCCGCCGTCTCGATGCGCAAGATCCCTTCACTCAGCCTGACAGATTTTGCTCCCTTTTCCTGCGCAGACTGGAGTTCGTCTGGCGTAAAGCCTCCCTCCGGACCAATCAGGATGACCACCGGTGACTCACCCTTTTCACCTGATCGAAAGAAATCAACCCCGCTGCCAGCCGGGTCTGCTATCAGCAGGCGGCACTCCGTCTGGCTTATCTCTGACAGGAACTCGTCCCATTTCTGCACTTCAGCCAGCTCCATGAGCTGAACCTGGCCGGATTGCTTTGCTGCAGAAACGATTGTCTGTTGTAATTTTTTCAATCGATTCTGACCTGGATCGACACTACTGCGTCTGGTCAGGAGAGGAACCAGTTTTGTCACACCCAGTTCCGCTGCTTTCTCAACAAGCCAGCGGAAGCGGTCCCCCTTGGGAACGGCTGTCGCCAGTATTAAGGGAGTCTGCGATCCAGCCTGAGCCGCATGTCTTGCTGTCACTTGTACTTCGACTGTTTTCCGGGATGTTTTGCTGATGACTCCTTCTGCTTCCGCCCCGGTTCCATTAAATACCAGAACGGTATCCCCCGCCTGCATCCGCAGGACATGCAACAGATGATGAGCCTCGCTGCCATCCAGCAGGAGCTGATCCACGTCAAACGACCCGTCATAAAAAAAACGATGTGGCATAAATGTTCTCGGAATCGACCACTCAGAAAAACTTTAAACTCTTTAAATTACGCAAGTTGAGAAAAATCAGACAACTCAGGCGGGGTTCGGTCATGCCGATAGCATCGAATGACCGATTTTATCAATAAGAAGAGTTTTGAGTTCAGGGCATCCCAATGAGGTTTCTGGCTCATCACGCTCTTCAAATATGGATGGTATCTCTCTTCCGGCATGTTCTGCAAGTAGCAGAGATTCAGAACACGCAGGTTCGAACTCAAAATTCAAACAGGTCAAAAAAGAATCATGTATTGCGATTTCTGGAATTTGACACAGGCTCCCTTCAATCAACGGCTGGATCTGGAATACTTCTTCGAAAGTGAAATCCACGAAGAGGCGTTAGCACGCTTATTGTATATTGCAGATGAGCAGAAAAAATGTGGGATTTTCAGCGGGCCAGCGGGAACGGGAAAAACGCTCACATTAAAAGTCTTTGAGCAGTTAATGAAGAGAACTCCTCATCAGTCTGAATTAATCGATCTGATCGGTCTGGGAGAAGAAGAATTCATCTGGCAGGTTTGTGCCAGCTTACGTCTGGGACCATCCTTCGAGACAAAATTACCGCAGCTCTGGCGACAGTTGACAGATTATCTGAATGGCTTACAGCTGACGCAGGGACGTCAGATTCTACTGTTAGACCATGTTGATCAGGCTCGAACGGAATGCATTCCCGCGCTTGAGCGACTGTTGCATGTCGGTAACCAGCAGTTCCCTTCTTTATCGCTGGTCCTCGCTCTGGATAAGATGAACCTCTCGCAGGCAGATACTCTCTCCCGGATTTCCGATCTGTCGATCGAACTGGATCGCTTCGAGCAGGAAACAACTGAGGATTATATTACCTCGCGATTAAACTGGTCAGGTTGCCAGACCAGTCTCTTTTCTGACGCAGCATACCAGGAGATCCAGTCGGTCAGTCAGGGTATTCCCGAAAAAATCAATCAGATCTGTGACCTGGCATTGCTGGCAGGCTTTGAACAGAACCTGTCCACAATTGATGCCGATGTCGTCAATCGCGTCTGCCATGAAATAAGAGGCATGCCCGTTTCGAGAAACCGTATTTCCGAAGCCATCCAGCGTGTATAGAATACAGAGACGTTTCGTTCATTCAATACACTCATAAAATGTTGGTTCCCATGCATGTCTGTCTGTTTGATATTGATGGCACACTGATCGATACCGGTGGAGCAGGACAGCGTTCCATTCTACATATGCTCGAAGAAGTATTTCAGGTTTCTGCACCTGTAGAAGGTATTCCTACGGCTGGTCGTACCGATCATTCGATCATGGTTGACCTGTTTGAATTCTTCAACATTGCCAATACCAGTGAAAACCGACAGCGTTTTGAACAAGGTTATCTCAAACTGCTTGCCGAAAAATTGCTGGAGCATCAAGGTCGAGTTCTGCCCGGAATTCGGGAGATTCTGGAATCACTTTCCCAACAGGAAAATGTTGATCTGGGACTGCTGACGGGAAACTTCGAACAGGGTGCGAAACAGAAACTGGCACACTATGAGCTGCAACAATATTTCGACTTCGGTGCCTATGGCGACCATCATGCCGACCGGGACGATGTCGCTCATGAAGCGTTAAGACAGATCCGGGAACGCCATGCGGCTGAATTGCTCGAAAGAACTTCGGTCTGGGTCTTAGGTGACACTCCCAACGATATCACGTGCGCACGAGCAATTGGTGCCAACGTGATCGCGGTTGCCACCGGTGTTTACTCTCTGGAAGAACTCCGTCAGTGTGAACCAGATTATCTGTTTGAACATTTTGAAGACGTGCATGCCGTTTTGACGCTCTTTGAACCACCCGAATCGCTGACCTGATCCAGTCTGCCAGAAATCAACTGTTATTTAAAATAAAGTCTTCTGCTCCTGAATCGGCGTGAGACAGTCCGGCGAATCATGAGATACCTTATTGACCTGTGAGCTGACCGGATAAACCTGCATCTCCTCTGCCGGGTAAGTCTGCAGGATTTTTTGCAGCTGTGGAGCGGGCGTCGATTCGGCACTCAACCAGCGCGCGTACTGTTCGGGATGTAAAATGACTGGCATCCGTGGATGGATTGACTCCAGTAATGGATTGGCGGCCGTGGTTAAGACAGTACAGGTATCGAGTTCTGTACCATCGGGACTCTGCCATTGTTCCCATAACCCTGCCATCGCAAACAGTGGTTCCTCACGCAGCCGCACGCACATGGCCTGACGGGATCGGTTTCCGGTACTCTTCCATTCATAAAACCCGTTGGCGGGAATCAGGCAGCGACGGTAGCGAAACGCATTTTTAAATGCAGGTTTCGAGGATGCGGTTTCAGATCGTGCGTTGATCATTGCCTGTCCGGGTGCCGGGTTTTTGAACCACCCGGGGATCAATCCCCATTGGAAATGGCGGACCTGGTACTCGTTCTGATTTTGAACGATGGCCAAGACAGGCTGTGAGGGAGCAATATTATATCGTGGCGAGATCTGTGGAAACGTCACCAGCTGAAACAGCCGCATGATTTCTTCATCGGGTGAAAACAGGAAAAATCGGGCACACATAATCGCCATGAACCTTCATTTGTTTCGAGAGAACAATATGATACTGTTGCAGAGAGCCTGAATTGATGGTCATTTTAAATGATTTGAAATCGAAATACTATCTACCTGTGATATCAGTCCCCCCCCACTGATCCTAGCAGAAAGGAACAGAAACCATGAAGCCGTTACGAAACATCGGAAACACGGATATTCAAATCACCCCGATCGCAATGGGTTGCTGGCCGATTTCGGGAGTCACCAGTGTCGATGTCACAGAACAGGCCAGCCTGGCCACGCTGAACGCTGCATTTGAATCGGGAATCAATTTTTTTGACACCGCGTATTGCTATGGTTATGAAGGAGAAAGCGAACGACTGATTACACAGGCACTGGGAGACAGAAGAGACCAGATTGTGATTGCGACCAAAGGGGGGATACACTGGCAAGGTACAAAACAGGTGCGCGATGCATCACCAGCCCGGATCAGGCAGGAGTGTGATGAAAGCCTGCAGAGACTGAACACTGATCGTGTTGAGCTGTACTATCTGCATGGTCCCGACCCCGAAATTCCCGTCAGCGAATCTGCGGGGGCATTCCAGGAATTGTTGGCCTCCGGAAAAATTCTGTCCGTCGGCGTGTCTAATTTCACACTGGAACAGCTTCAGGAATTTGCACGTGTCTGCCCGATTTCAGCATATCAACCTCGCTACAATATGTTGCAACGTGATATTGAGAAAGACCGTCTGCCCTGGTGCATCAAAAACAATGTCTCTGTAATGGCTTACTGGCCTTTAATGAAAGGATTGCTTGCCGGTAAGCTTTCGCGAGACCATCAGTTCGCGCCAGAAGATGGTCGGCAGAAATACCCCATGTTTCATGGAGAAGAATGGGAGAAAAACCAGGACTTTCTTGATGTACTGCGAGCGCTGGCAGATGAAATGAATCGAACAGTAGCGCAAATTGTGGTTCGCTGGACCATTCAACAGCCCGGAATTACCTGTGCCCTTTGCGGAGCAAAACGACCGGAACAGATCAAAGAAAACGCAGAGGCACTGGAGTTTGAACTGTCAGATTCCCAGATTGAAGCGATCAATCAAGCAATCGTACAGCGAGGTACAATCATTTCTTGAGACATATAGTCGACATCGCGAATTACTTATGGCAACGTCAAGCCTTCACGAATCGAATATCGGGCCAGTTCGACACGATCATGAATTCCCAGTTTGTGCATGATCCGATATTTGTGACTGTCTATCGATTTTTCCGAGAGATGCATGGAACGGGCGACTTCTTTCACGCTCTTCCCTCTGGCCAGGTGTCTAAGGACTTCGATTTGACGGGAAGTCAGGGAAGTCAACATGCTTTTTGACTGGATTGAATACCGTTCTTTCTTGTGATCAAAAACCAGTCGTTCCTGGACCGATTGTGAAAAACAGTATTCTCCGCGAGAGGCCTTTTTGATGGCATGGATCAATGATTCAATCGGTTCCCCTTTGAGTAAGTAACCTTTTGCATTCACTCTCAATGCCAGCTCGATGAAGATGTCCGAAAGATAACCTGTCAGAAAAATCATTTTTGTATTTTTCAGTCGCGAAGAAATCTCTTCGGCGATATCAAATGACCCACGTCCAGGTAGTTCTACATCCAATATAACAACATCGGGCTCCGTTTCCAGAATCAAAGCCAGCCCCTCATCAGCATTTGTAGCTGTCCCTACAACTTCGATATCAGGATCTCGCTGAAATCTGGAGACGATTGAGTCAACCAGAACCATGTGATCATCGACAAAAACAACTCGAATCAGATCTGTTGAAGTTAGCATGCTGGCTGGCCCTCGTATAATTTGATTATGAGAATTTAAAAGATATCAATTAACGAATGGTTCAATCTTAATTCTGCAGCTACTATTCGTGCTTCTGCTCCTCCAGAAAATCTCTACATTTCTTTGAAAGCTCAAGCACATCGCTGGTAGCAGATTCAATCGGTGGTACTAAATCCCGCAGGACGCCTGCTAGCTCCGACTCAATCTCACCGGATGACAATCCACTAAGATAGTCATGTTGGCACTGTAAAATAGTTAGAAAATTATTTAATTGGTGACATGTCGTTCGAACGTCTTGAACAAACTCAAAACAGTCTTGCTGTGATAACTGTCCCATTGACAAGTTGTGCCTTTTAGTTAACGGGAAACTTTATAAGTCTATCAGCTTACAAAAAAGTTGGACTGAATTTGTTTTTTAGACTTCTTTTACAGATATGACGATTTATCCCTGATAAGTTCTTAACTGATGTTCAATGTCAGAATTGAAGTTTTACCATGTGAAAGAACTCATTAAATATCACTTACCAGAACCTTATGGTATGCAGAAATGAAATGACTCCTCAACTCTTAATTGTCAGATTATAGAGGATCTTACCTATACTTTTATCGTCATTTTCACTCACACTTGTGATTGATTCCTGCATCGACATATAGGACTTGCTCATCCTCTATTAAATCTGAAATCTATAAACTCTTATATACTAGTCTATTAGATCACTTGAAGCATGTCAGGAGGGATTCCTATGTTTTCAATGCCTGCAGGTTGCCTTGGGAAATAAATTTCATTTTTCACAAGGAGGGATATGCCTTAATTTTGCAGGAATCACCTCCATCACAGTCCATACAGCCGGAAATCTCAGCAATCTCAAACAAGACGAAGAATGTTTATTTGGAATATCGTGTTGATATTTTGGCACATGTATTTTTTCGTGATCTATGCTGTAAGTGCACATTTAATTTTGAAGCCTCGTTCGTCGTCTGACTTCTGTTGTGTATTTCGAGCAACAGTAGTGGAAATCCATCGACATCATGGCTTCTACAAAATTCTCAGAATAACTGAATCACTGAAGTTGAATGATTCTCAGGAAACAGGAATTAGATAATGACGTCAACCAGTACCGTCGGTAAGTCTGAACTCACCGCAGAATTTGTGAACCCCATCATTAGCGCAACCATCTCTGTTTTTGAAATGATGCTGGGTTGTACGCCAAAACGAACCGGATTAAGTCTGAAACAGGACCTCATTCCTCAGCACGAGTTGAGTGCCGTCATTGGAATTTCTGGAAAAGCAGCCGGGACGCTTGTATTAAGCCTCTCCAAGAGCGTCGGCATTGGCGTTCTGGATCGTCTGGTTGGTATCTCTACAAATGAAATCAACGACGAAGTCTGTGATGCAGTCTGTGAATTGGCAAACATGATTGCAGGATCAGCGAAGGCACAACTGGAACACCTGGAAGCCTCCATCAGTATTCCAAACATTATTACTGGCAAGGGACACACGGTTCATTATCCATCTAATGTCTCTCCCATATGTATTGCTTTTGACTCAGAAATCGGAACCTTTTCTATTGAAGCAGGGTTTTCTGATCGCTAAACGACCTGTTTAACAAAACGTTATTTTGAACGACCAATCGAATTTAAAATAGATAAAGGTTAATTCCATGAAAGTTTTACTTGTAGACGATTCCGGCACAATGAGGACAATCCAGAAACGATGCTTATCGAAACTGGGGATTGAAAATGTAACAGAAGCTGAAGACGGCGTTCAGGCATTAGAACTGTTTGTTGCCTCGAGTTTTGACATCGTGTTAAGTGACTGGAATATGCCAAACATGGATGGCCTTCAACTTCTGAAAGAAATCCGTCAGCGTAACAAAGATATTCCCGTCATTATGATCACGACAGAAGCAGAGCGTGCCAGGGTCGTTACAGCGATCCAGGCTGGTGTTTCTGACTATCTGGTCAAGCCATTTACTCCCGACAGCTTGAAAAGCAAACTGGAACGCTGGGTCACATCTAACGCTTGAAACAACACGGTAGATCAATGATGGCGGTTCTTCTGAAACTCCATCGGCATGCGACAACCATCGCCAGCTGATGCGCATCATAATTTACTATTGTGTCTCTCAATCTATAATACTCGGTCCAGAGGCCCCTGGAGACGCGGCAGTAATATGGGACACCGTCTGGTGAAAACAGAGTTTTTTAATTACAGCTATTCAAAAGATTGATTTACATTTCCTTAAAGGTCACAGAAAATGATTTCTCCTGAAAAAATCTGGTCTTCTGATCAATTACCTACTTTGCCTGCGGTCGCTGTAAAATTGCTGGATCTTTCCAAGAATCCCGATACAGATATCAAAGAAGTGATTGATACGATCAAAGCAGACCCGGCGATTACTGCAAAGATTTTGAAAGCGAGTAATTCTTCATTTTTTGGATTAAGATCGGAATGCAAAGGTATTGAACGGGCTGTTCCACTGCTGGGGACGATGGTCGTTACCTCGCTGGCATTGAGCTTTTCACTGTCTGAATCAGCAATCACTCAGGGTCCACTCAAATCTCGATTTGACGCATACTGGAAACAGTCCATCATCCAGTCAGCAGCGGCAGAGCTGTTAGCTGCAAAATCCGGAAATGATTTAAAATATGACAGTTTCCTGCTCGGGCTGCTGCAGGATATTGGCCACCTCGCCATGCTCAGATCTATCCCGACAGATTTATTATCTGTTCTGGAACAGGCTGAAACGGAACAACGGGAGTCTGTTGAAGTAGAATCAGCAGAACTGGGAATCAACCACGCTGAGGTGGGTGTCAAAATGATGGAACGCTGGCAATTGTCAGAACAGTTCCAGACTGCAATCCAACATCACCATGACTCTGTCGCACAGCTGAAAACTCTCGAATCACACCCCGACTTCAACCTGATCACCATCATCGCTACTTCTGCAGCAATTGGGGACTACTTCTGTTCCGTTAACAGTGGGCTGGCATTACAGAAACTTCAGGATTTAACATCTGAATTTTACAACATGCCACACGATGACCTGCATGGATTTCTGGAACAGGTACAGGTTCGCTTTGAGGAAGCCGCCCAGATTTTCGCGGTTAATATGGATGACATCGAATCCCCGTTTGAAATCATGGCCAAAGCAAACGAGCAACTGGTGCAGATGACCATGAAGGCACAGGTCGATACAACACAGGCGTTTGCCCGACAGGCCGTCATTGAAGAACAGAAAAACAAGCTGGAATCAGAAAATAAACAGCTCCAGAGTAAAGCCATTCATGACCCGCTGACCAAAACCTATAATCGCAGCTACTTCAATGAAAATTTTGAGAAGGAACTCTACTCCTGCTCTCGCGATGCACAACCGATTGGAATTATCTTTTCAGATATCGATCGCTTCAAAAATCTGAACGATACCTACGGACATCAGTTCGGTGACCTGGTCTTACAGCGTGTCGCCAAAGTCGCCAGCGAATCCACAAGACGCTCAGACGTTTTCTGTCGGTATGGTGGTGAAGAATTCGTGATCATGGTCAATAATCCTACTGAAAACGGGATTCGCGACCTGGCGGAACGACTCCGAAAGCTGATCGAAAACGAAGTCATCGAATTCGAAGGAGCCCGAGTCCCGGTCACGGCCAGCCTGGGAGCCGTCGTGGGAATCCCTCCTAGAGACTTAACAGGATTTGCAGAACGACTGGTTGCTGAAGCAGATGAGGCGATGTATGAGTCCAAAGAAAACGGGCGAAACCAGGTACATGTTCGTTCAATTGTCAGCAAAAATGAGCAGGAACTGCACAAATTAATCAAACGCTGCCGCTTCAGTCGCTGGCTGGTGACAAAAGAAGTCTTCGATATTCCGACCATATCCAAAGCACTGCTTAAATGCTCAAAACAGCAGAAGCAGTCACGAATTGGGGAACTCGCCATTGCCGAAAAGATGCTCTCCGAGAATGACGTTTCCAAAATTCTGGAACTGCAGGAGCTCAAAGGTCTGCGATTCGGTGAAATCGCAATTCAGCAGAATTTCCTGACCCAGGAACAGACGGCTTACCTGCTGGCTTTACAGATCGAACCGCCAATCGTGCTCGGGAAAACTTTAATTTCGCTGGAATTGCTGGAAAGCACTCAGGCGGCTGAACTCATTAAGCAATATCTTGCAGAAATGAAACCCTGTTCAATCGCTGCGGATGCACATCGGAATCAGCTGGCAAATTCATAAATACTATTTGGATTCAAGTCGATCTGGATATTGTACACAATCTCCGATCATGCCATAATCCACAGATTTTACATGCCGCCAGTAAACAAGCAGAGTTCTTGTTTTCGCAGTTCAATACGAAAATGGATTTTCCAGATTTAACCCACTTACAATAATCCCCAAACTACGGAGGGCGATTGAGATGAACTTAATCGCTGATACGTCTACGCAACTGGATGCAACACACTTAGTATCCACCACGGAACAACCACACGCAGATCAGCACGCTCACGCTGAGCCACCTGCCTTCTATAGTGTCATTCCGTTTGCCTTGCTTTTACTGTGTATTGCTTTTCTGCCCCTGATTCACAAAACCGAAGAGTGGTGGGAACATAACAAAAACCGCCTGCTGGTCGCGGTCAGTCTGGGCCTGGTTACCCTGCTCTATTACACATTCATTTATGGGCATGGGGTAATCGATCACGGAACGCACGAGCTGTCTGCTCCCGGATTACCGGCTGCCATCGTCGTTCTGAAAAATGCGATCTTAGTAGAATACATTCCTTTCATCGCCCTGCTCTTCAGTCTGTATGTGATCAGTGGTGGTATTGCTTTTAATGGAAATCTGGTCGGCCGCCCCAGGCTGAATACTGCCATCATCGCCATCGGTGCCGCAATCTCCAGTTTCATTGGAACAACCGGCGCAGCCATGCTACTGATTCGCCCCCTGTTGAAAGCAAATGCAAAACGTGACTACGTGGCTCATACGGTCATCTTTTTCATTTTTGTCGTCTGCAATACCGGTGGATGTCTGCTGCCAATCGGCGACCCGCCACTTTTCCTGGGGTTCTTGCGGGGTGTTCCTTTTACCTGGACACTCAATCTATGGCCAATGTGGCTGGCGATGAACCTCTGCCTGCTGGCGATTTATTTCATCTATGACACGGTACGTTATAAAAAGGAAAACCGGGAAAAGGTCGAAGCACCACCCGAATCCATTGAGCCTTTCGCACTCAGAGGTGGTCTTAACTTTCTCTGGTTGCTCCTGGTGATCTTCTGTGTCGCACTGTTTGATCCATCCAAACCGGTTCCTTACACAAACGGCTGGCATGCGCCGCACTTTTTCAGGGAAGTCTGCATGTTCGGACTCGCTGGAATCTCACTGCTGGTCACACCTAAAAGTGTCCGGCAACAGAACTCTTTCAATTACGATGCCATTCTGGAAGTCGCAGCATTGTTTGTCGGGATCTTCATCTGTATGCAGGCACCGGTTCAAATCCTGAACGTTTATGGCGGTTCACTCGGTATTGATGCCCCCTGGGAGTTTTACTGGGCAACAGGCACACTCTCCAGCTTTTTAGATAATGCGCCGACGTATGTGGTCTTCTTTGAAACAGCGAAATCTGCTGGCACAACTGGACCAGCAATCGCTGGAGTGAGTGAAATCTCACTGATCGCCATCAGCCTCGGCTCAGTCTTCATGGGCGCCATGACTTATATTGGTAACGGTCCAAATTTCATGGTCAAGGCGATCGCGGAAAAGAATAACATTCGCATGCCCAGCTTTTTCGGATATATGGCTTACAGCTGTGTTGTGTTATTGCCTCTGTCGATCCTGTTAACGATCGTTTTCCTGTAAAACACAAATCACATTGAATTATAAACAAAACAGGCAGCCGGAGAAGAATTCTCCGGCTGCCTGTTTTCAATTTCCTGACTTGGGTCGCTGCAGGGTCATTTCTGCTACTTAGCTGCGGCTACTTTCTTCAAGACATATTTCCGCGCCACAGGCTGATTCACTTCGTAAATCTTATCTTCCAATGCCATCGCAACTGCTTCACTCTCTTCAATAACTTTTTCCTGGTCGGCCAGTTGCTTCTCCAGTCGGTCCAGTTGAGCGACCTGTTGAGCATTCTTTTCGCCTGCCTGGGCATCCAGTTGTCGTTTGATGCGGGCGAACTGCTGAAACGCGCGCCAGCTGTTACGTTTATTTTTTACAGGCCCATCATTGCGTTCTTTGTTCAACAGCGCTACTTTCATCGCCTGCTGGTATTGAGGCGTTTTCGGATTACTCTGTAATTCAATATGCTGTGCTAAAGTCGTATTCGAATACTGACCAGCTACTTCACCGTCGATTGACAGTTCATAGCGTCCCGCAGGCAGTCCGTGAATTGACAAAGCTTCCTGGCTCATGCGATGCCCCAGCTTCGTCAGCTCGGCTCCCAGTTTCGCTTCTTCGGGCACAACCCAGGGCAGACTGTCTGCCAGCCAGGTGAAGGAAACTCCTTCGTCATCATATACCAGATCCGTCAGTTTGCCTCCCCGTACAACGGCTGCTGGCTCGCCATTGGCCTTTTCACTGATCGTGATGCGGGAAACCCGACGTTGTACATTCATGTCAGAGAGCAATGCATAAGCCATGACCACCTGTCCAGGAGCATCAGGGTGAATGGCATCACGAATCAATGTAAATTTGGGATCTTTCTGACGTACGGTAATGGTAATGTTATTTAATGGGCCATACATGTCGACAAATCCAAAGCCGGATTCCGCTGCCACTTCACGCAACCAGGTTCCATAATAGGCAAGTACCGAATTGTATAATTCGACGGCACTGGGATCACGTTTTCGCGTACCCATTCTGGCTGCCCGGGCGTCGAACATCGTAGGGGTCATTAAAATGGGCTTGGCACCAATGGCTTCAATTTTTGTAATCAGTTCTTTCATGTCATGGTAATAGGTCTGAAAGATCTCTTCATTGAATGGCTGATACTGCCCATCATTCATCCCCAGCAGTATCGTGACATACTTGGGCTTGTAAGCGGCCACATCCCGATCAAAACGCGCCAGCGCATCCCAGGCCTTGGCTCCCCCCACACCCGCATTATGGAATTTCAATCGCATCCTGGGGTAACGAGTGTAAAAGAAATCTTCTACATATTGCGTATACAGACACTGGTGAGTAATGCTGTCACCCAGAAATACGATGGAATCTCCCGACTCCAGTTCCATTTTTGACAATGGCGCTTTGTGCGACTGCTGCTGTGCTTCCTGAGCCTGCAGCAGACCGGCTGTCATTAAGAATAGCCCCAGCGTAATGGTATAGATCAGCTTTGTTCTGACCATTGAAAATCTCATGTTGTTTCTCCTGCTTCAAATATTGGATGGAGACCTGCATGCGGAATCATGCAGGTCGTTTGACACAAAATAATTCTTCCAGCCCCTGGACCGGGTACAAGCCAATGTCCTGTGAACCGCTCCGTTTTGCAAGCGCCAATTCATTTTGACAGCTTAATTTGAGTCAATTCAGGAGCTGCCAATCAGCCATTGTTCATTCACTTTTGATAACTTTCATCCCTGGCGGATACAGTAGTGGAGTCGGGTCTGCCAGTGGCAGCCCCAGTCGATCTGCTGTTTTTTGATCGAGAAAAACGGCGGCTACCGGATCGGCAAATACCAGTCGCCACTGCGGATTGTTTAACAGTCCATTAATCTCGTTTCGCGAAAAGCGACTGTCCAGAATGATAGCGGGAAGTTGCCCGTCTTCATCTTCCAGGAGATATGCCCAACCAGACGTGTTATACGACATCTGCTGTTGAAACTGTTCATACAACTGAAAAGTCTCTTTGGAATTGACTTCCAGCCGACCGTCGAAAAACACTTTTCTCTCAGGCCCATTATGAAAAATATAAACGGCCGCCTGACCATTATTCGAAACAAAGGCACGATCCGGCATCCCCGGCTGTCCTGCGAATTTCGAAGCTCCATGGGCGTACCATGCTTCCTGCTCCCCCAGCCCCAGAACTTTCCCTTCGCCTCCCCACTGATGCCAGTAACCGGTAAACACACTGGTCATCAGAAACAGCAAGATGAGCGTACTGGTACTGTTTTTCAGAAACGATTCACCGAAAAATCGGAAAGATCTGCCAGCGCCAGCTCCGTTTGGCTCCGGCTCTGTTCGTGACACCGTCATTCGAAACCAGTCCGATAAATTATCGCATAAGATCATTCCCGATATCAGAGCAAAGATGGCCGTATTGCGCGAAGCCTTTAATGCCAGATGTGTAAAAGCAATGAACAACAGGATTCGAAACGGATTCACACGCCTGGACAGCAACAGAGGAATGAAACTGCAGAAGGTCAGTATCGCCAGTAGAACCTGTGAGAGTAGAAACAGGTTTCCCAGGCCATGCTGTCTGATGAAATCCAGCGGCTGTTGAAATTCACCGACTCTCACGGAATAAAATGCCTGATCGACTGAAAACTTTTCATAAAGCGTCAGGGGAAACAAGACACCCTGCTCAAAATAAGGGTTCAGAAAACAGGCAATTACCGTCAAGATACCCGCTCTGATCAATGTGACAGCAGACAGCGAATCGGTGGGCGCGTCGATGCCAAATCGTCCCTGGGCCCGGAGTCGAATCAGATAATCCATCACAAATATTCCACTGACTACCAGCCCCAGCACGAATAAGGCATGGCTGTTGACCCACAGAAACGTGATGATGGGGATCAGATAGATCAGCCTGGGATGCGAGGGCAGTCTACTGATGACATACATCCAGACAGCAAGATACAGCAGAGATAACATTTCAGGACGAACAACAGAACGACCGGAAAGACAAATCACCGGTAAGACCCAGCACAAAACTTTCCAGCAGGCAGGCAATGATCTGCCAGAAGCATACCAGGCGACACCAATTGTCAGTGCCAGGAAGAACGATTTGGTCAGTACCAGTAAATCCACGCCCCCCCAGCGATAAAGCCAGGTTACCAGGATTTGAAAACCCCAGTGCAGATCAATCCAGGGACGATCATAATCAATGAAAGTGAACCAGTCGAAATACGGAACGGTTCCTCGTTCAAGAATCAATTGTCCTGTCCGCAGATGCCACCAGATATCCATATTCCGCAACGGAAAGCAGGCAACCAGAAAGGTCCAGATCAGCAACAGCGACAAAAAGAGTAGCTCTACAGGAAGTCGGCTCGCATGGGGAAACAGGGATGATTGCTGCCCCGGTTCCACAAGGGGTCCCGCCTCTGATGGATCTGCAGTAACTGTTTTGCTGGAAACCCGTTTCTCAGTCTTACTGAAAGACTTTTTTCTTTTACGGGACATATCATTATCGCCTTTGCGGACCTCATCAGGAAGAGACAGACATTCTGAGTTGATATTGTAACGTGGATACAGTCTCTAAAAAATAAACTTCGTCCTCTCAAAGACGAGATTCTCGACAGAGCGCTTCCTGACGAATCATCGCAGACAATGAGTATTTGAAAACACTTTGAGACCGTAAGAGTTTGGCTAAATTGGGACTTGGTTCTGCTGCGAACCTGGGGACCAGTCAAACTGGTACGCTTTTCCCAGTTGCAGACGTGTGAGATAGATGATCTGATGGGTATGACCGACGAAATGGGGAACCGTATGAGAAATGGCTCCCAGGACGGTCACCGTAAAACCCTGAATTTCTCGTGTTTCCAGTAAGGTTTCAGGTGAGAGCGATTGAATAGCGGCGCTTGCCTGCGCGACGGTCTGAGTTATCATTCCAGTTAACTCATCCACAGTCAGTCTGACTTCTGAGCTGAATTCCAGCTCACGCTGCCGCTCATCTGTCAAATCAGGAATCCCATTGACGGCCCACTGATTCAAGTTGCCACAAAGATGCAAGATCAGGTTCCCGATGCTGTTAAGCTCCGGTTCAGGCCGCCACCAGATTTGATTACGATCCAACTGGTTCAGACAGTGCTCTATTTTATGAACAGACTGTTCCAGTAAATGGATTGATTCCAGAATATACTCGCGGGTAATCTGATCCGCAGCAGATGGCATCTCCTGGTGATCTCCCTGCACTGTGAAGCTTTCCATCAACCTGTCGTACGTTAAGTTAACCGTGGGCCTAATGAATTTGCCAGGTGGTTAATAATACCAGCAACGGCTCCCAGATATTTATTTCCTTTAGAACGTTCGATTTCACAGGAACTGGCAGACGGTTGTAAGGCGCGACTCTTTGCAATCGAACACATCTTATCAAACACGTCATCACGCAGGTCGAATAATCGAGCCGTGATAAAGATGTTCGACGGATTGAAAATATTGATCGCCGCGGCTACACCAATCGCCAGGAATTCAATTGTGTGATCTAACTCGGGAGTAATATCCAGTTCACCCTGCTTGACCAGCTCTGCGATCGCTTCAAATTCAAGTTCTTTCCCGAGCCGATTCGAAACGTAGTGGGTCAGTGCCAAATCAGTGGCAACGGTTTCCAGGCATCCCAGATTTCCACAACCACACATGCGTCCCCCTTCAGGTTCCACTGTGATATGTGCAATTTCACCAGCCAGGCCATGTTGGCCATCCAGTAACTGACCACCAGTGAAGACTCCCATCCCAAATCCTGATGTGACATCCAGGTTAATAAAATCTTCTACGGACTGACCTGCTCCATACGTCTTCTCTGATAAACACAAAGAAGTCGATTTCTGTACGAGCACACATTCCAGATCTGTACGGCTGGCAATGTCGACTGCGGGAGCTTGACCATCGACAATGTGCAGGTTCGATGCCAGGAAAATGCGACCATCGTTACTGTTCACCAGACCGGGCACGGTAATCCCGACACCCAGCGCAGGAATCTCTTCCTTCTCAACCAGGTTCAAAATCTTACCGGAAATAATTTCAATCAGCTCTGAATAGGACTGCGGTGTTTTGAAGCGATCCAGTTTATCTTCATGCAAATGTCCATCCAGACCAGACGCCACGATCGAGCAGTAGTCCCATTCCAGAACAACCCCGATTACCTGTGCACTGAATCGGGGAAGCTGTAATAATTTTCCCGGACGCCCTACAGAAAACTCGGCCGTCTCCCGTTCTTCAAGCAGCCCGGCTTCCAGCAGAGCACTGACGGCTTTAGATACCGTGGGAGCACTGATTCCTGAGCACCGCATGACATCAGCACGTGTTAATGTTCCCTGGCTCTGGATTACTTCCAGAACCTTACGAACGTTCATTTTTCGTAGTAAGCTCGGTCGGTGTGGGGATTGCATAGTCACTCTACGTATTTAGAAAGAAATGAAGTTAACAACGACAGGTTGCCAGATAAATTCAACAAATCACTTGAACATCATTAAAAAGCGAGAACAGGCCCTCATCAGACTGGCGCAACTTGGCGAGCGAAAGCTGCAGAAAAGTGAAACGTCCTGTCGCTGTAACTTAATATAATACGGATTCTTCACATAATTACAAATGCCCCGCAAAACAATGGTATTCATTTTTTCATCTTGGCCCATTTCGGGCACCGGTCTCAAATATGAAACCGCCTGGTCCATTTCATTCAAATCAGGGCGTAAAAAGACCCGATTGACCAAACAGAAGTCAACTCGGGCCTGCTTGAGTTGGCATCTACCAGGTTTGATCAACCGGGTTACTTATTTCATTGGAAATTGTCAGAAAGCTTATTATTTCAGGTTAAAATCTACCGTGAACTCCGTGTCCCCGCTGTCTTCTGAAGCAAGTATAAACTACAGCTGGAGTGAATGTGTGGAGGTAACTCCCTGCATATTGGACAAGCAGATCGATTTAATTTCATGCCGTTCCGATTATTCCGAATAGTGTTAATTTTAACACGTACTCTTCCGGATAAAACTCAGTATTACAAACGGATTTTAGAGAAAGGATCAACGGACAATCATGATTACTTTTATACGAATTCAGCAGAACATAAGTGGGGTCAGATTTCGAAAAAGCGATCTCTCAAATCAAAAGATCCACCCGGAAAGTAATTTTCAGGCAGCACTGAGGTACTTCTGATCTGTAAAAAAAAGTCTCACAACAGAATTCTGTCACAAGACTTTGTGAGGTGGATGGAGTAGGAAGTAAAATAGCTTTTATCAGTCACCAGTAGCAGTCGATTCGTTATAAACATGTAAATCACGGGTTGGATAGGGAATATTAAAGCCTCGCTCATCAAAGCCCAGCTTAATCCGTTCGGTCAGATCCCAGCGTGTCGTCCAGTAATCGGCATTGTTAACCCAGGGCCGCACGACAAAGTTCACGCTGCTGTCACCCAGTTCATTGACTGCGATAACGGGAGCAGGATCAGAAAGTACTCTCTCATCTCCCTGCACAACTTCTTCCAGAAATGATTTAACGGCCCTCAGATCGTCGTCATATCCACAGCCAATCACCAGATCGATTCTTCGGGTTGGCTTTTTAGAAAAATTCCTGATCGTTCCTCCCGAGATCTGACCATTGGGAACAACGATGGCAATGTTGTCGCCGGTTCGCAGATGGGTGGAGAAGATCTGAATTTCTTCCACAATACCCGACGTTCCTCCTGCTTCAATATAATCCCCCACACGAAATGGTTTGAATAAGATCAGCATCACTCCCGAAGCAAAATTACCCAGCGTCCCCTGGAAGGCCATGCCAATCGCAAAACCAGCTGCCGCTAATACTGCAGCCAGGGAGTTCGTATTGATTCCGAGTTTTGAAATAGCAGCCAGAATCACAACCACCATCAGTACAGTATAGATGATGTTTGACAGAAAACGGGCCAGTGTATCATCGACCTTCGCCTGTTTCATCAACCGGTTACAGAATCGACTGAGAATGTTGGTAATCCATTTACCCACCAGAAATATCAGCAGGGCCATTACAATATTAATGCCTAAATGGGTTCCTTCCCTTGCCAGATATTCTTTCACTGTATCCCAGATTCCACCCACTGCCTGCAGTGGATCTGCTGTCTTTACAGGTTTTTCTTCTGCGAAAATAATCGACCACATAGACTGGTCCCCTCTGTTAGAAATGAATCAAGATCTGCAAATAGAAACCTGCGCACGCTGGCTCTCTTCCAAAATCAGACAGAACACCGTTTCCGACACGCATGATTCTATGTAGTTTCCTGGTAGAGTCCAACTTTGAATTTCATTATTTTGCAAACCGGATTCAGACTGACAAGTCAACTCCGACATACTACAATCAGCCATCATACACCAGCGTAGCCGGTTTTGATTTCGAATTGATTTTTCGCAGGAAGCAACCTGGAATGTTTATCTCTCTCCGCTCCATTTTCATCGTCAGTTCACTGGCTCTCCTGATGTTCGCACCTGCATCAGACTCGCTCTCAGCCGCCGATAAGGCTCCGGCAGTAAAAGACACGACCAAAGTCCTGGTCACGGTTAACGGTCATCCGGTCACCCAGGCCGATCTGGATTTCGCTACACTCACCCGCAGAATGGCCGGTGATCAGAAACCGAATCCTGCTCAGCTTCTGGAAAGTCTGATCAATCAGCGACTGATCCAGGACTTTCTGGTTGATAAAAAGATCAAGGTCCCCGTTGAACTGCTTGATCAAAGCGTTTCCCGTATTCGATCAATCATCAGGAAAACAGACGGGGATCCGGATCAGACTTTGTCTCAAATGGGATTTCCCCCGGAAAAACTGCGTGCCGCCATCGAACTGCCTCTTGCATGGAGCATCTATGCCAGCACCCAGATCACACCAGAAAAAATTCAGAACTACTTCGCAGAGCATCGTGAAGAATTGGACGGCACCCGTATCGAAGCCAGGCATATTTTATTGAAACCGGAAGACCCCTCGAATCAGGAATCCATCGACAAAGCCAAAGCACAACTGGCAGACATCCGCAAACAGATTCTTGATGGTAAACTCACGTTTGCAGAAGCAGCCGCACAACACTCCACTGCTCCCAGCAAACAGGACGGAGGCAAACTCGTACCCTCCGCCTATCGTGGCAAAATGCCCCTCGTCTTAACGCAGAAGATCTTTCCACTCGAAGAAGGTGCCATCAGCGAACCGTTTCAAACCCCGTTTGGAATTCACATCGCCCAACTCAACAAGAAACACCCCGGCCAGTTCAGTCTGGAAGATGTCCGCGGCGAAATTTATCGCAGCCTCTCGCGCTCCCTCTGGGACAAAACAATTCAGTCATTACGCAGCTCTGCCAAAATCGACTGGAAAATCGATCGCCCCAGTTGATCCCCCATTTCCTTACACCCTGCCAGGAATCGTCCCATGTCAGAGCAGAGCCTGTTCCAAACGGTTATCATTGAAGGCACTCAGCCCGGTCCGCATCTACTGATTTTTGGAGGCATCCACGGCGATGAATATGAGCCGATGGCCGCAGTCCGCAAACTGATCACAAGCATCGACCCTGCAAAACTGTCCGGCAAGGTGACCCTCGTTCCCGTCGTGAATGAACCCGCTTACGAACGAACCAGCCGCACAGGTCCGGACGATCTGGACCTGGCCCGCACCTTTCCCGGATCGCCGCAAGGCAGCATTACCGAACAGATCGCCAGCCAGGCCACGCAACTCATTCAGTCAACCGACTACCTGATCGACCTGCATACCGGAGGCGTGATCTCCAACCTGGCCCCCTTCTCCGGTTATACGCTGCACTCCGATCCTGAAATCCTGGACCTGCAGCGCAGGATGGCACTCGCACTCAATCTGCCCGTCGTCTGGGGAACCTCGGCGCATTTGAATGGTCGCTCGCTCTCCGCAGCCCGTGATCTCGGGGTCCCCGCCATCTACGCTGAATGGAGTGGTGGCAGCGGTTGCAATCAGGATGCCGTCACCGGCTACACGTCCGGCTGTCTCTCTGTAATGGCCGAACTGCAGATGCTCGAGATTTCCATCGAACGGAAATCACCACTCTACCACATTGAAGACGACCGCAGCGAAAGCGGACATCTGCAACTGCACAACAACGCGCCGGTTTCGGGCTTCTTTGAACCGAATGTCAAACTGATGGATCTGGTTCAGACCGGCGATCCCCTCGGAACCATCACCTCGGTCACCGGCGATCAGATCTCGACGGTCTCTGCGAACCAGGCGGGGGTGATCCTCGGGCTCCGCACATTACCCTATGTCGAACAGAACGATTGGCTGGCAGTCATTCTGGAAACAGAACATCATTAATCCCAGTCATCGAAACCACGCAACACAGTCCCAGTCAAGCAAATTAAAGGATCAGATCATGAATCAGCGACCTGTTGCCATCATCACCGGCGCCGCAGGAGGTATTGGCGGGGAAACCGCGGTTCGCTTCGCTGAACAGGGTTACGACTGTGTACTGCTGGCACTCCCCGGAGATGACCTGCAGCCTGTCACCAACCGCATCGAGCAGACCGGGGCACAGCTCCTGACCTGCCTCGGCGATCTTTCCGATCTGAAATACGCGCAATCCACCGTTGAACAGTGTATTTCAAACTTCGGGCGGATTGATGCCCTCGTCAATAATGCAGCCTGGCGCGAAATTACGACCATGCGGAAAATTGAACTGGCCAGTTGGGAAAAAACACTGCGCGTCTGCCTGACGGCGCCCGCCTTTCTCTCCCGCTGGTGCGCCGAACATATGGAAAAGCAAAAGCGGGGAGTCATTATCAACGTCTCCAGTATTCAGTCACAAATGGCCGCCGGCATCAGTCCCGGTTATGTCGCTGCGAAAGGCGGCCTGGACTCACTCACCTATGAACTCGCCACCCTATACGGACCCTCCGGCATTCGAGTCCTCTGCGTCAATCCCGGCGCCATCGACACGGCCATGGGAAAGTATGACACCACTCAAAAACAGGAATCAGGTACAGACCCAGTGCGACAAAGCTCGGAAGACATGATTCCTCTCCGGCGCTGGGCACAACCTGAGGAAATCGCGCGTGTTATCGTCATGCTGGCCAGCGATGACGCCAGCTATCTCACAGGCACGACCATCACCGTCGACGGCGGCTGGAAACAGCAATGCAGCCCCTACTCGATCAAGCACCAGCAACTCCCCTCAGAGTTTCCCGCAGACTAAATGACTCTGTCTCATGCGTGTTTCAAACCATTGATCGCCAGTCGAACCGCCCCCAGACTCGCGTCATCCACACATTCAATCGACACCGGTTCCCGTTTCAGTTCCCGTAATCGCTCCAGTAAAGAAACGCGAAAATCCCGCTGATGCAGCAGGATGCCCCCCGTCAGCGCCAGCGCATAACCATCATCGGAAAAAGACAACTGGACCACAACCGACTGCACCAGCTCTGCCAGATCAGTGACAGCCCGCTGCAGAATCGCCCGCGCCTCCGCATCCCCCTGTTCCGCCGCTTCAAACACCAGTCGTGACAAGCTCGCAATTTCGCTTCGCTCTCTTTCAGCCTGATACAGATAACCAATCAATTCCCGCGGATCATTCAGTGTAAGCGTTTCAAGAATCGCAGCCTGCAGACCGGTTTCGGGACCGCGTCCATCAACGGCTCGCGCTATCCCCTGCATCGCAGCCAGCGCGATCTGATATCCGCTTCCTTCATCACCCAGCAGATAACCCCAGCCTCCCGCACGTGCAAATTCTCCTGATTCATTTTTCCCGAACGCCAGTGAACCGGTTCCGGCAATCAGCGCCACACCCGTCCCGTCAGGCGTCCCGGCTGCCAGTACGGTCTCCGCGTCTGTCACCACATTCGTCAGTTCTGCAACGCTGCTTTCCTCAGCCCAGCGTTTCCACGCCTGCTGCTCGGAACTTCGGCCCGCTCCCGACATCCCCAGACAGATCGCAGCGACGCGATGCACTTCGAGCCCTGCCGAATCAAACGCGCTTTGAATTGCCAGCTGGACCTCTCGTGTCGCCACATCCCAGCCACAGGAATTAAAATTCGAAGCCCCTGCCATTCCACGGCCGACAACATGCAGGTCCGCTGCATTCGATACCACCGCCAGCGCAGCCCGGGTGGTGGAGCCGCCGCCATCGATTCCCAATACCAGCTGTTTTGAATGCAGATTCATATTACGGTCGCTCTTCCAGAACCCGTCGCAGGTGCCCTTCTGCCTGAGTCAGCAGTTCATCAGCCGCTTCAGGAGAAACTTTCCGTTTGACATGTACGATGGCGGTTTTCAATTTCCCGTCACATTGATGAAGTACCGTCGCAGCTTCTTCACGGGCAAGATCGGTAAACGCCATCAGAATCCGAATCGAACGGTCCACCAGTTTCTGATTTGTCGCCCGCAAATCTACCATCAGATTGCCATACGTTTTTCCCACGCGAACCATTGCCCCGGTCGTCAGCATGTTTAATACCATTTTCGTAGCGGTCCCCGCTTTCAGACGTGTTGAACCGGTCACGACTTCCGGCCCCACCACCGGACAGATCGTCAATGCCGCCACTTCGCATAACTGATTCTCCTGATTGCACGTCAATGCAATCGTCTGCGCCCCCTGATCGCGCGCGTACTTCAAGCCCGCAATCACGTAAGGCGTCCGCCCACTGGTCGCGATTCCCACCAATACGTCATCTTTCCGGAAATCCAGCTGCTGCAAATCGGAGACGGCTGATTCGGTATGATCCTCTGCCCCTTCAATCGCATTAGTGAGCGCTGCTTCTCCCCCCGCAATCAACCCAACCACCAGTTCAGGCGGACTGTTAAACGTGGGAGGACATTCGCTGGCATCCAGTACACCCAGTCGCCCCGAGGTTCCCGCTCCCATATAGATCAACCGACCTCCCTGCAGAAATGCTTCCGAAATCAGATCAATGGCAGCGGCAATCGTCGCCGCTTCTTTTTCCACTGCCCCTGCGATCTTCGCATCTTCTGCATTCATCAACTGGACAATTTCCAGACTGTTCATTGAATCAATCTGGTCTGATGCAGGATTACGCTGCTCGGTCGTCAAATGCTCTAACATGTTTTTTGTCGGAATCTGCCTGGAGGGAACGGAAATAATCCAGATGCGTTCAATACATTGAAATCATCTCGGACTGTCAAAAACAAAATCGGCCAGTTACTATGATAACCGGGTTCTCGAATCCTGAAAGGATAGAACCCCTGTTTCTGAATCAGTATCACTCGCTTCTGATCAGGTCCGTGTCTGTCTCACATTTCACCAGTCTCCCACAACCCGATTGACTTTCCATGAATGCAGGTCTCGTCGCAGTGAATATCGCCATCGGAACAACAGATATGATCATCCTGGTCCTGTATCTGCTGGGCGTAGTCCTGTTCGGTTCCTGGATCGGTGGTCGGCAGAAAGACCTGTCCGATTACCTGCTCGGCGGGAAAACGCTCCCCTGGTGGGCCATCCTGGGCTCGATCGTCGCCACCGAAACCAGTACCGTCACCTTCCTCAGTGTGCCGGGCATTGCGTTTGCACCGGGTGGCAACCTGCAGTTTCTGCAACTCCCCCTCGGCTATATTGTGGGCCGCTTCCTCGTCATTATGTTTCTACTCCCCCTCTACTTTCGAGGTGAAATCTACTCGGCTTACGAAGTCTTCAAAAAGCGATTTGGAGGCACAACGGAACGGGTTTCCTCTCTGACCTTTATCATCATGCGGACACTCGCCGACGGTCTCAGACTTTATCTGACTGCACTCGTCCTCGAAAAAGTAGTGGGCATCCCACTCCCCCTCTGTGTGGTCGTCATCGGGATCGGCACCATTATCTACACCTGCCTGGGAGGCATGAAGTCGGTTGTCTGGAACGACTGCCTGCAGTTCGTCATTTATATCGCCGGCGCGGTGTTTGCTTTTGCTGTGATCATCAATGATCTGCCCGAAGGCTGGAGCAGTTATCAGCAGTTCGCAGCTGCTAACCACAAATTCACCATGTTTGACTTCGACTGGAACTTCGCGAAGAGCTACACCTTCTGGGCCGGGCTGGTGGGCGGTATGTTCCTCTCCATGGCAACGCACGGAGCCGACCAGCTTATGATTCAACGTTACCTCGGTGCAAAAAACCAGAAAGACGCCGCCAGGGCACTGGGCTTCAGCGGTTTTCTCGTCTTTGCACAATTCGCGCTGTTCCTGCTGCTGGGCGTTGCACTCGCCGCGTTCTACGCGACGTTTCCCCCCGTGACTCCTTTTGAGAAACCGGACGAAGTCTTCGCCTCTTTCATTATCGACCACTTGCCCGTCGGTGTAAAAGGGCTCACCCTGGCCGCCGTCTTCGCTGCTGCCATGTCGACGCTCTCCAGTTCACTCAGCTCCACCACCAGCGCCCTCGTCAATGATTTTTATCTGCCGCTCACTTCAACCCACAAGCAGCAGTCCGAACTGGTCAGTCTCAGCCGCATTTTCACCGCCCTGTTTGGCTGTGCCCAGATCGCAGTCGGCATCGCCAGTCAGTCCATTTCCAGTAGCGTGGTCGGCAGTGTTCTCGCGATTGCCGGTATTTCCACCGGGCTGATTCTGGGTATCTTCTTCCTGGCAACCTTCAGCAGACAGGCCTCACAGGCATCCGCCCTGCTGGGCTTTGTCATCGGTCTCACGGTCGTTTTATACGTAGCCTTCGCCATGAAACAGGAAGTCGCCTGGCCATGGTACACTTTAATCGGCGCGACAACCGTCTTTGCCGTCGGCATCCTAGGCAGCTATTTTCTGCCGCAGGCACAGACTCTGATCGAAGAGTGACTTCACACGTTACTGCCCGCGCCACAAAATCTGATCTGAAATCTCCAGCCGCTCCTGTGCTATTGCAATCTCACTTTTGAAGCGACGCGCATCGACGGGATACCCCTTCGTCGGCTTCAGGTCTGCCACATGCTCACACCAGTACTGATTGAACTGTTCCATCATCACTTCCCGCGTGTACTTGCAGACCATCGAAGACACGGCTACCGGAAAATGTTCCTCCGCTCTCGTCTGAAAACGGACTTCCGTATTGCCAATCTTATACACGCTCTTCTGAGTTGATTCTTCGACGCGAAAGATCATCTCGCCGTCCAGAATTTCATCCAGGAATTCATCATAACGATTCCGCCCGCCATGCTTATCTCCAATAATCAGCGTCGATTCTGAACACTCCCGGTCCCAGACCCGCGTCAGCAGACTCATACACAGTCGCGTCAGCATCACCCCTTTACTGCCATATTCCCGACACAAAGAATTGAACCGTTCAGGTAATACAATTTCCGAGCAGATCCCCCGCAGTTCAATACCCGCTGAATCCAGCGCCTGCTGCAGACTCTGCCGAGACTCTTCAACCGCCTCCACATCGACGACCGAAGGTAGTTCAAAGCGACGTTCCCCACTCCAGGGTTCTCTTTGAATCTCATCCAGATGCGCGGGAGTCGCGATCAGTAACCGCCATAATTCTCCCAGTGAAGCCAGACGTTCTGACTGACTCTGCAGTTGCAGAAACGGTAGTGTCGAACGTTCCAGCGGTCCCAACCCTGCTGTTGCGGAGTGGACCTGCTTGGAGTCGGCTACATGCAGATGTCTGGAATTCTTGCGAGGCTTCTTTTGCGAAACGACCGACTCCAGTGCCGACCAGAAATCAAACTGACGCGGATCATCGGGAACTTTCCATAAGCTGGCAGTGATGACCAGTGGACCCAGGTTGGGGCCGTAGCCAGCTTCGTCCATGCCGATAATCAAACCCATATCTCAACCACAGTCTGCTCAAGGAAAGTCTTACAGAACTCACGTCTCCACTGAAAAACATCTTCGAGCCATGATAGGCCTTTCATCTCGGCAACGAAATGTTGATCAGCCGGCAAATACGAAATCGTCTTCGATTGCCGAACACCAGTCGTCTATTCAAAACGGATCAGACCAAATGTATCGGGTCGTGGTTCGACCGTCAGTGGATGATTCCAGCCCTGTAGACCCATCGCAGGCAGAATCCGCACCACCGAAAGTCCCCAAGTGCTGCGTTTCAAACGCGTTGAAGGCGCCAGCTCGGACAGAGGAATCGCAATCTCTGTTCGCCAGGCCTGTTGATCCTTTTCCCGGGCCACATACCAGCGGGGGTTCCAACTGCGATCAATCCAGCAGCGATCACTGGTCCAGCCCCGATGATCGATTTCCATCTGGTAGAACGTGGTATAATCCCGGTCGATATCAAATGCCAGCGACAGTCGATCCTGCAGCTTCAGATCGGCATCATACCCGCGCCCGGTATCAGGCGCCGCCGGATAATCGAGCCCCGCTTTGATCGGAATACTGGCCGCGATGTAAAGATTTTCATTGTCATAAGACAACAGCACAAACGCGCGGTCCACTGGATCGACGCCTGCGTTAGCTTTGTTCTCCATCCCGGCGGCTGGCTTTTCTGAGAGCGTCAGCTCATTCGCATCCTGCCAGCATTCATCTGACAGCAAACCATCTAATACAGGTCGCGTCTTGGTAAAGCGACACAGATACACGGGTCGTGGAGGCGTATCCGCCGGATGCAGTAACCAGTTCTCCGCTTTGGCAATGTTCCTCCACGATTCATTCGCTTCCGGCTTGTGGAAATTATGAAAGATGTCATCGGCTTTACCATGCGAACCGATCAGCCGATACAACGAGGCCAGTGGAATCTGTACTTCGGGTGTTTCAAAAAACGCCGGTGCATACTTCTGGAACCAGCGAACCGCGGACAGCGCCTGCTTCTTCCAGTTCTCCGCAGTCTGCGTACTCCAGTTCTCGGGAGCCCCGGTATTGATCTGGCCCACCTGTCTCACTGTCTCCAGTGATGGCGAAGGTAACTGCTCAGAAAACTGAAATGCGTTCCGTACCGGACTTCCTGCCTGCGCGGGATTACTCGTTGATCGCGTCCGTTCCACAGGCACACCACGATTGCGCTGCCACGCGATCTCTTCACTCGACCAGAGCTGAAACAGCCACAGCATCCCCCGCACCGCTTCCGGCTCGCGCGGGAACTGTTCCACCAGTTCCTGGTAGGTCGCTTCTGCTTTTTCCAGGTCATAGCTGGCCACATACTGCTGCGCCAGTTGTTCCAGCTGCAACGCCGCCTGGCGACGCGAGAGCCCCTGCGTAATCGTTTTCAAATGTGACATCAATTGTGCAGAAAACAGCGGGTCATCAATCAGCTTCGCTGCCATCGCTCTGATATTCCGCTGACGCTCGGCAAGCTGGCGGTTGCGTTCTTCATCGTCCGCATTGATTTCATTCAGCATCCGGCGGGCATCCGAACCTGGCGCCAGACCGATGCCGGCAAACAGGCTACCCCCAGTCACCGTCGCCTGCTCTCCCTGATCAACGTCAACCAGACGATACACGCTGCGGGCGGCTTCAGAACTCAGCTCTTTTCCGAGAATCTGTTTCCCGGTAGCCGACACTGTCGAAGCCGTCGTTCCCAGTCGAGGCAGATATTCGTCCGCGTCCACAGACACATTCCCCGAACCCCCTTCCGGCAGCCGCAGATACACTTTCCTGACCTTCCACGGCCCCAGGCCCGCCTGTTCGCGATGCTCGATATAACGCGTGGGATCGGCGGCATACCGCACGGCCTGCAGCATCGCATCTTTCATCAACGTCGAAGCCGCATCCTTTCCGACCGGCTGATCCAGAATCAGAACTTCCGGACGCCACGTCCGCAGTTGTGCCACAAAGCGACTCAACGTGACCGACGCCAGCCGCCCTTCTGTATGACGATTCCATTCCTCAATCAGACGATCTGCGTTCTGTTCCAGTTCCGGAATCTGAACCGGAAAGCGCCAGTCCATGCTTCCCACACCGCCCCCCACACTGGTAACGGCTTCATTCAGACGTAAATCCAGATCGGCATGCTTCTGTCCTTCCGAACCCAGATCGCGACGAATCGGCAACACCACCAGACTGCGATACCCCTGGTCACCAGCGTACTTACTCAACAGATCAAACGAAACCTGCTGCGGCTGGGCATGAACGCACATGAAAGCCACCCGACGCGGAGCTGCATGATTCGATCGCCATGTCCGTCCGCCATCATCGGTCGAAAGAATTGTTCCCAGTGCACCGACGGCGTACCCGTTCTGATCGTCGACAAAATCAATCGACGCCAGTGGTGCACTCTGGCCGGTCCACTGCTGTCGCCATGATCGCCCGCGATCATCCGAATGCCAGATCACTGAACCCGGATCACCGGCAACCCAGATCCGCTCGCCGCGCACTTCGACCGTTTTGAAATCCGTAAAATCTTTCAGTTGATCGGGCAGCGCCGTTTCCGGCATTTCCCATACGATCCCCCGGTTCTCTGTTTTTCTCAACAGCGCCCCGTCGCCCACCATCCAGCCAGCTCCGGTCATAGGCACCTGGACATCCTGCAGACCGCGTAATCCCTGTGGTGGAAATCGGGGAGGCAGAACGGTTCCGCCACCAACGAGTGTCATTCGTCCCTGGGAACCGGCAACAAGCCCTGTATTAACATCAAAAAACGCGGCACTGCGAAAGCCGGCAGATTCGTATCCGGTCACATCCTGCCAGGTCTGTCCGCCATCTGTGGTTTTAAAAACACCAGTCGCATGTTGCACCGAACTGTCGCCGATCACCACGCCTTCATCCATCCCGAAAAAACGCACGTAATGCAGTCGAGGCAGGCGTTGCTGTACCAGTTCCTGCCACGTCTGGCCTCCATCTTTTGTGAACAGTAACACGCCCTGATTCAGATGCCCGTGCGCCGCAGTGCCTCCACCCGCGATCCAGCCAATCTGATTCGTCAGAAAACAGATGCTCTTCAATGGACAATCCACAGGACTGGCCACGAACTGCCAGGTGCGGCCCCCATCCTCGGTTTTGCGAATCACCCCCCGATCCCCCACGGCCCAGCCGGTATTTTTACCCAGAAACTGGACGGCATGCAGATTCGCATCGTCCAGCAGAGGCGAACCTGCAGACGGGCTGCGTGTGTCAGCAGACAGAGACGACTGATTCAGCAAGAAACCGGACAGGAAGAGCAAACCCCACAGCAGACAGTGCACGGGGAGTTTTTCATTCTTTCGGGTTTGAAACAGCATCGGACATCCTTGTTCGAATAAAAACACGTCACAGAGCAGCGGGCCGAAGCTCCAGACCGGGGCAGTTCCACTGCCGGGCCTCCATTGCTCTTGAAATCAGGGCTGTACAGTTTACAAAAAATGCAGATTTTAAGGGAGGGGAAGTTTAAACGCATTGCAGGAGCATTTTCCTGAAATCCCGGTCATTTCATCCCCAGATTGCCATCCACTTCCCTTGATGGCCCTCCCCGGATTGTTATACTGGGAAATCCTCTTCATTGAGACCATTTTCAGTCATCCGTACAGGTAATCTGATTACAGTCACAAATGAGCCCAAGTGGCGGAATTGGCAGACGCGCTAGCTTGAGGGGCTAGTGGGGGTAATCCCCGTGGAGGTTCGAGTCCTCTCTTGGGCACTTAATATCAAAGGACTTAGAGCATTCAGCTCTGAGTCCTTTTTTTTGTGCCTCGCGTTCCCATTTCCTCTTGTTCCCCTCTCCCCTCTTTTTTTCATCCTCAGACTGTTTTTCCTGCTGAAAAAATTCGACTTGACTCCGCCGCGCCGCGAAACATGATAAGCGCTCTAATGAGTCGCGCGCGTGGTCCAGTATTTCTTCACTTGCAGAAACTGAATCAGTGTCGAAGTCAGCACTATCAAAGCCTCTCGTTTCCGTATGATTTTAGTGAAAGCCTGCTCAAACATGTCGTGCGGATCGACACACATCGGCACGGCATCGTCCTTCGACGCTCCAGTGTCGCCCCCGTGTCGGTACACATCAACCAGTATCGCCACCCGATTCTGTACATCTCCCCTTGACGCCCCCGCGCCCCTGCAGAAAATCGGTAACATCGAATTGACCTGCGACTGAACTTCATTATGAGATTACATGCTCTCATTAGAAACATCAAAGATCCACCTCGCTCTGCTCACTTAAACCACGGGTGCCATCTGTCGGCTCGTCCGACAATGCCTGAAAACCAGACCTCTCACCCGACGCACATTATAGGAAAAGTGAACGCAACCCGAGAGATGAAAAGTGCGCACTGAATTGAAACAGGATTATTTTATGATCCAATACTTCTGAATGCTTTATTTCTCACTTTTGTTGTCAGGGCTCTTCTGCTGATTAAACCAGTCCTGGCGTTCCTTCCCAGAGGCGACTCCATCGCGATTTTTATCGATCGCTATAAAATTTGCTTCCACCTTCTGCTGGTTCCATGCCCAGCCATTCTTTTCCCACTTTACTTTTTCCAGGGCAATGAATTTGGCTTTCGTCCAGTCTGTTCCAGTTCCTGGCTTGGCACCTCCAGTCCTTTGCCAGACGCGCACATAATCGACGAACATCGTTGTGGGAAAACCTTCCGCAGTCGTTTTTTCTGGCACGGGAAGACGAGCTCCGCCTTTGTAAACCACAAACGGATAACGCAGCCCCAGTGACAGTGTGACATGCATGGGCAGATGCCAGTACAGGTTGGGTTTCCGCGCGACTTCCGTTCCGTCGATGTACCAGACAATCCAGTCCTGCGAATTTTCTACGGCGTAAATGTGAAAATCATCACGGGGATCCCAGGGAGAATCAAAATGATTACTGCACAGCCCAGGACGGTTATGAGGCCGAACCCATTCTCGTCGGCCCTCTTTCATCAGCGTCGTGTGCAGATTGCAGTCAATTCGCGTGACGGGAAAATGTTTTTTTGTCTTGAAATCAAATTCACATTGCTGCAGTTCAACAACGTCAATTTCTGAATAGGCAACCGTTTCACCATCCCTGGCCTTAAATCGATTTTGAGGGCCGATACTGTAAAGCCAGAATGAAGGACAGGCACCGGGGTACCGTGAACAGCCCTTGATCCGAGCTTCAAAATATCCATAAGTCAAGGTTTTGTCATTTCTTGCCATCCCGGAAGTATAGTACAACTCCTGATTGCCCCGCCGATGGTTTTTCTGCTCCATCCGAATCTGTAAAACCCCTGCCTGCTGTTTGACATTCTCAGGCTCCCAGCTCCAGGGACCATAGTCCGGAGTATCGATATTCCACTTACTGCGATCAATGTCAGCCTCATCGAATTCATCAGACTGTGCATCAAGGAATTTCCAGTCCCCAGCCTTCTCTTGCACTCCCTTGCGAAAAGGGACAGGATCCGCTGCATGAACCGATATCTCGGGGAAAAACCCCGTCAGGACAACCAGGCCCATTAAAAGATAAATCACACTTACAGACTTGCAGGAATGATGAACCAAATTTCCTCCTTAGACGTAATGAATTGACAGTGAATCGGACCAGAACTCTGTCCCTCGCTTTAATAACTGATCTGCACCTTGGGCAATGCCGCTTTTAAGGTCGAGATCTGCTCTTTCGTTACCCCTTTACAGTCGATAAAGGAAATGCTGTTGAGATTCGGAAGTTTTGCAAGCTCGGTCATTAATGGATCCGGTATGATAACGGAATCAAAAATGAGTTCCTTGAGCTCACGATTGCTTCGCAGCAGCGAAAAGCTCAGAGGCTCCAGCTTACACTCTACGAAGTCCAGCCGCTCAAGCTGATGTATTTGAGAAAGGCACGCCAAAGCGAATTCATCAATGGCACATGTATCAACATAAAAAAGCTCGAGAGTGGGGAGGTGAGTCAACATTTCGAAATGTCTGCTTTCGAATTGGTCGCCGATAAAAGAGACCAGCTTAGGTTTCGCTTCCGACTCCCAGTCTCCGCCAAGCCGGATGATTTCTCGTCGAATCAGGTCTTCAGTAACGGTCAGTTTCCCATAATGAGGCCGCGCATCAGCTGCGTAAGCACAACTGGCAATCGCCATGGCAGCAATCAATGAGATCTGGCGCAGCATTGTTCGCTCCTTTTAAAGCTTGCCCGGTTCGATTACCTGGCCCCGTAAATTTGTCATCGTGGCGGAACCTTGATCTGCTGAATCTGGTTAATGCTGCCGTTCGGACTCTCGTAGACGATCGTGTATTGTTCATACTGGGGATCGTCAATCGTTACGAGCAGACGGTCTCGCTCCTCTGTTTTTTCGTCCGGCAGTCCGAGTCGGACAGTGACATGAATCTGGTCCTGTAATACATTCGTTCGATAACGATTGACGTGCAGAGAATCTCCGGTTGTTTTCGAAATCTCTTTGATGGGAATCAACAGCTTACTGTCTTCCCACCTGGGTGCTCCAAATGAAACATCCACCCGCTTCTGCAGTTCCCGCCACGACAGGTCGGTGCGATTTACCATCTGATATTGACGGTCCGTACAACCGTAAACGAGCAGACAAACAGCAACCGATATTCCCAGTCGGAGAATTCCCAACTCTCGAATGAATCGAATCGATACCGCCATACAAACGACTCTCCCACTGCAAAGGCCTACTCTGTATGGTGGGTTATCATAGCCGGCTCTCTGCAGATGAGCCAGACTTTTTACAGGTCGAGTCTTTCCTGTCAGTCTGTACTCAGTTCATTCATCAGCTGAATTCTATGAAAACACCTGTGCGCAGGCGTCTTCACCGGGTAGCATGATATCTATTGTTCTATCTTCTGAGGCGCTCTTCAGGAAAGTGATATCATGCGCAGGCGATACGGGATTCTATTCTTCGCGTTGGTGGCAATGTTCTGCTTTGCCGTTGTCGATTCGACGGAAGCAAAGCAGCCTAACTTTGTCTTCATCATTGCCGACGATTGTACGTTTCGCGATCTCGGCTGTTATGGCGGCCAGGCACATACACCAAACATCGATCGACTGGCAACCGAAGGCATGCGGTTCACCCGCTGCTTTCAGGCGGCTCCCATGTGCTCTCCCACCCGGCACAACATTTATACCGGCCAGTATCCGGTGAAAACCGGAGCCTACCCCAATCACACGCAGGCCAATCGCGGAACCAAAAGCATCGTGCACTACCTGAAACCGCTCGGCTATCGGGTGGCGCTCACGGGGAAAAGCCACATCGGCCCGAAAGCCGTCTTCCCGTTTGAGAAACCGGAAGGTCAAGGACTGGTGCAAGCAGCCGACAATTTTTTCAGAGAGTGTCAGGGACGCGATGACCCGTTCTGCATCTTCTTCTGCTCGCGGGAACCACACACGCCCTGGGATCAGGGAGATCCGTCCCGCTACGATGCCAGCCAGTTGAAGCTCCCCCCCTACTTTGTCGATACGCCGGAAACACGCGAGGCCATGACCCGCTACCTGGCGGAAATCACCGTGTTTGATGAGGAAGTCGGCGGCATCCTCGCTCAACTCGATCGGCACGGGTTCCGCGATAACACACTGGTCATTGTCGTCAGCGAACAGGGGAGCAGCATGCCATTCGCCAAGTGGACCTGTTACGATTCCGGCCTGCAGTCCGCCTTGATCGCCCGCTGGCCCGGCAAAATTCAGCCCGGCACGGTCAACAACGCGATGATTGAATACGTCGACCTGGTCCCCACCTACGTGGAAGCCGCGGGAGGCACACCCGCTCCGGTGCTTGATGGAAAAAGCCTGCTGCCCGTCTTCGCCGGTAAACAGGAGCATAAAGACCATGTGTTCGGCGAGATGACCACGCGCGGCATCATCAACGGCTCTCCCACATTCGGCATTCGCTCGGTCCGTTCGAAAGACTTCAAGTACATCTGGAACTTCACACCCGAAATCGAATTTCGTAATGTCGCCATGAATTCACCCGAGTTCAAAAGCTGGGAAGCGAAAGCCGCCGCCGGCGATGCCGACGCAGCCGATAAAGTCCGCCGCTTTAGAAAACGCCCCGCGATTGAACTCTACGACATCCACAAAGATCCGTTCGAGTGGCATAATCTGGCCGGCAAACCGGAGTACGCGGCGGTGCAGGCTGAACTGAAAGCAGAGCTCGATGCCTGGATGAAACACTGCGGCGACAAAGGCCAGCAGACCGAACTCGAAGCCGACCAGCACACTAAAGGTGGCGGAAAGAAAAAGAAACGGAAGCAGAAATGAAGCAACTCGTTTTCAGTCTATTATTGATCATCACAGCAGGCATCTTTGCCAGCGATGCCGTCGCGCAGCAGGCGACGACCGAAACGCGCAAGCCGAACATCATCCTCATCATGGCCGATGATGTCAGCTGGGAATGTTTCGGCAGTTACGGTGCCGATGATTACAAAACGCCGCACATCGACCGACTGGCGCAGCAGGGCATCCGCTTCACCAACTGTTATTCCACGCCCCTCTGCACGCCGTCCCGCGTCAAGCTGATGACGGGCAAGTACAACTTTCGCAACTACTCGCATTTCGGCTACCTGAATCCGCAAGAAAAGACCTTCGGTCAGCTGCTGCAGGCGGCGGGTTATAAGACCGCGATTGCCGGTAAGTGGCAGTTGAATGGGCTCTATCACGGTGCAGAGGGACACGACGACAATACGCGACCGTTCAAAGCGGGCTTTGATGAATACTGTCTCTGGCAGGTGACGACAGGCACGAAGATCAAAGACGGGGGCGGCGAGCGTTTCTGGAGTCCGCCGCTGGAGCAGAACGGCAAGTTCCTCACGATCGAAGACAATGCAGGGAAATACGGGCCGGACATCATGTCAGACTTCCTGTGTGACTTCATCAGAAAAAACAAAGATCAGCCCTTCTTCGTCTATTACCCGACGACGCTGGTCCACAATCCATTTGTGCACACTCCCGATACGATTGGTGACGCACCACGGACACAGGCCGCCAACAAACAGCCGAAAGGCAAGCAGGCCCGCAATGCCAACTTTGTAGCCATGGTCAATTACCTGGATCAGATCGTCGGCAAGCTGGTCCAACAGGTCGAAGAGGTCGGCCAGCTGGAGAATACGCTGATCCTGTTCACCGCCGACAATGGCACGAACGTGCAAATCACCTCTCAATGGAACGGCCAGACAATTCACGGCGGCAAAGGTTCGACTACCGACATGGGCACCCATGTGCCTCTGGTTGCCTACTGGAAAGGGCACACGCCCCACGGAGTGGTGCTGAATGATCTGATCGACTTCACCGATTTCTATCCGACGTTCGCCGCGATGGCAGGAGTCTCACTGGGGAAAGCAGATCCCATCGACGGCCGCAGTTTTCTGCCACAACTCAACGGCAAAGCGGGTCAGCCCCGGGAGTGGGTGCTGAATCACTACCAGCCTTACTGGGGACGATTTCAGGGGGATCAGTACGTGCGGAACGCCGGTTTCAAACTGTACCGCGACGGCCGGTTTTTTCATGTGCCCGTTGATCTGACCGAGAGCCAGAACCTCACAAAAGGGAGCGCCGGCACCGAGGGAGAACAGACCCGCGCGATGCTGCAGCAGACGCTCTCATTGATCCCCCCCGCACCGCCGGTCAAAGGAGGCCCCAAAGCAGCAGAGCGGCCCAACTACCCCGACTGGCGGAATATTGTGAATCCCAATGATTGATGATTCAAAATGGAATCGGAGAAAACGCATGGCTGTTCGCTGCATGACCGTATCATTTTTACTCCTGATCTATTTAGCAAACGGTCAGAGACTGGCTGCCACTGATCGTCCCCCTTACCCGGGGTATTTTTTACCTGGAGACGCGTTTTTTAACACCGTGATAACAGAAGAGGTGTTGAAGAAGCTGGATAAGGATCCGGATTATGCATTCGAAGATAACCGGGATGGATTTAATCTCTACAATTCCGGCTATCAACGGCTTTCACTGGGAAAGCAGAATAGAAATCTGGCAAAACAGATCAAAACTGCTTATTACGATATCAGACAAATACGACCGTTACTTCTTCATGTTCTGGGTGAATCGCCAAACTCGGTGAACGATAACCCTAGAGACAAGAAAACAGAATTGATGGAGATCAACGGTTTGAGCCTGTTCTTTTATAATGAAGACTATGATTGGAAGAAAAAGCATATCGGTCTCAAGTATAACGAGAACTGGTATCAGGAGCTTCAGAAGTTTGGTTACCCGAATGGAGCGTATGGTGCTTATGCCAATACGCCTGAGGCGATTATTGAATCCTGGCGTTTCAGTACGGTCATTCCTCCCCTGTCTGTGCAACTGCCTGCAGTGACAATCAAAAAGCATGAGGCCGTTACAGAGCCAATGATTCCCAAAGGACGATTGAAGGCACTAATGCTGTCGGATGACGATTTTAATAAATTCTATAAAATTGAAGAACATTTGAATTTGATTGAAATCACGAATGAGAAATCGATCAATTATTACTCGGGCGAGGGTGAGTGGCATGAGATCGGTGAACGAGACTTTGGTAATTGAAACATAATCTAAAATTGAAATATTGAACAGGCATCTCTATTCCTCAAATAAAGCTCTGGAATCTCCTATGTCCCTGCATCGAATACACCGTCGCGATTTCCTCTACCAGAGTCTGCTCACCGGGGCCTGTGCGCTGGGAGCGGCGCGAGTGACAGCGGAAGAACAACCGTTGCCGGTGTTGGGACAAGGCGCGTTTCAATACCGCCCCGTTGCGGGCTGGGGTATCCTCGATGAAAAAACGCCCGTCAAAAACTGCAGCGCGATGGTCGTCGATGCACAGGGGCGGATTTATCTGCTCACCGATCACTGTGCGAATAACGTTATCATTTATGACAAAGACGGAAAACTGCTGAAGAAATGGGGCACACAGTTTCCCGGCGCGCATGGTCTGGAGATCGTGAAAGAAGACGATCGCGAAGTGCTCTTCATCACCGATCTCAACCTGCACCGCGTCTTCAAAACCACACTGGACGGCGAGATTCTGATGGAGCTGACGTATCCCAAATCGACGGGCAAATATGCCAGCGAAAAAGAGTATCGCCCCGCCTGGACGCTGCATCTGCCCAACGGCGATTTCTTCGTGCTCGACGGCTACGGCAAAGATTACATCATGCGTTACAATCGTGACGGCAAGCTGCTGCATTACTTCGGCGGACCGGAAGGGGGCATCGCACACTGGGGCCCACACGGCGGTGTGATCGATACTCGTGGACCAGGCGAACCTGAACTGGTCATCGCGATGAGCGATCAGCAGACGATCAAACGACTCACACTGGAAGGCAAACTGATTGAAGAAATCGCCCTGCCCGGTTCGAATCCGCGGATGATTCAGATTGTCGGCGAACACATGTTCGTCCCCCACCTGGCGGACAACTGGCCCAAAGACCGCGACAGTCGTGGCTATATTTCCGTGCTGGATCGCGATTACAAAATTATCTCCAACATCGGCGGTACCCCGCCTCAGTACATTGACGGAATATTACAACCCATGCAGCAGCAGGGCAGCTTTTTCCGACATCCGCACGATCTGGTCGTCGCAGCCGACGGCGCGATTTATGTTCCCCAGTTCGCGTCCGGCAATACGTATCCGGTCAAGCTGGTCCCCGAGACGACTACATAAAACAACTGTTTCATAATCCGATCAGTCAGGAATCCATCACCGGCTGAACTCAATCGAAAGCGCACCATGAAATACTTCACGAACCTCTGCCTCACTGTTCTGTTCTGCTGCCTGCTACCGATGACTCCGTCAGCAGCAGCGGAAGAAAAGAGCCCGCCACGTCAACTTCTGATCGGCTACGGGGAAGGTGTCATGCGGCTGGACGAACAGAATCACATCGTCTGGCATTATCATCCTGCGGACATCGAAACGGTCTACGATGCCTGGCAGCTGCCAAACGGGAACGTGCTGTTCTGTCATCGCTATGGCGTGCGGGAAGTGACCCCCGATCAGAAAACGGTCTGGGATTATAAAATCCCGCGGGAACCAGGTAAGCAGGAAATCAACTCCTGCCAGCCACTGCCCGACGGAAAAGTGCTGATTCTGGATTGCGGCAATCAGAAGTTGCTGGAGGTCGACCGCGATCAGAGTGTGACGCACAGCATCGATCTGCCCGACGGCGGCAAGAACGTTCACAACCGCTACATGCAGGCCCGTAAGACGCCTCAAGGGACGTATCTGATTTCGTATCGCGACAACAAGTTGATCCTCGAATTAAATGCGGACGGAAAAGAGGTCTGGCGGTATAAATTAAACGACAACGATCGCGCCTTTACCGCGATTCGGCTGCCCAACGGTCGCACGCTGATCCCCTGTATTACCTCGTATCGCATCATCGAAGTCGACCCAGAAGGAAAGATCACCTGGGAGCTGGACAAGCAGGACGACCTTGGTTTCGAACTGTTATATCCGGTCGGCGTGCAGGTGCGCCACAACGGCAATCTGGTGGTGATCAACTCCGACTATCACCACCGCAAAGGGATGGACAACGACGTGCAGGCATTTGAAATCACCCGCGACAAACGGGTGCTCTGGACACTGAAGAAAACAGACCTGGAAACAGACGGTAAAGTTCCCGTCGTCGAACGCGTCACGAAAATGCCCTCACATCATCTGCTCAGCATTCAGGTGCCAGGTGAACCGGCGGGGCTGAAGTAGATGTTAAAAACAGGGACAACGGACAATTTGATCAAGCCCCTTTGCTCCCCTGTCATAAATATGTTTCTACCGAGTCAAGTTCAGCCTGGTTCGTATCATTATCATAAACGACATTCCGAGCCAGCGGGAACTGATGCGAACGGCTTTCCAGAAAATGCATGAAGTAACCGGCGGTATTCGGGAAGACGACCAGGTCACCGATCCCCACGCCATGCGGAAACTGTAACTTCCGCAGGCTCAACAACTCCGACTCGGTACAGTAAGCGCCGACGAGATAACCAGAAATACCTTCCGGCGTACGCGGGAGCGGGGAATCTTCTGTAGCCGGGATCAATAAGGGGTCGACGAGAAAATCATCACTGCTCGTGCGACACTGCGTGCGATTCATCGACAGTCCGATCAGCCAGTCGCCGGTCGGCAGCTGTTTTCGAAATTCGACGCGCGCCGCCGTGAAGCCACAGCCATCTAAGAGACTGCGGCCCGGTTCACATCGCAGTTGAATCTGCCGCTTTCGCAGCGAATCCGCAATCGTGCCTGCTTCGCATTCTGATGTGAGTACACCTTCCAACCAGTTCGCTTGAACCGGACTTTGATAATAGGGATAACAGTTCGGCTTACCGATCAGCGTGCCTTCCACGAGTGTCAGTCCCAGGCCGTGATTTCGATACGTAAGCGGACGGTGTTCTCCCAGCAGCGCCCGCCGATGCGTCTGCCAGAAGGTCTCCCATTCTGTTTCCGATTCAAGATAACTCATTGGAAATCCGCCGCCGATATCCAGGAACCGGACAGGGAAATCCCGGGACCGTAACTCATCGATCAGTGGCAGCAGCTGTTGAATGGCTGAGACACGCTGTGCCTGGCAGTAACCATCCAGATGAAAATGCACACCGATCAGATTCAGATACTGTAAACAATGCGGGGAAGCATCCGGCAGATCCTCAATGAGTGGTAATATTTCATCCAGATCAAACCCGAAGCGGGACGGCAGCCTGGCTCCCTGATGTTGAAAGCCGCTGACTCGCACCGCGATATCCGCCCTCTGGTTTAATTGTTCTGCCAGAATTACTGTCTGCATCAGTTCATCGAGATGATCGACGGCGATCGTCACTCCGGCTTCGATACACAACCGCAGCAGCGCCTCCGATTTCACAGCAGCAGTGCAGATGATTTTTTCTGGCGGGACCTGATATGCGAGTACCTGCTGCAACTCCTGGATGCTGGCTGTATCAACGCCATATCCCTGGTTTTTTGCCGTCTCGACAAACGCCAGACACTTGTTTGCTTTGCGGGCGAAATAGACATCAAAGTCAAGACCCTGGGCTTCCGCTACGTCGTACAGAGCCTTCGCATTTCGCTCAAACGGTTGCGTATTGAGCACATTGAGAGGGGATCCATGTTCCTGCGCCAGCTCAGGTAGAATAGTAGTCTGGCAGAGCTCCGCGATCCAGGGCTCCAGTTTCGCCGTCAGCGGCAGCATCCCCTGGCAGTAACTGCGCTCACTCCTGCCAGTCTGCGCTGTTGAAAAAGATGCTGAAGTAGCTGGTTCTACCGTTTTCATCTCGCCTCCCTTTTCGCAATCTGCTCACAGACGCTGCGCGCCCATTGGTCCGGGCAGGAATGAAGTTCACGGCTGAGAGTGTCATTGCCCAGAACACAGCCTTCTGTGGAACGTCCGATGATGGCGAGTCCCTCTGTTGTCTGTTCCTCCAGCTGGATCGGACGGGCTGCGCCATCAACGGCGATTCCCCCCGCGCCCAGCATCCGCCTGATCCAGCCTGAAGAAAGCAGTTGTTCCAATAGTGAATTTTCCGCAAACTGATCACAGGCAGGAATGACCGCGTTAATCAGCCGATCCACTCTGATCTGATTTTCGCTGGATTGCAGCAGCAGTCTATTCCGATCTGTAACGAGATCAGCGTGCAGATAATTTAAATTGACAATTCCCACTTCGATCAGAGCGATCAATCGTCCTGTATTTTCAGCGGGAGGACCAAAGGACAGTCGCTCCATCACCTGTGCATGTCTCTGAAAGTCGATCCAACTGGTCAGAGCCAGCCCGCCATAGCTGATTCTGCGCACCAGGGCCGAGTACAGCTGCCGAAATGTTTCCCCCAGTGCCCAGGCTTCGTCCGGCGTCTGCTGGCCAGTTGCAATTCGGTAAGACTGCTGCAGGCATTGAAATGTTTCAGCAGGAGAGAAAGTTCTGTTGCTCCAGTCCTGAAACCAGTGATGCAGTCCGACCATCGGCGTCTGAGTTCCAATCTGATGGTCGGGTACCAGCGTGAGCAGCGCTTCTTCTGCTGTTTTCAAAATGACAGGCCAGATTGAAGTCAGAAAGTCGAGTCCTGCTGCGGGCTGTTTGAGTTTCAACATACGGAGACGCCCCTGTTCCCAGATCTGCTCCAGTTTCGGGTTGCTTTGGAAATAGCGGTGATCCGGCTTGGCCAGCATCGGGTGTCCCGTCCGGGAAAAAGGTACGATGGACTGCACCTCATCCCCGGACGGAAGGTAGCTCCACTGCCGGTCTTCACAACGAAATTTTCCGCCGCGTCCTTCTGTTAATGCGAAGCAGGCGTCAAGAAATGTTAATGCAAAGCCGCGTATTCCAACCGTTGATTGCGGGTGAATGCGCTCCGGTGACAGCATCTGCTCCACGGGGAACACCTTTTCAATCATCTGTTCCGAGGGTAAACATGAGTTCGATGCTGCCCGCCAGCCTTCATGCCCGGTCGTCAGCAGAACTTCGTCAAATACAGATTCGCGGTCTTTTGCTTCGAGTAACCAGCGTCCCCCTGTTTCCTGAATGCCAGTCACTTTCTCCGAAACCAGGGTTACGGACACAAAGTCAGGGAACAGCTGCAGCGTTTTCTGAAATGCAGTCGAGAGATATTCGCCCACGATCGCTCGGGGTGCAAAGCCTCGTGGATGAGCATGTTGGGGATATTTATCTCCCAGCCATTCCACGAGTGTAGGAAATGACTGCGGATCACGCCTGCGTACGGTCTCCGGCCAGACATTGATGAACTCGGAAGCAAAATTCATGCGTAAATGGTGCGGCTGTCGCGGATGATAGACGAACCCTGCACCGGGAAATGGAGCCGGCTCATAAATCGTGATGTGTACTTCCGACTGCTGACGGGATCGGGCCAGTTCGTAAGCCAGCCGTTCCAGACAGTACATCCCTTTCGGTCCACAGCCCACCACAGCGATCTTGAAGGGAGCGAATGCAGCAGGTCGGATTTTTTTAAGTGTACGTTGACCCGTTTGTAGTGCCGTCATCATATCGTTGCATGTTCCTTCACATATTCACGCAAATGAGGAGTAAAACGAGAACCCCGCTGGCCAGCAACCCTGCCCACCTGGCCGGGTTGCTCAATTCGTGCCTGCAGTTTTTCAATGGAACAGCCCAGTTCGCTCTCGACCCATTGATCCGAATAAATGGTATCGAGATAACGGGTGCCGGAATCGTGCAGAATGGCGGCACACACTTTGGTTCTCAATTCGGGAATCATCGCGCGAATCGCCTCCAGCACACCACCCGCCGATCCCCCTGTAAGAATCGCCTCATATTTGACCATGCGTCGGCAACCCACCACACAGTCCAGATCGTTAACACGTTTCACATCATCAAATTTCTGCCCTGCCGCTAAAACGGAAACGTGACCTGCTCCCAGGCCGGGGATCCGCCTGCGACCTGCCAGACCACCAAACAGCACACTTCCTTCCGCGTCAACGGCAATTACCTTTGTACGGCGTCCCCGTTTTTGCAGATAGTCCCGGCAGCCTCGCGCCGTACCCGTGCTGCTGGTCGCCACAAACAGGTAATCGATTTCACCATTCAGTGCTTCATCAATTTCCTGCACCGTTCCCTGCTCGTGAGAGAGCGGGTTTTTGATATTCGCATACTGGTTAGGCCAGAATGAATGAGGGATCTCGTTCAATAATTCCATCACCCGTGCCAGCCGTGCTTTGAGGAAGGCGCCTTGCAGAGGACGCGTGACCCGTTCAATTCTTGCACCATATGCCTGCATGATGGCAACGTTCTGCTCCTGGGCAAACGGGTCCACGACACATATCAGAGGCAGACCATAGTAGCAGCAGACCTGCGCCAATCCGATACCCATGTTACCCGAGGTCGATTCTATGATCGTGGTATTTCTGTCAATCGTTCCGGCGCGGAGCGCCTCTTCAATCATGGCGCGGGCGGGACGGTCTTTGGCACTCCCCCCCGGATTGAAAGCTTCCATTTTGGCGTAAAGCTGAACGTCGGCTGTTCCCAGGTAGCGGCAGAGATGTATCAAAGGCGTGGAACCAATCGTTTCCAGAACCCCCTCTCGTGGAACTTTGATGTCACTGTCATTGTTATTTATATCAATCATCGTTTTCTCCGATATGACTGTTCATGAATACCCTTTAAGCAAGGGCACCCTGCACAAAAGCGAATTGCGTGCCAACCGGGTAAGAGAGCATTTTCACCGGATTCTGCGGGTTATTCGGATTGGAATTGGTAAACAATGAAAGAGGCTGAATGCTGAACAACCAGACTGGTCGCCTGACTTTCAGTTTTTCCCCTGGAAGGCATCTACAGTGTGTACGTATTGCCGCCTGCCCTCTTTAAGATCCTGAAATGCCTTGGAAACATTTCATCTCACGACATACTTTCCTCGTGCCTTGGTCACCACCGCTCATTCTGCTCCTCTCTAAATGGATACCTATGGAAAACTCTCCGGACACATTAACAAGTATTGATATGTGGTTCCTTTTCGATATAATGAAGCTTTCCCACCCATAGGCAATGATTGCCATAACCTCGCAACAATCCCACCACACTCACCAGGGAAAGGAGCAGGAATGTCTCAGCGAACGGCAGAATTTTGTGATGGCGTTTCACGTCGGTCCGTAATCAAAGCAGGTCTGACCGGTTTAATGGGCGTTTCCCTCCCCGATATTCTGCGTCTGCAGGCACAGGCCGCGGAAACAGGACATGCAAAGCAGGACACGGCGATCATCTTTCTGGAACTGGCGGGGGGACCGGCGCAGCACGAGACCTACGACCCCAAACCCAATGCGCCCTCTGAATACCGCGGTCCGCTCAATCCAATCAAAACCGCTGTCCCGGGCGTGCAGTTCAGCGAGTTCATGAAAGAGCAGGCGCGGGTCTTTGATAAACTGGCGGTCATTCGTTCGATTCATCACGATTCCGGCAGTCATGGCACGAGCAGTCATCTGACGCAAACCGGTTATTACCTGCGCGATCGTCAGAACAGAGAAAACGAAATGCCGAGCATCGGCTGTGTTACCTCCAAAGTGCGCGGCAGCAATGTTGAAGGGATTCCCGCGTTTGTCTCTTTGCCACGCGATATGCGTTACGGTCGTGCCGCCTGGCTGGGCAAGGGGTATAACCCGTTCATCACCACACGCGATGCCGATGCTGAAAACTTCGAGGTTCCCAACCTGACATTGTTAAGCGGTCTGACTTCCAGGCGTCTGCAGAACCGCAAATCGCTTTTGAAAAGCTTCGATGCCACTTGTGAAATCATCGACAATAACGGCGTCGGCGATGCGATGGATCAGTTCACACGCGAAGCCTTTGAGATGGTCGCCGGCGATGCCGCTCGCAATGCCTTCGATATTTCACAGGAAGATGCTGCCACACGAGACCGTTATGGCAGAAATCCATTCGGCCAGAACATCCTGCTGGCCCGCCGACTGGTGGAACACGGGGTGACCGTCGCATCGGTGCGGGTGACCGGCCCCAGTTGGGACGATCATCGTGACCTGGTCAAACGGATGCGGGAAAAAGGGGTGCCCTATGATCGTGCGTTTGCGGCCCTCGTGGAAGATCTGCACGCGCGCGGTCTCGATAAAAAAGTCATGGTAGTCGCAATGGGCGAATTCGGGCGGACCCCGAAATTCAACAAAACAGCCGGCCGCGATCACTGGGGACGCGTGATGAGCGTCGCTCTGGCAGGGGGCGGCATCAAAACCGGCCAGGTGATCGGTTCATCCGACGACCAGGGAGGCGCACCCGTCGATGCGCCTTACCGTCCCGAAAATGTGCTGGCGATGCTCTACCGCCACCTGGGCATTGATCCGTCGACCACATTTCTGGATCACAGCGGCCGCCCCCGGTATATCCTGGAACGCCGGGAACTGATCAGCGAACTGATCTGAGTTGGTGTGTCCGACATTTTGTCTGTAATCGCCTGACAGAGAAAATTGGGACTATCTTTTACCACACGCCGGGGGATAATACCTTCTACACTCTCTGGGTCTTCATCTACGATCCCAGATTGAGTCGTCGACTGTCTGTTTCTGAATCCTGCCCGCGGAATCAGAAACGTGGGAATCCCTGATTGAAAATGTGTTTTATGTGGTTGCATGCTTCCTGTTTACTCGACTTCAATATTCCCGTGGACACTCCCTTTCTGCTCATGCTGCGGCCCCGCAGTGGAGATCAGCAGTGGGTGGCTCGTGAACAGTATGTCCTGAACCCCAGTGTCTCTGCCATCGAATTCACCGATCCGTTCGGGAACCTCTGTCAGCGACTGGTGGCACCTGCCGGCTCTTTTCTGGTTCAGACATCGTTTGATATTCAAGTCGCCGACTCTTCTGATGCGGCTCCCGGCGCCTTCTTTGTTCCCGTCGAACAGTTGCCTGAAGAGACTCTCCCCTTCCTGCTGCCCAGTCGCTACTGCGAATCGGACCGCTTTACACAAATGGCTTCTTCGCTTGTGGAAGGTATCTCTCCCGGCTACGACCAGTGCAACAAAATTGTCGAATATATTCGCACGAATATCAAATACGCACCCGGTGAAGGACAGGAAATTATCAGCGCCTGCGAAGTCAATGAACGATCACAGGCGGTCTGCCGCGATATGGCACATCTGGGAATTGCCTGCTGTCGTGCGTTGTCAATACCCGCCCGACTGGTAGTAGGATATCTGGAAACACTGCAGCCCATGGACCTGCATGCCTGGTTTGAAGCCTATGTAGGCGGACGCTGGTATACTTTCGATCCGACCCAGAACAATCTGAACGGGGGACGGGTGGCGATTGCCTACGGTCGTGATGCCGCAGACGTCGCGGTCTACACCCAGTTTGGAGATCCGGTTGACCTGCTTCGAATGGAAGTCAGTGTCGAACAGGTCTCCCCACCTCAGTATTGAAAATCATTTGACTCGACTACACTCCCTATCACGATTCTCTTTCTTTCCTGCACCTCAGAAAAACATCCGGTAAGTCCCTCCTGCCGGGTGACATACTGAGTTTTTCCCCTTCACACAACATTTCCACACCTGATCCACCTGACCAGTAATTCTGCGGAAAATTGAACGGAAATCCCTCCTGATTTTTATCGTTCTTTGCGGATTATGAAGGCTTGGTATCCGATGCAACCTGATTCAGATAACCAGCTCACAGATTCGATAGAAATTTCCGTCATTCAGAATAATTCAAAATATGATTGGGTATCAGTTACATTATTTTCACTCTTGCAGATATCGGACTGAATTCTGCATTCCTGTTTAAGAAGCGACTATGAATTTCAGCAGCAACCTGGCTCCCCCTCGACAACATGCGGGGAGTCCGTTTTCAATTTCAGAAAAAAAGAAGCCCTGGTCTCTGTGGCTTTCTGCGTTGACACTGCTCTGGTTAGTCGCTGTGGTGTATGGGATGTCTACGCTCTGGCAGTACCAGTCAACCCCTGGTCAAACTGCGTTGACCGCCTCCGACTGGCCCTCTGAGAGCGAGAGAACCTTTAATTCCATGCGGCCAACGCTGGTGATGTTTGCCCATCCCCGCTGTCCGTGTACCGCTGCCAGCCTGAGTGAACTGGCGAAGATCATGTCACTCGGCCCGGAACGGGTTGATGCCCGGATCCTGTTTTTCAAATCTTCCGCATTTCCCGAAGGTTGGGAAAAAACGAACCTCTGGAAAACTGCCTCCGCGATTCCCGGTGTCACGCTGATCAGCGACCTTGATGGTACGACCGCAAGTTTATTCCACGCGACGACCTCCGGTTACACACTGCTGTATGATACACAAGGCAAACTGTTATTTCATGGCGGCATCACCGGCTCCCGGGGACATGCCGGTGATAACGTCGGCAGATCTGCCATTGAATCAATTCTGCTGCAGGGATCAACAGGGCAAGACGAGACATTCACTTTTGGATGTCCATTGCTCGGAGAGCGAAACGATGATCGTCAGGGGGAAATGTAATGTCATTATCCATTCTGACAAAGCCCTGTCTTCCCGCTGTCGCGCGGAGAGCAGAAGAACTGCTTCAGAAAAATCAGCACGAGCTCTACCAGAGAACGGATCGTCTGTTTGCCTGTCTGATGGTCGTGCAGTGGCTGGCAATGATGGCCGCTGCTTTCTGGATTACACCGCAAACATGGATCGGGATTCACAGTCAGACCCACCTGCATGTCTGGGCGGCCTGCCTGCTGGGCGGACTGATCACCGCGTTTCCCGTCATGTTGACTCTGCTCCGCCCCGGAACCACATTAACCCGACACGTTATCGCAATCAGTCAGATGCTGACCTCTTCCCTGCTCATTCACCTCAGCGGGGGCCGGATTGAAACCCATTTTCATATTTTCGGATCGCTGGCATTTCTGGCATTCTATCGAGACTGGCGCGTATTGATCTCTGCCACTACGGTAATTGTCATTGATCATTCAGTTCTGGGTCTGTTTTATCCGCAGGCCATTTTTGGCGTACTCACAGCTAATCCCTGGCAGATTATCGAACATGGTGCCTGGATCATATTCGAGGACCTGTTCCTGTTCATCGCAATTCAACAGAATGTACAGGAAATGAAAGCCATGGCACGGCAGCGGGCCGAACTGGAAGAGACAAAAGCCTTCGTGGAAACGGAAGTTAAAAACCGGACCCACGAACTGCATACCGCGAACCGGATGATCTCCGAGAAAAACATGGTTCTCGAGCAGAAGACAGAGGAACTGAAGCATCAGACACAGGCACTGCAGGCGGCAGCTGAAGCAGCCGAAGCAGCGAACCTGGCCAAAAGTGCCTTCCTCGCAAATATGAGCCATGAAATCCGCACACCCATGAATGCCATTCTCGGTTTTAATGACATCCTGCTGGATGGTGTCAGTCAGCCGGAAAATATTGAAGCTGCACGCACCATTAAAGAAAATGGTCAGTTTCTAATCAAGCTCATCAATGATATTCTCGACCTTTCTAAAATCGAAGCCGAGAAAATGGAAGTCGAACACGTCCCCTGCTCTCCGCATACCCTGCTCAATAATATTTATTCCCTGATGAATGTTCGAGCGATCTCCAGGGGACTGCCTCTCGATTTCCAGATCGAAGGCCCCCTCCCCGAAACAATAAGCACAGACCCCACGCGCATACGACAGATCCTGATCAATACCATCGGTAACGCGATTAAATTTACCGAAACCGGAGCAGTCAAAGTCGTCACCCGCCTCATCAATGAGCCGGACCAACCTGCTCGACTGCAATTTGACGTCATTGATTCAGGCATAGGAATCGATGCAGCAAATATTGACTCCCTGTTTTTACCCTTTACCCAGGCCGATGATTCGATGACCCGTAAATTTGGTGGCACCGGTCTGGGACTGACGATCAGTAAACGATTGACCGAACTGCTCGGTGGTGAAATTACGATTGCCAGCGAGCCTGGAAAGGGAACAACTTTCTCCATCACCATCGCGACCGGTTCACTGGAAAATGTGCCTCTGATTGAATCCTGTCGCATAGTAAGTACGCCACAAACAGACATTCAGCAGCCCGATGTTTTCGAAAATCTACCCTTGAAAAACTGTCGCATCCTGTTGACCGAAGATGGCCCTGATAATCAGAAGCTGATCAGGTTTATCCTGTGTAAGGCGGGCGCTGAAACTGTTATTGCCGAAAACGGCAAGATTTCATACGAGCTGGCAATGTCTGCAAACGAGGCCGGACAGTCTTTCGACGCCATTCTCATGGATATGCAAATGCCCGTTATGGACGGCTACCAGGCCACGCAAAAATTACGGGCAGCCGGCTATCAAGGCACCATCATCGCACTAACCGCCCATGCCATGAGCGGCGACCGCCAGAAATGTCTGGATGCCGGCTGTGATGACTATCTTACCAAGCCCATTGACCGCAGAAAGCTCGTTGAAGTGCTCTCCAGTTATATTCGGCAAGCAGAGCAAAACCTGATGGTAACTCCCACGGACCTATCCTGAGAGAGAACATCTTCAGCCGCAGCGCTGTCGATCACCTCACTATAGTCGACGAGCGACTGGACCAGCTGCCCCTGCGTATGAAATGCGATGCCACGCTTGAGGACGGCGTTTTGATTCATATTGGATAAGAACTCTCAAATATCAAAGCTGGTACAACTCATAACCGGCACTGCAGGGAGTGCCCCGCGAAACCTGCATCCGCATCTGTTCCGGTTCGATGATCACAGAGAAGACAGTTTGCCAGTAACCGGTGTCTGCATCATCGTTCACATGGCGACATAACGACCGCGGATATCCTTCGTGATCGGTGAGCGCCGCTTTAATGTCGTCGACGCTGATCTCATCACCATACGCCTGCAACAGTGAATCGATGCGTGCCTTGCGCGGATACGAGCCGATCAGTTCGGGGAACTGTTCGTTATATTCACACAGTTCCGGATGCAGACAATGATTGGTATGTGTGATCCAGCCCGTTTCTACTGGTCTCAAAACCTGCACGGTTTCCAGGGTCACTTCCAGGTCCGCGGGACCTTCCGGGGTCATCAGCATGATATTCGCCGGGATCGCCCGCTCGGCCCGGCGAATTGCCTGGACCGCCGCCTCCAGACTGGTTGACTCATACAGCTCGCGCAATGTGAAATAGTGGGGCACTCCAGTGGGACGGCTGGGAGCCGGCAGACTGTTCAGGCAGGCCCCGATGCCTGCATCGTTGAAACCGACATATGAAATCAGCCCCGCCTGCGTGACCGTCATCAGCGCCGGCTTTCCTACGGGTCGGCGTGTGAGCACGATTGTAAACGGATCAAGAGCCGGATCATTGTCCCAGTTCTGAGCGACAATCGGTCCCCGCGTGGAGGTCGCCGGCAGACTGAGCGACGTACAGCCGGCATCCGCATCGGGAGTAAACTGATTGCGAATCTGCAGCAGCATGATTTTCCAGAAAGGGATGTCTGCCGCTTCTGCAATGCCATGCAGCTCTGCAACCGAATCGGAACTATATTGCTCGGCATAAGGCAGGCAGTGCTCCGCATGAGCGCGTGCCTGCTCGCTACTGACATCCAGCATCTCGCGCAACCGATCCAAAGCCAGCTCACAGAACCCCGCAATCTCCTCCCGCACCGCCTCTCCGGTCTGCCGCCCCATTTCCAGCGGCGAACCAGTCACTTCAATCTCACGATAACGGCTTGAGTCAGACATTGTCACCCTGCATGTTTCGATACCACGTAGAGACGAAAGAAGAGCGCCTTCTTATGACTCATACTTACCGGCTGGCTTTTTTGATGGGCTCGGCCTGCTTGAGTGTGGTCAGGTACTCGACGATGTTGACGAGTTCTTCCTGGGTGAGCACTTTTTGCAGGTCAGCGGGCATCAATGAAATCTTCTGCTGAATGATTTCATCGACGTCTTCCATTTTGAAGGTTCGTGAAATCGCTTCAGCATCTCTAATTGTGATCGCGTCGTCGGTTTTATTGACCAGCAGTCCATTGACCACGTTCCCCGACGCCAGGATCACGGTATACGATTCGAAGTTGTGGCTGATGCCCGCGCTGGGAAACAGGATTGATTCGAACAGCGCTTCGCGGCTCAGTTTCTTGCCAATCTCGGACAGGTTCGGACCCACTTCTTTTCCCATACCATTCACCACGTGGCACTTGGCACAGGTTCCCTTGGTATTGAACATCACGCGACCGTCCAATTTATCCCCCTTGATACTCGCCAGCACATTGATGGGCGGCAGAGGTTTGTTGTCTTTCGTGGGAGGAGCCGGGTACAGCTTGGCGGACCGCTCTTTGACATCTTTCATAATCGTGGACGACATCGCTGCAGCCACCGTCTGTTTCAGCTGGGGATCAAAGTCTTTTTTCTCAGCCAGATCCAGCAGCGCATGGGCGCCTGAACGTGATTTCGCAATCGCGCGGACCGCTTCGCGTCGATCTACCAGCGGTTCATCCTGGTCTGTGATGAGTTTCAGCAGGATCCCGTTCGCACTGTTGTGCCCGGCACTCCCCAGCGCCCAGATCAAATCCAGTTTCTGATTCTGTTCTTTTTCCGTATCGGCTTTATTCTCCAGCGACTTGCGGATCAATGCATTCTGTTTCAAACTGAGAGCCGCACGAATCGCGTCCACTGATGTTTGAGACTTCCCTGCACGAGAGGCGATTCCCACCAGCTCGGGGTAATAATCCGAAGCTTTGAATTTCTGAACCAGCTTGATGAACTCGGATGTCCCCCGGCTGCTGTCGATGACCTGGGTGAGCGCCTGTTTGTATTTCGCATCCTGCATGACCGTGTTGGCAGGCATGCGGGAAATTGCTTCCGCGATGATATAGGTCTCGCGTTTTTTGTTCTGTGGTTCCTTGATCAATGCCAGCTCTGCAACGGCTCTATTTTTTTCTGTCCCCGGAATAAAGTCCAGGGCACGGAAATAGCGAGGCAGAGTATCCAGTTCTGTTTTGGGGTCTTCAATGATCTTGACCAGGTAAGGCACTGCCAGCGGAATCTTTGAACGCCAGATCAGGTCGCGGCCGACAGGCGTATTCCAGTGGTCGCCAGCCTGTTTGAGCCACGCTGTCAGGAATTTCTGCTCCTGCTCATCCATGCCGATGCCCAGTGCTTCCAGATACCAGCGATCTTTGCCGTCATACTGATCTGCCAGCGTGACCCACAGTGCGGGGGCTTCAGGTGACTTGTTGTGATGCAAGGCAATCGCACATTCACGGCGTACCTGAGGCGAAGGATCCTTCACCAGTTGACTGACATACGGAATCACATCCTGTTTGTAGCGGCGGGCGGCACGCAGGCCGGTAATGCGAATATCGGAATTCTTGTCCTGAATCGCCCGGGAAACATACTCGCCGGTTTTGCCTTTGATGCCGGCCAACAGCCAGAGGGCGCGAGCGCGGTTCCTCTGGTTGTCAGACTGATAGAGTTCTTCCAGCTGTGGCAATGCCTGTTCCTGCAAGGCATGAAGTTTGTTCCAGGCCAGGTAACGTCGCGCCAGGTTCGGATTTTTGATCCCTGCAATCGCACCTTCAGTCGTACTGAGATCCAGTTTATCAAATACATATTTTGCCTCTGCGGGAGCAATCCGAAAAATGCGGCCCCGCTCCTGATCACCAATCCGGTGACCGCCGACACCCGGATCATACCAGTCCGCAACGAACAACGAACCATCAGGGGCAATACAGACGTCGGAGGGACGGAACCACTTGTCCTGTTCGCTGGTAATGATATTCGCGATTTCAGCTTCATAGCCGGCACCATCTTTTTTCACAGGGTACGCGCGAACCACATTCGGGCCAGCGTCGGAGTGAATGACTTCACCCTGGTATTTTTTGGGTAGCAGAGAACCTTCATAAACGCAGATACCCGTCGGTGATCCGGCACCGGTCTGCAGCAGGTTGGGAATCACTCCCGGATCGCGCAAATGCCAGTGACGCAGAGGAATTTCGTCGTGCATGCCCGTACGTGGCGAATTCCAGCGCGCCCCCGTCAGTTGATCGAGGTAACCGTAATTTCCGAATTCCATGACATAGTTAATGCGGACACCCCGGTTGCCGTCATCATCGTTATCCGACTGCCACAGGGTACCGAACGAATCAACGGTGATTTCATAATTGTTACGGAAGTTGTGTCCCAGCACTTCAAAATCGCTGCCATCCAGGTTACAGCGAAATACCATCCCGCCCCAGTAAGGTTTGCCGTTATCCAGCACCGGTTTTCCGTTGCTTTCGAGAATCGGTTTTCCGGCAGCGTCGAAGACCTGCTTTCCACTGTTACCAAAGTTCCAGTAGAGTTTGCCGTCCGGTCCGAAAATGGAAGTGTGGGCCGAGTGATCGTGTTCTCCACCAGCGATTTTGAACAGCAGTTCCTTCTTGTCAGCTTTGCCATCGTTGTTCTCATCGGTAAACAGAAACACGTTGGGGGAAGCAGCGACAATGACTTTTTTGCCCAGCACACAGATCCCCTGCGATCCGTTTACATCATTGCCCTGGTAAAATACGGTTGTCTTGTCGGCTTTTCCGTCACCGTTAGTATCTTCCAGAATCAGAATCCGGTCTCCCTCTTTGCGCGTGGGAATATCACGCAGGTTGGCGCGATAGTTGACCACTTCACAGATCCAGACACGACCCTCGGAATCCACATCCATACTGGACGGGCTGCTGATTTGCGGCTCGGAGGAAAACAGCGTCGCTTTCAGACCGGGAGCAACCGTCAGGTTGGGTACGGCCTGTTTGGAATCATGTTCGGTCTGAGCAGATACAAAAGATGTTGCAGCACTGGTAGTCAGCAGCAGGGCGGGAATGATGGCAAGCCAACGGTACTTCATGGAGTCAGTTTCCTTTTATTGATTCAAGTTGCTGTCCCGGATCTGTGTCAATCAGTCAGTTTAAACAATTGGTGTCTATTGATTCCACTCTTTCAGTAAGGCATTAATCCGGGCAGGATTATAGTTGTCCGGTTTTTCGTAATCCTGATTGGCTTCCAGCTGCTCGACCGTCACAGATGCAGATTCGACTCCCTGCGAAGGGACTTCCGCATGCGCTGTCCAGGCAATTGCATTCAGCACGAGTTTCCGAAAATCGTTGTGTCCCCAGTTCCAGTGGTAGTGACCACCGGTAAAGCCGAACCCGCGACCACCGTCCGGGCGTTCGTAGGCCCACGCCATGTGTTGAGGCTGACCAACAGTTTTCCGCACATCCGGATTGCCGCTATGTGCGCCATCAGGGCGACTTAAAGTTTCTTTGGGAGGAACCGCCGTCAGGATTGGCTGCACGTTTTTCATTTCAGGTTGAAATCGCATATGGTAATACCATTCATCATTGATGCTGAATGGTTTCACGCCCTGCGAGATCGGGTGATCGGGCAGATTTTTATAGTCGGCGGTCCAGTGTGGATTGACCGACCACCATTCTTCAAAGTACCCACCAATCCAGCGCAGGAAAGCATCGCCCGAAGCGCCTTTAGGCACTTCCACACCGTAATGCAGGTTCACCATCCCCACACCTTTTTCTGCCAGCTTACTGAGTTCATCCAGGTGGTCGTTGTAAGGATGACGTCCGCCACCATCACAGTAGATCACAATCGAGTCGGCATCATCCAGCACACTGGCATCTTCAGGCCAGCCTTCCGTCACAACAGTGGTCTCAATATCCAGACCGCTGTTGTTCAACGCTTCGGCCAGCAGCAGACAGCCGGCACGATGCTCGTGAGCACCGTAACCATGACTCTTCTTACCGGCGATCAGCACTACTTTTTTTTTAGCGCCGTCCCTGGAAGAAGTCTGGTCGCCAGCCGGCAGCTCTTTCAGTTCAATGTCACGAAACTGCACGACCATCGGAGGGCCGGCGTGCAACTGAAGAGCGATAATGCCGTCAGCGCGGCGCTGTTCCGGATCGTTATCCGTCACGTCCGCAGTCACCACACCATTGATTTTATGAATCAGATGATTGCCGCGGGCGATGATTTCGTAATCGTTCCAGTCTTCTTTTTTGATCTTCTTCTGGATTTCGTTCGTATCGCCGAGATAACCGACGACATCAATTTTTTTCCCTTTTCCGATTTTGGTTTTCTGTCCGCGGAGAGCCAGGATGCCCCGCTTTCGTTCTTCGTACAGAATACCGGAATATTTATCGCCGGCTTCCATATCAGCCTGGTATCCGCCCACGCGCCACTTGTCGGCTGCATTGGGTAATCTGAAGCTGCGGTATTGGACGCCCGAATTGTGACCGATGATTTTGTATTGCAGTTTCAGTACAAAGTCGCCCGGTGTTCCTCCCTGCCAGATGAGGAACGTGTTGCCTTTGGTCGGGTTGTCTTTGGTTGTGCGACCGGTAATGGCACCATCTTCCACCGACCAGAAACGGGGATCGCCGTCCCAGTTGTCGAGCGTCTTGCCGTCAAAGATCGGCTTGAAACCTTTATCCCCCGCTTCAACGGACTGAGGGCTGAAGAACAAAGTGACACAGAACAGAGTCAGAAACAGTGAGGTGTGAAAGCGAAGCAAGCGCTGTAGTGTCATTAGTCCCTCCGGGAGAATATCAAATCGTTGAGAACCGTTGTGATTCGCTCTGGCAGGCTATAGCGGATTCAAGCGGAATACAGGCTACAGTTAAGAAGAGCTGGTTTGAGTCAGTCTTACTATCTTAAACAGACGCATGCATGATAATCCAGCGAGAAAGCGGAGATTACCAAATAGACAGGATTGTTAAGTAATTAATGCAAAGGGAGTGGGAGTGTTACCCGTGTTTCCGAACGTGTATTACCTACATGTCCGGGCAAGACAGTTCACCCGACCGCGAAAAAGAGTATCGGAAACCTGATTCTGAATAGAGTGCTTTCACTGACAGTTTCCTGTTGTCTGCGACAACCCCGGATTACATCCGGGGC
>CENL01024234.1_pt1 | contig 215138 bp, 161 predicted proteins | sample 530221 | NCBI WGS metagenome assembly CENL01 (sample SAMEA2619791, study PRJEB7988) | marine metagenome | isolation source: saline water (ENVO:00002010), including
CGTTAATCGATCCGACGGAGGCTTCCTACATAGTTTCACTGTCGGCTTGCCTGACAGTGCTGGTGCTAATGTCTCATGACACGTTTGATAAAGAATTATAAAAAAAGTGACCTGATCCGATGCAGATAGAAATACCGAATCACTGAACAGGTAAAACCAGGTCTAAAATTCTCCCAGTACTTCTCCCCCTGCTCGAGTCCCCAGATGACGAAACGTAGCTGTATCGACATTGTCGGAAATGAACCGCACCGCACCGTCTGCCAACAGAAAATGGGCTCCACCTGTATGGCGACTGCGTGCATAAACGGCATTGTCACCGCTGGAACAGGTGGTACTGATGGGTGCATAATCTCTGTGGTAACCATAGGTCACGGTATCAGGCACTGAAGTATTAGGGCCCTGCAGCGTAGTAAACGTCCCACCACCCACATATTTTGTCCCCCAGATCCTGCCGCGCAGGTCGCCAATCGTCAGACAGTCTGCAACGGAACTGCCACCTGCGACATCGGGAACCAGATTGATTTCCCCGGCGGCAATGGTATTGGACGTGCCATCGGTCACATCCCTCATTTGGACTCGCGATACATAAAAGAACATCCCGTTCAGTTTTGGAAAAGTCCCATCTGCTCCCTGTGTGGTCGAGCCGGAGCAGAGTAAATAATTCGAATAAAACGTACTCTTCTGGCTGCCGATTTTGCCACTGTTGGGATCGGAAGGACACATAAACACCGGCACTTTAACTGATCGCTGCGGATGGGAAGCAAAGTCGCTGACAGTACCTGATTGAAAACCGTCTTTCAGCTTATCGTACAATGGTGCCTGGTCAACATAAGGCAAAACCATGTGAAACCAGGACTGCCGCGCATGATTCTGTCCTGTATAGGAGGTAGTATTCACGCCGCAAACGGTCGCAAAAGGAAAGACTCGATGTGAATCGTGATAATTATGCAATGCAATTCCCAGCTGTTTCAAATTATTCTTGCAGGTACTTCGTCGGGCAGCTTCCCGGGCCTGCTGGACCGCGGGCAATAATAACGCAATCAGGATCGCAATAATGGCAATGACGACCAGCAACTCAATTAATGTAAAACCCTTTCGTACTCGCTGTTGAAATACCATAATTTCTCTCTTCATATAGAATTTTGAACACGGGAATTAAAAACAGTAGGAAGTCAATAGAGCGATTTGTCTCATCGACCAGGGGAGTTCAGTCTGTGGGGCTTAGTTGAGGGATTGAACGATCACGCGAAATTCATCAACGAAACGTTCGCCTGAGAGCAACATGAAGGAAAGTGTTCGCCGATCGGGCGAGATCATGACTTCGTCATACCGGGCTTTGGGGTCTTTACCCCCTGTATCAGTTTCAGTTCCCTGGTGAACGAATATACGATTTGAATCTTCCAGACAGAGCGGATGAAACAGTCGATCGGTCTGGTTGAGATATTGTTTATCCAGGATGACGCCCAGTATGGGCCGATCAAAGTGTATTTCTCCCTGCACGGGAATAAAGGTTCCTTCCTTTTCAGCAGGATCATAATAGACCCGGTAGCAGTCCACCTTCGTCCCCGCGGATATCATGCCAGATCTTTGCACCGGTTTGGTTTCAGATGGATTCGTCACGAGGCTCAATCCACTTTTCAATGAGACCTGCATCCGTTCCGGAAAAACAAAAGCGAGGCCATCATGTTCGAAGACCTGATATTTCCCCGTGGCCAGTGCATCAGGCATCTTCTCCTGCAAAACCACTGAATCAGAATAATGAAGTATGCCACACTTTTCAGCGAGAGAGAGAGTATCAGGCGCTTCCGCGATTTCATTTTTAACAGAGTCGATCGTAGCAGAATGATGTTCTGAGACCTGTTTACTCGACTGAATCCCTCCCGCTCGATTCATCAAAGAGGCAATCACTTTCCCCCGGTAAACCTGAATCCGCGTGTCAAGTTTTTCGACGGTCTGCACTGAAAACAAAGTTCCCAGGTCAATCACTCGACCATGAGGCGTGTCCACCTGAAATCCGATTCCGGACTGGGGAACGTTAGCAATAAAACTCCCCTGCTGTAAATGCATCGAATTATTACCCGTCACTTCATACGAAGCCGGTGCAGAAATAAGAACCTTCGCGCCCGTGGGAAAATGCAACTCGGCAGATCCCTCATTGAGAGTCTGTTTGATATGATTTTCAACCGGTTCACCAGAACTGAAAACAACCCCTTTGGAAGTCGTATCCAGGGGAATATTTGAGAAAGACTGGTAAAGAAAATACCCTCCCAGCAAAAGAAGTAAGCTGCAAACGGAAGAGACGACAGATGCGGTGACCATTCTCTTACCGTTGAAAAAGACCGGTTCCGATCCTGAAAGTGCAGTATGCTGATCGGGATCCGTCTGCGCTAGTTCCAAGGCAGCTCCCCACTCAGCCAGAACCAGATCATCGCTGGCAAATTTGATTAAACGTTCGGCCAGTTCAGGTTCATTACAGAGCCGTTCTTCGAAAACCTGGAGCTCCTCCGGCGACAGCAACCTGTCTAGATACTCCTGTAACAGCCGGTCATCGTGTAGCTGAATCATTCGACAGATTCCTCCAGGAGTCGTTGCGCAATGCAGTCTCTCAGGATGGCGCGAATGCGATGAACCCTGGCATAGAAAGCAGTCACTTTGAGACCAGACTGGGCAGCAATCGCTCCCAGGCTTTCACCCGAATTGTCATAACACCGTGCAATCAGTGTTCGGCTCACCTCGGGCAGACGATCCAGACATTCCAATAACTTCTCTCGCCTCGTTGAAACAGGTTGCTTCTGCTCCACCCGCTCTGCTGCTTCCGCAAGAACAGCAATCAACTGCGGGTTTACAGGTTTTTCCCGCTCATAATTTCGGTAATACGCGAGAACGCGACGAAACGCGATTTCACGCGCCCAGGGAAAAAAACCGGATTCTGCCTCCAGCTTGGAAAATGATTCGACCACCGCAACTGACACTTCCTGAAAAATGTCATCAGCATCAGAACGGTTGCGCACACTGGCATGAATATAGGCATATAATGGTGCCTTATATTGCAACAGCAGCTGAGCAGCATCTGATTGAATATCCATATCAGTAGACATAAGTCGCTTTCGATGAAGTTAAGCTTCCTGATTTATAGAGGAATCAAATCCGTATTTTTTTACGCACTATTTTGAAGATTATTAAATAATCAGCAAAATAACATGTTTTAACAGAATAGAAGCAGGGCGTCCTGTGAATCACGGTTTCTAGAGCGCATCACATTTTGGTAACGCGTCACCCAATCTGATATACTCGGACCAAACAGCCCTGGAGACGCTACAGTAAAACTGGGCACATTCTAACTGACCGTTCACGAAAAAAGGCAGACAGGTCATATACCTGTCTGCCTTTCACAAATTATTTCATCCGCCTGGCAGCGAATCAGGAAGCTTTCATCGCTTCAGCCAGAATTTTGGAAGTACTTTCCCGCATGATGCGCGGATCGACCATTTCGCCTTCCTGCAGAGTTGCACGAACCTGTTTACCAGAGATGAAAACCGGTTTTTCTTCAGAATGGTTTTCCATCAGGTCAACGCGGCCCAGTGATTCATAGTAGGCAGCAAATCCAACATTGACCGGTTCAATCAGCAGTTCACCAGCCAGGTTGTTGAAGATTTCCTGGGCGTCGAAGTCACCCCAGATGGCTGTTCCATCTGCGTAAGGTGCATCAGCGTGCTTACGACCGATGACAATGTTGGTATAGCCCATGTTCTGACGGTAAATGCCGTGCATGACCGCTTCTTTGGGTCCGCCATAAAACATTTTGATATCCAGGCCGAGCAGTAAAACACGATCAGGAGGCGTATCGTCGCGTGGTCCCCAGAGTTCAGGATCACTGTCGCCTTCCCCGAGTTCGCGATTTTCGATCAGCTTTTCATAGGTTTCCATGCGGATTTCAGCACTGACGTCATCGCTCTTGGTTTCACCGATCAGCGGATTCAGCACAGCACCGGCATTTTTGCCCGCTTTCAACAATGATTCCAGGCCGTATACGAGTGCATATTCGTGGGCACGATGCAGTGGGTTACGTGTCTGAAATGCGACGACGGCATCCCACCCTTTTTCAGCAATCAGGGCACGGACTTCACGAGGAGTGAGAACGTATTTTCCGAAAGAGCTGTTTTTGGGCTGAGGCAGAACACGAATTTCTCCACCAATCAGGTGGGTCTTATCAGCGTCCCCTTCCAGAACCATGGCAGCACCGGGATGATCGGTACGCTCAGTCTGATACACACTCTTGATGTACTTGGGCTTATCCCATTCGAATACATCCGTAATATCCAGGGTGGCAACAATCTCTCCCTCTGGATTGGTCAAAGCAACTTTCTGTCCGCTTGACAGTGTGGCTGCGAGTTCTGACGTCACGGGCAGGGAAAGTGGAATGGTCCAGGCGTACTGCTTGCCGTTGACTTCGATGCAGGCTTCATCCAGAACGCGATTAAAAACGTCTCCATTCATCGGCCCGGTCAGAGGGCTGAGCGTACCATCGCCCAGACGATATACGGTTGACAAATCAGCCGCAGAAACAGGGACCTGGGGAAGTCCTGCTGCTTCAGCTTTGAAGCTGTCAATTTCGCCAGCAGGCACTGTACAACAGACAGGTTCGCTCAAACCTCCATGAGGGGCAATAAGATCGGCCATTGTTTGAATTCTCAATATTTACAAAAAGGTTCCAGAAGCAACGCCAACCGTTGGGCGTTTCCAGTTGCGAAATTAGGGAAACGCAGAGAAAACTTCAAGCAACAGACACGCGGATTCACCGAATTCAAAAAACTCTCTTGTTTCAGAAGGATTCTCGCTGTATTCAACCTCTTAAACCAGCCTGCTTCATCAATAAATCAGTCGCCGTGTAAGCTTCTCGCACCCATTCCTCAATTTTGTCTGGTTCGGGAGAATATTCCAGTTCCAGCGAGATGGCTCCGGGAATGTGTAAATCCCGTATCTCATTCAGGTAAGGTTCAAATGGGACCACTCCCCGACCAGGAGGCAGATCGCCGTGGACTTTGCCGTCGCAGTCCGAAATATGGACATGAATCGCCTTATTCTGCAGTTTCCGGAGTTCCACTGGCTCCACATTCGCTAACAGGAGGTGTGAAACGTCGATATTGGCTTTCAACGCCCCATGATCGACTTCATCTACAAAACGTACCATCGTATCCACGCTGTTCAAAAGCGAAAGGGGAAAAGGCTCCAGTTCCAGAGCGATCTGCAGCCCCAGTGCTTCAGCGTAGTCCGCCAGTTCCCGACATTGATTGATACCAAGCTGCCACTGCTCTTCAGGTGGTATGACTTCACGGTTCCAGATGTACTCACCAAGTACCAGTAACAGATTCTGCGCTTCGTATTCATAGCACAGATCCAGATACGCTTTGACGCGCTGCAGATGAAAACGCTGGACGCTCGGATTAAAATCGATCAATCCCACGGCGACACAGCAGACAGAGACAATCGGCAGTTCGAGGCGGTCACAGGTATCTTTGACCAGTTTTCGTTCTCGAATTTCCGCATCTAACGGGTCGATAAAGATATCAACGCAGTCAAAACCGATCTCTTTTGTTTTCTGAAGCCCCCAGGCGGTATCGCGACCTGCCTGCGCCCAGGCGGAATTAATCATCCCCAGTTTCATAGTCTGCCTCTCATTCCGTTTCAATCTTAATCGATTTCATGTCATATTAAGATAACAGCCCGCTTGCAGAGGGAAAAGTCATTGATCAGAATGAGCATTCAACTCTTCGCTTGAACCCCAATTCCAAACAGGCTGATTACTCATGGATCTGAATTTAACGGGAGCCTCTGTCGTCATTACCGGCGGGGCCAGCGGCATCGGTCTGGCGACGGCCCGCGCATTCGCAGCGGAAGGCGCGCAAATCATTCTCTGGGATCAGTCTGACCAGGTTTCTGAAATCGCACGACAACTGAGCGAAGAAACGGGAGAGAGCGTGACTGGCTTTCAGGTTGATATCACTGATTTTTCAGCAGTTCAGAAAATCACAGAGCAGACATTAAATCATGCCTGCAAGCTAACGCACCTGGTACATGCCGCTGCCATCGGTTCCGGCAAGTTTGGGTTTCCCTTTACGAACCTGACACCCGCAGACTGGCCACGTGTTTTTGAAGTCAATATGCAGGGTATGGTTCACGTCGCACACGCCGTGGCTCCCGTCATGCAGAAAGCTGGAGCGGGGAGTATGATATTTATCAGTTCCATCGCCGGACAGATTGGCTCCCAGACAGATCCCCCCTACAGTGCTTCCAAAGCAGCCAACATCAATTTTGCGCAATGTCTCGCAAAAGATCTGGCACCACTGGGGATTCGCGTGAACTCGGTCTGTCCCGGCATGGTGCAGACGCCACTCAATCAATCGGTCTGGCAAGCCTGGAATGATCGTCAGGCTCCCGAAGATCAGAAATCATATGCGGACTGGGCAGGAGAAAAGATCAGACAACTCGTGCCACTTCAACGCTGGCAGACACCAGAAGACATTGCTGACATGATCGTCTTTCTCAGTTCCGATCGGGCAGCCCAGGTAACAGGTCAAACCATTAATGTAGATGGTGGGTTTGTCATGCACTGGTGATCCAAAAAATAAAGCCCCTCGCAAATCGATTCGCAATAAACGAACCAGCATACGAAGGGCCAGATTCTAAATCTGCTGACTACTCAGCAGCTTTGTTCTGATTAGCTGATTTTGCCAGGCGTGACTTGGTACGGGCAGCAGCATTCTTGTGAATGATACCTTTCGCAGCAGCCTGATCAATCTGCTTGGCAGCAGCCTGCAGAGCCTGGGCAACAGCCTGTGCGTCATCACCTGAGATTGCGGCACGGGCATTTTTGACTGCGGATCGTAATTCCGAACGGGTGGAACGGTTACGAAGACGACGGACATCACTTTTTCGTAACGCTCTTTTGGCACTTTTTGTGTTTGGCATGTTTCGACTTAAGTATTTTCTGAGTAACTGTTTACGATACAAACTGGCTCACGTCTTTGAAGACAGTCGCCACATGAAGATCTCAGGCAGATTGAGGAGTTTAACAACCTCCCGATCGATATTCCAGCTATTTTGAGCTGCTAATACCAGCTTTTGTCAGGAATTTCGAGAATACCATCGATACGAACGAGAATCACTCATCCAGAAACCCTGCCAGAAATCCTGCCATCAACCTGAACATCCAGCCCGGGCTCCTGATCTGGTTCAGACGGGGACACCCCCGCCCGATCCCGATCATCCATCACTTTCCCCTGTTCCATCATCTTCTAACCGCTGACGTGCGTCTTTATACTCATAATCCACGGCAAGGATTTCACTGTAATGATCGTCCGCCTGTACTTTTTGACCGGATTCCTGATACAGCCGTCCCAGGAGGTAGTGCGCTTCCTTGAAAATCTCGGGTTTTTCATCGACGGAGAGTTTTGGAAGTGCTTTTTCAAACTGCCGCTTGGCAAGTTCTTTTTTGCCATCGGCGTAGAAACACTTCCCTAATGCGACGAGCGCATCGGAACTGATGCGGGAATCTTTCACCGACTGTTGCAGTAATGAGATCGCGGGCGACCATTTCTTCAGTCGAATAAATCGCTGTGCCAGCTCATACTTGATTCTCATGTCCGCAGGATAACGTTCAACGCGCCGGGTAAAGATTTCGATTTCTCTTTTGATCAGTGCCTTGCTGATCAAAGTGACCTGTTTCTTCGCCTCTGCATCTTCACGATCACGATTAAAGACATCTTTCGCAGCCGTGAGTTTATCGCGTAACAGTTCCAGTTGAATATCTTCGATCTGTTCACCGATGTTAGAATCTTTTCCGGAAAGCTCGTATGCCTTCTCGTAATGCGTTTTGGATTCAAGCAGTTTCCCCTCCCGACGATAGAAATCGGCCAGCCTGAGATAATGGTCTTTATTTTCGGGCTCTTTGCGGATGGCGCGTTGCAGGTCCGCTTCCTGGGACTGTCCGGGCCCATCTGCCGCATTCCCTTTTTGGGCCTGCTGTCGTTGCTCGCGGGTGGCGCGGCCTTCGTCGTAGGCAGATTGTTTCTTGACCCCACTCGATTTCTCTGCGCCTTCATATCCGCCTCGAACCCGGGTCTCGGTCGCCATCAGCGAGGTCACTTTAGACCGGGCAACGCCATCCATCGGATCCAGTTTGAACGCCATTTCCCAGCATTCCCGGGCCGACTTGAACTCCCCTTTTTCTTCGAGCAGTTCCCCCAGTTCGGTATAATACCCTTTATTGGCCTTATCATTTTCAAGCGCATTCTTGTATCCAAAGATGGCAGCATCTTCGTAGCCCAGGTTAGCACAGGCTTCCGCCATATCGGCATTCAATCCCGGGTCCCAGGGATTCAGCGACAAACCTTCTTCCGCCAGTTGATCCACGGCTGCCCAGTCTTTTTTGCGTCGGGAATTTTTGATTTTCGTTTTCAGACCAGCCAGTTTCAACATCCCCATTTTCGAGCCGGACTGATTATCACCGTACTTTTTACGCTCGGCCCCCCGCTTCGTCTGTCGATACAAGAGTGCTTCCGGCTCCAGCTTCACGGCGGTCGTGAACATCTCGATGGAATAATCCCAGTTCTCTTTCGAGAGGGCCTCGTTGCCCCGTCTCCAGCAGTCTGCAGCGATCTTTTTATTTCTGTCCGATGTCATTTGCTCTTCCGCTGTTAACCAGATTCTCAAATCAAAATAATGAGTGCAATGACACCTCCCTTGAATCCGTCTCGTACCGATTCGCTGGGCATGACCGCACTTCCAGTGGTTACATTTCCTTATGCACCAGTGTTACATCTTACAAGATTTTTTAACACCTTGCCATCACAAGTTTTACTTAATTTTAATACACACTCGTACCGTTCACACCAGAAACCTCTGCCCGGTACTTGCATCTCTGATCGCCGAAACCCACAATAGATTTCAAACCGTGAGCCTGTCTGGCTCCACACTCCACTCATGAAACAGATTCATCATCCGAGTCAATCAACGCCCATTGGAGAATACCATGAAGCAGTTTTCGATTTGCGCCCTTTCAGGCTGCTGTGCTCTATTCCTTTTCACACACCTCGGTCATGCAGACTCCAAGTCTCCAAAGTGGGCTGCCACAAACGTTAAACAGGCAGGGCCTGACTTTCAGAAACAGGGAGAATACTCGGGAATCATTGGTGAAGGTGACGACGCACTGAAATACGGAGTTCAGGTCATCGCACTGGGAAATGGAGAATTCGAAGCAGTCGGTTATCCCGGCGGCCTGCCCGGTGATGGCTGGAAACAGGAAGAGAAAGTAAAAGCCAAAGGAGAATCCCGGGGCGGAGTCATCAGTTTCGTCTCTGAACACGGACGAGGTGAACTGGGTGATGAAGAAATGACGCTGTTCGACTCAGAGGGAAATGAGGTCGGCGTGCTGGATAAAGTATATCGAAAAAGCCCCACACTCGGAAAAAAAGCGCCGGAAGGAGCAACTGTCCTGTTTGACTCAGACAAGGCAGAACAAACGGTCAAGAATTTTGAAAACGGCCAGATCACCGAAGAGGGATTGCTGAAAGAAGGGGTCACCAGCAAAAAGAAATTCAAAGATGGTCACCTGCACCTGGAATTTCAGTTACCGTTCATGCCACAGGCTCGCGGACAGGGCAGAAGTAACAGTGGCTGCTATGTGCTGGGCCGCTATGAAGTTCAGATCCTCGATTCGTTCGGCCTGGAAGGCAAAGACAACGAATGTGGAGGCATCTACAAACTGGGTGCTCCGAGCGTCAACATGTGCTTCCCACCACTGGCCTGGCAGACTTATGATATCGATTTCCAGTCCGCGAAATATGACAAAGATGGCAACAAAACAGCCAAAGCACGCATCACAGTCAAACACAATGGGGTAACCGTACAGGACGATCAGGAAATTAATGAACCAACTCCGGGCGGCACCAACAAGGACGAATCCATTGCAGGCCCGCTGTTTCTGCAGAACCATTCCAATCCGGTCCGTTTCCGAAATATCTGGGTAGTGGAAAAGTAACAGACGCGTCTTTTTACCGCATTCACTCCCTGATCTTTCTTAACCAGAGGCCACACCCAGATGACAGACACGGACAATCTGCCCGCGGAAAGTACAGAATCGGCACTTAAGACCAGACTCTGCCTGATGATGTTTCTGCAGTATTTTGTGCAGGGATGCTACCTGCCCATCATCACTCTGTATCTGATTCAGGCCCTGGGCTTCTCCGCCTGGCAGATTGGTGTCTTTGGAGCAGCGCTGGCCGTCGGTCCGTTGCTGGCCCCCTTTCTGTTCGGTCAGATCGTCGACCGACACTACGCCACAGAACGCGTGCTTGCATTCTGTCACTTGTCTGGTGGTGTCATTATGCTGGCGCTGTTCGTACAACAGAGTTTCTGGCCGGTCGTCACCCTGGGTGTGCTGTACTCCGTTCTGTATGTTCCCACTATGATGTTGACGAATTCCTTGTCCTTTCAGCATCTTAAAGATAGCGATAAGGAATTTCCTCTGATCCGCCTGTGGGGCACAATCGGTTTTGTTGTTCCCGCCTGGATCGCTGAGGGCGTCTTTCTGGCAAATCTCGAAGGAGAAGCGCTCAACACAGGCCGGGGTGTTGTGCTCGCCATGGCAGGAGTGGTCGGCCTGTGCATGGCGGCCTACTGTCTAACACTGCCACATACACCTCCGGTGAAAAGCGACAAAAAAGACCTGGCACCAGGTAAAGTTCTGAGAATGCTCAAGTATCGGCACTTTCTGGTACTGGTATTGGTGGCGTTTATCATTTCAATCGTGCATAAGTTTTACTTTCAGTGGAACAGCCCCTTCCTGAGTACGGTCTTGAAACAGGCCAGCGTGACTGGTGCCTGGGAACAGCGTATCAGTTCCATTGGACAGGTCTTCGAAGTTCTGGTCATGGCAGTCCTCGGTTTCGGGATCAAGAAATATGGGTTTAAAACGGTCATGCTGGTCGGCCTGCTCTCCTACTTGGTTCGCAGTCTGATCTTTGCTTATGCATCCACAATTGGAACCGTCATGCTCTTCAAGGGATTTAATGTTGCTATCGCCCTCACCTGCCTGGGACAGGCCATGCACGGCCTCTGCTTCGGCTGCTTCCTGGCCGCCGCTTATATTTATGTCGACAAGGTTGCGCCACTGGATGTACGTGGCAGCATGCAGACGTTTTTCGGAACGTTCGTGTTCGGCCTGGGAATGTTCGCCGGAGGATTCATCAGCGGATCGATCGGCGACTATTTCACTTCGACTGGAAAAGATACCCTGTTGCGCACGACGTTGAATATCCCCTCTCAGACGGGCATCATCGAATTTACTCAGAAAAACCTGTCCGGTGAAACAACACAGATGCTGCGGGACTGGCCGGGCATCTGGCTCAGTAGTGCTGCGATTGCCTTATTCGCCACGCTCATGTTCTGGATCCTGTTTCCCAAAACGGACACCTCTCAACGGATGACACATATAGAAGACCTGGGTTAATGGCGTTTCATATTGCAGAACATCAACTCATCGGCGGCACGGTTTTAATTCTGTCTCTGGTGGGATTGATAAAACAACAATGGTTCCTGGCAAACACGCGCAAAGGTCAGAGACTCACAAGCTCCTTTGGTACCAAACGCGCACTCTGGATCCTGCGCGTGATTTTTATCACGGGAGTCCTGTTTGGCGGGGCACTCGCAGCCGGTTGGATTCAACCCGTTCAATGGGATTGATCTCAACGTTCCCATTGACCGACTCGACACGCCTGCCAGTTTGGCATTGTCACAGGCGGTAGATGTGACGGTAAACACATGCCAGATTGACACTCTCCTCTCATTCTCATCTGTCACACAAACGACACCAGCACCCTAATCCATTACACAGAAAACACTTACAACCCTCTCTCCATAAAAACACCATCTCTCATTAAATGGTATGCCCTTTGCTTATTCTAAAGGCAGTACTTTTCACTGAAGTTGGAAGGATGTGGGAAAATGCCAATATTTCGCTGGGACCAGTCATGGAGTCCATTACGAGACCTGGAGCGTGAAGTTGATCGCCTGATCCAGGGCGTTGAATTCACTGTTCAGGGCATTCGTATGCCTCGCCAGTATCCTGCCGTCAATATATTTGAACTGGAGTATGAGTTCCTGATCACAGCTGAGTTGCCAGGAATGCAGGTTCAGGATCTGGAGCTGACGATTGCCAATGGTGTGCTGACACTGAAAGGTCATCGGGATTCTCCGGTTGTAGACAATCGAGATATCCCCGAAGAACGATTTCGACGCAGAGAGCGTACCTTTGGTGAGTGGCAAAGATCGATCAGTATCCCTGATCGAATTTCGGACGAGCAACTCTCCGCCGAATTCAATGATGGTGTGCTGAAAATTCATCTTCCCAAACTGGAAGAGGAACTTCCCCGCCAGATTCCTGTGAGTTCAGGAGAATAGGACAGAGCAATGAGCCGACCACACAGCGATGATGAACCAAGGGAACTCTCCACTCCGGAGCAGTTTGTTTTTACTCCTCCGATTGATATCTATGAAACCGACGAAGGCCTTGTACTCTACGCGGATCTTCCCGGCGTTTCGGTCGGATCGCTGGAGCTTCAGGTTCAGGACAATAAGCTGACGCTCCTGGGAAAAGTCGAACCGCAAATCCCCGAAGGGGCACGTCCCTTACATAAGGAATACGAAGTCGGCAATTATCTGCGTTCCTTCATCCTGAGCGGTGAAATTGTACACAGCGAAATCGAAGCCAAGCTGTCAAACGGCGTCCTGCGGATATTTCTTCCGAAAGCCCCGAAAGCAGAGCCGCGCCGCATTCAGGTGAATACAGGCTGAGCTGCGTCTCACAACTCTTCTCATACTTCACTTTCGGCCAGCCTGCGTTTTCTGCACACTCTCGCTCTGCAGGGAAGAAGGACGTAAATCTTCTTCTTTGATCAGCCGCTGATTGAGCTGCTGCAGTTCGTGGGCTTCTTCACGCTTTCCCGCTAAACCGGCCGCGCGCGCCAATGCTGTGACATAGCGCCTGTCTGTCTGTTGAGTCGCATAGAGAGGCTTTAACAGCGCGTAAGCCTGCTCACCTTCTCTCTGATAAATCAGGAGGTCGGCCTTCAGCAACAGGCCTTCCAGATCCTGAGGATCGATACCCAATGCCTGATCAATATACGAAATCGACTGCTCAATGTTTCCCTGGTTTCGATTGATTAAAGCCAGATACCGTAGCGCAGTCGTCGACTCGGGCTTTTCGGCAAGACACCATTTTGCTTCTCGCGTCGCTGTTTCCAGGTCGCCCGAATACAAAGCCGCATATGCCAGATTTAAATGGGCTTCAAACAAACCTGGTTCCTGATAGAGCACCTGTTTCAAAGGCCCCGTCATTTCAATGGTACGTCCCGCCTGCTTTAAAATTTCAGCGACCAGCAGATAGTCTTCTGCCTGCTCTCCCCCCAGTTCGATATTACGCCGGGCATATCTGAGCGCCCGGTTCGATTTCCCCTGCTGGAACAACAGTTCCGCCATGCTTTTCTGAAAACGACGTTCTTCAGGAAACTCGCGCACCAGAATGATTAACGCCGAGGTCGCCCGATCATCGAGCCCCTGCTCCGTGGCAATCTTCGCGATTGCTTCGACCGCTTCGTAATAGCGAGGATGCCTTTCCGTCACATGCGAAAAGTTTTCCAGAGCCTGGTAAGGAGCACGATCCTGAATCAGTTCTCCCAGCTGAAAATGAGCAAATTCGTCATCGGGATACTCCTGCAGATAGGCAATCAGTTCTTTACGCTTTGCCTTCTCTGATTGCCGGGATTCCTGTTCCGAAACTGCAGACTGATCAGGCCGGGAGTCTCCTGATTCCCCCTGAAGCAGGAGAAAGAGTAAGAGCACGATGCAGCCCCCAGCCAGAATCAGGGAACCACTTGAGAAGAAGGGGTTTCTCTTCTGCTGAGCAAAAGCATTTGTCATATTTTCAGGATCGGTCAGGCGATTCATTTTCAGGGCTGGGTTTGAGACTGGTCTGGTAAAACGCTGGTTCCCTCTATCAATGTATAACGGCCTCCCGGCTGTAATCCAGCCCAGTTTTCGGTTTTCCCCCCTGGCCATCTGACTTTGACGGAGACTTCTGACCGGCAGTCTCCCAGTCCACAGGTAATCCAGGCTTCATCAGCGGAAAGATAACTGCTGCTCCCTTTTCTTAGCCGGGTGATTCTTCGTGAATCACAGGCCACTTCCACGACGGCCCCGATCGCACTCCGATTGGCTCTGGTTCCCACTAACTGCAGCGCCATGCTTTTGTGAATCTGTTCCGAGCGGTTTTCCAGCAGAACCAGTCGCTCATTCAAATGGGAGACGGCAAGATCCACCAGTCCATCCTGGTTAAAATCAGCCACGGCACAACCTCGGCCCACCTGTTTCGTTCGGAAGAATTCCCCAGACTGAGCGGAAACATCATCAAATCGCGAACCAGCCAGATTGAGAAATAATTGCGGCTCCTGTTCGTAGGGCTCCGTTTTCCCCAGTTGAGACAATCGATCGTGCACATGTCCGTTCGTGACAAACAGATCTTCCCAGCCATCATTATTCGCATCCAGAAACGAAGTTCCAAAGCCAAGTCGCGCGCGGCTCGGCGCAGCCAACCCCGTTTCGTCAGTCACATCCAGAAAAAACAACGCGCCTTCATTTCGATAAAGTGTATTGGTTTCGCCAAAATAATTAGTGACGAACAGATCCACTTCACCATCACCGTTATAGTCGGCTCCTGCCAGTCCCATTCCCGCTTCCCGGTCGCCACTCCGATTGAAAGCCAGACCGGCGACCAGCGCCTGATCGGTAAATACACCCTGGCCGTTATTAATCCAGAGCTGATTCGCCACCGAATCGTTGGCGACGTACAGATCGATGTCTCCATCCTGATCATAATCGGCTGCGAAGACCCCCAGCCCCTGACGTGCCGGCTCGCTATGCAGGCCTGCTTTCCGGGACACATCCAGAAACGAGCCATTCCCCAGATTGAGATACACCACATCATACTGGCCCGGAACGTAGCGCGGATGACAGATGAAATAAACGCGTGCCCCGTCAACCCGGCGACTGCAGATCGGATAGTGGTCCCGATCAATCTCCAGGTAGTTCACGACATACAGATCCAGCAGTCCATCCCCATTGATGTCGGCCCAGGTACAACTCGCCCCATACCCCGGATCATCGACATGCGATGCTGAAGAAACTTCTGAAAAAGTTCCATCCCCCTGATTGCAGTACAACAGGTTTCGTCCGAAGGCGCTCACATACAAATCATCAAAGCCATCGTGATTATAATCGCCGACAGCGATTCCCATCGAGTAGTTCAAAATCGTCAATCCGGAGACGGCGGTCACATCCTGAAACCGGCTGTTCCTGCGATTCCAGTAAAGACGATTTGAGAGCGCGATATCGACAGGCTGACTCTGCTTACGTTCGACGTTACTCCACGCTTCCCCCTGTGCGCAGTACAAATCCGGATATCCATCACGATCAAAATCAATCCAGCCCACCCCGGACCCCATCATCAGATGCAGATGTCGTTTCACGGTCACGGGAGAACGATGTTGAAATGCAATCTGCGCCGCATTGGTCACATCCTGAAAAGAGATTGCCGACGGTTTCTCCTCTGCGAAGAGGGAGCAATTCATCGAAAAAAGCAGGAGACCGCAGGAAACAGCCAGACAGACCGATCCGATAGATCGATTAAAAAGGAAACTGGTCATCCACCTTCGCCTCAGAGAGTTCGACGACAAATTGAGACAGGCGGTCAACCAGGATCTGCATCAGCCGCTCCCCTTTCTCTGCAGTCGCCTTGTGCGGATTTCCGGAGCCCGAATTCGTTGTAAGCAGATGCCAGGGGCGGGTAATACTGACCCAGCCCTCATTGACTGCGGAAAAGCGAGTAGCATTCGTCGCGCCCTCATCCGCATTTAATGCACCGGATGCGGGATCGCGGTTGACCAGATGGGGAAAGTAGGCCAGCGCCAGAGATGTTTCCATTTCCCCCGCATGGTCATCCGGATTTTCAAATATCTCCGCTTTTACATCTGCTGATGTGCCTCGAAACCAGTCGGCCAGGAAGATTTGTACCGTCGTAGAACCGTGCAGTTCTCGCAACAGAGGTTTAAAGTCATTCCCGCCATGACTGTTGAGTATCAGCAGTTTATTAACCCCATGATTCGCCAGGGAATCGACGAGGTCCATAATCATCTGCCCCAGAGTCGAGGGATTCACATTCATTGATAAAGGAAACGCAGACTGATTGGTTTCCGTACCGTAAGGGATGGGTGGCAGCATCACGACTTTCGCCCCCCGCTGGTGAGCTGCTTCACAGACCCGTGAGCTGATGGCGTCGGCTTCGTAGGTATCGGTTCCATAAGGCAGATGCAGATTATGGGGTTCAGTCGCCCCCATCGGCAACACGGCGACCTGGTAAGGATTCTCTTTCACATAAGCATAATTGATCTCGGACAGAATCCAGGGGCGGATTGCAGATTCAGCAGACACGCGGTTTTCTCCTCACCTGTTTAGATTTGAATCGATCATTTTCAGAGCACAATCATCCTACCAGAATTTCTGGGCAAGCTCATATTCTCTCACCTTCAGATATTATAAATATATACATTCTTGCCCGATGTTTCCCTGTATTCTAATGAACAGAAGCGGTATTCTGAATATGTGACTATCTGGCAGGATCGCATAAAGGAGGAATCATGGAGAACTGGTACGTCAGACGAGAGAATGAAACCGCTGGTCCCCTGACGCTGGCCCGAATGCGCGAACTGATCCAGGAGGATAAACTCCAGAAATCGGATCTGGTCCGCAGAGGCGAAGTCGGCAATTTGATCACAGCAGCTCACGTTCTGGAACTGTTTCCCGATTCTGGTTCCAGCCAACCTGCAACTCAAGCAACGGAAACGGCTCCCCGCAAAATTTATACAGCTTTCATTTCAGGACTTCTGATTGCCGTTCTGGCAACAATCCTGGCGATCGGCACTTTTTTCTGGCTGAAGAAAGTCGAAGCAGAACACCGAGCTGTATCAAAAAAACATTTAAAACAAATCGGTCTGGCGATGAAAAATTACCATGACACTTTCAGTACCTTCCCTCCTGGTGGAACAGAGACTCCCGATGGAAAACCTTATCTCAGCTGGCAAACAGCGATTTTACCTTATATTAAACAAGCTCCGCTTTACAACAAGGTTAATTTCTCTCGACCATGGAACCATCCCCAAAACCATCCCTTGTTCAAATCTGAAATTGATGTCTATTTAAATCCGGCAATCGAACAGACCGTTTCCGCTGAAGGATTGGCCCTGACTCATTATGCAGGCAATAAACTGGTACTCAAAACTAATGGATTCATGAACTACCGTCATATTAAAGATGGTACAGCGAATACCATCCTGGCAGTGGAAGTGGCGGAAAACTTTAAACCCTGGGGCGATCCCACAAACACGGTAGAGCCTGCTAAGGTTTTCGGATCCGGTAAGAAATCATCCTTTACCGGCGGAAACCATCTCTTGATTTCCGATGGATCGGTTCGCTTTGTCACAGATCAGATTGACCCGGAATTACTCAAAGCATTGAGTACTCCCACGGGAAGAGAACGCATGGATCAATTCAAGGATTGAGAAATCACACTCTGTTTAATACAGACTTTAATATAATGTCATTACCTACTGTAGGAATCCCGCTATGGCTAACTGGTATATCTGGTACGTTACTCGCGAAAATGAAACAGCAGGTCCATTCACGAAGGAACAGATTGAAGAACAGGTTGCCCAGGGACAGCTCAAAGCCGCCGATTTGATCCGTAAAGAAGATGAAGAGAGTTTCACGAGAGCCAGCTTGATTCCCGGTCTGATTCCTGAGCTGGAAACAGAAAATCAGCCCTCAGCTGTCACCAGGCTGCTCAAGAAAATTACTTTAAAAAGAGTCGTGATCACCTTTCTGGCGGGAGTAACCACCGCTGTTCTGCTGGTGGTCTTGATTCCCTATATCTTATATCAGATTGATTTGAGTCACAGACTGGGATCGAGAAACAATATCCAGCGATTCGGACTGGCCATCCACAATTACAATGCATCACGCAACATCATGCCACCGGGCGGCGTCTTTACCCCCACGGGCGATCCCCATCACGGCTGGCAAAGCTTTATACTCCCCTTCCTAAAAACTGACTTACCTGTGGATGGGATGACCCCAATTAGAATTTATAACCGTATTAATTTTGATCTACCCTGGAATAATATTTCCAATACACCCCGGTTCAAACACGAAATCGCCGAGTATCTGGTTCCTGGCGTCGGGGAAACGGTCTCCCCAGAAGGCCTGGCCCTCTCGCATTACGTCGGAAATGAATATGTAATGGTGGAGACAGGAACACAGACTGGTAGAGAACAAATGCGTTTTCATGATATTACAGACGGGATCGCCTTTACTATTTTCGCAATGGAGACAGGGGAACAATTTAAACCCTGGGGCGATCCGACAAATACTGCTAAGCCCATCGATGTGATCGGAACAAATAAACCATCCCCCTTTATCGGAGGTAATCATGTGATGCTGGGAGACGGCAGGGTGCGTTTCATTTCCAATAAAATTGACCCGAAATTACTTCAAGCATTGAGCACTCCCGATGGGGGAGAAAACCTGGAAGACTATTGAAATGGAATTTCCATTTCGTAAATTGAAACCACATTCTCAGGAAAAATAATATGGCTAACTGGTATGTGAAACGCGGAAGTCAAATCGCCGGCCCTCTGACACGAGAACGGCTGAACCAGCTGGCTGCGGAAGGGAAAGTTCAAAAAACGGACCTCGTCAGAGAGGGTGAAGAGGGAGAATTTCATCCTGCCTCTGATGTGAATGATCTCTTCACCGGTTCGGAATCACCCGCCTGGGATGAATTTGAAGCTGGTCCGGAAACACAACCACAGCCCAGTCACGCTGCGCCGAAAAAGAGTAATACCACTCTGATCGTCATCCTGGCGGTCATCGGTGTCGGCGGCATTTTTATGGTGATGGTTTTAGTCGCGTTGCTGCTGCCTGCAGTGCAGGAGGCCCGGGAAGCGGCCCGCCGATCCACTTCCAAAAATAATCTCAAGCAGATCGGACTGGCATTACATAATTACTACGATACTTATGGTGTATTTCCCCCCGGAGGAACCCAGACCACAGACGGTGTCCCCTACCAGGGCTGGTCAACATCCATTTTACCCTTCGTCGATCAGGCCCCCCTTTATAATCGGATCGATTTTGATCAACCCTGGAATGCCCCGGATAATATCGATTACTTCAAACAGGAAATCCCGGTTTATCTGAATCCCAATATCGAGGAACGCGTCTCACCGGAGGGTCTGGGACTTTCACATTACGTGGGCAATGAACTGGTAATGAAATTAAATTACGGGCTCGGAATTCGTAATATCAGCGATGGTACTTCCAATACGATCCTGGCTTTCGAGGTCGGCGAGAATTTTAAACCCTGGGGAGATCCTACGAATATCGCGCTCCCTGCAGATCGAATGGGTCCCGGCAACAAACCGGCGTTCCGTGGAGGCAGTCATGTATTACTGGGAGACGGCAGTGTCCGCTTCGTTTCGGAGAACATCGATCCCGCGATTTTGAAAAAACTGGAAACTCCCGGTGGTGGAGAATTCATTGGTGAGTTTTGACTTCTCTCCCGCGGATCACTTTTGACTTCATGACCAACTTTGACAGCAATAAAATATAGAAAGCAATGATCTATGGCGAACTGGTACGTAAAACGGGGAAGTCAGGTAGCAGGCCCCCTCACTCGGGAAAGACTGAATCAACTGGCGGCCGAAGGCAAAGTTCAAAAAACAGACCTCGTCAGAGAGGGTGAAGAGGGAGAGTTTCACGCCGCTGCGGAAGTGAGTGATCTCTTCACCAGTTCCGAAACCTCTGCCTGGGAAGAATTCGAGTCCGGCCCGGAAACAGAATCTCTCTCCCGACAACCCGCTCCCAAAAGCAGCAAGATGTCACTGATAATCATCCTGGCAGTGGTCGGCGTGGGGGGACTTTTTGTCGTGGGAATACTGCTTGCTTTACTCCTGCCGGCAGTGCAGCAGGCACGTGAAGCGGCACGGCGATCACAATCAAAAAATAATCTGAAGCAAATTGGCCTGGCGATGCATAACTATCATGAAACCCACAGAATTTTACCGCCGGGTGGAACCTTAACGATTGACGGCGCACCATCGCAAAGCTGGGAAACGTTTATTCTTCCTTTCATCGATGAGGCTCCTCTCTACAACCAGATCAACTTCCACTACGCCTGGAACCATCATACTAACCAGGACATTTTCACAAAGGAGATGCCTTTCTACCTGAATCCGAATATTGAGGAAAAGGTCTCCCCGGAAGGATTGCCGCTCTCCCATTATATGGGAAATGAGTTGTTGATGGGCCCCAATCGAGGCGCCAGATTTCGCGAGGTCAACGATGGTCTGGCCAATACAATCATGGCCTTTGAAGTGGGAGAAAACTTCAAACCCTGGGGAGATCCCACGAATTTCGCTGTCCCGGCGGATCGCATCGGTCCCCCCAACCGGTCTTCCACTACAGGCGGAAACCAGGTACTGATGGGAGATGGCAGCGTCCGTTTTGTGTCAGAGAATATTGATCCTGCCGTGTTGAAAGCTTTGAGTACACCAAACGGAGGCGAACGAATCGATGAATACTAATTCACAACAGACCCTGGTCCAGCCAGCGAAGCCTGACAACTTCGCACCTTCTGCCAGTACCTTTTTCATTATCCTGGCTGGATGCCTGTTTGCAGTTGGCTTAATGATTTTCCTGTTCACTCCCGTTTTCGAAAAGATGGAAATTCATAAACGCAATCTCACCCGTCGGGCTGTTTCGAAAAGTAATTTGAAACAAATGGGCTTAGCCCTGTGGCGCTTCCAGGAAGAGAACCAGAGGTTCCCTCCCGGCGCGACGTTCACCGCAGAGGGAACACCTCTGCACAGTTGGCAGACCCGGATCTTGCCTTTTGTCGATCAGGGTCAACTGTATCAGCAGATTGATTTAGAGAAACCCTGGAACGATCCGGCAAATCAACAGCACTTTCAACAAACAGTCCGGAGTTATGTCGTACCCTGGAGTGAAGAAATAATCTCGTCTGAGGGTTATGCGCTGTCTCATTATGTGGGGAACGAACTTCTGCTCAAACAGAATCAGGGTATGAAGCTGAGCCAGATCACCGATGGCGCGTCAAACACGATTATGGCGGTCGATCGAGGAAATGACTTCAAAGCCTGGGGAGATCCCGCCAATCTTGCCAGGCCCGCTGATGTCATTGGCCCCGACAAGAAAACACTATTGCCCGGCGGAAATCTGATCCTCTTCAGTGACGGTCGCGTTCAATTTGTCTCAAATAAAATCAACCCGCAAATCCTGAAAGACCTCAGCACCCCCGACGGGGGAGAAGCAAAATGCGATTAATAAAATCGCACTATGTTAAGGATTTAACATGGCAGACCAGTATCTCCATCAACAGAACACCCCTGGCGAACAGAGCTCGTTCCTGTATTACACGGCTCTCACAGGGGGGATCCTCCTGCTGGGACTCATCATCGTACCTGCTGTCCTCCCTCCGGTTGAGCAGTCGAGAGATGCGGCAAGGCGGAGTACATCAAAAAACAATCTGAAACAGATTGGACTGGCAATCCACCTTTATGATGACCGTCATGATCTGCTCCCCGCCGGATCGATTGAAACAGCAGCAGGTCAACCTGGCCACAGTTGGCTGACTGCCATGCTGCCCTATCTCGAGCAATGGAATCTGCATCAACAGATCGATTTTAACAAAGCCTGGAATGATCCCGCCAATCAGCGTCCGTTTCAACAGTCAATCAATGTCTATCATAATCCCAAAATTCAGGAAACGGTCTCCCCCGCTGGTTATGCGCTGAGCAGTTACCAGGGAAACGAACTGGTTTTACAACCGAACCAGGGAAAACGTATCAGTGAAATCGGTGACGGGGTGTCAAATACCATCTTTGCAGTTGAAGCGGGCGAAGACTTCAAACCCTGGGGCGATCCCACGAATCTCACCAACCCCGCTCAAATGTTTGCCCCCGGAAAAAACACCCCCTACGCGGGAGGTAAACACGTCCTGTTCGGAGATGGGCATGTGCAGTTTCTTTCAGAACTCACAGATCCTGCTGTGCTGAAAGCATTAAGCACACCCGCTGGCGGCGAAGAGATTGGTGAGTATTAGAGCCGAGTCGCGTCCAAAGAAAAGCTGCATGGTGTTACCAGTGATTTATACTAATCTCGATCAATGTTTATGCGTTTAATCGCCTCTACTGGACTGTTTTAAAAATTCTCTGACTTCCTCACCCTGATCGGGTGTGCTCAGTGCCTGCAATACCTTGGGATCGACATCTTTTGAAACAAAACGGACGGCACCATCTCCCATCAGAATATAATTGCCCCCCTCTTGTGAAGTCTTCTTGCCGGGGCCGATCACTTCGACGGGATTGACCAATGAGGACGGGTCGCCCCAAGGCTTGAAGTTCTCACCGATTTCCATAGCGAAGATGGTCAGGGACATACCATCTCTTATCTCACGAATTTGCATCCCCTGATTCTTCCTCAACACCAGCTCATTGCCGACATAATGGGACAGTCCATATCCTTCGGGCGATTTTGAATAGTTCTGCTCCGGGTTGAGAACATCGATGACTGGATTCAGATAAACGGGCATGACAGTGTGAAACACAGCCTGGTTCTCTTTCGCATTCCAGGGCTGATCTAAATTGATTTGATGGAATAGTTGTCCCTGGTCCAGATAGGGCAACATCAATGTCTGCCAGCTATGCCCCGGTTTCCCGTCTGATGTAGTCGTTTTACCCGGCGGGAAGAAATAATGATGTTGTTCGTGGTAGTTGTGGAGAGCAATCCCAATCTGCAGCAAATTGTTTTTGGAAGTGGAATGTCTCGCAGCTTCCCGATTCGCGACAGGGGCGAAGAAAGAGAATATCTCAAATGACATGAACAATGCGATAACAAGCGAGAAACCGACCAGAAACACAGTCCAAAAGAAGATCCAATACATGGGCTGCTTCTTCTGTTCTGTGTCGTCCGGTTCAAAGTCCATCAATCACTCCTGGGCTGACACATGTCTTGCAAAAACTCATTGGATTGATTCTGCTCTGCCTCTTGAACATGAATATGGCATTACGCGATTCCTGTTAATGCCGGGCTTCGTAAAGCTGGACGACAACCCCGTCCAGAAAACTGGCCAGTCGGGTTGCGGCCCGCGAAGCATCGCCGCGCATCTTCCACATTTCCTTGATGCTTTCCGGTCGCTTGAAGACGGCCCCCAGCGCGGCTCCCGCTCTGACAGCCCCGGTTTCCCCCAGGATTGACATGATTTCGGGAGGTAGGTCGACAGAACAATCATCACTGATCGCCCGGATCGCCATGAAGCCTTTCTGCGCTGCCTGGCAGACCTGCGCCACTGCCAGGCTTTCCAGGTCGACTGCCAGCGCATCAAACTGCGCTGCCAGTTTTAATTTTTCGTCGACGGTACGAACGATTTCGTCCGTATTGATGATTCGCCCGACATACAAACCGTGTTCCGGATCTTCGGGGAAATGCACATCGTTCTGTAGTTCCTGTCCATGCAGGTCGCACACGGAAGTCGCTACGACGATGTCGCCATTCTTCATTTCGGGTTTCAAAGCGCCGGAAAATCCCACTGATAAAACCCAGGGGGGCGAATGCGCGTCGATTAATGCCTGCGTCGCAGCACGGGCGCGGGCAAAACCCACTCCCGTCTGCACGACCGCGACTTTGATTCGATCCAGAAAACCACCCCGAAACACATACGAACCGCCGGTATATTTTTTGACGTGCTCACAGCGATCCAGAAAAGGCTGGATCTCCATCGGCAGAGCACAAACCAGCCCTATATCCGCATGCGCTTTATCGACTTTGGGTTGATTCAAGAGGCGTGTTCCTGTTCGAACTGACTCATCATTTCAATTAACTTGTCTACACCAGCTTCGGGAAATGCATTGTAGATACTGGCACGCATTCCGCCAACACTGCGATGGCCTTTCAGACCATCCAGCCCCGCTGCAGTCGCTTTGGAAATGAACTGGGCATCCAGATCCGCATCGCCGGTGACGAAGGTGACATTCATCAACGAACGATCCTGTTTCGCAGCGGTCGCTTTGAACAGCTTGCTCTGCTCCAGGTAATCATACAGCTTTCCAGCCTTGGCCTGATTTTTCTCCTGAATGGCAGCCAACCCGCCCTGATCTTTCAACCATTTCAGTACCTGACCTAATACATAAATCCCGAAGGTGGGAGGCGTATTATACATTGAGCCTGCTTCTGAATGGGTTCGGTACTGCAGCATGGTCGGAATGTCTGTCGGCCCCTGTTCAATCAGATCATCGCGTATGATGACCAGCGTCACGCCACTGGGACCCAGATTTTTCTGTGCGCCCGCGTAAACAATTCCGTATTTGGTAATATCGAGGGGACGCGAGAAAATATCGCTGCTCGCATCACAGATCAAAGGAACTCCTGCGGGCACGGTCGGTTCCGTCGCGAACTCGGTTCCATAGATCGTATTATTGGAAGTGAAATGCACGTAAGCAGGATTCTCGCTGAGTGAGACCTCTTCAGGGATGTAAGAAAAATTTTTGTCTTCGCTGCTGCAGGCGACATTCACGTTCCCGAAGCTCCTGGCTTCTTTGACGGCTTTTTTCGACCAGGATCCGGTGACCAGGTAATCGGCGGTCTGTTCTTTCTTCAACAGGTTCATGGGAATCATGAAAAACTGGCTTGATGCCCCGCCCTGCAGGAACAGGACCTTGTAGTTATCGGGAACGGAAGCCAGTTCCCGGACCAGGGCCTCGGCCTCTTCATAAACGGCGAGGAACGCTTTACTTCGATGCGAGTGTTCCAGTACCCCGATTCCGGTATCGCCCAGGGAAATCAGGTCTTTCTGAGCCTGTTCCAGTACTGGTAAGGGAAGAGCCGCCGGTCCCGCAGAAAAGTTATAAATTCTTTCTGTCATTTTAGATATCTCAACATCAATTGCGGACTGATTGATGGGTCAGTCCTGAGTCACCTGTTATGTGTCAATATTACGGACGATACCGTACCTCTTGGAACCATCCTTGAGGATATTGGCAAGCGTTCGCTTGTTTTGCTATACAGCATCGATATTATGGAGTCTGCTTTTCTTCATAAATGGAGCCGAGCCAAATTATCCAGAATTCCCAAGAATAGTCACGTTTTCCGGCGAATCATTGCCCTGTTTGATTGATCTGTTATTTAATGTCCAGCTCTCCCAATCCACTTTCCAGAGGACCCCGCGTCCAGTCCTTTCAACCTCCCCAGGGCGACCTGACCATCATGGCCGGCTCGGGAAACCCTATCCTGGCACAAGCCATTGCCGATGAGCTTGGCATCCGATTGACACCCTGTGAAGCCCACCAGTTCAGTGAAGGCAATATCTTCGTCAGAATCCTGGAGAATGTCCGAGGACGCGACGTCTACATCATTCAAGGCGTCCACTACCCGGTAAACGACAACTTTGTTGAACTTCTGTTCTGGATCGATGCCCTGAAACGTGCCAGCGCGCAACAGATCACCGCGGTCATCCCCTTTTTCAGCTACGCCAAGGGGGACAAAAAAGATGAACCCCGGGTATCCATCCGGGCGCGTGTCTGTGCCGACGCAATTGAAGTCGCAGGTGCCGACCGCGTGCTGACGATGGACCTGCACAGTCCGCAGATTCAGGGCTTTTTCAGTGTTCCCGTGGACCATCTTTACGGGCGGCACGTGATCAGCGATCATATTCGCAAGTTGAATATCAAGGACCTGGTGGTCTGCAGTCCGGACGTCGGCTTTGCCAAGGAAGCCTCCGATTTCGCGAAGCTGCTGGGAACTCCTGTCGTGATTGGTAACAAACTTCGCAAAGACCATTCCGAAACCGTGGAAGTTCTGGAAGTCATCGGTGAAGTCGAAGGCAAAAATGTAATCCTGGTGGACGACTTCACCATCACGGGACGCACACTGGTGAGCATGGCTGAGGTTCTGAAGAAGAAGGGTGCCAAAGACATCTATGCCGCTGTGACTCACGGAGTACTTTCCAAGGGAGCAGCCGAGCGGATCGGGAAAAGTCCTCTGAAAAAGATGTTTATGACCAATACCCTGGAAACCCAGGTCGACCCGCTTCCGGACAATATTGAGGTACTGTCAGTCGCGCATTCATTCGCCGCGGCCATCCGATCGATTCACGACCGGACCAGTGTCAGCACGCTGTTTCCGGAAAAACGGTCGAAGAAATAATCACGTATTTTAAAGCTTAAAGTCAGAGAAGATCAGGACGCATGACGAAATCAGGCAAGAAGCTGACCCCGATGATGGAGCGGTATCTGGAAGTCAAACGCCAGAATCCGGGAACACTCCTCTTATTTCGAATGGGCGATTTCTACGAACTCTTTCATGAAGACGCCGAGATCGCGGCGCGCATTCTGGGAATCACACTCACCAGTCGTGATAAAACTTCCAGTAACCCGATTCCCATGGCCGGGTTCCCGCATCATTCCCTGGACAACTATCTGTATAAACTGATTCATGCCGGCTACCGGGCCTCGATCTGTGACCAGGTGGAAGATCCCAAAAAAGCCAAGGGCATGGTCAAACGGGAAGTCACAAGGGTCGTCACTCCCGGAACTCTGACAGATGATGCCCTGCTGGATCCGCATGAGAACAACTTCCTGGCCAGTATCTATTTTGGCAAATCCAATATCGGGCTGGCCTGGCTGGAACTTTCAACCGGTCGCTTTCTGACTTCCAACACGACAGCCGAGCATCTGGTTGACGAACTGGCCCGCATTCATCCGGCAGAATGTATTTTTGCAGAAGGTAATACGGCTTTACAGAATGCGGTGGGCCATCTCGATACGATGTTGACCGAGCGACCTCCCTGGTCATTCGCGGAAGGGGAATCGGAAAAACGACTGCTGGATCACTTTGGCACAAAAACGCTGGAAGGTTTCAACCTGGAAGCAGGTACTCCCTCAATCACAGCCGCCGGTGCTCTGCTTGAATATGTCCAGGACACGCAGAAAAGCGCGATCCCGCACATCAATCAGATCGAACCTTATGAACGCGGCGATCGACTGCTGATCGATGAAGCCACCCGTCGCAGTCTGGAATTGACCCGCACCATTCGGGAAGGCAAACGGGAAGGCAGCCTGATTTCAGTTCTGGACGAAACCGTAACCTCAATGGGCGCGCGACTGCTGACCGACTGGATCGCCAATCCTCTCACCAGCCTGAAGCAGATTGAAAGCCGTCACGATGCGGTTGAAGAACTCTCGCAGAACCCGGTGCTCTGCGCTGAAGTGCGCGAGCAACTCGCGAAAACCTACGATCTGCAACGACTCACCGCACGTATCGCAACCGGTCGCGCCAGCGCCCGGGACCTGAGTTTCCTGGCACAGACACTCGCTTTACTGCCCAAACTGAAAGCAAAACTGTCGGGACGCAAAGCGGAACTGCTGCAGTCTCTGGAAGCTGACATTGACCTGTGTGCCGAGGTCCGCTCGGATATCGAAACGATGATCATCGAAGATCCGCCGTTAACCTTAAACGAGGGAGGCGTCATACGTCCGGGGTTCAGCGAGGAACTGGACGAACTCCGCTCACTTTCCAAAGGGGGCAAAGAATGGATCGCCGGTTATCGCAATGAAGAATCCGAACGGATTGGCATCCCCAATTTGAAAGTCGGTTACAACAAAGTCTTCGGCTATTACCTCGAAGTCTCAGCCGCTCATGCCGCTAAGGTTCCCGACCACTATATCCGCAAGCAGACACTGAAAAACCAGGAACGCTACATCACTCCCGAATTGAAAGAGTACGAAGAAAAAGTGCTCAAAGCGGAAGATCGGGCGGTCGAACTCGAACAGTCGATGTTCGATGAATTACGCGAACGGGTCGCTAAAGAGGCGGCACGCACCCAAAAGACAGCGAAAATCCTGGCCCAGATTGATGTCCTGTTTGGTCTGGCCCATCTGGCAACACACGCTGGATACACGCGACCCGAAATGACGGAAGAACCGGTCCTCGATATCAGAGAGAGTCGGCATCCCGTGCTCGATCGACTGCAACCCTCGGGGGAATTTGTTCCCAATGATGTTCTACTGGGAGAGCCCTATGGTCGCGTGCAGATTATCACCGGCCCCAACATGGCAGGAAAGAGTACCTATATCCGTCAGGCCGCACTGCTGACGCTGATGGCACAGATCGGCTCCTTCATTCCTGCCAGTGAAGCGCGGATTGGCATCGCCGATCGAATCTTTGCACGTGTCGGTGCCAGCGATGAATTGAGCAAAGGTCAGAGTACCTTCATGGTCGAAATGACCGAAGCCGCCCGTATTTTGAATTCCGCCTCGGAACGAAGTCTGGTCATTCTGGATGAGATCGGACGTGGCACAAGCACCTATGATGGTATTTCTCTCGCCTGGTCCATGACAGAGTTTCTGCACGACAAAATCAAAGCGCGTACCCTGTTCGCGACACATTATCATGAACTGACCGAATTAACCCAGACACTCAAACAGGCCAGTAACTGGAATGTCGCGGTTCACGAACAGGATGGAGAAATCGTCTTTCTACACAAAATCGTTGAAGGCTCAGCGAATAAAAGTTATGGGATTCATGTGGCCCGGTTGGCAGGAATTCCGGACCAGGTCATTCAGCGGGCCAATCAAATTCTCTCGACGCTGGAAAAAGATCACATCGACGAAACGGGGCAAACGACCATTCCGCCACGCATCGACAGGAAATCATCACATCAGCAACTCTCTCTGTTCGGTAATACAGCGCATCCCGTTTTAGATGAAATCAGGGACTTAAACGTCGATGAAATGACGCCTCTCGCCGCGCTGGAGGAATTATACCGCATTCGCGAACAACTGAACTAAATGGCATATTTTTAATTTTATACTTCCAGACAGTTGAACCCGGCGATACCACTTGTTCACAATATACACGGTAGAGGTACATGAGTACCTCATAACAGTGTCTTTATTGAACTAACAGGAGCATGCCATGCTGGAAAAGAGTGTAATACGAATTTTTGTCGTTTTGTTTACTACTGTCTCCTTAGCTGTTTGCTCAGCAGATTCCCTGCTGGCCCAAAAGAAGGAATCAGACAAACCTGAAGCCACAGCGAAAGACACCAAACCGGCTGCGAAAAAGTTCAAAGGTCGCCTGCCCAATCATTATGGTAAGCTGAATCTCTCCGATACACAGCGCGACAAAATTTATAAGATTCAGGCCAGCTACAAATCCGAAATTGACAACCTGAAGAAGCAACTGGCAGAATTGAACAAAAAGCAGAACGCGGAAATCGTCACTGTTCTGGAACCCTCACAGAAATCCATCCTGGAAAAGATTCTTGCGGAAGCCTCCAGTAAAAAAACGGCGAAAAAATAAATCCGCTGAGTTGCAATAAGAAAACAATCGCAGGGCGTGATCTGAACGGGATCACGCCCTTTCTTTTTAACGAACTCTCAAGCTATACTTTTCCAAAGACAATTAAACTTCATAACCAGACACATCCCATTTTATCTTTCTGAAAACCACTCACCAATGGATTCCCATCAGCCCACTTCAGCAGAACTGCCTCCCGACCGAGAGCAGAAACGTTCAGGACATTCGTTCTGGATCCCGCTGATGCATTTTCTGATTGTGCTCGTGCTGTTCTGTTTTCTTGGATACTTTGAGTGGCAGCGGATTCAGACCGATCATTCGGATCTGCCCATCCTCACACGGTTTTTCCTCTATGTAAATGTGGATACCACTCCGTATTTCCTGCTTCTGTTACTCAGCCCCTTCTGCTGGTGGATCCGTCCTGCCTTTCAATTTCGATTGTTCACCCTTGTTTTGCGTCCCCGTTTATCACAGGAATGGGTCCGCAACCGACAGTCAGAAAAACAAATTGACGTTTTTGCCCTCCTGCTCAGTCTGCTGGTTGCTGTGACTTCCTTCACAATGAGTTTCTGGACCGCCTCCCATACCGTCAACCCGGAACTCCGCTTGACGCTCGGCGACCTGCCTCCTGCTTATCATGATGAGTACAGCTATCTGTTTCAGTCCCGAACCTTCCTGGAAGGGCGAACCTGGCTTCCCGGTCACGCCGACGCCCCCGAGCTGTTTGATCAGGTCCATGTGCTCAACGAAGGCAAGATGGCCAGCCGTTATTTTCCAGGTACAGGACTCTGGCTGGCGCCGTTCGTCGCTTGGGGACATCCTTACCGGGCTTACTGGCTGGCTGGAGCGCTCACGACGTTTTTTATCTTCTGGGCGGGCAGAGAGCTGGCCGGAAATGGCGTCGGACTACTGGCGGGACTCATTGTGGCCCTCTCGCCCGGCATGGCTATCTTCAGTAACCTGCTGCTGGCACACCACCCCACACTGGTCGGGTTATCAGCCTTTCTGTTCTTCTTTTTACGAATGCAGAGAACACGATCCTTTCGCGATGCCCTGCTCGCAGGAGTCGGCCTGGCGTTCGGCATGCTCTGTCGCCCCATGACGGCGGCCGGTTTTGCACTCCCCTTCGGGATCTGGCTGGGAGTGGAAGTCGTTCGCTGGTGCCTGAAGAAAGTCAATCACAAAGCGACTGACTCTGCGACTGAAAAGTCAGTCGTCCCCCAGATCACCGGCCTGGCCATCCCGCTGGCCTGCGGCCTGATCGGACTGTTTTTCTACAATCAGTCGATCACAGACAATGGCTGGAAAATGCCATACCAGCTTTATACCGATCTCTACACCCCGCGACACGTTTACGGCTTCGACAATGTGGTGCGCGGAGAACAGAAGCTCGGCCCGAAGGTACTGGAGAACTACGACAAATGGGCCGAGAATCTGACGCCGGCATTAGCGGCACAGAACGTCCAAAACCGCCTGTTGGCCAGCCTGCAATGGACTCTGGGGCTGGTCCCACTCTTACTGGCGGGCCTGCTTTTCCTGATCACCGAATGCCGGCGCTGGAGTCGCTGGTGGCTGATCTATGCTTCCATCATTTCGCTGCATGTGGTTCATATCCCCTACTGGTACGATGGCATCATGCACTGGCATTATGTATTCGAAACCGGACCTCTGTGGGCACTGATTTTCGCAAGAGTAACACAGACCCTGTTTGGCATCTGGAGTGATCTGGAACGACCTCTGATGAGTTGGCTCTGGTCCGCCATGATATTAATTGCTGTTGCCACAAATCTAACTGCGATCCCGCCCCTCTGGACTGTTTCCAAACTGGAAATTGTGATCAACAACGTCGCCTTTTCGAAGTTGAAACATTTCCAGTTTCAACAAATGATTCACCACCATCCTCAAATCAAACAACCTGCGTTGATTCTGGTTGCCCACGATCCCTCTGACAGGCACATTGATTATGTCATCAATGATCCTCAATTAAACACGTCGGTCCTGACAGGCCGTTACCGCCCTGAGCAGCACACTCCGGCGCAACTGCAGTCCCTGTTCCCAAACCGAAAGCTCTATCTGTTCGACGTCGCTCAAAACCGACTCAGTCGCTGGAACGGCCGTTTCTGGGATCCTGTCTGATAATCGTGCCAGGGACTAATCCTTGATTTTCAGTTTGATTTCGTCAGAATTAGCTTTCAGTTCCGGAGCATACATCCCGTATCCCTGTGTGGGCAGACCGCTGAAACGACCAGGGATCTCGGCCCGCAGGCGATAGCTCAGGCTATGCTTCCCACGCGGTAACTGTCGCAGGTAGTTGACCACCCGATCATCCCGAAACTCCTGATAAGCCCCCAGGCCGTTCCGGGAATAGCCACTGCGCAGTTCAACCGCTTCCAGACCCGCCGGTCGGAAATCTTCGAAGACGAGGTACTCGTAATCGTTTTTGCTTTCGAATATCAGTTCTACTTCGATCAGATCCCCGCTGGTCAGTTCTGTTTCATGCTCAATTGCCTCACGTCGGTATTTTTCAACCCGCTGATCCACAGCCTGACCTTTCGAGCCAGAGGTTTTAATAGCCGCTTCTTCCGGAATCAACCGGTAATACTTTCGCTGTACTTTGATTTCCAGGCCCGTAGCGGTGATGAAATCTTCCTTCGTAAAGTTCGTCACGTACGCGTTATAGTACAACGGTCCGTTTCCCTGCTTGCGAATTTCCAGTCGATGTGCGCCTGATGTCAGTGCTTCTCCTTCAATCACCAGTTTATTATCAAAGGTAAACAGATTCTCCGCGTTGATCTGAACCGTTTTCTGTTTCGTTCCATCCAAAAAGATGTCTAACGTCAGGTCCGGTTGATTCTCACCGCTGGCTGACCAGTATTCTGCTAAAGCCTCAATGGCAATCGCAGTATCGGAAACAGAACTCCAGTAAGTCGCATGTTTGCGATTGTTCAACAGATATTTGACGAGTTGAGCCGCCTTGGGATTCTGTGGATCGACTTTCGAAAGTAGTTTTAAGTAGTACGCATTGGCTTCGACTTCACTGCCGTACCAGTGCCACCAGTAGTTACTCTGAGGCAGATTGAGATAAGCGGTCTGATTTTCCGCATCCTGAACCAGAAACTGATCCATATTATTCATGATCATCGTCAGGCGTTCCTGATTTTTCAGTTCATGAGATGCCAGCCCCAGCATTCCCAGAGCATACACCGAGAGTTTCGTGCGATCCCGATACAGGAAATCATACATTTTCTCATCGCCAACGCCCTGGTTTACCAGCACAAGAAAAACATACGCATCCAGATTGGAAGCCGACGTTTTATACGGTTTTGTCTTCGACGCAGCATTCAGCAGCTTCTGCAGTTCTTTCTGCTGATAGTTTTTCAACCATTCAATTCCCCGTTCCAGAGTGCCGGGGACGAGCGCCACATCATTCTGTTTCGCCAAAGCCAGTCCTTGAACCACACGTGCGGTGAAGTAGGGGGAAGAACGTTCCTGCCAGCCGGAAAACCAGCCCCAGCCTCCATCAGCCAGTTGCATACTGGTTAAATCAGCAACGCCCTGCTTGACGAGTTGTTCCACTTTCGACTGACTGAATACCGGATTCTGATCATAGCGTTTCCACTGTTCGGCCCGTTTCTGGTCATTACCAATCTCCTGGGCGTTCAGATTCGTCCGTTTTTCCTCAATTTCTTTCAGATTTAAACCCATCCGCTTGAGAATATTCTGTGTCATCACCGTTGGCAGAAAACGATAGAGTGTACAGTCGGTTGTTTTATGGGGTGAATAGACCAGGTACGGCAGGGCATCGACCATTGCTCCCGCCAGCGAGGGTGAGTAGCGAAGTTCGAGACGGCTCAGTTCTGCTTTGCGTTGATCAGGAACCTGAAAACTGATCTGTGCCTGACCTGCATCACTGCGAATCATGCCGGTAAAGGATTCAGTCTTCAGAATGCCATGCACTTTGACCGGGAACGTCATCTGCATCGCATCCGACTCTTCATCGGTTAACGCTTTCATGCGGATCACAGCAAACCCGGGACGAACCGCTTTCACACGCCAGTCGATCCGCTGTTCGCCGTTGGCCTCAATCGTGACTGTCTGAGAAACATCGCCTAAAGGCTCCAGTGTATCTCCCTCCAGTTCCAGCACGACTTTCACATCTTTGGATGTCTTCAGATAATTATGCACGTTCGCACTCAATACCACTTCGTCGGTCTCTGTAAAGAAGCGCGGTGCCTGCAATCGCAGAATCAGATTTTTGCGTGTGACAACCAGTTGTTCTCCTTCGCCGACGCGAGCCCCCTCTCCCATTGCCCAACTGCGAATTTTCCAGCTGGTCAGGTTTTCGGGCATTTTGAACGAGACTTCCGCCCGGCCTTCGGCATCAGCCGTAATCATGGCATTCCAATAGGCAGTATCAGCGAAGTTCTGGCGCACGACAGGCTCGATCACTGCGGAGGAATCGGCAGGTGCGGCTGCGTCCGCCATCATGGATTTCGCAGCCATCGGCATGGCCAATCCTTCCATTGCCATCCCGTCCATGGCCCTGGACTTTCTCATAGCACCACCACCGAAGCCGCCTCCTCTTAAGACCGCATTTCCAGGGACCTGCGACTCTGATTCCAGCACCAGATGTCCAAAGGCTCCAATCACCTGCATCCCGATTTCCTGCGGTCGTAACAGATTGTGAAAATAACGACTCAGACTTTCGGATGTGGACGGGTGATGAGACCGTTTCCACTTCCAGAAAAACGTTTTGATATCGCTTACATTGGAACCGCCGCTGATATATTCCACACTCTTGTCATAGACGCTGACCACCAGAGACCCGGGAACCGGTTTCCCGTCCACGTCGGTCACTTTCAGTTTGACGGTCGCTTCTTCGCCCGGCAGGTATTCGCTCTCGGAAGATTTGACTTCCAGATTCACGACTCGTTTTTCTGGTGGTACCGCGATTTCTCTGGCAACCGTATGTACGGTTCCCTGATGAACGGTGACCGCTTCGACAAAGAAGTTGGGCATATCGTGCTTTGCGACATCCAGTTCATAGACCGTACTCTTACCTGCCAGTTTAAGGACTTCCGGTTTGGAATATATTCCGTTGACCGGTCGAACAAACAGCAGGACCGTACTGCCCGATTGATTGGCATTGATTAACAGCCGTACCTTTTCGCCTGGCTGATAATGTTTTTTATCGACAACGAGTTCCAGATCATTGAAACGGTATTCCCTGCCATCAAACCCTTCGCCACGGATTGAAAACAGGCTCCCCCCTTCAATCTGATTCCCTTGTCTGTCCGTCACAGTATAAGAAACACGATACTGTCCTGCCTGAGTGGCTACGATCTTCTGACTGGCCGTACCATCTTCCGAAGGATCGAGGTCCCACTCCTGAACTGCAGTCTCTTTCGGTTCTCCCTGATCGTTATACGAGATGCGGTATAGAACAACTTTCCCTTTACCACTGACTGGTTTGGAATCCAGAGTCTGGGCTTTAAAAGAGGCGTTCATCGTATCGCCGACCTTGTAATAGCCGCGGTTCATCCAGGTAAAGACTTTGAATGGCTTACGTGAAACGAGCACCGATCCCTGCCCGACAATTGTTCTCCGTGACTCATCGACGACTTCCGCAGTGATTTCGTACTTGTGATCCTGATCGCCATGAATTGCTTTTGCGAGCGCGGTATCAATCTCGATTTCGACTTCTCCGTCTGAGCCAATCTCCACCGTATTGGAGAGCACGACTTCCGGCGGCGGTGAACCACGATGAATCCACCACGGTCCCGGTGCAATGCACCCCCATTTGCTCCAGCCCGGATACCAGGTGTAATCCCCGGTGAACCACCAGTAACCGGAACCATATAACCAGTCCCAGTGATCCGCGGGGTACCAGCGTTGATCGTAGGCCGTTCGAGTGACTTTATATTTGACCTGCCCATTCACCACCGGGCTGCCAAAATAGTATTTCGCTTTAATTTTTGCCGTGATGACATCGCCTAAAGATACAGAATCCTCAGGAGCTTCCACCAGTACTTCGAATTCCGGTTTTTTGTACTCTTCCACGCGGAACGAAATCCGAGAAGAAACTTGAGGTCGCCGGTTCCTGCCTGCGTGCGCACGAGTGTCAACAGTGAGCTGTAAATAATAAACGCCCAGGTCTGCATCTGCCGGTATGTTCCAGTCGCCCTGACAGCCACCATATTCGTCTGTCTTCAATGTTTTCTCAAAAACCGTTTTGTTATTTTTCCCGATCAGTTTCAGGTTCACATTATGGTTTGCAAATTCAGAGTCCTCTGCTTTGGACAGATCATAACCCACATTGCGCACCCAGAATTTAAAGTCGACTTTCTGATCGGGGCGATACACGGGACGATCCGTGATTCCGTAAATTTTGACCGCATTCAATCTCTGGACAGAATGGTGTGCAAACCAGAAGCGGTCAAAGCCGGTATAGGCAAATCGCCCCTCGGCTGTCCGGGCAATTGTGATCCATAGATAGTCTTTCTCCAGTTGGGATTCTGTGGGGAACGCCTGACCGTTTTCATCGGTCTTTTCTGCAAAGTTAATGGTCTGAGTCTGCTGTTGATTTCGACCGACATTCGTATGTCGATAGCCAAAGAATTCCAGATTCGCCCCCGCCACCGGTTTACCGCTCCTTGCGTCGGCAACGTAATAATACGTCTTGTCCGACATTCTTTTATGAATGATGGCGGTATCATCCAGCCAGACAATAATGCGACTGGTATTTCCATCCTGCATTTTGGCAACCAGCAGGTACGCGCCTGCGTTCTGCAGCGGTGTGGTTACCGTAACCTGCTGATCACGATGTCCGGATAAGGGCTTGAGATCCAGCCCCCAGCGTGAGACCAGAGCTCCCTGATATTTTTTCTGTTGTTCATGAACCAGTCGATAGCCCAGATTCGAAATATTAGCCTGATTCCAGTCCAGTTTTTGAGGATGTGATTTGAGATAGTTTTTGACATCCGTCAGCAGTTTTTCAACGTGAACCTGATAGGCTTCAAACTCCACATGGTTTCCATTGCGAAATCGATAATCGACCTCAGCCCCCTGCCCGGCGACCTGTGATGGATTCGGTTCAAATTGTCCCCAGTTCCCCACAATCTGATTCAAATGCTGCCGTTTATTCTGATGGGGGTCACCGTATTCCTGAATACTCTGCTGGATATACTTTGCCGCCTGGGGATATTGTCGACGATTCTCGAAAATGCCGGTTAACTGCCCCAATGCATTTTCGCCCGAACTGCTTTTCCCCAGATCTACTACCTGCTGATAGAGACGAATATAATTCAGATCCTCAGGCAGGTTGATCCGCTGAATACCCGTCGCCAGACGGGTTAACGTTTCGGTTTCCTTGAGGCTCTCCAGCGAGTAAGGATTTACCTGCTCTTCATCCTGAGGGTCCTGGTCATTTCTCTGGCGGAAGAAATATGGCATAAAGTCCTGCAGTGTCTGTACGCCAAACTGGCTGCGATTAAAATCAGCAACCTGCAGAATCACCTCGGCCTTTCGCTCTGGCTTCTGTTTCATGGATTGATCGAGCATCCAGCGCCAGCGTTCCCCATCATTTTTCGCAGTCTCAAATGAAGCGGGAACCCGGTAATAAACAGGATTACCGGCATCATCCACGGGCGCTCCCTCTGGTCCCCCACTCGGGCCTCCGCGAAAGAAACTGCCGGGTTCCGATCCCACACTCTCATAATCCGGGGTCTCGGTCAGGTCTGTCAGAATCTGCAGCTTCCAGGCGTTCCGCCCCTGCCGACCGGACAGATAATATTCTGCAGTATTAAAAAAGACATCTGATGCCAGGTCATTGTCATTCTGCTTTAAGTTTTCAATAGCCTGCTGCGTCAGTTTCAAGGCAATCAATCGGTCCTGCTCAATAGTATTGATATATCGCCCTCCCCCTCTCTGATGACCTCGAGTGAACTCGCCATTAATAATATATCCGTAATGAGGCCCCTGGATATAAGATTCAGCCAGTTTCCATAGGACAAGCGACCGATTCTTATGCACTTTTAAAACCGCGTCGCGAAATTCATCCATTTCACTGATTCTGTTTAGTCGTTGCAGGCACTCAATTCCGTTCTGTAAATCATGAACGACTCCCGTATCAGAATTACCGGATTGGACAGCCAGTTTCTCGTAGATTTGCCAGGCATCACGATAATTCCCCTGTTTTTGATACGTTTGCGCCAGGGACCGGGATTCCGTTACGCTTTTCTCATCTGCGAAGAGATAAACCCCCAAAGTTGTCAACAACATTAAAAAGAATGCGGCGGCGCTACTGCGAAGCATTTTGAGCGAAAACATAGTGAAACCTGTATATATAGATGGGATTCAGTTTTGAATGTCAGACGGGATCATAATACGTTACGTCTGTTTGACGAGACAGATTTGCGTTCGGTTCCCGGAATTCTCATAATTTTAAATGAACTGCATGGGAACGAGGTATGAGAAACAGGCAGATTACTCCATAATCCGACTTCAACCGCAGCCGACTTATTCTGAATTCCGTTGTATAGCGCCAAAGAGACAGATTCATGGATTGGATTACAGCAGCCCTATCGCTCTGTGGCTACCTGATTACCCTGGCTTTAATTCCGAGCATCCTTTTAAAAAAGAACCGTCATCCGATTTCTACGGTCTCGTGGATTTTGACTATTATTCTTCTGCCGGGACTCGGAGGAATCACATACCTGTTCTTCGGTATCAATCGAGTGCAAAGACGCTCTCTCTCCAAAGAAAAGGCAAATCAGTCTCTTGCTCCCAAACTTCCGCAGATTGTCCAGAACCAGCTGCTCTCCAGTGAAGACTATCTCCCTCTGAACCAGAATCTGATGCGTCTGGCTCAAAATATCGGTCATACCGTTCCCACATTCGGTAATCATGTGGAATTGTTAACCGATACAAATCGTACTCTGGGTTTGATCAAACAGGCGATTTTGAATGCCGAGCACTCGTTACACCTGGAATATTATATCTGGCAGCCCGATCAGTCCGGGACACTGCTCCGCGATCTGCTGATTGAAAAAGCCCGCGCAGGAGTGGAAGTCCGTTTTCTGTATGACGGCCTGGGATCCTTCGGATTAGGTAAACATTTTTTTAAACCAATGCGGGAAGCTGGCATCCAGATTGCCCCGTTCCTGCCTGGTGCCTCCATTCGCGAGCGCTGGTCCATCAACCTCAGAAACCACCGTAAAATTGTCATTGTCGATGGCAAAATGGCTTTCACCGGCGGAATGAATATCGGTGATGAATACCTGGGATTAAATCAGGACCTGGGATTCTGGAGAGATACACATCTGAAAATTGAGGGACCGGAAACGCTACAACTTCAACAGGTGTTTGCTGAAGACTGGTTTTTTGCAACGGGCGAAGCTTTGACTCAGCAGAAATATTATCCACATCCGGACCCGACGGGAACGATTACTGCCCAGACCCTGCTTTCAGGGCCGGAAAAGAATGCCGATGTCTTTTTAACACTGATGTTTGCAGCCATCAACGAAGCACGACACAGTATTGTCCTGACGACATCCTATTTTGTTCCCCCCGAATCTCTGACCACCGCACTGGAGTCGGCAGCACGTCGTGGCGTGCATGTAAGACTTCTGCTGTCCAGTAAGTCAGCCAATCCGGCGACGGTCCACGCCGGTCGCTCGTACTATGATTCACTGCTGGATGCCGATGTCGAAATTTTCGAATACACGAAAGGAATCCTGCATTCGAAAACATTGACGATTGATGACAGCTGGTCGCTGGTCGGCACCCCCAACTTTGACTTCAGAAGCTTAATCCTGAACTTTGAGGTCGGCTTAGCGCTTTATGATCGTAAATTCGCTCAGCGTCTCAGAGAATCCATTGAACAGGATTTTCTGACTGCGATCAAGATTACACACACAGACTGGGATAAACGGAGCAAACCCACAATCTTGCTGCAAAATCTGTGTCGATTATTCGCGCCTGTCATGTGATGAGCTCGATAGCCTAAGGGAGTTTGTGACGATATTTGTCTGAAGCCCCTTCAGGCAACGTCCCCAGATACCTGATAAGTTGAATCGCTTCTGCTTTCGACAGCAGATTCAGCAAGCCATCAGGCATTGCAGATTTTTTGACTGGTATGATTTCATCGACATCCTGCTTTTTGATCATCTGCCGCTTACCGGCCTCCGTCAACAGCATGATTTCATCTGGTCCCGCTGCTCCCATCATCCCGGTGAACGTCTTACCGGCATCAGTCACAATTGTAAAAGTCGGATACTCTTCCGATACGAAATGGGAAGGAAACAGGGTGGCCTGCAGTACTTCTTTCTGCTGAAACCGTCGACTGACATAGGTCAAATCAGGACCGATCTTTTCTCCCTGCTCTCCAAAGCGATGGCATTTGACACAGGTCGCCTTGACGTATGCCTGTGCTCCAAGTTTTAAATCGAGCGTGTCTTTAGTCTGCTGTTGCAGTTCTGCCAGAAGACCTTTGTACTTCCAGCGACTGTCGGCAGCTTCGACCGGCAGTTCCGCGGGAAGCTCGTCAGGATATTTCGATGCAAACCATTCCTGCCACTGCTGCATGATCGAGTTTGCTGAATCGCTTTCCGGTTTAAATTCCTGCCCCGTCCAATGTGTTAACAGTATGTCAGCGATCTGTTGTCCCGCGAGATCCTGTTCCAGACCGACCAGAATCGCCTGTCGGATCCATTGCGCTTTATTCGAACGACGACGAAAACGTGTCAAAGCGTGCATCACCGCTTTTGCCTGATCTCCCTCAATGATATTCAACGATCGAACCAGAATCCGCCAGTCGGCATCACGTCGCTGGTTTTCTTTAGCATACCAGCTGATCGCTTCTGCGACATCATTTCTCCGCTCCGGATAAGATTCAAACAGCTCATGCAGATAGATCAGCGTAGGCTCATCAGCGATTCGCGCCATCGCAATCAATAAGGCATTCAGTTTACGTTCCGATTCCGCATCCCTGTTTTTTTTATTTTGCAGTTTTAATTCCTGTTCGCGCAGCGCGGTAAACTCGGCTCCTGTTAACCGATCCAGTGGCGCGCCTGCCACCATGATCCGAAAGTCACCTTCTGCTACTTCCTGCAGCATGGTGTCTTCCAGGCGATCAATTTTAAAATTGATCGCGGGAGTTTTAGCGGGACTGATATTATCGATCCCGGTGCATACCAGTCCAAAGACAAGTATTCTGATCAATATTTTTTTCTTGAGGCTGCCCATCAGAAATGCCTGCTTTCGTCTGAAGAATTGAAATCGTAGCGGAATAATAATCTTACAGAAGTTCACCGCCTTCACACTATGTTCATATCTGGTTTTTGTTTAAAATTAACTCAGGTAAATCAACAATCCTTTATTATTTCAGGGACGAATCATGGTAGACAGCAAGTCCATTTATCAACATATCACCAGAATCGGTTCTCACACATTCAGCGTACTGATCCTCGGAATCATCTGCTGGGGTTGTTCTTCAAATACATCAACAGAGAAGCCTCAACCTGAAGCAGAATCATCGGCACAAACGGAGAATAAATCTGCTGAGATTAAGCCCGAAAAAACGGTTGAAATCACCCTGACCTTAAGCGATGCGGAAGGTTTCAAGGAAATTCTCGCAAAGCAGAATGGAAAAGTCGTCCTGGTTGATTTCTGGGCGACCTGGTGTGTCCCCTGCATCAAGAACTTTCATCACACCGTTGAATGGAATCAGAAGTATGCCGATCAGGGGCTCAGTGTGATTTCCGTTTCCATGGATGAGTCGGACGAAGAAACTCAGCAGGCAGTTCTCAAGTTTCTGGAAAAAGAAGATGCCCAATTCACGAATGTGCTTGCGACCGCTGCCGATGACCAGGATCCCATGGACACATTTGGTATTGATGGTGGTGCCCTGCCTCATTACCGGATTTATGACCGCACCGGCAAGCTGATCAAGAAGTTTTCCTTCGCGGACCCGGACAAACTATTTACCCAGAAAGATATCGAGACTGCAATTCAGGAAGCTCTGAAACAGAAACCAGAATAGTACAGGTTCAACAGGTTAAGTGATGTCCATGATACGCAAACTCTGGTCGACCTGTCTGGATGAAATCACAGGCTTTTATCTGCTGCACTGGTTTTTCTATCATAAAAAACAGCCCCTGATCATTTCGGATGCAGGGCAAGAGACTCCAGGGCTGTTCAGCGGCGATCTGCATTCCTTCTTTTCACCGGTTCCTGACCCGGCAAATCTTGATTATCAGTCAGATCTTTACCCTGCTTCGGAGACTCGATTTGCAGCAGCAGAGGTAAAAGACTTTCAGTTTCAGAGCCCGATCCAGACTGGTTTTCCGGAGAATGATCTGGTGAAAGGGCGACACTGGAAATCTACGATCCCGTCAACTGTCACGAATTCAGAAACCCGTTGCACAGTCGTCGCGATTGACGGTATTGTTCAACTGGGCGTACGCAGCTTTAACAGTCTCGCGCAACGGTTGACGCCATACGGAATTGACGTTGTCATGCTGGACAGCCCCTTCAACTATCGAAGGACCCCACCAGGATACCGTCCCGGTCAGCTGATTGCCGGCGGGAATCTGGATCATCAACTGTTCGTAGCGCGACAGGGTCTCCTGGACCTCTGGAGCCTGATTCTGCATCTGCAATCACAGGGACACCAGATCGGCCTGATGGGAATCAGCCATGGTGCCTGGATGACATTGACAGCGTCACTCTTAATCGAGCAGCTCCAGTTCGTGATGGCGATCACGCCTCCCGTAGACCTCTTTCATATTCTTGATGAAGGAGGGACAGTAGTCAATGCCATTCGACGCGGTATTCGAGAGTCCGCCTTCAGCGAACAGCAGCTCGAACAGATTTGCCAGCCGTTGAGAGTCCCCCTCTGGAAACCGCGACTGCCTGGCTCTGCCATTCATCTGCATGTAGCCAATTATGACCGGTTTGTTCCTTCATTCCGAATAGAGGCACTGGCAGAGCAATGGAACACAAAACTGACACACCACGCGCTGGGACACATTGAAGCCACGACCGGTCCCAAGGTGGTCGCTCAAGTCGCAGAAGAAATTCTTCATTTCTGGAAGATTCCCGTAGATTCTATTGCTGCCTCGACCGTGAACAATACGTAGTAGCAGTAGAGAAAATGCAACCGCTACAATCTGCATGACCTGCAGTCCTCCAATTTGAAAACAAACATTTTCATAAGTTTCTGTTGAAAAAAGGCATCATGTTGTCTGCGGGCAACTTATTCTTTCAGTAGAGACTCATGAGTGGATTACCTTATTACTTTATCCGAAGTTGAGTTCTCCAGCGGGCCAGTTCTTTTATCTTCCTGTTAGATAAAAGTGGTTCATCCGTCTCTTTGGTGATTCGTTATTGTTCAGTTCGAACAATGCGAAAACAGATCAGGGGAGTCATGATGCGGGTACGAGTTCGCGATTTGATGTCCGTTAATCCGGTCAGTGTTTGCCTGGGAACTACGCTTCAGGCAGCCGCAGAACAAATGGTCCAGGCAGAAGCTTCAGAAATTTATGTGGTAGACGAGCTACGAAGACTGGTCGGAGTGGTTCCCGAATACGATCTTCTCAAATACCGGCTGACACATTATCACCTCGAAGCACCCATCGATTCCCTGATGTATGTTCAGATTGAATCGCTTTCGCCGGAAGATGACGCCCTGCAACTTGCCCCTCTGTTTCGAGATCGGCGTAACAGCTGTATGGCCGTCACCGACAACGGTCAGCTGGTGGGAAAATTAACCTGCCGCGATCTGTTTCGCGTGATGCTGACACTCGATGCGATTGATGATCAGGAGCAGACATCAAAGTCAGCCAGTTCAGACAAAGAGATCACCCACTCTGCCTCCTCCACAATCAATCCGCCGCATTTACCTCGTTATAGTACACCAGTCAACCGACTGCAGCTGAATAACAGCCCCGTTAAATAATTCCGATTGATCAGCCCTGGGCTTTTAAATTAATACCCATATCGGCAAACAGGTAAATCATATCTTCCCAGACATTTTTCTTCGCGGAAGGGTTCCGCAACAGATAGGAGGGGTGATAAGTACACACCACTTTGGCCCGCCCGTATTCGTAGAAATCACCCCGCATTTTTCCAATGGGAAGATCCGAGTGTAATAAATTTTTCGCCGCCACAGATCCCCAGCAGACGATGTAATCCGGGTCTACAATCTCAATTTGCGCGTCCAGATATCCGCGACAGTTAGAAGCTTCCAGATCAGTAGGATTCCGATTTCCCGGCGGACGACACCGCAGAATATTCGCGATGTAGATATCGCTGCGTTTCATCTGACACGCTTCGATGATTTTGTCCAGCAGCTTCCCTGCCCGCCCTACGAACGGTTCCCCCTGTTTATCCTCATCCGCACCCGGTGCTTCCCCGATGAACATGATTTTTGCCCGGGGATTTCCTACCCCAAACACGGTCTGTGTTCGCGTCTCGGCCAGTTCCGGACACCTGGTGCACTTGGATACTTGAGTAGCAAGGATATCCAGTTCAGCCTGGCGATCACCTTTGTTCATTTTCGATTTGGTCGTTCGAGGCACACTCATTTCCTTTCGAGCCTGTTCCGACTCCAGGGTCGGCTCCTCTGAAGTTTCAGTTGGTTGAGGCGGCGGTACGATTGATTGCCGGGGTAATGGAGTTGTGGGAGCGACAGTTTGAACAGGTTTTTGCTGGGGAGCTTCCACAGGGGACGTTGTTTCAGCAGGTAATTCAGGAAGAGGTTCTATCTGCCTTAAATACGTCACTCCAGATCGCTGCCAGCTTTCCAGCAACTGCCGGACTGCGCGCTGCGAGCGTGTTTTTGCATCCTGATTCATCAGTCTTTACCAGCCTTTAACGCTTTACCTTACAGCCGGGTACTGCAGCTTCGAATTGTTTGACGCCGTCATCAGTAACCTGAGTAAAGCTCAACTGCAGTTCTTTCAGGTTTTTCAAAGCTGCGAGTGTCTTTAAACCTTCATCTGAAATCTCTGTTTTACTCAAATTCAGATACTCCAGCTTCTTGAGCGGCAGCAAATGCTCCAGACCTGCATCGGTAATCGGAGTTCCTTCCAGGTTCAGACGATTCAGTTCCGTAAACCCGGAAATGACCTTTAAACCTTGATCTGTCGTTTCTGTCCCCCACAAGCCAAGCCGGGTCAGTTTCTTCAGGTCCTTGATCTGTTCCAGTCCTTGATCACCAATCATCGACTCATCCAGGTCCAGGTACGTCAGATCGGTCAACCCGGAAAGATACTTCATCCCTTCATCGGTAACCACGGTATCCCGCAGATGAAGTGTCTGGAGTTTTTTCATATTCTGAATATTTTCAATCCCCGGATTGCCGACAAAATCCCGCCGCAGATGCAACGACTCCATATTTGTCATGTCTTTCAGATACTTCATCCCTTCGTCTGAGATTTCCGTATCATCCAGTTCCAGTGATACCAGATTTTTATCCTTCAGCAACTCCAGAGTTTCATCAGAAATATTTCTTCCCCAGGTATTCAAACGCTGAAGATTCGGAAGTGCGGCAATATCCTTCATTCCCTCATCCGTTACCTGAGTCGCCTGCACTTTGAGTACTTTCAGGTTCTTCATCCCTTTAATATGAGGCATTCCCTCATCGTTAATCTCTTTATTAAAGCGCAGATCCAGATCTTTGAGTTCTGGAAACGAGGCAACCACTTTCAAAGCGTCATTGGTAATGTTTGTGGCACGAAGCGAGAGCACCTGCAGGCCTTGCAGGTCCGACAGATTTTTTACTCCTTCATCTCCGATCGCAGTACTCTCGAGGCTCAGAAACCACAGTTTATTTTTTTTGCCAATTTCTTCTGTCGAGACATCTGTGAAATTTGGTCCCCAGAGTATCAACCGTTCCAGGGAAGGCAGACCTGCCAGATGCTTCAGATCTGCATCCTGCGCATTCGTCCCCTTCAGATCCAGAATCAGAACGCGACCATCATCAGAGATTCCCAGTTTGGCATCTAGGTCCTTGAATGCTTTGACTGCTTCTGGTGAGTCTGGCTCAACGGCAGGCTTTTGTGTCGCAGCATCTGGAGCGGGATCACTTTTCGCAGAAGTAGCGGCTTTCTCTGGATCAGCAGGGGGAGTACTAGCACTGGGACATCCTGTTAACAGACATAATCCTGCCAGAGAAAGAAATACTCTTGTCTTCATCCTGATATCCTTTGTAATGCTCGAACTGTCTCTGTTCCGTGAGTTTTCCGGACGCATTCTATATTCACGGGCTCTCTATGCCGACCAGCTTTCTAAACGAAATTCTGCCTGACATCAAAGATTCACCGAACCCTCTTAAGATGCTAACAATGATCCCCAAAATAGAGCCCAGACCGAAACATTGCAATTCAATGACTCAGTTTTCTGTAACTACTTGCGATTCCGAGACCAAACAGGCTATACTCAATAGCATAAACAGACTTCGATATGTTGACTTGGAATTTTGTTCCGTTTACCTCCCCGGTAAGTTCGATCACCGCCAGCCATTCAAGGATCTTGAAGTGAAACATCGCCTCGCCTCTTCCGCCCTTCTGATTTTCTGTCTGACCTCCCTATTCGCGATTCTCCCTCAGGGAATTCAAGCGAAAGACTGGAATACCTATCTCGCGGGGCGCGAACGTGCGGGAGCCACAACAGACTCGATTTCACTTCCATTGACTCCCGTCTGGAAATATGTCGCTCCCAGCCCACCAAAGATGGGCCAGACCGATCCGGGCGAGCGTGTGATGGAAGGACACGATCTGGAAGCTCGCGTTGATTTTGATGATGCCTTTCAGGTCGCCATTGCAGACGGACGTGCTTACTTCGGCTCCTCCGTCGATCATCTGATGCGCTGTGTCGATCTGAAGTCAGGCAAGGAACTCTGGTCTTATTTTACTGGCGGCCCCATTCGACTCTCTCCGACTGTCAGTCAATCTCGCGTCTATTTCGGTTCCGATGATGGATTTGTGTACTGCCTGGACGCCAGCACGGGAAAAGAAGTCTGGAAGCTGCGGGCCGGGCTGAACGAGGAAATGATTATTGCCCGCGGTGAAATGGTCTCGCGCTGGCCTGTCAGGACGAATGTCCTGGTCGATGAGGGGATCGCCTATTTTGGTGCCGGCATCTTTCCACACGAAAATATCTATCTGTACGCCGTTGATGCAAAGACCGGAAACGTCATCTGGAAAATCGATAACCTCAGTCAGACCTCAGCAGGCCGAAATGAACTTTCTCCCCAGGGATACATTCTGGCCAATGACGAGTTCCTGTTTTTCCCTTCAGGGCGCTCACTGCCGGCCGCCTTCAATAAAAAAACCGGCGAAGAAGAACACAAACGGTCTTACAGTTGGAGAAGTACTGCCGGCGGAGTCGTGGGAGGAACTCAGGCTTTGCTCGCGGATGGCCAGATCTATTCCATGGGGGCTCACCATATTCTGGCATTAACACAGGATGAAGGCGACATAGGTTTTGCCTGGATCACCGGACAGCAGATGGCGGTTCAGGGAGAGTTCGCTTACCTCGCCACGGGATCTTCGATTCTGAAAGTCAACCGGGGTGAGCACGCTGTGGGATCGCAGAAAGCTCACAATAATGACATGACCATTAACGGGCTACTTAGAAAACTCCGTAGCCTCAAAGGGAAAAAAGCAGAAGAGGCACGTGCTGAAATCAAAACCTTAAAGGAAGAAAATAAAGCGTATGCGAAAGCAGGTGTCATCTGGGAGATCGCAGCCCCTGCCCGCGATTCACTGATTGTAGCCGGCGATAAAGTCATTGCGGGTGGCGTAGGCCAGGTTCTGATTCTCGACGAAGCCACGGGAAAAATTCGCGAAACTTTAAAAGTCAAAGGACAGGCACGTGGGCTGGCAGTTTCCGATGGTCAACTGGTCGTCAGCACATCAGTTGGCGAAGTCATCGGCTATGGCAGTTCGAAGCCTGATCAACCCGCTTCACAAATCCCCCCCCTGACAGCGACCTCACCCTACTCTGCAGATGAGCTGACCCCTGTCTATCAGCAGGCAGCTAAAGATATTTTAGCACACACCAATATTAAAGATGGGTTTTGTCTGGTACTGGGTGGTGAAGAAGGCCGACTCGCCTATGAACTGGCCCGCAACAGTAATCTGAAAATCTACTGCATCGAACCAGATCCAGCAAAAGTGGAACAGGCTCGGCAGAAGCTCACTCAGGCAGGTTATTATGGTCATCGCGTCACCGTACATCAGACCGAACTTTCTCCGCTCCCCTATTCACGATACTTCGCGAACCTGATCGTTTCAGATTCTCTGCTTAAAACGGGAAAGATCCCGGGAATCCCCAAAGATATCGCCACACATGTCAAACCACTGGGGGGAACCATCTGCCTGGGCGTTCCTGCAAATTCACAGACAGAGAATTCCAATAATCATATGGACTGGTTGAAACAGACCGGACTTGCCGAAACATCAAAAATCGAGGATCTTCAGGGTTACGCCACACTGATTCGAGGTGCCTTACCGGGTGCAGGCAGCTGGTCCCACCAGTACGGCGATCCGGGGAATACCGCCAGCAGTAAAGACCAGCTGGTGCGCGGAGGCCTCGGCGTTCTCTGGTTTGGCGATCCTGGTGAAAAAAAGATGGTCAACCGCCATGAAGGCGCTGTCGGCCCCCTCGCGATTAACGGGCGTCTGTTCATTCAGGGTGAAAGTACCATTATGGCCTTTGATGCCTACAATGGCCTGTTTCTCTGGGAACGGGAAAATCCCCAGTCGATTCGTACCGGCGTGTTCCAGAACCAGAACCCGGGTAATTTGGTCGCCAGCGATGACAGTCTGTTCTTTATGATGAAAGAAAGCTGCTATCAACTGGATGCCGCGACGGGCAAAACGGTCGCCAAAATCCCCCTGCCTGAGAAACTCAACGATGGCAAACATGAATGGGGTTATCTCGCCTACCAGAATGGCCTGATCTTCGGGACCGCCACTACACGCAAGGAACTTGAAGCCCGACAGGTGCGCCGCGGTCGCAAAACAGAAGACTCCACAGATGCATTATTCGCCATCGATGTCAAAACCGGAAAACCAGCCTGGAGCTATCAGGGGAAAAACATCGCCCATCACACGATCGCCATCGGACCGGAAGCGGCTTACTTCATTGACAGCTCGATCACCAGCGAGCAACGCGCTGAAATTTTGCGTCAGGACAAATCTCATCTGGAAAAACTGACTGGCAAAGAACGTGAAATCGCCGAAGATCGACTCAAAAAACAGGATCTGAGGCTGGCAGTTGCACTCGACATCAAAACCGGTAAGAAACTCTGGTCCAAACCCGTCGACGTGACAGATTGCAGCGAAATCGGGATCGGCGGTGGTAAGCTGACGTTACTGTACCAGAACAATGTACTGCTGCTCTGTGGAGCCAATGCCAACGGTCACTACTGGAAACAGTTTATCGCCGGTGACTTTTCCCGCCGACGCCTGGTGGCCCTCAATGCCGGCGATGGCGCGCTGCTCTGGAAAAAAGATGCCAACTATCGACATCGCCCAATCGTTGTCGGAGACAAAATCATTGCAGAACCCTGGTCTTACGATCTTTACACCGGCATTCAACACACACGCAAACATCCCCTGACCGGACAGGAAGTCCCCTGGAGCATCATGCGGGAAGGTCATCATTGCGGCATGCTGTCTGCTTCGGAAAATCTGCTGATGTTCCGTTCCGGCTACACAGGCTTCTACGACCTCGAAAAAGACGCCGGCACCCGGCACTTCGCCGGCCATCGTACCGGCTGCTGGATCAATGCCATCCCTGCCAACGGACTGGTAATGATTCCCGAATCCTCTGCAGGCTGTGTCTGTCTGTTCTCGATCTCTTCGACCATTGTGCTGGAACCGCGCGAAGAACGGACTCACTGGACGATCTTCAGTTCTGTCGGCCCCAAGACTCCGGTCCAGCATATGGCATTGAACATGGGTGCCCCCGGTGACCGCCGCGACGCGCATGGGACAGTCTGGATGGCTTATCCTCGACCCAAGCCAAGTCGGGAAACCGGTCTCGACTTCAAATTTGATATCAAACCCCAGTTCAGTGAAGGGGGAGGCTATGAGAGCCTGAATGAAATCAATCACCCTGTCAAAAACGCCGAACCGGGCTGGGTCTATACATCCTGGGCCAAAGGGCTGAAGAAATGTACGATTCCTCTGCTGGGGAAAAGTGATTCTCCCACGAACTATACTGTGGAACTCTCCTTCTCAGGCCTGGAACCGGTCTCTTTAAACAATCAGCAGGAACCACCACTGTATGAGATCAAACTGCAGGGAAAAGTCGTTCAGAAAGACTTTAACCCACAGACTACTAAGCCAACCCAGACACTCAAATTCGATGGAGTTTCCGTCAAAGATAACTTACAGCTCGAACTGGTTCCGCAAAATGAATCAGCTCGGCAGACGCCTGCAGCGTTAAGTGGAATTGAAATTATTCGCTCAGATTCATAGACTGGCCTTAGATACATCTCTTCTGCCCGCTCTATACTTCAAGCGAGATAATGTGAAATATCACCTTAACAGCAAATCAGCCGTTTTCTGTCTGGTCCTCATTCTGACTGGCTTCAGCAGGTTGTCTTCCGTCCAGGCGCTGGAACTGACTCTGGAACCGCCGGGAGATCGGGAATTCGTACGCGATCTCGCCGGCATGCTCGATGAGCCGACCACAAAAAAAATCAAAGAGCTTTGCGATAAGCTGCTCACAGACAAAGCGACCCCGATCATTGTGGTTACGATCGATTCGATGGCCGAGTACGGCGGTGCGGACATGCGGATTGAGACCTTCGCCACGATCCTGTTTAATCAATGGCAGATCGGACATGCCAAGCTCGGAGATCAGGACTGGAATACCGGTATCCTGCTGCTCGTGTCCAAAAATGATCGCAAGGCCCGCATCGAACTGGGAGCTGGCTGGGGACGCCGTGAAGACGAACAATGCCGCCAGATCATGGATGAATACATCATCCCCCATTTCAAACAGGGACAGTTTGACCAGGGAATCCTCGCAGGGGTCGAAGCACTCGATAAAATGGCACGAAAACTGGAACTGCCCACAAAACCGGTTTCTCCCTGGACCTACGTCATTATGGCAGTAGCCGCCGGTCTGGTTATTTTTACGGTTGTCTCCCTTATCCGTCGTGGCTCCAGTGGCTGGGCCTGGCTGTTCTGGGGAGTCGTCTTTGCGGTCATTGGCACCATTCTATACCAGATGCTCAATAACAGAGGAGGCGGTGGCGGAGGCTTTGGTGGTGGTTCCTTCGGCGGTGGTTTCTCCGGTGGCGGGGGCGCCACGGGCTCATGGTAATTCCCGACCACTCATTCCCATACATGCTCCAGCCTTAAGAAAAGACTCAATTCATGCAAAGCGCATTTAACTTTCTAAATGAAGAACAGCAGCAGCAGGTGGAGCAGGCCGTCGTCGATGCGGAACAGCAGACATCCTGTGAAATCGTACCTGTCATCGCGACATCCTCAGGAAGGTACGACCGACCCGAAGATGTCGTCGGGCTCTGGTTGACCATCATCACTGCACTCTGTCTCTGGTTTTTCTTCCCCCGCAACGGCGGACAGGCAGGAGACTGGGGCGGCATGCCCGTGATCGTTGAACTGTTTCTGGCTGCGATTCTGCTTGCCCTCGCATTCATTCTGGGAGCAATCGCCGGAAGTCGGATTGGCTGGCTTAGACGACTTTTTACTCCCCGTCTTCAGATGCAGGATGAAGTCGCCGCGCGTGCCCGGGAAATCTTTTTCGATAAACGGATTCACCATACCGAAGGGGGCACGGGCATCCTGATCTACATCTCCCTGTTCGAGCATATGGCAGTCGCACTGGCCGACCAGTCCGTCATTGATAAACTCGGACAACCTTTCCTCGATCAAATCTGCCGAAAACTCACAACGGGCCTGCATGCTGGAAACCCAACGGCTACACTCTGTGAAATAATCCTGGAAATCGGCAGCCAGGCTTCTACACCACTTCCCCGCGCTTCAGACGATCAGAATGAGCTACATGACGCCCTGGTTCTGATTGATTGAGTCAAGTAGTCAGTTAATCACCATCAAGGTTTCCTGAGTTGAATTCTTTTAACAGTCATAACCGGAAATTCTTTCAAATTGCCAACTGTTGGCGTCCATTGAGAAATGGTATAATAACTGTTGAGAATGGACAGCCTGCACCAGGAATGCTGTAGAATCATTCTTAATTGTCTGTCAATAATTCCTGAATCGTGTACTGGGAAAATCGAATCAATAAAAGGACCGCATCATGACCAATCGCAATCGAATGGATGAACTGATCGAAGCTCTGGAGCAACAGAAAGACGAACTTGCCTTGAAAATTCATCTGGGTAAACAGGAAGCGAAAGATGAATGGAGGCAAGTCACAGATCGGCTGGATAAATTAAAAGACGATTATCGGCCCGTCAAAGACGCCATGAAAGAATCTGCCGGCAGCGTGACTGATGCCCTGTTCAACGTGGGAAAAGAGATCCAGGCGAGTTTTCAGCGGATTCGAAAATCGCTCTGAATCGATTCCTGCGAGAGCACAGATTCTTTTCTCAGTAAGCATTTGATTTATGAACATCTCAGTCACGCAAACACTGATTATCAGTATTCTCGTGCTCTATGTCGGGACGTTCCTGCAGACCCATATTCGCTGGTTGAGTAAATACAATATCCCGTCCGCCGTTGTGGGAGGTATCCTTTGTAGCCTCTTCGTAGCGATTTTCTATACAGCAACCGGCCATGAGATCACGTTCGATCTGTCTCTGCGCGATCTGCTATTGCTTGTTTTCTTCAGCACCATCGGCTTATCAGCAAAGCTGCGCACGCTGGCCGACGGCGGCATCGCACTGGGTAAGATGTTGCTCATTTCCGTCTTGTTTCTGGTCATGCAAAACATCGCCGGAATCAGCGTTGCTTCTCTGTTTGGTACCAGCCCCGCTTATGGACTGGTAGCAGGTAGTATCTCATTTGCCGGCGGATTTGGCACGGCGATCAGCTGGGGAGAAGTGGCGCGGGAAGCAGGCCTCCACGGTGCGACCGAAGCAGGAATCGCTTGCGCCACATTCGGGCTGATTGCCGGTGGGATAATCGGAGGCCCGCTCGCCGAGTATTTGATTCGAAAAAACAAGCTCAATCGATCAAGCGATCAGGTAAATAATTTAAACGAGATCGAATCGAGCATCAAGTCGATCCCGGTCACAATCGATGGCATGCTTGAAACCATTCTGGCTTTGGCCATCTGTGTGTCCGCCGGCGATGTTGTCAACCAGTGGCTGCAAACCAAAGGACTGGGGCTACCCGGTTTTCTCACCGCACTGTTTGTGGGCATCGTATTGACCAACTCCCTGGATCTCTTTCAGAAAGAACTCAATTCCAACGCGATTCGGCTCTGCGGCGATATTTCACTGGAATTGTTCCTCAGTATGAGCCTGATGAGCATGCAACTCTGGACGCTTGCTTCCGGGATCGGCCCGCTGTTAACTGTCGTACTCGTCCAAATCATCGTAATGGCCCTCATTGCTTACCATATTGTGTTTCGATTCATGGGAAAGAATTACGACGCCGCGGTTATGTCGGGCGGCTTCATCGGCCTGGGATTAGGCGCTACACCGGTCGCTATGGCAAACATGGACGCGATCGTGAAAAAGTATGGTCCCTCACCCCAGGCATTTCTGGTGATCCCCTTACTGGGGGCCTTCTTTATCGATATCGCAAATGCAATGATTCTGCGTCTGTTTTTGTCACTGCCGATTTATTGATCTGCGTCCCCGTTAAAGGCCACAGTTCGCTACTCGATGCTCAGCGACTTTAACCAGATCGAATTCAATCGCAGGCCTGGAATACCGCCTGAATCGGCTGCCTGAACCCTCAAGGTCTGCTTACCCGCTTTGAGATCCAGAGTCCCCACCAATTGTTTCAGAAACACATTCTGGCTCGTACTCATCGGCAGTTCACAGCCAAGCTTCTGATCGCCTACGGCTACCTGCAATTTGCCAGTTTCCAGAGGCTCTGCGCGAAAGCCATAACTCAACTCCACTACGTAGCGGCCTGGTTTCTGTACATCCAACTGCCAGGTGGCTGTGTCGGAATTCGTTTTCCAGTTGTCGATCGTATCCCAGTCATAGCCGTCAAACGAGTACTCCAGGTCGTCTCCCTTCAAAATGGCCCAACTCGGTTGTAGCTCCACTTCCGGCTCCTGCTCGTCTCCGACGGGAATGGCCGCCGGCTGGTAAACCTGACCGTCCGTCACATCCTGAAACCAGCGCAGGAACTCTCCACGCAGTTCGCTGACCTTCTCCGGATATTGACTGGCCACATTCTTTGTCTCTCCCGGATCTGCCTGCAGATCATACAGCTGACCTTGAGGCTCACCCTCTTTTTCCTTTTTCCCCTGCGGATCATGGCCCACCAGCTTGAAACGGGGACCATGAATGGACCAGCGATGAAACGGATTCGGTGTGTAGCGATCCCAGGTGTGATACAGATATTGATGAGGCGACTTTCCGCCCCCCTGCTCCATCAATGACAGGATCGATTTCCCATCCAGTTTCAGATCGCTGGGTACTGGCACGCCCGCCAACTGACAGAATGTCGGAAACAGATCAGTCTGAGCCACCATCGCATCGGTTGTTTTTCCGGCAGGAAAATGATCGGTCCAGCGGACGACAAACGGAACGCGGGTCCCCCCTTCATAGGCACTCGCTTTACTCCCTTTGAGTCCGGCTTTGAATCCTCGACTGACGCCGCCGTTATCACTGGTATAGATGACCACCGTCTCCTGATCCAGCTTCAGATCGTGGACAGTCTGCAGCAATCGACTGAGATTCTGATCGATGCGTTCAATCATGGCGTAGATCCGGGCTTCCCGCAGCGGCAGCCCTTTCGCAAGATATTTTTCAATCAGCTTGTCCCCTTCGGGTTGACCGAAATGAGATGTATCGAGCAGGAATGGAGAATGCGGTGCATTATACGCCAGATAACAGAAGAAAGGCTGCTTCTGATTGTGCCTGATGAAGTCTATGGCGGCATCCGTAAACAGATCGGTTACATAACCCCGCGTCTCCACGGGAACCCCGTTGACGACCACCTGATCGGGATTGGTATAGCGTTCAATGTGTCCGTGATAATGTCCAAAGAAATGATCGAACCCGCGACGATGCGGCTGATACTGTGCGTATCGCCCCAGGTGCCATTTGCCGAACAGTCCGGTTTTGTAGCCCGCTTGCTGCAGGACCTGCGCGATCGTCGTTTCATTCGGACCGAGTGTATCACCGCCAAAGCGGGTATTATACAAACCGGTTCGCAGATAATGCCTGCCCGTCATCAACCCGGCCCGGGTCGGCGCACAAACCATGTTGGCATAGAACCGCGTAAAGGTGACCCCTTCGGCTGCCAGCTTTTTAATCGTCGGCGTTTCGATCTTGGGGTTACCGGAAATCTCCGTATCCCAATACCCCTGATCGTCGGTCATGACCAGAATAATATTCGGCTGCCGGGATTTTTCTTTCGCATGAAGCGACTGGCTGTCCAGACTAAGCAGACTGGAAACAAGTAGGAGAATCATACTCAGAAGAATACGTCGCGGGTTCATAAGTCAGATTACCTTCGCAGAGTCATTCTTAAGGTTTCACTATTCAGACAGAGGATTCACAACAAAAGATCGCATCCTCTAACGAGTTCGCAGATAGATTAAGTAGCCGCCAACAGCACCATGAAGCAACAGGACGAGTCCGGCACACCAGGTTTTTCCCTTAAGGGACTCAGGCCAGACGAATACGATTCCGGCTAACAAAGTGACCGTAAAGATTAAGGCTTCCCACTGAATCAAGACTGCGTCTGGCGATGCCATAAATGTAATCATGATGAACAATGCATAAATCAGGTCATTGCTGGAGACGCCGCGAACGAGAAAAGAATAGAGAACAAAACAAATCTCTGGGACCCAGACAGCGAGCACGTATAATGAAGGTAATACGATGGCCTGTAAGCCCCGATTATGACATTCGAGCTTGTTGGTTTCGATGGTCAGATTTTCGGACATGAGCAGTCCCTCCTCATCGAAATCATATTCGCTAATCGAACTGTTCACCAGTTCTCTCTTATTTATTTATCTGAATTAAGCCTGCTTCAGGCAATTTTCCAGATATTCACGGGAACGATTAATCTCCGCGGTTACCTGTTCTGCTGTCGGCAGAATGGGAATGCCGCGCGGTACCGGGTGCATGAAGATTTCGGTCCGTCCCTGGTAATTGATCTTCTTCAGCGCCGCCAGTAGAGGTACGAAGTTCAAATCCCCCCGTCCGGGTAACTGCAGCAGTTCTTGCTCTTTCGGAAGTTTTTTGGTGCAGCCCATGCCATGTTGCCAGGCCTGGAAGTGCAGCAGTCGATCATCAAGGTCAGTGATCAGCTTGCCGATCATTTCCGGGTCCTGTTCCAGATGATAAGGGGCGAGCGCCATACCGAAATTCTTAGCGGGCAGCATTTCCATCAGCCAGCGTTGTGTGTCCGGATCGTTGATCAGTCCGCCGCCATGATTTTCCAGACCGATCATCACCCCTTTTTCTTCGGCTGCAGCGACGTGCGGTTTGAGTTTTTCGGCGAACGCTTTGATCCCCGCTTTCAGCTCGGCCCCTTTCAATCCTTTGGGACCGCCGCTGTTGCAGATCACCATGTCTCCACCCAGTTGACTGACCAGATCCATTTCGCCCTGCATGTTAAACAGACCGTATTTGAAGCAGGTAAAACTCCCCAGTTTGATTTTGTACTTGTCGAGCAGCTGCTTTGTTTTTTCGACCCCCAGTTCGTCTATCTGTTCGCGCTGGTTGCCATGACGCTTCGCCCAGATCTCAATGTATTCGGCGCCCGTTTTGGGAGTCTCCTGCAGAATCGTCTCCAATGGCAGCGTGCCATACATGCAGGACGCGACAATATAGTTCAGTTGGAAAGGCTTCTGTGAAGCTTCCGTTCCGGCTCCCAGTGCCGTTCCCAGTAAACCCGCCGAGCAGGCTGTCCCCAGAAGCTGTTTATTAAAATCGCGACGACTGAGCTGAGCGTTCATGATTCGGAATCTTTCTGTTGCTGATAAATCAGTTGCTGCTTAAGAAACGACTCGTTCCCCATCCTGCAGAAAGGGAACCACCAGATGTTTGGGGTGTTGAGTTTCGGGATCGATAATCGGCTCAGGAGAATACTGTGTAACGTAAGCCCGCCGCATTTTGTCTGTGGTATTCGCACCACTGCGATGAAATGTTAGTGAGCTGAACACGGCCAGACTGCCTGCAGGAACGACTGCTGTCACCCCCGGCTCTTTACCGAAGTAACCGGTTTTGTCGCCGGTTTCGGGATCGCGAATATGTTCGACCAGCGAACGAATGCCGACCGTTGAATAAGGCAGTACGTCAACCGTCCCGTTTTCCAGTGTCATGTCATCGACGGCGGCCCAGACGGTCACGTAAGGTCGATGCAGGAACCCCAGATAACCGGAGTCCTGATGCCAGGAAAACTTGATCCCTTTTTCCGCTGCTTTCACCACATATTGATCGTAAAACAGGTACGACGTATCACCGATCGTGGCTTGACAGATCTCTGCCATCAGATCGCTGAATACATACTCTTCCAGTCGGGGCGCCTGGTCATATTTCTTCGCGATATGATAGCGTTTGCCACGATGGCTGATGTGAATATGATCGGTCCCCAGGCGATCCATCTCCTCATGCATCAGATCAATCAGGTGATCACAGGCATCGCGAACAATCTGCAGATGTTCTTCACAAATCGCCCGTTCCAGAATGAAGTAGCCTTCTTCCTGAAACTGTTTTTTATGTTCTTCGGTAATGATCCCGGTCGAGACAGTCATCGTTTCTCCTGAAAACAAAAGAAATGGTTAAGCAATCACGAGTAATCAAAAGTCAAAGATTTTAAGTATCTTTGATCTCATAACCGGCGCGCTGTTCGCGTTTGAGCCAGGTATTGGCTTCGGCATCACCGACGAACTGTTCCTGCTGTGGATCCCAGGTCAGTTTGCGGCCCAGACGCTGTGAGATATTCCCAATGTGGCAGACCGTCACCGAACGATGCTGATTCTGCACGCTGGAAATGGGTGTCGCCCGCGTCTCGATACAGTCGAAGAAGTTCCCCATGTGATTCACAATCGCATCAAGTTTGCCCATGCGAGGCGGTCGCGAAAGATTATCGTGGGCATAAACATTGAATGATTCGCGAGGCAAGGGATTCTTTGCCAGATCTTCAACGGGTTTACCGGCAATCGTACCCCGGTTCACAAAAAGTCGTCCCTCGTCCCCTTCGAACATGACCCCGGTGCGACCGGTATCATTCACTTCCAGAACCACACCGTTGGCATAACGGGCCTTCAGATGGTAATCGAGTGCCACATTGTATCCGTTCTCGACATTCGGGAACGTCGCCGTCCCTTCGATATCGACGGGACCGGAATCCTGCATGCCGGCCCCCCACTGGGCGATATCAATATGATGCGCGCCCCAGTCGGTCATCTGACCCCCCGAATATTCATACCACCAGCGGAACGTGTAATGACAGCGTTCTTTGATGTAGGGAACATCGGGTGTCTGTCCCTGCCACAGATCCCAGTTCAAGACGGAAGGAACCGGCTCAGTTTTGAATGGACCTCCTGTCTTATTTTTACTGAGCGTGACAGTCACTTTCTTCAAATTACCAATCCGGCCATCCTTGATCATTTCGACGGCCTGACGGAACCGGTGATCGCTTCTCTGCCAGGTACCGACTTGAACGACTGCCTTGGTCTCAGCAACGACTTTGTTGATGATTTTCCCTTCATCGACAGTCAACGTTAATGGTTTTTCGCAGTAAACGTCCTTGCCGGCTCGACAGGCATCAATCAGCATTTTGGTATGCCAGTGGTCGGGGGCACCAATCGTCACGACGTCGATGTCAGCCTTCTCCAGCATTTCCCGATAATCTTCGAACAGGGTCGCTTTGCCGCCAAACTGCTTGCGGGCCTTCTCTGCAATTTCCCGGTCGACGTCGGCAATCGCGACGATGTCGCCATACTGCTGGGCTTTGTCCGCAATGACCGAACCCTGGTACCGCATGCCGATCGAACCGATTTTCAACCGTTCATTCGGATTGCGGGCCTTCTCTGCAGCACGAGCCGTATTCACAAAAACTCCCGGCGCCAGACAGGCCAGAGGCAGCCCGGCAGCCGCTGTTTTAACAAACGTTCGACGAGATAGTTTTTGTGAAGTCATCGCAGTCTCCTCTGATTGATCGAGTGATTTCAAAACAGTTTATCAGTACTGATTTCGTGCCTCATCCAGCATTTTCATCCAGGGGCCAATGTATTGACCGTGATCGTGATACGTACGCCCACTGACCATATTCCCGTCAATCACACAGGGTTCATTCACGAAAATGCCGCCACAGACTTCCAGATCAAACTGGCATTTGGGAACGGTCGCCATACGACGCCCTTTCACGCAACCGGCGCGTGCTGGAATTTCTACGCCATGACATACTGAAGCAATGGGTTTATTCTTCTCAAAGAAGTGTTGAGTGATGCGAATCAGATCTTCATCATCGCGTATGTACTCGGGAGCACGGCCGCCGCTGAAAAAGATGCCCAGGTACTCTTCTTCTTTGATATCTTTGAAAGCAATATCTGCCTGAATCGTATAGCCTTCCCACTCCTTGGTAATCGTCCATCCCGGTTTTACTTCGTGGAGGACCATCTGATACAATCGTTTTTCAGGTGCAGCAACGACGGGCTCATACCCTCCTTCAATCAGACGATAGTAGGGATAAAGCGTGTCAACAGTTTCAGTTGCATCACCAACGATGATTAACACTTTGTTCATTCAAAACATTCCTTCTACGTTAAATTCAAGCATTGAATTGAATTCCATTCTACAGGGGAATCCAGACCGGTCATTACGGAATCTCATAAACATTATCAGGTTTTGCGTAGATTATAAGACTCGAGATCGCAGAATACTTCTGTTTTCAGGCATTTTCTGCAGCATCTGTATGCATGTGCTCAATGCATTTTCGCCCGAAACTCGCCGGGAGTCTCACCCACTTTTTCTTTGAACAGCGTGCTGAAGTGCTGCGTGTGGCGAAAACCTATGCGTTGCGTGATCTGGGAGAGTGATAAATCGGTCGAAGCCAGCAGTTCCTTGGCCCGTTCTATCTGCGTCCGAATGATCTCCGCCTTAGGAGACCTGCCAATCGCCGATTTCATCTGGCGTTCCAATGCGGTCCGCGACATGGGTACCGCTTTCAGAATATCGGTAACTTGAATTCCCTTGCAGGCATTTTCGCGAATAAACCGTAGCGCCAGCGCCAGTTCAGGATCATCCACGGCCACCACATCGGAGGACTGACGCGTGACAATTCCCAGCGGTTTAAGCAGATAAGGCTCCTCGGGAACCGAGCCTCCTTTCATGATGCGGCTCAGCAGCGCCGCTGCTTCATAACCAATACGCGTCGAGTTGTAAGCCACACTCGACAAAGGCGGCCGCGCCATCATGCATAGAATATCATCATTTTCAGCTCCGACGACGGCAACTTCATCAGGAACAGATATTCCGGCGCGATCACAGGCATCCAGCAGCCAGAACCCCAGCAGGTCGGTGCATGCCATGACGCCTGCCGGCTTGGGAAGTCCACTTACCCATTTCACCATTTTTTCCTGATGTTTTTCCCATTCGCGCGGCACTTCAGAATCATCGGGAGAAGAAAAGACACTCACTTCATAACCGGCGTTATTGATAGTCTGGATGTAGTTCTCGCAGCGTTGCTCGAAATAAACTTCACAACCGATTTCATAGACGCCAAAGTGACGGATTCCCCGTTCCAGAAAATGTTCCGCCACCATGCGACCCATCGCACGATTATCAATCCCCAGGAAGGGAAAGGAATGCTTGAGTTTGGTCGAACGCAGTTCTAATGCAGGAATCCCCGACTTCGTGATAGCGTCCGCCATTTCCTGGCTGGTCGTCCGGCAGAGTATGCCATCCCCTTTCCAGCGGGAAATCCATTCGGGAACCTGTGAATCGAGTGACCGAGGCATCAGGAAAACCGACCATTCTTCCTTTTCGGCAATAAACTGACGAATGCCATTGAGCAAACCCCTGCCGTGAGAGCGGGACGTTTCAATCAGTAAGGCCACATGTGGTATGCTGGATTTCGCCATTATAGTTGAATCATTCGTGTTGTTATCACTATGAGGAATGCGGTGTGAGGCGTTTTTTCAATTTTTAATTGTAATCTTTTACAGCAAGTCTGATTTCTGTTCAATCAAGATCGAAACAGATAGACGGACTTCGTACAATACTCTTCATGAACTTTATTTACACCATGACAGACAAGACTTGACCGTGAAAGGCTTTCGTGGACTATCAGATCAAACAGGCACATGCCCAGGATTTTCTGGAAATTGCAGCACTGGATCGAATCGCATGGCCGATCGAACCGGACACATTTATCCCCGATGGCGAACATGCCTGGAGGCTCTGGTGCGAATACGCGACCGTCTTAATAGCGATTTCTTCCCGGAAAGAGAGTCAACAGACACTCGCCGGTGCCCTGTTGATGTTTCCGACGAATACTGACGAAATTTTTCTGCATAAAATCATGGTCCATGCCGATTTTCGCGGACAGGGAATCGGCTCTGCTTTGATGAAACAGGCGCTGCAGCGAGCTGATCAAGTTGTATTGCTGACTGTGAACCCCGAGAATACTCCGGCGGTGAAGTTGTATGAAAGCTTTGGCTTTCAAGTCAGAAAAAAAATCGAAGGCTATTATCGCCCCCATGAACATCGGCTGTTAATGGAATTCAAACCTTCTACGTAAAATAAATGGACTGTTTATGAATCAGACAGAGCGGGTACTCATACTGGGAGCAGGTATCAACGGCGTCGCCATCGCCCGTGAACTGCTGTTGAACGGGATTCCGGTCTGCATGATTGACCAGGGAGATCTCTCTCAGGGAGCAACTTCCAAATCCTCCCGTCTGGTTCATGGAGGCCTGCGCTACCTGGAATATGGTGATTTTTCGCTGGTGAAAGAATCGGTACATGAACGCGGTATCCTGCTGGATCTGGCACCGCATTTTGTGAAACCGCTAAGGTTCGCGATTCCGCTGGCCCATCGTGCCACAGGTGTCATGTCCTCCGGCCTGCGTTTTCTCAGTGGATTTCGGGTACCGGGAGCGCACTGGCTCAACAACCAGTTCTCTTTCTCTTCTGAGCGGGGTATGTATCTCGTCGACATGGGACTGTCCATGTACGACTGGTTCGCCTCGAAAGGAAACCTCCCGCGTCATTCAGTACACAATGTGGGAGAACCGGGATTACCTGATATCAATCAAGATAAATTCCGCTGGCTTGCCTGCTATTCCGACGCGCAAATGCGATTTCCCGAACGTTTCGTCGTCGCGTTATTACATGACTGTCAGAAAATTGCCCGGCAGAAAGGCCTCGAATTTGAACTCCTCACCTATCATCAGCTTTCATTGAAAAACAGAAACGCCCAGCTGACTTCTCTGCAGAACCCCAATTTAAATCACGAACTGTTTGCTCCTAAGGTCATCATCAACGCTTCCGGAGCCTGTGGAGACCTCACGCTCCAGCAGGTTGACGTTGCCTCTCCCCGACTGATGGGAGGCACCAAAGGCAGTCACATCATCACCTTCAATCAGAGTCTAAGGGACGCTTTGGGCGAACAGGCGATTTACTCCGAAGCCAGTGATGGCCGACTCGTTTTCATTCTCCCGTTTGGAGATTGTACCCTGATTGGCACAACCGATGTCCGCGTCGAAGGAAATCCGCTTGATGTCACTGCCAGTCCTGAAGAACTGGAGTACCTCGTCGGCATGGTCAACATGGTCTTCCCGCAGGTAAAGCTGACAAATGACGATATCAACCTGCACTACAGCGGCGTGCGGCCTCTGCCTTATCAACCGGAAGGCAAAGCCGCTTCCATTTCGCGCGATCACTCAATTAAAGAACACGAAGGCCCTTCTGGCTGGATCGTCACTCTCGTAGGTGGAAAACTGACTTCGTGGCGCGCCTTTGCAGAAAACGTCACTGGTCGCATCCTGAAAAAGCTGGGGAAGAGCTATCACTCCGAATCAAAAACCCGCCTGATCCCCGGTGCAGAGCATTACCCGCAAACCGCAGATATTCTCAAAGCGGAACAGGATCGACTCGCTGAAAAGTATCAACTTTCGCAGGCAAGCATCCAGACACTCTGGACGCTCCAGGGAACCATGATTGAAGAAATCCTGGATTCCCTCCCCGACTTTTCCACAGACCTGCTCCCCGGAACGAATATTCCCCGCCAGTACGTACTCTGGACGATCAATCACGAATGGGTCGAGACCATCGGCGATCTCGTCGAACGTCGCCTGATGCTGATCTTCGATGAAACATTACAAGCCGCGACTTTGCAGGCACTCGCAGAATGTCTGGTTGAAACAGGTAAACTGGAGGCGGCACAGATCCCTGCGACACTCGAAATCTATCAGGCACACCTCACAAAGTTTTACGGCAAAAGGATTCTCTAACGCTCCCCCAGCCGCCCCTATGTACCTCTCTCTGCCTTGGCAGGAAGTAACTTTTCACGTTTGGGGTCATCAAGCAACTCCAGAACTGTGTCAGATCATGTGTAGGTAACATCCCGCATCTGTCCTGGCAGTTTTTCACAACGCGGAATTCAGTCAAGCTGTGTTTCACGAACAATGCGGAATGCTCCGCGGGACGGTGTCTCCGGCACGCCATGCCCGCGGACATAAGAAGTCAGTTGTGCCGCCGGTTGCTGAAATCCCCCTCCCCGCCGGACACGTTCACGCCCTTGCGCGGGTCCCGTCGGATTCTCAACAGGGGAAACGGAATAGTAACCGGGACTGTAATAATCCTGGCACCATTCCCATTCATTCCCATACACGTCATACAGGCCAAAAGCATTGGGGCGTTTCTGTTTGACAGGATAAACCCGACCATCAGAATTATTCAGGAACCAGGCATACTGATCCATCTGGTCAGATTGCTCACCAAAAAACCAGGGTGTCTCGGTTCCGGCCCGGCACGCATATTCCCACTCTGCTTCTGTAGGCAGACGATAGCGATCTCCCGTTTTATCGGAAAGCCAGTCACAGAATGCGGTCGCATCATTCCAGCTGATACTGACCGCCGGTGCCTGATCCTGAACCGGTAAGTCACCCAGATTTTTCCAGGAGTAGTCCATCGTCTTTACCCAGTTGCCACCAGTCATCCCATAACCGCCACTCCGCTCTGCATCGGTCTGATAATTCGTCGCGTTGACAAATTCACGAAACTGCTCGTTCGTGACTTCTGTTGAACTCATGTAATATGGTCGGGTGAGACTCACCGGATGCAGTGGGGCGTCCGATTCTGCTGATGTCCCCATCCGATCACCCATCTGAAACGTTCCGGGTGGAATCAACATCAGTTCCAGTTTGACTCTTGTTCCTCCAGCACCGATGGGAACTTCCACCTTAACCGGCAGTTTCATCCTGGCAGCATACGTCTGCTGCAGGGGAGCGACTGTCGCACCATTCAGATTTATTGTCGACGAGTCTGCTGCCACATCACTGTCGGCAACCGAACGTTCCGTCATCTTCGGTTTCCAGGAAAAAGCAACAATCAGTATCACAGTGGTGACAGCCAGCCCTCCCCACAACAGTCCGCGTTTAGGGAGAGCAGCAGAGTTTGCCATTTGCTGCTCGCTGGTACTTGCCAGCATGGTCAACTCGGGGACAACGGGAGCGGGTTGGACTTCGGTCGGCGCACTTGCCCAGTTGGCATCGGTCACCTGCGATTGAGAACTCTCATCCAGTGAAATTACGGTAGTCTGCCCTTCATAGTCCGTAGAGAATTTTTCCAGATCAGAAATCAGTGCGGTTACAGACTGGTAGCGATCATCGGGAGACTTTGCCAGCATCTTTTCGAAAATCGCATTGAATTCGGAGGGAACCTGAGGGACCCGCTCTGACAGTCGGGGAATCGGTTCTTCCCGGTGCGCCAGAATTCGTTCGACGGTGGTTTCTCCCGGATAGACGGGCTGGGCGGTCAACAGAAAGTAGAACGTACACCCCAGACTGTAAATATCAGACCGATGATCTGCCAGCTTCGTATTCCGCGCCTGCTCGGGAGCCATGTAGTCAATGGTTCCCATAAAAAACTGACTGGAAGTTAATTCAGGCTGCGTCTCCCCGCCCAGGATGACATCATCGGGCTGCTGCAGCCGTGCCAGTCCCATATCCAGGATTTTCAGATCCCCCTGATCATCGACCAGGATATTAGCCGGTTTAACATCGCGGTGAATCACTCCCTGACGGTGGGCATACTCCAGCCCCCGTGCGACCTGCATGATACAGTTCAAGGCATCAGAAAAGTCGAGCGGTCCGGAATCACGGACCATCTGCGTCAGACTTTCTCCATCGATATATTCGCAGATCAGGTAATTAATTCCCCGATCTTCTCCCGCATCGTATGCCGTCACGATGTGAGGATGTGAAAGCCGCGCAGCCGTCTGTACTTCGCGTTCAAAACGTTTCAGCCGATCAGGAACATGCTGCAGATCAGTCCGAATGACTTTCAAGGCAACAATGCGTTTCATCCGGCGGTGCAGCGCCTTGTAAACGGTTCCCATTCCTCCGGAGCCAATCGGTTCCAGAATCAGGTAATCAGCTATCAACAACCGTCGCTCGTCTTGGGACAACAACACATCTGACTGGTAATTCGTAATTTTTCCGGACTGCACCAGTAATTCTGTCAGCCCCTCAGACGTCTGACAGTCTTGACCGGCTGCAGACGCTTCCTGAAGTTTCGTCAATTCTTCCTGCGAGAGAATGCCCTCTTTCACAATCCGCTGTTGACACTGCTCCAGCAGGACGGGCTCTGGCAGGCTTTGTTGTTTGTGGTCAGCAGAAATGCCTGTAGCGGTCAGCAGTTCAGTCTGTGTCGTTTTCAGAGAGGAAGCCAGCCAGCCCGGATCGAGTCCGGGATACAGCTCCAGGTATTCATTAGCATCGGGAGATTCACCCAACTGGCAGCGATGCTCCATTTCCAGAGGAATTAATTCTCTGAGAATCACATCCCGGTATTCAACCGCGATATGTTCCAGATAGTCATCAATTGAAGGGAGTTCCCCCAGCCTCAATTGTGACTCGTACCGATCACACAGCTGGTTAATTCGCAGCATCAGGTCTGAAGGCAGCTGTTCGAAACCAGTTTCATTTCGCGATTTCACAAATTGCAATCCTCTTGCCACAGACGGGTAATCAACTGGAGTTTTCGTTCAACGGTTCGGCGGGCGCAACCTTGATTCTGCGCAATTTCAGTTGTAGTTTCCCCTTCCATTTTGGCCAATGCAACCTGTCTTAAGGCTGAATCACCTGTTTTGTCTAATAAATTCAATAGCCGTTCCAGTTCTTCTGCCATCTGAACGGCAAATTCGGGAGAGGGTTGCTGCTGGATAATCTCTTCAAAATCAACTCGCATGGACGTTTGCTTCTTACTCGTCCCAGCTGCGTCATTTTGTCCACTTCCGCCCCGCTTCTGTCTGTTTTCCAGCCGAATCAGGTCGATTGATTTATGTGATGTGATTGCCACCAGCAGCGGCCATAAATTTTGCCGATCGGTGACCTGTGAGAAGCGGCCATTCTGCGCCCCAATACAGAAACTTTTAAAAGCGCTCAGCGCCACATCCTCTTCATCCGCCATCGTCCGTGGTGCACCTCGTAATTTCTGCCGCGCGACTTCCACCATCTCCAGAAAATACGATTCCCACAACCTCTGCGCAGCCTGAGCGTCTCCTGATTTCAGCTGATCGATCCACTGTGTGACGGTTTCTTCAATCACAGACATTGAGACATGCTTTCCTGAATGGTTTTCTGAATTTCAGCATACCAGTATATCGTAGAGTACGGGCATTCAACAGCTTCCACCTCATTTCAGACAAAGTATCTTTTTTCGCGTAATTTTTGTCGCATCTTCACAATCTTTGACGAATTCACTCCAATAACAGTCCGAACAGACTGAAAAGCATTGAACTGCGTACATCATCCATCGACTTCCAGGAAAAGAGATCATGTTCCATTTTCACGTACTTCAATTCCGAGCCTGTCTTTTCTTTAACATATTTCTCGCAGTAAGCTTGCTGATGATCGTTGATGTTACTGCGCAGCAAACCGGTAACCCGCGAGACGACCTCAAAGGATTGAGTGATGACTTTGATGACGGCTCTACTTTGAAACAGTGGTCTCGGATTTATCAGACTGAACAGAGCCATGCCGACCAGCTCGAGAAATTTGATATCGCCAAAACCAAACCAGGCTGGATGGTCATGGTCCCCTACAGCAGTACCTGGTACATGGACTATCGGGGAGTTCTGGTCTACAAAGAAGTCAAAGGAGATTTTGTGGTCACATCCAGTATCCGCGTCGCGCGACGGGATGGCGATGGCGCACCGCGCAGTAATTATTCACTGGCAGGCCTCATGATCCGTACTCCCCGCGATGTCACTCCGCAAACGTGGAAACCAGGTGGCGAGAATTATATCTTCCTCTCTCTTGGCGCTGCGAATCGACCAGGCTCTTTTCAGTTTGAAGTCAAGACCACGGTCAACAGTCGATCGACGCTCGCAGTCACCGACGCAGGAACGCCAGCCGCGATGATACAGATTGCTCGGATTGGCAATGACTTCATCCTGCTGAAAAAAACACCGGAAGGAACCTGGAATATCCATCAGCGATATCGTCGCACTGATATGCCTGAGCAGTTGCAGGTGGGGCTCACGGTTTATACAGACTACTCAACAGCCTCGCGTCTGAAACCTCCGCAGCAGAATAACCAGGTCATCCGCAACGGTCGCCCCGATCTGGTGGCTGGATTTGACTATGTTCATTTTCAGCGCCCTGTTGTGCCTGCTTCTTTTAAGGGAAAATCGTTCTCGAACCAGGCCGAAGTCTCTGATACGCAGCTTTTGGAATTTCTGGGTAAGCATGCCCAATAATTAAGAACATTATTTAACAGTTCGCTCCAGCATTTCGCACGACCGCCTGTTTGCAATTGATTCGATAGAGGGTTTATAATCTCATCAGATGTTAATTTCGGATCAAATCCGTTTTAAGACGAGTGAGATGTACACTCAATAAATCACACTCAACGAAATCAATGGCAGGAGTCTGTGAGAATGCGCTACCCGGCTAAAACCCTTTCTGTATTCGCAGTGCTTGCGATCACACTGTTCCCGGTCCCGCACGCGGCCGCTTCACAGCCAGTCGAAGGTGTTCTGGTGGAAGCAGAGAGTTTCGATCAGCATGGTGGCTGGAAACTGGACACGCAGTTTATCAATATCATGGGATCTCCCTATCTGTTGGCGCATGGACTGGGCCAGCCGGTGGCAGACGCAGAAACAACCGTCTCGTTTCCTTCAACAGGAACATACCGCGTTCTGGTTCGCACAAAAGACTGGGTTGCTCCCTGGCAGGCCAAGGGAGCACCAGGTCGCTTCCAACTGGCCATTGATGGCAAACCATTAGATGAGACATTCGGAACGAAGAGTGCCAAATGGTTCTGGCACGATGGCGGCACCGTGGAGATCACCAAACCGGAAGTCAAACTGACGCTCCACGACCTGACAGGCTTTGAAGGCCGCTGTGACGCAATACTGTTTACCAAAGATCTTAACTATCAGCCCCCCAACGATCTGTCCCCCATGGATCAGTGGCGCAAAGACATGCTCGGCCTGCCCGCTCAGCCGGAAAAAACAAAGAAATATGATCTGGTGGTGGTCGGTGGTGGATATTCCGGCATGGGAGCCGCGATCTCTGCGGCCCGCATGGGATGTTCGGTCGCGTTGATTCAGGATCGCCCCGTACTGGGTGGAAACGGGAGTTCGGAAGTCCGTGTCTGGGCACAGGGGCTGGTACGACGCGGAAAATATCCTCATATCGGCGAGATTATCGCAGAATTTGCCGATTCGGCTGCTGCCTCTCCCGGCACTTATGAAGAGTACGGCGACAAATTGAAAGAGGATGTAGTCCGCGCCGAAAAAAACATTGATCTGTTCCTCAATACGCGTGCTTATGAGGTGAATAAAGAGGGAGAATCCATCCAGAGCGTCACCGCCTTCAATACCAGAACCAGCAAGCGTACTGAATTTCTCGGTTCCCTCTTCGCGGACTGTACCGGTCACGGTGAAATCGGATTTTTAGCGGGAGCGGACTATTATACACACGAAAAAGGCCACATGGGCATGAGCAACATGTGGACCTGGAAAGAAGCCGATACCGAAAAAACATTTCCCGATGTCAGCTGGGCACTCAACCTGAATATGGAAGACTTCCCCTACCCCAAGCGCTTTCACGGTGAATGGTTCTGGGAGAGCGGCTTTGATAAAGATCCGATCAAAGACCTGGAATCGATGCGGGACTGGAATTTCCGTGCCGTCTATGGTGCCTGGAATGCCATAAAAAACAAAGGGGGTAAAGACAAACATGCCAACGCGGAATTAACCTGGATGGCCTTCATAGGTGGACCACGCGAATCTCGTATGCTCCGCGGCGACGTAATTCTGCGTAAAAAAGACATTGTGAATAAAATCGCCTTTCCGGATGGCTGCGTCCCCAGCACCTGGTCCATCGATTTACACTACCCCAAAAAGCAATACATGCAGAAGTACCCGGAAGACCCTTTCATCTCGCAGGCTGTGTTTGACAGTCGCGTCGACCGCAGGTTCGGTTATCCGGTTCCCTATCGATGTTTTTACTCTCGGAATATCCCAAACCTGTTCATGGCCGGGCGCTGCATCAGTGTGACACATGAGGCACTCGGAACGGTACGCGTCATGAAAACAGGGGGCATGATGGGCGAAGTCGTCGGTAAAGCGGCAGCAGTCTGTACCGAAAAAGACTGCAGTCCCCGCGAAGTTTATACAGACTACTATCAGGACCTCGAAAAACTGATGGCCCGCAAAGGTGTTGAACGCCGCGATACCATCGATGGAGAGTTTTATATCTCGAAAGACTCTAAAGAACTGCCTCCCGTCATCGATGCCTATATCGATCCGACGACACTTCCCGGGCTGGTCATCGATGACGAAAGCAACAATGTGCAGTTTGTCGGGACATGGACAAAAGGCGAAGGTCTGAAAGGTTTTGTCGGCAATCACTATGTCTATCATGGCAAAGGTAAAAAAGCCGAGATCCACTTCAAATTCCAGGTGGAAAAAACCGGAAAATACGAAGTGCGTCTTTCTTACGGACATCATGAAAACCGCGCGACGAATACCCCGGTCACAATTCACTCACCCCAGGATTCAAAAACGGTAAAGATCAATCAGAGAATCAAACCCCCTTTGAAGAATGGCTTTATTTCTCTAGGCACCTTTGAATTCGAGAAAGGTCAGCAGATTGAAGTCGTCATGTCCAATGAGGGTGTGGACGGGAATGTACACGCCGATGCGATCCAGGTCCTGCCTGCTGACTGACCTCGCCCCCCTGTATTCAGAGTTCCGTTCAACCATCGCTTGAAACCAACACCAGAGATAAACGTCCCAGGCAAAGCAGCTTGCCTGGGACGATGAGAACAGGATGACAGACTTACCGCAAGCTGTGAAGCCACCATCACCGAAACGGCGCGCCAGTCAATTCAAGTCACTCTCTCTCAAATTCTACCGCATTACCATCCTGGTTCTCATTGTCTGTCTCATCAGGGACTACTTTGTGCGACTGCGCGTGCAGGGTAAGGCCCCCATCGAACTGCGGGAAGTTCAGAAATTCATTCCCGCCGCTCATTCACTGCAAGTCGATCACTCGGAACGGATGGGGCTGTTTGTACTGGATGAAAAACAGAGAACTGTTGGGTACGCCATCCGCACTTCGCCTGTCTCCGACGACATTATCGGCTACTGCGGCCCCTCAGACACCTTGATCGTATTTAACTCGCAGACAGACCACATCTTCGGCATCTCAATCCGCAGCAGTGGAGACACCACATCTCACGTGAATGATGTCCGTCAGAATGAGTACTGGATGAACCTCTGGAAAGATTATGGCTGGAATCAAATCGCCGCGCTCGACCTCCAGTCCGGGGAGATCGAAGGTGTTTCCGGCGCCACCATGACCAGTATGGGCATCGCGCATGCCATCGCGCATCGAATTCGCTCCTCCGAACAGCAGATTCAGGCAGATCCCCCTTTCCTGTTCCGCGCAAAAGATGCAACCATTATTGCGTTTTGTATCGGTGCCTGCCTGATTACTTTCACGAAGCTCAAGCGGATTCACTGGTTGCGAAAGTTGTATAAGCTCGTCGCCATGATTTATCTGGGTTTCTGGACCGGTGATCTGCTGGCGGAATCACTGTTTGCCGGCTGGGCCCGGTATACGGTTCCCTGGAGAACCGTCTTCGGCCTGGTTGTATTGGCCGCAGTGGCCGTGCTCATTCCCTGGACAACCCGACGCAATGTGTACTGCCAGAGCATCTGCCCGCATGGGACCGCACAGGAATTTCTGGGGAGAGTACTCCCCGCGCGGTCCAAATGGAAAATCAGACCGGATATCAAACGGGCACTGCGGTGGATCCCCGCTTTATTGATCGGACTGATTCTCACAATTCTGTTTTTAAGAATCCCCGTTGATCTGGCAGAACTGGAAGCCTTTGATGCCTATCTGCTGGCATCCGCGGGAATCGCTTCAATCGTGATTGCAGTCGTAGGACTCATTGCATCCCTGTTTGTCCCACAGGCTTACTGTCACTATGGCTGCCCCACAGGTGCCATTTTTGAATTTGTCCGCTCCCATGGCAGGGCAGATCGTTTCGGCAGAAGTGATCTGGTGGCCGGCCTGCTTCTGATTCTGGCAATTGTTTTAAACCAATACGCTGATCAATTACAGCTGTTACTGCTGCAATGATGCTGATCTGTTTTCAGAGCGATGCACATTTTAACCATCGCATCTTTCAGTGTAGTTTACTCAGTCCAACTGGCCCGGGAGACGCTGCAGTAAAACTAGACACTGCCTAGCTGGTGGCATCATCCTGAATCTGCTGCCTGATCAGTGATTTACTGATCACATTCACCAGTTTTTGAGGCTTGTAAGGCTTCTTCAGGAAATGAACGATCTCGGATCCCTGCATCTGTTCTGAAATATCTGTCTCACTCAGGCCGCTGGTCAGAATCACCGGAATATCAATCCCCTTCTTGCGGAGCAGTTCAAACGTTTCGACGCCACTTAATCCTGGCATGGTCATATCCAGGAGTACTGCGCTGATTTCATCACGATGCTTCTGGTAGAGTTCTACGCCTTCACTTCCCGAAAAAGCAGTCAGCACGGAAAAACCATACCGTTTTAATACTCGATTAACGACATTACATACAGCACTGTCATCATCAATGACCAGAATGGAACCAGCTTCTACAGGTAAAATATTTTCGCCACTGCCCTCATCGTCGGCATCGGTAGACGCTTCGGCTGTCAGAGGTAAGATCACTCGGAAGCAGGAGCCTTGATCAATAATGGACTTTACACGTAAACCTCCCTGATGTCCTCTGATAATTCCTGATACGCCCGCCAGTCCGAGCCCACGACCGGTAAATTTGGTGGTAAAAAACGGGTCAAACATTTTGGACTGGCAGTCAATATCCATACCGTTCCCGTTATCTTCCACTTCGAAATAGACAAACTTTCCGGGTGCCCCATTTTCACAGAAATAATATTCTGAAAATTCATTCTTCGCCAGTTGAGTGACGCCCGTGCGAATAGCGATTCTGCCTGATTCTGCCTGGTTTTGAATCGCTTCAGATGCATTCGTCAGCAGATTCAGAACCACCTGTTCGATCTGCCCGACATCGCCATGAATCATTAATTCTTCATCAGACAGATCCAGCTCAATATACGCATTCGGAGAAACAATCGATTTCATGATCTCCACAGTTTCCTGGATCACTCGATTTAAATTAAACGTCATTGAGGCGAAAGTACGTTGCCCGGAATAAGCCAGCAGCCGTTCGCAGATTTTTGCAGCATGACGCGCGGCCATTTCAATACTTTTCACATATGGATTCACTGGAGATTCTTCATCCAGTTCCATCAACACCAGATTCGTATTCCCCAGGATCGCCAGAAGCAGATTATTAAAGTCATGCGCGACTCCCCCTGCAAGGACTCCCAGGCTCTCCAGTTTCTGGGAATGCAGCATCTGTGCGTGAAGATGATCTTTTTCTTCTTCAATCTGAATACGATCGGTGATATCCCGGATCACTTTGATATACCCGGTAATCTGGTTATCAGGTCGTCTTAACGGGGTGACAATCGTTTCCCCCTGAAAACAGGAACCGTCGGCACGCACATACTCAACGATAAACGGTTTTAAAACCCGGGTATTGGGAAACGACACCCGGTTGAATTGCTCTTCGTACTTACTTGAAGAAAAAATGAGTTCGCGCACCGGCCTGCCCAGTAGATCCGCCTCTTGACAACGAAAGTGGATCTGAATCGACTCATTACACATCACGATATGATGGCTGCGGTCCGTTACGATCATGGCATCGGTCACGGAATGGAAAATGGTCTGTAATAGTATCCGCTGCCGGTTCAACTGCTCAATTGTTTTCTTGCGGATCGTGACATCAATCGCCAGCCCGATACAACCAATAATTTCATCTTTTAAATTACGTAAAGGCTCGATATGGATATCCAGGTAGGTATTTTCCAGCTGTTGTTCGAATCGAACTGATTCACCTTTCAGGGTTCGCTGATGCATCGCGGCCATATTCGCAGACACTTCCTGCGATTTATGGAAATTTGAGATGCCTTTCCCCACGGTCTCGGCCGGTTGAATCCCCAACTGGTTCAGGCCTGCTCCTACGATCGATGTATATTTATTATCCAGATCAGTCGTCCAGAGAATTGCGGGGATCTGGTCCATAATGATGCGGAGGCGGGCTTCACTCTCCAGGCGTATCTGCTGGGAACGCTTCAGATCATCAATATCAATATGGGTACCAATTATCTGTAGAGGATCTTTTTGTGGGCTGTAAGCTGAGATTCTGCCCCGTGTAAATACCCATTTCCATGCACCGTCTTTTTTCCTGATGCGAACCTCGACGTCATAAGAGTTCGCTTTACCTGATATGTAATCGTTAAGGGCTTTCACTGAAGTCATATAGTCATCAGGGTGAATCATTTGAGTCCACGCCTTATTGATTTCAGCTCCGATTTCTGCTGGATCCTTCAGATCCTGCAGTCTGGCAAACGAATCCGGAAATTCGCCGGGCTCATATCCCAGCATGGTATACCAGTGCTCATCGAAATGAACCTGGCCTGTCGTCAGATCGTATTCCCAGAAACCGATGGACGACCCCCGGGCTGCCATCGTAATTCTCAGTTCGCTTTCCTGCAGTTTTTTTTCCGCCTGCGCGCGACTGAATTCAGCAGCTGCCCGGTATGTATAATTCCTGATGACTGGAAGATTGCATAGATCTTCATAAACAGGACGGTCTCCCAGCAGCATCAGATGCCCCTGAACCTCTCCATCTTTGTCGATCATCGGAAGACTGAAATACGATTCAATTCCATTTATAACAAGAAATTCATCTTCAGGATACAGCCTGGTGATTCCTTCATGAATGGAATAGGGATCTCTTCCAAGAGCATGTTCACACGGAGTGCCGGCGACATCGTATTCAAAATCAGGCCTTAACTCACCATCCAGATATATACCAAAGGTTTTACACTTCGCACGCTGTTTATTGTGATGCTGAACCAGGCAGACACATTTCATCTTTAAAGCGCGAGATAATTCCTGTACCAGACGTTTAAAAAATTCATCGCCGGTAACATCACTGGTCGCTTGAGTTAATAATTTCAGTAATCGCTCATTTTGCCGTTGCGTAGAAATGCTGCTCAACAACCAGAGTTGTTGGTCCGGGTTATTCGGCAATTTGACTTCGCACAAATGCTGAACACCATCAGGGTGTTGCAGCCAGATTTCGGACTGTCCGGATTCGCTGAAACCTGATTGAGGTCCCGCATTCGTCTCCTTCAGTTCAAACAGCCGCTCCAGATTCTGTTCGAACAATTCTGGATTTTCGTTCGAGTACCCTAATAACTCTTCGGAACGTTGATTAATAAAGAGAGTTTCTCCCGATCGATATACCACGCCCGCTGGAATACTTTCGATTATTAATTTAATAGATGCATTGTCACAAACTTGCGGATAGGATTCATTTGTTGAATCCTGCGACTTTTGCGTAGTATCTATGCGGAACTGTTTAATGTTCCCTCTCGTGGAAGCAAAGTGGTACTTCATACACTCAAATTCCCCGTAATCTACTGTTGTCCATAGTACCAGGTCATTTATTACAACCTCTTGCTTTGATTTGACATAGGTAGTCACATGCTACAAAATTAGAGTTTGGATCGATATACCAAAATTACAATCCCGAAAATTTGGTTCACAAAATTACCCTCAGGGTCTCCTGCCTTTTAAGTCCTAGAAGAAAGCCCACAACAGTGAAGATATCTATAAAAATTGCCCTGTGCCTGATCACAGCGTGCCTGGCGGCAGTATTACCAGAACAGGTCATCGCAGCCGACCCGAAACTGGAGTTGAAACCACACGATCATATTGTATTCATCGGCAATACGTTTCCAGAGCGCATGCAGGACGCAGGCTATTTTGAAACCCTGCTCCACAGTCGCTTCCCTGACAAGGAACTGGTCGTACGAAACCTGGGCTGGTCGGCTGATGAACTCACACTGCGCCCCCGCTCCAAAGACTTTCAGGACCACGGCCATAACCTCGAAGATCACAAAGCAGATGTGATCATTGCCTGCTTCGGGTTCAATGAATCTTTCGGTGGAAAAGCAGGTCTCCCCAAATTTGAAGAGGACCTGAAAAACTTCATCGATACAACACTGGCCGCCAAATACAACGGCAAATCTCACCCGCAGCTGGTTCTTTTTTCTCCCATCGCCAATGAAAATCTGAATCGCCCCGGTCTGACGGATGGCAAGGAAAATAACGAACGCATCCAACTCTACACCGACGCGATGCGAAAAATCGCTAAAGAGAAAAATGTGATCTTTGTCGATCTTTTCACCCCCAGCAAAAAGCTGATGGAATCGGATGACCACCCTTTAACCTTCAATGGCATCCACCTGACTGATTACGGTTACCAGCAACTTGCCCCCGTCATCGATGAAGCGCTGTTCGGACCACGTGATACATCAGGCTCAACAGTAGACATGAAAAAACTCCGCGCGGAAGTTCTGGAGAAAAATAAACAGTTCTGGTACGATTATCGCGCCGTCAATGGCTACTATATTTACGGCGGTCGCAAAGAACCGTTTGGAGTAGTCAACTTCCCCGCCGAGTTTGCCAAGCTTCGTAAAATGATCGCCAATCGCGACAAACGCATCTGGGCAGTGGCACAAGGCAAAAACGTCCCTGTAAAAATTGATGACAGCAACACGGGCGATTTCGCTGATATCAAAACCAATGTCAAAGATCCCGCGTCTATTAAAATCACGTCTCCGGAGGAATCTAAAAAACACTTTGAGTTACCCGAAGGCTTCGAAATCAACCTGTTCGCTTCCGAAGTCGAGTTTCCCGAACTCAAGAATCCCGTGCAGTTCGCCTTCGACAGTAAAGGCCGCCTCTGGGTCTGCACAATGGCTTCCTATCCGATGTACCTGCCAGGCAAAGAAGTCGATGACAAAATTCTGATCCTCGAAGACACGAACGGCGATGGACGTGCCGACAAGCAGACGATCTTCGCAGATGGCCTGCATCTGCCCACGGGAATTGAACTCGGAGATGGAGGCGTCTATGTCGCTCAGCAACCAAACCTGGTCTTCCTGAAAGACACCGATGGCGATGATCACGCTGACTTTAAGGAAATCGTCCTGCACGGATTCGATTCCGCTGACTCCCATCACTCCATCAGCGCCTTTACCTGGGGTCCTGGTGGCGGACTCTACTTCCAGGAAGGAACGTTCCACCACAGTCAGGTCGAAACCCCCTATGGACCACAGCGAGTCAAGAATGCGGGTATCTTCCGCTATGAACCTCGAACCGAAAAAACGAGCATCTTTGTCTCATACAACTATGCCAATCCCTGGGGTCACGTCTTTGATCGCTGGGGACAGAACTTCGTAGCCGACGCGTCCGGCGGAGCCAATTATTTTGGAACCGCTTATTCAGGCGACGTGGATTACCCACGCAAGCATGCCGGCATGAAACACTTCCTGAAAAAACAATGGCGACCGACCGCCGGTTGTGAATTCGTTTCCAGCCGCCAGTTTCCTGATGAACTCCAGGGAAATTATCTGCTGAATAACTGCATCGGCTTTCATGGGGTGCTCCAGTACAAAATGAAAGAAGATGGTTCCGGCTTCGCCGCTGATCCGGTCGAACCACTGGTCAAATCGACCGACACCAACTTCCGACCTGTCGATCTGCAGTTCGGCCCCGATGGTGCATTATACCTGATTGACTGGTTCAACCCGCTCGTAGGGCACATGCAGCATTCCATCCGCGACCCCAACCGCGATGCACAACACGGACGTATCTGGCGTGTCACCTATTCGAAAAAACCGTTATTGAAAGATCCGAATATCGCAGACGCTTCCGTCCCGGAATTGCTCGATCTGCTGAAAACCTACGAGGACCAGGTTCGTTACCGGGTGCGTCGTGAATTGCGTGTGCGTGACACCAATGAAGTCATCGCGGCTCTCAACAAATGGGTTGCCGGCCTGGATCCCAAAGATGAAAACTATCAGCACAATCTGCTGGAAGCGCTCTGGGTCCGCCAGAGCCTGGACGTAGTTGATGTCGACTTTCTGAAAAAGATGCTGCAGTCACCCGAACCCAAAGCACGAGCCGCTGCCACGCGGGTTCTCTGTTACTGGCGCGATCGCGTTGATAACTCCCTGGACCTGCTGCAGGTTCAGATCAATGATGAAAACCCACGGGTTCGGCTGGAAGCCATTCGTGCACTCAGCTTTTACCACGATCCCCGCGCACTTGAGATCGCTGTGGAATCGCTGATTCATCCGCAGGATTACTACCTGGAGTACGCATTGAAAGAAACGATGGATACCCTCGAAAAACGTCTGGAAGCTAAATAGTTTTTCGAGTCACACCCGAAGGAATCAGCGACTATCCCGGAGTCAAACCGTTCTCCGGGATGGTTTCCCTCGCCTGAAATTCCTTTGATACCAGGCAATCTGACAGCCTGTCATATTTTCACACCTTATGCAGAGTTAGTTACATAATGAGAATTCGATCCCGTATTTTTTCCGCTTTGACCCTTTCAGTGATCACTTTGTTCCTGAACCTGGCTTTTCAAAGTCCAGCAACAGCCCAGAGCAGCGTCTCCCCTATGATGAAGCTCCTCAAGAGTGGCCGCGTCCCGGCATCTCGTCAGGGAACAATCATCGAACTGATCTGCCGCAAAGGAAATCCGGAAGAACTCGGCTTCATCTGGGAACAGATCGTCAACGATAAGTTCCACGGCGAAGTGAAAGAGAAATCGCTGATCGCTTTGAAAGAGGCGTTTCAGAATCGAAAAATCAAACCCGCCGGTTCCCTGGCTGACATCAGCAAACTGATCGATGCCAAACCCCCGGTCAATCAGATCGCGATTGAACTGGCAGGTTTATGGAAAGTCTCCGGAGCAGCAGCCAAATTACAGGAACTGGCACTCTCTGCCAAAACCGCTGAGAAATTAAGACTGGCCGCCATCGACGCACTTGTTTCCATCGGCGGACCTGAGAGCATCAAAGCCATGCAGAAACTCACTCAGGAAAACTCCCCCGCCGACATCCGCTACCTGGGTGCAGCCGCCCTGGTCTCTCTTGATCTCAAGCAGGCGATCACCGCTGGCATCAAAATCATGTCAACTTCCAAGGAAGGCGACCCAACCCCGTTCATTGAAGCTATCCTCGATACCCAGGGCGCCGCGGATCAACTCGCAGCCGCGCTTTCCACACAAAAAGTACCAGAAGATGTCGCCAAGAAACAACTCCGTTACATGTACTCAGTAGGCCGTAGCGATAAAGCACTGAGCGATGCCCTCAGTAAAGCAGCCGGCATGTCAGGCGAAGATAAAAAACTCACCGAAGAAGAATTCAAACAACTACTCGCCGATGTCATCGCCAAAGGGAATGCGGAACGAGGCGAGCAGATTTTCCGCCGCGCCGATTTGAGCTGCTTGAAATGCCACTCTGTCAGTAAAGCAGGAGGTGAAGTCGGCCCTGATCTCAGCCCGATCGGCGCCAGTTCCCCCGTCGATTACCTGGTTCGTTCCATTCTCTACCCCAACCAGGCAGTCAAAGAGGCATACCAGACCTATGTGATCGTCACCATTGAAGGTAAAATCATTCGCGGTATCATTGTAGATCGCAACGAGGAGCGTGTGATCCTCAAAGACGCAAATGGTAAAGAAATCGTCATTCCCGTTGATGACATCGATGATGAAGCCGAAGGGGGCTCCCTCATGCCCCAGGGGCTCACCAAATTCCTGACACGTGATGAACTGCTTGATCTTGTCAAATACCTGTCCGTACTGGGCAAACCGGGTCCGTATGCGATCCGTTCCAAACCGACTATTCAACGCTGGCTGGCCATGCGGGAGATCCCCAACCTGTTGCTGACCAATCAAAACCCGGACGAAGAACTGTTCGAAGAGCATATCCTGCGGGCTCCGACCACTGCATTTGTTCCCCAGTATGCGATGGTGGCAGGTTTGCTCCCCTTCGAAGAACTCAAGAGTCTGAGCACCGACTCGCAGGTTCTGCTGCAGGCCGAACTGGATGTTACAGAAGCGGGTACCGTTGGCATTCGCGTCAATTCCGCTCAAGAGACGCGCATCTGGATCGATTCACAGCGTCTGAAATCACAGCCGGAAAATGAGGTGGAACTGTCGAAAGGCATCCATAAACTGACACTGCTGATCGATCTTTCCAACCGGAGTGAGCAAGGCGTGCAGGCTGAATTCTTCAAACCAGCCGGCTCGAAAGCATCATTCACCGTGGTTGGCGGAAAGTAATCGCGATTCGCTATGCCCCTACAGCGTCGGCTTAGGGGCTTCAATCGCTTCGTCCTGTTCGGCAGTCGCATCCGGTACATATGGATGCGTCTTCTGCCATTCTTTCCAGAACGTGGCGGCATGCGTATTCCTCCACAGTGCCAGTGCGTTGCCAACATGGCTGTAGAAAGTATATTTCTGCAGAATATTTTCTTCTGTATGCGAAGTGGTATTCTTAATCACCCATTTGGCTGCTTTCACAATCTGCTCATGCGGAGGATGCAGTTCTTTCGGAGCGATCGCCAGCCATTCCAGATGATGCCCCGTAGCAATCACATTTTTGTATTCGGGAATCACTTCGGTACTGGTCAATGCCGCCTTGCCTTCCATCCAGTTGGCAGGCCAGTGCCCATCTTCATGCTGACACACACTGATCAGGTCCCGCACCTGCTCCAGGTAGGCGTATGCTTCTGCTCGTGCAGCATCGGACAGAATATCGAATTCGTCATCCAGGCGAATCAGCAGCATCAGGGAGTAAACCCGGTGGGTTCCCACACAGACGCCGTACTTCTTATGTCCACGAATCAGACGACGTGTCAGTTGATCGAACGAAACAGTCCGACCATCGGTCGTCTGCCACTCTTTGACAGGAGAAATCCACAAGCCAAACGCCATCGCCGACCATTCGATTTCCCGTTCATCCAGACGAAAGTCACGCAATGACTGTTGAATGACATCATTGATATCCATATTACGTTGGGCCGGTGCAAATACGGGGGCATCCCGATGAATGCCTGCTTCCGTCAATGACGCCAGCCAGTGATCGTGGTGGACCGAGCCTCCTACCTGGCTGCCCCAACGAATCGAAATCCCTTTGGGCTGATCAATCAGCAGGGGGGATGCTTCATCACCCCACGATGCCAGGTAGCGGCCATGATCGGTCAGGAAATCACACATTTCAGCTCCCGAGACGACACTCGGATCCTGAAACGTGGAATGAATACTCCAGGTACGTAAAGCATGTTCGACATGATTCGGCTTCAGATGTTTTCGTGGAAACTTGGGGCGAACCTGTTTCAGCACCGCCGCCAGTTCTTCATCTGTCACCACGGAGGGATCGTCATACAAAGGTGAAATCCGCAGAGGCACTTCCCGCTCGATTTTCACTTCCGGGTAATAAGTTTGATCCAGAAACGTACTGTTGAATGCCTGGCGGGTATCACGTGAGCCCAGTGTATAGGCTCCGCAAAAAGCGATAACCACCAGAACCTGAACTGCAATCATGGTTTTCGATGACAACTTGCGTGATTTCATGACAGATCTCTATATAGATTGAAATTTAGAACGATTTGATTTGTGTATAAGTCTTTATTGACGTTTATTAGATCGGTTTGTTTCGTATCAGTACGACACTACGATCATCTTTATACCCTACGCGCCACGCTCCCCCTCGTTCCAGACGACGCATCAGGGTATTTCGTCTGGGTAAATCAAGAACCACCGTATTCACTCCATAACGCTCCAGCAGTTCTTCCGCATCACCCGATGAATTCACGATTCTCAAGTAGTGTTCCCAGACTTCGCGAGGCAACAGATGCACATGCGAGTCTGCAAAAACAGAGGCCTTCTCCGGGCCATCCCAGAGCAGGTAGTCTCCCAGTTCCATGGCATTAAACAGCTGGCCTTCAATTTTCTTTTCCTTGAGATAATCGGCAGCACCAATGGGAGTCGAAGCAGAGACACTCTTTTCGACGTCAACCTGTTTTCCGTGCAGAATCTGTGAGCCAATCGGAGTAATCGCAAAACAGATCCAGACCATCCCCACAGAAACAACAGTCCATTTCCCGGCGCAATACACTCCTTCTGCCTCGGGATCAGCCAGTTGCTTGAGTTTCTGTCCCCAAATCGCCGCACCATGCAGCGACAGGTAATAGGCGGCGATGGGAGCCCACCAGAGTACCATCCGCGAGCTCCACAAGGCGGCCGCTCCCAGTCCCACCAGCAGCAGAACTTCTGCAGTACTGATGCGGCGTGGGGTAAATCGGCTGGCGATCACCAGCAGCAATGCCAGTACAGCCGCTGTTTTCCCCTGGAACATTCGCAGAGTCAGAGGATTCCACTCAATAAGGGCCTCCAGATTGGGGTTGGAAGAAAAACTGAAGACTTCTGAATATAATTGAATACCGTAAGGATTAAACAGGACCGCTACGGCTGAGAGTTCCAGCAGCAGGAAATAACGACGCGTAACACTGTCGCTGAACATCGCTTTCCACGAACCGGCCTTCCGGCCTACATCGATTGCGCGCCCCACCAGCAGACAGCCAATCAAACCCAGTCCCACCGGGAAGGATCCATGCAGATTCGCCCATAATGCAAATACCGCGGGAATCAAAAACCAGTAATACTTGCGCCATTGGCGGGCGTTCAATAATGTAAACAGCAGCACAAAGCAGAGCAGACCTGCCAGTTGAGGTCGTACGATCCCCAGTTGTTTCCAGTCGCTTATCAAAAAAGCAGATATGCAAACCAGCCCCCACCAGAAACTGGTGGTCCGCTTTTGCACGCGGAACAGCAACAGGCCCAGGCAGGCAGTAATCGCAGCGGCATACAACAGTTTAATTCCAGCAACACCGAAGATTTCATATGTCTGAAAGGCAAAGATCTGCGAGAGCCAGGCGGTATCAATAAACGGAACCCCTGACGACAGTGGAACCAGCGGTTCCAGCGCAGGAATGCTGCCGGTGTCCCAGATCAGCTGACCATATGTCAAATGCCCCCAGATATCTGTATGCCAGAGCGGCATGGAACAGAACAATACAAATGACAGGGAGAGTACACAGACCGTGAAGAACGTGAACCGCGAAACACGCAGTGCTTCTGGAAAGCGATCAACCAGGACCGCATCTTCAGTCTGCTCTTCGTCAGGATTCTGATTTTTGGAGTCGTTTTGGTTTTCCAAAGCTGTAGCCATAATAAACAGATCGATATGAAAGAGGGATTAATTACATCATATGCTGTCCGGTAAAGCCAAACGAGAGAGATCAACAGATTCGTATTTCTCTCCCCGAAAAACCCTGTGGCGCAGCATCACAGCAGATTTGTTTACGTAAAGAGTAGGTCAGGTAAATCAGTCACGGAAAACTGTCTTGCGGGAATCAGGGATGTCGCTAAAAAACGACATCCAAAGTTGACCTTAACAGCAGATGTACTGATTTTACCGATTTCAGGAGTCGCCCGGATTAATTCATAAGATCAATTAACCGGTCCAGTTGGAGTAGATCACACTTAACTAGAGTGTCTGTCAATATTATACCCGGTCTAAATGATTCTTGTGACGCTACGGTAAAGCTGGAAACTGTCTAAAGCGTCACTCCCTCCATCGCACTCTGAGGAGATCCGGGATCAACGGGAGGCGCAGACAGATCGCGTGGCTGAGGAGCCACACGGCGATCCGTTTCTCTCAGAAACAGAAACTCATTCCCGGATTGACCTGACTTTGGTAAAGGCACATCTGCTGACGCCACTGCCGACTGATCCAGCTGGAATCGCTCCAGCCAGGCATCGGATTCATCGCCGAAAACATCTGTGACGATCCCGAGCGCTTTCTGCTTCTGCTGTTCCGAATTGAACTGTTTCCAGATCAATCGCGTAATCTCGACCCCTTTATCATAGGAACGATTGCGTTCCAGCGATCGCAGCATGATCTCCCACGAATAAAGCGGTACTTCTTCAGTTCGAAACAGACTGAGTGCCAGTTCTGCCCCGATCTTCGGTTCACCAGGAGACAGTTCCATCCCCTTCTTCAGATAGGCAATCTTCTGTTCGAGATCATTTTCATGCCGCGCCAGGTACCAGTAATACTTACCATTCCAGAATGGATGAGATACCAGATAGGTACCGGGGATAATCAAAACCTGCGACAACACAAACAGAAATCGGAGTGTTCCTGCAAAGCGGGAGCGATTGATGAGAACAGCCCCTGCCAGGATTCCGTAGACAAATCCGGTAACGTGGGCCGCATTTGCAATATTCATAATACCGAAATGTGTTAAAATAAAACACAGAATCAACCAGCCCAGTCCCCAGTTGATTTCACGCTCAGTAAATACTTCTGCGATTTCAGGGTGAATGCGGCGGAGCAGCATCAGCAACCCGAACATCGCGAAAGCGCCTCCCGATAAACCAACGGGATAATGTTCCAGAAAATATTCCGGCAGTAAGGAAACATAGGTCGCCAGTACCAGGAACGCAGCGTAAACCCAATGCTTCATCACAGGTTCAATCAGTCGGCCGAAAAATCCGATCGCCAGACAGTTAAACAGCAGATGCAACACATCACCATGATGAAAGCCGCTGATCAGAATGCGCCACCATTCCCCCGACCACAGATCGAAGGGCCCCCCGGTCGGATATTCTTTCTCTTCAACCAGGGGATGATCGTATACAAAAACAAGGCGCTGAACAGCACCTAATTTCCCCAGCGCATCGTCAAAACTCCCCTCATGGGAAATACCATGATCGACTCTGTAAATCTGTACCGCCAGAAACAACCCGACTGCACAGGCAATATAAGCCGCAGTGACAGGATATTTTGAACAGGCTCTGAACAGGGAATGAAACATGAAAAACGATTGATCATGACGGGAAAATGAGTAACTGACACTGAAAGAATAGCTGATTTACAAAGCTTTGACACCCGTAATCCAATTCCACCCCGGCGAACTTCATCAAAAAAAGATCCCTCTTTCCTGATCTGCCGATTTTCGCTAAAAAACGCCTGTTCGTTTCAATACCCGGTGCTTGAGCTCGCAATGATCCATACTGGTATTCGTAGAATTCCGTGGTCGATTCTCTGCTGCATCCTGATTCTGATGGGATGCGGTCTGGCAGGCATTGCGCGCGGAGATGAACTGGTCGGCCAGGGAAATTACTTCCAGAAACAGTGTATCTGGATCCTGATCTCGCTGACCGCCCTGTGTGGGACGATCCTGTTTCCTTACCGCAATCTGCGCGGCATCAGCTATCCTCTCTTTCTAGGTACGCTGCTCTTTCTGATCGCCGTCTTTTTTATTCCCGCGGTCAACGGATCCCGTCGCTGGATCCCACTCGGATTTTTCAAGTTCCAACCTTCCGAACTCGCAAAGATCACCTATATCCTCGCTCTCGCACATTACCTGATGTATCGCAAGAACTACCGACGGATTCCGGGGCTGATTGTTCCCTTTATCCTCACCTGCGTTCCCGTATTTCTGATTCTGCGCGAACCAGACCTGGGAACATCGCTGCTCTTCTTTCCCATTCTGTTTGCCATGCTGTTTTCCGCGGGAGCACGTCCCCGACATCTGGTCACCATCGTGATCCTCGGAATCTGCACACTCCCCCTGCTCTGGCTGCAGATGAACCCGGAACAGAAATCACGTATCGTCGCGTTGTTCACACAACAGGATGGAGGCGAGTTACCCAAAGGTGACGGCTACCATCTCTACCAGTCCAAGCAGATGCTGGCACTGGGGGGTGTCTGGGGGAGTGAAATTGCCGGTATGCCTGTCGACGATCCCGCTGCTTACCACCTTCCTGCGGGACGAACCGATTTCATTTTCTGCCTGGTCGGCGAACGCTTCGGCATGATGGGCTGCCTGTTTACCGTCCTGGTCTTTGCTGCACTCTATATTCGCGGTCTCCAGATCGCAACGGCGACCCGTGAACCATTCGGGCGTCTCGTCGCTGTCGGTATCGTGACACTCCTGGCTTCACAAACGATAATTAATACCGGCATGACCGTCGGACTGATGCCTATCACCGGGATGACGCTCCCCCTGATGAGTTACGGGGGGACCAGTATGCTCAGTACCTGCCTGGCGCTGGGACTGTTGATTAATATCTGCATGCACCCAGGTTACGAAATGAACGCCGAACCCTTTCGCTTTTAGAGCTCTCTTCTCTATGACTGCTTCTGCAGATCTGCTCGGAACCCTTCGATTTGGTTTTGTACACATTCCCGCACGCTGAAAAACAGCTACAATATTCACGCAAGTACGCTGAGTTCTTTCCAGAGTACGACCTGAATTTGTAATCATTAAGAAACGCTCATGACCAAAGCAGCCCCCGATTTATCCGCGGCCCGATCCCGAATCCAGGCGATATATTCCCCTGAGTTACTGGAGACGGCCAGCCAGACTTTAAGTGAATTACTCACAAACCATGCGCATTCCCTGCAACTTGAGACAACAAACGTTCTCAACTGGGCCCACCCTGCCGACAACTTCAAAGCCGCGCTGCAGCAACTCAATCAGGCCCCTGGGAAGAATGCGGGGGAATTGGATATCCCTCAGACTGTCGCCGCTTTTCGTCAACTGGCTCAGACCATGCTGGACCGGGGACATAACCTGCAGAATCCCCGCTATATCGGTCATCAGGTCCCCGCTTCTCTCCCCCTCGCCGGTCTGTTCGAAGCCATTGTCTCCGTGACCAATCAGGTGATGGCCGTCTATGAAATGGGTCCCTGGGCCACTGCCGTCGAACTGGCTCTGATTGAATCACTGGGACGCGAAATCGGTTTCACTCCAGGTACATTCGCCGGCCTGGTGACTCACGGAGGTTCGCTGGCAAATCTGACAGGATTACTGGCAGCCCGCAATCTAAAATGCCCTGAGCTCTGGTCACAGGGACCGCAAGCAAAACTGGATGCAGCCCCTGTGATCCTGGTCTCCAGCGATGCACACTACAGCGTCACCCGATCCGCAGGCATACTAGGCATCGGAGCAGACAATATTATCAAGGTCCCCCTGGATGAACGGCGGAAAATGAATCCTGCTGCGCTCCTGCAACTGATTCTCACCTGCCAGGCAGAAAACAAAACCATCATCGCCGTCGTCGCCTGTGCCTGTGCCACGCCAATTGGTGCATTTGATCCTTTGAATGAAATCGCTGATCTGTGTGAACAGCATGATCTCTGGCTGCACGTCGACGCCGCGCACGGCGGCCCTACCTGTTTCTCAAAGCAGCATCAACATTTAACTGCCGGTCTGCACCGGGCTGACAGCGTAGTCTTCGATGCCCACAAGATGATGTTCATGCCCGCCCTCAGCGCATTTCTGTTTTACAAAAATAAAGCGCATCAGTTCTCAGCCTTCCAGCAGCAGGCCGCTTACCTGTTCGATCCCTCTGCCCCTGAAATTGCGGAATACGATATCGGTCTGCGGACCATTGAATGTACCAAGCGTGCCAACAGCTACGCACTCTGGGGAATCTGGTCACTGTTTGGAAAAAATCTGTTTGCTGATCTCGTCGATATCACCTTTTCCACTACCCGGACATTTTATGAAATGCTCCAGCAGGCATCCGATTTTGCACCGCTTCACGAACCAGAATGCAACATCGTCGTCTTCCGCTATCAGTCCGACTGGCTCAATGCCCTGTCGAGGGAGCAGCAGAACCTGTTTCATTTCAAGTTGAGACGGCAGTTGATTGAATCCGGAGAATTTTATATTGTGCATTCCGTGATTAACGAACAGGCGGCATTCCGAATCACTGTCATGAATCCTCTGACGACAGAAGTGCAGTTGAATCAGTTATTAAACACGATTCGACACCGGGCGGAGGAACTGCAAAAGACGTTTGATGCCCCGCCACTGGTCGATCATTGTGAACAGACTTGACAATTCAGAGTCAGATCGAAAGAATCACCGCTCAGAAAAGACAAGACCACCAACTCTTGTTATAATATGATCACTAACCTTTGACGAAAATGTGTTGCGTTTGAAATAGCCAGTTGGCGAATTCAGATTCGAAATGGAGAAGCGAGATTATGAGCGGCCCGATTGTTCGAACAGGTACCACTCCCAAGTTCTGGGAAAATTACGACAAGATCTTCGGCGATCCAGCCAAAAAAGGCACCAAAAAGAAAGCAGCTGCCAAAAAAAGTACAAAGAAAAAAGCGGCTAAAAAAACCGCAGGAAAAGCTACCGCTGCAAAAACTTCTGCCAAAAAAGTAGCCGCTCCCAAAGCGGCGGCCAAAAAAACAGCAAAAAAGAAAACGAAGAAAAAATAAACTGGATTCCGGAACAGACTACCAGATACTGATCCGGCAGGCGCTATTCCGGTTAACGTCTGATGGCTAAACAAGGTGCTCAAGTTCAGTGACCTCTGAATCCACAGCGACGAAGATACCGGCTCCAGCCATACTCATGATAATATTAATCGGCGGATCGTTTGCCGCCGATTCTTTCATGCGGTTCCCGGTTCCCGGCACGAATGAACCGCACTACCTCACGAAGGCACGCCATTACTGGAATCCACAGTGGTGCGCCGATGACTTCTTTCTCGAATCATCCAACGCGCATCTCTTTTTCTTCCAGACTGTCGGCGCGGTCACACAGGTTCTGACGCTTCCATTGACAGCAGTGCTGGGCAGATTTGCAGGTTTCCTGCTGCTGGCAATTGGCTGGTATCGTCTGATCAACATTTTATGTCCCGGGTTCTGGGCCCCTTTAATCACGGCCTGGTTCTATCTCGCGCTCGCAGCGATCGGGAACTTCTCCGGGGAATGGATCATTGGCGGTATTGAATCGAAAGTCTTCGCATATGGCTTTCTGTTCCTGGCACTTGCGAATGCCTGTGAGCAAAACTGGAATCGTGCCGGAATCTATGCCGGACTGACCATCACCTGGCATCCGGTCGTTGGAGTCTGGTCGCTGGCCTGCAGTCTGTTTGCACTGGTCTGCCTGGCTTTTTTCAACAGAAAGAGCCTGGATCGCAAAACACTGGTCCATTCACTCAAAGCCGCAATTCCTGCCTTGGGTTGCCTCCTGCTCTGTTCGCTGCCCGGGCTGGTCCCCTCCCTGGCGTTACTGATGCAAGGGGACCCTAAAGACAGTTTTGCTGCCAATTTTATCCAGGTATTTTATCGACTGAAGCACCACCTCGATCCCATGGATTTCGATCTCTTCAGCTACCTGATGTATGCGATCCTGCTGGTGACCTGGCTGTTTCTGGCGCGTAAGGAAAGCCCGTCGTTTACCAGTCGCTTCTTTCAGTTTTTTATCATCGGCACTGTAGGACTGGCGTGCATCGGAATTCTGTTGGGTGCCGGACCCCGACCTGCCAGCGAAATGCCCTATTATGCATTTCGCATGTCGCTCCTCAAATTCTATCCCTTTCGTCTGTTCGACGCCTTACTCCCGCTGGCATTCTCCGTGGCCATATTTCATCTGATCCAGCAATATTTGCACGTTGATTCAGAACAGAAAACCACACCAGCCTGGCTGACTCCAGCCTTACGTAAAACGATTCTGGCAGTTCTTTGCCTGGGAATCTTTTCCGGCACACTTTATTCCGCCTGGAACCACCCGCCAATTCACAAGATGACTCCTGCGCAGCGGGCTGACTGGATCGACGCCTGTGAATGGATTCGAGATCATACGCCGGAAGAATCAATCTTTCTAACCCCGGCACATGCAACCGATTTTAAATGGTATGCCCAGCGCCCCGAATATGTGACCTATAAAGACTGCCCCCAGGACGCGAGCGGCATTGTAGAATGGAATCGACGCCTCAAATACCTACGAAAATGGGGCCAGGAATACTATAATGAGGGCTTCGATGATCGTGCCTTACAGGCATTGCAGCAGAAGACCGGTATTACGTATCTGCTGGTAAAACGACTGGGCCCCTTTACAACCATCGACCCGATCTATCAGAATCGTACTTATAAAGTCTACCAACTTCCCTGACCTCCTGCCTTTGACTGGTTTACTGATGAAAGCAATAGACTCACCCATGAATCATCTCAACCGAAAATCCTGTATCCGCGTCTGCCTGGGAATGGTGTTGCTGCTGAACCTGTCTTTACCAACGCCTCAAACTGGCCAGCCAACGGCGTCGCTTCTGGCACAACCACCGGCTGTCAAAACGGGAGACTGGCCTTACTTTCTCGGTCCAGAGCAAACAGGCATCTCAGCAGAGACAGGTCTGATCGACAGTTTCCCCCAGTCAGGGCCTCCCCTGCTCTGGGAAAAAAGTATTGGCACTGGTTACAGCGCCCCCTCTGTTCTGGGGAATCGCCTGGTGATCCACCATCGTCCGGAAAAAGGGGACGATGAGGGTAAAGAAGTCATTCAATGTCTGGCGGCAGATACAGGCAAAGAACTCTGGAAGTACGCCTACGACTCTGATTTCCGCGACCCCTATGGATATAACAATGGCCCCCGCTGTTCGCCGCTGTTGACAGAACAGTATTGCTACACCTTTGGAGCACAGGGAAAACTATACTGCCTCAACATCAAAGACGGCACCCTGGTCTGGCATCGCGACTGCCTGCAGGAGTTCGACGTGCCTCCCGGGTTCTTCGGCGTTGGTGCCACGCCCATTCTTGAAGGCAGTAAACTCATCGTGATGGTCGGCGGGAAACCAGATTCCGGCATGGTCGCCTTCGATGCGAAGACAGGCAAAACGCTCTGGCACAATGTCGGCAAAGATGTCTGGAACGGCACTTCAACAGGCTGGGAGAGAATGCCTGTTTACAAATGGCGCGGCAATGAGAAAATATCCAGCTATTCCTCTCCCCTCGCCGTCACCATTCACGGGAAGCGGCACCTGCTCTGCCTGATGCGCCAGGGGCTGGTCTCCCTCAATCCGGAAGATGGTTCGCTGAACTTCAAATACTGGTTCCGATCCATGATCAACGATTCCGTCAACGCCGCCCGACCGGTGGTCATCGATGATAAAATATTTCTCTCCGCCGCCTATCAGGTGGGCTCGGCGTTATTGCAGGTAGAACCGAACGGCAACAGCTATAAAGAACTCTGGCGTAACCCCACTAATATGATGACCCACTGGTCAACGACCATTCATCACGATGGATACCTGTATGGTTTCAGCGGTCGACACGAACGTGGCGCGACAATGCGCTGCGTACGCCTGTCTGACGGCAAAGTAATGTGGGAGACCGACGGTGCTGCGGCTGTCATCGACAAAATCCAACGCAACACACTCACCGGTCAGTTCCTCTGGATCGATTCCGGTAAAACTGCCCCCTGGCCTTTATATGGACGCGGCTCTGCGATTCTGGCGGACAACAAGTTCATCGTCCTGGGAGAAAAAGGAACTCTGGCGATCGTCAAAGTAGATCCCAAAGAATTTCATGAAGTCTGCCGTACGTCATTTCCACAAATCAAATACCCCGCCTGGGCTGCCCCGGTACTCGCTCACAAAAAGCTGTACCTCAGAAGTGAATCACATCTGATCTGCCTCGACTTTGCCAAACAGCAGTCCGAAAAGAAAGAATAGGCGTTCAATCTGATTTCTCCGGCGTTAGCGACTTCAGTCTTCGTCTGCGGGATCCTGAGATGCCGTTACGCTCTCAGTGTTCTGCTGACTGACACTCTGATTCCAATGCGGACCCGTTAAAGCATCGAGTAGCTCAGAATAACTGGGACGACTTTCCCCATCTGTCAGTTTCAGACTGTCCGGCATATTTTGTGGTTCGTCTCTGACGCGTTCGACATGCGCGCCCAGTGAAATCAGTTTCTCTTCCAGACGTTCATAACCGCGATCCAGATGATAAATCCGGCGAATAACGGTCTCCCCTTCCGCGGCGAGGCCAGCCAAAACCAGCGCGGCACTCGCACGTAAATCAGAGGCCATCACACAGGCACCACTTAAACGAGACACACCATTCAAAATCGCACTGGCCGATTCCCTGCGGATATTTACCCCCATGCGTGCCAGCTCCGAGGCATGCATGAATCGATCCGGAAAGACCTTGTCGGTGACAATACTGATTCCAGGGACACACGCCAGCAATGACATCAACTGCGCCTGCACGTCTGTCGGAATACCGGGATACGGAAGCGCTATGCAGTCAACCGACCGAAGTGGCTGCGTCACCCGCACCGTGACAGACTGTTTTTTTGCCGGCTGATCCGGAAACGCGAGTTGTACTGTCACGCCGATTTCCCTGAGTTTTTCAATCACAGCTGTAATATGATCGGGTCTGACCTCTTTCAAGCAGACATCGCCTCCCGTAATGGCAGCGGCAATCATTAACGTGGCTGCTTCAATGCGGTCCGGAATGACTTCATGTTTCACACCATTGAGTTGCTCCACACCCTCGATGGTCAGAAACGGTGTTCCCAGACCATCGATTTTTGCTCCCGCTGCATTCAGGAAATTACCGACGTCGACCACTTCCGGTTCGCAGGCCGCCGATTCAATAGTGGTCGTCCCTTTCGCCAGGGCAGCTGCAACCATCACGTTACAGGTCCCCGTGACGGTACTCCCGAAGGCCCCCCCCAGGAAAATATTCGCGCCGCGCAACCGATCCGCCCGCGCGATGACATAACCACGGTCCACGCGGATTTGTGCCCCCAGCGCGGAGAGTCCTTTCAGATGTAAGTCAATCGGCCGGTCTCCGATATTGCATCCGCCCGGCAGAGAGACACAGGCCATACGACGTTTGGCCAGCAGAGGTCCCAGCACACAGACACTGGCCCGCATGCGTCGTACCAGTTCATAATCGGCTATACAGGATGTCTCATCCACAGTTTTAAGACGCAATTCACCATCCGGATCGCGGTTCACATCCATACCCAGGGAACCCAGAACCTGGGACTGAGTTTTGACGTCGACCAGGTCGGGGATAGAGTACAGAGTAGTTTCGCCTTCGCAGGCCATTGCCGCTGCCATCAGTGGTAACGCGGAATTTTTCGCACCACTGACAGAAACGCTACCCGAAAGCCGCTCGCCTCCGCGAACGATAAACATATCCATCCCTGGATCTCCTGTTGTAGATTAAACGTCGATTTGCTGACGCAGTATAAAAAATCCGTTCATTTTAAGATAGGCAATTTTTGCCCGATTATCACCCGGGCCCGCCCTGCCAGGTCCGCTTTCACCCTCACATTTGTGTATTCACCAGTCGCTTTAAACAGAGCCAGTAAATCAGCTTCCTGTTCCGGTGAGAACTCGAGCATCAATAACCCCTGGTCTTTTAAATAGCGTCCCGCCTCTTGAATGATCTTACGATAAAAATCCAGACCATCTTTCCCCCCTGACAAAGCCAGACGTGGTTCATGCTGCCTGACATCTTTTTCAAGCTGCTCGATTTCTGCATCCGGAATATAAGGTGGATTACTCACGATGATATCGAATAAGGTCCCAGGCGGAATCTGTTCGAAACAGTCACTGAGCAGGAACTGAATCTGGTTTGATAACTCATTGGAAGCAGCATTTTTCTGGGCGATTGCCAGCGCCGGTTCACTGATATCAGTCGCCTGGAATTTCGCATTGTGACAATTCGCAGCTGCTGAAATCGCGATGCAACCACTCCCGGTGCACAAATCCAGAATAAAAGGATTCGTGAGTTTCTGTGCCTCATCGACCAGTTCGATGACCAGCGTTTCGGTATCGGGCCGGGGAACAAGCACATTCTTATCGACATAAAAATCGAGTCCGAAAAATTCGCGATTCCCCACCAGGTAAGCCACCGGTTCAGAGTTCGCACGTCTCTGTACCAGTTGTCTCATCAGAGCGCGTTCCTGTTCTGTGACGACGTCTTCGTAATTCGTGTAGAGGCGAATCCGCTCACAGTTTCTTGCGTGAGCCAGCAGAACTTCGGTATCCAGACGCGGGGAATCGCTACCGTGTTTCTCTAAATGGGCGGTCGTCCAGTCCAGAATCCGACGAACTGTCCAGGGTTCCGATGCAGCATCAGAAGTGCGATCCGGTGATGGTGAGTTCTCATTCACGGCACGATCCATCGTAGTGACAGCTAACCGATAATCGGTAGAAAGTCGAATTTATTTTTGTGAGCCGTCGCCCAGTAAACGCTCTTCTCGGTCAAACTGTAGCAGGGCACTGATGAGATCATTCAGGTCGCCCTGCATGATCTGATCAATTTTGTAAAGGGAAAGGTTGATGCGGTGGTCCGTCACGCGGCCTTGCGGAAAATTGTATGTTCGTATGCGCTGGCTGCGGTCACCCGAGCCAATTAACGTCCGACGCTGGTCAGCTCGTTCATCGGCTGCCTTCTGCTGCATCTGTTCCAGCACGCGACTTCGCAGCACGCGCATGGCCTTGGCTTTATTTTTGTGTTGACTTTTTTCATCCTGGCACTGCACCACGGTGCCTGTCGGCAAGTGAGTGATCCGCACGGCGCTTTCCGTTTTATTCACTTTCTGTCCGCCAGGACCACTCGCGTGGAACGTATCGAGGCGAATATCATCCGGCTTGATATCAACTTCCACTTCACTGGCTTCAGGAAGTACGGCCACCGTAGCAGCACTGGTATGCACGCGGCCCTGTGTCTCTGTCTCGGGAACACGCTGCACGCGGTGTCCTCCACTTTCAAACTGCAAGCGGTGATAGGCACCTTCACCGGCAATCGAAAACGTGACTTCCTTCAAACCACCCAACTCGGTGGCGCTCATGTTTAACACTTCTGTTTTCCAGCCCTTTTGCGCTTCCACAAAGTGCATATACATGTCGAAGAGTTCGCGTGCAAACAGAGCCGCTTCATCGCCGCCGGCTCCAGCTCGAATTTCCATGATCAAGCCGCCACGCGTGATAGAATCGCCGGCTACCACCAGATCTTCCAGTTCTTTAATATGCTTCTCGTGCTCTTCACAGAGTTCGTCCAGTTCTTTCTGGGCGTATTCTCTGGCAGCAGGATCAGTCTCTTCTTCCAGCATCTCCCGGGCAACTTCAATGTCTTCGGCACGGGTATTAAACTCGCGGACTGCTAACGCAACCTTCGCCAGGCCCCCGTACTCTCGCTGGATTTCAACCAGCTTACTCGTATTAGCCAGAACTTCCGGATCCTGGAGTTCTTTTTCCAACTCCTCATAACGATCCAGTTTGACCTGCAGGGTGGGAAACTTCATTTACCCAAATCCACGTAAAAGACTGTCTGTGGTGTTTGGTTTGACTTTCAACTCTCTGTTGAAATACAAACCCAGACATTAAAAATAGAAAAGCGACGACCATGCATTAAACGAGGCTCATACGGATCATCCGTAGAGCCTCAGTTTTAGACAATAGATAATTGTGCTACTTGTCTTCTTTTTTGTCGCCTTCTTCTGCACCTTTGCGTTTGTCCCAGTTGTATTTCTTCTGGAATTTTTCCACACGACCAGCACTGTCAACAAACTTCATCTTACCGGTGTAGTAAGGATGAGATTTGGAACTGATTTCCACTGCCACCAAAGGGTAAGTGTTACCATCTTCCCATTCCACTGTAGTTTTAGAAGTGGCTGTTGACTGGATGAGGAATGAATCACCTGTTGAAGTATCCTTAAATACAACAGGATGATAGTCGGGATGAATGTCTTTTTTCATTTTCTCAGCTTCTTTATTACCTGAAAACCTTAATCGATTTCACAGACTGTCCGCTGCCAGTCTTGTGGATCGGGACTCCGAAAGCACTTCTTGCCGTGTGCTGTCCCTGACTCTGCTTTATTACCGATGCCAACCATCGAACTGCTTTGCCGGAATGATCCCTCAAACGAAACCGTCTGAGTCCTCAGATTCCTAAAATTAGAAAACAAAACAGCTTATAGAAATATCTGCTTCATGAAACATCACAGTTTACGTTCCTCTGCACGAATGAGCAAGCGCAAAGGCCCCCGGCCATAAAATCCCGCAACTCGTTTAATAAATATAACATACAGCTATTCCAGACCTTCTGATTTTTAACAATTCGCGCAATTTTTCATTTTTTCCTGACCTGGACTCTCATCTGCAGGCTCTCATTTGAAATCATCTCAAGAAGAGCGGTCCATTACAGGAGACTTGTCCGGTCACACTGTTCCCTTTTCAGCAGTTGGGCTCAGGACTCTGTATCTGTTTTGAAAATCAAATGTTAAGTAACTTGGCCTGCCGCAGTTGACTGTTTAGAGTTAGATAAAAACAAGGGCTGTCGTCCCCAGTTACATATCAATTCGCTCAGGAACAACATTATGGATCATCCTTTAAACTGGAACAGTCAAAACCTGACCCATGGCTGGCAACGGGGAGTCACCGCATTTTATTACGGGTTAGGCTTTTCGGATCAGGATTTCGACAAGGCCCAGATCGGCATAGGCGTGCCACTCCTGGATGGCAACCTCTGTAATGTGCACGCTTACGATCTCGCGAAAGTAATTGCACAGGGATGTCAATCCGCTGACATGATCGGTCTTCCTTTTGGAGTTCCCGCCGTCAGTGATAACATCACCCAGGGACAGGAAGGAGGCAACGCCAGTCTCCCCTCTCGGAATATGATCGCCAACGCGGCCGAATGCGTCGTGAGTGCTCATTCGTATGATGCCCTGATTGGCCTGCATAATTGCGATAAAAACGGACCGGGCTTCGCCATGGCATTGGCACGACTCAACTATCCAGGACTGGTCGTCAGTGGTGGCAGTATCATGCCCGGCTGCCACAAAGGACAGGACATTTCGATCCTCGACGTCTACGATTCCCAGGCAGCTGCAGCAGTCGGCGCGATGGAAGAAGAAGAAGCGGACCAGATTCTGAAAACCGCCTGCCCGGGCCCGGGGGGATGTGGTATCGCCGCTTCCTTCAATACCTGGGGCATCGCGCTCGAAGCCATCGGCCTCATGCTCCCGTTCAGCAGTTCCACGCCGGCCATTGATAATGCAAAAAAAACAGAATGCCTCAATGTCGCCTCTGCCGTGCGAAATCTCCTGCAGAAAAATATCCGGCCGCGCGACATCCTGACCCGCAAAGCATTTGAAAATGCAGCCGCCACCATCGCGGCCGTCGGCGGCTCCACGAATGGAATCCTGCATCTTCTCGCCCTGGCACGAGAAGCGGAAGTCGAATTTCACCTGCAGGACATTCAGGAAATTCTTCGAAAAACACCCGTGTATTGCAGCTTTGCACCACGCGGCAAAAAAACCATGGTCGACCTGCATCACCTGGGTGGCACACCGGTCCTCATGAAACACCTGCTCAAAGCAGGCATCATCGATGGCAGTTGCCTGACTGTAACCGGCAGAACCCTGGCGGAAAACCTGGCGGAAATCGGCGATGTCCCCGCGAACCAGGAATTGATCGCTTCGCTCGATCAACCGTATAAAACTTACGCCGACATGCAGATCTGCTTTGGCAACCTGGCACCGGGAGGCATTGTCTTTAAAGTTTCCAGTATGCAGGAATCACACTTCACGGGAACTGCCTGTTGCTTCGATGAAGCGAAAGGCGTAGTCGATGCCGTCGAAGCAGGTAAGATCAAACCCGGCAGTGTCATCGTCCTACGAAACCTGGGTCCGGTCGCATCAGGCATGCCTGAAGTACTTGTCGCGACTGCCGCTCTGACGGTACCGGAACTGGATGGCAAAGTGGCATTCATTTCGGACACGCGTGTCTCCGGTGTTTCACACGGCGCCATCGGCGTGCACTGTTCTCCCGAAGCGGCAGTCGGAGGTCCGATTGGTCTGATTCAGGATGGTGACCAGATCTCGTTTGATCTGCTTAAAGGAGAAATCAGCGTTGATGTCTCCGACCAGGAATTACAGCAACGCCGAGTGAAAAAACCACTTCAACCTGTCAGACATTCCCGCGGCTATCTGGCTGATTTTTCGGCCACCACCTCACAGGCACATCATGGCTGTGTGAGCAAAGCCCTGCTGCCGGATTGCGAATAACCCCGGAACCCCAACTTAAATACAAGGGAACCAGAAATCATGTCAGCCCCCGATTCCTTTCCAGAGGTTCTTTACCAGACGTTAACTGACTTTCAGCAAACCCATCTATTGACCTGGTGGAACGACCTGAGTCAACAGGAACAAGCCGGTCTCTCAGCACAGATCCAGGCAATTAATTTCAAGCAGATCCAGCGGTTGTATGCCCCTGAAGAGACAACTCAAAAGGCTGAATCGCCGGCACAGAAAGCGGAACGCGCCACGCGTCCGGCGACTGTAGTCCGACTGGAAGATCGCTGTTCGTCTCCCTCTGAATCGGAAGAGGCAACGAAACGTGGCCTGAAACTGCTGGCAGCAGGCAAAGTCGGGGCGATCCTGGTTGCAGGCGGTCAGGGTTCCCGATTGGGCTTCAGCCATCCGAAAGGCATGTTTCCCATCGGGCCCGTCAAACAGACTTCCCTGTTTCAGATTCTGGTGGAACAGTTGCGTGCCCGCGCACGACAGGCAGGAAAGCCGATCTGCTATTTCATCATGACCAGCGATGCCACTCATGATGAAACCGTGGAATATTTTCAGCAGCATCAGAATTTTGGCCTGGCGGATGGCGAACTCTACTTCTTCAAACAGGGTACGATGCCCGCTGTCGATGCGGATTCCGGGCAAATTCTCCTGGAAGAAAAACACCGCATTGCCGTCAGCCCGGACGGACATGGGGGCATGCTCGCAGCCCTCAAGAACAACGGTATGTTTGACGTGATGCGGGAAAAAGGAATCGACACACTCTATTACCATCAGGTCGACAACCCGACTGCCATCGTCTGCGACCCCGAGTTCCTGGGTTATCACCAGACGGCAAATGCAGACGTATCAGTCAAAGTGGTATCAAAACGCGCACCCGATGAAAAGATGGGGATCGTCTGCGATGTGGACCAGAAAACCCAAATCATCGAATACAGCGATCTGCCCGACCATATCGCCGAACAAACGGATGATGACGGCAAGCTGCTGCACTGGGCAGGCAGCACGGCAATTCATATCTTCAACCGGGATTTTCTGGAGCAGATCGCCAACGACGATGCACGCCTTCCGTTTCATCAGGCGAATAAAAAAGTGCCGTACATTGATGCATCGGGGACCCAGGTCGCTCCTGCAGAGCCCAACGCCATTAAGTTTGAACGATTCATCTTTGATGTGCTGCCTGAAGCAGAAACCGTACTGGTCTATGAAATCGATCGACAACGAGAATTTAATCCCGTTAAAAATGCGGAAGGCCAGGATTCTCCCCAGACCGCCCATGCAGCGCTCAATCGGATCTTTTCCAGCTGGCTGACCTCCTGTGGCGTAACGCTCCCCGCAGAAGCGACTGTTGAGATCAGTCCCTTATTTGCGGTCGATGAAACAGAGTTAAAACAAAAGATCTCAGCCGATGCACAATTTACATCTCCCTTGTTTCTGGGAGAATAGTAGTCGGCAGTTAAGCTGCCAGCATCAGCTCCCAGATTCATACAAACGAACGACCTTTCCCTTTCGGAGTAACAGGCTTCATGCTTCACACAGTTGTCATGGCAGGTGGCAGCGGGACACGCTTCTGGCCGCAAAGCCGCAAAGCGATTCCCAAACAACTGCTGAAACTCGTGGGCCAACAGACCATGATTCAGGAGACGGTGTCGCGCTGCCGAGATCTTTCAGATGAACAGCATGTCTGGATTGCCACTAACAGTACACTTTCACCTGAAGTCCAACGGCAGCTGCCTCAATTGAACCCGGAACATATTCTCGTTGAACCAGCAGCGCGCAATACCGCTCCCTGTATTGGATTGGCGGCGATTCACCTGCTCCACATCGATCCCGAAGCCATCATGCTCGTGCTCTCGTCCGATCATGCAATCCAGCCGGAATCGGGTTTTGTGAATACCGTCAATCAGGCGGTAAAACTGATTGAAGCCGAGCCGGAGACTCTTGTGCTCATCGGCGTACCACCAGCTTACCCTGCGACGGGTTACGGCTATATCCAGACAGGATCTGCCATCGCAGCAGATTTGCCAGGCTTAAGCGTTAAAGGCTTCAAGGAAAAACCTGATCCGGAAACCGCGCAGCAGTATTGTGACAGCGACGACTATCTCTGGAACTGCGGGATTTTTGCCTGGAAAGCCAATCGAATTCTGATGGCTTTGAAAAAATGGGAACCGGAAATGTACGCCGCCTTGAATCGGATCAGTGCAGTCATCGGAACGCCAGACTATGAAACGGTTCTCGCAGCAGAATTCACTGCGATGAAATCCATTTCGATCGATTATGCGGTCTTTGAACACTCGAGAGAGCACCTGGCAGTAATCCCAGCTGAGTTCGAATGGGACGATGTCGGCAACTGGAATACGTTGCAGAAATATTTTCCGACAGATGACGAAGGCAACACCGTGCTGGGACTGCACTGCGGTCTGGAAACATTCAACAGTATTATTCGCACGACGGACGATCACCTGATTGCCACATTCGGTGTGGAAAACTGCCTGATCGTGCACACTCCCGATGCAACGTTGATCGCCCCTAAAGACGATGAATCCGCCATCAAAAAACTGGTGACCCTGATCGAGGAACGCGGCTATGACCAATACCTCTGAAAACGGGCAGCCTTTTGAAGTGGAATTTCCTGCGGAGGGGCGGCTGCTGGGACTCGATTACGGCACCAAACGCGTCGGCATTGCGATTTCCACCTTTGAACAGAATATCGCCAGTCCACTTGATAACTATAACCGACAAAGCCTGCCGCAGGACCAGAAACATCTCTTAAGTATTATCACAGAGTATCGATGTAAAGGACTGGTCGTCGGACTTCCCGTCCATATGAGTGGCGATGAAGGACAGAAAGCCAAAGAGGCCCGCCAGTTCGGCAACTGGGTCAGTCAGTTTGCAGAAATCCCCGTCCGTTACTGGGATGAACGTTACTCTTCCGCGACCGCTGAAGAAATTCTGGTCAACCTGAATATGAGTCGCAACAAACGGAAAGCCTATCTGGATAAACTCGCAGCCCAGATTATTTTGCAGTCATTTCTCGACAGTCCGAACCGTAACCAGATTCCCGAATCTTTTTGAATCGTTTTTGCCTCGGATGCTGTATAATGAGAACAGTGAGGCAGGTAGACTTGCCCTGATTTTCCAGACTCTAAGATTTCGAACTCAACTCAATGCCACAGACTCCTCTGGACCGTGAAGAATATATCGAGCAGACTTACTTCTTTCGCAACTACCGCGAGAGACTGGAAGATGCAATCCCTTCGCAGGTCGTTCTGGCAACGATCTACGAAGAGATTCTGGCCACGACCAAACTCCCAATGGCCATCGACTTCCTCAAAGGCGAATTAATGCTGACCGGTCGGATCTCCGACGGAATGCAAAAGCTTTCGCACTATTTTACACCATTTCAGACTTTCATCATGAAAAATGCGGAAGATGACAAGTCCAGATTTGACCAGAAAATCGCGCTGAAAATTCTGGAACGCGAAGCAAAATATCGTACTGAGAACCCCAGTAGCGCAGGAATGTTTATCTATCAGTTTGAATGCATTTCACGCAACCGCCTGGGCTACCATCATGGCCTCGAAGCCATCTCCCAGGATACGCAATATAATGCCGACTGGTCAGAATGGATCCGCAAGCTGAAACAGCAACTGGGTTCGGTTGATTTCGCAGACCTGATTTATCTGCGTTCTCAACATTTTGTCGATGAACAGCGCAGACGGCCCGGAAATGCCGAGTTCCAGCCTCGTTACCCGGTTTTATTCAGCAGTCAGGACGGGCGCATTGCCAAAGCCAATCACAATCGTGACCCCCTTTACATGTTTGGCGCCCTGCAACGTCAGCTGGGATATCCAGAAGTCCCCCGCAATATGCCTCAAACGGGTAAATCGGTATTCCATCCTGCTCTGGAAGCCCGATTACATAAGATTGAAGCCCGACTGCAGTTGATTGACTCGGAACTGAAAGGAAATTTAGATTTGAATCAATTTATGGTCAAAGACGTTAAGCTTGAGGACCTCGACCAGAAATAGTATTCACCTGTATCATTTTTAGCGAATTCAGAAAATCAGACTTGCCAATCACACAGCCAATCTCCTACCATATGTTTAGCAAGTGCCTGTCAAAAACGGGCAAAGAATCACCCAGCCTTTTTATCCAGAAAAGTTAGTTGGTTCATGAAAAGTTAACCTGTTATCTATGTTAAATTCAAACTCAGGAGGTAACATTCCCACCGGTTAAGCTTTAAAGTCCCCGCCTTACTATTGAGATGAAACGCCTTAATATCCCACCCCTGTCCTGCACCCACCTTAAGTAGGAACTACAGAAAGGCTCAAAGATGTCCACGATTACTATCGAAGCGCCCCAATCGCGCTCAAATGACCCTTCCACACTCTCTGTCGAATCATTTATACAATCCACAATTAAAACCTTATCCTGGACCCTGGGTACAATTGTGTTTTGCCTGGCAATGATTGACTTTTACGCCCAGACGTATGCTCATGAGACCGAGCTTGCTCTACATCTTGCTCAGACAGAAATGCTCGATCAGAACAAAGATCTACGGATGTCTGAAGTGAACCAGTACATTGCAGGTACCCCCAGTTGTGTGACAATGCCTGCAGACAACCATACCCAGATGTGCAAAAAAATGAAGCAGTATACCTGGAAAGGTTTCTTCAAAGACTACTCGATTACCGTCTATGTCGGACTGGGAGAAAACCCCTCTATTGATTTTGTCCACGGACCAGGCGAGATGGTTGAAGACATACCGGCTCATACTCTGGGAAAAGCCCTGTAACGGATCAGCGTAAGCCAGATTCTTTCGCCACTGGTTGAACATCAGCCTTGAGCAGACTATAACTTCTGCTTAAGGCTTTTTTCATTGATATCACGCATGTCATACCCCACAGCAGAATACCTACCTCGGCAAGAAAGAATTATGGAAACGATCAAAGGGCATCTCTACGACTATCCCAAATATTACGATCTCATTTTTGGTGATGACTGGAAAGCCGAGTTTGACTTTCTGCAAAGCTGCTTCAAGAAGCACGCCACCCGTAAAGTGAAAACACTGTTTGAGCCAGCCTGTGGGACGGGTCGCCTGCTGATCAAACTGGCCCAGGCGGGTTACCAGGTCTCAGGTAACGATCTCAACCAGCACGCCATCAACTACTGTAATGACCGGCTCGAACGTTTTGGTTTCCCCCGCTCTGCAGTCCTGGGAGACATGTCGGACTTCAAACTGAAAAAGCCTGTCGACGCCGCTTTCAATACCATCAACAGTTTTCGTCACCTGCCTTCTGAAACCGCTGCAAAAAATCACTTGAAATGTGTAGCCGATTCGCTCGCTCCCGGCGGGTTGTACATATTGGGACTGCACCTGACTCCCACTGTCGGTGAGCCGATGCAGAGTGAAAGCTGGTCGGCCAGGCGAGGCAACCTGCAGATTAACTCGCATATGCAGTCGATTTCAACAGATCTGAAGAAACGCAACGAACATCTGGAAATGACGTTTGATGTCTATACTCCGTCCCGTCAGTTTCAGCTGTTCGATACGATGGACTACCGTACTTATACCGCGCCCCAATTTAAGGCATTGCTGAAAAAAGTCCCTGAACTCGAAGTCGTTGAATTATACGACTTCATGTATGAAATGGACTTTACCATCGAGCTCGATGCGCAGACCGAAGATGTTGTCTTCATTCTTCGCAAGAAATAACTGGCAGCAGATCTGCTTAACCGTCGGTACGCGATTCGACGGTTGGCAGGACGCGAGTACCAATGTTTTCACCAGCCACTGCCTTTTCGATATTTCCTGTTTTGCGGAAATTGAAAACCAAGATCGGAATTCCATGTTCCATACAATGATGCAATGCCTGGGCATCCATGACCTGCAGGTTCTTATGCAGGACATCCTGATAGCTGATCTCTGAGAAACGGACCGCGTGCGGGTTTTTCTCTGGATCATCAGAATAGATACCGTCAACCTTGGTCGCTTTGAGCAGGATATCCGCATCAATTTCACGCGAACGCAAAGCCGCAGCGGTGTCCGTCGTCACAAAGGGACTCCCGGTTCCGGCAGCCAGAATGACCACACGCCCCTTCTCCAGATGACGAACACAGCGTCGACGTATAAAAGGCTCTGCCACTCCTTCCATACGAATTGCCGTCTGCAGGCGAGTTGGCACACCCGCATTTTCCAAGGCATCCTGTAAAGCCAGACCATTGATGACGGTTGCCAGCATCCCCATATAATGGGCGGTCGCCGGATTGATGGATCCACTGGAAGAGGAGAACTGTTTCCCTCGCAGAATATTACCGCCACCACAGACGATGGCCAGTTGAACTCCGGAATCAACCAGTCGCTTGATCTGAGCAGAAATCGATACCAGCTCAGACATGCTGATGCCACCTTCACCATCGCGACAGAAAACTTCTCCACTTAATTTGAGTAAAACACGCTCATAAGCAGGCTGAAGCAAAGGGGCAGGAGAATCGGTCATCCGTGGTATCCTCAATAGTCGGTCAGATGTTGGTATAAAAACAGAGCACTCAGAGTCGATATAGAAAAAAACGCACGCGCACTGAATCAGTACGCATGCGTCACAGTATTCAAATACTTAACCGCCAATTGCACAACGGGTAAACGAAACTGCTTCCAGGCCTTTTTCGGCTAAAGCCTGGCTGACAGTTTTGGAATCATCAACCGCATAAGGCTGGTAATTCAGTACTCCCTGTTCCACAAAAAATGTTTTCATGCGGCCATCTACAATTTTTTCAATAATATTATCTGGCTTGCCTGTCGCTTTGGCTTCCGCAATCAGTCGATCACGTTCTTCCTGAACAACAGCAGGGTCCAGATCTGATTCATTGACGGCAACCGGTTTCAAAGCAGCGATGTGCATTGCCACGCCACGAAGCAGTTCGGCATCTGCCGTTTCACCTTTTGCCTGCAGCAGCACCCCGGTTTTGCCATCATGGTGCACGTAGCTGCCTGTGGGTCCCTGTGACCGGGCAATTCGGGTAACAACGATTTTCTCACGGATCTTGTTTAACATATCCATGAAGTCGTCATTCAGAGTTTTTCCCGGTGTCTTTTCGGATGGCAGTGCCAGCAGACCTTCGACCGTATCGACTTCCGGATTTGCAATCAGCTGTGCGACACAGGCGTTGGAAAAGTTAACCAGATCTTCTCCACTGGCAACGGGAGCAGACTCACAGGCTACTTCCAGCATCACTGTCTCTGAACCATCTTCGCTGGAAAGAACAGTGATTCGACCTTCTGAAGTCGCATTATCACTCCGCTTCAACTGGATTTTGCCAGCTTCTTCCCGCAGAATTTCGATTGCCTTTTCCTGGTCGCCGTCTGCTTCCTGTAATGCTTTTTTACAGGCCATCATGGGCAGGTCGGTAATTTCACGTAATGCTTTCACGGCTGCTGCTGTGATTTCAGCCATCTCAGTAATCTCCTTCGAAAGCAACTGCTTCATCAATTGCTTTAATTTGATATTCCGATTTATGTGTGTTTTGAAGTGACTCCGCAGACTGGCTGATTTGCCAGACGACGGGAGACACTGTCGCCATCTCGATTTGCCATGTATTGCTTACAGCGAAGGAACAGGCTTGAATTCTTCTTCAGCACCTGCATCACCACTGTCATCTTTTTTACCGGTATCAGGCAGTTTGCCTTTACCTTCCATGATGGAAGAAGCCAGCTGATTCATCACCAGGCGGATCGAACGAATGCTGTCATCATTACCGGGGATCGGCAGATCGACTTCATCAGGATCCGAGTCCGTATCAATCAGACCAACCACTTTGATTCCCAGAATGTGTGCTTCGTGAACCGCATTCTTTTCCTTGGTCGGGTCAACCACAACCAGTGCTTCGGGCAGACGGTTCATCGTCCGGATGCCGTTCAGGTTACGGAAGACTTTTCGCTTTTCACGCAGCAGTGTGGACTGCATCTTCTTGGAGTAAGAATGAATTTCACCAGTTTCATCAAATGATTCCAGCTCTTCCAGACGTTTCAGACGGTTACGAACGGTGCGGAAGTTGGTTAATGCACCACCCAGCCAGCGTTCTGTCACATAAGGCATGCCGCATGCAGTCGCTGCATCGCGAATCGGGCCTTGTGCCTGCTTCTTGGTACCTACAAACAGGATCAGACTTCCCTGTGAGGCAACTCGTTCCAGATAACGTTTTCCACGAATAATACCGCGGACAGTTTCTTTCAGGTCGATAATATGAATCTGGTTACGACGACCGTAAATGTAAGGTCGCATTTTGGGGTTCCAGCGGCTCGTTTTGTGACCGTAGTGAACACCCGCTTCAAGAATATCCTTGACGACTAAATCCGACATCTTCAGCTCCTCTTTTGTTAATGGGCACATGACCTGCCAGGGGCCACGTTCTTAAAGAATTACAATCAATAGACTTAGCTATTGAAGGCGTCAAACAGCATTTACAAATTCTCTTTGCGCAATTTGAGCTGAGAACACTGCAAAGTGCGGCTGGGTGGATCCTATCTGAGTTATTTGCGCCCGTCAAACCTTGCGACCGTTAATTCAGGGAATTGGATCGAATTTGAAGTGACTGCGCTTCAATTTGGGGTCATCCTGTGATCCTGAAATCGATATACTCAAACATTAACATTCATCACAAGAATGAACTCTGACAGACGAATGACAGACTGAAACACAATCCCCCCTGAGCTCAATTGTCCTATGTCCACCACGCTTGACAAATTTTCGAACACGATCCACCAGCTGCAAAATCATCTGCAGGCGCTGGAAGCAGAGTCCAGCCAACTGGAGATCCCCAGGCTCAGTGGCCGCGAATGGTTTGATATACTGGAACGTAAGTTGATCCCCCAATTGACTAACCAGATGTATCTGGTCGTCGCAGTGGTGGGCGGAACCAATATCGGCAAAAGTGTGATCTTCAATCACCTGGTGGATCAACAGACCAGCGCCATCAGCCCGCTTGCCTCCCAGACACGCCATCCGGTTTGCCTCGTGCCCCAGCACTTTGAGCAGCAGCACGATTTACGTGAAGTCTTCCAGGGATTCCAGTTGGTGCCCTGGTCATCAGCTGAAGATCCCCTCAAACAGGATGAAGCGCATCTGCTCTTCTGGAAAAACTGTGATACCCTGGCTTCGAACCTCCTCGTACTGGATACCCCCGATATCGACAGCGATGCCGAAGTCAACTGGGAACGTGCAGAACGGATCAGGCAATGCGCAGACGTGCTGGTCACCGTGCTCACTCAGCAGAAATACAATGACGCCGCGGTGAAAAAGTTTTTCCGGGAAGCCGCCCGGGAAGACAAGGTCATCCTCACCGTCTTCAATCAATGCCAGCTACCCGACGATGAAGCATACTGGCCTTTGTGGTTAAACACATTCTGCCAGGAAACCGGAGCGCATCCGGAACTGGTTTTTATCGCTCCCAATGACCGACATGCGGCAACCAGCCTGGAGCTCCCTTTCTATCCTCGTCAGTTTGAACCAGCTGCGACAGATGCCCCCTCCGAGATTAATGCCGACACTCCACAGTCAGACTCACCTGTAAACCTGATGGAAGTCCTGTCACAAATGCAATTCGGCGAGATCAAAATTCAGACACTGCGTGGTGCATTGAAGTATCTCATCCAGCAGGATACAGGGGTCCCTTCTTATCTGAGGGAAATCAAATCCCGCAGTCAGGAATTCCGTTCTGCAGCAGAGTTGCTTTCAGAGCATGAACTGGCCGAGATCGAAAACTGGCCGCTGGTTCCCAACTCCGTGATCGTTGCCGCCGTCCGTAAATGGTGGCAGGAACAGCGGGAAGGCTGGTCCGCCCATGTGCACGGTTTCTACAATTCACTGGGCAAAGGAGTCCTCTGGCCGGTTCGTTACCTGCACGCACTCACTACAGAAGAAAAACGGCCTCCGATGGAAGTTTATCGTGACCAGGAGTGGTCTGTGGTACTGCAGACAGTGGAGGGCATCTATGATCGCCTGACACTCGTCAGTGAACTGGGTAATGCCCTGCTGACCAGTCGTCTGAAATCGTTGTTAAGCGGGACCTCACGCGAAGCACTTCTGAAGACATTGCATTCAGAGCATTCACAGTTCGACTTCACGACTCAATTTGAAGAGCTGGTCGATAAAGAAATGACCAGTTTCAAATCGGAAAGCCCGCAGTATTATTCGTTGATCAAACAGATCGACCGAGCCGCTGCCGTGGGACGCCCGGTCCTCAGTGTCGGATTATTCTTTGTCGGCTTCGGCGCCGTCGGTGATGTGGGAACCCAAATCGTCACAGACACCATGATTCAGTCGGTTGTCAATGTCGCCGGTGATGTGGCCGGCGGCGCTGCAGCCACGACAGTCGGAGAAACAGCCGTCAGCAGTTCGGCTGCTTCAGGCATGGGATACCTGGAAGCAAAAATCAGACGATTTCACGCTGTCTTTGCACAGAAACGGACCGAGTGGCTGGCAAATGCCGTTCGAACCCATTTACTCAAAACCCTTCCTGAAGAACTGAAGTCTGCTGTCGCCCTGCCAGACTCCGAACATTACCATGCAGTTCAACAAACCGTCAACGAACTGGAACAACAGCTGAATCAACTGCAGATTACGCTTTAAGACTTAAGTCCCCACTTTGAATTTAGAAGCCGTTTCAACTTTATCTGAGACATGAGATCACAAACAAAGACAGAAACCATGCCTACATCAGAATTAGCACAAATTGAAATGCTAGCAGCTGTGGACAACCTGATCCATCAGCTCAAACAATGGAGTGAGCAGCAGACGCATTGGAAAACCGCACAACAATGCCAGGCAGTGATCCAGCAACTCCTGCCCCGCCTGGGAATGCTCCGCGTGCGACTGGAATCCCCTCTGGTCATCGCCACGTTTGGCGGAACGGGAACAGGAAAAAGCAGCCTCGTCAATGCGCTGATCGGATCGTACTGCACGACATCCGGACGCCAGCGACCGACAACAACAAAACCGGTCCTGATCGCGCATCCGGAGACTGACCTTGATCGCCTGGGGCTGGACTTGAGCCAGTTTCAAGTCGAACAGAAAAAACTGGACCAGTTGCAGAACATCATTCTGATCGACTGCCCGGACCCGGATACATCTGAATCCAACTTCGAAGAAAACAACCTGACCCGACTGCAACACATCATTCCGCTGTGTGATATTTTACTCTACACCTCAACACAGCAGAAATATCGCTCCGCGCGGGTCTCCGAAGAGCTGATCGAAGCAGCCGTCGGTCGGCGACTGATTTTTGTACAGACACACGCCGGACTGGATGAGGACATTCGCGAAGACTGGAAACAGCAGCTTTCACAGCAGTTTGAAGTACCGGAAATCTTCTTTGTCGATTCGGTCAAAGCACTGGAAGATCAACTGGCAGACCGAGCCCCCGATCCGGATTTCGCTGCATTACAGAACATTTTAAGTTCTCAGCTCGGCAAGTCGGAACGACTACAGGTTCGGCGCGCCAACCTGCTGGAATTAATGCAGAATGCTATCGACCACTGTGCAGGTAAAATCAAAAAATCACTGCCGGCAGTACAGGAACTCGAGTCATTCCTGAAGCAGCAGCAGACTGTTCTGACGCAACAAATGTCACAGGAACTGCGTACGGAACTACTTGTCAGCCGCAACCTCTGGGAACGTAGACTCCTTTCCTGCGTCTCGGATTCCTGGGGCTCAAGCCCCTTTTCTCTGATGCTCCGTCTATACAATGGACTAGGAAATCTGGTCGCTTCAGCCAGCCTGTTCCGTGCCAGAAATTCGGCACAGGTCGCTTTGATCGGTGCCCTGCAAGGTGCCCGCTGGCTGGGAAATCGTCAACAGGAACAGGCGGCGGATGACCGTTTGAAACGGATTGGTTCATTCGGACTGGATGATAATAAACTGCGCGAATCACAATTGCTGATCGACGGCTATACCCAGGCGGCAGGCCTTACCTCTCCCGAAGGACACCAGATCGGCTCACTGGAATCCCTGCAGACCGAAGCCGCGCATGTCGAAGAACAGTTCCTGAATGACGCCGGCACCAAAATCGACAGCATTATTACCCGACTGGCGCATAAAAACTCAGGCTGGTTTACCCGTTGTGTGTATGAAACCCTGTTTCTGGCACTGGTGGTCTACGCACTCGTGCGCATAGGAAAAAACTTTTTCTACGATTCGTTCCTCGACGAATCGAATATCCTGGCGATTGACTTCTACGTCACCGCGGGAGTCATCTTCCTGATCTGGACCGGGTTTCTGGTCATGATGTTTACCCGCAAACTGAAACGGGGGCTGGAACAGGAAATCAATCAACTGGCAGACCATCTAGCCAAAACCAGATTGTCACACGGCCTGTTCCCCCATCTGGAACGCGAGTGCCGTCAGATCTACTCTCAACAGCATTCACTGGAACGCATGCAGGGAGAAGTACATCAGCTTCGCTCTGAAATCGCATCTTCCAGAATCTTAGGTTCCTGGAAAGTAAACGAGCCGATTAAGCACATCGGCTCTCAAGCAACTCACTAAACCTGAATGCTGTCCAGAGCGCGTCACCTTTAACCATAGCGTCTCTCGATCAATGATACTCGATCCAACTGGCCCTGGAGGCGCTACAGCTATACTCGAAACAGTCTATTTGCGATTATAGAACATCTCAGCGATGCGGTAGGCATTCAATGAACCGGAACGACTGACTTCTTTCCCATCGACAATCAGAATCAAAGTCGGCAGTGACTGCACATGATACTTATCAGTCAAATCTGCGTGCTGGTCGACATCAATCACGCGGATATGGCTTGATTTCGCTTCACTGATTTCCCAGTTCTGTTTTCTGAGCGCGGGAAATTCATTGTTCTTCATCTGCACGCAGGCAGGACACCAGCTTGCGGTAAACAGTAACAGCTGATGGCGGGAGACATCTTCTTCCATTTTAAAAAGCTGAATGACGTTGTCAGGTAACGCAGGTACTTCCACTGACTGAGCTGGTGCTAATGAAAGAGATAACACCAGTGTTGCTGGGATGAGTGTATTCATTGTGATCCATTACAATTAAAGACTTTTGAAACCTCATTTACAGTAGGCAACCACCATAGCGACTCAATCTAACCCGTTCAACCGTTAAACTCGACTCAAATTGACAAGATTCCGATTCCTCGTTATAGAGTCTCTGCATTAGACTCCCACGATTTTCATTTAGAATCAACATCCTTCACATTCTGTATTCCTTATCTATATAAATACTTACATCACTTCAAACTCGAGGGCATCGTGACGTTTAATGCCTTTGGGATCAATCAACGCTGATCAGTCTCAAGACTGCTCGATGCCAATCTCTTCCTGTTTCCTTGAAAAGACACCGTCATGACCTGGTTAAAAATGATACTGCTGTCCATCATCCAGGGAATCAGTGAGTTCCTGCCCATCAGCTCTTCCGGGCACCTGGTGATCGTGGAGAGCCTGCTGGAGATCCAGGCAGATCAGACTGATGTGAATATCGTGCTTCACGCAGGAACGCTGCTCTCAATCCTGATCTTTTATCACAAAACGATCTTCCGACTCGTAAGTCAGGACCTGCGCGTCATTCCGCTGTTGCTCGTGGGCACACTGCCTGTCGTTGTCATTGGATTGACTGCCAAAAAATATGCTGAGCATTTTCTGGAGAGCCCCCTGCTGGCTGGCTGCATGTTGCCTGTGACAGGCCTGATCCTGTTGCTGATCCCTCGCATCCCACAGAACGATCAGAGTTACACAAAAATCACCTACAAGCAGGCGCTGCTGATAGGACTGGCGCAGGCGATCGCCATTCTGCCGGGAATCTCACGCAGCGGGAGCACCATCGTTGCTGGACTGTTCACAGGGATGTCGAGACAGTCCGCTGCCACCTTCTCTTTTCTACTTGCGATCCCGGCGATTTCCGGTGCCACTATTCTGGAGACGGCGGAAATCATTTCGAACCAGCACCTCAGCACACCACTGAACCTCTTACTCTCCGGCGCACTGATCGCAGCAGTGGTGGGAGTCGTGGCCCTCTGGTTGCTGGTGCGCTGGCTGGAAAAAGGCAAGCTGCACTACTTCGCGTACTGGTGCATTCCCCTGGGAATCCTCATCGTAATCATGCAGTTGATCTGACCATCAACCGTTTATTTACGACCACCCCGACGTACATAACAACGCAGTGAGCGTGGCGGCAGTACGGCAACACGGGGGTACAGCGTCGCTCCATCCCGCTTGGGGAAAATATCCAGCGGAGAACGGGCCGACGTATCAATCGTCAGGTTCCACTCCTTAGGCTTGATCCCCACAGGCAATTCAAATGCCTGCGGATCGGGTGAGGAATTCACCAGAATCATCAAGTCAGAACCATCGCGTACCCGTCTTGAGGAATGCCTTGCCCCCAGAATACATAACAGGCAGTGCTTATCATGACTCCAGTCGACAGACTGGCCCATGACATTATACCAGCTGATATCAGGCAGTTTTTCAACACCATCTGATTGACCGGTAAGGAAGTTTTTCTGCCTCAGCGTCGGCTCACACAGCCGGAAATGAATCAGTTCTTTACAGAACCGATACAGGCCTTTGTACTTGTTGACCAGCGACCAGTCAAACCATGAGATGGCGTTGTCCTGACAGTACGTATTGTTATTCCCACGCTGAGTTCGGCGGCATTCATCACCGGAGAGCAGCATCGGGACTCCCTGGCTCAGAAAGAGCGTCGCCAGCATGTTCTTTATCTGACGCTCACGCATTCCGATAATCGCAGGGTCATCAGTTGGCCCTTCGACGCCGAAATTCATGCTGATGTTATTGTTTTCGCCATCCTGATTATCTTCGCGGTTGGCATAATTGTGCTTGTGTTCGTAGCTCACCAGGTCATTCAGCGTGAAGCCATCGTGTGCGGTAATAAAGTTGACCCCATGAAATGGTTCGCGCCCCGTCTCCTGATAGAGATCGCTCGATCCCGAAATACGTGTGGCATAATCTCCCAGCGTGGGAACATCACCTCTCCAGAATCGACGGATATCATCCCGGTAACGACCGTTCCACTCCGCCCAGCGGATGTGGGAAAATGAACCGACCTGATAAGCACCGGCAGCATCCCAGGCTTCGGCAATTAGCTTGGTATCGGCAAGCAATGGATCTTCTGCAATCGCTTCCACCAGCGGAGGACTGGGAACGAGATGACCGCTACGGTCTCGGCTCAGAATCGATGCCAGGTCAAAACGGAATCCATCAATATGATAATTACACGTCCAGTGCCGCAGACAATGGAAGATCATTTCCCGCACTACCGGATGGTTTCCATTGATTGCGTTTCCACAACCGGAATAGTTTTTATAGTATTTCCCCCCCTGATCCAGGTGGTAATAAACCTGGTTCTCCAATCCACGGAATGAGAGAGTCGGGCCGTTTTCATTGCCTTCTGCAGTATGATTGAATACCACATCCAGAATGACTTCGATGCCGGCTTTATGCAGGGCCCGCACCATCTCTTTGAATTCTCGTACCTGCCCCCCCGGTTCTGAATTCGTCGCAAAACCACGGTGTGGTGCAAAGAACGCCAGTGTTTCATAGCCCCAATAGTTCTGATGGTCTGTGAATGTACCATCAGCCTCATTCATCGGGAATTCGTGAATCGGCATTAACTCGACCGCGGTGACCCCCAGGTCAATCAGATACGGGATCTTCTCGATAACACCCAGGTAAGTGCCGGGATGCTCTACTCCGCTCGAAGGCGAATTGGTAAAACCACGAACATGCATTTCATAAATCACCGTGTCTGCCAGGTGGTGACGGACATGCCGGTCTCCCTGCCAGTCAAACTGATCATCGACGACCACACATTTGGGAGGCCTTACGATACCATCTAATGAGGGTTGAAAATTACCCGCAAGCGCTTTTGCATAGGGGTCAATCAGTCGTGCCCGTTTATCAAACCGCTGACCGATTTCCGGTTGAAAGGGACCATCCGCCTGGAAGTGATAAAGTTGACCTGGACCAATGCCGGATATGAATGCAGTCCAGATATCTCCGAGACGCCCATATTCCTGATTGAAACGGATGACTTCCGAAGGCTCTGTATCATCAACATGATTGTACAGCAGAAGCCACATGGATGTAGCTGATCGACTGTAAACAGAAAAAAGCACCCCGTTGTCCTGCGGCACCGCACCGTAGGAAAATGTATGCATGGAATGAATCGGGGAGCTGAGAGAGTGTACCAATTCGCGACCCATTACTGTCCTGTTCCTCACAATGACTGCATCAAACGTTTAATTTGAAAATTAAGGAATCTTCTCCTGAGCACCAAAAAAAGAAATCAGAACTTTCCGTCCGATACAGCTACATGTCTTTAATATTCCCAAACAGCTGTCACCTCATGTCATCGGACAGAAGCAACCGCCATTAAATTTTAACCATTATCCCTAATTCTATACTTCGACGTCCCTGCCTGTAGTTGATCATTCTTTTTTATACTGAAATCGAGAACCTCAAAATCTGTAATTGGATGAAGCTATGATCGAGAGAAAGATCGTTTTGCACTTTATTCAACCAATAGTCAGTTTATACATAAATTAACTGACACCTGTAGTTAGTTTAACAAGTAAAACAACTTTACCCAGAGTAATTTTCCAAAAATGACAACTGAGCTGCTGGAACAGTCCAGCAGCTCAGTGTTTGCATAACCACATTATTCATCCTGTAGTTTTGAACCAGTTTTTGTGAGAATCACACTTGAATTAAGGGAAAAATGGATCATTTCGGATAGAATTAGTAGACGTCGGCACAGAGGTCCGGTACACAGGCTGGGCTACGGGACGATAGGCAGGGTATTGCTGCATATTATTCAGACCTGTTCCACGATACCCACTGTAACTCTGCGTAGGATAACGATATTGAGTCAAGTTACAGTTTCCTCCAGGGCAGCTAACATTATTGTAACCAGTCCCACAGTTACCACCGGGACATCCCATTCCTGTCCCGCAGTTACCAGAAGCGCAAGGACTACTGTAACTTGAGTAATTACTGGTGGGGTAACAGACCCCATTCACACAATTCGTACTGCCATAAGAGGCCTGGCCGTAATAGGGGCGATAGGTTTGCTGTGCAGTCCGGTAACTGACCGGTTGTGTTAATGCACGAAATGGCGAGGTAATAACGTCAACCACACCACCGGGACGAGGTTGAAAAAAAGCAGTCTGAGTTTCAGCGGCCTGAGAATCGCCAGACAGCATCACAACTGCCGCGGTACAAATTGCCAAAGCTGTAAGTAAACGTTTCATTGAGATTTCTCCACTTTTGAATAGACAAGTTCCTGTTATCATTTAAACCACATCGTGGTATTCAGAAACTTATGCACTCGCCGTGCCAAAACAATTCACCGAACAGATAAACAAACACCTATCACATTACTATAATATAACTTACAAAAATCACTCCACAAGCACCAGAATCATATTCGCAACACAGCCCACCATTTATTGTAACAATTACGACATCATTTCTACAAACACACTTCACTTTGTGATTCATTCAATAACACAGGTAAAATATCCGGAGAATCTATACGGATCAGCTAATCTGAAACGGCGTTTACATGGATTCTGACCGCTCCACACTGTCATCATATTGATTGATCTCTTTTTTCTGCCAGCAGGCTGGTCCGGTTATTCTGAATAGACGCTCTTGCCGATATCCAATATAAACCTTCGCCCCAGCTGACGTTTTCATTGGGATGTATTTCGCACCCATCCCCATTTCCAGTGATGAGAACCATGAATCGGTATATCAAAAAAGTAGACCAGTTTGCAGCAGCCCCCATGTTCTGCTGCTCTATTCTGTTTCTTGTATTTTTTGCAGGCACGCTACATCTCATTAATCTGGAATCACCGGGAATCGCATTGAAGATCTGCAACTGGTGTCTGTTCCTGCTGTACCCCTGCTTTGTCGTCGAAGCGGTCACGCATATTGCACTGGGAAGTCCCCGCTGGAAATTTAACCTGCTCTATTGCCTGGCGCCCCCTCTCAGAATTTGCGCACGAGATCAAATGACAGGGCGGGCAATCTGGTTTCCCCTTCTGGCGTGGCGGGAAGTGAATCAGGCATTTCTGGAACGGGTGAGAAAATCCTTTTCTGTCCCGATGCTGGTGATAGCCTTGCTCGTGCTACCTCTGTTTGCTGTGGAGAATTACTGGCAGAAGCAGATTGAAGCCAGCCCCCTGCTGGCGGATATTACTGCACTCGCGACCGGATTCATCTGGTTTGCATTCACTCTCGAATTCATCGTGATGATTTCAATCGAAAAGAAACGTATCGAATACTGCCGCAAACACTGGATCGATCTGGCCGTCATCTGCCTGCCGATGATTGCCTTCCTGCGGGCGTTTCGCATGGCCGGCCTGCTGAAGTCGGCACGAATGTTTCGCTTAAAGAGCCTGGTCATGAAGCTCTACCGGGCTGCTCTCATGCTGGATGTCATCAACCGACTCCTGCAACGCAATCCGGAAAAAAGGATCACACGTCTGGAATCCATCCTGCTGGAAAAAGAACGCGAAATCAATGCAATTAAGACTGAAATCGCGATACTGTCAGACAGAATTGCCTCGAATCCCCTGTCCGTGTACGAGAATACCTGTCAGGATGACACTCCTTCGCAAAAAGCAGCCTGACAGTCATTACCCCCAAATAACGGTGGTGAGTTTATTCATCCCGGTCATAGCGGGGACGACGATCAGACCACTCACCCTGCAACTTTTTCAGATGCTTATCCAGAAACTTTAAAATATCCACTTCGAGTCCCAAACGCTTTCCAAGCATATCAGTGCCTCGCAGCTTGCCTGGATATTCCTTGAAGTACATCCGCTCGCTCGAATCCTGTGAAGAAGACAATTGCGTAAACAGCTTCTTGGCAGCACCTCGATCCAGGGAGTCGCTGGCTCCCGTGCAGACGAAAAAACCCATCCCTAATATAGGGTCCTTGACTTTTACTGCGGCAGGTGCGCCAGAGACTCCAGGCACGCTGGTATCAGGCGAAATCAGTACCAGTGCTCTTACCGTCTGGCCTTTAGGAGTTTTGGCAGCCAGCACGGGAGCATCGTCATAGGGAATTTTACTCCAGTCAAACAGTGCATAATTCAAAACAATCGGCACACTCATATCAGCAGCAATGATTGCCGTCTTCTGCATGTTTAAGTGTTTTTTCTGATGTTCGTCGTAAAGAAACTTCCAGACCGCTTCCATATCCAGGGCCAACATCCCCCTGTAATCCAGAGCGGATAGCTTATCCCGGGAATTCCCTTTCTGATTCTGATTGCCTCCTGCATCGGCGGCATTCAACTTACTTTTACCATGCTTTCGTAAATCCACAGAAACAACTGCATAACCATTTTGCTGCAGGATAGATGCAAACTGCTGATCCCACACCCGTTTGCTTCCCCCTTTACCATGCAGCAATACAACTACCGGAGAATCAGAGGCATTACTGGATTCATAGTAAGTAATCGCAATCGGCCACCCCCCCTGTGCAGTTAATGTCATTTCCTGAGGTTTTGGCGGCCCCTTGGTGTCACTGGCCTGGGCTAAGACCGCATTGCCACTCATCAGCAAAATGGAAACCAACGTGAAGACCGAACAGATCAAATGTGTGTTTTTCATACAGTGTAAAAGATTTCGCACGGAACCCCCTCAACGTTGGAATAAATTCTCTGTGGCTGTAAGCTTGATGATACAAACTGAACTGGATATGCAATCATTCTGTTGAACTATACTTTTATTCTATGGGTTATTCACAGTGAGGTCAAATAGTGTCCTCGCTTTTCAAGACCTTTCCTTTCCGGACCACGGTATTTCTCAGTACTTTTCACCATTCTTCAACGCGAGAACAGACCGCCGATGCAGGAGCAGGAAACCAACGATCCCTCATCACGCCCCTTCCTCGGCCTGAAACGGGATGACCAGTATTTTTTAGGAATTCTGTTCCTCGCAATCCTTGTAGCTGCAATGATTCACTTGATCCAGATGTCACATTGGGGAACAGAAGCGGTTGAAATCGAACGGCTGCCGCATCTCCCGTACGAGTATCAGATCGATATCAATCAGGCAACCTGGGTGGAGTTTGCACAACTTGAGGGTATCGGCACTTCACTGGGAAAACGGATTGTAGCCCACCGGGAAGCACATGGTCCATTCGCTTCCATCAATGACTTGCTGAACGTCAAAGGCATCGGAGAAAAGAAACTGAATGCCAATCGTAAGCATCTGGTTTTGAATTCCTCTTCGAAAACTCCCAGTCACTGAATCTGGTTTTGTTCAGGCTTGTACAGCGTCTGAAAGAGGAAGTCCGCTGATTCCCTGTCTAAAAGAGCCGTTTTTCAATATCTTTGCTGCTCCCGTTCTGAAGTCAGTTGATTCCACACCCGAATCACGGTTGAATAGTCATTTCAATCATTTATCCAGATTCAGCCTTTCTTGCTGATCTTGCCCGAAATAGCGTTTCATCTAAAGGGTTTACTTCTTATGGCAGGTTTTGATCATGGCCCCAACGAGCCAGATGAAAAAGAGAGCCTCGAGACCATTTCGCGAAACACGCGACTGGGTCTCAAACTCTTCATGGTCTATCTGGTGTTGTACGGCGGATTTGTTTTTCTGAATACATTCTCGCCTGCCCGGATGGAATTAGTGGTTTTTGCCGGCTTGAACCTGGCCATCGTGTATGGCTTTACCCTGATCATCGCCGCGTTTCTGCTGGCCATGATATATGGCTGGATGTGCCGTAATGAGATTGACTCCCCGACTGCAGAGAATGGGGAGGTAAAATCATGATTTATGAACCCTCTCTGATGGCCGTCTTAATCTTCGGCGCCATCGTTGCCGTGACCCTCGGGCTCAGTTTCTGGCTGGGGGCCAAAGCCAAATCAGCGAAAGGTTATTTCGCAGCCGGCGGTGGTATCCACTGGTTCGTGAATGGGGTGGCCTTTGCAGGAGACTACCTGTCAGCCGCATCGTTCCTCGGTATCTGTGGTATGATTGCCTTTTATGGATACGATGGGTTTCTGTACTCCATTGGGTACCTGGCAGGCTGGATCGTCGCATTGTTCGTTATTGCAGAACCACTGAAACGCATGGGGCGTTTTACCTTCGCCGATGCGCTCGACAGTAAATTCCAGTCAAGAGGTATCAAACTTGCCGCCGCCATCAGTACGCTGGCTGTCAGTATCTTTTACCTGATCCCCCAGATGGTTGGTGCCGGCGCACTGATTACTCCCCTGCTCGGCTTTCCACACTATGTTGGCGTGTTGATGGTCGGAACGATTGTCATCCTGATTGTGGTCACAGCAGGGATGGTCAGTACGACTTATGTGCAGTTTCTCAAAGGCTCTCTGCTCGTCATCTTCAGCACGATTCTCACAGTCCTGATTCTGCAGCGTGGACTTTCCACCGAACCGGTCAACGACGGCAAGAGCACACACCAGTTCCAGATCCTCGGACCTGTTGCAGAGAATGATCTTCAGCAATGGAGATCAGAACTCAAGCTGACCGATCAGGACAAACTGACTTCTCTCGATCAGGGTGCATGGGCAAATAAAGGATTCCTGCAACTGACACAGGACGGTAAGAACTCTTACTGGAAAATTTCCGAAAATGAAGAACAACAGTATTTTCTTTCCGAAACCCAATACAAACTGACCACTTCCCAGGGTGCGGTCATTATCAATGGATTGCCGCAGGGGACCGGCGAGGGAGAAACTGATTTTTATCCTGTCGGTCGGATCAGCAAACTACCCGGTGACAAAACCGAAACCGGTCCCCTGGGACTGACCGGTTTTTTAAGTACCATTCGGGAAAGTGAAATCATTCTCTGGGGTTCTGAATCCATTAAAGAAGAAGACGGTTCAGCGGTGACGATTTATTTCCCTAAACCGACTTCAGGGGAAAAAGTCCTCAGTCCCGGCAACCATCCCAAGTTTGCCGGTATTCGTGGTGATAAATTTTATGAAAAACTCAACTTCCTCTCATTGATGCTGGCGCTCTTCTGCGGAACAGCATCACTACCACACATCCTGATTCGTTACTACACGGTGAAGGATCAGGCCAGTGCCCGTAAAAGTACGATTGTCGGGATCGGCAGTATTGGTTACTTCTATATCTTGACCCTGTTTATGGGACTGGGAGCCATGACCAGTGGCGCGATGGATGTCACTAACTCCAATATGGCTGCCCCCCTGCTGGCAAAAAGTATCGGCGACTGGCTGTTTGCGATTATCTCTGCGATTGCTTTCACCACGGTACTCGGAACGGTCAGCGGTTTGATTATCGCATCCAGCGGTGCAGTAGTGCACGACTTGATGTCGAGCTTTCTGAAAATTGAAATGAATGACTTCGCCAAAGTCCGCATCGCCAAAATCGCGTCGGTTGTAGTCGGAGTGATTGCCATTATCCTGGGCATTCTGTTTGAAAAATTCAACGTGAACTATCTGGTTGGATGGGCCTTCAGTGTGGCGGCGTCGGCGAATCTGCCGGCTCTGGTGATGCTGCTCTTCTGGCCTAAAACCACGAAGCAGGGAATTACCGTCGCCATCTTTACCGGCATGATCACTTCACTGGGCTGGATTCTGCTGAGTGCCGACTCATACAAAGGCATCTATGGATGGGATCCTGAAACAGCCATCGTCCCCTTCAGTCAACCAGGACTCGTCACCATCCCGCTGGGCTTCATTGTACTGATTGTCATCTCGTTAATGACACAGCCTAAAACAGAGGAGGCGGTCAATTGACAGATCAACCACATGAACAGGAATGGCTCACGGCAACCGCGATGGAGGATGAATACACCGTCCTGTTTCGCCTCCTGCCGGCAATCCCACAGGATCTCGGTACGTCTGATTTTCCCGCCCGGGTAGAAATCATCTGGTCGTATACTTCGCCCAACGAAACTGGCATGCCTGGTCCGGAAGATCAGGAGCAGATGAACCAGTTTGAAGAACTACTGGTCGAGATCTGGCTGAAAGCGGGCCTGGGACACCTGACCATGTTGATCACGGGTAACCAGATTTGCGAGTGGCAATGGTACCTGCGTGATGCAGACCAGGCACTGCAGGTATTGAACGAAACGCTTGCTGACGCAGCACCTCTTCCGATCGAGTTCCATACAGAAGCCGATCCCGACTGGTACGCCTACTCAAATTTCATGGAACAGGTCACAGCCTGATTAAAACTCAGGCGTCCTTCTCGGTCTGACTTCCGAAGCGATCCAGAATCTCGTTTACCGTGGATCGAATTGTAATACACAAACCATCCAGATCCAGATCGTCTTCGTCCAGTCCGAAAGGTTCTTCGACTGAGTGCGCGATCACTTCAATTCCGATCATGAAGTAAGCCATGATGACAGTCATGGGAACGGTCCAGAATTTAAAGTCTTCCACCAACCCCCAGGGCAGTGTGATCAGATAGAGCGTAATACAGTGTCTCACGAATCTCCGGTACGAAGGTGATAATCGCGTTCGACGAATACGCTCACAGGCGCCGCAAATTTCCATCAGTTCCCGCGTCTCGGAATCGATCACCCGCAGTTCATCGCCATCGATGACCCCCGATCGTTTCCAGTTGATTACTCTACGATAAATCAGGTCTGCAATATAGGCTGGAATATGACGGGGAGGCGGATCAATCTGCTCCAGTTCCGGAAACATCGAAAAGTCGTCATCTTCACGCAGGTGATCCCGTAACGCCTCAGGAAATGCGACAATCAGTTCCGCTAGTTCCCTTAATTGTTCTCTACTGAAATTGGTGAACTCCCGAAATTTGATTGCCATATTCCGGCTGATATTGACCAGCTTGCCCCACAGTTTTCGGGCTTCCCACCAGCGGGAATAGGAGCTGTTCGTTCGAAAGACCAGCAGCAAACCCAGCACCAGCCCGATGATTCCGTGCAAACTCGACGAGAAATCGCCAAACTCTTCAATCTCAACAATTTGCTCAGGGTGTAAACCAACGCTTTCTAAAAAGCCTCCGGCGACTGCCCCTAAATCATTCTTGATCAATGGAATCAGGCTATACAGCCCGACGAGACCTGCGTAGTAAGCAATACGTCCGACGGTCCCCAGTTTCTTCTCGATAAACGAGAGATTCAATTCTGCATCAGCTGCCATAAAACCAAAATTCCTGCATTAAAACCAGACAAACTTATCCTGTCAGTTTGTCTCAAATGATTACAGGAACTCTAGTTTTTTCGCTCTAATAATACAACTGAAGTGTCGTCATGCCTTCCGGATCCGTCTGTAAAAGCATTGGAATCCCGAAACAGGTTTTCAAGTGATTCTTCCAGATTCAGGCTTCGCGATGACTGCAATGACTGCATGATTCCGGGTATTCCAAATTCGCCGAATGTCTCTTTCTCTCCGGGAAATGCTTCCGCCAGACCATCTGTAAAAATCAGCAGGCGACTTTCAGGTGGAACTACGGAAGTGTGAATATCATATTCTGCACCTGGTACAATCCCCAGGGGCAGACCCCCATCATCGAGTGTCCCCAGTTCGCGCACCTGATTGGTTTCCAATTCCTGAATCATTGGAATTGGTGCGCCCGCGGACGTCCATTGAAATTCATTGGTTTTGGAATTCAGGATTCCATAGAGCAGCGTGATAAAACCCCCATCATCATTTACGATCGCCTGGTCACACAGTCGATTATTCACATCTTTCACGAAGGCAGCCGTATCCAGATATTTGTTGGAACGAATCATTCCCACCAGCGTATGCATGGTCATGATCGACATGCAGGCTTTCATGCCGTGCCCCGAAGCATCGCCGACCAGTAACACCAGATTATCATCATCCAGCATAAAGACATCGTAATAATCCCCTCCCGCCAGCGTGACCGGCTGACCACCGAACACGCGAATCTGGGAAGATTCATACCGCGCAGTAACATCAAACCGATCAGGGGAAATCAGGTTGGTCGGGATGATTGATTCCTGCAGCTTGCGCACAGACTCCACCTCCTCCCGCAGACGCTCCGCCACAAAACGTTCGCGCTCGGCGCGGACAGAATCCACGACGCTCTGTAATGTAGTTTCCAGCAGAAACATGAAGTCCCCACCTTCATCGCGGATAATGTAAGCCCGCATGCCGGCCGTTAAGAAGCGGGCGACATGAAAGGTCCCCTGGGTCGGACAGGCTCCCACGATGGGAGTATCCAGGTGCTTCTTTTGTATCTGCTCAAAGTGATCAAAGGCGGTTTGTGGATCAGGAGACATGATCGACATCAGAATGATGTCCCAGTCATGCTGTTCCTGTACCTGTGACATGAAGTCTTCGGGTGTCGCACAGATTACCAGTTCATTCTCACTCACTCCCAGATACAGAGACATGAGTTCGCATTCATCGGGATTATCCCACCCAATCAGAATTCGCATATGTGGCCCCATTAAAATCGAATTCAGAATAAATTAACTGTTCCATCATATAAAATTAATCTTCCAATATCGACATAAATTACCGGCAACAGTGCATTTAGGAAGAGATACCTCATTCAAATCAACAGTTATGTACATACTCATCGCAATCAGAGTCTGATCGTATTCTGGTCCATTGGGCGCTGAATAATCGACATTTAACAGCCTTATGCGTTTGACAAAAGGACGCGGTCATAAATTGATGAATCAAAAAAGATGAAAAGAAGTCTGTTCCCGCTTCGAGCCTGATGCGATTGCATTTCACGCTTGTGTCGCTCTGACCTGAATCCCGACAGCCAGAGAATCTCCGGAATTGTAGAGCAACCGAAACTGCCTGCCAGAAGCAGAATTAAGACGAAGGGGGAAGGATAAATCAGGTTAATTAAAGATCCTGGAATATCTTGAAAAGACAGTTCGCTCATTGACTCTCTCCAAACCCGGAAGTGATAATTGATAACAGGGAGTCTGCCAGAGTATTTCTCGCATCTATACTCCGTTCGAGGCACTTTTCGAAGAGATTGTGTTCCACGAAGTCAATCATCAGGTCAGACTCGAACTTGAGGAAGCATCACAACGACTGGACCTGGAATGTCAGACCATTGTTTCGATGAAACTGGCCGGCATGACCAACGCGGAGATCTCCAAAGCCTTGAACTGCAGTACCCGTCGAATCGAACGCAAAAACAATCTGATCCGAAAATCGTTCTCTGATCCAGATGAAACGGCACTGGTTCCACCAGAGAGTTGACGAACAGAATTCACATCAGGAAAATACAATACGTTTCTGAATCAGCTACAATTTAATTGACACAAAACAGTTTCGAATGCGGACGCTCACGCAAAGGACCAACAGAAACATCATGCACCAGAATCGAAACTCACAGTATGCATTCTGCCAACTGAACTCTCCTGTATTACTGCTTCTGCTCTGCCCGCTTCTATTCGCTATTCCAACAATCCCCTGTCAGGCAGAGTCTCCTAATATCATCCTGATCATGGCCGACGATCTGGGGTTTTCCGACCTGGGTTGTTACGGCTCGGAAATCCAGACTCCCCATCTCGATCAACTGGCGAAAGACGGGCTCCGGTTCTCAAAGTTTTATAATGCCGGTCGCTGCTGCCCGACGCGTGCCTCTCTCATGACCGGCCTGTATCCGCATCAGGCGGGTATCGGCTGGATGAACCGGAACGACAAACTGCCCGCCTATCAAGGAGAACTCAACCAGCACTGTGTCAGCATTCCCCAGGTCCTTTCGCCGGCAGGCTATCAATGTTATCACGTCGGCAAATGGCATCTGACTTACCGGATGCGGGAAGCGAATGAAAACTGGCCCCTGGGACGAGGCTTCTTACACGCCTATGGTACCGGGGGAGGTGGTAACTATTTTGCCCCCCGACCACTCTACGAAGACAATCAACATATTCAACCTCCGCAGCAGGATTATTACGTCACCGATGCCTTCAGCCAGCGAGCCGTCGAGTACCTGAAAGACCATGCACAGAATCAACCGCAGCACCCATTCTTTATGTACCTCGCTTATACGGCGCCTCATTTCCCTCTGCATGCCTGGCCGAAAGACATTGCCCGCTATCGAGGAAAATATCTGAAAGGCTGGGATCAGTTCCGCAAACAACGCCATCAGAAAATGCAGAACCTGGGACTGATCAACAGCCCGCTCTCTCCGCGAGACCCCGATGCCAAATCCTGGGAATCACTTACGGAAGCAGAACAGCAGGAATGGGATCTGCGGATGTCCGTCTACGCCGCCATGATCACCAGCATGGACCGAGGCATCGGCCAGGTACTTCAACAACTCGACGAAATGAAAGCCACTGACAATACCCTGGTCCTCTTTTTATCCGACAATGGTGCCAGTGCCGAATACATCGACCGTGGACACCAGCCTGGCGCAGTCACAGGCACTCGCGAATCCTTTCGCTGTGCTGAAGTAGGCTGGGCCAATACCAGCAACACGCCGTTTCGCTTTCATAAGATGTGGATGCATGAAGGGGGCATATCGACGCCCCTGATTGCCCGCTGGCCGGAACAGATCAAACAGACCGGCGACTGGACACAACAGACGGGGCACGTCGTTGACCTGCTGGCCACGTTTGTTGACATAACAAAAGCGGAATATCCCAAAACTCGAAACGGAAAACAGATCACCCCGCTTGCCGGCATCAGCCTCTTGCCGACTTTTCACCATCCAGAACAGACCAAACCGCGCACACTCTTCTGGGAACATGAAGGCAACAAAGCCATTCACGAGGGAAACTGGAAACTGGTCAAAGAAGATCAGCACGATTGGGAACTGTACGACCTGAGTCAGGATCGTAGTGAATTAAATGATCTGGCAAAATCACAACCGGAGCGATCTGCCGCGCTCGCAGATGTCTGGCAGGCCTGGGCAGAGAAAGTGGGAGTCGTCCCCTGGGAGCAACTGCCTCCCCCTGGATATCGCAGCAAGGGTCCCGATTTTTATCGTAAAAAGTAAACCACGCATCTCTTCTCTTAAAGAGGATCTCGACATGAACCTGAAATCACTTCATCAGAGCCTGTTATTCGCCGTGTGTTTACTGCTGATTTCAGTTACAGCGTTACACGCAGAGCAGAAGATCTCCGCTGACCGACCCAATATCGTTTTCATATTGATTGACGATATGGGCTGGCCCGATCCTGTCAGCTACGGAAATCAGTTTCACGACACACCCCATATCGATCAACTGGCCAGCGACGGCGTGCGCTTCACTGATTTTTATGCTGCCTGCCCGGTCTGCTCTCCCACGCGCGCCAGTATTCAGGCAGGCCAATACCAGGCGCGACTGCATCTGACCGACTTCATCCCCGGCCACTGGCGTCCGTTCGAAAAACTGATCGTCCCTGAAAACGCTCCCCATCTGCCACTGGAAATCGTCACGCCGGGTGAACTCCTGCAATCTGCAGATTACAACACTGCCTATTTTGGTAAATGGCACCTGGGACCGGAAACACATAATCCCGATCAGCAGGGATACCAGACTTCGCTGGTGACAGGCGGTCGGCATTTTGCCCCCCGCTTTCGCACGACCCCTTCGACTAGGATTCCCAACAAGGCTTATCTTGCCGATTTCCTGACTGATAAAACGATTGAGTTTATCAGACAGAACAAATCAAAAGCCTTCTTCGTCCAGCTTTCGCATTATGCCGTTCATATTCCGCTGGAAGCCAAACAACAGATGATCCGGAAATATCAGCAGAAACCCAAACCGGCTTACGGAATCAATAATCCCGTATACGCTGCGATGGTGGCACACGTGGACGACAGTGTGGGCCGCATCGTGGCTGCTCTGGAGGAATTGAAGCTGACTGAGAATACCGTGGTAATTTTCACCTCAGACAATGGTGGTCTGCGACAAAGTTTTTCAGGCGGAGACATTGTTTCCACAAACGCTCCCCTCAGAGATGAGAAAGGCTCGCTCTATGAAGGAGGCATTCGAGTTCCACTGATCATCAAATGGCCCGGTGTCGCTGCCGCCGGTAAAACATGTGCTGAGCCAACTATCAGCATCGATTTCTGGCCGACTTTCGCCGAGATCGCACATGCTACTCTGCAGGAACATCAGACCATCGATGGCTTGAGCCTGCTTCCACTCTTAAAAGATCCTTCCAGCCATCTCAACCGTGAGGAGATCTATTTTCATTACCCGCATTACCATCACTCGACCCCGGCCGGTGCCATTCGCGCAGGAGACTGGAAGCTGATTGAATTCTTCGCAGATGGAAACCTGGAACTATATAATCTCCAACAGGATGTTTCAGAAACCACTAATCTGGCAGCGAAGAATCCAGAAAAGGCGGCGCAACTGCAGCAGAAACTGGCAGACTGGAGAACCCGAACAGGAGCCGCCCTGCCCGTCAAAAACCCGAAATACGATCCCGCACGGGCCTCTGAGTTCTGGAATCGCCGCACAAATCAACCGGTACCTGAACGAAGAAAGACACGCATTGATCAGACAAACTGATCGTTGTGCTATCCATCCCTTGATTCTGCAGTCGCAAATCGAGATATTCTATTATATATCTATAGTCTGTGCCCTCTGGGGTTCAGCAGAAAGCACTCGGTGCGTCATCTGAGTCAGCTGCAGTACTTCTTTATTTCTCATTTAGATCGTTAATTGAACATGTCTGCCGTCGCCCACTCCCCCCTGTTAAAATTACATCCCGAAGACAATATCGCCATCGCCCGCAATTCGGTCGGAGAGAATCAGGAATGTGAATTAACCGAAACAGAAAGTGTGACAACCCGGGAAGACATTGATCTGGGACATAAAGTCGCGATTAAACAAATTAACAAAGGGGAACCGGTCCGGAAATTCGGACAGGTGATCGGCTTTGCCACCTGTGATATTGAACCCGGCGACTGGATTCACAGCCATAACCTGGCAGCAGGCGAACTAAGCCTGGATTACGCTTACTCGACTGATGTTCCTGCGCCTCCCGAGCCGATTACGGGCCGCACCTTTATGGGTTATCGGCGCCCCAATGGCAAAGCGGGCACCCGAAACTATTTAGCAATCGTCAGCACGGTGAACTGCTCTGCGACCGCATCCAAGTACATCGCCCGGGAACTGGCTCAAACCTCGCTCAAAGACTTCCCTAATATCGATGGAATCATCCCCCTGGTTCACAAGGGAGGATGTGCGATGCAGTACGACGGAGAAGACCATCATCAACTGATGCGTACTCTGGGTGGCTTTGCGAAACATCCCAACATAGGCGCTTACGTCATTCTGGGACTGGGCTGTGAAACAGGACAAGGTGCTTTTCTTTCCGATTCAGAAGGTCTCGTGCAGCTTCCCAACCTGAAAGAGCAACCTGTAAACGCACCTCTGGTACTCAACATTCAGGATATCGGTGGTATAGCCAAAACAGTGAAGCAGGTTTCGGCACTACTGAAAGAATATCTGCCCCAGGTTAATGATGTCACCCGTGTACCGATTCCCGTCTCTGAACTGATTCTGGGTACTGAATGCGGCGGCAGTGATGGTAACAGTGGTGTAACCGCCAATCCCGCGCTCGGCATTGCCAGTGATCTGCTGGTCGCCCACGGTGCCACTTCGATTTTGGGGGAAACTTCCGAAATCTATGGCGGCGAACACCTTCTGACGAGACGGGCCATCACTCCGGAAATCGGAAAAAAACTCATCGAACGTATTCGCTGGTGGGAAGAATACACCGGAAAATTTGGCGTCGTCATTGATAACAACCCCTCTCCGGGTAACAAAAGAGGGGGCCTGACCACAATTTACGAAAAATCATTGGGAGCTATTGCCAAAGGGGGCAGCACCGCGTTACGGGAAGTCTATCGCTTTGCTGAACCAGTCACTGAAAAAGGCTTTGTGATTATGGATACGCCCGGTTATGACCCCGCCTCTGTTACCGGCATGGTCGCCGGCGGTGCGAATGTAGTCGCCTTCACTACCGGACGGGGTAGTTGCTTTGGCTGCAAACCGGTTCCCAGTATCAAAATTTCGACTAATACCCCCATGTTCGAACGCATGGAAGATGATATGGATCTGGATGCCGGCCGCATCCTGCATGGTACTTCTGTTGAACAGGTGGGACGGGAAATCTTTGAGCTGATCATTGAAGTTGCCAGTGGTAAAAAAACCAAAAGCGAGGTCCAAGGCATCGGAGATGAGGAGTTTTGCCCCTGGAGTATCGGCCCGGTCCTCTAATTTTGTCGTAATTACACAGAATCGGATCTGTGGACTACTGATTAGTCGGCACTCTTTTACTGTTTCATTTTCCTAACCTCCGTCTTCATACACATCTCTTTATTTATCAATAGTTTACGAATACACCCTACCGATTCAAACAAAATCGAGTGAAGTCTGTCTCAGGGAATCACATGCCTGGACAGTACACATGCGTCACCATAATGACTGTGCCCGTAAATCCGTCAGGACTATTGAAACAGGAAAATTCGGCATCTTCCGAATAATCGCTACAGTTTACCAGAAGCACTGTCCGATATAACCAGCAACAGACTCCGCGCTTTTCCGTATTAGACCGCGCGGATTGTTATCAAAGTTTCCGCTGTTTGTAAGGACGTATAGATGCGGCTTCTTCATTGGCTAGCACCGGTATTGAGCATCGTTCTCATCTCGCATGCACACTCAACAGTACATGCGCAGGGATATCCGCCCTCATACCAGGGAGCCGGGATGGTACAACCTGTATCATACGACCCCGGAAATCTTCCATATGCACGAACCATGGTACCACCACCTGGATACTTTCAGCCGCCAGCCGGACCCTACGGGGCTCCGACTGCACCGGGAGTTCCCATGAACGCTGGTCCCCAGGCACCCGTCAGTGCGTTTCCGCAAATAACTCCCTTCGAAAAGATGTTCCAACAACATCGCGTCGAGAGTGACGGGCTTTGGATGTACAATTCCAGCAATCATGGAAAACGACATTTCTTCAGCATGGAAGCTCTGTTCGGCCGCTATCGTCGACCAGGCAGCATGCGACTGGGTAACGACGGATCTATCTCCTACCTGGGCCTGGTAGAAGATGAGCTGATTGATGCCACCGATGAAGAATTCTATGACCAATTCAGTGAAAACGAAGGGTTTAACTACTTCGATCAGACAACCTATGATGTCATACCAAATCTGAATGCACCTGGTGCCCGACTGCGTTGGGGCTGGACGAACGACGATGAGAGTGGATTTGAAATCGTGGGCTGGTGGTTGACACAGGCTGACACTTCATGGTCTGCGATTGAAGATTCTACCCATCAGCCAAATCCAGCGAATCAGGCGATTATGGATATTCTGCTGTCACCGCCTAATTATATTGATCCTTCCGGGACGGGAGTAGTCTCTTCCATCCCCGGCGTCACTACTGCCGAAATCAATACGGTTCTCCAGAATGAACTGATGAACCTGAGAGGCTTGCCTCTGGATGATGGTAGCGTGAATGGTGTCACAGTCCCTTATGACCTGGACTTCAACATTAAGGTTGTCAGTCAGGCATGGGGTACCAACGCCACCTGGATGTCCACTCCGTTTGTGGATAAGAAAGCCCTGAAGATCCGCGGACTCGCAGGAGCCCGATACATGCACGTCAGAGAAGCTTTCAGTTTTGTTGGTCGCGACAGTGGGCTGCTTTACAGTGATGCTACCAATATTGCCGGGATTCGTCCGGACCTGAAACTGTTCTCGCTTCCTTCAGGAACCGATGAAAACCAGGACGGAATCGTTGATAATGCGGGGGTAGTCGAAGATGACAGTACCGGAGGAGGTAGCACTGGTACTTCAACGGCTTTCTTTGTTGCTCCCCTGGATCCGGTAACTGGATTGCCAGTCACTCCCACTACGACTTATGTTAACAACGTAGTGCGAACCAATCTGGCTGGTCCGGAAATTGGTTTTCAGTTTGACCTGGGTGGCGAAAAATTCAAACTCTGGGGACAGACCAAGTTTGGCTTAATGGCAAACCAGGAAAAGATTCAGCTGAAAGGGGATAATGTCGGTATGATTATCCGGGCTGATCCCAATGATGTGGATCGTCCCAAAGCGTTGATTGATCCGACAGCAACTGATCCAAACCCGAACGCATTCACAGACACACAAAGTCACACACACGTTTCACCTCTCTTTGAACAATCGATCTTTGCAGAAATGGCACTCTTTGACAAAGTCCCTGTGCTCAAACGTATGAAACTGCTCGAAGAAGCGAAGCTGAAAGTTGGCTACACCTACATCGTGGCCGGAGATATCGCCAGACCTTATGAAAGCATTCTCTGGCAAGGGATGCCAACCAGAGGACTCTTCCCTTCGATCGACCTGAAACGCGAGACCTGGAGTGTCGGGACCTGGAGTGTCGGTCTGGACTGGAACTACTAGAACGCATCACATTTAACCATAGCGTCTCTATCTAATATACTCAGTACAACTGGCCCTGGAGACGCTAAAGTAAAACTGGACACAGTCTAGAGTATTCCACTGACAAAACGAAACAACATCACCGGCCGGGAATCAGACTTCCCTGCCGGTTTTTTATTTAATCTGGGTCAGGACTACATCACCCAGCGAACTATTATCACCAGGGTAGACCCGGTCTTCTCCTTCTGCCTGGAACCAGATATCAAGTAACCCGGTTCCGGCTTTCAGTTCGAACTCGGCCGCAGATTCCCCGGGTGACAGGAAATCATGCGCTGTCCTGCCCTGCCAGTTGACAGACAGCCTGCCAGGCTTCGCTGTTTTTCGATTGATCTTGATTCGATATAACCCGGATCGGACGATTTTTACCATCCAGCCTTCTGACACCCCTTTTTGGAATGAGCCATCCTGATAACGGCACAGGATGCTGGGATTCTCCTGCTCCCGATCAATCACGATCAGACCCGGTTCAAAATTTCTTGTTGCTTTCATTTCTGAAAACCAGTCCTCATATTGCTTAAGTAAAGCCTTTACCGTCTCAGGATGCAAATGCAGCACGTCCTTCTGCTCTCCTGGATCTGCCGAAAGATCATATAATTCCAGAACAGGTTCTGCCTGCAGTAGCAGATTTTCGGTTCCAAAAGTACCAGGGTAACCTGCCAGTTTGAATCGTTCCGTCACCACGGCAAAATTCTGATAGCGTTGTGGCGTCAAACCTCGGTGCACCTGGAAAAACAGACTTCGTGTCGGCAACTTCTCTTTTCTGCCTGTCAACAGTGGTGACAGATCTACGCCATCCAACTTGAGAGATTCGGGACAACGTGTCTCCGTCAGTGCCAGTAACGTTGGCATCAGATCGATATGCGCAGCGATCTGATCTATTTTCTCTCCTTCCCGAAAATGACCAGGCCATTGCGCCAGACAGGGAACCCGGATCCCCCCTTCATAAGTCCAGGATTTCCGCCCGCGCAGACCACCGGTATACCTCTTCTGCTGTGGACCGTTATCCCCCAGAAACAGAACCACCGTCTTCTCTGCCAGAGCAGATCGTTCAAGATGCGACAACAGCTTCCCGATGTTTTCATCCAGGTTCGTAATCATTCCATAAACACGGGCGGTTGTTTCATCAAGTCCCTTTTGTTGATAAGGTTTCCAGTAAGATTCAGCAATTTCCAGAGGCGTATGGGGAGCATTCGTTGCCAGATAGACAAAAAACGGTTTTTCTGTTTTTGTCTGCCGATCGATAAAGTCCAGAGCTGCATCAAAAAACACGTCCGTACAATATCCAGTTGACTGAAACGCGACTCGATTCTTCCACAGCTTTGGATGAAAATAACTGTTGGGTTGGTCGGGACTCTGACCAATCCCCCCACTCTTATGAATCAGCGATTCCCCAAACCCCTGATCCTGCGGCCGCATCGGATAATTATCACCCAGATGCCATTTCCCGAAGATCCCGGTCTGATAACCCGCCTGCTGCAGCAGCTCAGCAACCGTGACCTCTTCACCCTGCATTTTTGCACCACCACGCGAAGTATGAATGACTCCCGTGCGATAATAGTTCCGGCCTGTTAACAGGCTGGCGCGAGTTGGTGCACAGACAGGACTGCAATAGAAGCGGGTCAACTCAATACTCTTTTCCGCCATTCGATTCAGGTGCGGCGTATTGATTTTCGAATTTCCGTGAAACCCCACATCCCCATACCCCTGGTCGTCCGTCAGAATAACGATCACGTTGGGACGGCTCTCAGCGCATAAAGTTCCCTCGCAGCCGAACGAGTATGACACCAGTAACAGAAAGCCTGCAAACCACTTTACGGTAGAGATTGTAAACTGATTCATTAATACTCCGGGTAATGAATGAGGACGTTCTTACATAAAAATAAGCCTACATCATACTCTGTTCCGGGTTTCATCCGAAAAAAGGTTGTCGAGCTATGACTGATGCTTTACGATACAGGTAACAACCGCGTTCTTCAGGCGGAGTCTCCTGTCATGAAACTCATAATTACCGGCTGCTGCTTAATTATCTGTCTGATGGCAGTTCATATCGAAACTGCTGAAGCGCAGGCCGTTAGAATCCAGCAACCCATCGTACAACAATTTTCAGTGGGAACAACACTCACTGTTCCTGATCGTGGTTCAGCTTTGCTGGGAGGGATTCGATCAGGGTCCATTCATTCCAGGCAGAGTGGTCCGTTTCGCAGCGGTTCCCGCTACGGTCACTCTTTTCAGAGTTCGACCAGCAGTGTCGGTGTCTACATCCACGATTTTGAAGCCATGGATCAGATGCTGCTTAATTCTGCTCCCCGCATCTTACGCAACTCCCGGAATGTTCCTTCAGCGCACCATCACTGGCGAAACCAGTTACTGAATCAGACGGCTTCCAGTCAACCGACAGGCAGATCACTTTCGTCTTCGGAAACAAATTCAAATGCCAGAGAAATCAGACAGTCGAAAGCAGAACGTTTCTATGAACTGGGAAAACAGGCGGAGAAAAAACACTCCACGCCTGTGATTGCGATCCTGCATTATCGGAATGCGGAAAAGTATGGCAGCACCAGAGCGGCAGTTCGTTTGCAGGAACTGACGACCACCAGCGCAGAACGGATCTTGGACCGGAAGCGAAACGACGCAGAATAAACCAGCGGTCAGGCAGCTTCTTCTTCCGCCATAAAGATTCGATTGGGAAGATGCACCTTGGCATAGCGTTCACCACGTGCGTCATAAAAGTAGACCATATTAGAATCAGACGCCCAGATAGCTCCCAGTCGTACGCTTCGCGGGCCATTGATTGAGAACTGCAGCCCACAACTGCGTCCACGCCGTATCAGAGACATCTCTGTCATCGAGAACTGCTCTTCCAGCAGATTCTCTTTTTCACACAGCGTTTTATGAATAAATTGTCGCAGTTCGTTAAGTGACTGGATGTTATCTACACTGAAACTCATTCACTATCCCTCTCGCAATAATTCTCGTTCACCTGTTTTTTCAGTGAAGTGAGCGGCCCGCTCACTATTTGTCTAATCCCAAATCAGCAGGTTGACCTGACGAGTATCGTCCAGCCAGACTGGCATCTGTCAGAAGAGTTGAGATGCCCGTCTCTTTGTTAAAATTTGAGCAGATGATGAATTTTCTGTATTCGTTACAAGAGAGAACAATTTCCCGGATTTCCATCAAATTCAAAAAACCGGACTGAAGATCAGCACAGTAACAGGGTCTGACTTTCTGAAGTACAGTCCATCACCGGTCCGGATTCTTTTATCTAATCAGAACAGCTGCTTCACTTTACTGTCCGGGAGATTCAAAGATCCCTGCTCAACGGACCGTTTTTTCTGAACAACAGGGAAAATCCTGATATCCCTTAAATTTACCGAATATAAAATAGTTTGTATGATAGAAACTGATGCAAACTGCAATTCAACTTATTGTCCAGAATTGGCTCAACCAAATTACTTCTCTGAAGGACTTCCTGAAGTGCCCGTTATCTCAGCTCAGTCTCTGCAAAACTTTACCGAATCTCTCCTGCTCAAGGGAGGCGCGAACGAAGAAGAAGCGCGGATCGTCTCCCATAGCCTGGTCGACGCCAATCTGCTGGGTCACGACTCCCACGGCGTTATGCGTCTTCCCTTTTATCTGGGACGCGTGAAAGAAGGAATCCTGAAAGCAGGTGAGAAACTGCAGATTCTCAACGAAACTCCCGCAGCGATTACCGGTGACGGTTGCTGGGGATTTGGTCAGACCATCATGCACGATCTGATGAATCGTTTGATTGAAAAAGCGGGAACACTGGGCGTTTCCTGTGGCACACTGAAACGTGCTTCACACATCGGTCGCCTGGGAGAATATGCAGAAATGGCTGCCGCCAAAGGGATGGCTTCCATCATCTGCGCTAATACACACGGCTCTGCCCCCCGCGTTGCTCCGGTAGGGGGAAAGCGACCTCGACTGGGTACCAACCCCATCTGTATCGGCATGCCCGGCGGTGCAGAAGGTCCTTTCGTACTTGATTTCGGTACATCAGCCACTGCAGAAGGTAAAGTTCGCATCAAAAAGATTGCAGGTGAACAGGTTCCTCCCGGACTGATTCTGGACCCCGATGGAAATCCAACAACTGACCCCAACATGCTCTACGGTGATCCTCCAGGCACGATTCTCCCTATGGGCGGAGATCAGGCATACAAAGGCTTCGGACTCTCTTTCATGGTAGAAATGCTCTCCGGTGCGCTCTCAGGCGGACAATGTGCCTTTCCTGACCCGCCACCACCACAGGGAAACTGTGTGTTCGTTGTGGTCATCGATCCCGGCCACCTGGGGGGCCAGAACCATCTGATGAACGAAATCAGCAATCTGGAGAAATACGTCAGAAGCGTCCCTCTCAAAGAGGGAATCAGTGAGGTCTTCCTGCCAGGCGATCCGGAAAAGAAAACCGCGGCCACACGCAAAACATCAGGGATCTCTCTGGACAAAGGAAACTGGGAAGCCTTATCCAATCTTGCTGCCGAACTGGGTGTTCCTGTACCAGAAGTCCAGGGATAGTCTGTATTCAAAAATGGAAAACGAAACGGATCAGAATCAGAACCCCGACGCGCGGTTGTATGTTCCCGTCAATGAGACAGACAACATCAACCTCATCGTGAAACGCTCGTCTTCCAAAGAATACTGCTTTTCCAAATCTCCCGGGCAGGACCACTTCCACCTGTTAATGCATGGTGAAATCGTGGTGACAAACGGCCACGAACTCTACTGCGTCGACTGTGCCATCAGGCATGGTTTCCTGACCCGGGACCGTTTGAACTGGCAGCATCGGAAAACATAAACCCCCACGTAAAACTCAGAGAATCGGTGGGGATCAGGCATTCACAGGCAGAATCGTTGTGGCTTTCATGTAGTCCGAGGCGTACTCCACATCCGGTTCCAGCTGTACCAGATGCTCTGCTTCAGACCACCATTCAATGGCCTGCTCCTGGGTCCAATCATCAACTGGCAAGGTTTTCAATGCCGCGCTCAGTTCTTCAGCACTCTGGTATCGATCCTCTGGTTTTTTCTCCAGACATTTCAAGATGAATGCTTCCAGTTCTTCCGGAATCTGTGGATTGATTGAAGTGGGAGGAATCACTACCTGACTCGCATGGGCAAAGATGACCTTCAACGCATTTTCGCCATCGAAAACGGGTTTACCCGTCAACAAGTAGTAGGCACTGGCTCCCAGCGAATAAATATCGGACCGTGGATCGGGTGTACCATCTCCAGTCACTGCTTCAGGGCTGGTATAAAGGGGTGATCCAACGACTGCACCTTCCATTGTGAGATTCAGCGAATCTACATTCGACCGATTATCCTTGACTAGTCCAAAATCCAGCAGTTTGGCAACATCGTACAGCCCGCCACGCTCAGCTGAAAAGATATTGCCCGGTTTGATATCTCGATGAATCAGTCCTTTATGATGTGCTTCCGCCAGCGCAGAACAGACCTGCTTCAACAGGTAGACAACCCGTGCCGGAGGCAGTACGCCAAATCGCTCGACTATTTCCTGCAGGTTCAAGCCGGGCAGAAACTCCATGACATAATAGAACGTTCCCTCTTCCGTATGACCGTAATCATAGATTTCAATCGTATTGGGATGTGTCAACCCCGCAGTCGCCTGCACTTCACTCTCAAACCGCAACAGAACGTTTTCATCGTCCACTTTATCCCGCCGAATCAGTTTAATCGCACACGGGCGTTTCAGCAGACGATGTTCTGCAAGATAGACTTCTCCCATCCCCCCACTGCCAATCTGTTTGCGCAGTGTGTACATGCCGATGCTTTTCGCATCGAACGCCTCACGTCTCAAACTGCCCACACGATGTGATCCATAGACGGCGGTACTGGCAGCGATCAACAGCAGAATGATCATCTCAGACAATCCGCCTGAGTAGAGCACTTCCGAAACCTGGGGCACCTGCATCCCTGTCATCATAGCTCCGGCAATCGGGCTGATCACCATCAGACTTACCACAGAGATCACCCCCCGCAGGGAGTTGGGGATGAAAAACCCGTAGGTATAGATCAGGATCATCCAGGGGAATACCGTTCGCAACGGAAACGCAAACGCCACCTTGCCCAGCAGTACGGGATCACAGGCGCACAATTCACAGAAATGCCACCAGATAAAAAAGGCAGCAGGTGTGCCGAAAGTAATTGCCTCGCAAATCCTCAAACGCCACAGACACATACAGGGTTTCAACCAGAGAACCCCCGAGACGACAAATAGAATTCCCGTCACGATCGAATCCAGAATCAGCATTTCCTGACCATGCGAGTCGTCAAACTCACCCAGCCACAATCCTCGTATCAGAAACGCCAGAGAAGCCAGAGCCAGCAATAGAGATGCCATTCTCAGTCGACTCAGGAGCAGGAGTCGTCCCTGCTCCTGAAACATACCGGAACCACGTGATACGACACCGGCATGCGGACAGAACTTGCCCGCCTCTTTTTTGAATTCCTCGGGTATCAATGTAGCTAAAGCCGGAGCCTTCGCCCCCGCGTGTTGTTCAGAACCCATCCTCAATGTCCCAGACATGATCAATTATTGTGAATGCAAACTGCGGATCAGAATTAGCGAGCCTCTCTCAAGTCCAGAAACAGCCAATCCCGATGCATTTGTCACCCATGACACTCAAAACAAGATCCGGATCTGCGTTTCATGGGGAAAGAATATAAATAACTGACCACATCGCACAGATAATTTTGCCCTATTATACGCGGTTCAGGAAATGAATTACAGTACTTTTTGATCGCGTCCCATAAATAATAAATAGAACTCATAAGCTATTTCCTGATAGATGCTTACAAAAATGCTTCATATCCTGAACTCACTCAGCCAACGATCGGTGAAATTAGATTTAATGATTCAAATCAGATGGCCCCAAAACCTCAATAAAACTAAACCCTCTTTTTTTTCTGATAGCATTCTCCCAGATGAACCATCATCTCCAGCGCCAGTAGATCAGCCCGACTCATCACATGGCGGGAACTGCGATTTCCCAGGCCTTTGACAATCAACTCAACACACTGCAGATGGAATTCAAGAACCTGTGGAGGAGTTAAGTCTGCAGCCGCCAGTAATTCCGCAATCTGAAGGATTTCATCCTTCAGGTTTCCCGCTCCCATGATCACATAAGTCCGTAATAATTCGTGATAATAATCTCGAACCTCAAACGGAATCTGCGGAAGTTCTACTGGCGAATCGGATTTTTGGCGCTCTGGTGTCCCCGGCAGTTCTGAATCAGACTGCTGATCACTTAAGACATCTGGATAAACCAGGTTCTGCAGTTCTTCTACCATTGATCGCTGTTGATTCAGGAGCCGCTCTGCTTCATCCCGTTCGCGAATCAGACGCCGGTGTTTTTCCACCTGCAATTGATGTTTTTCTTCGCACAGTTGCTGCATGGATAAGGCACGATGCACGACACTTAACAGCGCGGGTGACTCCCACATTGCAGTCGAAACGAGCACTTCCGCCTGATTTTCACAAGCAGCCTGGGTAACCCGATCATCCGGGCCAGCCAACAGGAGTATGGCAGGCTCACGGCAACCGCTGATTCGAATCGCATTCAAAAGTTCTAACCGGGACTTTCGGGTCTCACTATCGATCTCAATCAACAAACAGTCATAGCTGTCATTTCGCAGTTGAGTTAAAGCTTCCTCTGCTGTGGATACCCATTCAAAACGCGGTTCACTACAGCCAATCGCATCCAGGCGCAATGCCAGGCCGACCCATACCGGTCGGACTCTACTGATAAACAAAGCTTTAAAACCAGAAGGAATCGGCTGCTGTAAAAAACGATCCGATGATTGTTCCGTATTCTCGGTGCAGGCGGAATCTGACTCTGTTTGCGGAAATCCGGCAAATGAGTCCGCGTCGATCAGATTGTGCTTATCATGTTTCACGCTCATTATCGGGCCTGTCTGCTGGCAGGACTATAGAGTTTTTTAAAGAGAATTGTCAATATGAACTCGCTGCAACCGCTGCCTTTACAGGAAGTTATGCTTTGCCGGCACATCCCGGTTCACTGAATGCCCCAGACCGGCGGCAGCCTTAGGTTCAAAATCGAAAAACTTACGTAAAACCAGGAAACGGGGCTAAAATATCAGCGATTCTGCATTGAAAACCGGTCCTTCAACACAAGTCCGCCGATAATCCCACTCATCATCACTGATCCGGACTTTCGCCACGCAACTGAAGCAGGCACCAAAGCCACACGCCATCGGAGTCTCCAGAGACAGCCAGCAGGAAATTCCCGCCTGCGAAGTAATCCTGCTGACCGCTTCCATCATCGGCTCCGGTCCGCAACAGAAAACAGTTGCTGGCGGTGAATCGCTTTCGATTTGCTGTTGTAAGAGTTCGGTCACAAAGCCTTGATGCCCGTACGAACCATCGTCGGTTGCCACTGAAACATCCAGTCCCTCCAACTGAAAATCATCCAGACCTGCCAGGTACTCTTTTGAACGCGCGCCGTATAGCAGGCTCACACGCTCCGGCAATGAAGACAGTGTCTGCTCGGGTTGACCATATTTCCGCAGACCCAATGCCTGCCGCGCCGTAGCCAGAAACGGGGTCTGCCCGATTCCACCTGCTACCATGACCAGTGAACCACTGCCCGGGTGTGGAAACCCATTTCCCAGAGGTCCCCAGATCTCGACTCGATCTCCGGGTTGCCAGTGCGTCATCCGCGACGTCAGTTTTCCAACGACGACGTAACCAAAATCGAGTCCGATTGCCGTTCCATTTTCATCCAGACAGGTATCATACAACGCGAAAGGCCGTCCCAGCAGTGGATCATTGACTCCCGGTTCCCGCACCATGAAAAACTGACCGGGTAATATCACTTGAGCCACTTCAGGACACTCAAGACGCATTCGATACGTGTCCTGTGCCATGCGTTCCTGCTCAACCACACAGGCTGAAAGATACTGGGGAGTTGCACAATTGCTGAATTGTGAAGACTCTGTCATTTTCGCTTTCCTTGACGTGTCCGTTTTTCCGCAACATCGCCGATGATTCTACGTCCTGTTATTTTCGGTTTCGAGGAGTCTGCTGCAGGTTTTCGCCCCGTGGTAACGGATCGTTTTCCCCCCGTCTTTTTTCCGCCTGAAATTCTCTCTGAAACAGATTTACCAGCAGCTGCCCCCCGTTCCCCCGATCGTTTACCCACAGCTTTTCGAGGTGCCCGCGTTTTCGCAGGTGCGGCATTTTTCTTCCCCTTACGGTGACGGATGTCCGGAGAATGTTTCTCATTTAACAATTGTCGTAATTTTTTCAACTCCGTGTCACTCAAGCGCCGGGATTCCCCAGTTTTGAGTTTCCCCAGATTCAATGGGCCAAAGCGGATTCGTACCAGTTGGATGACCTTGTGACCGATTCGCGCCATCATGCGACGAATTTCACGATTCTGTCCTTCATGCAGCGTTAATTCAAGAAAGGCGCTCTTACCCTGTTTTTTGAGATACTTGAGACCAGAGACCCGAAATACGCCTTCTTTAAAACGAACTCCTTTCCGAAGTTCGTCCAGTTTTTCGCGTGGCGGGTTACCAACCACCTGCACATGATAAGTGCGAGCAACACGATACCGTGGATGCGCCAGCCTCTGGGCCAGTTCGCCATCATTGGTTACCAGGATCAACCCTTCACTGTTTTCATCCAGTCGCCCCACGGTAAACAACCGCTGACCGTCATTCGGAAACAGATCAACCACCCGTCTTCTGCCGGCAGGGTCGTTGTTGGTACAGAGAAATCCAGATGGTTTATTCAGCAGATAATAACGTCGCGGCTGCAGTCGAACACGCTCGCCATCTACTTCAATGAACTGCGTCTCCGGATCGATCTTCGCCCCTAACTCCGTGATAACATCTCCATCAACGCTCACGCGCCCGGTTTCGATATATTCTTCGCAATGACGCCGGGAGCCCAGACCTGTGGCAGCTAGAAACTTCTGTAATCGGATCAGGTGACTCTCGTCATCAACTGAGGGTTCTTCGGGCTGGGTTTGCGGATCGGAATCGGGACTCATGATTTTTCAACTATGGTGAAAAGGGAAACGTAAGGTAAAGGCGATTTCGCCTGTGTTTCTTATAACACAGCAGGCGCGCGATACCAATTATGCTGCAGGGTTTCTTTACAGGGAACTCAAAGGATTTCCGGAATATCCGGTATTTCCAGCTTTTGTTCCTCTATCGCTTCCCGCATTCGCTGCAGTGACCGGATTGTCAACTGTCGCACCCGTTCGGTACTGACGCCCAGGTCTTCTGCAATCTCACGAAATTTTTCGGGCGTGTCTGATTGCGCAAGACCAAACCGACGCTTCAGAATGACCTGCTCCCGCTCATCCAGAGTGTGCAATACCTTCTGCAAAACATCGTCAATATTCTGATGGTAGGTTTCATGTGACCGGATTGTCGAACGAATATCGCTCAATCCCAGCGCCAGAGTTTCCGCACCATTCAAAAAGGTTTTGCGGTATTTTCGCCCTTTTTTTGTAGTCCGAAACAGAAAATTACGCACTGCCCAGGTTCCGTAGGTACTGAACCGGTTTCCACGATCCACATCAAATATCTCAACGGCCCGAATCAGCGGCAGATGGCCATCGCTGACGATATCTTCGAACAGGTTGGCGCGATCCGTCAGATTTTTAGCGATTGAGACCACCAGACGCAAATTGGCCTGAATGATGTAATTTCTAAGACGCCGCGCGTCTTTCAGCTTTTGTTCAATCCGGTCTAACAGACCGATGCAGGGAGATTTCAGATCAATCTGTGACTTCAATTTCTCAGCACGGTATTTGAGGTAGTTCATACCACGAAAGAGTATGACTTCCTGTTCTTTATCCAGCAGAGGAACTGCATACAGCTGTGCCTGCTGGAAATCAAACTCCGACAATTCGTAGTCTGAATCCGTATTGAGTGCTGCACACAAATTCTGAAGTGGTTGCAGAATTTCATCGCTGGCGGCATTATTCTCAAAACGCTCACTGTAGACGTATTCGATCTCAGTCGCATAGATCTGCTCAGCTCGTTTCTGGAGCTCACGTGTGACGCAGACCTTCCTCATACGGGCTGCTTTTTTGACGGCCAGCAATTCACACTGACAGGACTTCGACTGGTCTGCAAGAATCGCCCGCTCACCCAGTTGGGAGAATGAATCTTCCTGCAGGAAATCAGCCGTGGATGTACTGTACATGAATTAGAAACTCGTTCGTGTAATGCTGACACAAATCGCGATCTTCCATCAGAGACGCTGCGCTCATACTAGGGAATCTGCTTCGATAAAACAATTTTAACAGGTAGAATTGTTAAAAATGAGCGATAATTAATGATCTTAAGACCGGATCATAAGTTGTGGACACTTCGGGCTCTGCTTTTCATGGCAGAAGTTTTGACCAGTCAAAACACAACTGAGTATTATTACACCAACAGGAATTCCGAGACGGACTCACGCCATATTCAACAACAGCCGATCAATAAAATAAGGGGTGAACTCATTCGTGTTCCCTGGAATCCATTTCAGAATGCCCTTCCCATTTTCCTCAAAATTTCCTTCCCATACCCTGTCTCAGTTCTGTTTGCCGTTTGCTATGTCTATTAAAGAGTTTAGACCCGTTGCTTTGACTCGCAAAACAGACTGAAATTAGTTAGCATTTCCCTAACTGAGATCCGTTGCAGCATCCTCAACTCTAAACAGGAAGCTGAACGATCTTAAAAAAGAACCGTGACAGTTCCCTTACTCACGGTGCATTCCTAGAATTGTTGAGAACTCATCTGCGTGATTTCTGCCAGGATGGCTACAGTCAGTGATCTAAGAGAAGTTACGCTCATCGAAAATACTTAAGCAGGTTGAAAGAACCATATCTCATGGTAGAACAGACAGTTACAGGTGCAGTGCCTGGAGTCGATCCGGCGGAACTCGAAGAATGGTTTGAATCGCTGGATGACCTCATCATCCGATACGGAAAAGAACGAGTCAAAAATGTATTGGCGATCCTGCAGGAACGCGCCTACCGTCAAGGGGTGACAATGCCCTTTACGGCCAACACACCTTACATCAATACCATTCCCGTTGACGAGCAGACACCGTTCCCCGGTAACCGTGAGATTGAACGACGCATCAAAAGCATCATCCGCTGGAATGCGATGGCCATGGTTGTGCGTGCCAACAAATACCATGACGGCATCGGCGGACACATCTCAACCTATGCTTCTGCTGCCACACTCTGGGAAGTGGGTTTCAACCACTTCTTCCATTCCCGGACGGAAGATCACTCCGGTGATGTTGTATACTTTCAGGGACACGCTTCTCCAGGTGTATACGCCCGCGCCTTCGTCGAAGGTCGTCTGACAGAAGAAAACCTGGAACGTTTTCGGCAGGAACTTCCTCGCGGCGGTGGATTGTCCTCCTACCCGCACCCCTGGCTGATGCCTGAATTCTGGCAGTTCCCTACTGTCTCCATGGGTCTGGGACCTATTATGTCCATTTACCATGCACGCTTTCTGCGTTATCTGCATAACCGTGGCATCATGGATACATCGAAATCCAAAGTCTGGTGTTTCGTCGGCGATGGAGAAACGGATGAACCCGAAACACTGGGCGCGATCACCCTCGCCTCCCGCGAACACCTCGACAACCTGATCTTTGTCATTAACTGCAACCTGCAGCGTCTGGACGGCCCCGTTCGTGGTAACGGTAAAATCATTCAGGAACTGGAAGCCGCCTTCCGTGGTGCTGGCTGGAACTGCATCAAAGTCGTCTGGGGCAGTGACTGGGATCCTCTGCTGGCTGAAGATGAAGATGGTCTGCTCGTGAAACGGATGGGGGAAGTCATCGACGGGCAGTACCAGAAGTACGTCGTCGAACCCGGTTCCTACATCCGCGAACACTTTTTCGGGGACAATCCCGAACTGGCTAAAATGGCAGAACACCTGTCTGATGACCAGCTCAAACGCATGAAACGTGGCGGTCATGATCCGGAAAAAGTTTATGCGGCTTTTAACGCTGCTGTAAACCACACTGGCTCCCCCACCGTAATCCTGGCGAAAACCATCAAAGGCTACGGTCTGGGTGAAGCAGGTGAAGGTCGCAACATCGCTCACAATGTGAAAAAGGCTAACGAAGAAGAACTGAGAGATTTCCGATCTCGGTTTGGTATCCCCATTCGCGATGAAGACGTCAAAGACACCCCCTTCTATCGACCGGATGAAAACAGTCCCGAAATGCAGTATCTGCAAAAAAAACGGGAAGAACTGGGTGGTTATCTCCCCAAGCGTACGCCCACCGAAGAACGGTTGGAAACTCCAACTCTGGAATCGCTCGATAAATTCCTGACAAGTATGGCAGGGAAAAAAGGCTCCACCACCGGTGCGTTCGGCATCCTGCTGGGTAACCTGCTGAGAGACAAAGTGATTGGGAAACGCATTGTCCCCATCATTCCGGATGAGGCCCGTACTTTCGGTATGGAAGGCCTCTTCAAACAGTGTGGAATCTATGCCAGCCAGGGACAGCTATATGAACCGGTCGACCGCGATCAGTTGATGTACTACAAAGAAGCGAAAGATGGACAGATCCTGGAGGAAGGCATCAATGAAGCAGGAGCGATCTCCTCGTTCATCGCAGCTGGTACTGCCTATGCCAACCAGGGCGTCAATATGATTCCCTTCTATGTCTATTATTCCATGTTTGGTTTCCAACGTGTCGGCGACCTGGTCTGGGCCGCCGCCGATTCCCGTACCAAAGGCTTTATGCTCGGCGGTACTTCCGGGAGAACCACTCTCAATGGAGAAGGTCTGCAGCACCAGGACGGACACAGTCACGTCATGGCTTCCACAGTACCAACACTCCTGGCATACGATCCTGCTTATGCTTTTGAGCTGGCAGTTATCATCCAGGAAGGTCTGCGTCGCATGTATCAGGAAGGTGAAGAGATCTTCTATTACCTCTCCGTCTATAATGAAAACTACGAAATGGCACCGATGCCCGAAGGCGATCATGTCGTCGAAGGTATCATTAACGGAATTTACAAGTTCCGTGCTCAGGAAGTCGAAAAACCGGCTACTTCGATGCGGCCTCAACTGTTTGGCAGTGGTCCCATCCTGCGTGAAGTACTGCGGGCCCAGGAAATTCTGGCGGAACAGTTTAATATCGCGACAGACGTCTGGAGTGTCACCAGCTACAACCAGCTGGCCCGTAATGTGAAAGACGTGGAACGTGAGAACCGGCTGCACCCGGATGCTGAGCCACAGAAATCGTATCTGCAAACGACATTTGAAGGAGTTGCAGGTCCCTTTATCGCTTCCAGCGATAACATTAAACTCGTCGCCGACCAGATCCGTGAGGACATCCCTGGAAATTACTGTGTCCTGGGAACCGATGGCTTCGGTCGCAGTGAAACCCGTGAATCACTCAGACGTCATTTTGAAATTGATGCAGAAAATGTAGTGGTCGCGACTCTGGTCTCTTTAGCCGAAGAAGGCCAGTTCGATAAATCAAAACTACCTGCCATCATCAAAGAACTGGGAATCGATCCGGAGAAAGTAAATCCTCGGCTCGCTTAATTCTCATACCAACAGGTTTTATTGAAGCATTACCAACAAGAAGATAGAACACAAAACTATGGCTACTGAATTTAAACTTCCTGAAGTGAGTGAGGGTGTCGAGACAGCAGATGTCGGACAAATCTCCGTCGCAGTAGGCGATACAGTGGAGCAGGGACAGGTTCTGATGGACATCGAAACCGACAAGGCGGTGGTCCAGCTGGAATCGCCTTACTCAGGGACCATTGAAGAGCTCAAAGTTTCTGAAGGCGATTCGGTTTCGATTGGTGCCGTTTTACTGTTGATCAATGAATCCAACGGTGATGCATCCGCTCCTGCCAAAGAAGAAAAATCGGCAGAAACCAAGGCTGAAGAACCGGTAGCAGAAGAGCCAGAGACGGCCCAGAAAGAACAGTCGGTTGAGGAAGAATCGAAGGAGAAGCCCAGGCAGGAAAGCAAGACTGCCTCCCAGCCGGCAACGGCTCCTGTGCGGCCAGCGGATACAGATTCATCGGGGAATAAAGCACCTGTTCCCGCCGGACCTGCGACCCGCAAACTGGCACGTAAACTGGGCGTCGATCTGTATCAGGTCAGTGGCTCAGGTCCCGGTGGGCGTGTTACTCAGGAAGACGTCGAAGACTACGTCAAAAACCTGATTGCCAATGGTGGGCCTTCCAGCGGTGGCGGTGGAATCGCCGTACCTCCTCTGCCGGACTTCACTCAGTTTGGAGAAGTCGAACGCAAGAAACTCAATAAACTGTCGCGCGTCTCTGCCAAAAACCTCAGTCTGTCCTGGCAGGTCATTCCGCACGTCACTCAACATGACCTGGCGGATATCACTGACCTCGAAACTGCGCGAAAACTCTTTATCTCCAAGCCCAATTATTCGGGTCCCAAAGTTACGATGACCGCGCTGGCCATGAAAGCCATCGCTATCGCTCTGCACGAATATCCGAGTTTTAACTCCAGCTTCGATTCGCAGACCGATGAAATTGTCTTCAAGAACTACATCAACATCGGTGTCGCCGTTGATACCGAAAATGGACTGGTTGTTCCTGTCGTGAAAGATGTTGACAAGAAAAACATCATCACCATTGCCAACGAAATGAATGCGCTGGCTATCAAAGCGCGTGATCGCAGACTCGAAATGAATGACATGCAGGGCGGAACCTTTACCATCACCAACCTGGGTGGACTTGGTGGGACGTCCTTTACGCCAATCGTCAATTATCCTGAAGTCGCCATCCTGGGTATGTCACGTTCGCGACATGAATTCCAACTGCTGAATGATAGTCCTGTTCCCCGCCTGATGCTGCCTCTGTCGTTGTCCTACGACCACCGGGTCATCAATGGTGCAGATGCTGCTCGATTCATCGTGCGTCTTTCCAGTTTGCTCTCTGATCCGTTCAATCTGCTGGTTGACTGCTGAGATCGTTATCTACACTGAAGTAATTCAATAAGAGGTTTATCGATATTATGTCTGGATCAGCTACCAGAGAAACGGATATTGTTGTCATCGGCGGTGGCCCCGGCGGTTATCCAGCCGCATTTGAAGCTGCCGACAAAGGCTACAAAGTCATTATGGTCAATGATGACGTTGCCCCCGGGGGTGTCTGCCTGAACCGGGGTTGTATTCCTTCCAAAGCACTGCTGCATGTCGCAAAACTGATCAATGAAACCAGAGAATCCGCTGAGTGGGGCATTACCTTTCAGAAGCCGGAAATCAACCTCGATCAGCTCCGGAACTTCAAAAACAAGGTCGTCACACAATTGACCGGCGGGATCGGGCAACTCGCTGGCGCCCGCAACGTGGAAATCCTCAAAGGCTTCGGCCGTTTCAAAGATGCCAACTCCGTCGAAGTCACAAAACAGGATGGAACGACCGAAACCATTCAATTCAAGTACGCGATTGTCGCCACAGGTTCCTCACCAGCTGTGCCTCCCGTCTTTGATCTGGATGATGATCGGATCATGGATTCTACCGGTGCCCTGGAACTGGCCGACATCCCCACAAAACTGCTCGTCGTTGGCGGCGGTTACATCGGTCTGGAGATGGGCAGTGTTTATGCCGCCCTGGGCTCGGAAGTAACGGTTGTGGAAATGACAGGTGGACTTCTGCCCGGTGCAGACCGTGATCTGGTGCGCCCGCTGCAGAAACGGCTTACTGAAAGTTTTGCGGCCATTCACCTGAATACCAAAGTCGAAAAACTGACTCCCGGTGATAACGGAATCACAGCCGACTTGAGTGGTGAAGGGGTCGAACCCCAGCAGGTCTTCGACCGTGTGTTGATTTCGATCGGTCGTCGTCCGAATAACAAAGGCATCGGCTTCGAGAATACGAAACTGGAGCTGGACGAACGCGGTTTCATCAAACACGATGCACAGCAGCGAACTGCCGAGTCTCACATCTACGCAATTGGTGATATTGCCGGGGAACCAATGCTGGCACATAAAGCCACCCGTGAAGCCAAAGTCGCCGTCGAAAGCATTGCCGGTGAATTCGGTGAGTTCGATAACATCGCCATTCCCGCGGTTGTTTTCACCGACCCGGAACTCGCCTGGTGTGGTGTGACCGAACAGGAAGCCAAAGACCAGGGATTGGATGTGGAAATCACTCGCTTCCCCTGGGCTGCCTCAGGACGGGCTCAGACTCTGGGCCGCACGGAAGGCCTCACCAAAATGATCTTCGATAAAAAAACCGGCCGTGTGCTCGGCGTCGGGATTGTCGGACCGGGTGCCGGTGAACTGATTGCGGAAGGCGTAATGGCTGTCGAAATGGCCGCGGTCGCAGAGGACGTCGCAGAAAGCATTCATGCACATCCCACGCTCTCGGAGACCCTGATGGAAGGAGCAGAAGCCTTCACTGGTCAGGCGACGCACATGTATAAACCCAAAAGAAAATAATCGACTCTCCGACCTGCAGGCGACTCAGTCTGCAGGCGGATTTATTGAGAACAGGAACCAGTATAAAGGGCGTTGTTGAATGCGATTTCATAAACGATCAACGACGCCTTCCTATTTCAGTCGCCGTGATCAGGTTCGGCTGTTTCGACTGGTTGCCGCTCTGGGTGTCATTTTTTTCGCGATGCTTTATGCTTCACGAGAACAAAACTGGTACTGGCTCACGGGACGCCCTGCAGACGAGCCTGCTCGACAGCAGGCCAAAGAGCCCCCCCGCGCAATTGACTTCAGCGTCAGGGAAGAATCACCGCTGAAACCAGACGAATTTCGCTCAGAACCAGCGTCTGAAATTGAAGTACCTGAAAAAGTCATCGCCCGGCTGGAAACCGGTGAATATGATGTACGTGTTGATCCCCGCTTGTTGAATCCTGTCTCAGACAGTAACCTGGGTATCCGTACTCATGAAGTAAACGCTCTTTATTATCTGCTGGCTAAAGCAGCAGCCATCCCACAAAACGTTCTGGAACAGTCGGCAGAACCGGCGCCCCCTTTCGTTGTTGTCATGACAGAATCTCCCCGGTACCGAGGATCGCTGATGACAGTTAAGGGTCACTTGAAACGACTCAAATCTGTTCCTGTAGAAAAAAACACGTACGGAGTCGATTCCCTTTACGAAGGTTGGTTTTTCTCAAAGGATTCCGGTACTCATCCCTGGCGAGTCTTCTGCACTCAACTCCCGGCTGGGATCCCAAAGGGTGAGGATCTCGCTGAGATGCCTGAAGTTCAGATCACCGGATATTACTTTAAAAAATCTGGTTATCTGTCTGCAGCCGGTAAGCTCCAGACAGCACCACTGCTGATTGCCCGCCAGATCCGCTGGTTCCCACCAACGAACCAGCCCGCCCCCTCTTCTTCAGGAGCTGTCAAATACATTGTCAGCCTGTTTCTGGTCATCAGTATCACGTTGGTTTTTCTGATCTGGAGATTCATGGTCAGCGATCAGAAATTTGCCCGCAGTCGTACCGCGAAACTGATGCAGCGCCCTGACATGTCGATGGACAGCCTGAAAGATATCGAGACCGTCGACATTAATGATGTGCTCAAACAGATGGGACAGCAGAAACAAGATCCGCCAGATGGTTCAGATCCGCCAGATGAGCAGAAATAGACAGATGTCGGTTCAAGCTACCTGCATTTGTATTGCTTCATCAATCGCGGCAAACACGGTATCACATAACTGCTCAACCAGTTCAGCGGGCATTCCAGGAGCCGGCATAAGAATCACCACATCGCCCAGCGGACGCACAATCACGCCGTTCTTTCTGGCAGCCAGGGTCACCTGATGCCCTAAACGAAGCTCTGCTGGAAAAGCAGTCCGGGTTTCACGATCCGCAACCAGTTCTATCCCGACCATCACTCCTTTATGGCGAATCTCTCCCACGTAAGGATGCTCCTTGAGTTCTGCCAGCCGCTGTGTCAATACTGCAGAAGTCTCCCGAACGTTATCCAGCGTCCTGTTCTCATCAAACAGCTTCAACGTCGCCAGGGCCGCGGCACATGCCAGGGAGTTCCCCGTATAAGTATGCCCGTGGTAGAAGGCATTGTAGTCCGTATGAGCCCCCTCGAAAGCAGCCGCAATTTCATCCGTTGCCATCGTCACCGCTAATGGCAGATAGCCGCCAGTAATCCCTTTCGCCAGACACAGAAAATCAGGAGTGACTCCTTCCTGCTCACAGGCGAACATGGTCCCGGTCCGCCCCAGGCCTACTGCTACTTCATCGGCAATCAGTGGAATTCCATACTGACGTGTCAGCTCCCGCACGCGCTTCAGATATCCAGCAGGATGCATCAACATCCCGGCTGCCCCCTGCACGAGAGGTTCGATTACAAAAGCCGCCAGTCGCTCATGATTTTCTGCAAGCAGTCGTTCTAACTCAGCAAAGCAGAATTCAAGATAGCTTTCTTCTGTATATCCCTCGGGACGGTGGTAAGCGACAGGACACGGAATCTGTACCGATTCAAACAGCAGTTTGCCGAAGATCTGATGAAAAATTGAAATCCCGCCAACACTCACCGAACCGATCGTATCGCCATGATAAGCGTGCTGCATGCAGGCAAACAAATCACGAGTCTGTGAATCGGCGGGCGATTTCTGAGCGTGATACTGAAACGCCATCTTCAGCGCAATTTCCACCGCTGTCGATCCACTGTCAGAATAAAACACCTTTGTCAAATCAGCGGGCGTACGTTTTACCAGTTCCTCTGCCAGTTCGATTGAGGGGACGCTCGCCAGTCCGAGTAATGTCGAATGTGCAATTTGATCCAGTTGATCGCGAATTGCCTGGTCCAGTTCGGCCACGCGATGTCCGTGCACATTGCACCACAGTGACGAAACACCATCCAGGTACGAACGTCCGTCTGTATCGATCAGAAAGAAACCATCGCCTGATTCGATGATTGGTACCTCTTCATCGCGATGCCCCTGCATCTGGGTAAAGGGATGCCAGACATGCTCGTTATCGATGTTACGTAACTCGTCAGACTGCATTGTTCCACTCGGTTCTGATTCGTGCGCGGTAATTAAAAACAGAAAGAGCCACGTCGATGGAGCGTGACTCTTTCACTGATACTTCAAAACACCTGAAACGGGATTAACCAGGCAGCAGGTCGCGAACGACATCGCGTTCATCCCGCAGTTCCTGTAAAGTCGCTTCGAACTTGGCTTGTGCAAAATCGTCATGCTCCTGACCTTCGACGATTTTCCAGGTAGTACCATCACTGGTCAGTGGGTAACCACAGATCAGGCCTTCATCAACTCCGTAACTCCCATCACTGCAGACAGCGGCTGAGAAGCTTTCGCCCAGCGGTGTCGGTGTGATAATGCTCTTAATGGTATCAAGGGCAGCATTCGCAGCAGAAGCGGCACTGGAGGCACCACGTGCCTGAATGACGGCGGCACCACGTTTCTGCACGGTTTCGATGAATTCACCTCGTAACCAGTCATGATCTTCAATGATTTCAGGAACCGGGTTGCCGTGAATGGTGGCATGGTAGAAATCAGGGAACTGTGTGGCTGAGTGATTTCCCCAGATGTTCATGTTCTTGACTGCGGAAACAGGCTGACCGGCTTTCTTCGCGATCTGGGTCATGGCACGATTCTGATCCAGACGGGTCATGGCATACCAGCGATCACGGGGAACTTTGGGAGCATTGCTCATCGCGATCAGACAGTTGGTGTTACAGGGATTACCGACAACCAGAACCCGCACATCCTCAGCGGCTGCTGCTTCGATTGCCTTACCGGTGCTGGTGAAAATGGGACCGTTAATCCGGATCAAGTCGCCACGTTCCATGCCGGCTTTACGGGGAATACTTCCGACGCAGACGACAAAGTTACAGTCTGCAAACGCATCTTCCAGGTGGTCGCTGTCCGCTTTGACAACACCAGCCAGAGTTGGGAAGGCACAGTCGTCAAGCTCCATCTCAACTCCGTCCAACGCAGACAGCATCGGAGGAATTTCCACAAGATGCAGAATGACAGGCTGATCAGGGCCAAATATTTCCCCGGAAGCCAGACGAAACAGCATGGCATAACCAATCTGGCCAGCTGCCCCGGTTACCGCAACTCGAATCGGATGAGTCATCTCTAAAGCACTCCTTAACATTGAATATTACCAGTGTACCTGCCCCTGAACACAGGTCAGGATTAATGCGGAATCTTACGTTTTTTTACCTCCCTGTGGACAGATCGGCAACCGTCGTGAGGCATCTGTTTCTAATTTCTGGAGACTACTGTGCATTGTCTGTAAATACAGGTCAGAAACTTGAACAAATTCGGAGATTCCGGCAAATCTCACTCAAGCAGACAAGATGGTCATTACTGATTGAACAGCACGGTTCCACCGATAGCCACTGCAGCTGCGGCGAGTGAAGCAAACATGATTTTCACCCAGCTGTAAGGACGCTCCCCATTCACTTCGCCGGTCGCTGCGTTCACGGCGACCTGATACAGCGTATCCTTATACTTGTAGCTCATCAGCCACAAAGGCAACAGCAGGTGCTTGTACGTAATTGCATCGTAATGACTCTCGACTGAATCAACCCGCTGGGTATCGCCGCCGATGCGGCTGCAGACTTCGGAATACAAAGCAGCATCGATCCGCTCTTTTCCCAGCACGAACCCGTCATCCAGTTCGATCTCATAAGTTCGCGCAGTAAAGCCCGCCAAATAGGCATGCTTAAACGGAACCATCAGGTGCAATGGAAACGGTTCCAGCTCCCGTATCAACTGGCGAGGCAAGCCGTGCGAAGCCAGAATGATCACATCATCGAAGAAACGCTGAAAGGCTCCCGAAGCGGGATACCAGCGTGTCCGTCTTTCCTGACGACGATTCTTCCCGCTCCCCACCGTGACATAATAATATTCACCCCGCTGACCGGAATAACGGGTGCTGGTCATCGAATCGTAAGTGAAATATGGCATATAAACGCCATGAAACTTCCCTTCTACGCCCTTCTCCACAAATTCATTCGGCGCAAACCACAACGACTTAACCCAGGTTTTCAACTGCTGCCGTGCCACAGATTCCTCGATCAGAAACGGGAGTACCGCATCCACGGGGACCCGCTTATCTGAGGTATGTGCATGCTCCAGCTGAATGGGAGAGGCACAGTACGGACACTCAGAACTGGTGACCGAATCCACAAACAGCAGCGTGGCTCCACAACTTTCACAGCGCACTTCCAGTTCCTGATCATCTTCCTCCTGATCCGGTTGCTCCCGCAGTTCACGCAGGTGAGCCAGCATGGCATGGATGTCCTGCTCTACGATTTCCCGATTTGGATCAATCCCGATCTCTTTTTGATATCCACAATGTCCACAGCGAAGCTTCTGTGTTTTAATATTGAAGACCAGATCGGCGCCACAACTCTCACAGGGGAAAATGCGACCATTTTCATCATCAATCCGTTCTCCTCCTCCGTCAAATGAGTCTTCCAGAAAGATTGGCTCATCGGCATCATGCGGTGGCAAAGGTGGTGGTTGACTCATCTTTCACTTTCCGTATTGAAGGTGGCGGGCCCCTCAATCTCTCTGAATCCGAATGGTTTTACTCCCGGTCCATTAAGAACACTCGACTTACAGCAAACGTAATTTTTACCGATCGGGATCAAATCTAATTTGCAGAATCCATTCCGGATAGTCAACCTGTACCAGGTACAAACCACAGGCCGGCGCTGTCGGCCCGGCCTGTGAACGGTCCATTCCGGTCAGAATTTTCTGTACATCGTTTGAGGTCCAGCGACCAACGCCTACTTCCAGCAGCGTACCTACAATCGCACGCACCATATTGTACAAAAATCCGTCAGCAACAACATCGACGGTAATGAACTCCGCTGAAGTAGAATTCTCCATCGAAAGATCCGCCTGTTCTAATACTCCCCACACTGGCCAGACCCCGGTCCGCTGCACAGTCAGTTCTTTAATCGTCCGCACGCTGGTTGCTTTATTGGGATAATGCGATTCGAAACAGCGGAAATCATGTTGGCCTAGCAACTGCTGACCGGCGGCATGCATGCGGTCTGAGTCCAGAGGACGACCGAACTCGCTCACATATTTTTTCAGGAACGGATAGGGAACCGCTGAATTGTGAATCACATACCGATACCGTTTCTGAATCGCGGAATAGGTGGCATGAAAGTCCGGCGGTACTTCCCGCACTTCGCGCACACAGATACTCTCTGGCAGAAACCGCTGTAACCCTGTTTGCAGATTCTTACAGGGAATGGCGGATTCCGTCTGAAAACTGGCCACCTGACCTAACGCGTGCACGCCGGCATCCGTGCGACCTGCGACCAGCACCGGACTGCGCTGCTGCGTAAGCTGCTCAATCGCTTTTTCCACACAGGCCTGGACGGACGGCCCATTGGGTTGCACCTGCCACCCCGCATATTCCGATCCATCATAGGCCAAGGTCAATTTTATATTTCTCATGAACGCTCAATCAGCAGACGCAGAAAAAGAAATCGCCGGAAGTTCTCCTTACAAGCCCAGCTTCTCTTTCCAGTATTCTGTCTGTTCCTGTACCGGTGCTTCACCTCCCGATCCAAAACTGCAGAGCGCCGCCATCGCATTCCGTGCCCCCAGCACCTGGTAGATGTCCTCTTCAATCTGTGGACAGGCCTGCTGCAGTTCTTCCAGCGGCAAATCCACCAGACGAATCGAACGGGATTCACACACCGAAACCAGCTTGCCGACGATGCCATGTCCGGTCCGCATCGGCGTTCCCTTTTTGATCAGGTATTCCATCAACGCGGTTGCGTCAAGAAATCCGTCTTCCAGCTTGTTCGCAATCGTTTCCTGTTGCAGTTCTGCCCCTTCCACCATTGCCGCCGCCAGTTCCAGACAGGCGGCTACCGTATCGTAGGCATCAAACAGCGCGAGCTTGTCTTCCTGCATGTCACGATTGTAAGCCATCGGCAGACCTTTGAGCAGCACCAGGATCTGCTGCACATCGGAGATCGGCCGGGCTGATTTGCCACGAATCAGTTCCAGCACATCCGGATTCCGTTTTTGGGGCATGATCGACGAACCGGTAGTAAACGCATCAGGCAGTTTGATGAACCCGAATTCGGTCGAGAACCAGGCAATCCACTCTTCTGCCCAGTTACTCAGATGGGTTGCGATCAACGCCATACAGAAACAGAACTCAGCCAGATAATCCCGGTCGCTGGAAATATCCAGACTATTGCGGGCTACATCAGTGAACTCCAGCAGTTCCGCCGTATAATGCCGATCGATGGGCAATGAAGTCCCCGCCAGTGCTGCCCCACCCAGAGGAGAAACATTCACACGCTTCAAACAGTCTGCCAGTCGCTGACGGTCGCGATCAAACTTTTCACAGTAAGCCAGCCAGTAATGGGCGGCTTTCACCGGTTGCGCCCGTTGCAGATGTGTGAAGCCGGGCAGTACGAGGTCCTGGTCTCGACCGCAGCGTTCGACAAACGCAGTCTGCAGATCCTTAAGCAGACCGTCCACGCGATGAATCGCCTCGCGTGTGTAGAGCTTCAGATCAGTCGAAACCTGATCATTGCGGCTCCGCGCCGTATGCAGTTTTCGCCCTACATCGCCAACCCGCTCAATCAGTGCGCTTTCAATATGCATGTGGATGTCTTCCAGATCGAAACGAAACTCGAAGTTTCCGGCTTTAATTTCACTACCGATCTGGGTCAGCGTCTCAACGATCTGCGTGCATTCGTCATCACTGATCAGTCCCACCCTGGCCAGCATCCGGGCATGGGCCTGTGAGCCCTGAATGTCCACTGCCGCCAGTCGGCTGTCAAAACTGATCGATTCCGTAAACGCTTCCACGCGGGCATCGGTCTGCTGTTGAAATCGTCCTCCCCAGGCTTTTGCGGCCACGGTATATCTCCACTGCATGTTGATTTTGAAAGTTGAACTCGGATCACTGCTCTAGAAGACAACAGGTCCTGAACAGGAGATTAATCAGCAGACCGCCATCCATCAAGCCGCCTGCCAGCCCGGAGTGAAAATGCAGTCATAATTTATGCTTTTTGGCCGGGTAATCTGGATTTTTGTTGGTAAATGGTCTCTTACCCCCTCTACGATGGAATTCAGAGCGTTGCTTTTTTGCCACGCATCAAAATATTTTTAAGATCAAGATTCGAAGTTTGAAGTCACTGCCATGAAAAACCTGCTGCCACTCCTGACAGTCATCGTCTGCCTGCTGACAATTTCCCGGTCCCAGGCCGCCATTGAAGCTCAGAAACCAGATTCCCGCTCGGAAACCACAGCTACTGACACAACTCCGGAATGGATAGTTCAGATTTCACCGGCTCCAGGTGTGAATTCGTATGCCACACGGGAAACCCGTTTTCCACTGGATCCGGGCCCGCAAGCTGTTGCCGCCAGTCCTGATTCCAGAGATCTGATCGTCATCGCGCCGCGTGTGATCCCAGATGTCAAATCCACCGCGGTTTGTGAAAACTGCACCGCACGTTCGACACCGATCAATCGCAGTTATTACCTGCGATCGATGCCCTGGTATCAGAGTTCCACATTCACCCGTCTGCAGGGTTTCCCGGCCAGCTACATGTATGGTGATTTCATCCGTTCCAACTGGTTTGGTTCGCCTTACCGCGGGAATACATTCTATTACAACGGTTACCGTCCCTCGTTCCGCTTTGGTTCATTGCAGTTTCGTGGGTTTGGTAATTATGATCGCATGTATAATCCACGAATCATTCCCTTTGGATATCAGTTCGCCGGATTACAGGACTTTTACGCGGCCCTGGCGATTGCCTCACAACTGGGCTTATAATCCGACTCTGAATGTTATCTAAAAAAACTCCTCTCTTTCCCGAGGGGATTGCATCCACAGATCGCTCCTGCTAGTTTTCAGTTTTCAACCTGCTCACAGGTTTTATAATCGCGACTGATCCTCGAAGGAGTCTGTATATCAATGACGACTGAAGTCCCCAAAGCCGTCGTTCTCGTCAGTGGAGGCCTCGATTCGGCAACGACATTAGCCATTGCTGCCGATGCCGGATTTGAACTGTATGCCCTGTCATTCGATTACGGCCAGCGTCATCGACACGAGTTGGAAGCCGCCAAGAAGGTTTGCCAGGCATTCGATGTCAAAAAATTCGTGATCTTCCCACTGGATTTACGCGTCTTTGGTGGTTCTGCATTGACCGCTGATATTGATGTCCCCAAAGATCGCTCTGAACATGATCTGGAAACCGGAATTCCCATTACCTACGTCCCCGCACGGAATACTGTTTTTCTCTCACTCGCATTAGCCTGGGCAGAAACGCTGAATGCCTACGATCTGTTTATCGGCGTAAACGCCGTCGATTACAGCGGCTACCCTGATTGTCGCCCCGAGTTTATCAGTGCGTTCCAGACCGTCGCTTCTCTAGCCACCAAAACCGGAGTTGAGCACTCCGGCCACTGGAAAATCCATACGCCCCTGATCTCGCTCAAGAAAGCGGATATCATCAAAACAGGTATGGAACTTGGTGTCGACTACGGACTGACACACAGCTGTTACGATCCCCTGCCTGATGGTACTCCTTGCGGACACTGTGACTCGTGCCAACTGCGTGCCAAAGGATTTGCGGAAGCCGGTTTTGCTGATCCCGCGTTAAAAGCAGACAGCTAAACTTAACTGGACGGTTTCAGTTCCCAACCAGGCTCGGTGACCGGTGGCTCCGCCGGTGCTTCAACCAGTTTTCCATACAGATCCGGTCGACGGGCACGTATGTAGCGGCGTCCGCCGGCCTGATGCAGTTTTTCATCCGTGCACAAGGCAATGGCGATGTCATCGCCCAGCCTGGTACATTCGGCAATGATTTCCCCAAACGGATCCAGAATCATCGAGAGTCCTGGTTTGACCTCCTGGTCATCCATGCCAACCGGGTTTGTGAAGATCGCATACACGCCATTATCGTAGGCCCGTGCAGGCAGCCACTTCATCAGCCACCCTTTGCCTTTGGGTCCCTGAAATTCCTGACGCAACCTGACCGGATCACGCGCGCGATTGTGCCAGAGTGAAGGATCAACCAGCCCACGACCCGGCATTACAGACGGCAGACAGCAGGTCACATGAGGCATGAAAATAATGTCAGCCCCCAGCATTGCCGTCATCCGCACATTTTCAACCAGGTTATTGTCATAACAGATCAAAATTCCACAGCGGCAGCCCCGCAGTTCGAAGACCACGTATTCACTCCCTGAAGCCAAATGCGAATTCACAAACGCATGCAGTTTGCGGAACCGTGCTACGAGTTCGTTGCCGTCAACACAAACATACGTGTTATAGACTTCGTCCTGATCAACTTCGAAGAGCCCCGCCAGAATTGGCACTCCCACCTCCTGTGAGATCTGCATCAGTTCCCGGGTACTCGGGCCATCGGGAACCTGTTCCGCCAGATCCAGCAGTTCCTCTTTCGAGAATGATTGCACAAACGTGTAAGCGGGGATACAACATTCATGGAAGCTGACAATTTCCGCTCCCTGTTCGACCGCCTGTTGTGAGAGTTCACGAATCCGCTGCAGGTTAAAAGCTTTGTCCCCATTACGGTGTTCAAACTGAACGGCAGCAATCCTGATGTCTCTCATTTGGTTTTTATTCCTGATCTGCTAAACTGTGGGACAACCAATCTGTGGAACAAACCTATCTTAATCTGATGATTTTCAACAATAAAGGGACTGATCGAACCGATGGCTACGCAATTCACAAATGAATCACTCTCCTCTCTCACTGCTGACTGGCTGGTTTTAGGGCTGGCCGAATCGGCTCCCCTGAGCGCGTCAATTACAGAACTGGACCAGACACTAGGCGGTCTCCTATCCCGTCTCATCGAAAGCGAAGATTTCACAGGCAAGGCGGGCACCACGACCACATTGCTGGGGATCACCGAAATCAAGACACCACGCATTTTACTGGCTGGGCTGGGGACTGCTGAAAGTATCAGTCTCGCATCGCTCGAAAAAACGATGAAGACCGCCGCCCGTTCGATTTCCAGTAAGCCAGATACCAGCATCGTCGTTGCCCTGCCCGAAGTCGAAAATAGTTCTCTCACAACAGAACAGTTCGCCACTGTGACCAGCGCTTCAATGATCGTGGGTGCAGTCGGACAGGATCTGTACCGCAAAGAGACAGCACGCTTCCCCTTTCAGCAGATCACTATCGCAGGCAGCGGTGATGCAGCAGAATGCCAGCAGGCTGTAGATCGAGGCACGATTCTGGGAGAATCAATTAACCTCGCAAGAGAGATGGTCAACCGCCATGCCGGAGATATTTTCCCCGTCAGCTTCGCAGACCGCGTAGTGGAAGTCGCGAAGTCAACAGGGCTGGAAGCAGAGATACTCGATGAAAATCAACTCAAACAGGAAAAGATGGGCTCCATGCTGGCTGTCGCACAAGGCAGTGATCAGCCGGCACGCCTCGCCATTCTGAAATACCAGGGTGCAGATGCCTCAGCTCCCACACTGGCCCTGGTAGGCAAAGGGGTCACCTTCGACAGTGGCGGACTTTCTCTGAAACCCAGCGATGGTATGAAAACGATGAAATGCGATATGGGGGGTGCTGCTGCCGTTCTCGGCGCCATGAATGCGATCGCCCAGCTCAAACTACCCGTGAATGTTATTGGCTACATGGGTCTGGTAGAAAACATGGTCAATGGATCGTCTTATAAACTGGGTGATGTCCTGACGGCCCGTAACGGGAAAACCATCGAAGTCCTCAATACCGACGCTGAAGGGCGACTGGTTCTGGCAGATGTTCTTTCTTTTGCCGTTGATCGTGGCGCAGCAAATATAATTGACCTGGCAACATTAACGGGAGCCTGCGTTGTCGCGTTGGGTGAAGAAGTCACCGGGGTCTTCGCGAATAACGCCGAATGGTCCCAAGTGGTCCAGGATGCAGCGCAAGCCAGCGGAGAAGACGTCTGGGAATTGCCAATGTTTCCACAGTTTGCCGACCAGTTGAAAAGCGATGTCGCTGACCTCAAAAACGTGGGAACCCGCTGGGGCGGTGCGATCACAGCCGCCAAATTCCTGGAAAACTTTGTGAGTGAAACGCCGTGGGTGCACCTGGATATTGCCGGACCGGCCTTCGCCTCAGCGAATGCCCCCCATCGTGAAGGGGGCGGGACTGGCTGTATGGTCAAAACACTGGTTGAAGTTGCTGCTCAGTACGGCTCGACCAAATAGGGAGAACGTTACTCTTCTGATACTCTTTCCAGCGCCCCCAGATCTTTCAACGATGCTGCGGGGCGTTTTTCGATTCCCCGCGGACCTTTGAACTGCTGGACGACCGGAAAGTTGTTTTGCACAGCCGCTGGCAACGGTCCGGCTTTGTTAAGACACGCTGATTTCGCAGTCAGGAAGAACAGGTTTTTCGCTACATCCTGAAAACCAGGGTTATCGCCGGAATGAATTTCGGCTTCCGAATTCACATTCCCAAAGCTGCTTGAATGGGCGGCTTTCCAGCCTGGTTTGACCCAGTTATAGCTGAGAGCCGCCGTCCCTTTCTCATCCAGAATCGCTAAACTGTTGCCGGCATGCGTGGTAAATAAAATATTATTGCGGCAGTCCAGGTGCTCACTGTTCGTGGAGAGTCTGACCAGCGTTGTCGAGGAACGCCGTGAAACCAGTGTGTTGTTATATAAAAACAACGTTCCCTTTCGGTAGGCGTTTTCATCGCCACTGTCGCCGCCGTAGTGAATCATCTGGCTGTTGGAATCCTCTTCGAGTTTAACCAGAACATTCCCATACACGTAGGCACTGCGATAGCGGGGATCGAAACGAATTGTATCGCCCCCTTCAGAATCCACGAGATCCAACTGGCGGTTTCCACTTTCAATCCAGTTGTATCTTACCACCAGTCCTGCAGAACGATCTTTCAGGTTATTCCCCAGACAGTTTTTTCGTAAGGGACCCAGGTAGTTTCCCTGAAAGGTAATTCCCGCTGCCTCTGTGTAGACATTATGTTCGTAGTAACTGTTGGCAATCCCGTTATGGTAGATCGAACAGTTTTCGACCAGCAGGTCTTTTGTGTCATACGCTACGAACAATCCATTACCGCAATCATGCAGATAGCAGTTACGAATCGTAATATGCTCCCCTTTTTCGATAAAAATCGCTGCTGCGTTCTGAAAATATTTCTGCAGACCATCCGAGCAGAAATAGAAAAAGGAGGGCCGTGCACTGCGAATGTCGAGATTTTCAATCACGATGTAGGCGGGCATCGTATCTTCCGGATCGCGCGCACCGCCAATCTTGATGATACCCCGCTGTTCTCCCCAGAAACGCAATTGAGGACGTGTCATTGCACGGCGTCCATCGATTACGGGCAGTTCTCCTTTTTCAGAGGGAATGCCTTTGACGACAATCGGCTTGTCTTTCGTCCCACGTCGACAGAGAACCCATTTAGTATGGTAAGGCTGTGGCCGCCAGTGAATCTGAACTTCGTCCCCGGCGACCAGAGTTTCCCAGGGAACTTTCTCAACCAGGGGATATTTCTTCCCAGGTCCGACTTCGTAAATCGTCGCTTCAACGACTGTTGTGAACAGGCTAAACAGACTGCAGGTCAGTAGGATCAGGACGCGGGAAGAAGACAGGCTTCGCAACCTGAGATACTGCTGATTGACACAATCAGGTTGTTTCACTCCACTTGGTCCTTTCTGAACAATCCCTTATTTTAGTGAGAACAGGGATGCTCACCCACATAGCCTGCTGGCCCGAATTTTTGAGATCGTGACAGGCTAATGAACCTGAGCGGGAACCCACTGAACCGGGCGTGCTCCCTGTCGCGGTTGAGCAGAACTGGGAATGACTGTCGGAGCGTGTAACAATGCGGGAGGAACCGAGGACATTGGTTCTTCTGCGGCGGGAGCCGGCGCTGGTTTGCCTATCACCCCCTTTGGTCCGTGATTGGGAACCGGTGAGATTTTCTGGGGCACTACGGTAGCAGGCCCTGTGTGCGGAGTCACCTCGGGTGGGACAGACTCCTGCAGATATTCGCCTTCGTAAGTTTGCGGAGTTTCATAAGTTTGTGGCCCCTGATAGCCTTGAGGGCCACAGGTGGGACAACTGGACTGCGGAGCATAGTTTGGTGTGGGGTAGGATTGCATGGAACCATCGTCCCCACCATAACTGAATGTTCCTGATGTAACCATGCCGGGGATCGTACTACCAAATCCTCCAGCACCACAGGGATCACACGAATTACAGGTGTTGCAGGGATCGCAGCTTGAACAGGGATTGCAGCAATGCTTCATCATCCGCTGTGCACGGTGCTTTGATAGCTTGCATTTGATATCATCCATGAAATCTGTAGGGCCATACATGGGCCCGCTGCAGATCATGCCAGTAGCTGGGTCATAATATCCCGGACTGGCACAGCCGGTCAGCGGCAGACAAAGGACAATTCCAGCAATCAGTTTGAGCAACGAATTCATTTTGAAAATCCGATTAATCTCTGTTCTTCAGATATGAGGTGTATAGCATTTCGACGAAGGTAAACTTTTCTGCAAGTTCCCCTTATCACTGTCATCGACATTTCAAAATGTTAATCTTTAATGATTATAGGAATTATAAGGGTATTGCCTTTAAGCAAACGTAACCTCTTCACTCGCCGTAAAGTACGAAATCACAACAGATAAGAATGGTCTGACATGACTGAACGTGAACAGATACAGCTGGGTAAAATTGGATTCCGCGCCATGTGGAAATTTGGCGGCCTGACCCTCTGGGACTTGATCGTTCGAACGCTGAAAGGATATGACAAGCACCACCTCAGCGCCCATAGCGCGCAATTTGCCTACTACTCCATCTTCACTTTCTTTCCTCTCCTGATTGTCATTATTGGCTGCCTTGCACAATTACCGATTCGGGGCGTCATCCTGAGCGTCGAAAACGCCATCAACCAGGGGTTACCCAGCAATGTCTCAAGTATGCTGTTTGCTCAGATTGAGGATATCCAGCAGAAAACAACTCTCAGCCTGATTGGGGGCGGCATCTTTCTGCTCGCCTGGGGGGGAACTCGTCTGTTTATTACAATGGAAGTGGGGCTGGACTCTGTATTTGAAGTCGAACATCGCCGCTCCTTCCTGCGGTCAGGCGGGTTGGCGTTGCTCCTGACTTTTGGCGTCTTGATCCTGCTGCTCACGGCATCCATTCTTCTGGTTGTGGGACCAGAAATTGCCAGTCTCCTGGTCGCGAACATTCACTCTACGTGGATACATCTCTTATTTTCAGCCGGCGTCCGCTGGTCGGTGGCCTGCGGTTTCATGTTGATCTCCACCTCCGTAATTTACTGGGCCGTCCCCAGTATCAAGCTCCCCTGGAAGATTTTTACTCCCGGCAGTATGTTCGTCGTCATCAGTTGGGTCCTCATGTTGCAGGGTTTTCGACTGTATGTTGAAAATTTTGCCCATTACAACGAAACCTATGGCACCATCGGGGGATTCATTGTGCTGCTGGCATGGCTCTACCTGACAGGCGCGATTCTGATGATCGGTGGCGAAATCAACGGTGTCATCTACCGGGCTGCCAAACTGAAATCAGAAGAAACTCCTTGACTGTGGATTGGTTTCTCCCTGAGGTTCCTGTCTCCCCGACCGAATAATCAACATAATTCGATGCGGTTCCTTATTGACGAAACCAGATCGCCCTCAATAAAATATACGCATAAGTGAACTCTTATTTTTTCACACTTGGGATCGCAAATATGTTCCGCGTTGAATTTGGTAAATCAGGGAAGTACTGTGATGGCATCAGCAGACGCCATTTTCTACAGGCAGGGATAGCCGGGATGGGGTCGGCCAGCCTCTCTCAAATTCTGCATGCAAAATCGCTGGCTGAACAGGCGGGAATCGAAAAGAAAGACACTTCGGTGATCCTGCTCTGGCTGGACGGTGGTCCCAGCCATATGGATCTCTATGACCTGAAACCCGATGCACCCAGTGAATACAAGGGGATCTGGAATCCCATCCACACCAATGTGCCGGGTATGGACATCACTGAAATGTTTCCCCTGCAGGCAAAGTGTGCAGACAAATTTTCGCTGGTCCGCTCACTGCACCATAATACCGGCGATCACTTTACCGGTGGTCACTGGATGCTCACCGGTCGGGGTGGCGTGAGTGGTGGCAGCACTCCTGGTCGAAATCCGTCGATTTCATCAATGGCAACCAAAGTTCTGGGACCCCGCGATCCCAGCATGCCTGCTTATGTTTCTGTACCCTATGCATCCAGTATCGGTTTGCGACCGGGCTATTTCGGAGGGAATTTTCTGGGTGTTCAACATGACCCGTTCGAAACCGAGTCCGATCCCAACAGTCCAAATTTCCAGGTCAAGAACCTCAATCCCACAACGGGACTGTCAATCGATCGTCTCAAAAACCGTAAGTCATTACTGAAAAGTTTCGATCAATTGCGTCGCGAAGTGGATCAGTCAGGCATGCTCAATTCCATGGATCGCCTGGACCAGAAAGCCTACGAAATGGTCACCGGTGAAAAGGCCCGACAGGCATTCGATCTGAATTCAGAAGATAATGAACTGCGCGAAAAATATGGCCGGCACACCTGGGGTCAAAGTGTTCTGCTGGCACGTCGCCTGGTCGAGGCAGGAACAACCTTCGTCACCGTGCATTTTGGCGGCTGGGATCACCACTGGAATCTCGAGAGCGGCATGGAAAGTTATCTGCCGCGCGTGGACCAGGCAGTCAGCGCCCTGTTTGAAGATCTAGCCCAGCGCGGCTTGAGTGAGAAAGTGCTTGTCGTACTTTGCGGCGAGTTCAGCCGGACTCCGCGGATGAATAATGGCGGCAACGGCGGGCCTCCCCTCAGCATGGGAACGCCGGGACGCGATCACTGGGGGAACTCGATGACCTGCCTGATGGGAGGCGGAGGCGTGAAAGGGGGACGCATCGTCGGTGCTACCAACCGACTGGGCGAAGCGCCTGCCGACCGACCGGTACGTCCCGGCCATATTCACCACACTATTTATCGCGTGCTGGGAATGGATCCCGAAACTTATTTCCTCGATCATTCCGGCAGACCCATTGCGGCCATCGACCATGGTGAAGTCATCCACGAATTATTTTAAACTCACCAACAGTCTGTATATTCAAGTGCCTCCAACGACTCCTGACTCAAGTTCTGAAGAATCTCCCAAAAGTATGACACATTCCCGACAGCAATGGGTTCAATTCCTGTTACTCTTAACAGGAGTCTGTCTACTCTGGCTGATCGTTTTCCCTCAGATAGCAACCATCCCTCATGTGCAGGCGGAAATCGATTTTCTGGAAGAAAAGCAGATTGATCCCACTGCCATGTTTTATTCGGACCTGGAAACAATCGAAGATACCGTACAGGAAATTTCGGACTTCCATAAAGCACATCCGGACGCTTTGTGGTAAGCTTGATAAATACTGTTTTCTTCTGTGCTGATCTCCCACAACCATCTGATCAGAACAATAACTCTCAAAGTGAAAGATCCCATGAACTCTGACCCGTTCCGGGAGTCCCTTTCCCGCATTTCTTCCAGTCAGGGAAAAACACTGATAGAGCTGTCGGAAGCAGCCCCGGTACTGGTCGTTTTTCTCAGACACGGCGGCTGCCCTTTCTGTCGTCAGGTACTTGATCAACTGAAATCACTCTCTGCTCAACTGGCAGAACGACATCTGCAACTGGCCATCGTGCACATGATGGACGAAAAAGAGGCGTCCAGCTTACTGGCCCGCTATGAGTTACGAAACGTATACAGTTTCAGCGATCCGGATCGCACGCTCTATGAACTCTTTCAGGTCAGACGAGGTAGCCTGGCTGAAACTGTGGGCCCCGCGGTCTGGTGGTCCGGATTCAAATCCACAGTCCTTTCGGGTTATCTTCCCGGTATACCTGGTAAAGACGTACAACAACTGGGAGCGGCCCTGATTCTTGATCAAGGTAAAGTCGTCGCCAGTTACTTCTCCAAAAACTCTGCTGACCTGCCCGACTGGAATCAACTCCTGTCCTGTGAGCTTCCCCGGGAATAACTTGACGTGGATTTCCAATTCAACCACGAACCTGCCATAATGCGGTGAGACGAAATAATCCTTTTTCATTCTCAATACAGATAGTTTCACCCGCATTATGACGACTGATTTCCCTGAGACAATCAACCAGGTCGAACAACTAGACGAACTCTTAAGCCGCCCTACCCCCCAGGTGGTTCAGGCTCTTCAGCAGACAACAGGAGATATTATTCTCCTCGGCATTGCCGGTAAAATGGGACCGACATTAGCCCGCATGATTCTACGTGGAGATGAAGCAGCGGGCATCAAAAGACGGGTTTTTGGTGTGAGTCGCTTCTCTGATGAGACCAGTAGACAACCACTGGAAGCAATGGGCATTGAGACTATCCAAGGTGATCTGCTCGATTCCGATTTCATCAGCAGTCTTCCCGAGGTCCCCCATGTGATCTACATGGCGGGCATGAAATTTGGAGCGACAGGAAACGAGTCGCTCACCTGGGCGATGAATACCTATCTGCCCTCACTGGTCTGTAACAAATATCAAAACAGTCGGATCACTGCCTTCTCAACCGGTAATATTTATGGCCTGGTCCCGGCAACCAGCCAGGGCTCGGTGGAAACCGATAAACCCAATCCCGTGGGTGAATATGCTATGAGCTGCCTGGGGCGCGAACGAATGTTCGAACACTTCAGCCGCACCCTGAACATCCCAATGAACATCATCCGTCTGAATTACGCAACAGAATGCCGCTACGGCGTACTCGTCGATCTGGCATTGCAGGTCTACCATGAGCAGACGATTGACCTCTCCATGGGCTACGTGAATGTAATCTGGCAGGGAGACGCGAATGCGATGACACTCTGCTCGATGCCCGACGCAGCTTCTCCCCCCGCTTACCTGAATGTCTCTGGTCCCCAGATACTCAAAGTCCGTGAGATCTGTGAACAGTTTGGAAAGCGGTTCAACAAACAGCCGCAATTCACAGGATCAGCGGCTGAAGATGCTTTACTCAATAACGGACAATTCGGACACGAACGATATGGAGCACCCCTGGTAGACATTAACCAGATCTTCGACTGGACTGCTGACTGGATTCAAAATGAACGCCCCCTGCTGGGCAAGCCAACGCATTTTGAATCGCGCAGCGGTAAATTTTAATCTCGACCAGTTGTCTCGAATACTCGGTGAAACAGGAAACTTTTAACGTGAACTCTTCACAAATTCTCAAAACACTGCAGCAGGGAACCGCAATCCCCGCTCATCCCCTGGCATTGACCGCATCCCGAAAACTGGACGAACGACGACAAAGGGCACTCTCGCGTTACTATATTGCCAGCGGTGTCGGCGGTCTGGCCGTCGGCGTGCATACCACACAGTTTGAAATTCGCAATCCCGGCATTGACCTGTATCAGCCCGTCCTGGAACTGGCAGCCGAGGAAATGAACAGGGCAGATAAACACCGCGATCAACATCTGCTGCGTGTCGCCGGGATTTGTGGTAATACGAAACAGGCCACCAGCGAAGCGGCTATCGCGCGTGAAGCCGGCTATCATTTCGGATTGCTCAGTCTGTCTGCATTAAAAGATGTTGACGAAGAGACGCTGATTCAACATTGTCACGCCGTTTCAGAAGTCATTCCCGTATTCGGCTTCTATCTGCAACCCGATGTTGGCGGACGACTGTTACCTTATTCCTTCTGGCGTCGCTTCTGTGAAATCGAAAATGTCGCTGCGATCAAAATGGCCCCCTTCAATCGTTACCATACTCTGGATGTCATTCGAGCGGTTGTTGAATCGGGCCGCGACGAGATCGCTTTATATACCGGTAACGACGACAACATCGTACTCGATCTGGTTACGCCTTTCCGATTCAACTTTGAGGGCAAACAGGTTGAAAGACGGATCGCAGGTGGCCTGCTTGGTCATTGGGCTGTCTGGACCAGTAAAGCCGTGGAGATCCTCAAAGAATGCCAGCAGGTCGCAGAAGCGAATTCGGAGATTCCGCTCTCAATTATACACCGTAATACAGAAGTCACAGACTGTAACGCCGTGCTGTTTGACGTCGCCAATCGTTTTCAGGGCTGTATCCCCGGTATTCACGAAGTATTGCGTCGTCAGGGCCTGCTGGAAGGAACCTGGTGCCTGAACCCCGACGAGGTTATGGGGTCCGGTCAGTTGGAAGAAATCGACCGCATCTATGCAGCTTACCCACATCTGAATGACGATGAGTTTGTTGCAGCACACCGAGACGACTGGCTCAGTGGCTGACTATTCCTCTGTATTCAGAAACAGAAAGGTCCCCAGTTTGGAGGCAGTCAGCATATCAGTTCTCCCATCCTGGTTGACATCGGAAGCTTCAATCTGCACGCCAATGCCTGACCAGTCATCGACCAGGTGAGGAACATAGCTGACTTTACCACCCTCGCTGCGTTGCAGTTGAAACCAGTAAACCACAGGTGCTTCCGCGGGTTCGATATCTCTGTTCGGACCATGAGCCCACCTTCGTTTACCGGTCACGACATCCTGCAGACCATCGCCGTCAATGTCAGCTAAAGCGAGCGCATGTGGCTGAGTGAATGCGGCACCATACTGCTTCAATTCACTGCGATCACCCATGATTTTATGCATTATAAAAGTGATTTTCGCATCATCCTGCTGTTGTTCAAACCAGGCCAGTCCCCAGCCGTGGGCATCTATGCTGGAGATGACATCGTTGTCACCATCTCCATCAACATCATAGACCAGCATCTGTGCTCCCCCTTTCTCTTTTGAAAACAGAAAAGGATGAAACTTCCAGTCTACTGCTCGCTGCGCCGAATTTTCAAACCAGCCATCATTGATCACGATGTCAATTGCCCCATCTCCATTCAGGTCGCCGACACCCGTTCCATGATAGAATCGGTTCCATTCCCCAGGCGGGCCAACAGCATGAAAACGCCAGGGTTTATCAGGAGCACTCCAGTCAGGTGCCAACCACCCCCAGTGATTATTCCAATGACAAATCAGTTCCGGCTTTCCATCTCCGGTCACATCGACCAGTAGCGGTGACTCCCCCTGCACACGTTCGAATACAAAATGTTTTTTCCATTCCCCGTTTTCTGTGCGTGGGTTTTCATACCAGAAAGCTTTGTGTAGATGCACACGACCCAGCACCAGAATGTCATCCCAGCCATCAGAATTGAAATCGTACGCGAACATCAGCATACAGTTACTGGGACTGACTTCCGGAGGCAGAGCTACAGGTTCGTAATAGCTCTGTTTTTTGTCAAACTCTGGTCCTGCATACCAGTAAGGACCGGCTGCGATATCGCGCTGCCCGTCATGATTGAAATCGCCACTTGTGATTCCATCCGCGAAATATTTATCAGTCAGAATTTTTTTCTGAAATTCAGCGCCTTGCGTCAGCGATGTAAAGACAGTCAGAGCAGTAAAAGCACTCAATACAAGAAACTGATTAACTCGTTTCATTAATTCATTTACCCGGATGCGAGAAATGTAGTCTGTCAGATACTCCAGATCAATCAAGCATGTCGAATTCCGTATTCCAACTCTACAAAACTTTAATCAAAAATCAATTCGTCACGACATAACCCAAGTTTCGAGCCGGGGTTGACGATAATGAGAAAAGGAAGTAATAAAAGGCTCCTTCCCCTGAATTGAAGCCAAGCTCATCACTTCACCGTAAATCATATCTCGATAAGCATTTATCGACGAAGGACCGTCAAAATGTTTGATGACAATACCAGCCGAATCCTCCAGGAAGCCGTAAACGAAATGTTAGTCTGGGTAGGTTTTGGAACCTTGGTCGGCCTGGCCGCCAAAGCGATTATGCCCGGAAAAGATCCCGGTGGCGCTGTGAGCACCATGTTGATGGGCATTGGCGGGAGTGTTGTCGGGTGTGGTACTCTGATGTTTTTCTGGGACGGTGCCAAGGTCACGCCGATCAGCACGTTTGGTTTTATTGCCGCAACAGGCGGCGCATTTGTGCTCCTCTTTTTCTACAGACTCCTCTCAGGTTCTTTCTTTGCAGAAGCCGAAGATGGTGAACGCTGGCTGCACCGTCGTCGCCGACGTCGTCGTGCAAGAGGTCTGGCTGACGAAACTTATTAAGAAGTAGCCGATTTAAACTCCTGAATTTCAATCAGAAACAGAAATCTCTACCTGCAGGAACGAGTTGAACAGCACCTGTAAACTTCCTTCAACCCGATCCACAGTGATCCAGCTAAAATCGAACTTGAGCCACAAACTCAAGACACCAACACTAAAGATGCAGACTGCCGAATAAAAATATCATCAATGGCGGGTAATTGGCGTGTTTTTTTGAGTTAAACTAGGTTGACCCCCATAAATCAAAACACTATAAACACTTATATTCATGGCCGAGTGGCGGAATGGCAGACGCACGGGACTTAAAATCCCGGGTCCGTAAAGGGCGTGCGGGTTCGAGTCCCGCCTCGGCTATCTCTTTCTGAGATCCCTCTCACAGCATTATGCTGCCAGGAACAGATCTACTGATTTAGTATCAGTCTCTCTTTTGTCAGTGCATTTTTTCATGCGATCCAGATCCTCTCTCGGGTCTCAATTCCTCTATTGAAATTGCCTGAGGCTCCTGCCCCGTATTCCTTGATTTGTCCTGAATTGATTTGCATTACATCAGATTTGTGGCTGATTCAGATGGAATGATCCAACTGAATTTGTATCGTCAAACTGACAGACATATCCAAGAGTAAACCGGGGTTTATCAATTTTCAGAAAATGGACATAATAGCACATCTCTGTCCGCTTTATGGATCCGGAACAATTACTCGAGTTTGAGACGCATGTAACCAGAATCATCAGACAATCAAACAACACTCAGGTGCAATACACTTGATGCGCCAGGACCAGTTTGTATCCATTCCCGGTTATCGAATGGCATTTGTCTTGAAGAATCTGCCGGTTCAGATGCTAACCTCAATCCAAGATCCATTTAGAAATCCGCCTGCGTTATTTTCGTTTGAATTCCACGATTATTCAATCTGAAATTCAAAGACTGACACACTCGATAATCTAACCGAGGCGCGAGATCCGGTATGGACACCCCAACAGACCAGAAGAGCTTACAGAGATCCAGTCAATTCATTTCCAATCCTGCACCACTCACGCAGTTTGATGAAAACAGCAAGCGGGAAGTTCTGAACCACAGGCTGCCCGAAAAGCAACTGCCACTTTCGTCACACCACACTCAGAACAGATTTGGCAACCTGTTTGTCTTTGTGGGTGTCTTTTCGATAGAAGGCATCATTCTCGAACTAAATCGTGTCCCCCTGGAAACGAGTCAGTTAAAAACATCAGATGTAATTGGAAAATCATTCTGGGAAACTTACTGGTGGTTATATTCGTCTGAGGTGCAGCAGTCTCTCAAACAGGCGTTTCGGAAAGCAGCACAGGGAGAGGTCATCCGCTTCGAGACAAAAGTGCAACTGTCAGAATCCAGAATGATGGATCTGGATATTACGTTTGAGCCATACTATAACAAAGCGGGAAAGGTCTGCCAGATTCTCGGATCTGCTGTCGATATTACTGACCGGCTGATTGCAGAAAAAAGAGTGACCAGATTGACAGCGCAAATTGAAGCGATGTCGCAGGTCAACCCTGACCTGTTCTTCCACATGAGTATTGACGGAACCATTGTCGGCGATGTCAGTGGAAAACTGAACGATTTTCTGCTTCCGACAAAAGCACTGCATCAGAAGCAGATCTGTGATCTGTTTCCGGATTCCGTAGGCTCCCAGTTTGAACTGGCAATTGACCAGTTAATCCAGACTCAGAAAGCTGCCGTGTTTGAGTATACACTGCAATCTGATCTGTGTACGCACTGGTTTCAAGCGAGATTGCATCCGTATCTGCCGGAGGAAGTCCTGGTCATCATCCAGGATATTTCAGAGCGAAGGACAACTGAAATAGAAGTGAACCGCGTACATTCAAGATTACATGAAGCACAACGGTTAGCGCACATCGGCAGTTGGGAATGGGATCCTCAGAATGACACTCTCTGGTGGTCGGAAGAAGTTTATCGCATCTTGAAACTGCCTGAGTCGGCACACCAGCCAGACTATCATTCCTTTCTGCAGATGATTCATGAGGAAGACCGGGATTTAGTCTCACGGGTCATCGTCAACACATTAAAGAACGATTTACCATTCAGCATCGAACATCGGATTATCAGACCGAACGGTGAAATCCGCTATGTACATCAACAGGCGGCACTCAAATACCTGCCTGGCCACTCAACATCGTTGATGTACGGTACGATTCAGGATATTACAAAAAAACACGAAACTGACCGGATGATTCAGGAATACCGGGACGAACTCGCTCATGTGTCCCGCCTCTCTGTGATGGGGGAACTTGCTGCAGGGCTTTCGCATGAGTTGAATCAGCCCCTGACTGCGATTGCCAATTACAGTACTGCCATCAAAGCCTTACTTGAGCAGGGGAAAGATATTTCTGAACTGGTTGATAAAGTGATTAAACAGTCGCTGCGGTCCGGGGAAATCGTTCAGCGATTGCGATCACTGGTCAAAAAACGAAAGCAGCAAAGGTTTCTGTTTAATATACACTCTAGTATCCGTACGGCGATACAATTAATCAGCTACCAGATTCACTTAAAACAGATAGAGATTCAATCACTGGCCGAAAATCATTTCATCATGGTTTATGCAGATCAGGTCCAGATTGAGCAGGTACTGGTCAATCTGCTGAAGAATGCGGTTGAGGCCATGGCGCACAGCCCGTCTCCAAGAATCCTGACGATTTCTACGGCTGCAGTCGAACGCAATGTGATTCAGATTTCTATCAAGGATACTGGCCCCGGAATCCCGGCTGACCTTGAAGAAAGGTTATTCACTCCGTTCACGACAACCAAAAAGGAAGGAGTCGGTATCGGACTTTCACTCAGCCACTCACTTATCGATGGATCCGGTGGAAAATTGTGGTATACCCCCAATCCCGAGGGAGGCGCGATTTTCCATCTGTCACTACCAGCGTTTCAGCCTCATCAGGACCACGCAGCCTCAACGGCTTGAAGCAGTTTCAGTAGTATTCTGTAATTCCGGTAGAGCTGTCAGATAACGGGAAACCATTTCAGACAGGACATTAAATTTGACTGGTTTCCCCAGATATTCACTACAACCTGCCGCGATACATTTTTCCCGATCCGTAATTAAAGTGTGCGCGGTAATTGCAATTACAGGAATCGGGTTATTCTGACTCCTGAGAAACCGAGTCGCTTCGTAACCATCCATGACTGGCATCTGCATGTCCATCAGAATGAGATCGTACTGTTCCCCCTGCCCCTCCGCCTGCTGGATTTTCTCAATCGCTTCTCTACCATTTGAAGCAGTCACGACTTCCAATCCCATTTTTGCCAGCATATAACTGAAGAGAGTGCGAATTTCCTGAGTGTCATCAACCAGCAATACCCTACCTTTTTCGGCTGTTAAGTTTCCCCCTCTTCTTGCATCAGTTGATGTGAGCGACAGCGTTTTTAGATTGTCGATATCCAGCCGTCTGCCTGTTTGCAGAATCTCAGAAGTTTTTATACCTGCATTCAATGTAACAGAAAATATACTTCCCTGGTTCACCGTTGATTGAACAGACAACTTTCCGCCCAGTAACTGCACCAGTTTCTGGCTCAAAGTTAATCCCAGTCCCGTACCACTATAAGGTCGCGACATAGAACTGTCTGCCTGGGTAAAAGGATCAAAAATACGTTTCAGGTTATCCTGTGAAATACCAATTCCGGTATCAGCCACATTAAACTGCAGCAGTCGCTCGAAATTCGACCGATTAAACGTTCTTACTTCAATACGAACGAAGCCGTTATCTGTAAATTTGACCGCATTACTTACCAGATTATTCAGGACCTGCTTCAGCCGTATCGGATCAGTCTGAATTGTTTCAGGAATCGCCTCATGAATATTGGTAAGCAGTCGTAGTCCCTTTTGAACTGCTTTCGGTCGATGTTCCGCAATGACCTCATGTACGATTTGCAAAGGAAAGCACGCTTCTGTTGTCAGTTCACACTGCCCCAGTTCGATTTTTGAGAGATCCAGAATATCGTTTATCACCTGCAGAAGATGGTCACCATTTCTCTGGATGATCTCTATCAGATCGTGTTGCTCAGCTTGAATTACTGATTCTTTCAGAACTTCTGAATATCCGATAATCGCGGTCATCGGTGTTCGAATCTCATGGCTCATATTCGACAGAAACTCATTTTTCACCTGGTTAGCCTGTTCAACCATGCTGAGTGCTGATTTGAGTTCGAATTCTTTACGCTTCAGTTCCCGTCGAGTCATTTTCAGACGTTCCAGATATTCAGTCTGCTGGTCCTGAAGCCGAAACCGCTCCGATTTGTCACGGAAAATACCGATGAATTGACTGCCTTCGCGCGAATCTTCCAGTTGGTGGAGTATCAACTCAAAAAGACTACAGGACTGGTCTTTACGTTTAACAACAAGTTCACAAACGGCAGAATTACCAGACACCACACACTCTGATATACAATGCAGACACGGCTTCCGGGATGCTTCTGTCAGCAGTTCGTAGATGTTCTTTCCAGAAATCTCCTCAGTGTTCCATCCCCAGGCTGATTCGATGGAAGGGCTCGCCATCAGAATCCTGCCTTCTTCGGTTATCGTGATAACCACATCTACACAGAATTTCAGGATCTGCTGAGAAAAGTGATTTTTACAATATGCGGTTTGTCTGGAACTCATGCCTAGCCCTTATTTGTTGGTAATACTACACCTCTCTACTTTTGGATTTTTTCCCCTTTTAAAAAATATGTTTCAAAGCATATACTGTTGTGTTCACTGAATCGATCACACATTGTTCATAACACCAGTATGTTTTTTTATCGACTGATAAGACCTCCTCAATTGATGGGGGATTCCCCCCATTGCAGCTTAAAGCATTCGGATTTATGACTCTTTGCTGAAACTGGTAACGATTCACCGCTAAAACCCAGACTGGAATAGATCAAAGTGGATTCCATTTAAGCTGAGTGTGTCTCGTTCTACAATTCTTGTCTGAGATGCTTTGGAGAAGCTTAAGAAATTCTGGACGCAAGCTGACAGTCTGAAACCAATTCATAGCGCGAAGATTAAATTTGCGGGATGGGGTAAATAATTCCGAAAAAGAGCCTTGGGAAGGGATTGAGTAACTTTGAAGTTACAACCTTATTGAGGTGAGTCAGATGCATCAATTTTTCGATAGCCGGGCATATCTTTAATCTTATAAAGAATATGTACGATATCAGTGGTACTGGAAACACCTAATTTATTGAGTACATTCGCTTTGTGCTTTTCCATCGTCCGATAACTGATCGACATGGAGTTCGCAATCTGTTTACCGGAATGTCCTTCTGCGATCAGATGAAAGACCTGTTTTTCTCGACGGGTGAGACCATCATACAACTGCAGATATTGCATGCCGTTATCACCAGTCTCATCAGTTCTCTGATTCCAGATTGTCCTCGCCGTTTCTACTGCCTGGATACACTTATTTTTGGCAAATGGCTTTTCCAGATATTCGCACGCCCCCTGCTTAACTGCTGAGACTGCTTTTTCAATATCCCCATAAGCACTCATTATAATTACCGGAAAACGAATCTGACGCTTGTCTAATAACTGCATTGCTTCGATACCAGAGATTTCCGGCATGATCAGATCAATCAGCACACAACCTGGCGTTTCAAGATCATTGGATTCCAGAAAAGAAAAAACACTGTTAAACGGTTTGACTACGTAGCCGGAAGTTCGCAAGAGATAGGCAATTGAATCTAAAACATCAGGATCATCGTCTATGATGTAAACATTAAATTCCGTCATTTGGCCCTCAAATGTTTTGCAATCTGATAATAAATATTTTGATGCTGTATAAATGATTCGAAAATATTTAGCGTTACGACTCAAAGAGAATAAGGTTCGTTTCGAACCATTTTACATACTTCCGCATCTTCTTATCTTTTAATGATTTGGCTTAGATTGTTTAAGCATGACAATTCGTCTTAAACACTATCACCAAAAGGAGATAATCTCGATACTCTTCAGGGAGATCAAACAGTACCTATTGTCCGTAGGCATTCATTTGTATGAAATGATGGACACACACCAGTAGTACACACAGGTTGTATCCACTAAGAGGGGATTCAGTGGAAAGGTAATGCAAACTCAAAATGGCTAGCTCACATCACATTTAACCAGCGCGCCTCTCGATCTATTATACTCGATCCAAATGGACCTGGAGACGCTACGGTTAAACAGGATAGAGTCTAAAATGTCTGATAACGTTGATTCCAAAATTTCACAGGCACAACATTTAAAGGCTTTCAATCAAAAGTCGTCTCAGTTTACAGTCAATTTTGATCGAGTGATTTCTTAAAACGACACAGTGACCTCTGCCTCTACCCTGTTTTTAATTGTCTTCAACGCACCAGCATAACACCCACTATGCGCATCTCACCCGTTCTACCCTAATTTAACACCTCATTCAAGATTGAGGTGAATACAGTACAATAAATTGGGTAATTTCCCCCATTTTTATTTTTTTTCGAGAAGGCGATACAAGATTATGTGAACTTCTTTCAAATCAGATGGCTATCGCGATCGATTCTTAAATTCACATCAGGATATAACCATGAAAATTTTGATTGTCGACGAAATCGGATTCATCCGTCAGAGTCTGAACCAGAAGCTGGGACTGCATCACTTCGAGACCGTCTCAGCAGAAAGTGGAGAAGAAGCCCTGCTGATCTTGAAGACAGATTTCTCGATAGATGCTGTCCTGACAAGTCTGTTTCTACCGACAATGAATGCCCTGGATTTATACAAGGCGGCCGCCAAGATCGAACGGTTTAATGATGAAGGAGTAATTCCACCGCTGAATTTTTATCTGATGGTAACAAAAGAACACGGCACGTCTTCACCAAAAATGAAGCAATTGACACGTGAGGCTTTGGCACTGGGATTTAAAGACCTCCTGGTCAAACCCATCGACACTGAATTGCTCGTAACAAAATTAAAAAATTCGGCTACTGTAGAGAGTGAAGAGGTCAGTACTGGCCAGGCGGTAACTGTCTCCTCGCAGACAGATAACCCCGAGGAAGATAAACACAGCTCTCGGCCCGTAAATACAAATAATCGAATTGATCAACTCAAAGAAATGCAAAATAGTCTGCACGCACTCAAAAAAGAGATGTGTGATTCCATTGATACTTTACTGGAAGAAGTCAGTCGAAATTCTCTGCAGTAGGCATTCAGGCTTGAGGCACTGTTACTTGATTTTTCGAGACACTGGAGGCTGACTGACCAGGCTTCGTAACGCCTCTTTCACCTGCACCGCCTGCAGCGGATTCATTTTTAAATAGCGATCCCGCCCCTGCTTAGCTGGATGAAAACTCATAAACCCATCATCATCGACAGTCACTTTTCCGGGTTCAGACAGATCAAAATAACCATCGTGAGGACGAACGGCATACAACACACTTGTTAAGTCCCAACTGGGACGATCATGTTCCGGACCACTATGCAGCAGATACGCTTCACGTACAATGTGATGTTCTATGTAATTAAAGTCCCGGGCAATACTCTCGCGTGGATACCGCACGGCAATACCGATTTCAAAACCACTCCAGACGACAGGTGTACTCTGAGGCCACTGGCGAACAAATCGCTGCATGGATTGAATTCCATTACGCACGTTTGCTTCCAGAAAATGCATGTTTCCATCAATCGGTTCAAATGCACCTGCCATCACAGAGACCAGTTTGACTTTTTTTCTGATCAATTCAGGACCAGAAAGAGGGCTGATTTCATCCGCTTTCGATTCTACCAGATCAGCCAGGTTTGCTGCTAAACCGACCTGAATAATCACTACGGAACCGTCAGTTGACGCCGCCAGCGTTTTCCGCAGCAGCTTGACCGCATCCGGAAGTTGTTGATTCGAACTGATATCATGCGGATAACGGCTCCGGTTCCCCTGCTTTTCTTTGATGAGCTTCAGATAGCGGCTTTCTCGTTTCTGGGCATCGCGAGTCACTCCAATGGGAATATCACCTCGCCCGTAAAAAGTATTCGTCGCGTCTGTAAATGGTCCCGTCAGCGGATTGACTTTAGAAATGGTAACCGCCAGCAGATCACATTCCCCTCGATCCGCCAGAGTGTGTAACATGGCCAGAGCCAGTACATCATCGACATCGCCAGTGATATCCGTATCAAAAATCACCTGCACCGGCTCAACTGCCGACGCGAACCTGGTTGTCAATAACACGAGAATACAGAATCCACCTAACCGCTTCCAGAACATGAAAATCATCTTCCTATATTGCACTACTGAGAATCAGATTGTGTGATCACATCACTTGAGTGAATTAATTTCAGCAAACCTCTATTTCTTTTTCTGTTGTTGCCGCGCACGTTTTTCCATGATCTGCTGTAATTTCCGTTGTTCCGCAGCCATTACTGTATCAGACACTTCTTCCGGCTTCACTTCACTACGTTTCAGTTTCTCAGAGTCAGGGATGCTCCGCATTTTAATACCGCGATACCAGACTGGATCACCATGATCCTGCAGAGACAGTTTCGCGCCCCGATCAGCCAGATCCCCTCCCCGATTCGCCAGCAGTTCGACATGCCAGGCATAACGCGGGTCAGTATAATCCAGATCGATTACTTTTTCCCCATTTAACCAGTGTTGAATGACAGTTCCCTGGCAGACAATTCGTCCCATATTCCAATCCCCCACAGGACGTGTCGCATCATGTGATGGAGGCAGACAAAAATAGATGGAAGCAGCACTGGTACGAGGATTCTTACCATCCAAATGTTTGTTGTTATCCAGTATCTGATATTCATACTGACCGGGACGGTAATACACACCGCTGTTGCTGCCTTCCCCCACCTTCCATTCAAACTTCAATTCAAAATTGTCGGGCACAAGCTCCGTTTCATAAACCAGGCTCCCCCCTTTACCGGCACGTGAAATGATGCCATCTTCGACTTTCCAGTTTCCACTGTGCTGCCAGCCTGAAAGATCTTTGCCGTTAAACAAGAGCTTGAATCCCTGCTCCTGTTCCTGTTCCGACAACTGATTTGGCTCAGAAGTACAACCGGTCTGATGGAACTGCAGCAGTACCAGACATCCCAGACAGATGAGCGCAATCTGCTTTTTCATATTTTGACCTCGGTATCTTATATTGGATGATTATAAAATTGAATTTAGTCTGAAATCTGATTCAGCATCTGAAAGATCTGCTGATTGATTTTGGTTGAGGCATCCACTTCCAGATAACTCCAGCTTGACCTCCAGGTCTCGTACCCCTGCAGTACGTGTTGCTCCGGGGTGGGAAGATAACCGTTATAGCCGTTTGCCAGCGCGATAACAAAAGTTGGTTTAAGCGGACTTTTCTGTTTTATCTCCAGACCGATCTCCGCAAATACTTCACAGGGTATCGCTACGATTCCCAACTCGCCGATCCGCAGTGCCTGCAGTTTGATATTAACGGTACCGGGCCCTTTATCAATATTGACCGTTTCCCTGGCATAGACTTCGTTGGTGGTTAAGCGGTCGGGGTCTTTGGCGGCAGTTAACAGTTTTTTAGCATATTCCAACTCTTCCTGATCCGGTTTACGAATCCCCAGATCCAGACTCCGTTCCTGCAGGACAATTTCTGCATCACTTCGATACTTTAGATCTTTTACCGCATCATATGTTTTATCAGCAATCACAGACGCCACGGCAATCACGCGTTCAAAAGCCGCCGCACGGGGACGAGGTTCTCTGAAATTATAGTTGTTGATATCTCCACTCGTGCCATTCGACATAATGCCCACGAAAGTTTCGTCTCCTCCCAACCTTTTTTTGATCTGACGGGCAAATTCTCCAAAATAATCGGCAGAGAGCTGATTCGGCGGAATTCCCCCCACATAATGCAGGGAATAATTTGCCAGCAACGCGAGAGGTCGTCCTTCGGCAGTTTGAACCGAAAGAAAGGAAATCGCCGGATCAATGGGACCAGCTGGCTTGATGAGAATATCGCTTCCACGTGGGGGATTCATTCGGACTTTGTCGGTCATCTTTCCAAAGGGATTAGGCAGGATCTCCCCTCCTTTGACATACCACCGCCGATTATTTACTTCTGCTGGTTCCTGTGCAACTCCCCAGGCGATTTGAGCCGGTTCCAGGCGGGCATGCGCGTTGACGATGGACTGGGAAATTCCTTCTGTCAGAAACTGCACGTATTCCGGACTGGGGTGGCATTGTGCCAGAGGAACGGAAGTCGGAGCGGTATGCGTATGAGTAGCTGAAGTCAGTATATTGCTGGTGGGAATACCGGTCTTCAAAGATGCCTGCTGCTTGGCGGCATCGAAGATCTCGCGGGAAATCAGGCAGATGTCACAAACAACAAAAGCAATACTGGTATCACCACTCTTTAAAACCAGAGCTCGAGCATGCAATGGATCATGCGCTGACTGCGCCTGTCGATCCTGAAAGCTCCCTGTCATTGAGACGGGAAAGCTTCGCGGTGTAATATCGTATTTCGCCGCTCCCGCCTGTAATGAATCCGAGGCAGCTTTCGCTTTCAGCTGGCAAACAGGTAACAGTAAAAAGATCAAGAATATGAAACGCAGCATGTTTGGTTCTCCTGCCAGCAGTTTACGATTTATTTTTCAGGTTGAGGTGTTGCGGTTTTCTGCACATCTGACTTCCAGGCAGCGAGTGCAGATTGCATTTGCTGAACTCGTTGTGGCTGGTTGTCAGCCAGATTTTTTGATTCTGACAAATCTCGAGTGAGATCATACAACCCAATCGGTTCTTTAGGAGTCTGATTCATAACCAGTTTCCAAGGCCCCTGTCGCATTGCAGATTTGCCATTGTATTCCCAGAATATCTGGCGGGGCACAAGTGATTTCCGGTCTTTTAATAATGAAACCAGACTTACCCCATCCAGCTTGTGTCCTGCAGGGATTTTCGCATTTGCCAATTCCAGAAGGGTAGGCATCAGGTCGATACTGATGACGGTCTCATCACACACCGTTCCCTCCGGAATCCGCCCGGGCCAGCAGGCAATCGCTGGCACGCGATGCCCCCCTTCCCAAAGACTGCCTTTGAAACCACGCAGCTTTCCGTTCGAACCATTCTTGTTAGCACCATTATCGGACAGAAAGAAAATTAATGTTTTTTCAGTCAGCATCACTTCTTTTAAGACATCGACTATTTGTCCAATGCCTTTGTCCATCTCGGTATTCATCTCACGGTAGGCATTCGCGATATCTTTTCGTTTCGCAGACTTGATATCGCCGCCCCCCTCTTTGCGCATCGGTTGATCATGGGGCCCCTGATAGGGAGAATGCACGGCTTCATGTGCGATATAGACAAAAAATGGTTTTTCTTGTTGCTGACGAATAAACTCCACGGCATGATCATTGATCAGATGCGTCACATATCCCTGCTCTTCACGGTTCAACTCAGCGTTATGCCACCAGTCAAATACTCCGGTTCCATCCAGATGGGCAAAGTAGTCAACATTCCCGCTCACGTACCCCACGAACTGCTGAAACCCACGAAATGTCGGATTGTACTGTCTTTGATAACCCAGATGCCATTTGCCAAACATGCCTGTCTGGTAACCCGCATCCTGCAGGCATTGTGCCAGCGTGATTTCATTTTTCTGGAGACCATGATGTCGGTTCTTCTTCGGGTCAGCATAGACCACTCCATCAATTCCGGCTCTCTGTTGATAGCGGCCAGTCAGCAAGCCTGCCCGTGTGGGACTGCAGACTGCTCCGCTGGAATGAAAATCAGTAAATCTGATACCATTGGCAGCCAGCCGATCCAGATGAGGGGTTTCGCAATTCTGGCTCCCATAGCAGCTGAGGTCCCCATAACCTAAGTCGTCAGCCATGATCAACACAATATTGGGGCGTTGGATGGTGTCTTCTGCTGAGAATAGTACAGGCAGAAATGTGAACACAGACAGGGCGATGGCCAGAGTTTTTATCACGGAGCAGCCTCGTTCTCGGGAGCAACTGCTGTAAAGCAGAAAATAACTCATCCGTTTAGATTAGCGAATTCGGATCACTTAATTAGACCGCATGCTGATATACAAATCAATCATAACCATGCTTCGTAAACAGATGGAAGCTCTGATTTAGAATGAGTTCAGGCAAACAGTTCCTGCATGATTCGACCGTGGGGGACCAGCATCGTGGGACGGCCGGTATTGGTAAAGTATTCCATCAACGGATCAATCCCCAGGCTGTGATAAATTGTCGCGGCGATATCGTCGGGTTTAATCTCTGTACTCTCATCAGGCGCATCTCCTGCTTTGGTTGTTCCTCCAATGAATTGACCTGGTTTGATTCCGGCTCCCGTCATCAGACACCAGTTCACGCGCGGATAATGATCGCGGCCTGCATTGACATTGATTTTGGGTGTGCGGCCGAACTCGCCCATAATCACAATCAGGGTTCGTTCCAGTAACCCTTTCTGCTTCAACATTTCCAGTCCCGCCGTCATTCCACCATCCAATGCAGGTAACAACCTACGATGACCGGCGAAGTTTTCTGTATGCGTATCCCAGCCAGCATAAGTGACCGTCACAAAAGGCACACCATATTCAATCAGGCGACACCCCAGAAAGACAGACTGGTTAAATTCATCGGGTGTAAACAGGTTACGAATCGACTTTGATTCCTGTTCCACATCGAAAGCTGTCCGTGCCCGCTTTGAAGTGATCATGTTATAGGCCTGTGAGCCAAACTGATCCAAGGCTTCCAGCAACTGGCTCGCGGTCGCTTCGTTTTTAAAACGTCGGTTCAGTTTATCGAGCAACTGCTGTCTCTGATTGACTTTTTCCAGCGTGAGACCTTCAGGCAGAGAAATTCCTCGAACCTGAAAAGGCTGTCCCGGTCGCGGAACAGTGTTGGTTTTAAAGGGCGCATAAGCATCTCCCATATAGCCGGCATTCCATTCCGTTTTGGGAATCGCCACATAACCCGGCAGATCTGGTTTGCTTGAGATTTCCTTACTGACCACCGAACCGAGTGAGGGATAAATCAACGCGGGTACCGGTCGATTCCCCGTAGAAATCCAGGACTGTCCCTGGGGATGAGCCCCCGCCGAATGAGAGATGCCTCGAATCAAAGTAAATTGATCCGCTTTCGCCGCATACTTTGGCATGTGCTCACAGACATTAAATCCGGAAAGACACGTCTGAATGGATTTAAACTCCCCCTGAGTCTCACTCGGCGCATCTGGTTTCCTGTCAAGCGTATCCAGATGCGAAACACCTCCCGCCAGATTCAGGAACAGGACGGCATCCGCTTTCGTTTTCTTGGGAGCGGCCTGCTCTGCATTGGCAGCAGTCAGCTTTAAGAATCCAGGCAACGATAATCCAAGCCCTCCCAGAAATCCGACCTGTAATGCGCTACGTCTACTGATGTTCTGTTGAATCATCTTCTTCACTCTCTCTCCGGGAACGATCATTTCCCATCTGCTCTCTGGATCAATGGTTAGTAATGAATTCCTGTGTGTTCAGCAGCACCCACAACAGATCATGCAGGCCTTCCTGAACAGTTTCCGTTTTTTGCAAATGCTTCAGGCTTTCTTTCCATTCTGACTCTTCCGGTAATCGAGAAAGCGTGCGCAGATACGCCTCTGTGACCAGCATTCCCTGTTCAGACTGTGTGAATGATTTTCCCTTCAGTTCCATCAGCCAGCTGTCGGAACGTGTAAGGTGGCCCAGCATTTCCGAATCATTACGCACATACAGCGACTGCAGGAGTGTCGGTTCATCCTGACGTTCGCAATCACAATTGGTAGTTCGTAAAGGTTTTCCAAAAACCAGCAGAGAAAAATCAATAGCACGGGTCTGATAGGAAAGCGGATGCTGTGTAATTTTACGCCGATCTGTGTGGGTCGCCAGTTTTGCTAACTGTTTCTCACTGGCTGTAGCCTGCAGAATGGCATCGATGGCAACTTCCGCCGGCAGGCGTCTCAGTACCGCGTGACTGAAATTACGCGTATCCTTTCGATTCGTCAGATGCGGCCGCCAGCTGAGCTGATAGGTGCGGCTGTTGGCAATCGTCCGATGCAGCCACTTCATATCATATCCACTCTTAATGAACCCATTCACCAGATAATCAAGCAGCGCCTTATTGCTGGGCGGATTCGCTTGATTCAGATCGTCCGGTGGATTGATAATACCGACATTGAAATAGTGAGCCCAGATCCGGTTCACAAATGCTTTGGCAAAATAGTGATTCGGTTCGTTCAGCATCCACTGCATCAACAGCTCTCGTGGATCATTGCTCTCACTGATATCAATTTCCTCTCCCCCCAGCAGTTTGGCAACCTGTTTTTCAGTTTTGGCAGGTTCAATATAAACCTCGCGCCAGGGAATTGATCGTCCTTCCGCTGCAATTCGTAAATAACTCTGTCTCCGTAACGCAGCTGTATTCAATTTCACGGGAACCCCCAGCATATTCCGCGTCTGCTCATGCAGCACAGCTGCATCTGGGGGCACGCCAAATTTAATCCGGGTAAAGAATTCGGTAAAGAGTTCGAAATCCTGCTTCGACCATTCATCGAACGGATGTTTATGGCATTGCGCACAATCCAGCCGCATTCCCAGGAAGGTATAACCAAAGGCCAGCGCTTTATCTGAGGGAACCGTCATATTCCCCCGCGCCCAATAGTGTGGCATAGTGTTATCCAGCGCAGTAAAGTCGGCCCGATCTTTAATACTGGTAAACTCACTCTGCTGGGCCATGAATTCTTCAAAGGTCTGTCCGGGCAGTCGGCTGGTTCCCAAGATGATACCGGAGACGATTTGATCCCAGCCGATGTTGTCCTCTACGCGCCTCTGAATCCAGGCGTTCCATTGACCGGCAACCGGTTGTGCCATTTCGGTCCCGCCCAGATATCCGGCATTACTCCCCGTGAGATCGGAGAGTTTCATACTCCACCACGCGACATACGCAGGACGCTCAAGCAGTTCCTCGATTTTTTGCGCTCGTTTTTCTGTAGACGTATCCTTGAGGAACTCTCGTATTTCATCTGGTGCAGGCAGCGTACCTGTCATATCCAGGCTGACACGTCTGAGAAATTCTTCATCTGTGCACAACTCCGATGGCTGAATTCCGAGCTTACGCAACTTGTTGATGACATGCTGATCCACATTGGTCGGCGTCGGTACATCGGGATATTGATTGTCTTCATACTTCTTAACAGGCAGAATGACCTGAGTTGAAAAGATGCCGTTGTCATAATAGGAAATGACGTACGTATCCCCGGGACCCCGGGAGCGAATGATTCCCTCCGGAGTGACTTCAGCCACACTATCATCTTTGGATTCAAATCGGGTCAGGCAGGTCACATCTTCACGAGTGCCATCCGACCAGACCGCGATGGCATTGAGGGAGACTGCCTCTCCTTTTTCAGAAAAAACGACCTGCTGCGGCGTCACATCCAGACGAATAAACCGGGGGGAGTTTTTCTCATTTTTATTTGCCCCAGCTTTGATCCACTCTCGTAACAGACTCTGTTCCCAACCACCCGGCGGCAGTCGTACGCCCCCTTCATGTTCGTCTTCCGAAGTGGGCTTGTTCAACACCAGGCTCTGTTCAGGGTGTGCTTTGTCAATCCGTTTCAGCAGGTTGTCGTGATCCAGTTTGAAATCGTAGCCAAACATCGACAGTTGAAAACCACCACGTCCCTGAAACGATCCATGGCAGTTCCGACTGTTACACCCCAGTCGTCCCAGCAGCGGAATGACATGCTGCTGGAAATCAGGCTTGAGTTTTTCACCGGCTGCGATACGTTCCTGAATGGGAGGTAAAACAGCTTTCAACTGAATGGAATCTGATCCAGCAAATAAGACAGGTGTGGTTGAAGCATCTGACTTCTCACCAGTAAATATGTTCGTCTTTTCCAAGTTCCTTTTGAGTTGTTGAATAAAGGATTCACCCAGTCCCGTATATTGGATCTCCAGACCTTTCAGTTGAGTCAAACCCGATAATGCATCCACTGCAACTGGCTCTAATTTCGTTCGATTCAGCGACAGGTGCTCTAGGCTCTCTAATGTATTCAATGCTGACAATTGCGAACCTGTGATTGCGGTCCGTGCAAGATAGAGAATTTTCAGTTGTTTCAGTTCCGTAAGCGATTTCAATCCGGCATCGCTTACTTGAGTTCCGGACAGAAACAGCACTTCCAGATTATTCAGATCTGCCAGCGCCTGCATTCCCTGGTCGGTTACATTCAAATTTCGTAAGGAAAGCACCTTGAGTTGCTTCAGGGAAGACAAATGCTGTAGGCCGGCATCGGTGACTTTCGTATTGTCCAGATAAAGCCGCTCCAGTTTGTTGAGTTTCTGCAGACAACTCAAACCCGAATCACCAACCGCTGATTCGGAGAGCATCAGGGTATCGAGGTTCGTCAGATCTCGAATATGCAGGAGAGCTTCATCACCCAGATGAGGACAGACCATTGCCAGATAGTCGAGTCGAGGGAATTGTTCCAGTTGGGCCAACGCTTCAAGTGTGACATGCGGTTTGCTTAACCGGACCAGGCGAACGCTGCCATCTTTATTTGTCTGCAGGTTCGTCCAGAAGCGTCGTAGTCCTTCCACTGCCAGCTGTTCGGGAGTTCTGGCTTCAACGGGAGCAACCTTCTCCGCCGGAAATACCGGCTGCGTAAAAATAACCGCGAACAAGGCCAGGAGAAACCACCGTCGGACCAGCATCTCTCACCTCTTTGAAATGGAATTCCAACAGGTAACCAATTGAGCCGCTTACATAAACACACCTTAATACGTCAACCCTGTCTAAGCAATGTTAAATAAATGACTTATCGGCTGATTTTCGTGATTTCGGACCGCCTTTGCTTGAACACGCCCCCGAATTATTGAGCAGTCCAACCGCCATCAACGGTCCAGCAGGCACCGGTGATTGACTTCGCCTGATCAGAGCACAGATAAGAGACCATCGCAGCAACTTCAGCAGGTTCGATCATTTTCCCGGTCGCAGACGCTTTCAGAAAGACCTGACTTTCGACCTGTTCTGCACTGATTCCCAGTGACTCTGCCTGCGCAGCGATCTGCTGTTCGACGAGTGGTGTCCTGACGTACGCGGGACAAATGACATTCGCAGTAATCTGAAACGGCCCTCCTTCCAGAGCCGTCGATTTTGTGAGACCTACCAGACCATGTTTCGCCGCGATATAACCAGCTTTATTGAGCGACGCTACCTGGGAGTGGATCGAACCCATATTAATAACGCGGCCCCACCCCTGCTGCTTCATGCCGGGTAGGACATATTTCGTTAATAGAAACGGCGCGGTCAGCATGACCTGCAGCATGTTTTCCCATACACTTTCCGGAAAATCTTCCAATGGAGATACATGCTGAAACCCCGCATTGTTGACCAGGATGTCAATCACGCCGAACTCGTTTAATACCTGTTCGATCAGCGACTGACAATCTGACTGTAGTGAGAGATCTGTGGGAATAAACCGTGCCTGCTGATTGGCGGTACTCATATCTTGAAGGTATTCAGGTTCCTTCCGGTCGGCAATCACCACGTGACATCCCTCGCGGAACAGGGTCTGCGCAATTTCGGCTCCGATGCCACTCGCGGCTCCAGTAATCAAAGCGGTTCGAGATGTCGACATCAGCGTTCCTCGCGTAAGTTCTGTTGAATACGGGCCAGTTTCTCATCTCTCCAGGCAGCCCATTCACTCGGACTTTTCTGACTCAGATACACTTGAGTTCCGGCAACCGCCTTCTGTTTCGCCGATTCCGGGATACTCGTCCAGTGTTCCATATCTTCCCAGTATGCTTCAAAGGAAGCCCCGATGGTATCGATAAATTTCTGATAGCCGCCAGCACCACCGCCAAGTTCATAAATCAGATGCTGGCCCATCAGCGCCCACCGCAGACCGGGTCCTTTGCAAAGTGCGGCATCAATGTCTTCCACACTGGCGACACCCGCATCCAGCAGCGCGAGTGATTCCCTCCACACCGCCGCCGCCAGTCGATTGGCAATGTGTCCGGGGACTTCCCTGTTCAGGATTACGGGATGTTTTCCCAGTCCCCCAAAAAATGCTCTGACTGTTTCCATTGTTTCAGTAGCAGTCTGTTCGCCGGGCACGAGTTCCACCAGCGGGATCAGATGCGGCGGATTGAAAGGATGCGCGATCAATGCCCGTCCGGGATGCTGCATCACCGTCTGCATCCGCGTCATCAACAATCCTGAAGAACTACTACCCAGAATTGCTGCTTCTGGCGCATACTGCTCGAATTGTTGATAGACGTCTGCTTTAATTTCATAATCTTCAATCACCGATTCCTGCACATATTCCACGTCGCTCAGCAGTTCCGCCAGAGAATCAACGACTTTCAGCTTCTCCTCTGCTGTTGCAGCATCCTTTCGAGAAATCAGTTCCAGATCTGCCAGACGTTGCAGATTTTGTACAGACTGCATCTGCGCCTGCTGTTTGACGGTGTCATTCACATCAAAGATGCGAACTCTCAGCCCCTGGGCTGCAAAAAAAGTAGCCCAACTGGCACCAATCAATCCAGCTCCTAGAATTCCGATTTCCTGCATCTGACCTTCTACTTTCTTTTGATGACTAAATCACTCACGCCGCTTCGAATAACATGGCAATCCCCATGCCTCCGCCAATACACAGCGAAGCAATCCCACGTTGTGTGTTCCGCTTCTGCATCTCATGCAATAGACTAACCGCTATTCGGGAACCACTGGCTCCCAGGGGGTGTCCCAGGGCAATCGCTCCGCCATTCACATTCACCCGCTCCTCATCCCAGTTCAGTGTTTTACCGACTGCCAGAGTTTGAGCCGCAAAGGCTTCGTTCACTTCCAGCAAGCCAATATCTTTCAGTTTAAGTTTTTCAGCTTTCAATAGTGCATCGACTGCGTGAGCGGGTCCCATACCCATAAATTGTGGATCCAGCCCTACATTGGAAAACGCGCGAATCCATGCAAGGGGTTGCAGTTTATTGTCTTCAACAAAACTTTCGCCAGCAATCAGCAAAGTAGCGGCACCATCATTGATTCCAGAGGAATTCGCAGCTGTCACAGTACCTTCCGGTTTAAACGCAGGCCGTAAACAGGAGATCGTTTCATAACTGGTCCCTTTACGGGGATATTCATCGTCAGTGACCAGGGTTGCTTCTTTTTTCCTGTTCGTGACGGGAACACTCACAATCTCCTTCTCAAATTTTCCGGCTTCAATCGCTGTCTGACATCGTTCCTGACTCTGTACGGCGTATCGATCCTGGGCTTCACGGGAGATCTCATATTTTTCGGATAGATTTTCAGCAGTGATCCCCATGTGACAGTCGTAAAAGGCATCCCACAAGGCATCGTGAATCATGGAATCCACAAGTTGCTGATTTCCCATCCGGTAACCACTGCGGGCTCCCTGCAGCAGATACGGGGCATTACTCATACTTTCCATGCCCCCTGCCAGCACAACGCGGGCATTGCCACACAGAATCGACTGCACACCCAAAGCGACTGATTTCAAACCAGAACCACACACCATATTCACCGTGGTCGCGGGAACGCCGAATGGCATACCTGCGTTGAGTGCCACCTGCCGGGCCGGATTCATACCACACCCCGCCGTAAATACCTGACCCAGAAATACCTCATCGACCTGTGAGGCACTCAGTTGCCCCCGTTTCAATGTTTCCTTAGCGACAATCGTTCCCAGGTTGACTGCGGAGAGATCTTTAAAAGCCCCGTTGAAAGCACCGATCGGTGTGCGGGCGGCACTGAGTACGGCGACTCTTGTCTGTTTCTGCTGACTCATAATTCCTCATTCTGATATAAATCATGTAATTTTCGCCGCATCACTTTATTAGATGCGGTTCGGGGCAATTGTTCGATTTCTCGAACGGCATGGATTTTGAAAAGTGGATTGAGCTGACTGCGAATGATCTGCTGCATCTGCTGCTGTATCTCTGCTGCGACAAATGCTGCTCCTTCTTGCATCACCATAAAAATTACCAACTGGCCTGGTCCTCCTCCAGGAGGAGGAACCGCAATCGCAGCGACTTCTCGCACTCCAGAAGTTTGAGTCAACAGCTCTTCAATCTGTACAGAGCTGACCTTGATCCCTCCCAGATTCATTGCATCATCAACGCGTCCATGCGCCCGAAAGTAGCCGCCGGGTAACGCTTCAATCTGGTCACCATGACGGCGGAGTACCTGACCGTCGGGTCCTGGTGCAATATCAGCAAAATAGACTTCATGATGATCCCGGTTGATCAATCGCGTCGAAAGCCCAATCACGGGGGGAACAAAGAAGACTTCGCCGTTTGCAGTTTCCTTGCCAGTTTCATTTAATAACAGCCATTTAAAACCGAGCGCCGGACAGGAGAACAGACCGGGAACGCCTGGTTTGAGGACTGTCCCCGTGATATATCCCCCTCCTGTTTCCGTTCCGCCACAATATTCAATCACAGGACGGTATCCGGCACGTGACATCAGCCACAGCATGTCATCAGGGTTCGAACACTCTCCTGTGGAGCTGAAAACCTTGATGTGAGACCAGTCCAGTCCCGCAGCCGTTTCCTGACTTCGCCACGCCGATACGATGCTTGGCACCAGTCCCAGCATGGTAACGCCTGCATTCTGAACGAATTCACAAAACCGGCGACTGGTGGGCACAGCATCTGACAGAGCAATCGTGGCATCATTGATCAACGCGGCGTACACAAGCCACGGTCCCATCATCCATCCCAGATTGGTCGGCCAGCAGACAATGTCTCCTGCATGAATATCATGATGCAGATACCCATCACCCGCTGATTTGATCGGTGTTGTCTGATCCCAGGGAATGCCTTTGGGACTGCCCGTTGTTCCCGACGAAAACAGAATCGTCGTTTCATCCTGTGGTTTTTGGGGCACACAGTCCAGATTCAGGCTCGCTGAGAGAAAATCTGACCACAGTTGATCATGCTCGCGAAGTGAAACGGAAAGCGATGCCGATTCCGGCAGCACGACCGCCGGTAACTCAGACAAGGATTCCAGTTTCGCATACAAGGGCAATTGACGTCCATTACGGGTAATGACATCCTGAATGAAGATCAGCCGAGGTGCGGTAATTTTCAGACGCACCTGCATTTCTTCGGCGGAAAAACTGTCCGCGATAGTGACGACTACACAACCGGCAGCAATGATCCCCAGGAAGATGGCCACCGATTCAGGAGTCATCGGCAACATTACGGCAACACGCTCACCTGGATCGATGCCTGCCTCTGTTAAACCGTTCGCAACACGGGCTGTTATTTCTCGCAGTTCCCGATAGCTGATTCGCTGTACTGTATCAGTACCGCGTTGAAACAGAATCGCCGTTTCTTCGGACTTATCCCGTAGACAGGACTCGACAATATTCAACGTCGCTCCCCTGAGCCATTCCACTTGCTCGACACCAGCTTTCAAATCCATGATTTGTTGAGGTGGTTCTCGAAATTGAATATTCAGAGAGTCGATTAACTTAGCCGTAAATTCATCCCGATTCGTTATCGACCATTTATAGAGTGAGTCAAAATCGACCAGATTCAAATCGGACACCCATCCAGCGAGGTGAGAAGTACGCAGCTCCCGTTCACCAGGAAACCAGGCCGGTGCAGGTTCACCTTTTGCAATGCGTTCCTTAAAAACCTGCTGGTATAAAAACTGATGAACGCAGAACGGAATCGCGGGGGTCAGAATTTCTGCAATCAGAAAACGCCAGAGGTCCTCATCCGCCTGGACGGGGATCTGTCTTAATAAATCAACCAGTTGCCTGGCTTCCTCGGCTGGTAGACCACAGTCTATGAGCGCCGCTGTGGGAATCTCCATTGATCGTTCCATTATCAATCGGGGGTCTCAGGTCTGCATGAAAATTTAAACTCTAACCGTTCCGGATTCAAATCGCCAGTTCAGGCTTGCTCTGCGTAAATTCAACAGGCAAAATGAGTTGATTACCATTTTTGATTTTCCATTTAACCCCATGTACTGACTTCCATTCCGTCTCGCAAATGCGAAAATAGAGTAGACGCCAACCTATATAATGACAGGTAAAATCGACTTGTCGTTCCAACATGCTCCCTGCGGTTGGCGTAATACGTAATGCCCTGTTTTACAGACAAATCGAAAGAGAAAGAGGTTTTATGTCTGTCTGGAATATCAAATCCGCAATTATCCCTGCTTGCTTTAAAGCCAGCTTATTCAGCCTGGCCAGTTTGAGTCTGCTCTCATCCTCAGTCCCCTCATTCATTTACGGGGAAACTCCTGCTAAACCCGGAACAGCAGAAGTCAAAGCCCAATCAGAACCCGATTCTACCAGTGGAAAACGTATGCTGGAGGCGATCAAATACCTGGCATCTGACGAGTTGGAGGGACGCGGTGTCGATACACAAGGCATTAACCAGGCTGCAGATTTTATCGCCAGAGAGTTTCAACAGGCCGGTTTAAATGTAAAGGTCATCGAAGAGGGTGCGTTCCAGAAATTCACGATCAATACCGGTAGTAAACTGGGACCGGTCAACCAGCTGGAACTGACGGGCCCGGACGGAAAAACGATTCCCCTGAAATACGACCAGGATTTTCGCGCCTGCTCTTTTGGAGGCTCGGGAAAATTCGATGCGGAACTGGTATTCTGCGGTTATGGCATTGATGCTGACGATCTGAAATACAATGATTACGCTGATGTGGATGTCAAAGACAAAGTCGTGATCATCATGCGGAGGACGCCTCAACAGGGAGATAAAAAAAGCCCGTTTGCCGGCGCCCATGGGATCTCCCGTTATGCTGCCCTGAGGTATAAGGTCAGCACGGCTTTCGGTAAAGGAGCCAAAGCGATTCTGTTTGTCAATGACTACTATTCTACCGAGGAAAATAAAAAGGAAGCGAAAGAACTGGAACAGGATGCCGTCGAGGAACTGATTACAGCGACAGATAACTGGTCAAAAGCGAACGAAAATAAACAGGAGGAAGCAGAACGCGAACTCAAAAAAGCACTCCATGATATTCAACAGGCGCGCCAGGTTTTAAAAGATGCAAAGTTCGATAAGCTGATGGAGTTTGGTTACGCCGGCAGTGGTGATGGTCGCTCCATACCGATCGCGCATATTTCGATAGATGCCTGTAACCAGCTGTTCAAAGCCGCCGGAAAGCCCCTGCTGAAGGAACTGGAAAAGAACATTGATCAAGATCTGAAAACGGAAAGTTTCGTACTGACAGACTGGAAAGCCAAAGGTGAAATCTCTGTCGAACAGATACGTACGGAAATCAAAAATGTGATAGGCGTGCTCGAAGGAAAAGGTCCGCATGCTGATGAAACAATCGTGATTGGAGCCCACTACGATCACGTGGGATATGGAGGCGAAGGCTCACTGGCCCCCGGTTCGACAGACGTCCATAACGGAGCAGATGACAATGCCTCCGGAACCGTCGCGCTCATTGAACTGGCACGTAAACTGGCAGCCCGTAAAACACCACTGCCGCGTCGAATCGTCTTTATTGCATTTACCGGCGAAGAGCGAGGGCTGATTGGTTCCGCGCACTATGTCAAAAACCCTGTGTTTGATATCAAAAAGACCGTTGCCATGTTGAATATGGATATGGTAGGACGACTGACCGATGATAAACTCACGGTCTTTGGTACGGGAACGGCCCCCCGCTGGGAAAAACTGGTTAAGGAAACAGCTAAAACATACGATTTGAAGCTCTCACTCAAACCAGAGGGTTTTGGTCCCAGTGATCACAGTTCTTTCTACGGTAAGCAAATCCCCGTGCTCCACCTGTTTACCGGCACTCACAGCGACTATCATCGACCTTCCGATGACTGGGACAAAATCAACATCCCCGGCATGCAGCGAGTGGTCGGTTTTCTGGAGGAAATCGCCATAGCGACTGCCGAAAACCCGAAACGTCCTGAGTACGTGAAAATCGAACGCCCTGCAGCGACGATGCGCTCTGGCAATCGTCCTTATTTTGGCAGTATTCCTGATTTTGGGGGCGAAGGTCCCGGCTATCATATTTCCGGTGCTTCTCCCGGAAGCCCTGCTGATAAAGCGGGTCTGAAAGCCGGTGACACGATCGTCAAAATGGGAAAAACAAAAATCGACGGACTGGATGACTTCGATCTGGCACTGCGTATGTTCTCCCCAGGAGAGGAAGTAGAAGTGACAGTCCTACGTGAGGGAAAACGGGTCAAACTGACTGTTAAACTGGGAAAACCCAAATAAACTCGGCAGCAATTGAGACAATTATTTGCGCGTATAAACCAGTGAGACACTTCCCGTATAGTCGCTTTTTTTGCGTCCGGCGTTGGGAAACGAGTTATAAATCTGCAGCAGCCCCACTCGCAGATTCCAGCGATCCTGATTATCCAGTTTGAACAACAGACCGGTTTCGGTAGTGACACGTAAAATCCGTGCGATATCTACACTGGGAGTCCAGGTCTGCTTATGTTCCAGCTTGATGTGATCGGAAAGTGGATACTTGAACTCAAGCTCTGCAAATATATCGAACGTGGTTCGTTTTAAGGTGGGGCTGTTATAAATTTCGCGCGTTCCACCAGGACCGATACGCACAATCAGTCGTCGATCATCTTCGTTAATAAACCGATATCCCAGACCAGATGAAATCGTGCCGCGCCAGTCCAGATTTTCGAATTCATCGTATGTATTTTTATTCGTGAAGAAGACGATCCAGTTAGTCGAGCGTGCGATATCTAAAGTGGCATTTCCATACCAGCGATTGGCATCCCGAACTCCATTCGATTGCCCCCAGCGACCACCAATTTCAAATTCAAACAAGTTATTATTGTCAGATTTTTCGAGGTTCAGTCCAGTTGTGACATAACTACGATCGGTATTCCCCGCCAGATATGACCCCCCCAGTTCGAATCGTTTTGTCCAGATTTCGACATACTCCCAGCATTGATCGGAGTATTCTGTGATTTGACCGAAAGCCGATTCTTCATCCACCCCCTCATCCAGATCGGGGGCCACTCCCAATGGCTCAGGTACAGGAACCTGATTGATCATTGAGGGTAATGGTGGTAGTTCTGCATTGTCATTACTGATCAGGAGTTGATCATCCTTACCTGACTGGGTACCGGCCTCCTGGTATTCCAGACGATCGACGTTCTCGAGCAGAATGGAGTGCACTTGTCCGTCCGGCAGCCGGAACAAAATGTTTCCATCCTCAAAACCTATGCTTTCACCTGAAAAATACTCGCCACTCTTCAGATAAAGTGTTTCCACTTCGCTGTCTTCAGCCGAATACACAATGCCCGTCAGCCCCCACAGACACACTAAATGTATCAGTAAGAATCTTAAGCGATTTTCAGATTGAATAAAGGGGGTAGAACAACCCATTTAACCATCCGTGGCTGTACAACTCAGTTGTGAGATTCAGGATATCGTTGTGGAGTTCACAAATTCAGAACGGGAGAGAGGGGGTCGGATTCTAGTAAGCATCCGGATTCACTGCAATGTGTTTTTGTAAATAGTCTTTGGATCTGGCAAGGGATGTATCCTGTTCAGAAACAAGACCGATAAATCATCTTAAACCACTATTAAGCAGTCACTTATATAACATTTGAATACAAAACGCTTTGTATTTTTTTCTGACTCCGATGTATCGTAACAATCAGAGGGAATGCATCAGTTTTGACCGTTTTGGTCCTGCAAATCAGATCCGGTAACTTGTCTGATCAGCATAACCGGATCTTTTAACTGTCTGGAACTCCTTCTGTATCTCATCCTTCCGGCTTTCCTGCCTCAAACTCAGCAAAAAAGCAGACAAGATCCTGAGTACTTCAGACCGCGCCTGATTTTGCGTGCTAGAGTTTTTTGATTGCAGTTCGTTCCGGGCCAGCAGCAGTAATGAACTTACTGACCAGTCAACACAACAAACCAAAACATTAAGCAATACATGGGCTGTTCCAGCCCGGTTGGTGACATGATTGTTGCCTGTCGTGAGGGGGAAAGATTGAATTATGGGATTTTTGAAACGATTCTTGAAGACGACTTATCGTGATAATGCCGCCGGTAAAGCGCGCAGCAGTTTCGAAAGTCTCTCGGAAGATCAGCTGGAAACACATTTGAGAATTGCCAAATATGGCAACTTCATGCTGACTGATGCTATCCGTCCTTCTTACGACCTGGAAGTCGTACCCCAGGCAGGCTATCGTCACGATATTTACACTGATAAAGAGACCGGGATTAAAATCCCTGTCCTGATGGCATCCGCTTCCCGGGAAATCCTGTTTGACCTCTTTATTGACCTGCTGGATCCGCTGGGACATGAAGTCGATGTCGTACTGGAAACCAGCCACGACGGTTCTAACAACCAGCATCAGGATCTGTATCGCGAACACATGGATCTGCCTGTTCTGAAAAGTACGCTCTACGACTACGAAGACCTGCTCCTGAATGATGGCTGTGCGGGAATTGCTGTTTTGAACCCACAGATTCCTCTGGAAGTTCAGTTCGATGAACACAAGCTGCTGATTATGTATGGCCAGGGAATTGAACAGTTCGAACAGACACTGGACGAATATGGGATCCCGCATATCACCGACCTGAAATTCATCACAGAAGCAGAGCACGTGCACTCATCCAGTGATGAATCTATTGAAGAACTGGATCAGTTGAAGTATCGCCTCGGCATCGATTTCGAATAATCCGAATCCCTGTGCACCGCTCAGGACATCTCATTCGTAGATTCGTTTGACAGATGGTGTTGCCTGCCCTTCGATCAGTTGAATCTCCTGATCAACGGCGATCCCTTCGAAAACCTGCTTCAGACCTGAAGGCCAGCTTACTTCGAGCTGCACATCAGTCGTGATCGTGCCAGTTCCAAAAACCAGATGACGTTGATTCCGCGCCTGATACCCATCGCCGGCTGTCAATTGACGCACGAGTGCCTGCCCGTTTCTTTTCAATCGCACTGTTGTGCCAATGGCATCGCGGCTGGATTTGGTCCCCGTCAGAGTAACGACAAGCCGATGACCGTGTGATTTTGTCGTATTTTTAAGCAGAGCCACTGGCTGATCCAGGCTGCCCACTACCGCCTCTTCCCGGCCATCTCGATTCCAGTCGAGTCGAGCCAGCCCTCTTCCCAACCTCTTCTGTTGAAAAAATGGCCCTGATTCAGGTGTCTGCAATTCCTGAAATACTCCTTTCCCCCGATTCAACATCAACTGGGGCTTCATTTGCCAGGGAACCGCATCGGCAGACAGATTTTCGACATGCCCATTGACAATCAGCAGATCCAGCAGACCATCCAGATCCGCATCCAGAAACTGTGTTCCAAATCCAAGTTGATAGAGGGTCGTATCGGCCATATTCGCCCGCTGCGTTCCATCAATAAACGAATCAGGAGAGAGCTGTCGGTATAAAGTATTCGTTTCCCGGAAATAGTTAGTCACATAAATATCGAGCAGACCATCTGTATCAGCGTCACCCGCTGCAACCCCCATACAGGCTTCTGTTCGCCCTTGCGCGTTGAAAGCCAGTCCTGACAACAGTGCCTTTTCCTGGAATGTTGTCTTTCCCGTTCCCTGGTTCACCATAAAAAAATTAGCAACCGCATCATTGGCGATAAACAGATCAGGAAACCCCTTCCCCTTCAGGTCCGCTGCAACAATACCCAGCCCTTTTCCCTCAGCGACCTGGATACCAGAAGATGAAGTAATATTTTCAAACTGACCGTTATTCATATTCTCGAATAACTGATCCTGCGCCGCGGGAAAGTTCAAAGGCATACAGGACCTCACTGATCCATCAGCAGTTTGACAGACGCGATCAAAAATGTCATCTCCGGTGAGATAATTGACGGCATAGATCTCCGGTGCTCCATCGCCGTTCAAATCAGCAATCAGGCAACTGGTTGTCCAGTCGTCCTCTGCCCCTTTCGCCTGATCTGATTCTGTATAAGTTCCGTCTCCATTATTCAGATACAGCCGATTGAAACCGATGTTCCCCACATAGATATCATCAAAACCATCATTATTCAGATCTCCGATCGTAACGCCCTGACTGAATCGGTTTTCAATAATTCCCGTTGAACCAGTTACGTCACGAAATGTTCCATCTCCCTGATTTTCAAACAGACGATCATAATATTGCTTCTGCTGTTCATTCGCAGGCCAAGTGGCTCCCTGTGTCAGATAGAGATCAGGCCAGCCATCCGCATTAAAATCCAGAACGCCAACTCCCCCGCCTGTGAATTCATACATTTTATGATCAGTACCAGGCCAATCATGGCCATTAAAATACTGAAAGGAAATCCCCGCCGCTTCAGCAACTTCCTCAAACGAGATGGAAGAGATCACATCCTCCTCATCGCGCCGAATTGTTGGCTCTGTCATTCTTTCCCCTGAAACCGACTTCTGTATGGGGAGCGCTAACTGCGCGACAGGATTCCTGCCTGCAGTCATTCTGGTCAGTTTCAAATCGGTCAGTTCAGGCTCAAGATCACGCATCGTTACCTGAGCCCACTCCAGTTGAGGGTCGAGCAGCAGTGAAGCCCGACTCCAGCCATACGCTTCCCAGAACAAGCCCAGCTCTTTTGCCAGCGCGACCATCTGTGGTGCAACCTGTAGATCCCTATCACCATAGACCACTTTGACGAGCCCTTCATACTTCTGCAGTTTCTTCGCGTACTCCAGCAGACTCTCCGCATTCTGATTTCCCGCCTGTTTCAATAGTTGTCCCAGTTGATAGCAGGCTGTCGAATTCGTTGAATCCCGTTTGAGCGTTTCTGCAAAACAACGAATGGCTAATTCAGTTTTCCCCTGTTTCTGATACCATTGTCCTTCGACACTCCAGATATCGGGATGCTGGCGAACTTGATCTGACAGGGAATCCTGCCATTTCCTGAAGAGAATTTCTTCATTATTCAGTAACAGAATTTGCCCCAGTAATACCTGCGCCTGACTCAGTTCGGGTTGAGTCGAAACCAGTTTCACCAATCGTTCTTCCGCGGCTGCATATTCCTGCCGGTCCATTTCCTGCCGTGCTTCAACAAGTTGTACGAGTGGATCTTCCGGTGCCACTTCTGAATACTCAGAAATCAGCTGTGGATTTTCTAGAGACCGGTCACTCATTGCCAGCAGATAGAGAATCAGGGGATCGACACGGTCCTGTTTAAGCAGTTTGATCCTGACTGGAACCGCTTCCCAGGAACGCGCGGTCAGTCCATACAGGTAAGATAATCGCTCAAGAAGGTGTGAATCATCGGGGAACAACTTCTGCGCTCGTAAAAATTCATCCTGTGCTTTTGACAGCTGTTTCAGCTGAAACAGATAGAGTTCGCCGGAACGGGTTCTGGCTTTTAATGACTCTCGACTGCCATTATCGGGGACATGCTCATAGTACCGAATGACCTCAACCGGATTTCGTTCTTTAATCGCGATCTCAGCGCCCAGCATGGCTGCGGGAACCTGGTGTGAAGGAGAATCGAGCAACTGATTCACAAGCTGTTTCACTTCTTCATTTTTCCCCATGCGAAATGCATAGGATGCCCGTTGAAAGACCGTGTCTGGTTCCTGCTCCAGCATTCCTGAAAAATAGGTAGTCAATCCCACACTCAGAAGTATCACACTGATCCAGATAGCACGCACCACAGTTTTGATACTTTCACACTACAAAAGGAGTTTTCTGCCTGAGCGAATCCGAATGACTTTACAGTATATGTATACTTTCCCTCCGGAAGGGAAGTGAGCACTGGGATTACCCTCAATCCGCGCTGTCACATAATGTATTCTATGAGGACAGCTTACCCGGCACTACCAGGCAAGCGCGCTTTATACAGTTACATTTTCTTTCGATTCCACTTCAACCTCAGGAGACGCAGCAGTTTCTTGAGGCCGTTTAAATGTGCCGGGTCGCAACAGATTCAGTCCCCATGCTTTGGCGTCCATCGTTAAACTGAATAGCGTGGGAACCAGTATCAGTGTAAACAGAGTGGAGACAATCAGTCCACCCAGCACCACACTTCCCAGTCCGCGATAGAGTTCACTTCCTGCTCCGGGAAACAAAACCAGAGGTAACAGGCCCAGCACGGTTGTGGTAGTTGTCATAAAGATCGGCCGAATACGGGTTCGGATACTTTCCAGAATCGCTTCCCGGGGAGTCATAGCATCCTCATTGATATGATTCAGAGACTGGTGAATAATCAGAATCGGGTTGTTCACCACCGTTCCGATCAGAATCACAAAGCCCAACATGGTAAGCACATCCAGAGTCTGCAGCATGAATAGATTCAGAATACTGAGCCCCAGAATTCCACCGACCGCGCCGAGGGGCACACTGAATATAATAACCAGCGGATACAGCCACGATTCGAACAATGCCGCCATCAACAGGTAGGTAATCATCAACGCCAGCAGTACATTAAACTGCAAAGCCGCCCAGGTATCGCGTAGCTTATCGGCTGTACCGGAAAGGTTGATACGATAGCCGCCTGCCAGCTGTCCGTTTTCGCGCATCGGCTGAACGATTTCTGACTGAATCTGATCCATGGCATCTTCCAGCGCCATTTCTTCAGGGGGCGACACTTCAATCGTAATCGCACGCTGCCGCTCACGATGATTCACCTGTTCCGGCCCACTTGTGATTTCCACATCCGCCAAAGCTCCTAATGAAACCAGTCTACCATCCGGAGTTGCTACCGAGAGGGCTGCCACATCCTGAGTATTCTGAATATGACGTGATTGACCGATGATCGTCAGATCGATTTTATCTCCGCCCAGGTAGTAATCGCCAGCAAATGCACCATCAATCAGCGCATTGGCCGTATACCCGAGATCGGCGCTACTGACTCTATTTTCAGCAGCCTGCATCAATTTCGGTTGGATATGTACTTCCGGACTGGAAAGATCGAGACTGGGAATCGGACGTACCTGTGCATTGGGGATCATTTGCTTGGATTTCCCCAGAATCTGCCCCCCCATAGCAACCAGCTTCTCAAGATCGGGACCTATGATTTCTATTTCAATTGTCCGTCCCCCAGTCAATCCCTGTTCAAACAGACTGGACTGTTTCGCTACGGTAAATGTCCCCGGCAGTTTTGATCCTGCCTGCTGCACCAGGGGAATCAGTTCCGCAACACGCTGAGAATCAAAAGCGCGAATCCCCATAAAGACCTGACGTCCACGTGCCACAAAGAAAAAGTCTCCAATGACAGGATAATTCAGTTGCTTTGCTTCATCACTCTCCGGGTCAATGTCCCAGTAAGGGCGTAGATCTGACTCAACCGACTCCCCAAGTTCCATCAACTGGTTCAGGTTGTAGCCGGGAGGCGGAATTAAAATACAGAAAATCAGATTCCGGTTACCGGTCGGCAGATATTCCACTTTCGGCCATAACTGCCAGCTGACACCAACCGCGGCTCCCACCAGCAGGCAGACCACAACCAGTCGTCTCATAATCCCTTTCTGAATCCAGGCATTCATACCCACAATCGACTTCACAAATAAGGCGCCGCCTGATTCAATCGGCCCAATAACAGCACGATGCAGAGCGCCTTTTTTCACGGTTTGATCAATATCATCTTCCGGGTGACTGGAAATCTGGTGGTCTTCAAGCCCCTGGTCATCTCGTTTATGCAGTAGACGTGCTGAAGCAGTTGAAATCAAAGTCATCGAAACAATGAGTGACAGACCGACGGCTGCACTAATAGCCAGCGCGATATCTTGAAATAACTGCCCCGCTTCTTCCTCAATGAAAACCACAGGCAGGAATACGGCAATGGTCGTTAAAGTCGAGGCCAGAACTGCGCCCCAGACCTCTTGTGTCCCCTTAATCGCCGCCTGAAAAGGAGATTCTCCCAGTGAATAACGTCTATAAATATTTTCCAGCACGACCACTGCGTTGTCGACGAGCATCCCGACCGCAAAAGCAAGACCAGCCAGACTGATTACGTTTAAGGAACGCCCCAGCGCGCCCAGAATCAGGAAGGTACCAATGATACTGGTCGGAATCGCCAATCCGACCACTAATGCTCCACGGGCAAACCAGAATCCAGACCCAATAATAAATGCCAGACTGACAGCAAAAAACCAGGGAGAGATAAAAGTCGCAGCGACGGCTGTAACAATAATAAAAGGCACGACGATCAGGGTACGAATACCCAGGTGCAGAAATGACATCAATACGATCATGGTCAGTGCACCGCCGATAAAGATATTGTTCTTCACCAGGTCGACTGAAGAATATATATAATCGGTTTCATCATAAACCTGCACCAGTTGCAGCCCACGTGGTTTGAGAATATTTTCGTCGATGTCTTTGACCGCTTCTCGCAAGCCATCCATGATATCCAGAACATTGGCACCGGTTTCACGGACACAGTTGATTGCAATACTCGACTCACCAAACCGTCTGACCAGACCATCTGGCTTTTTGTAACCCAGACGTACTTCTGCTACATCTCGCACATAGACCGGCGCACCATTACTGACCGCAAGCAACTGATTCTCAACTTCTTCTTTATTTCGAAACTGTCCCAGCGTTCGCACGACCCAGCGACGTTTCCCTTCCCAGAAGTCACCGGCCGATGTATCCTCATTTTGACCTCTGAGCACATTGCGAACATCACTGATCGTTAACTGCCGTGCCGCCAGTTGCTCGGAGTCCACCACCACCTGTAATTCATCTTCCAGACCACCTAATACGTTTGACTGGGAAACGCCTGAAACACGTTCGAATCGCGCTTCAATTTCGTCTTCTGCGAAACGCCGTAATTTCGTGACTTCGATATCTTTTTCAGGAAGAATTCCACCACGAACTGCTGGATATTCTTCAGCCAGCAGACGCAACCGCAGCATCGCCAGCCCCGGATTGGGAGTATTGCGAACGATCTCAAGCTGTTCTTTGACTTCCGGGTGGGCCTCCTGAAATGCGACAATTTTTTCATCAGAAGGCAGACGACTGCTGAGAATGAACCAGGCAATCGGGCGATCTGCAGCATTCGCTGTACTGATGATTGGCTGATCGGCGTCTTCTGGATACTCGGGAACCTGTTGCAGACGGGAATTCACCTTCAGTAAGGCTTCATCCATGTTGGTACCAACCAGGAACTCCAGCGTGATGGTCCCTTTAGAATCCGCGCTTTCCGAACTCAGTTTGGTAATACCTTCCACGCTCTTTAGCTGTTCTTCCTGCTCCAGTACAATTTCACGTTCCACTTCCTGCGGACTGGCACCAGGCCAGCGCGTTTCGACTGTAATTGTAGGACGTTGTACTTCGGGCGTCAGTTGCATCGGCATGCGCGTCAGAGAAACCAGGCCGAACAATACGGTCATCAACACGCCCACTGTCACTTTGACGGGATTATGTACAATGGCATTAATCAGATTCATTGTTGTTCCTCTTTAACCGTCAGTATTAATGGCTTTGGCTGTGGGTAGGGCATCGGGTTCCAGGACATTTGAGATCATGACATCCTGCCCGGGATGTAAGCGTTCATTGCCTCGAATGACCACATAGCCCCCACTCTCCAGATCCCCTTTCACCTGAATCAGACGGCCATCAGCTACGCCTACCTGTACGGGAACCGCACGTGCCTTACCCAGTTTGGAGTTTTTCTTTCCTGGCTCCACCACATAGATCATAGGAGTCGGTCCTCCCAGAACGAGAGCATCTTTGGAAACCATTAACGCCTTCAACCTGGGACCGGTAGGGAGAACAGCCCGCGCCAGCATACCTGATTTCAGCAATGGGCCGTCTTTCCTAATCTCATTTTTAAGACGAACCTTCACCGGAAATGTTCTTGCTCTGATATCTGCCTGTGGCACAATCATTACCACTTCGCCCGTAAAGACTTGATTGGGAATGGCGGGGATTTCGACCCGGACTTCCGATTTCAGTTGAACATGCGGTACATGATTTTCCAGGACCTGCACACTGACATCAACGTGATCCAGAGCAATCACTTCTGCGACCAGTTCTCCTGAATTCACCCATTGACCAACTTCAGTATGTTCCGCAACCACGTAACCATCAAAGGGGGAGATGATTGTATGTTTGACAACCTGGCTTTCGAGTTTGTCGACCAGCGCCTGTTGAACGGCTACCCGGGCCTTCGCCTGCGCAATCTGCTCCTTGCGGGGACCTTCTACGGCCAGCTTATAAGCAGCTTCCGCTTCCGAAAACATTTCTTCTGCGCGAATTGATTCGGACACGACCGCCTGAATATCATCATCATTAACTGCTTTTCTGGCATACAGTGATTCCAGGCGTTTTAGACGTTTCTGCTGATATTCACTGTCTGCTTTCGCAGCCATCATTAATGCTTTCGCCCGTTTAATTTCGTCGGGTCGCGTTCCATTTACCAGTTCATTCAATTCCTCTTTTCGCAGATCAAGAGTCGCTTTTTCGGAATCCAATTCGAGGTTAATTGTGTTCGTCAGCAACTGAGCCAATGGTTGCCGGGCACGAACAAAGTCTCCTTCATTCACGGGAAACTCTGCCACACGCCCACCGACAGCACTGCCAATCACACTTCGTTTAATGGGCATTACAGTCCCCACGAAGGTTTGGCCCGAGGCAACTTCACGTTCGACGATCTTTGCCACATCGACATTCGCAGGCCCCCGTTGTGCCGGAAGTGGCTGGGCTGCCATGATCATTGCACAAATCACTACAGCAAGACTGGTTGCTATTCTCATTTGATTCCTCAACGTATTATCAAGTTTGTTGAATCTGCCTGAAGGAAGAATTTTGGTGGTTCAGGAACTTTCAAGTTCCGGGACATTGGCTCCCAGGTTTTCCTGAACCTGGGCCAACAGCACTTTTAATGTCTGCACCTGTTCGGGAGTCATGCCTTCGGTTGCTTTCTTCCTGAGACGTTTAAGACAGGCCACCATCTTTGACCAGACCGGCTTGGCTTCCGGTAAGACAGTGATCACTTTACGACGGCGGTCCTGGGGGTCATTCTCGCGCGTGATCCATTGATCGCGTTCCATTCGGTCCAGAATGCGTACCAGTGTGGGAGGCTCGATCATCATCCGGTCAGCCAGCTCAACCTGCGAGAGAGGCCCTTCATAAACCAGCCAGCCAATGACCTGAAACTGACGAAACGTGATCCCGTAAGGAAGCAACTCCTGATTCAATGCATCCTGATAAAAGTGAGAGGTCATGGTGATCCAGTAACCGACACTTTCTTCAAAGTCATATTGCAGCATCAGTTTCTCCCTGTAATTCGAGAATTCGAATTCATTAGCCACGCTAATCATTAGCCTTGTTATACTAATTGGGTCTACCCTGTGACAAGACCTGAATTCGCGATCTATCCCGCATCGAAGCTTTTATTTAAGCTGTTTGAGGAGATCCAGCGATTTTTTCAGGGAGGGAGACCGATTCCTGCAGGTCCACGAGACTCTGAATAAACAATGTTGCAAAAAAACAACACAGACCACTGCTCAGAAAGCGCTGTCTGTTTTTGTTTGTTCTGTTCCTGCTGTAGCGGATTTGAGATTAAGCACACAGCGAAAACCGACATCGGCAGGTGGGGTCCGCATATTCTCTCCCGTTCGTTTCCAGACTTCCCAGGAATTCTGGCCCCCGCGTACAACTCGCATACTGGGTTCGACGGCTCGCCGTGGTCCCTGCCAGTCACGAACGACACCTGCATCCGACAGAGCCAATGCTGCCTTATACGCATTTTTCGAATACCAGTCATCGCACCATTCGCGCGCATTTCCCGCCATGTCATAAACTCCGTAAGGACTGCGATCGCCGGGAAACGTTGCTACCGGATCAATTTGTCCCGGATGACGAGTCACCTGCCAGAGAGGTCTGCCACTCCCCCAGGGGTAGGAAAAACCCAGTTCCCCCCGTGCAGCTTTTTCCCATTGCGTCTCTCGGGGAAGCTGTTTACCCATCGTTCGTGAATAATTGAGCGCGTCCGTATAAGAAACTCCCATCGCCGGCAAATTCGCGGGTTGAGAATCATTGCCTGCAGGCTCGGGGACCTTTCCTTTCTTTGCGATCATTTCTGAACGCCAGCGACGATACTGCTCCAGCGTTACTTCATGCACGTCAATATAAAAGGCATCCTGATAAACGGAAAACTGAGGCTTTGCATTCGCATCTCCCGCAACGACTCCCTGAACAGAAACCCCTGCAGGTACCAGCACCATTTCACTGTAGTCTCCGTCACAACGAATTCGATTGGGAAGCCCCGATTGTGAATACCCGGCCTCTTTAATCACCGTAAAGCCTTCCGGCAATTTGAATGCAGGGTCCGATTGATTGGGTTCAGCTTCTGTACCGGTTTTGACAATAGAAAAACTGGAAGAATTAACTCCCGGTCTCGTCGGCAGCATCGCTACAAATTCATCTTTTGACTGAGCTGATAGATCCGATTTCTGAATTTCATAGTTGTGTACGTAATCGACCACTTCGAACTGATCGTTCGGATTCCCCACAGGCGCAGCTTGAGACCTGTTTACATTTTTTTTCGGAGTCGGTTTGACACTGGCTGGTTTTAAAGTTGGTGCCCGCATATTAGAAGAAGCGTCGGTAGCCTGGCGAGGCTGTTGTGACTGCCTGACCGGCTCACTGTCTCCCCCGCATCCTGCGATGAACAGCAGAGAAAATCCCGCAATACCAGCACAGACTTTCGCTTTACATTGATAATTTCGGACCATGTTCGAGACCAGCCATTTAAAAAAAGCGTCTGATAAAACTTCTGATATCCATAAGTCTATCACAGCAAGTTTATGAAAAACAGCGTTTTTTTTATCGCACGCGAATCATTCTGTGACTGACTCAATTAACATGTTTTCAAAATCATCCATTTGGACACAAAGCCGGGCAATGTCGGGATGGGCAAAAACCCGCACCCGTTTCACAAAATCATCAAACTGCTTACGAGCCAGGGTATCTACCACCGGTGAGACGACATGCAGCGGTTGATATTTTGCTTCGCGTGAGGAATATATTTCGACATTGAACTCAACTTCGCGATGCGTGGGGGGGGCATCAATCAGAATATCCGTGGAGGCAACCTGATGATGAAATCTCTGTGAAAGCCGTTTTGCCAGACTTTCGCTCCAGCGAACCAGGGAAGAAACCGGCTGATGCGCAATCAGTTTGAAAACTTCGGAAGATTCATAATAACTGAATTCAGCCACGCGTTTATACAACAGCCGCTTCGTACTGAAAATCCCTTCCACCAGGCGCTCACATTCCGTTCCGCGTGCCTGAGCACGTAGCACAGAAATGGAGTCGGCTTCCGTCAATTGAAAATAACTGGAAAGATCCAGATGCGGATATAGATGAAAGAAGGCACGCGCAAACATGGTACTGGCGGAACGAACGGCATGATGCCAGTAAACTTCGCTGAACATGACATAGCGGGCAAACACCATCAGTTCTGCCGCTGTTTTTCCCTTGGAGCCAATCGCCAGGCCATCACCGCCGGCATTAACCATCAAAGACTGAATCAGTCTGTTTTTATCAAAATTACGACCATAGGGAACACCAGCGTGCAGGCTGTCCCGATCAAGATAATCCATTTTGTCGATATCAATAGGCCCGGAGAGAATCGAGCGGACCAGCCGCATTTCCGCAGTATCTGAACTGGGTACTAATATGTCGAGTACTTCGGCCGGTTCAATCTCCCATTCTGTTCGCAGAATTTCTGCCAGTTCACGACCATCTGAAAGAAACTCTCTGGCGAATGATTCATGTCGTGGAATCCCTTCCAGCGACATATCTTCAATCAGATGACAAAAAGGCCAGTGCCCCAGATCGTGCAGCAAAGCCGCTGCGATCAGAACTTCTGCCGTATGCACATCAATCGTGGCAGTGAAACGCGGATCTTTGCCTAACTGCCAGAGATACTGCAGCGCATTCTGATATACGCCCAGTGCATGCTCGAACCGCGTGTGAGTTGCCCCCGGATAAACAAGGGCAGTAAAACCCAGCTGCGTGATATGCGACAGTCTGCGAAATTCAGCTGTATCGACCAGCGCCCGCACACGTTTGGTAAAAGGTACATCCTGCTGGTAGGGAATTCTCACCAGACCGCTGCCTGACTGCAGACTCGATAACTCCGGGATCTCTACATAAGGATGGTTCATGAGAATTTGATAGTTTTCCGGTCGCTTAATCTTACAGATCAGGCAAGTATTGTAGAGGGATCATTGGGAGCAAAGAGTTCTTCGACGACAGAGGCAATCATTTCATTATTTTCCTGTGCCCCTTCGGAACAGAGTGCTTTCCACAAAACCTGCCCCGCTTTGACAGCCTTTTGAACTTTAAAAGGCAACTGATCTGTCGAAACAGGAGACGTGATCTCCTGATTATTAATGGCTGCAGAAAGTGTATCAGGGATGAGACCAATTTCATCGACTGATTCAAATTCCACCATCCCCACCAGCAGCGGATTGACTCGGCCCTGAATCAGTGAGCGGACGTCATCCTGGTAGGCAATCAACGGTTTGCCCAGCACCCAGGCCATCGCTGCCTCCGAAACCGCGCCTTCATCCGGAGTACGACCATTCAGGTTCCAGACCATGGCCTCACACTCTATAACCAACTGGTAAACATCCAGTGCAAAGATCGCTTCATGCAGAAACTGGGCAGCCGTCGGTGTATCCCAGTTACGTTCTATCAGAACATCCAGAATCAGTCGAAACTCCATGCCATCACGGTGAGGCAGATAGACTGTGTAACCAGACTCCATTAGCTGGTCGGCGATCGCCGTCATTTCTTCACGCTCACTACGATTGAACAGCGGACCTGCACAGTAAACGCGAATCGACTCATCAGAATGTTTCATGGTCTAACCTGTAATGCTTCCCTGCTGAATGAAAACCATTTAGAATGTTGATTGAGAGGGGTTGTGCAGAGTATTGTAGCAAGCCCCCGTTTTTTTTCACCCGAATCAGATTTTTTTCAGGCTGCTTCTCTAAAAAACTGGTATTTGAACTGCCGTCCTGTCACGACTTTCTGCAATATACCTGAATCCAGATCGAAATTCATGAACCAGCGTCCTGCCACCAAATCATCTATCGATAGCCGACAGTTTACCTTTGCCCTGCTCTGTATTTTACTCGGCAGTGGTTCTGTGACTCTGGCCTTACAGACGATCTTCGGGACTCAAGACATCGCGACCCTGTATGTGAGTGCCCCGCTCTGGCAGTTTCTGCTTCAGGTCTTGTCCGGTGAAATCGACCCGGCCAGCCAGACCGCCTACATCCCTTTCTTCCCCTTACTGCTCTATCTATTAACCGCTGCCTGTGGTTTCTGGATCATCGGTGCTTTTCTGATCTCTAAGATACATGGTCACCCCTTCTCAAAAGTTTTAACAGGCTGGGGCGTCCGTGGATTTCGCTGGTGGCTGTTGCCTGCCGTGTGGGAAATATTGCGGATCACATGTTTCATCGTGGGCTGGAGCAGCGTCGAATCGCTTGTACTGGCGACATCGCAATTCTGGTTTGCGATCAGCATCGCCGGCTGGCTGGCAACTTTCGCGAGTATGCTGATCCCATTACAGCACAATCCGCCTGTCGCTAAACAAGAAGTCTCACCAAAGGTTCCCATCCCCTGCACCGCCTGGCTGATGATAGGAATATTCACGATTCTTTTCACCTGGATGAACTGGCAATTATACAACGGGCTGCTGATACCCCACGGCGACTCGGCCATGTATGAAGAGCACCTCTGGAATTTTTCTCATGGGAAAGGATTTCGCAGTTATCTGGATCAGGGGCTGTTCTGGGGGGAACACATTCAGTTCATTCATCTGTTCCTGCTTCCAGTCTATCTGATCTGGCCTTCTCACCTGACGATGGAACTTTGCGAGACTGTTGCGCTGGCAGTAGGAGCAATTCCCCTGTATCGCATGACGGTCAGAAACACTGGTTCCACCACAGCAGGGAAAGCAATGGTGGCTGCCTATCTCTGCTATTTCCCTCTGCAGTTTCTGGACATAGCCATCGACCTGAAAACATTCCGTCCCATTTCATTCGGCGTTCCCGTACTTCTGTTCGCGCTGGAAGCCCTGGAACTGAAACGCTGGAAGACTGCAGCAATCCTCCTGTTGTTGTCATTAACTGCGAAAGAAGATTTCGCCATTATCCTGGGACCGCTGGGACTCTGGATTGCCTGGCAGCAATGGTGTGAGAGAAAGCAATTATCCACAGAATCAAACCAGAGTCTATTTCGTACCGTTGCACCGGGAATTGGTGTCTCTGTATTCGCGGTCCTTTATCTGCTGTTCGTTGTCAAATATGCGATCCCCTGGTTTCGAAGTGGCGAGCAGGTACACTATGTTGGCTACTTCAGCAATTTTGGCAGTACGCTGGGTGAAGTCGTTAAAAATATTCTCTTTAATCCAGGAATGCTGCTGGGGGAACTGCTTCGGCCCGATACATTGATTTATTTTCTGGCATTACTGGTCCCCCTGGGATTACTGCCAGTGTTGTCCCCCAGTAGAACTCTGGTCGCGTTGCCGCTGTTTGGCCTGCTCTGTCTGAATGAGATCGCTCATGATCCACGTCATCATTTTCATGCACCAATTGTCCCCATTCTCTGCTGGGCGACTGCCTTTGCACTGGGGAATATTCTGAAACTGCTGGAAGAACACAAATCCAGACTTAAACTCCCCCCTGCCTCTGGACAGAACTTCGCCGTTCACTTTCTCTGGAGTTCGTCGCTGGCAACAGCATTCTTCTTCAGCCTGAGCCCACTGGGACTTGTCTTTTGGGATTCCGGTTCGACATGGTATTGGAAACGGCTTTACGTTCCCGGTGAACGCGCAGCACAGTTTCCGAAAGTACTGGCACAGATCCCGCCTGGGAGTCGCGTCGCTTCCACTGATTTTGTTCACCCCCGGTTCACCCATTTTGACCGCTCATATGATTACAGCAACTATCTCCGTAAGGTGAATGAGTACCAGTCAGGTGTTCCAGTTGATACAGACTATATTGTTATCGATACACAACACCCCTATAGCGAAATTAAAACTCCCGATCAGATCCCTGAATACCACGATCACCCCGAACGTTGGGAGTTGCTTCCTGATCAAACCGATGGGTATTTCATCATCTTAAAGCGAAAACCGGAATCTGCTTCCTCACAAAAGCCGCTCCCCGCGCGCCCTTGATTTCTGCTTCCGGATGATTAAAATCAGCGCCGTTTACCGGGTTTTCTGACTATTTACGAGAGTAGTCCCCCGTTTCGAGTGACTTGCAGTGACCGTACAGCTATGGTATGCGGCATATCTCACAGATGCGTTCAATACTCATTTTTTAATCCAGATTATCCGTCCTGCAGGACAAGAGAATAAGTCATGGCTCAACAATACATTATGCAACTGGAAGGTGTTACCAAAGTCTTTGAACAGAAAGAGGTTCTGAAAGACATTTGGCTGTCCTTTTTCCCGGGTGCAAAAATTGGTGTCCTGGGTACGAATGGTGCTGGTAAAAGTACACTGCTGAAAATCATGGCAGGAGAGGATACCACCTTCTCTGGCGAGGCCCGTCCAGCCAAGGGAATCAAAATCGGTTACTTTAAACAGGAACCCGATTTAAACCCGGAACAGACAGTTGAAGAGTGTATCGCTGAAGCGGTGGCTGAATCTCAGGCCATTCTGGATCGTTACAATGAAGTCAACATGAAGTTCGGCGAAGACCCCAGTCCTGAGGAGATGGAAAAGCTGATCGAAGAGCAGGCAACACTGCAGGATCAGATTGACGCAGCTAATCTCTGGGAACTTGACCGTACACTCGAAATCGCCATGGATGCGATGCGGGTGCCCCCCGGTGATGCCGTGATCGGTACTCTCTCTGGTGGTGAGCAACGCCGTGTCGCCATGTGTAAAATCCTGCTGCAAAATCCGGATCTGTTACTGCTGGACGAACCGACAAACCATCTGGATGCGGAATCAGTCGCCTGGCTCGAACGTTATCTGCACACCTTCCAGGGTACCGTCGTCGCAATTACCCACGATCGCTACTTCCTGGATAACGTCGCTGGCTGGATTCTGGAGCTCGAACGCGGACGGGGCATCCCCTTTGAAGGTAATTATTCATCCTGGCTCGAACAAAAACAGGCACGTCTCGCGGTTGAAGAAAAACAGGAATCAAAACGGCAGAAATTCCTTAAGCGGGAACTGGAATGGGTCCGCATGTCTCCCAAGGCCCAGGCAACCAAGAACAAAGCCCGCGTTCAACGCTATGAAGAACTTGCCGCAGAAGATTACGCGAATCGGGACGATGCATCAGATATCCAAATTCCAATTTCCAGACCTCTGGGCAGCCGCGTACTCGTCGCTGAAAATCTGACCAAAGGTTTTGGTGATAAACTCTTGTTTGAAAATTTCAATTTTGAATTACCACGCGGCGGTATCGTCGGAGTGATTGGCCCGAACGGGGCCGGCAAAACAACTCTGTTTAAAATGATTATGGGACAGGAACAACCTGACAGCGGGACCCTGGAGTTAGGGGAAACGGTAGAGCTGTCGTATGTCGATCAGAGTCGCGATTCTTTGAATCCGAAGAAGACTGTCTACGAAGAAATTTCTCAGGGGCACGAACATCTGGTCGTAGGAAAATCGAGCATTCATGCCCGTACCTATGTTGGTCGATTCAACTTCAAAGGCCCCGATCAGCAGAAACTGGTTGGTGAATTGTCCGGTGGGGAACGCAACCGGGTCCACATGGCTAAACTTCTGCGATCCGGTGGAAACCTGCTGTTACTGGACGAACCAACCAACGATCTGGATGTCGATACGCTGCGATCCCTGGAAGAAGGCCTGGAGCATTATACCGGCTGTGCCCTGGTTGTCAGCCACGACCGCTGGTTCCTGGATCGACTGGCAACACACATCATCGCTTTCGAGGGAGACAGCCAGGTTCGCTGGTTTGAAGGCAACTACAAAATGTACGAAGCCAAACGGCATGAAGAACTGGGCAAAGATGCAGACTCACCGCATCGATTGCAGTTTAAACCACTTTCACGCTAATATTTTATTCTGACCAGAATTGAGATCAGACAGGGGACGTTCCAGGTCCCCTGTTTTTATTAGCGTCGATCTTGGCGAACACGACTCAATACAGGACTCTTATCTAAATCCTTTTTGGATTCCGGAAATGAATTCTTTTCCCGGGCTGCCAGTTTATGCGATTCTATCCTGGCAACCTCCACTATTTTTTTCGCTGCAATCAGCTGCGCTGGAGTAAAGTAGGGAACTCCACCACCGACGATCTGATGTTTCTTCTTACTGGCGAGTTCCTGCCAGCCCAGATGACTACTCAGATGCCAGGCGATGGCTTGCACCATTTCCAGATCATCACGTTTCGGATTAAATTTCTGCAGCACTAACACGAGTGCTTTATCTTTTACTTGAGATTCAATGGGCCGGAGTTCATATGTTTTGAGACTGGATGGACAAGGTTTACCATGTTCGAGGCAAACTGAACTGAGTTTTAATTTCACTGTTTGTTCAGGCGGAATTGTAAACAGGCCGTTGAAATCGATATTCTGATTATTACCGACTGGATTCAGGTTGCCCCCCACCGCCTGGCTGTCTCCCACCTGTGTCTGTGATCCTCCCTGCAAAGTTTGCAACAGTCCCGGGTTTGGTCCCACCTGTGCCAAGATGTGTACCGAAGAAACGGCAGCAGGGACTTTGACGGTAAGCGGTTCCTTCGTCAGATTGGAAATGAGAACGGAGGAACTGTAAGCACTCATGGGGTAGACGCGGGCTCCCAGTTGATGGTCTTCAATCCCCTCAAACAGATCCACCTGGGGTGCATCCTTCTTGAGACTCAAGATGGTCATGGGACCTTTTTTAGGTGTGCCATTGACGGGCGCGACGGATGTACTACACATCAATAACACCATTCCAAGAACAACTGGCAACTGTATTCGTTTGACCATTTTTAACTCCTGTCTACCACATCACGCATCTGGTGATTCGGTATTAGTGTTCAATGCGAACGCATTTTTAGAACGCATATGTTCAAGGCGTGCACACAAGAAACGTGTTTGCCTCATTAAGCCCGGTGAATTTGAATAGTGATATGAGCGCGACTTAAAAACTGACGGGTAAACTGAACGACGAACACTTTACAGAACTTGAAAAGTCTGTGATATTGAGCAGAAAATACAAGAAACTAAGAATTGAATATTAGAAAAGACAAGCTGCTCGCTCTCTCAACAATAACGATTTGATTTGAAGATTTCAATTTTTTTTTCATAAATCTTTTTTCATACCGCTTTGGAACACATTTATATGAGAGACTCAAACCGGACCGTACGCTGGGGAATCCTGGGTACGGCTCGTATTGCAGAGAAAATCAGCGTCGCCATTCATCAGGCAGAGAATGCTGAATTAACCTGTGTCGCCAGTCGCGATTCTGCGAAAGCAGCTGCATGGGCAAAGAAACATCGGGTTAAACGCAGTGTTGGCAGCTATGAAGCTCTCCTGCATGACCCCGAAATCGACGCTGTCTACATCCCGCTCCCCCCTTCACTTCACGGCGAGTGGACTGTCCGTGCTGCAAAAGCCGGCAAGCACGTTCTTTGTGAAAAGCCACTGGCACTGAATGTAAATCAGGCGCGCGAAATGCGACGTGTTTGCCTGGAACACGAAGTGCAACTGATGGATGGGGTCATGTGGTATCATCATCCGCGAGCGAAAAAAATACTGGATCTGATCCGCAGTGATTCCCTCGGAGAACACCGTCGCCTTACCTCCGCGTTCACATTCTGCTGGGATACAATCCCTGAAAATGATCTCCGATTACAGCGAAACCTCGGCGGTGGCTCGTTGGGTGATCTGGGCTGGTATTGTATTGGAGCCGCCCTGTGGGCATTCAATGAACTGCCACAAAAAGTTTTTGGAACTGCAAGGCCTTACAATGATGTAGACCTTAACTTCTCCGGAATCATGTGGTTCAGCAAAGATCGCATCGCTTCCTTTGACTGTGGATTTGATGTCAGTATGCGTAAATGGTTTGAACTGGCCGGAACAAAAGCCTCCCTGGTCTGCGACGATTTCACTCGTCCCTGGGAAAATACCACGCCACAATTTCGCATCACGGATTCTCAGGGGAATTCCACAAAGTATGAAACAGAAAACCCATTGCAGGAAACCTGCATGATCAATCATTTCTGTAAGATCATTCGCTCGGGACACCTCGAGCAGCAATGGCCCGATCTGGGAATTAACACTCAACGGGTTCTGAATGCTCTGGATTATTCGGCACGTACTGAAACCGTCGTGAACCTGGCAGATTTCTTTCCCAAATAAGCGCACAAAAAAAGGCACTCTCACCAGTTCGATGAGAGTGCCTGAGGTGGAGACCTCCGCCTCGATGCAAGCTTGCTTTC